>Ga0209094_1000002_pt1 | contig 415840 bp, 385 predicted proteins | sample COGITO_mtgs_1004_2_FD_184790 | JGI IMG/M metagenome (GOLD analysis project Ga0209094, IMG submission 184790) | Pelagic marine microbial communities from North Sea - COGITO_mtgs_100430 (SPAdes) (version 2) | ecosystem: Environmental > Aquatic > Marine > Epipelagic ... | reverse complement strand
GCGCCGCACGAAGCTGGCCAAGACTCTGTCCTCCCACGACCAGACACGCGAGGCCCTTGCCACCGGTGCCGTGTTGCCCGAGCAGGCGTCCGTGATCACCGACGCGGTCGACAACCTCGACGACGACGACCTGACCACTGACCGGGACATCGCGGAGAAGCACCTCATCGACCAGGCCGCCCACTTCGATGCCTACGAGCTACGCCGGCTCGGGGAGAAGCTGTTCGAGGTCCTCGACCCCGACACAGCCGACGCCCGGGAGGCGAAGAAGCTCGCCGAGCAGGAGGAGCGTGCAAGGAAGCAGGCCGAGGTGCGGTTCCGTCACGGTGGTGACGGCACCATCCGTGGCTCCTTCACCCTGCCGGAGTTGCAGGCCGAGATGTTCCGCACAGCACTCCAAGCGTTGGCTGCCCCCAAGCACGTGCGGGCCACTGAGGGTGCTGGTGCCTACGACTACGAGAAGCCCACCCCGCACAAGCTCGGGTTGGCGTTCATCGAGTACATCGAGCGCTACCCCACCGACGCCCTACCCAAGCAGGGTGGCCTGGCCGCGACCGTCGTGATCACCGCCGAGGCCGACATCTTCACCTCAGGTGCCCAGAAGGCCGGAACTACCGATGGTGGCACCGGCATCTCACCCGGACAGCTCGTCCGCCTCGCCTGCGAGGCGAAGATCTTCCCCGCAGTCCTGGATAACGGCGGTCACGTCCTCGACCTCGGCCGAGGCACTCGCTTCCACACCGCACCCCAACGCCTCGCCTTGATCATCGAGCAGAAGCAGTGCCAGGCCACCGGCTGCGACACCCCAGGTGCGTTCTGCCACGTCCACCACACCACCCCCTGGGCCACCGGTGGCCACACCAACACCCGAGACGCCGTGCTCCTCTGTCCGTTCCACCACCACCAGGCTCACACCCACACCATCGACTACCCCATCAGGACGTAGACCGGCCTGAGATCTGCCCATCAAGGAGGCACGTCACGTCGGCTCCCCTCTGTTGTCAACCGGCCTGGATGAGGCTCTTCTTCGGCTTGGTCCTCCGAGTCGGCGGTGGCGGTTGTTCTCACCCGCGGATCACGTCGGGGTGGGCACCGCGATGCGGTAGACGCGGTGACGTAGCCGGAAGCCCGAGCGGCGGATCGCGGTGCGGGAGGCGAGGTTGCCGGGCTCGGTCGAGCACAGGGGTGTGAGGCCCCGGGAGCGACTGATGCCGGCGAGCGTCTGCATCAACCGAGTCCCCAGGCCCACGTTGCGCACCGCCGGTCCGACGACGAAGCCGAGGTGGGCGAAGCCGGGGGAGCGCTGATCCACGCGGCACTCGCCGCAGGCGACGATCCCGGAGTCGTCCTCGACGAGGTGGAGCTCGCCGGCGTCGATCAGCCGCGCCAGGTAGGGCCCGAGGAACGACTCGGGTGACCCGGTCGCCATCCGGTTGAAGGCGACGGCAGCCTCGTGGTCCTCGGTGGCTGCCACCCGGAGGTGGAGTCCTGCCTCGCTCGGGGTCGCGGCGGGGTGCTCGTAGAGCAGCGCGACCGGTCGCGCCGTACCTCCGGCGTCGAGGGCCAGGCCCAGGTAGGTCGGGTCGACCGTCGATGCGATCAGCGCCCTGATCCCCAGCTCGCGCACCGCTCGGGCGAGCAGGTCGGGGGCGGTCGGCTCCTCGTCGCCGACCACGAAGAACCCGTGGAGCTGGTGCTCGTCGTCGACCGAGAAGCGCCCGATCGTCCTGCCTGCGGCGACGAACGCGTACGGAGTCGCCAGGTCGGCGAAGGCTGCCCACATGTCGTCCTCCGCGGCGACGAGCGTGCGCTGACGGGTCGCGCGGAGGTCCTCGTAGGCCACGCTGGCACCCGCGCGCAGCTCAGGCACCGGATCGCTCACGCCGTCCAGCCCCGCAGCTCACCCACGCAGGCGCACCGACAGGCAGGTGACGCAACCCTCGAGCTTCTCGTACTCCGTGAGGTCGACGGCGACGACGCGGAGCCCACGAGCCGCGAACAGGTCCGCCGTACGAGGTGCGCTCGTGGACATCAGCACCGTCGAGTCGTCGAGCAGCACGACGTGGGAGCCGGGCTCCTCCGGTACGTCGAGGAAGCCCGGGGAGTCCTGCCAGACCGAGACGTCGTCGACGAGGGGCGGGTAGCCCACGACCGTCCCGTCCGGCAGCGCGGTGACGGCCGACTTGAGGTGCAGCACCTTCGTGAGGGGGACGCCGACCACCTGGGCGCCGAGTGCGCCCAGCAGGGCCGCCAGCTGGTCGAGTCCATCCTGGTTGGTGCGTCCGCCGAGTCCCACCCACACGGTCCCGTCGTGCTTGAGCACGTCGCCTCCATCGAGCGTGCCGGGCGCCTCGATCCGCGCGATCCGGTAGCCCAGCTCGCGCAGGGTCTCCTCCACGGCGACGGTCTCGGGCTTGCGTGCGTCGGCGCCGGGCCGCGAGATGACGGCGAGGTCGCCGTGGACGACGACGGCGTCCTCGACGAAGACGGCGTCGGGACAGTCGTCGGCCGGCGGCACCTCGATCGTCTCCCAGCCCTCGTCGCGCAGCGCCGCGACGTAGCCGTCCCACTGACGCTGCGCGAGGCCGAGGTCGATGCTGGACCGCTCGATGTGGGTGACGAGGCCCTCCGCCAACCGGGGGCCGGGGCGTCGTACGAGTGCTCGTCTGTTCACGGGAGGAAGGCTACCGAGGGTCCCGTGTTCGCCCACGACGAACACCGGAACAGGACGCCGCAGCCCCACCGTTGAGCGGGTATGAGCCAATCGCTTCCCGTCCTGTTCGTCACCGACCTCGTCGTCCTGCCCGGCATGGTCGTGCCGGTCGAGCTGGACGAGGCCGCCCGCGCCGCCATCGACGCCGCCCAGTCCTCCTCCGACTCCCAGCTCCTCGTCGCGCCGCGGCTCGATGACCGCTACGCCTCGTACGGCGTGGTCGCCACGATCGAGCAGGTCGGCCGGTTGAGCGGGGGAGCACCCGTCGCCGTCCTCAAGGCCGTACGGCGTGCCCGGATCGGCAGCGGGGTCAGCGGCCCGGGCGCCGCGCTCTGGGTCGACGTCGACCCCGTGGCCGACCCCGAGGGTGAGCCGAGCGCCCACGTCACCGAGCTCGCCGAGGAGTACAAGCGCCTCGTGGTGGCCGTCCTCCAGCGCCGCGAGGCCTGGCAGGTCATCGACACCGTCCACCGGTTGACCGACCCCGGCGCGATCGCCGACACGGCCGGCTACGCGCCGTACCTCTCCGACGAGCGCAAGCGCGAGCTGTTGGAGACCCCCGACGTCGAGCGGCGGCTCGAGACGGTCATCGCCTGGACCCGCGAGTACCTCGCCGAGGCCGACCTGACCGACAAGATCGCCGACGACGTGCGCGACGGCATGGAGAAGACCCAGCGCGAGTACCTCCTGCGCCAGCAGCTGACCGCGATCCGCAAAGAACTGGGAGAGGGCGAGGCCAGCCAACCAGGTGGCGCCGAGGACTACCGCGGTCGGGTCGAGTCCGCCGACCTGCCCGACGCCGTCCGTGTGGCCGCGCTCAAGGAGGTCGACAAGCTCGAGCGCTCCAGCGACCAGAGTCCCGAGACCTCCTGGATCCGCACCTGGCTGGACACGGTCCTGGACCTGCCGTGGAGCACCCGCACGACCGACTCCACCGACCTGCCCGCGGCGCGGGCGATCCTGGACGCCGACCACCACGGTCTCGACGAGGTCAAGGAGCGGATCGTCGAGTACCTCGCCGTGCGTGCGCGCCGTGCCGAGCGAGGCCTCGAGGTCGTCGGTGGTCGTGGCTCGGGTGCGGTGATCCTGCTGGCCGGTCCTCCCGGCGTCGGCAAGACGTCCCTGGGGGAGTCCGTGGCCCGCACGCTGGGTCGGGAGTTCGTGCGCGTCGCCCTCGGCGGTGTGCGGGACGAGGCCGAGATCCGCGGCCACCGCCGCACCTACGTCGGGGCGCTGCCCGGTCGCATCGTGCGGGCGGTCAAGGAGGCCGGGTCGATGAACCCGGTCGTCCTGCTCGACGAGGTCGACAAGCTCGGCAACGGCGCCTACTCAGGCGACCCCGCCGCGGCTCTGCTCGAGGTCCTCGACCCGGCGCAGAACCACACGTTCCGCGACCACTACCTCGAGCTCGACCTCGACCTGTCGGACGTGCTCTTCATCGCGACCGCCAACGTCGTCGAGCAGATCCCGAGCGCGCTGCTCGACCGGATGGAGCTGGTCACCCTCGACGGCTACACCGAGGACGACAAGGTCGCGATCGCCCGTGACTTCCTGCTGCCCCGCCAGCTCGAGCGTGCAGCGCTCGCTCCCGACGAGGTGACCCTGAGCGACGCCGCGCTGCGCGAGCTCGCCGCCGACCACACCCGGGAGGCCGGCGTACGACAGCTGGAGCGTCTGCTCGCCAAGACCCTGCGCAAGGCCGCCACGCGGCTGGCCACCGAGACCGACCTGACCCGGATCGACATCGACCAGCCCGACCTCAAGGACCTCATCGGCCGACCGCGCTTCACGCCCGAGGCAGCGGAGCGGACGACGGTGCCCGGCGTCGCGACGGGGCTCGCCGTCACCGGGCTCGGGGGCGACGTCCTCTTCATCGAGGCCACTGCCCACGACGGTCCCACGGGGCTGACCATCACCGGCCAGCTCGGCGAGGTGATGAAGGAGTCAGCGCAGATCGCGCTGACCTTCGTGCGCGCCCACGCCGAGGCCCTCGGGGTCGACCCGGCCACTCTGGACCGGGCCATCCACCTCCACGTGCCCGCCGGCGCCGTCCCCAAGGACGGCCCGTCGGCCGGGATCACGATGGTCACCGCCCTGACCTCCTTGGCAACCGGTCGCCCGGTGCGCTCCGACGTCGGGATGACCGGGGAGGTCACGCTGAACGGCCGGGTGCTGCCGATCGGTGGGCTCAAGCAGAAGCTGCTCGCCGCCCAGCGCGCCGGCCTGACCGACGTGTTCGTGCCGCTGCGCAACGAGCCCGACCTGGACGACGTGCCGGCCGACGTGCTCGAGGCGGTCAGGGTGCACCCGGTCGCTGACGTGCTGGACGTCGTCGCCGGCGCCCTCGAGCCGCATCGGGCCGAGGACGGTGCTGCCTCGGCCGCCTGAGCAGGGGGCGGTGCCCGCTGCCTGATGCGCCCGCCCCGGGCCAGGGGGCCCGGGGTCCTCGCGTGACCCTCGCTTGACAACGACAGTCGCTGGTTGCATGGTTAGTTACATGAGTAATGGACCAACGAAGTTCCGGCCAGCCCTCCATGGATGAGGGTCGCCCGATCTTCGTGCAGATCGCCGAGCAGATCGAAGGCTCGATCGTCGACGGTTCGCTGCTCGAAGGCACCCAGGCGCCCTCCACCACGGAGCTCGCCGCCTTCCACCGGATCAATCCAGCGACCGCGGCCAAGGGGCTCAACCAGCTCGTGGCCGACGGTGTCCTGCGCAAGCGAAGGGGAATAGGCATGTTCGTCACCGAGGGCGCCCGCGCCATGCTGCTCGATCGGCGTCGGGAGCAGTTCGTCCGCCAGTTCGTCGACCCGCTCGTCACCGAGGCGCGCAAGCTGGGCGTCGGTCCGGCCGAGCTCACCGAGATGATCCAGACCTCGGCGGCCCACGGATGAGCGCCTTCCCGACCGCCCCGACCGCCCCGACCGCCCCGACGGCCGCGCCCGTGGTCGCCGTACGCGAGCTGAGCCGGGCCTACGCGGACGTCGTCGCGCTGGACGACGTGAGCCTCGACCTGCACGGGGAGACGATCTACGGCCTGCTCGGACGCAACGGCGCCGGCAAGACCACGCTCATGCGCCTCCTCACCGGCCAGGACTTCGCCACCGCGGGCACCGTCGAGGTCTTCGGCGGGCACCCGCTGGAGAACGACCGGATCCTGGGTCAGGTCGCCTTCATCAGCGAGGGTCAGTCCTATCCGCCCGACTTCTGCGTCGCCCACGTGCTGAAGGCCGCGGCGCTGCTCTACCCCAACTGGGACCAGTCCTTCGCCGACTCGCTGCTCGAGGAGCTCGCAGTGCCGCGCGGGCGCCGGGTCAAGAAGCTGTCCCGCGGGCAGCGCTCCGCTGTGGGCGTCGTCGTGGGCCTTGCCTCCCGCGCGCCGCTCACCCTCTTCGACGAGCCGTACGTCGGCCTGGACGCGGTCGCCCGACAGGTCTTCTACGACCGATTGCTGGCCGACTACGCCCAGCACCCGCGCACCTTCGTGCTCTCCACCCACCTCATCGACGAGGTGGGTGACCTGATCGAACGCGTCGTGCTGCTCGATCGGGGGAGGATCCTGATCGACGAGGAGGCCGAGGCCCTGCGCGGGATGGCCACCACGGTCACCGGTCAGGTCGCCGACGTCGACACGTACGCGGCCGCTCGCGAGTGCTCCCACGTCGAGCGACTCGGCAACCTGCAGCGCGTCACGGTGCACGGCGCCCTCGGGACCGACGATCGCAGGTGGGCGGACGAGCTGGGCCTCACGCTCGTGCCCGTCTCGCTGCAGCAGTACGTCGTGCGTGCCACGACGCAGGGGACCACGCAGGGGACCACGCAGGGGAAGGCGCACGGCTCCTCCGAGCCCGACGACTCAGACCACCCAGGGGCACCGGAGCCCCGCGTCCTTCCGGAGGGAATCCGATGACTCTCACCCACGCCCTCGCACCCAACGACGAGGTCCGCGCGCCCCGGGCCGGCTGGTCCCGCGTGCTCGACGCCGCACGAGTGCAGTACCTGAGCCGCGCCGTGCTCGTGTGGCCCTGGGCGGTGCTCGCCTCCGCCTTCGCCATCAACCTGGTCGTCTTCGCCTTCATCGACACCGACGACCCGACGACCGGCGGACTGGCGTCGCTCTATGTCGTGGCCCTGATCGTCGCCATGCAGACCGTGTCGCAGTTCCTGCCGTTCTCGCTGGGACTGGGTGTGACCCGACGCGCCTTCTACGCCGCCGCGTCGCTCGGCGCGCTGGGCCAGGCGCTGGTCTACGGGATCGGACTCACCGTCCTGCTGGCGATCGAGGACGCCACCGACGGGTGGGGACTGACGCTGCACTTCTTCGGCGTCGACTTCCTCGTCACGGGCGACCCGTTGTCCCAGGTCCTCGTCTACGCGGCACCCTTCCTCCTCGTGAGCGCCGCCGGCCTGCTGTGGGGAGCGGTGGCCAAGCGCTGGGGCAGCGCCGGGATCTTCCTGGGACTCATCGCGTCGGCCCTCGTGGTCGGCTGCCTCGTCGTGCTCCTCGGCCGGCTGGACGCCTGGTCGGACGTCGGGGACTTCTTCGGTGACTCCCCGGCGTTGGTCGCGATCGGGCTGCCCAGCCTGGTGGCCGGGACGCTGCTGTGCGTGGCGGGCTACCTGGTCGTGCGCCGCACGCCTGCCTGACTGGCCACGGAGCCTGGGGTCCCCTGTCAGAATCGGATGCCATGAGTGACCTGAAGCTCCCGGCCGGCGTCCGTGTGATCGATCGGCTGATGAAGGCCAACAAGGGACTGTCGATCGAGCACATGGACGCTGCGCGGCTCGAGCAGGTCCAGACCGCGCGGATCCCCGACGCCGGCCCGGCCGCGTGGGTCGCCGGACTCTTTCTCGGCCACGCGCGCCCCGGTGTCGCCATCACCACCAGCGCGATCGAGACGGCGTACGGCGAGCTGCCGGTGCGGATCTACACCCCGACCGGGCGTGGACCAGGCAGCGGCTCGCTGCCCGTGGTCCTCAACTTCCACGGCGGCGGTTTCGCCCTGGGCAACGCCCGTCAGGGCGACTGGATCTGCTCGACGGTGGCCGCCGACCTCGAGGCGCTCGTGGTCTCGGTCGACTACCGGCTCGCCCCGGCGCACCGCTTCCCGGCCGCCATCGAGGACTGCTACGCGGCCCTGCTCTGGACGTCCGGGCACGCCGAGGAGCTCGGCGGGGACCCGGCCCGGATCGGGGTGATGGGCGACAGTGCCGGGGGCAACCTGGCGGCGGTCGTCACCTTGATGGCGCGCGAGGAGGACGGTCCGGAGATCGCCCACCAGGCCCTGATCTACCCGGCCACCGACCTCACCGACGCGCTGCGCGAGAGCGCGTCGTACCTCGCCAACACGCGCGGGATCATCCTCAGCAACGCCGACATGGACGTCTTCCTGCGCCACTACGTCGACGAGTCCGCCGACCGCTCGGACTGGCGGATGTCGCCGCGCCACGCCGCGGACCTGTCCGGCCTGCCGCCGGCAGTGATCGTGGTCGCCGGGCTGGACCCGCTGCACGACGCCGGGGTCGAGTACGCCGAGGCGCTCGCTGCCGCGGGTGGTCACGCGCGCGTCGAGGACTTCCACCTGATGCCCCACGGCTTCCTGAGCGTGCCGTACTTCTGCCGCAGTGCCCGCCCGGCGATGGCGGCGATCGTCGCCTCGCAGGCTGCCGCACTCCGGGGTGAGCAGCGCAGGCGAGCCGGACTGCCAGGCTGAGCGGCATGGAGCAGGCACCGGTCGTCGTGGTGGGGGCCGGGATCGCCGGCGTCGCGTGTGCGCGCGAGCTGAGCACGGCGGGCGTGCCCGTGCGCCTCGTCGATCGGGGACGCCGCATCGGGGGCCGGCTGGGATCCAAGCGGCTCGGCGACCGACCCACCGACCTGGGTGCCTCCTACCTCACCGCGTCCGCCGACGACTTCGTCGAGGTCGTCCAGGGATGGCGCTCGCGCGGCCTGGCCCACGAGTGGACCGACACCTTCTCCGTCCTCTCGCCCGATGCGGCCCCCACCAGCACGACCGGACCGATGCGGTGGGGCGCCCGGGGCGGACTGCGCTCCCTCGTGGAAGAGCTCGCCGAGGGACTGCCGCTCGAGCAGGACGCCGTGGAGCGCGTGGACCGCGAGGCCGGCGGGCGGCTCGTGGTCGACGGGGAGGAGGCCTCGGCGGTGGTCCTGGCGATGCCCGACGAGCAGGCTGCACGCCTGCTGGGCCCGGCGCTGCGGACCGAGGTGCCCGCCTTGGAGCGCCCCTCGGAGCCGATCATCGCGCTGGTGGCGTGGTGGGCCGAACGCACCTGGGACCACGTCGCCCCGGAGGGCCGCTTCCACGGGGCCTTCGTCAACGACGACCCGGCGTTGAGCTTCGTGGCCGACGACGGCCGCCGCCGCGGCGACGACGCGCCCGTGCTCGTCGCGCACTCCACGCCGGCGCTCGCCGCCGACCACCTCGCCGAGCCTGCCGGAGCGGCGCCGGCCATCCTGGCCGCGCTGCAGCGTCACCTGGGCGTCCCACCTCCGCTCGGCACGCACGTGCACCGCTGGTCCCTGGCCCGGCCGATCGACGAGCGCCGGGCGCCGTACCTGCTCACCGACGGGGGCCTCGGGGTGTGCGGGGACGGCTGGGGCCCGACGGCCAAGGTGGAGACCGCCTGGCGATCCGGGCACGACCTGGGGCGAGCGCTGGCGGAGCGGGCCTGAGGCCGCTCAGTCGTCGGTCACGACCGGGAGGCGGACCACGAGGGTCGCTCCGCTGCCCAGTGCGCTGTCGATGTCGACATGACCGTCGTGCGCGCCCGCGACCGCGCGGCACAGGGGCAGCCCGCTGAGCTCGCCGCCCTCGGCCAGCATCTCCCGGGTGGGCTCGAAGGCCGCGAAGTGGCGCGAGGAGTCGATGCCCGTGCCCTGGTGGCTCACCGTGATCTCGACGGTGCCTCCCGAGACGAAGAGCCCGACGGTGACGGGGGTCCCCGGAGTCGCGTGCTCGCACGCGTGGGACAGCAGGGCGTCGAGCATCGACTCGACGAGCGTGCGGTCGACCCGGGCGTGCACGCCGGGCTCGAGGTGTCGGACGACCTCGCACGACTCGTCCTCGGCTGGCCCGGCCTGCTCGGCCGTTGCGTGGCCGGGGCACCTGCGTTCGCATGCGCGCGTGACGAGGTCGGTGAGGTCGACCGTCTCCCGAGGCGCCCCCAGGTGCCAGCTCGGGGTGTCGACGTCGGCGATGAGCTGGGTCCCCAACCGCGCGAGACGACTCGAGCTGCGCTCGAGTGCCGGGAGGAGCTCGAGGACCTCCTCGGGCAGGTCCGGTACGTCGCGCAGCAGGCTCAGGTGGTTCTCCAGCGACATCAAGGGGGTGCGCAGCTCGTGCGCGACGGTGCTCAGGAAGCTCGTGCGCACCCGGCGTGACCTGTCCTGGTCGGTGATGTCGGAGAAGGCGATCACCCCGCCCTGCGAGGGATCGTCCGGATCGGTGAGACGCCCCGAGACCAGCAGGAGTCGCCGTGCGCCCTCCGGGCCGATCCAGGCTCGTGACCCGCTGAACTCCTCGCCCCGAGCCAGGCGGGTGGCCGGGCGCAGGTCGCTGAGCAGGAAGTTGGACCCGTCCGGGGCGAAGGCCTCCGAGGAGGCGGGGTCGCGCTGGTCGAGCCTGCGGGTGTCGCGCCCGGGTGGGAACGCGAGGGCCAACGCGTGCTGGGCGGTGTCGTTGGCGAAGACGACGGTGCCCTCCCCGTCGATCAGGAGCAGTCCGGCGTCCGTGGTGGCCAGGATCGTCTCCACGCGCCCGGTCTCCGCGCGCAGGTCGGCCAGGGCCTGCTCCTTCTCGGCCAGCAGCGACGTCGCCCGCGCGCGGGCGCGGGCAGCGCGTCGCATCCCCTCCGAGACGGCATAGGCGGCGGCGAAGGAGAGTCCGGGCACCGGCGCGTTGCTCGCCAGGGCTGCACCGTCGGTCCCGGCGTGCACGAGGCCGGGGGCGGCGACGAGCAGCGCCGCCGAGCACCCGGCGAGCAGCGCCCCGGCTCCTCCCCACCAGGCCCCCAGCCAGATCGCGGGCAGGATGACCAGCAGAGTGGCCCCGCCGGGCTCGGGGGTCAGCCGGACCAGGCCGATCGCGGCGATGTCGAGCACGCAGACGACGGCCACCCCCCAGGCTCCCCAGGCCCCCCGGCCGCCGGACACGGCGGCAGGGCCCAGCACGACCAGGACCGCCAACCCGAGCGCCAGGCCGAGGCCGATCCAGGGCCACGGGTCCCGGGTCACGGGCACCCCTCCGGCCCAGAGCAGCACGGCGTCCACGACCAGGAGTGCGGTGACGGACAGCTGCATCAGACGCAGGTCCGCCCAGCGTGACCGCCTCTCCCAGGGGCGCAGGCGCCAGAGGGCAGCGGCGTGGGGGCCGGGGGACAGCACACCCCAGGGTATCCGCCGACTCACCGTCGGGGATAACTAGACATTCTGTTGAAGTTACGAGTAGGTTCTTAGACATCAGGTGGAGGAAAGCGTGCGACCGCCGTGGCCGGCACCGGCCTCCCCGGATCACAGAGGAGCGAGTGAGCATGAGCGAGACCACTGGCACGACAGCACCCCTCAAGATCGCGTTGGTCGACGACTCCGACCTGGCGACCGCGGGCCTCCGAGCCCTGCTCGAGCCCTTCGGCGAGCGCGTGCTCCTGGTGGAGCACCGCGAGGCCATCGCTCGACCCGACACGCTCGACGTCGTGCTCTACGAGCCGCTCGGCCTGTGCGGCACCGCCGAGTCCCTGCTGCGGGACCTGCAGCGCAACTCCGCGGCCCAGACGGCGGTGTTCAGCTGGGCAGAGCCCGCCCAGCTCCCGCTGCCGACGGCCCGGCCCTACCTGAGCAAGCGCGTCACCGCCTCGCGGTTGGTCGTCGATCTCGAGGACCTCGTGGCCGGACGCTTCGGAGGGGAGACGATCGACCAGGTGCCGGAGACCCCGGAGTCCCAGCCGGTGCCCGAGGAGGCCGCCGGAGCCTCCTCGCTGCCCGAGGCGGCGCTCAAGGTGCTCACCGCACGGGAGTGCGACATCGTCTCGCTGATCGTGGCGGGCATGAGCAACCGCGAGATCGGTGACGAGCTGGCGCTGAGCATCAACTCGGTCAAGACCTACATCCGCACCGCCTACCGCAAGATGGGCGTGCAGCGTCGCACCCAGGCGATGCTCTGGGCGCTCGAGCACGGTCTGGGGGAGCGCCCCGAGGCGCTGGTCGGCTGACCGGGTCTCCCGTCATGCACAGATTCCTCCACAGACTGTGGAGGTTCGGTAGGTTGCCGTTGACCCCCACCAGTCCCGGCCCCCGTGCCGAGCCACCCCACGACCGGAAGGCCAGCCCGTGGCTCCCGACCCCGACACCGCTCACCTGAGCATCGGCGACCTCGCCGAAGCCACGGGGGTCTCGACCGCCACCCTGCGCATCTGGGAGAGCCGGCACGGGTTCCCCGAGCCCACCCGGCTGCCGAGCGGTCACCGGCGCTTCGGCGCCACCGACGTCGCGGCCGTGCGGCGGGTCGTCGGCCTGCGTGAGTCCGGCATCCGGCTCGACGTGGCCATCGCCCAGGCCGTCGGCGAGACGTCGACCGAGCCGGTCGGCAGCGAGTCGGTCTTCGCCCGCCTGCGGGAGACGCATCCGGCCCTGCAGCCGACCCAGCTCGCCAAGAGCACGCTGCTCGGGATGTCGTGGGCGATCGAGGACGAGTTCTGTGCCACGGCCAAGCGCGGGCACGTCTTCGGCGCCTTCCAGGAGGTGTCCCGCTTCGAGTCCGCCCGCGCCCGGTGGACCGAGATCGCGCGGGTCTCCGCCTCGACCTTCGTCTTCGCCGACTTCGACGCCGTGGCCGACGAGCCACCGGTCTGCATCCCGCTCGCCCCGGACGCGCCGATGATCCGCGAATGGGCGGTCGTCTGCGACACCCCCGACCTCGGGATGGCCCTGACGGCGTGGGAGCTCCCGGGCCAGGTCGACGTCCCGGACATGGACCGACTCTTCGAGACGTTGTGGACCGTCGATCCCGAGCCCGTGCGTGAGGCGGCGCGCGTCTGCGCCGCCGTCGCGTCGGCGGCCGGGTCCACCCGGGCCGCGCAGGTGGTGGACGAGCTCGCGGCGCCGGTCGTGCCGGGCCGCACGGACATCGCCGCGCTCACCTCCCTCTTCAACCGCTCGGTGTCGTACGTCGACGCCAAGATGCGCCGTTGAGAGGGGCTGGCATGGACACCGACGTGGTCGTCGTGGGCGCGGGGCTGGCCGGGCTGCGCTGCGCCACCGAGCTCGTCGGCCGCGGACTCGACGTGGTGGTCCTCGAGGCCGAGCACGAGGTGGGTGGGCGCATCCGCACCGATCGCGTCGACGGGTTCCAGGTCGATCGCGGCTTCCAGCTCCTCAACCCGGCCTACCCTGCCGTGCGGCGCTGGGTCGACGCTCCGGCCCTGCAGCTCGGCGCGTTCGACGCAGGGGTGGCCGCGTTGACCACGGAGCGGCTGCTGCGCCTGGGTCACCCGCTCCGCGCGCCCGGCCTCCTCGGCAGCACCCTGCGCGGGGTCGCCGGCGAGGTGCGCGGCGTGCCGGGGCTTCTCCGCTGGCTGCGACCGCTCACCCGGGACCCGCGCGGTCGTCGGCTCGACGCGCTCGCTCGCGAGCCGGACACCACGCTCGCAGCGTCCCTCGACGCGGCGCGCGTGAGCGGGACGCTGCGTCGCGTCCTGGAGCGCTTCTTCGCAGGGGTGCTCCTCGACGACACGGGGACGTCCTCGGCGACCTTCGCCCGTTTGCTCACGACCAGCTTCCTCGCCGGCGACCCGGGGCTGCCCGCTGCCGGCATGCAGGCGCTGCCACGCCAGCTGGCCGCCCCGCTGGGGGACCGGGTCAGGCTCGGCTCCCCGGTGGCGGGGGCCGAGGCGCGCGCGGGTGGGTTCGACGTGCGCACCGGCGACGGTCCGATCGGCTGCCGCCAGGTGGTCGTCGCCACCGGCCACCTGGCCGCCAGCACCCTGACCGGCCTTCCGCAGCGCCCGATGCGCGGCGTGGTCACCCACTGGTATGCCGCCGACCGTGCCCCCACCGCCTCGCGGCTGCTCCACGTCGACGCCCGCCCTCGGCCGACGGGTCCGCTCGTCAACACCGCCGTCGTGTCGCACGCCGCGCCGACGTACGCGCCGGCGGGGAGGCATCTCGTGCAGGCATCGGCGTTGCTCGGGGCGGACGGTGTCGCGCCGAGTGAGCCGGTGATGCGGCGCCATGCGGCCGAGCTGCTCGGCGACGACGGCTTCGCCGACTGGCAGAGCCTGGCGCGTCACGAGGTCCGGCACGCCCTGCCGATCCAGGCGCCGCCGCTCGACGTGGCGCAGCCCGTGATGCTGCCGTCGGGAGTCGTCGTGTGCGGTGACCACCGCGACACGGCCTCGATCCAGGGCGCGCTCGTCAGCGGGCACCGCGCAGCGCGGGCCGTGCTGGACCGGATCGGGTCAGGGGTCGGGCCCGGGATCAATCCAGGAGGGCCGGCGCCAACGTCGTGACCCCGAGGGCGAGCCCGGCGAGGTTCGCCCCCAGGAAAACCACGATCCAGACCAGAGCCGGCACGCGGGTGAGTCGGGCGAGCTGGTCGGGGTCCGTCGTACGACGTCGCGTGCGGCCGGTGCCGAGCAGCTCGACGAGCGGGCGGGGCGCGGCGAGCAGGAGCAACCACGCGATCAGGTAGGCCACGACCGACTGCGCCTGCGGGTCGCCGTACCAGGTCAGCAGGCCGACCCCGACCCCGCCGACCAGCAGGGTCGCCAGGCCGTAGAGGTTGCGCACCCACACCAGCAACGCAGCCATCAGGAGCAGGAGCAGCCACAGCATCGCGGTGCCACGCCCGGCAGCGAGCAGCAGGGCCGCGCCGACTCCGACGCCGGCGGGGGCGAGGTAGCCCGCCGCCATCATCGCCACGACGCCGGGTCCCGTGGGTCGCCCGCGCGAGACCGTCAGGCCCGAGGTGTCCGAGTGCAGCCTGATCCCGCTCAGGCGGCGGCCCACGAGCACGGCGACGATCGCGTGGCCCGCCTCGTGGATGACCGTGACCCCGAGGCGGACGCGCGGCCAGGTGATGGGCGCCAGGACCAGGACGAGGGCCACGGCCCCCGTCAGCAGCACGAAGCCGGCGTCCGGCACGGGGCGCACCGCCGTGGCGCGGTCCCAGACCTGGGTCCACCACCCCCCGTCGGCGGTCGCCGCCACACGTGCCGCGACCCCTGCTGCGACCCCTGCTGCGACCTCTGCCGTGACCGCTGTCATGGCCCCATGGTGACGGCCGGTCGCAACCGGCAGCCCCGTCAGGGTTCAATGACGCCATGGACCCCGCCGCGATGACCGACCCGTTCTCCGCCTACATCGGCCTGGAGTACGTCGAGCTCACCGGGTCGCGAGTCGTCGCGACCTGGGCCGCCAAGCCGGAGCTGCACCAGCCCTACGGCATCGTGCACGGCGGCGTGCACTGCAGCGTCGTGGAGTCGATGGGCAGCGTCGGCTCGGCGCTGTGGCTGGGTGACCAGGGCCAGTGTGTCGGGGTCAACAACAACACCGACTTCTACCGGGCAGTCCGTGAGGGCACGCTGACCTCCACCGCGACCCCGCTGCACCAGGGACGCTCCCAGCAGGTGTGGGTCGTCGAGACCGTCAGCGACGCCGACGGCAAGGTGGTCGCCCGCGGTCAGCTGCGCGTGCAGAACCTCTACCCGCAGCCGTGAGGTCCTCGTCCGGCACCTGGGCACCCAGGTGGCGGTCGCCGGCACCGGTGGCGGGATCACCGGCGATCCCACGTCCCGCCCGATCCCGCGCTACGCTGTGCGCAGCACCGGACCCGCAGCAGCTGCGTCCGGTGACTCCGCCCCGGTCTGCAGGCTGATCGGCGCGCGACTCCCGTCCTTCGACCCACCGGGGCCACCGTGTCCCGCAGGTCGGTGCGACGGCGCCATACCGCCCCGGCGTACGCGCCGCGGCGTCCCAGAGGAGGAAGAGCCTTTGGCTCGACGAGGACAGCGTCAGTCCGGCAACACCCGCACGGCCCCGAAGAACGGCGGCAACGGTTCAGGCAACGGCAACCGCCGAGGCCAGCGCACCCGTCGCGAGCTGGACAACGAGGGGATCATCCCCGTGCTGGCCCGCGCGGTGCGCGAGGTCGAGCAGGGGGTCCAGCGGGGCTCGGTGAAGCCCGCGGCGCGCACGAAGTTCCAGGTCGTCGCCCAGCTGGCGCGCGAGGAGCGGATCCGGGTCAAGGCCGACCAGGCCATCTCGGAGGGTCAGCGTGGCGAGCAGCTCAAGCGGCTCGACGGCATCGGCACGATCCTGGCGAAGACCGCCACCCGCGACACGACCCTGCTCTCGCTCCTGGCCGAGGACGCCGACGTATCCTACTCGGCCCTCGAGCTGAAGGCGGAGATGCTCCAGGCCGCCGGCATCGAGGCGCCGGATCCGGTCGAGGAGGAGGTCGACGAGGACGCCCCGCCCGTCGTGGAGCGGCAGGTCGTGCCGCAGTCGGTGATCGCGCGTCAGCTCGCCAACCCCTTCCTGGTCCCGGACTTCTCCGCTGCGCAGCCCCAGGTCTCCGGGCGTCGCCTGGCGACGTGGGAGCTGATCGGGCCGCTGCTCCAGGCCTTCGAGTACGGCGGTGCCTCGTCCTGCATGCCGCTGCCGGAGGCCACGACGCTCAACGCGGCGGGCGGACGGCACCTGATGCCGCACCAGGCCCAGGTGGTCGCCGCGGCGAAGGAGGGTCACCGCACGTTCCTGCTGGCCGACGAGCCCGGCCTCGGCAAGACCGCCCAGGCACTGCTGGCCGCTGAGGCCGCGGAGGCCTATCCGCTGCTCGTCGTGGTGCCCAACGTGGTCAAGGCCAACTGGGCCCGCGAGGCGGGGCTGTGGACGCCCGACCACCCGGTGACGGTCATCCACGGCAACGGCGGCAACGTCGACGGGTTCGCCGACATCGTGGTCGTCAACTACGAGGTGCTCGACCGGCACGTCGGGTGGCTGGGCGACTTCGGCTTCCGCGGGATGGTCGTCGACGAGGCCCACTTCATCAAGAACAAGACCTCGCAGCGCTCCCAGCACGTGCTCCAGCTGGCCGACAAGATCCGCAAGCGCAGTGCTCGTCCGCTGATGATGGCGCTGACCGGGACCCCGCTGATCAACGACATCGACGACTTCCGGGCGATCTGGCAGTTCCTCGGCTGGATCGGCGAGAATGCGCCCAAGGGCGAGCTGATGGCCGCGCTCGAGGAGCGGGGCCTGACCCCGATCGACCCCGGCTTCTACCCCAGTGCCCGCCACATCGTCATCGACCGCGGGATCGTGCGGCGTCGCAAGGTCGACGTCGCTGCCGACATCCCGGCGCGTCGGATCGCCGACCTGCCGGTCGAGCTCGACGACGAGGCCGGCCGCTCGATCCGCGAGGCCGAGCGGGTGCTGGCTCGTCGACTGGTCAAGCGCTACGAGAGTGCCCTGGAGGCGCGGACGTCGGGCGTCACCGTGGAGGGCATCGACCACGACCTGGTCCGACGCGTCGCCACCTGGGAGCGCGAGGACACCACGACCACCAAGACCGGCGAGAACGTCTTCACCATGATGCGCCGCATCGGTCAGGCCAAGGCCGGCCTCGCCGCCGACTACGCCGCCCAGCTGGCGCGCAGCGTCGGCAAGGTCGTCTTCTTCGCCAAGCACATCGATGTGATGGATGTGGCCGAGGAGACCTTCGAGCGCCGCGGTCTGCGCTACTCCTCGATCCGGGGTGACCAGACGCCGAAGGCACGCGAGGCGGCGATCGACGCGTTCCTCAACGACCCCGACGTCAAGGTCATCGTCTGCTCGCTGACCGCCGCCGGGGTGGGTCTCAACCTGCAGGTCGCCTCCAACATGGTGCTGGCCGAGCTGTCGTGGACCGATGCGGAGCAGACCCAGGCGATCGACCGGATCCACCGGATCGGTCAGGCCGAGCCGGTCACGGCGTGGCGGATCATCGCCTCGCAGACGATCGACACCAAGGTCGCCGAGCTGATCGACTCCAAGGCCGGGCTGGCCGCGGTCGCCCTCGACGGCTCGGACGCCGAGGTCTCCTCCTCGGTCGACGTCCAGCTCGAGGCGCTGGTGGCTCTGCTGACCGAGCAGCTCGAGCAGCAGGTGGCCTACGCCTGACCCGCGCCTCGACGATCGCCGACCGACCTGACCGTCACGGCGTGGTGGCCATCGCGTCGAGGACCAGCTGGCCCAGCGACTGGTCACCCTCGATGATCACGGCCCCCGGTGCCGGAGCACGACGACCGCCCGCGAGCACGATGAACGACTCCCGGTCGCAGCGCAGGGTGAGGGTCGGCTGGTCAGGTAGGTCGTGCAGGCGCTCGCCGCGGCCGGCGGCGTTGACCGCGAACGCCACTGGGGCGGACCCCTCGACGGCGAGCACCGCCGTGGTGCCGGCCGGAGCGCCGGCCCTCTTCGCGACCACGAACCCGAAGCTCTCGGTGAGGTAGTCGGTGGTGTGCTGGGCTGCGACGGAGTCGAGCCCACCCGGCATCCCGATCGCCCGGCGGACGTCCTGCTCGTGCATCCACACGTCGAGCGGCCGGTTGCGCAGCAGGACCTCCCAGGTCCAGGGGACGCCGCCGAAGATCGTCTCCGGCTTGGCCGAGCCCTCGGTCGGTGGGTCGGCCTGCAGCATCGCCCTGCGGGCGGCGGTGACGTCGCGGATCTCGGCGGTGATGTCCGCCAGCGGTGTCTCGCGCCGGTTGACGACGCCGATCTCGGTGTAGAGACCCATGAAGCCGGTGACGTGCGGTGGCTCGCCGACGTCGGCGGTCTCCTCGGGGTTGCCGGCAAGGATGCTCTCGAGGTGCGCGGTGTGTGCCGCGACGGCTCGTACGTCCCAGCCGGCGAGGTCGGTCGAGGTCGTCGCCTGCTCGGCCGGGACCTGGTCGAGCACCGAGCAGAAGTCGTCGATCGCGCTCGCCCAGACGTCGATGTAGCCGGCCAGGCGGTCCTGGTCGGTCGGGGTGTCCTGTGCGTCACTCATGACGCTGACCGTAGCGAGGTCAGCCGCCCAGGGCGAGGCTCAGCGCGATCGCGAGCATCGTGATCCCGATCAGCACGTCCAGCACCTGCCAGGCCCGCGGCGTGGACAGCCGTCGGTGCGCCAGGCGGGCACCGAAGCCGAGACCGGTGAACCACACGATGCTCGCCGTTCCGGCGCCTGCCGCGAACCACCAGGGCTGGTCGTCGGTGTTCGCGATCGAACCGAGGAGCAGCACGGTGTCGAGGTAGACGTGGGGGTTGAGCCAGGTCAGGGCGACGGCCTTGCCGACCGTCGCCGCCAGGGTGGCGGTGTCTCCGCGCGCGGCCTCCAGCGCCATGGGGTGTCGGGCGCGCAGCAGCGAGCTGACGCCGTACCAGGCCAGGAAGGCGACGCCGGCCCACCGCACGACGTCGATCACCCAGCCGGCGTTGTCGACGACGGCACCGATTCCGGAGACTCCGGCGACGATCAGCAAGAGGTCCGACAGGGCGCACACGGCCACGACCGGACCCACGTGGCGACGGGCGAGGCCCTGGCGCAGCACGTACGCGTTCTGGGCGCCGATGGCGACGATGAGGGCCAGTCCGGTGAGGAGGCCCGTGGTGACGGAGGCAAGCACGTGCCCACGCTAGGAGCATCCCCGGTGTGAAGGCCAGCGAATGATTCTGATCAACCTTTAGAATTGCTCATATGTCGCCGCACCCCGACCAGCTCGCCGCCCTCGCCGCGATCGTCGACCACGGCACCTTCGAGGCCGCGGCGCGCCACCTCCACGTGACGACGAGCGCCGTGAGCCAACGGATCCGAGCGCTGGAGACGGCGGCCGGCCAGGTGCTCGTGCGTCGTGCGACGCCGTGCGCGGCGACCGAGGCGGGGACCGCCTACGTGCGGCTCGCTCGCCAGACCGCGCTGCTGTACGGCGATGTGCTCGCCGAGGTCGATCGGGACGCGGAGGCTCATCGCATCGAGTTGCGGGTCGCGGTCAACGCCGACTCGCTGTCGACGTGGTTCCGCGGGGTCCTCGACGAGGTTGCGCTCTGGGACGGTGCCTCGCTGCGCCTCGAGGTCGAGGACCAGGCCTTCTCCGCTGACCTGCTGCGCCGCGGCGACGTCCTGGGGGCGGTCACCTCGAACCCGGTCGTGGTGCAGGGCTGCCGCTCGGAGTCGCTCGGAGTCCTGCGCTACCGACCTGCCGCGGCGCCGTCGTACGCCCACCGGTGGGGCCTGGGCCGCGGGCGCTTCGACTGGGCTCGGATGCCGGCGGTGGTCTTCAACGACAAGGACGCCCTGCAGCACGACTTCCTGGCAGGACGTGGCTTCGGACCACCTCCCGTCGTGCACCGGGTGCCGACGTCCGCCGACTTCCACGAGGCCATCCGCCGTGGCCTCGGCTGGGGCCTCCTGCCGACCCCGCAGCTCGCTCCTGACCTCGCCGCGGGGACCCTGGTGGCCCTCGGCGCCCGGCTGCACGTCGACGTCGCGCTGCACTGGCAGCGGTGGCGCCTGGACTCTCCGGGCCTGCTGCGGCTGACCGAAGCGGTGCGCTCGTCGGCGCGGGTGCTTCGCGGCTGACCCCGGGCACGCCACCGCCCGCCGTCCCCGGTGGGGCGGCGGGCGGTCGACGAACCGCCGGAGCGGCTCAGAGGTCGCGCGGCTCGCTCAGTAGCGGGTCGCGGTGAACGGGATCTTGGTCGCGACGAAGTTCTTGTCCTTCGGGACGACCAGCAGGTACTTGATGCCCTTGCTCGAGCCCGGGACCGAGAAGCGAGCCTTGCCCTTCTTGTTCGTCTTGACCTTCTTGAAGGTCCTGAACTTCTTGCCCTTCTTCTTCTGGATGAGCAGCTTCTTCTTGCCGAACTTCGGCTTGACCTTGACGTCGGCCGTCGGTTGACGCTTGCCGGAGACGCTCGAGAAGTCGACGCTGCGCAGCACCTTGATGCTGATCGCCTTCGAGACCGACGGCAGGTAGGTGGTGTCGTCCGACGTCCCGCCGGTGTAGGCGATCCGGAGCTTCACGTTGCTGCGGTACTTGTCGTAGTCGGGGAACGAGGCGAACCCGATCCCGCTGGCGACCTCGATGGTCTTCCACGTGGAGGAGCCCGGCTTCTGCATCTGCAGACGGGCCTCGCCGGCGTCGATGAAGGACTCGTCGGCGGCGTCGACACCGCCGCTGACGGAGAAGAAGTCGCCGGACTCGCCGCGCTTGGTGATGGAGTCGCTGAAGGAGGAGGTCGTCGCGACCTCGGCTGCGGCGTGGGCAGGCGTCGAGGCCGACGTGACTACAGCGACGGGGGCGAGGGTGAGGGCGACGGCGGCGATGGTGCCGCGCAGGAGGGATCGCATGAAGGGTCTTCCGTTTCGGGAGGTGGGACGTCGGGCTCCCTGGAGAGTCACCAGGAAGCGGCCGGCTGAAACCTCCTGCGACGCCCGCTCTGCAGGTTTGTCGGTGGGTCGTCGTGGGCAGGGTGCGCGAGGCCCACCGACCGCCCCACCTGGAGTCTCCCCATGCGCATGCCCTCCCCCGGCGAGGACTTCGGTCGCTATCGCCTCGAGAGTGAGCTCGGGCGCGGCGGCATGGGCATCGTGTACGCCGCGCGCGACACGTCGCTGGATCGGCTCGTTGCGCTCAAGATCATCACGCCCCAGTGGGCCGAGGACGCGGAGTATCGCGCCCGCTTCGAGCGAGAGGCGCTCTCGCTCTCCCGGGTCGAGAGCGCCAACGTCGTCGCCGTGCACGACTACGGTGAGCTCGACGGCTGCCTCTACCTCGTGACCCAGATCGTCCCGGACGGCGACCTGCTGCAGCTGGTCCGGCGGGAGGGCGCTCTGGCGCCTGCCGTGGCGCTCGACGTCGTCGCCCAGGTCCTCGACGGCCTGGGCGACGCTCACGGTGTCGGCGTGGTCCACCGTGACGTCAAGCCGAGCAACGTGCTGCTGCGCCGCCGCGACGGTCGCCTCGAGGCCGTGCTGTGCGACTTCGGGATCGCCACCAGCGCCGGAGGTGACGTCACCCGCACCGGCGCCCTGGTGGGGTCGTTCCCCTACATGGCGCCCGAGCGCCACCAGGGCGAGCAGGCCGACGGTGCGGCCGACGTCTACTCCGTCGGGTGCGTGCTGTGGCAGACGCTGACCGGCACGGCGCCGTACGTGGGCAGCGACGTCGAGGTCGCGATGGCACACCTGCAGGCACCGCTGCCGCAGCTGCCCGCCGTCGACGACTTCTCGCGCGCCCTCAACCTCGTCCTCACCCGAGCGCTCGCGAAGGACCTTGCCGAGCGGTACCCGTCGGCGCGGGCGATGAAGTCCGACCTCGTCTCCGCGGCTGCCCGGGCCCCGGGTGCCCTGGAGCTGCCTGACGTCACCGCCATCCGTCACGTCCTCGTGCCTGGTGTGGTCGCCGGCGCCGCGCTCGGTGGGGGGACCGGCACGGGCCAGGGCCAGACCAGCGAGCCCAGTCGCCCTCCGCGCCGAACCCTGGTCGCGGTGCTGGCCGCCGTGATCGCCGTGCTGCTCGCGGTCGTCGGCACGTACGCCGCCGTCGCCGCGAACACGGGGGAGCGCAGTGTCGAGCTCTCCGACGTGGCCGGCGACGCCTCTGTGCCCCTGACCGCTCCGGTGTCGAGCGAGTCGGGGGAGCCGGCCACCGAGGAGTCGAGTGACGAGCCGTCGGGTGCCACGAGGGGCGAGGGGAAGAACGGCACGAAGGGCAGCACGGGCACGAAGGGACCGAGGAGCGGCGGGACGTCCGGCAACGACTCCGACGCCGGCGTCGTGACGGACCCCGGCGGGCTGACCGACCCCGCAACGATCGCACCGGGCTCGACCGACAGCGATGGCTCGAGCGCCGGTGGCGGCAAGAAGGGGGGCAACGGTGGCGGGGACCGCGGGTCGGGGGGTGGCAACGGCAACGACACCCAGCCGACCAAGCCCCCGAAGCAGAGTCCCGCTCCGACGCCGACCCCGACGCCCCCACCCCCGAAGACCTTCGCGTGTTGGAACGGCGAGCAGACATACGGCTACGACGAGTGCCCGGCGCTGAGCGGCCGGGCGGGGCTGGAGTGGGTCTACCCCAACAACTACAGCTGCGCCAGCGACCCGACCGCCGGGGGGCCGCGGCTGGTGATCCTCACCTGCCAGCGCAAGACCCAGCACGGCCGCGGCGAGATCCGCTACACGCTGTGGACGTCGGTCGCCGCCGCGACCGACTACTTCTCCGGCCAGAACGGCTCCAAGGCCGACCCGTGGAAGAGCGACTGGGGCTACACGTGGTTCCGCGAGACGCCGAAGAACGAGCTGAAGTACCAGCGCACCAACGTGTACGCCAAGGAGCCGGTCTCCGTGGTCGTGCGCGGCGTCAACCTCAAGGCCCATCAGCAGATCGTCGGCACCGTGAAGTACCGGCAGCCGGCGAACCTGCGCGGCGCTCCGCTCTGAGCCGAGCCAGACGCACGTCGGCCCGCCACCCTGACGGGTGGCGGGCCGACGTAGGTCAGGCAGCGATCAGAAGGCCGCCTCGTCGAGGTCCATCAGCGACAGGTCGGTCGCCTCGGCGATCGCACGCTCGGCGCTGATCTTCGGCAGGTTGTACTGCGCGAAGAACTGCGCGGCGGCGATCTTGCCCTCGTAGAAGGCCTGGTCCTTGCCCAAGGACGCAGCGTCGCCACTCGTCAGCTTGTCCAGGGCGACCTCGGCCTGGCGCAGGAGGAGCCAGGCGCACACGACGTCGCCCAGGGCCATCAGCAGGCGACTGGTGTTGAGGCCGACCTTGTAGATGTTGCGGATCTCGTCCTGGGCCGACATCAGGTCGTTGATCATGTGGCCGACCATGGCGTTGGCGTCGTCGAGCGCGGTCGCGAGGAGCTGGCGCTCGTTCTTCAACCGACCGTTGCCGGCCTCGGAGTCGATGAACGCCTGGATCTCGGCCGCGATCAGGCCGAGGGCCTTGCCCTGGTCCTTGACGATCTTGCGGAAGAAGAAGTCCTGGCCCTGGATCGCGGTCGTGCCCTCGTACAGGGTGTCGATCTTGGCGTCGCGGACGTACTGCTCGATCGGGTACTCCTGCAGGAAGCCGGAGCCACCGAAGGTCTGCAGCGACTCGGTGCCCAGCAGCACCCAGGAGCGCTCCGAGCCATAGCCCTTGACGATCGGCAGCAGCAGGTCGTTGACGGCGTTGAACGCCTTCAGCTCCTCGGCGTCCTGGGCGTCGCCGGCGTGCTCGGCGAGCTGGATCTTGTCCTGCCAGGTCGCGGTGTAGAGGACGAGCGCGCGCATCGCCTCGGAGAACGACTTCTGCACCATCAGCGAGCGTCGTACGTCGGGGTGGTGGGTGATCGTGACGCGCGGAGCGGTCTTGTCCCCCGACTGGGTCAGGTCGGCGCCCTGCTCGCGCTGCTTGGCGTAGTCGAGGGCGTTGAGGTAACCGGTCGACAGGGTGGCGATGGCCTTGGAGCCGACCATCATCCGGGCGTTCTCGATGACCTGGAACATCTGCGCGATGCCGTCGTGGACCTCGCCGAGCAGCCAGCCCTTGGCGGGCTCGCCCCCGCCGACGGAGGCGTCGCCGAAGGTGACCTCGCAGGTGTTGGAGACCTTGATCCCCATCTTGTGCTCGACGTTGGTGACGTAGGCGCCGTTGCGCTCGCCGGTCAGCTCGCCGGTCTCGTGGTCGAAGTGGATCTTGGGCACCAGGAAGAGACTCAGACCCTTGGTGCCGGGGCCGCCGACGCCCTCGATCCCGACCGGGCGGGCCAGCACGAGATGCATGATGTTCTCGCTCATGTCGTGCTCGGCCGAGGTGATGAAGCGCTTGACGCCCTCGATGTTCCACGAGCCGTCGTCGTTGAGCGTGGCCTTGGTGCGACCGGCGCCCACGTCGGAGCCGGCGTCGGGCTCGGTGAGGACCATGGTGGCGCCCCACTGGCGCTCGACCATGAGCTGGGCGATGCGCTTGTCGCGGTCGTTGCCGTTGCGGTGCACGACCCCGGCGAAGGCCGGGCCCGCGGCGTACATCCAGATGGGGGCGTTGGCGCCGAGCACCATCTCGCCCAGGGCCCAGACCAGGCTGGAGGGCGCAGGGGTGCCGCCGAGCTCCTCGCTGATCTGCAGGCGCCAGTACTCGGAGTCCATCCAGGCCTGGTAGCTCTTCGCGAAGGACTCGCCGATGGGCGCGGTGTGTGTGGCGGGGTCGAAGACGGGCGGGTTGCGGTCGCTGTCCTCGTAGGAGGCGGCCAGGTCCTCGCGGGAGAGGCGCTCCACCTCGCCGAGGATGGCGCGTGCCGTCTCGCTGTCGATCTCGCCGAACGGGCCGGTGCCCAGGACCTCGTCACGACCGAGCACCTCGAAGAGGTTGAACTCGATGTCCCGCAGGTTGGTCTTGTAGTGGCTCACTGCTCAACCGCTCTCTCGTCGTCGGCGCATGGGGCGCCGTCATTACCGATCAGTAACTTAATGATAGGAGCGGTCTTGGGTCCGCGCAAGAACTCGCCACTGTGATGTCTCACCACCCGTCCCTGCCGGAAGGGACCGGGATCCGGAGTACGTCGAGTGACGAGGTGGAGTTATCTGTCAGAATGGGTCCATGCGTGTCTCTGCCAAGTCCGACTACGCGCTGCGGGCGCTCATCGAGATGGCGAGTCGCGCGGACGGCAAGGCGGTGAGCGCCGAGGAGCTGGGGCGGCTGCAGGAGATCCCCCACGGGTTCCTCCAGGCGATCCTGGCCGACCTGCGTCGCTCGGGCGTGGTGATGAGCCAGCGCGGGCAGTCCGGCGGTTGGCGGATGGGGCGCCCGGCGATCGAGGTCTCGGTCGCCGACGTGATCCGGGCCGTCGACGGTCCGCTCGTCTCCGTCTACGGCCTGCGCCCCGAGGCGGTGAGCTACAACGACTCCGCGGACGTCCTGCAGCACGTGTGGATCGCGGCGCGGCGCTCGTTGCGCGAGGTCTTCGAGCAGGTCTCGATCCAGCAGCTCGCCGACGGCGAGCTGCCGTCGGCGATCACGTCGCTGACCGCCGACGAGGACGCCTGGCAGTCGCACTGACCGGGGCCCTGACCGCGCTCTGCTCCCGTCGTCGTCAGGCGACCGAGGACAGCTTGCGCTTGAGCTTCTTGCGCTTCTTCTCCAGGGCGCCGACCTTGAGCTCGAGGGACTCGTTGCGTCGCGTCAGGCGCTCGATCTCGGCCAGGGCGTCGTTGAGTGCGTGCTCGGCGACGCTCACCACGACCTCCGGCTCGTCGACGGCGTCCTCAGCCGGCACGAGCGCGCCGGCGTCGCCGACGACGTCGTACTCGGTGCTGGCGAGCAGCTCCACCCACGACTCTCCCAGGGCGCGGAGCACGGCCACGCGGGAGGCGAGGGCGAGGTGGGGCGGCCGCGGCTTGGCGGGGACGGGGACGTCGTCGACCCTGAGCGACGACGTGCCGAAGCCGACCACGCGCCCGAAGGACTTCCAGGTCGCGCGGGCATCGGCGGCGACCAGGACGTGCAACCGCTCCGGCTTCTTCACCGCCTGGCGCCAGGACTCGAGCACCGAGCCCAGGTCGTGACGCGGTTCACCAGGCACGGTCCAGGCGTCCGGCGCGCGAGCCGTGATGACGACATGCACCTCGAACCCGCCGAGGGCGTCGATCAGCAGCGCGATCTGCTCGGGACGTGCGGTGGAGAGCAGGGGCTGGCTGAAGACGAGGGTGTCGCGGCCCTTGAGGCCGCGCCGGACGATCCCGGTCCAGGTGCCCTCGACCTCGGTGCGCCGGTAGCCCCAGTCCTGGTGGTTGCGCAGGATCTCGAGGGCTGCGCGGAACATCTCCTCGCCCGAGGTCGCCGGGCGGCACACGCCCAGCTCGGCGAGTGCTCGGGTGTGCTGGTCGAGCGCCGCGTCGATGATGTCGCCGGACCCGTCGTCGAGGCCGACGTGGAGGAACGCCTTGCGCTTCGTGGCCATGGTCACCACGGTGACGCGACCTCGTGAGCGGGGGGTGATCGGGTGGTGAACACGGTGTGTCGTCCACGGAGCGAGGCGTGTCGCTCATCTAGAACCTGTTCTACTATCGCAGGCATGATCACGTCCGACGCCATCACCTGGAACGCGCCCAACGACGACCACCCGGCCCGGGCGGCCTCGCAGCGCTCCTACTCCGCGGTCGCCAAGGGCGACCTCGCGGAGTGGTTGACGGTCTACGCCGAGGACGCCGTCCTGGAGGACCCCGTGGGTCCGTCGATGTTCGATCCCGACGGCGAGGGGCACCGCGGCCACGCGGGGATCTCGGCCTTCTGGGAGAAGGCGATCGCGCCGATCGCGACCTTCGAGTTCGAGATCAACGAGTCGTTCGCCAACCCCGGCAGCAACACGTGCGCCAACGTCGGCCGGATCAAGACCTCGTTCCCCGACGGCAGCTACACGGTCACCGACCTGATCATGGTCTACGTGATCCACGACGACGGCACGGTCGCCTCGATGAAGGCGTTCTGGGAGCCGGAGCGCACGATGGCGTCGTTCACGACCGCGCCGGCCTGACGGGCCGGTCCAGACCACTTCACTGGCTTCCCCGAAGGTGTGACATGGGGCGGGTGGCGTGCGTCGAGAAGGGTGACGCCGCCTTCTTCACCACCACCTTCACGGGAGTGAGACATGTCCGAGCACGAGTTCGAGGAGTTCGCCCGAGCGCGGACCCCTCAGCTCTACCGGTCTGCCTGGTTGCTGTGCGGGAACCACCACGAGGCCGAGGACCTCGTCCAGGAAACCCTGGCCAAGGTCTTCACCAAGTGGCGCTCCCCGTTCGGTCGCCGGATCGACAACCCAGCGGCGTACGCCCAGACGGCGCTCACGCGCACGTTCATCAGCGCACGCCGACGTCGCAGCAGCGGGGAGGTCCCGCGCGACGACCTTCCCGACACGCCTGATGTCACCGGCAGCGGCTCGCTGAGCGCCACCGACCTGAGCGAGGTCCGCCTCGCGATCGTCGAGGCGCTCGCCGGGCTCAAGCCGGCCGATCGGGCCGTGCTGGTGCTGCGCTACCTCGAGGACCTCTCGGTCGAGGAGACGGCGCAGCGCATGGGGACGTCGTCCGGTGCCGTGCGCAACCGGTCGATCCGGGCTCTGGAGCGGGTGCGCCCGCTGCTCGACGACTCACTCGTCGTCCACCCTTCGAAAGGCACCACACATGACTGATCTTCCAGGCGGCTCGACCGGGCGCCGCGCCTCCGAGCTCTTCCACGGCGCCACCACCGACTTCGCGCCGGACGTCGACCGGCTCGTGCAGGGCGGCGTCGCCCGAGGACGCACGCTCCGCCGACGTCGGCGCGTCGGGACCTCGCTGGCCGCGGTCGCCGTCGTCGGCATCCTCGGCGTCGCGGCCAGCGCAGGCTCCCAGCTGGTCGGCGACGCCGAGCAGACCCCGATCGGGTTCGCCGACACCGGCACGGCCGCCGACGCAGCGACCGATGCGCCACCCACGGAGTCCCCCTCGACGCCTCCCTCGACGAACGGAGTCCAGGACGCGCTGCCCCCCGGCGCCTACAGCACCCTGCCGATCGACGCGCTGGTCGTGGTCTCGGCCGAGGACGTCCCGGGCATCATCGAGGAGCTGGTGCCCGGGGGCACGGTGGGCGAGCCGCTCGAGGACCCGCCGTACGGCGTGGCCGACCTGCGGCAGAAGAAGACCGTGCACTTCCTCTACGAGAGGACCCTGACGACCTTCGTCATCGAGCGCGCCGACACGCTCGCCACCTGCGCCGAGCAGATCGACCCGGCCAACCAGGCAGACGGCGAGCCCGGAGGTCGGTGCGTCGAGCAGGACGGCGTCACCCTGCTGACCTGGGGCCCCGACACCGCCGACGGCGTGAGCGCCCAAGGCGTCTCCGCGTTCGTGCACGGCTACGTCGTCTCGGCGCTCTCCTACAACGCCGCCGACGGCAAGGACATCCCGACGGTGATGGCCGAGCCGGCCCTGTCGATGCAGGAGCTGACCACGATCGTGACCAGCGAGGAGTGGTTCGGTGAGTAGGCCGGCACCTCGGGTCGGGCCCCGGATCAGCGTCGCGGGTTCGCGGGCCCGGGCACGCCGTCGACGGCCCTGGTCAGCCAGGACACCAGAGGCTTGAGGGTGCGCCAGTCGGCGCGGACCATCTCCAGCACCTCGGGGGTGTGGATGACCTTCTCGAAGCCGTAGGGCTTGCCGGCGATGATCTGCTTGTGGCGCAGCAGCGCGATCCGCGGATGGTCGGCGTCGTAGCCGCGCGGTGAGGTCTTGAGCTGGGCACCGCCGATCTCGAAGCCGTCCTTCTCCAGCCGGGTGAGCGCGCGACGCAGCGCCGGACCTGCCTTGTCGTCGTCGATGGCGCCGCGGATGGCAGCGAGCCGTTCGCCGGCCGCCTCGTAGAAGCCCGCCCCGACGCGTACGCCGCGCGGCGACAGCTCGACGTACCAGCCCATCGACGGGCCGGCCGCGACGAACGCGCCCTGGTGCGTCTTGTACGGCGTCTTGTCCTTCGCGAACCGGACGTCGCGGTAGGGCCGGAAGATCTTGGCGGTCCCGAACTCCGGCTCGAGGGCGCTGCACAGGGCCTGCATCGGCGCCTTCACCGACGCGGCGTACACGTCCTTGTGCGCCTCCCAGAACGACTTGGTGTTGTCGACCTCGAGGTCGTCGTAGAAGTCGAGCGCTGCGACGGGGAATCCGGTGAACTGCACGCCACGAGCCTACGAGAGGTTCTGCACACCGCGGTCACGGGCATTTCCACCCCGGGGTATCGGTGGCAGACTGCTCTTTAGCTCCCCCCTCTCGGAAGGTCTTCCCCACATGACTGCCTTCGTCCTGCTGTTGGCGTCCCCTGTCGTCATCGGACTCGTCGTGACCCTGTGCCTCAATCGCTTCTATGCGCGTGACGAGGAGCCGGATCGCGGCTACCTCGGCAACGACGGGAGCTTCGGCAGTGGCTATGCCGAGACCGCCCAGCGCGGTGAGGCCGGGCGCCGACGCTGAGCCGGGACGAGTCGTGGAGCGGATGACGAGATTCGAACTCGCGACATCGACCTTGGGAAGGTCGCGCTCTACCAGCTGAGCTACATCCGCACGGACTTCCCGGTCTCCCGGTCAGCCGTGGAACATGCTACCCGTCTGGGGTGCCCCTGGGAGGATCGACCCTATGAAGAAGCTGCTGGTGGCCCTCGTCGTCCTGACGCTGCTGGCGCTCGGAGTCGATCGCGGCGGGGTGTACGTCGCGGAGCGGGTCGCCGGGTCGTCGTTGCAGGACTCGCAGGGGCTCAGCGAGCGGCCCGACGTGGAGATCGCCGGGTTCCCCTTCCTCGACCAGCTGGCCTCCGGGCGCTACGACCGGATCGAGGTCGCGGTGCGTGAGCTGCCCCTGGGGACCGACGTCGGGTTGAGCCTGGCGCGCCTGGACCTCGTGCTCAGCGATGTCGAGACGACGCGGGACTTCTCCCGCATCGACGTGGGCCGCGCCCGCGCGGATGCGGTGATCTCGTTCGCCGACCTCGGCGACCTGCTCGGCGTCGACCTCTCCTCGGCGGGCAACGGGCAGCTGCGGGTGAGCAGGACCTTCTCGGTGCTCGGCACCGACGTCGAGCCGTCGATCACGGTGGCCCCCACGATCGTCGACGGCGCCCTGAGCCTCAGTGAGTTCTCCGTCAACGGCGTTGCCGACGCGGCCGGGGTCGTGACCGAGGCGCTGGACGAGCTGCTGGGCGTGGCGGTGCCCCTGCAGGGGATCCCCTTCGACGTGGAGCTGGACGACGTCGGGGTGGAGCGGGACGGCGTGCACCTGTCGCTGAGTGGCTCCGACCTCAGGTACGTCTCGCCGCCGTGACGTCGGCCCCGGGGTCCAGTCGCGTGTACGTCGCGTAGCGCGGGCTCAGCCCGTCGCCCGACGACCGGCCGGTCAGCCGGCGGTGCACCCAGGGGGCGGCCGACGTACGCAGCCACTCGGCGTTCGTGCGCAGGGACTCGACGCGCGTCGGGGTCGTCAGCTCGCGCAGGGGGAGAGGCTCCAGGTCGTGCTCGACGCCGAGGATGTCGAGCACCTCGATCGCCATCCGCTGGTGGCCGGCCGGGCCCATGTGCATCCGGTCCTCGTCCCACAGTCGCCAGTCGCGGTACTCCCGCAGCCGCCAGTAGTCGACGATCGTCGCGCCGTGCCGGTCCGCGCTCTCCCGGACCAGCTCGTTGTAGAGCGCGAACCGGCCACGCAGCAGCCTGTAGGTGGCGCTGCCGCCGGGATCGAAGGCGGTCCACACGAGGAGTCGCGCCCCGGTCGCGGCCAGCCGCGCGAGAGCAGCGTCGTACTGCTCGACCAGGGTGTCGAGGTCGACGCTCGGGCGCATGATGTCGTTGGCGCCGACGTAGATGGTCGCCAGGTCGGGGTCGAGCGCGATCGCGGGCTCGAGTTGCTCGGCGAGCACCCCGTGCATCTTGCGGCCGCGGATCGCGAGGTTGGCGTAGCCGAACTCCTCGCCGCGCTCGGAGGCCTGCGCGCCCAGGACCTCGGCGACGCGGTCGGCCCAGCCGCGCACGCCGTTGGGACGGTCGGAGTCGGGGTCGCCGAGCCCCTCGGTGAAGGAGTCGCCGAGGGCGACGAAGCGGCGGTACGGGTGCGGGGGAGCGGTGGCGGTGCGCGCGGGCATGGCGACCATCCTCCTGGTCGGACGGCCGGCAGCCCCGGGCAGGTGCCGGATAGGGTGCGAGCGTGCTACTGAGCGACCGCGACATCCTGGCCGAGATCGACGCCCAGCGGATCGCCCTGGACCCGTGGGACCCGGGCATGCTGCAGCCGTCCTCGATCGACGTCCGGCTGGACCGGTTCTTCCGGGTCTTCGAGAACCACCGCTACCCGCACATCGACCCCGCGGCCGACCAGTCCGACCTCACGCGCCAGGTCGAGCCCGAGGGCGACGAGCCGTTCATCCTGCACCCGGGCGAGTTCGTGCTGGGCTCGACGTACGAGGTCGTGTCGCTGCCCGACGACGTCGCGGCCCGGGTCGAGGGCAAGTCGTCGCTGGGGCGTCTGGGTCTGCTGACCCACGCCACCGCCGGCTTCGTCGACCCCGGCTTCTCCGGGCACGTGACCCTCGAGCTCGCCAACGTGGCCACGCTCCCGATCAAGCTGTATCCCGGCATGAAGATCGGCCAGTTCTGCTTCTTCCGGCTCTCCTCGCCCTCCGAGCACCCCTACGGCTCGGCGAAGTACGGCTCGCGCTACCAGGGCCAGCGAGGCCCCACTCCGTCTCGCTCGTTCCAGAGCTTCCACCGCACGGCGATCTGAGCCGGCGACCGGCCATCCGGATCCGGTGAAGTAAGGTTATCCTCAATAAGGTCACCCTTACCTACCGATTGGACCGCCATGACCACCGCGCCGACCCTTCCCATGCTGATCGAGGAGGTCGAGGTCGTGAGCGTCGAGCGGCTCTCGCCGAGCTTCGTGCGGGTCGAGCTCGGGTCGCCGGCCCTGGCCGACCTCGGCGTGACCGGCACGTCCTACGACCAGCGCATCAAGCTGATCTTCCCCAGCGAGGGCCACGGCCTGCCGTCCTTCGAGGGTGCCGGCGAGGGCTGGTACGGCGAGTGGCTGGCACGTCCCGAGGAGGAGCGCGGCCACATGCGGACCTACACGGTCCGAGGTGTGCGCGGCGAGGGGACCGGCACGCGACTCGTCGTCGACATCGTGGTCCACGAGGGCGCCACCGGTCCTGCCGGTGTCTGGGGCGAACGCGCTGCGGTCGGGGACCGCGTCATCTGCACGGCGCCACGACGCGGGCATGAGTACGGCGGCGTCGAGTTCGCACCGGGTGACACCGACTCGGTCCTGCTCGTCGGGGACGAGACGGCCGTGCCGGCGGTGGCCGCGATCCTCGAGCAGCTCGACGGCAAGGCCCGGGGAGCGGCCTTCCTCGAGGTGCCGTTCGATGCCGATGTGCTGACGGTCGAACACCCGGAGGGAGTCAGCGTGCGCTGGCTGCCGCGGGAGGGAGCTCCGCGTGGGGAGGCGTTGCACGCCGCGGTGCTCGAGCACCTGGGCGCCCAGGCGGCGAGCGCCGAGGTCGACGAGTCCGAGATCGACCCCGACCTGTGGGAGACGCCCTCCTACTCCTCGTCGGGTGAGGCGGAGACCGAGACCGGGCGCGCGGTCGGTCACGACTGGCACGGGCTCTATGCCTGGATCGCGGGGGAGTCGAAGGTGGTCACGGGCCTGCGGCGGGCGCTGGTCAAGGACCTCGGCCTCGACCGGCACCAGGTGGCGTTCATGGGGTACTGGCGAGAGGGTCGCTCGATGGCGTGACGGGGTGGCCGCCCTGCCTACAGCTGTCCGGGCGAGCGGTTCGCGCGGCGGCGCCGGGCGTCGCGCTTGGCGGATCGGGCCGACCGCGCCGTACGGGCGTCGGCGGCGCGGCTGACCCGCTCGCTGATGATCTGGCGCGCCTCGTTGGGCAACAGGGTGGTGTCGTCGTACATGGTGGGGCTCCTTGAGCTCGTTCTCGTGTGGTGGGTGCTGCTGGTCGTCGTGCGGGGTTTCGATGCGCTCGCAGGTCTTCGCAGGCTCAGCCGTGTCGCTTGCTCGACCTGGCCGGACCCACGCCGGCCGCTCGTTCCTCGCGGCCGCCTGTCCGGCTCAGAGCTGGCGGAGGTCGACGTCGCCGCTGACGGTCTTGGCGCGGACCTCGATGTAGTCGGCGCCCGGCTCGGGCTGGCCCGCGCCCTCGAGGTCGGAGTGGACCCGGCCCGACACCGTGGTGATGTCGGTCCAGACCGGGATGCCGGCGGGGATGCCGACGCGGAGGTCGCCGGAGGCGCCCTTGAGCTGGATGCGACCGGCGGTGACCTGGTCGATGACGAGGTCGCCGCTCCCGGTGCTGAGGCTGACGTTGGTGTGGGCGTGGCCGACATGCAGGTCGCCGGAGCCGGTCTTGACCGAGGCGTTGCCGTGGCAGTCGCCGATCTCGACCTCGCCCGAGCCGGTGGAGACCGACAGCTCGGCGCCCGCGTGACGCACGGTGACGTCACCCGAGCCGCTCTTGACCCGCAGCGGCTCCGCGGCGTGCTGGAGGGTGATCTCGCCAGAGCCGCTCTCGATCAGGGCAGGCCCGGCGAGGTGCTCGATCGTCAGGTCCCCGGACCCGGTGCGGACCGAGGCCGGTCCGAGGGTGCTGTGGGTGATCAGGTCGGCGCTGCCCAGCTTGCAGGTGAGCTCGCTCCGGGTCGGGACGGTGATCGTCATGTCGAGGCGGCGGTCGCCGCCGAAGAGGCCACCGCGCTGTTGGGGGGCGATGACGATCAGGTCCTCGCCGTTCAGCTCGACGCGCACGTCGTCGGCGTCGGCTCCCACGATGTCGACGGTCGCCTCCGTGGTGTCGCCGGCGGTGATCTCGACGGTGCCCTTGCCGTTCTCGACGTGCAGTCGAACCGGTCCGACGGGCTCGAACTGGCTGTTGCTCACGGTGCTGCCGCTCATCTGGGTCTCCTGGGTCCTGGGTGTGCTGGCTCTGGGTGTGCTCGTCCGCGGGACCGGCCTGGTGGTCGGACCCGTGCTGATCGCTGGGTGTGCGGTGGTGCGGGCGTGCGGGGTGTCGGTGGTGCCGGGGCGCTCAGACCCAGCCGTTCATCCGCTTCGAGGAGGTGCGGCCCCGGCCACTGCCGGGCGGTCCGCTCGAGCCGAACGGGAAGTTGTCGCCGAGCAGCTGGGGCAGGCTCGACAGGTCGATGTCGACGTTGATGCCGCCGGGACGGGTGGCCGCACGGACCACGCCCACCAACCAGGTGTTGAGGGACTGTCCGGCGTCGGCCGCGGCGTCCTCGGCCTTGGTCTTCACCGACTCCGGCAGGCGTAGCGTGATCCGCGCGGTGCCCCCGGCCCCTGCCACGTCCGCGTCCTCCTCCGGCTCCGGGGGGAGCGGCGGCGCGGGGGGTGTCGGCGGCGCCGGCGGACCTGCTGGCGGCGCGTCGACGACGAAGGCCAGGTCGCGTCCGTCGAGACGGACGTCGACCCCACCGGCCGGCATCTCGGCGGTGATCTCCGAGCAGGCCTGGCTGATCGCCTCCATCAGCGCGAGGCGGGCCGCCGGGTCGAGGGCGAAGCTCAGGCGCTCGGCGGCGCTGCGCAGCTCCTCGCCGGCACCCTCGGCGGCCGCGAGCAGGTCGCGGCGCAGGTGGTCGACGTACGGCGTGATGTCCATGAGCATCACTGTGACATCACAATGATGTCACGTCAAGCACAGATGACATCATCGTGATGTCAGGTGGCGTCACCCAGCGCCGGTTACCCAGAACTTACGAGCCGAGCAGTGCTTGGTATTCCACGCGAAACCAGTCGGAAACACCGCGGCCGTGGACTGGTCGGCATGCCCCGGACGCCGACGCACGACGCTCACCGCCACATCGGCGTGCTGCCGGCGTACCCGTTCTACGGCGGCCCCGCCATCAGCGCCGACCTCAGCGCCAAGGCCACCGTCGCCGACTTTCTGACCTCGCTCGACGACGAGGGCGTGGAGCGGACGCTGGTGCTGCCGAACTACGGTGTGCCGGACCCGCAGATCTCCTTCGACCTCAACGACCTCGCCCTCGAGGCTGCGCAGAGGGACGATCGCGTGCGGTGCGGGCTCTGGGTCTCGCCCAAGGCGAGCGACGCCGAGCGCAACGAGGCGGCCCTGCGGCTGGCGGCCGAGGACGGTGTCGCGGCCCTCAAGACGAGCTTTCTCCTCGGAGGCAGTCCCACCGACCCCGACTGCGCCGAGCAGCTCGACCGGATCTTCGGCGCCGCCGCCGATCTCGACCTCGTCGTCCACGTGCACACCTCGCCGGGCGCGGCCTCCGACGTCGACCAGATCGGCACGCTCGTGGAGAAGTACGGCGACGACACGAAGATCCACCTGGTCCACCTCGGCGGCGGGATGAGCGGGCACATGAAGCTCATCGGCGGCCGCCTCTTCGACTGGATCGAGGCCGGCAAGCAGGTCTACACCGACACCAGCTGGGCGATCGGCTTCGCGCCGGCCTGGCTGGTGGCGGAGATCGAGAGGCGCGGCGTCGGCCACGACCGGATCCTCTTCGCCACCGACACCCCGTGGGGCGACTACGCCGGGGAGTACGCGCGACTGGCCGCGGTCGCCGGCGACGGCGAGCTGGCGAAGCAGTTCTTCACCACGAATTTCGAGGCCCTCTACGGCTGAGAGAGCACGACCCGTTGAGCACCACCCTCCAGCACCACCGTCCAGCACCGCCCAACCGAGGAGACACCACATGTCCGTGTACGACGACGAGATCCTCGCCGCGATGGCGAAGTCCACGGCGGAGATCCCGCACCCGAGCCAGGCCAAGGGCACCAACCTCTACGGCTCGACCAAGCTCTTCCCCGACTACCAGGCCAGCGAGGGGCAGGCCTGGCTCACGCTGGTGCACGGCATCCCGCACGAGAGCTCGGTGTCGTTCGTCGCGGTCCTCCAGACCACGCGGGCGCTGCGCAAGGGCTTCGACGCCACGCTGTACTTCTACGGCCCCGGTGCCCTGGCCTGCGCCGACACCCGTGGCTTCCCGACCGCCGGTGACGTCGCCTTCCCTGGCAACCAGAACATGAACGACGCCATCAAGACCTTCATCGGTGAAGGCGGCACGGTGCTGTGCTGCCGCTTCGGGATGGCGCTGCACGGCCAGCGCGAGGAGGACCTCATCGAGGGCGTCATCCCCTGCCACCCGCTCGACGTGCAGGACGCGGTGATCCACTTCGCCAACAAGGGCGCCATCATCAACTCCGTCTACAACCTCTGAGGGCTGGGCGACATGAGTGAGATGGCCGCCCCGAGCCCCGGACCACTGCCCGGCCCGACGCCCAGCAGCACGCGCGTCGACGTCGCGATCCAGGGCATCCGACTGCTCGATGCACCGGTCTCGCGCAGGTCCGGTGCCGGGCCGAGCGACGACGGACACGTCCTCCTGGACGGTGTCGGCGCGGCCATCCCGCTCAACCCTCGCAGCCCGTACTCCGTCAGTGGCGGCAAGCTGCTGCTCGACGGCGCCGACACGGGCATGGGCGTGGAGAGCGTGGCCCGCCCGCGCTTCTACGACCTGTCCACCGCCGACGGCGTCTCCTACGAGAAGATCGCCCGCCTGCACTCCTCCAGCGTGCTCGCCACGACGGTCGTGCAGACCTGCGTGCGCTACGACGTCGCCGAGCGCTGCCGGTTCTGCGCCATCGAGGAGTCCCTCCATGCCGGCGCCACGGTCGCGGTGAAGTCGCCGGCCCAGATCGCCGAGGTCGCGCGCGCGGCGTACGACCTGGACGGCATCACCCAGATGGTGATGACGACCGGCACGTCCAACGGCCGCGACCGGGGCGCCACCCACCTGGCGCGCTGCGTGCGCGCCGTACGGGAGGAGCTGCCCGACCTGCCCATCCAGGTGCAGTGCGAGCCGCCGGGCGACCTGCAGACGATCCAGGACCTGTACGACGCCGGGGCCCGCTCGATCGGGATCCACGTCGAGTCGCTGGACGACGAGGTCCGCGCACGGTGGATGCCCGGCAAGGGCTCGGTGCCGATGGCGGAGTACCGCGCCGCCTGGGCCGAGGCCGTCCGCGTCTTCGGCTGGAACCAGGTCTCGACCTACCTGCTCGTCGGCCTCGGGGAGGACCCCGACGAGCTCGTCGCCGGTGCCGAGGAGCTCATCGAGATGGGCGTCTATCCGTTCGTCGTACCGTTCCGGCCGCTGGCCGGCACCCTCGCGACCGACGTCGACGGGGTCGGGGCGCCGCCGCACGACGTCACCTACGACGTGACCAGCCGGGTCGCCGCCGCGCTGCGACGGCACGGGATGCTGGGCGCGGGCCAGGCGGCCGGGTGTGCTGCCTGCGGGGCCTGCTCCGCACTGGGCTCGTGCTCCGAGTCGGCCTAGGGATGAGCGAGACCATGGGCCTCCTCGACGACATCGCCCTCCTCGGCGCCCGTCGGCAGGGTGCGTCCGACCGAGCCGTCGGCGAGACGTACGTCGTCGTGCGCGCCGAGTCCCGCTCCGACCTCGAGGCCTATCGCCGGTTGCGGCGTGCCGTCTTCGTCGGCGAGCAGGGACTCTTCGCCGGCTCCGACCTCGACGTGCACGACGACGACCCCCGCACGATCGTGCTGCTGGCCCGCACCCCTACAGGCGAGGTGCTGGGCGGCGTCCGCCTGCACCCGGCTCCCGACGTCCAGGGCAGCGGGCGTGACCTCGGGTGGTGGCGTGGCAGTCGTCTGGTCGTCGCCCGCGACGCACGCCTGCTCCTCGGCGTCGGTGCCGCCCTGGTCCGCGCCGCCTGCGCCACCGCCGAGACGATCGGTGCGCTGCGCTTCGACGCCACCGTCCAGGCCGGCAACGAGCAGCTCTTCCGTCGTCTCGGCTGGGTCCCGCGCGAGCGGGTGCACCTCCACGGTCGCCCGCACGTGCTCGTCGACTGGCCGATCGCCCGGGTGCAGCGGCTGGCCGACGCCACCAAGGCGGCGCTCGGGGGGTTGCTCGTCGGCCTCCAGCAGCAGCCGCACGGCGGTGGGGGACCCGGCTTCGTCGGCGACGACGGAGCCCCGGTCCCGGGCACCGACGTGGTCGCCGCCTGCGACGCGATCCTGCCCTCGATGGTCGAGCGTGACCCCGAGTGGGCCGGTTGGTGCGCCGCGCTGGTCAACCTGAACGACCTGTCCGCGATGGGGGCGAGCCCGGTCGGGATGCTCGACGCCGTCGCCGCGCGCGACGCCTCCTTCGCCCGCCGGATCCTGCGCGGGCTGACCGAGGCCTCCCAGGCGTGGGGCGTCCCCGTCCTCGGCGGCCACACCCAGCTCGGCGTGCCGGCTGCGCTGTCGGTGACGGCGCTGGGGCGCACCGAATCGCCCGTGCCGGGAGGTGGCGGCAGTGCGGGAGAGGCGCTGCGCCTCACCGCCGACCTCACCGGCGGCTGGCGACCGGGCTACTCCGGCTCGCAGTGGGACTCCTCCTCCCACCACACCGGCGCCGAGCTGCGGTCCCTCGCGGGCGTCGTACCGGCGCTGCGTCCCACCGCAGCCAAGGACGTCTCGATGAGTGGGCTCGTCGGCACCACCGGGATGCTGGCCGAGGCCAGCGGGTGCGGTGCCGTGCTCGACGTCGCCGCCATCCCCGCTCCCGGCGACGCGTCGTACGGCGACTGGCTGACCTGCTTCCCCGGCTTCGCGATGATCACCGCCGAGCGCACCCCCAGCGGCGCCGCACCCGGGCACGGACTGCCCGACTTCCTCACCTCCGCCACCTGTGGCGAGCTCACCGACGCGGTGGGGGTCGGGCTGCGCTGGCCCGACGGCGTCGTCACCGCAGCGATCGCCTCCACCGTCACCGGACTCACGAACGGATCCTCATCATGACCAGCACGACCACGATGGCCGCCGTCGGCGGCAGCTTCGGCCGCGACGTCGAGGACAACCTGGCCCGGGTCGGCGCCCTGATCCAGGACGCCCGTGCCCGGGGGGTCTCGCTGCTCGCGCTGCCCGAGGCCTGTCTCGGCGGCTACCTCTCGGTGCTCGGCAGCGGCCGTGACGGCACCCACGACGAACGTCCGGACGACCTGCCACCCGTGATGGACCTCGACGGTCCGGAGCTGCGTCGGGTCGCCGCGCTGGCGCGCGAGATGACCGTGGTGGTGGGCTTCTGCGAGGGTGGTGGCAGCGACGACGAGCGCTTCAACTCCGCCGCAGCAGTCACCGGCGACGGCGTCCTCGGCGTCTACCGCAAGGTGCACCAGCCGTTGGGGGAGAGCCTCTACTACAACGCCGGTCAGGAGTTCCGCGCCTTCGACTCCCCGATCGGGCGGATGGGGATGCTGATCTGCTACGACAAGGCGTTCCCGGAGGCGGCTCGGGCCCTGGCGCTCGACGACGCCGAGGTCGTGGCCTGTGTCTCGGCCTGGCCCGCGTCGCGGACGGCGGGCGCTACCTCGCTCGCCGAGGACCGGTGGACCCACCGATTCAACATCTTCGACCAGGCCCGTGCGCTGGAGAACCAGATCGTGTGGCTGGCCGCCAACCAGACCGGCACGTTCGGCTCGCTCCGGTTCGTCGGCAACGCGAAGGTCGTGGGGCCCGGCGGGGACATCGTCGCCACCACGGGGGTCGACGAGGGCATGGCCGTCGCGTCGTTCGACCTCGGCGAGGTCCTCGACACGGCACGTCGCTCGATGTTCCACCTGCGCGACCGGCGTCCCGAACTGTACGACGGCGCGCAGGCCGACCGCTGGGAGACCAGTCATGCCTGAGATGACCTTCTCGGTGCGCTGGCCGGACGGACGAGTCGAGCACTGCTACTCGCCGTCGCTGGTGATGCACGACCACCTCGCCGCCGACACGACGTACACGGTCGAGGACTTCTTGCGCCGCAGCACGATGGCGCTCGGGGTCGCGAGCGCCCGGGTGAAGGAGAAGTTAGGCTTCGCGTGCACCTCGGCCGCCGCGACCACGGACACGATCACCCGTTCCGCGGCCCACTACCGTGCCGACGACCTCGTCGAGGTCGTACGGATGTGGCCCCCGCTTCCCACGTCGGAGACCTCGTGATGACCCAGCACTCGACCCACCACAGGGTCCGCGTCGCCGTGGTCGGCGGTGGGCAGGCCGGGCTCTCCGTGAGCTGGCACCTGAAGGACGCCGGCATCGAGCACGTCGTCCTGGAGGCGGCCACCGCCACGCACGAGTGGGCCGACACCCGGTGGGACAACTTCACCCTCGTGACGCCCAACTGGCACTGCCGCCTGCCGGGCTACGCCTACGACGGGGACGACCCGGACGGCTTCATGACCCGTGACGAGGTCGTCGACTGGCTCGGCGGGTACGCCGCGACCTTCGACCCGCCGTTGGTCGAGCACACCCGGGTCACCCGGCTGACCGAGGGCGACGGCGGCGGCTTCGTGGTGACCAGCGACGGCGTGCGGGGGCCGGAGACCTGGGAGGCCGAGCACGTGGTGCTGGCGACCGGCGGCTACCACGTGCCGATCGTGCCGCCCTGGGCCCCGGCGCTCGACCCAGCCGTCACCCAGTTCGAGTCCGCGGACTACAAGAACCCCGAGCAGCTCGCCGACGGTGCGGTGCTGGTCGTCGGGTCCGGGCAGTCGGGCGCGCAGATCGCCGAGGACCTGCACCTCGCCGGACGATCCGTGCACCTCGCCCTCGGCGACGCGCCGCGCGTCGCGCGCACCTATCGCGGGCGCGACTCGATGACCTGGCTCGCCGACATGGGCCTCTACGACACCCCCGTCGCGCAGTACCCCGGCGGAGCGACGGCGCGGGAGAAGACGAACCACTACGTCACCGGTCGCGACGGAGGCCGCGACATCGACCTGCGTCAGTTCGCGGCCGAGGGGATGCGGCTCTACGGCATGCTCGAGGCCGGTCGCGGCACCGACCTCAGCTTCCTGCCCACCATGACCGAGGCGCTCGACAGGGCCGACGCGGTCTACAACTCGATCTGCCGAGACATCGACCGCCACATCGCCGAGTCGGGCGTCGAGGCTCCACCGGCCTCGCAGTACGAGCCGACCTGGGTGCCCGACGCCGACCCCCTCACCCTCGACCTCGCCGCCGAGGGGATCACCACCGTGATCTGGGCGATCGGGTACCGGCCCGACTACCGCTTCGCGCAGGTGGGGGTCTTCGACGGCACCGGCCGGCCGATGCACACCCGGGGCGTCACGTCGGTCCCCGGCCTCTACGTGCTCGGCCTCCCCTGGCTGCACACGTGGGGGTCGGGTCGCTTCCTCGGCATCGCCCGCGACGCCGAGCACGTCGCCGGGTGCATCACGGGGTCTGCCCACGGTCGACCGGCCCTCAGCACCGCCCGCGGTGCGGCGGACGACGCCCGCGCAGCGGGCTAGGTCTCCGGCGCATGGGACAGGTGAGGATCGGCGCGGTCGCAGCCCACTTCGGACGCGACCTCGACCGGGCGTTGGCGAAGCTCGAGGGGATCGTCGGCGATGCTCGGGCGTCGGGCGTCGACCTGCTCGTGCTGCCCGACGCGACCCTCGGCGGCTACCTGTCCGACCTCCGTCGTCCCGACCCGACGGCCCTGCCCCCGGCGCTGAGCGAGGACTCCTTCGAGATCGGTCGCGTGATCGCGATGGCCGGGCCGATGGTGATCTGCTTCGGGTACGCCGAAGAGGCCGGAGCATCGCTGTACAACTCCGCGTTGTGCGTGAGCGGCGACGGCGTCCTCGGTCGGCACCGCAAGGTGCACCAGCCGGCAGGCGAGTCGCTCGTGTACGCCGCGGGGGAGAGCTTCACCGCCTTCGAGACGCCGGTCGGTCGGCTGGGGATGCTCATCGACTACGACAAGACCTTCCCCGAGGCGGCCCGCTCCCTGGCGCTGGACGGCGCCACGGTGCTGACGTGCCTCTCGGCCTGGCCGGCGTCGGTGACCGACCGCGCCTCGCGGCTGCCCCAGGACCGGCAGTCCCGGCTCTTCGACCTCTACGACTCCGCCCGGGCCGCCGAGAACCAGGTCGTGTGGGTCTCCTCCAACCAGACCGGCGTGATGGGAGGGCTGCGCTTCCTCGGCCAGGCCAAGGTGGTCGGCCCCGGCGGCGACATCCTGGCTCGTACGACGTCCAAGGGCGGGCTCGCTGTCGCCGAGATCGACGTCGAGACCGAGGTAGCCCGATCGCGGCGGGTCCTGCACCACCTCGAGGAGCTCTCTCCCTCGGCCTACGCGCGGCGCCCGTGAAGCTGGCCCTGCTCACCTACTCGACCCGTCCCCGAGGCGGCGTCGTGCACACCCTCGCGCTGGCCGAGGCCCTCGCCGCCCAGGGGATCGACGTCCACGTGTGGACGCTCGGGCGCGGTGGGGACAGCACGTTCTTCCGTCCTGTCGCGGAGACGGTGACGATCCGGGCGGTGCCGTTCGCGGACGGGGGCCACGACGAGACGGTCGGCGCCCGGATCCTGCGCTCGATCGAGGTCCTCGGCGCCGCCTTCGCGCGCGAGCGGGCGTCGTACGACGTCGTCCACGCGCAGGACTGCATCAGCGCGAACGCCGCGATGGTGTCCGGCCCGTGCCTGCGCACGATCCACCACCTCGACACGTTCACCACGCCCGAGCTCGTCGCCTGCCACGAGCGCGCCGTCGTCGGGCCGACCGACCGGATCTGCGTCTCGGCCTCGGTCGCCGCGGAGGTGCGAGCGGGCTGGGGACTGACCCCGACGGTGATCCCCAACGGCGTCGACGCCGCTCGCTTCGAGGCCGGCGTCGCCGACGTCGCCGGACGCGCACGCTGGGCCGACCGGCTCGGCGACTACGTGCTCGCCCTCGGCGGCATCGAGCCCCGCAAGGGGAGCCTCGACCTGCTGGAGGCCTTCGCCCTGCTGCGAGACGCGCGACCAGGACTGCGCCTGGTCTTCGGCGGCGGCGAGACGCTGTTCGACTACCGGGACTATCGAGCCGCCTTCGACGACCGGGCGGTCGAGCTCGGCGTCGGACCGGAGGTCGTGGGCACGATCGCCGAGGAGGACCTCCCCAGCCTGGTCGCCCAGGCGCGCGCTCTCGCGATGGTCTCGACCAAGGAGGGCTTCGGGCTCGCGGCCCTCGAGGCGTTGGCCGCCGGGGTGCCCGTGGTAGCCCGTGACCTGCCGGTGCTGCGGGAGGTCTTCGGGCCCACGATCGCCTACGCCGGCGATCACGTCACCATCGCGCTACGGCTCGACGAGGTGCTCGGGTCGCCGCCGTCATCGGTCGCCGGCCGCGAGCTGGCCCGAGGATTCACCTGGGGCTCCGCGGCGCGTGCGCACCTCGACTTCTACGAGTCGCTCGGCCCCGCCGGCACCGCCTGATCGTTGGAGGCGCCCGCGACGGCCTGGAAGATCGACACCGCCTCGATCCGGTCGGCCGAGTCGCGGTACAGGTCGACGGTCAGCGGGCAGCCCTCGTCGCCGCGGCTGTCGGGCGCGGTGATCGAGAAGCGCAGCGACTCGCGGTCGTCGTAGGAGGTCGGCAGGCCGACCCCGCACGGAAGGGGGAGTGGGAGTGCGAAGCCCACGTCCAGGCGCGGCATAGCGCTGCGGGTGGACACCACCTGGGTCGCGGCGCGCTCGATCAGCACCAGGGGCTCGGTCCACGATCGTGGGTCGGCTGCGGCGCGTCCGCTCAGCAGCGCCAGCGGCTCGCCGTCCAGGTAGACGGTCACGACGGTCGCGAACTCGGGGGCCTCCTCGCCGCGCACGAACCCGACGAACTCCCACGCGGCCGATCGGGCGTCGTGATCGGCCAGGCAGCGGGGGTCGTTCGGCGCCGAGGCGCTCAGCGTCACCGTCTGCCCCGGGCGCACCCGGGTGCCGGGGACCGGATCGGCGGCGAGGACCAGCCCGCGTGGCTCGCAGGACTCCTCGGCCAGCGTCACCACGTCGTACCCGGCGTCTGCGAGCACCCGGGTGGCCGTGGCGGCGTCGTAGCCGAACATCGACGGCAACGGCGGTGGCTCGCGGGGGCGCCACAGGACCACCGCTGCGGCGACCAGCACCAGCACCACGCCGATGGCGGCGTAGGACACGAGGGACGTGCGAGGCTCGGGCTCACCGGCGATGTGGCGGGCCAACGCCTCGCGCACGCCCGGGTCCGGGTCGTCGGCCTTGGCGATGTGACGCCGTTGCTCCTCGAGGACCCAGTCGACCTGGTCGGCCGCGACCTTCTCCGGGCACCCCAGCTCGGCGGCGTACTCGAGCAGGCGCCCGTAGCGCGCGGCGACGTACTCGTCGTGGTCCATCTGGCCTCCGCCTCTCAATGTACGCCGTGCGTGGCGGCGCGGAGGCGGAGTCGCAGGCGGGGTCGCAGGCGGGGTCTGAGTCGGGCGACGCTGACGTCGCCCGACTCCGACTCAGAGGTCGAAGAGGGAGCCGGCCTCGCTGATGTCCGCGTCCGTGCGGGGCTGGTGGGCCTCGCCGTTGCTCGTCGGTGCGGGCGTGGTCTTCTTCCCCGACTCGGGCTCCGGCTCGGGCACCGACTCGGGCTCCGACACGGGCTCCGGCTCCGACACGGGCTCGGGCTCGGGCTCCGGCGGGGCGTCGGCCTGGGGCTCGTCCGCGGAGGCAGCCGCGGTGGCGGCCGTGCTGACGGCGGCACCGCCGGTCGGCTGCTCCGAAGCTGCGGCTTCCTGGGGCTCGGCCTCCACGGCGGGCTGCTCCGGCTCCGGATCTGCCTCGACCGGCTCGCTGGCTGCGGGCTGCAGGGGCTCCGCTGCCTTCTCGGGCGCCGCTGCCTTCTCTGGCGCCTTGGTCGTGGCCTCCGGTGCGGCGATGTCGAACAGGGATCCACCCGACGACAGGTCCGCCACGGGCGAGTCGTCACCACCCGACGGCGACTCCGCAGACTTCTCGGACTTCTCGGACTTCTCGGACTTCTGGGCCTTCTCGGAAGCCTCGGCCGCCGTGGGCTCGGCCTTCGGCTCGGCGGGGGGTGCCTGGGCGGCCGGCGGCTCGGCCGCGGCGATGTCGAAGAGCGACCCGCCCGCGTTGAGGTCGACTGCGGGCTCGGGCTCGGCGTCGGGCGTGGCCTTCGCCTCGGGCTCCGGCTCGGCTTCGGGCTCTGCTTCGGGCTCTGCTTCGGTCGGCGTCGCCGCTGCCTCTGCCTCGGGAACCGGCTCGGGCTCCGGCTCGGCGGGGGCCTCGATGTCGAACAGCGATCCACCCGACCCGAGATCGGTGCTCGGCTCCGCCGGCACGGCCTTCTTCTCGCGCTTCTCGGGCTTCTCCTGCTTCTCCGGGGCGGCCGTCTCTGCCTTCTCCGTCTCTGCCTTCTCCGGCTCTGCCTTCTCCGGTTCTGCCTCGGGCTCGTCCCCGCCCAGGTCGAAGAGCGATCCGCTGCCCAGCCCGTCCGAGCTGTCGGCGGGCTTCTCGGGCTCGGGCTTCGCGGGCTCGTCGGTCTTCTCGGGCGCGGCGGCGGCCTCCGCCTCCGGCTCGTCGTCGCCGCCGACGTCGAAGAGCGACCCGCCGGAGGACGCCGGCTTGGCCGCCTGGGCCTCCTCGGCAGGGGCCTTCTCCTCGTCGGCGGTCTCGGCCGGGGTGTCAGCCGCGTCGTCGAAGAGCGACGAGCCACCGGAGGCCTTGGCCGCCGGGCCGGCGTCGGCCGTCTCGGTGACGGTGCTCTCGGGCTCCTCGGTGGTGACGTCACCGGCCTCCGGCTCGGCCTTGGTCTCGACCGACTGCTCCGGCTCGGCCTTCGCGTCGGACTTCTTGGCCGCCGGCGCCGCGGCACCGTTGGCGGCCGCACCCTCGCCCGGAGCGAGCTTGGTGGCCTGCTCGCCCTTGACCGAGGCCAGCAGCATCTGAGCGACGTCGAGGATCTCGACCTCCTCGCGCGCCTCGCCCTTGCTCTGCTGCATGGTCAGGCCGTCGGAGAGCATCACCCGGCAGAACGGGCAGCCGACCGCGATCTGGTCGGCGCCGGTGCCGACGGCCTCCTTGGTGCGGTTGACGTTGATCCGCTCGCCGGTGTTCTCCTCCATCCACATGCGCGCGCCGCCGGCGCCGCAGCAGAAGGACCGCTCGGAGTTGCGCTCCATCTCGACGAACTCGGCGCCGGGAAGGATCTCGAGCAGCTCGCGGGGCGGGGTGTAGACGCCGTTGTGGCGACCGATGTAGCAGGGGTCGTGGTAGGTGATCGAGCGCTTGTGGGCGCCGGCGCCGTCCTTGACCGGGGTCAGCTTGCCCTCGCGCACCAGGCGGTTGAGCAGCTGGGTGTGGTGCACGACCTCGAGCTCGATGCCGAAGTCGGAGTACTCGTTCTTGAGCGTGTTGAAGCAGTGGGCGCAGGTCGAGACGACCTTCTTGACCTGGTACTCCTTCATCGTCTCGACGTTCTGCTGGGCCAGGCCCTGGAAGACGAACTCGTTGCCGGCTCGGCGAGCCGGGTCGCCGGTGCAGGTCTCGCCGTTGCCGAGCACCCCGAAGGAGATTCCGGCGATGTTGAGCAGCTCGGCGACCGCGCGGGTCGTCTTCTTGGCTCGGTCCTCGTAGGCACCGGCGCAGCCGACCCAGAAGAGCCAGTCGACCGACTCCAGCGACTCGAGGTCCTCGCCCACGACCGGCACGTCGAACTCGAGGCCCTTGGCCCAGTCCATCCGGGCGGAGGCCGACATGTTCCAGGGGTTGCCCTTGTTCTCCAGACCCTTGAAGAGACCGTTGAGCTCGGAGGGGAAGTTCGACTCCACCAGGATCGCGTGGCGGCGCATGTCGATGATGTGGTCGACGTGCTCGATGTCGACCGGGCACTGCTGCACACAGGCGCCGCAGGAGGTGCAGTTCCACAGCACCTCGGGGTCGATCACGGCGGAGCCGTTGGTGGGGTTGTAGAACCACTCGCCGTCGTCGATGCCGTCCATCCGGCCGCCGGTCTCGCCGATGAGTGGACGCTCGACCTCGGTCTTGAGGGCGGTGTCACCCTCGAGCAGCGCGTCGCGCTCACCCTCGGGCGCGGTCAGGTAGGGAGCCTTGGCGTACGTCGCGTCGCGCAGCGCGGTGATCAGGAGCTTGGGCGAGAGCGGCTTGTCGGTGTTCCAGGCGGGGCACTGCGACTGGCAGCGACCGCACTCGGTGCACGTCGTGAAGTCGAGGATGCCCTTCCACGAGAAGTCCTCCACGGCTCCGACGCCGAGCTTGGAGTCCTCGTCGAGGTCGTCGATGTCGTCGAGGGTGATCGGCTTGCCGTCGGAGGTGAGCGGCTTGACGGCGCCCAGCGCCGTACGGCCCGAGGACTCGCGCTTGAACCAGATGTTGGGCCACGCGGTGAAGCGGTGCCAGGCGACGCCCATGCTGATGTTCGAGGCGATCACGAGCAGCCAGATCATCGCCAGCACGATCTTGAACAGCGCGATGGCGTAGATGGTGTTCTCCAGGGTGCCGATGTTGCTGGAGAACAGGGCGTCGCCGAAGTAGGAGCTGACCGGGAAGTGCACCCGGCTGCCGTGCTCCCCGCCCGGCTCGGCGTTGATCAGGTTGTACTCCGCACCGCGGATGAAGAGGATGGCGCTTCCCTCGAGGAGGACGAACGCCTCCACGAAGTAGGCCTGCCAGGCCGTCGAGCCGAAGAAGCGGCTCTTGCGACCGAGGCTGCGGGGGTGGTGCTTCTGGCGGTAGATCGCCAGGAAGACGATGCCGACGGTGCCGAGCACCCCGAGCGCCTCGTAGAGCCACTCCAGGGGATACCAGTGGCCGATGATCGGCAGCACGAAGTCGGCCTTGAAGAGCTGCACGTAGCCGGTGGCCACCGCGGTGCTCAGCACGATGAACGCCAGGTAGACGAACCAGTGCATGATCCCGACCCAGGTCCACTGGAGCATGCGGGTGTGCCCGAACGTCTCCTTGAACATCGTGATCGTGCGCTTCATCGGCTCGTCGGTGCGCCCGACGGCCGGCTGCCCGACGCGCATGGTCGCCGTCATCCGACGGACGGTCAGCGTCACGGCCACGACCGCCCACGCGGTCAGGGCCAGTGAGAGGACGATGGCGATGATCTGGAACATGCAGTGGACTCCCGGGTCGAACGAGCGCCGCGTGGCTCCGCGGACGAGGCGAGCCTAGGGGTCCCCGAGCATCACGTCAGGCTTCCCCTGGGGTGAGAAGGATCCTACCCGCAGGTAACTTCACCTGCGGGTAGGCATGCAGCGGGCAGGACTCCGCTTGATCCCGGGCTCAGGCGCGGACCCGGGTCACGGTGCCCCTGGCCGAGAAGTCGATCATCGCCAGGCTCTCCTCGTCGCCGCCGCGCACGCAGACGCCGTACGTCGTCCCGAGCCGCTGGAAGGGCTGGCCCACCGCGCGCATGACCTGCGTGGTGGTCATCCCCCTCGTGACCACGGAGCGCAGTCGCTGGGCGCTCATCCGCAGGTCGGGGTTGCGGCAGGAGTCGGGGGCGATGCCGTAGGCGCGCTCCCACATCTGCAGGTAGGCCTCGGGCCCGCGTGACATGTCGTCGAAGATCGCCTTGGCGTCGGCCTTGCCGCCGCTGGCGCCCGCCACCTTGGTCAGGTCCTCGATCCAGTCGGGGTAGAGGCCGTACTGCGCGACACCGTCGGCGTTGATGTCGTAGACCCGCTTGCCGGCGTGCTGCTTCTTGATGGTGACGCCGCCGATGCCCGTGATCGGGTAGTCGACCTTGTTGGCGACGTCGCTGCCGCGCGGATCGCCCTGGGCCCCGAGACCGTTGATGTCGGCGCCGAAGCCGATGCCCCAGTAGTAGCGCTCGTCGGCCCAGCCGATGTGGGTGCGCCACTTGTCGACGAAGCCCGTCGAGTCGCCGGCGTACGGCGTGATGAAGCCGCCGTCCTCGTAGATCCGGGTGTAGGCGTCGGGGGTCGACCAGGAGTGGCTGGAGATGACGCCCTGGTAGCCCAGGTCGTCGATCACGTCGAGCGCGGTCGAGCGCGACTTCACGCTGAGGTGATCGGGGTCGAAGATCATCGCGCGCTCGACCAGGGCGCGGATCGTGTGCTCGCCGAGGGAGGTGAGGTCGCGCTGGTTGCAGTGCGCCGGCGGCGGGTAGAGCGGGATCGCCGGCAGCACGCCGCCGAAGACGGCGCCGATGGCCCCGAAGAGGGCGTCCTGCTGGTCGGCGGAGATCTCGGGGAAGGCCACCTGCGGGTTGTCGGCGTCGACGGTGTCGGCCGGGTCGCAGGTCTCCATGTCCCAGAAGGTGCCGGTCTCGAGGAAGTTGGCACCGTTGATGACGACGCCGGTGGGGCCCGCGTCGCCGGCCACCCCGCCGAGGGCGTTGTCGAACTTGTTGACCAGCTCCATCTGGCGCACGCCGAGGGCGTGCATCTCGTCGATCTGGTCGGTGATCTGCTTCGCCGTGCAGGCATCGACGTCGCTGCCGCCGACGTACTTGAACGTGCAGCCGAAGGGGACGCTGGTCTCGATGCCCATGACGACGGCGAGCTTGCCCTCGTTGATGACCTCTCGGGCCTCCCACGGGGACTTCACGATGCGGTAGAAGCCCTTGCCCGGGCCGCCCCACTGGGCGTCGATGTAGTCCTGGAAGGCGTACATGTCCTTGGCCTGCAGCCGGATGGAGTCCATGTCGTCACAGCTGTTGCGCTTGAGCGGGTAGACCTCGCAGAGCTTGTTGTTCTCGACGAGCAGGTTGACGAAGAGCCGCTGGCCGCCGCGCCACGCGCGCTCCATCCACGTGTAGTAGGTGCCCTCGTGGGTCAGGGAGTTGGGCGCCGGCCAGTCCTTGAAAGTCGGCCAGCCGACCGGGTCGTGGCTCGGCTCGCCGGACAGGAACGTCTCCAGCGCGGCGCCGTTGCCGCCGGTGAGGGTGTGGTCGACGCAGTCGCGCAGGGCGTAGGTCACGCCCCACTTGTGCCACGGGCGGCCGCAGTGGACGTTGCCGCCCAGGAACTCGAAGGCCATCCCGTGGGTGTGGGCGTCGACGAACCCGCGGACCTCCTGGAAGTCGGAGACACCGGCGTGGGGATTGCCCTTGATGTTGACCTGGGACTCGGGGAATCTCGCGCACCGCTTGCCCGTCGCGCGTTCGAGCACGAAGGGCTTGGCCGTGTCGGCGGTGACCAGGCGGCCCTTGAGGGCGCTCAGGGCGCGACCGCCGCGCAGGGTGAAGGTGTAGCGCTTGCCCTTCACCCTGCCAGCCTTGCCTGCCTTGCCCGACTTCTTGCCGGCTCGCTTCGCGGTCCAGTCGGACGTGCGACTGGGCTCGGAGTCATTGACCGCGTCACCCGAGTCTCCGGCGAGGAAGACCCCACCGGTGCCGTAGATGAGGTACGACCCGAGACGGGTGGCCTTGAAGGTGTACCGCGCCGCCGTGCGGCGCTTGCCCTTGCTGAGCACGAGGTCGCTGCCGGAGCCGCGGACGTAGGCGCCACGGACGGTGCGCAGCGTGTAGCAGCCGCCGGCCATGTCGTAGCGGTTCGTGGGGACGCGGGCGCGTGTGCGCTTGATCGACATGCTGGTGAGCTCGGGGTCGGGCAGTGCCCGCTCGGAGGCGACGTACGACGCCGCGATGCGGGCCTGTGCTGCCGTCGTGGGGTCCGCGCTGGCGGCCGAGACGGCCTCGCCGCCGCGGGAGACCTCGTTCTTGAACCGGGGGTCGTGCGTGTGCAGCGGGGTGCCCACCGGGTCGACGTGCGGCAGTCCCTTCTCGGCCTTGATGAGCTCGTTCTCCTCGCGCAGGCTCAGCGTGGGGCCCAGGTCCGCGGACGGGAGGGTGAGCGCCGCCGTCACGAGCGCGACGGTCAGGGCGAGCGGCAGGGCGATCCGGAGACCGACTCGGACGGGTCGCCGGGTGCGGCGTCCCTCTGCGGAACGGGTGAGCGAGGACGACACGAGGCCTCCAGGTCGGAGCGGGGTGGGAGCACATCCGTGGCGAGACTCGCGAGAGCCACGTCACAATGTCAGCACTGTAAGCCTGGGCGCCGACGGTTGTCCGCCGGTCGGGGCCGATCGGTGCCGATGCGTCACCATGACGAGGTGACTACCCCACCCCCCGCCTCACCGCCCGCCGTCTCGCTCACCCCCGGACCGGTCACCGTCGAGGACGTCGTGGCCGTGGCCCGCGACGGCGCCCCGGTCGTCCTCAGTGACGAGGCCCTGGCCGGGATCGACCGGGCTCGTGGCGTCGTGGAGGCGCTCGCGGCGGCCGAGACCCCGACGTACGGCGTCTCGACCGGCTTCGGGGCGCTCGCGACCCGCCACATCCCGACCGAGATGCGCGCACAGCTGCAGCGCTCGCTCGTGCGGTCGCACGCGGCCGGGTCGGGTCCCGAGGTGGAGCGCGAGGTCGTGCGAGCGCTGATGCTCCTGCGCCTCTCCACGCTGGCGACCGGTCACACCGGCGTACGGCGCGAGGTCGCCGAGCTGCTCGCCGCGCTGCTGACCCACGGCATCACTCCGGTGGTCCACGAGTACGGCTCGCTCGGCTGCTCCGGCGACCTGGCGCCGCTCTCGCACTGCGCGCTGGCGCTGATGGGGGAGGGCACCGTCCGCGACGCCGCCGGTGAGCTGATGCCGGCGGCCGACGCGCTGGGCGCGGTCGGCCTGGGTCCCGTGGAGCTGCGCGCCAAGGAGGGCTTGGCGCTGATCAACGGCACCGACGGGATGCTCGGGATGCTGGTGCTCGCGCTCGCCGACCTGAGGATGCTCCTGCGCACTGCCGACGTCGCCGCAGCGATGTCGGTCGAGGCGCTCCTCGGCACCGACCGGGTCTTCGCCGCCGAGCTCGCGGCCCTGCGCCCGCACCCGGGGGTCGCGGCCTCGGCAGCCAACCTGACCCGGATCCTGGCCGACTCCGGTGTCGTCGCCTCGCACCGCGGCCCCGACTGCAACCGGGTCCAGGACGCCTACTCCCTGCGGTGCGCACCGGCGGTGCACGGCGCCGCGCGCGACACGGTGGAGCACGCCGCCACCGTCGCCGAGCGCGAGCTGGCGTCGGCGATCGACAACCCCGTGGTGGTCGGGGACCGCGTCGAGTCCAACGGCAACTTCCACGGGGCGCCGGTCGGCTACGTGCTCGACTTCCTCGCGATTGCCGCAGTCGACGTCGCCTCGATGAGCGAACGCCGTACCGACCGGGCGCTGGACAAGGCCCGCAACCACGGACTGCCGCCGTTCCTGGCCGACGACCCGGGGGTGGACAGCGGACACATGATCGCGCAGTACACCCAGGCCGCGATCGTCTCGGAGCTGAAGCGTCTCGCGGTCCCCGCCTCGGTCGACTCGATCCCGAGCTCGGCGATGCAGGAGGACCACGTGGCGATGGGGTGGTCGGCGGCGCGCAAGCTCCGCCGTTCGGTCGACGGTCTCACCCGGGTGGTCGCGATCGAGGTGCTGACCGCGGCGCGGGCGCTCGACCTGCGGGCCCCCTTGACCCCCTCGCCGGCGACCGGTGCCGTCGTACAGCTGCTGCGAGAGGCGGGGATCGAAGGTCCCGGCCCCGACCGGCACCTGGCTCCCGAGATCGAGACGGCCGTGGGGCTGGTGGCGAGCGGAGCGGTGGTGGAGGCGGTGGAGGACGAGATCGGAACGCTCGCGTGAGCTGCTCCAGGTCTCGCGGATTGTCGGCGTCGAGCTCGATCACGCGTCGCTGCGCGGCTGATCGACGATCCGTGCGAAGGGCTGGTGGTCATGGACAACCTGGTGGAGTCTGAAGGGGTGACGATCCGAGCGCTGCCGTGACTGACGACCCGACCAACCCCCGACTGCCCATCCGCGCCGCGCGCGGCACCGAGCTCACCGCGCGGTCGTGGCAGACCGAGGCGCCGCTGCGGATGCTGATGAACAACCTCGACCCCGACAACGCTGAGCGCCCCGAGGACCTCGTCGTCTACGGCGGCACCGGCAAGGCGGCGCGCGACTGGCCGTCGTACGACGCGTTGGTGCGCACGCTGACGACGCTGGCCGACGACGAGACGATGCTGGTCCAGTCGGGCCGACCGGTCGGCGTGATGCACACCCACGCCTGGGCGCCGCGGGTGCTGATCGCCAACTCCAACCTGGTCGGTGACTGGGCCAACTGGGAGGAGTTCCGGCGCCTGGAGGACCTGGGCCTGACCATGTACGGCCAGATGACGGCAGGCTCCTGGATCTACATCGGCACCCAGGGCATCCTGCAGGGCACGTTCGAGACGTTCGCCGCCGTCGCCGACAAGAGGTACGGCGGCACGCTGGCCGGCACCATCACCCTGACGGCAGGGCTGGGCGGCATGGGAGGCGCGCAGCCGTTGGCCGTGACGATGAACGACGGGGTCGCCATCTGTGTCGACGTCGACCAGGCACGCATCGCCCGCCGCATCGAGCACCGCTACCTCGACGTCCAGGCCGCCTCGGTCGCGGAGGCGGTCGCGCTCGCCGTGGAGGCGCGCGACGAGAGACGGCCACTGTCGATCGGGGTGCTGGGCAACGCCGCCGAGGTCTTCCCGCAGCTGCTGGAGACCGGGGCGCCGATCGACATCGTCACCGACCAGACCTCCGCCCACGACCCGCTCTCCTACCTGCCGGTGGGCGTGGCCTTCGACGACTGGCACGACGCAGCGCGGCGCGACCCGGACGGCTTCACCAAGGACGCCCAGGTCTCGATGGCCGCGCACGTGCGGGCGATGGTGGAGTTCCAGGACGGCGGCGCCGAGGTGTTCGACTACGGCAACTCGATCCGCGACGAGGCCCGCAAGGGCGGTTACGACCGGGCCTTCTCGTTCCCCGGTTTCGTGCCGGCCTACATCCGCCCGCTGTTCTGCGAGGGCCGCGGGCCGTTCCGCTGGGCCGCTCTGTCGGGCGACCCGGCCGACATCGCGGCCACCGACCGCGCGATCTTGGAGCTCTTCCCGAAGGAGGAGAGCAAGGTCAACGAACGCCTGCATCGGTGGATCACGATGGCCGGCGAGCGGGTCGCCTTCCAGGGACTGCCGGCGCGGATCTGCTGGCTCGGGTACGGCGAGCGCCACCTCGCGGGGCTGAGGTTCAACGAGATGGTCGCCTCCGGAGAGCTCTCCGCGCCCGTCGTGATCGGCCGTGACCACCTCGACTGCGGCTCGGTCGCCTCGCCCTACCGCGAGACCGAGGCGATGCTGGACGGCTCCGACGCGATCGCCGACTGGGCCATCCTCAACGCCCTCGTCAACACCGCGTCCGGAGCCTCGTGGGTCTCCTTCCACCACGGTGGCGGAGTGGGCATGGGCCGCTCCCTGCACGCCGGCCAGGTCTGCGTCGCCGACGGCACGGCCCTGGCCGCGGAGAAGATCGAACGCGTCCTCACCAACGACCCCGGCATGGGCGTCATCCGCCACGTCGACGCCGGGTACGACCGCGCAGCCGAGGTGGCTGCCGAGCGCGACGTCCGCATCCCGATGTCCGAGCGCAGCTGACGCGAGGCACGAGCGTCAGCGTCGCGCGAGGAGGTCGAGCAAGCGCCGCGACCGACGGAGGCGGTCGCGACGGGCGCGACGAAGCCCGGTGAGCCGGGCAACGGTCGCAAGCGAGGCACGAGCGTCAGCGTCGCGCGAGGAGGTTGAGCAAGCCCTGCGACCGACGGAGGCGGTCGCGACGGGCGCGACGAAGCCCGGTGAGCCGGGCAACGGTCGCGAGCGAGGCACGAACGTCAGCGTCGCGCGAGGAGGTTGAGCAAGCCCCGCGACCGACGGAGGAGGTCGCGACGGGCGCGACGAAACCCGGTGAGCCGGGCAACGGTCGCGAGCGAGGCACGAGCGTCAGCGTCGCTCGGTGGCTACTCGGCACGAGGCGAAAACCTGCGGTGCGGGCATGGATCCGTGCCCAATTCCTACGGTAGTCAGTACCGCCGGGCCCGCCTACGCTGCAGGCCACTGTGCCGTCGAGGGCACGTGCGTTCGGACCGATTGCCCCGCCGTCGCTGAGGATCTTGATGTCACATCGCCCCGCTCCGTCCGGCCGCACACGTCGTTGGGTGGGGGGGGCTCGGCAGTGGTGGCCGTGGCCGTTGCCGGGATGGGCGTGGCGCCCGGGTCCACGGCAGCGTCGGCTCCGACCGTTCCGGGCCAGGAACGGGGCGTGGCCCGTCAGCTGGCCTCTGATGACCCCGTCCTGACCCGCCTCGGCGACCTGATGCCGCGCAGCGAGGCCAGTGACCCGGAGGACGTCACCAGCGCCGGCGTCTACACCTACTTCACCGCCGAGACCCCCGCCCTCGGCCGGGAGCTGTGGCGCACGACCGCGACGTCCGCCGGCACAGCTCTGACGACCGACATGGTGCCAGGTCCGGGGTCGCCCAGCTTCGGGACGGAGTTCTTCGTGGCCGGGTCGCGGATGTACTTCGCGGCCGGACCAGAGACTGACGATGGCTCCGACGTCGAGCTGTGGCGGACGAACGGCTCCGGCATCCAGCGGATAGCCGACATCTACCCGGGGACGGATCGGAGCTCGAGGCCGAGGGACTTCACCGCCATCGGCGACACCGTCTACTACGTCGCGACGGGTCCGCAACCCGGCGGTCGCGCCATCTACAAGACCACGGAGAACGGGTCGACCACCAGGGTCGGTGGTCCCTCCTCGCCCAGCGAGCTCACCGCGCTCGGTGACGGCATCGTGTTCCTCCACGACGACGCCGTGTGGTTCAGCGACGGCACCGAGGCCGGCACGGAGCTCGTGGAGCAGTTCGAGGACGTGCGAGGCGCACTCTTCCCCTTCGGGGACCACGTCTACTTCGCCGCCGACAGCGACGACGAGGGCTACGACCTGTGGCGCTCCGACGGCACCCTCGCCGGGACGACGAGCGTGCGACAGTTCGACACCACCGGCGGGCCCTTCGTGCCCGCTACCGTGGGCACCTTCGGTGGGCTCCTCTACTTCATGGCCTACACCGACGCGACCGGCTTCGACCTGTGGCGCACCGCCGGCGCTGGAGCCTCCTCGAGGGAGATCGTCGACGGCCCGGGCAACGGCAGGGCTGGATCCTTCGTGACGGTGCCGTTCGCCGACGCCGTGACCTTCACCGGCACCACCGACGCGGACGGCACCGAGCTCTACAAGATCAACGGCGCGGGCGCTCCCGTGATGGTCCAGGACACCAACCCCGGCACTCAGAGCGGGGTGCGAGGCGATCCCGTCGTCGCCGGCGACCGCCTCTACTTCGCCGGGAGCGACGGCACCAAGGCCGGCCTCTACAGCAGCACCACCTTGACGGCAGCCGGCACCGGATTGGTCAAGGAGATGTTCAACAGCGCCTCCCTGGGTGCGACCACCGCCCTGAACGTCCTGACGATGGACGGTGCGGCTCGCGGCGCGTCCCTAGTATTCGCGGGCTACGACGACAACGAGGGGTCGGAGCCCTGGGTCAGCGACGGCACCGGGTCCGGGACGCGCCTGCTGGCAGACCTCAACACCGATGGGCAGTCGAGCCGACCGCTGGCGTGGGCCGAGGTCGGTGACGAGGTGGCCTTCGCCGCGAGCGCCGATCGGCTCGGACAGGAGTACCACCTCACCGACGGCACCGCTGCAGGCACCCGCCTGGTCGCCGACATCGTGCCGGGACGAGGACCCGGCGCTCGCGCGGTGGCACCCATCGTGGCGGTCGGCGACTCGCGCTTCTACGCACCGTCCCTCTTCGGGCTGGTGGTCTCCGACGGCACGCCCGCCACGAGCCGTCTCCTCGACGTCGAGGCACCCTCGGGTGACGCTGTCGCCTTCGCCAGCCGCGTCTACTACACCTACGGCCTCGGGTTCAGCGAAGGTCTGGCGGTGTCCGACGGCACCGTCGCCGGGTCACGCCAGGTCTTCGACTTCGACCCCTCCGGCGACGACGACGTGCACGGCCTGCAGGTCCTCGACGACGCCCTCTACTTCAGCACCCACCAGGCCGGCAGCCCTGAGGGACTGTGGCGTTTGAGCGCCTCGGGCGACCCGACGCTGGTCAAGGCCCTCGCGGGCAAGAGTTTCCTCCACGCCGACAGCGGCAGCCGTGTCGTGCAGACCCGGACCGTGATCGGCGACACGCTGTACTTCGCCGTGCAGAACACCGCCAACGACCCCGACGACAAGATCGAGCTCTGGAAGAGCGACGGTACGGCGGCCGGCACGGTGCTGGTGAAGACCTTCGTCGAGGGGCTCGGCTCCTCGTTCGGGCTCTTCGCGGAGTGGGGTGGCCGGCTGGTGTTCGTCGCGGGCTCCGACGACACCGGAGAGCAGGTCTGGGTCAGTGACGGCACCGAGGCCGGCACCACGCCGATCTCCGCCGTCGAGGAGGCCGAGGTGTGGGACATCCTGGTCCATGGCGAGGAGGTGCTGTTCGTCGCCGACGAGGGTGACGGGCGCGAGCTCTACGCCGCCAACGGCATCCCCGCGCAGACGCGGTTGGTCAAGGACATCAACCCGACGGGCTCGGCGTTCGAGGAGTCCAGCTTCTCGCCCAACATGCCGCGGCTCCTCGCGGCCTACGACGGCTTCGTCTACTTCGCCGCCGACGACGGCGCCAGGGGGAGCGAGCTGTGGCGCAGCGACGGCAGCACGTCGGGCACGCAGCTCTTCCGGGAGTTCCGACCGGGCGTGCTCGGCGGTGCTCCCGACAATCTCGCGGCGCTGGAGTCCGGGCTCTACTTCGGCGCCGACGACGGCTCGGGCGTCGAGCCGTGGAGGTTGGCCCTGCCGGACACGACCGCGCCGTCGGTCGGCCTGGCGGGCAAGAAGAAGCAGAAGCAGGGCAAGAAGACCAAGATCAAGGTGCGGGTCGCGGTCGACGAGGCGGCCCGGGTCTCGGTGAAGGGCAAGGTCACGGTCGGGAAGAAGAAGTACCCACTCACGAGCGCGCCGACCAACCTCGCCGCCGGTGCCGCCAGGACGCTCACCCTGGTGCCGAAGAACAAGAAGGCGGCCAAGCGCATCACCCAGGCGCTGAAGAAGTGGCGCAAGGCCCCGAAGAGAAAGCAGAAGAAGCTCGCGGTCAAGGCACGGCTGAGCGCGGCCGGGGCGGACGCTGCCGGTAACACCGGGCGTGCCACACGCACCGTGACGCTCACCTGATGGCACCGAGTCGGCGCCGGTGGGCGCCGGCGCGACCAAAGATTTCCGCAGATGCGGCATGCTGTACGCGTGACGATGTACAGAATTGCGGAAGCTGCGGGTCTGCTGGGAGTCAGCGACGACACGATGCGGCGCTGGGTCGACTCCGGGCGGGTGCCCGCGCGGCGCGGTGACGGTCCGGCCGAGATCGACGGCGCCGACCTCGCCGGGCTCGCCAGGTCGCTCGCCGACGAGCCCGACCGCGAGGGCACCCGGGCCTCGGCGGTCAGTGCCCGCAACCGGTTGGCCGGGATCGTGGTGGCGGTCAAGAAGGACACCGTGATGGCGCAGGTCGACATGATCTGCGGGCCCTACCGCCTGGTGTCGCTGCTGAGTGCGGAGGCAGCCGACGAGCTCGCCCTCGAGCCGGGGTCGCGGATCGTCGCGTCGGTGAAGTCGACCAACGTCGTCGTGGAGACCCCGTGAGGTGGCCGGGCGCGGTCGCGCTGGCGCTCGTGGTCCTCGCAGCCGGGCTGACCTCGTGCGGCGACGACGCAGCCCCGGGTGGGGCGCGGGACGAGAGCGTCGAGCTCACCGTGCTGGCGGCGGCCTCGCTCACCGAGACCTTCACCGAGCTGGCCGCGGCCTTCGAGGAGGCCAACCCCGGTGTCGACGTGCGCCTCGCCTTCGACTCCTCGGCCACCCTGGCCGGGCAGGCCGTCCAGGGAGCGCCCGCCGACGTGCTGGCCACGGCCGACACCTCGACCATGCAGGACGCTGTCGACGGCGGAGCCGTGCCGGACGGGCCGACGACGTTCGCGACCAACGTGATGACGCTCGTCGTACCGGCCGGCAATGCGGCAGGCATCACGTCGTTCGCCGACCTCGACGAGCCCGGGGTCGACTACGTCGTCTGCGTCGAGACGGCCCCGTGCGGGAAGGCCGGCGCGTCGCTGCTGGCCGCCAACGAGATCGGCGCCGACCCGGCCAGCCTGGAGACCGACGTCAAGGCCGTGCTCGCCAAGGTCGCCGCGGACGAGGCCGATGCCGGGCTGGTCTACGTCACCGATGCGACCGCCGCCGGGGACGACGTGAAGAGCATCGAGATCCCGCAGGCCGCCACCGAGGTGTTGCAGTACCCCATCGGGATCCTGGAGCAGGTCCGCGAGCCTGCGCTGGCCCAGGACTTCGTCGGCCTGGTGCTCTCCGCCCAGGGGCGGGCGATCCTCGGGGACGCCGGGTTCGGTACGCCATGAGCGCCACGACCTCCCGCTCCGCGCCGGCGCTCGGCCGACCGCCGGCCCTGCTGGTGGTCCCGGCCGCGCTGGCCGCGGTGTTCCTCCTCGTCCCGCTCGTCGCGCTCGTCGTCGACACCCCGTGGTCGGACCTGTGGTCGCTGCTGGGGACCCGGGAGGTGCGTGACGCGCTGCGGATCAGTGCGCTGACGTCGGCCGCCACGGTCGGCATCTGCGCGGTTGTCGGCACGCCGCTCGCGTGGCTGCTGGCGCGCGTCGACTTCCCGGGTCGCTCGGTGCTGCGGGCGCTGGTGGTGGTGCCGCTCGTGCTGCCGCCCGTCGTCGCCGGTGTCGCGCTCGCCTCGGCCCTGGGGCGCAACGGGCTCATCGGCGGGGCGATCCGCGACCTGACCGGGGTCACGATCCCCTTCACGACGACCGCCGTCGTGATCGCCCACGCCTTCGTCGCGATGCCCTTCTTCGTGCTCGCCGTGGAGGGCGCCTTCCGATCCACCGGGGCCGGGTACGACGCGGTCGCCGCCACCCTCGGAGCCGGGCGCTGGACGACGTTCCGACGCGTCACGCTGCCCCTCGCGCTGCCCGGCCTGCTGGCCGGCTGCGCGCTGGCGTGGGCGCGATCGCTGGGCGAGTTCGGCGCGACGATCACCTTCGCCGGCAACTTCCCCGGCACGACCCAGACGATGCCGTCGCTGATCTACACCGAGCTGCAGGACGACGTGGAGGTCGCCCGCACACTCAGCCTGATCCTGCTGCTCGTCTCGGTCCTCGTCCTGGGTGCGATGCGCGAACGATGGCTGCGGGTGCCATGACCCAGCACCCCGGACTGCGCGTCGACCTCGACCTGCCCGGCCGGCTCACGGCTGCGTTCACCGCCGACGCGGGCGAGGTCGTCGCGGTGCTCGGCCCCAACGGCGCCGGCAAGTCGACCCTGCTCCACTGCGTCGCCGGCCTGCTCGGGGGTGTCGGCACGGTCGAGGCGGCCGGCGAGACCTGGTCGGCGCCCGACTCGCCGGTCCGCCTGGTGCGTGAGCGTCGCGTGGGCCTCGCCTTCCAGGGCCAGCAGCTCTTCCCCCACCTCACCGCACGGGCCAACGTCGCCTTCGGCCCGCGCAGCCGAGGCGCCTCCCGCGCCGACTCGTACGCCGTGGCGCAGGACCGGCTCGACCGCTTCGGCGTCGGGGAGCTGGGCGGACGACGGCCGCACCAGCTCTCCGGAGGACAGGCCCAGCGGGTGGCCCTCGCCCGAGCGCTCGCCGCAGAGCCCGCCGTACTGCTCCTCGACGAGCCCTTCTCCGGCCTTGACGTGGGTGTCGCCACCGAGCTGCGCCTCGAGCTCGCCGAGCACCTGCGCGCCTTCGCCGGCGTGACGTTGCTGGTGACCCACGACGCGCTGGACGCGTTCGCACTGGCCACCCGGGTGCTCGTCCTCGACGGCGGCAGCGTCGCCCAGGAAGGCGCGCCCGACGACGTCGCGGCTCGCCCGCTGACCGAGCACGTGGCCCGCCTCGTCGGGCTCAACGTGCTGCGCGACGGTGGACGGCTCCAGGCCTTCCGGCCCTCGGCCGTGGGGATCTCGCTCGCGCGGCCCGAGGGTTCGGCACGGCTGCGCTGGTCGGGGGAGGTGTCGTCGGTCTCGCGCCACGGCGACGCGTTGCGGGTCCAGGTGGCCACGGAGGCGGGTCCGAGCCTGATCGCCGACGTGACGCCCGACGCGGCCGTCGAGCTCGGCCTGGCCCCGGGCCGCTCGGTGTGGTTGGCGGTCAAGGCGACGGCGGTCGACGAGTACGGCGCGGCGGCTCCCTGACGGGTCGCGCGTCCGCAGCACGGTCCGGGCCCAGGACCGGCATGGCAGAGTCGTGGGTGTGACCTCGCAGCCGGCCCGGTCCCGGGCGACCCTGACCGACATCAGCTCCCGCGCGTGGGAGCATCCCGCCGACCGTGGTGCGCTCGTGGCGCTGCGCAAGCTCAAGGGCTTCGACACCGTGCTGAAGGCGATGTCGGGCTTCGTCAACGAGCGCGCCGTGCGGCTGGTCTACCTCGGCTCGTCGGTGCGGGTGGACGAGCGGCAGTTCGCCACGCTCCACTACCTGCTCAAGGACGTGGCCCGGGTGCTGGACACCGCGGAGATCCCCGAGCTCTACGTCTCGGCCAACCCCACGCTCAACGCGATGACCATCGGGATGAACAAGCCGATCATCATCCTCAACTCCGCGCTCGTCGACCTGCTCGACGAGGACGAGCTGCGCTTCGTGCTCGGCCACGAGCTCGGCCACGCGCTCAGCGGTCACGCCGTCTACCGGACCCTGCTCCAGCGGCTGCTCACGATGACGGGCGTGCTCAACGCGATCCCGCTCGGGGCGCTCGGGGTGCGCGCGATCGTGGCCGCCCTCTACGAGTGGTCGCGCAAGGCCGAGCTGTCCGCCGACCGCGCCGGGCTGCTCGCGACCCAGGACCCGGCAACGGCGTTCCGGGTGCACATGCAGCTGGCCAGTGGCGGGCACCTCGACGACCTCGACACCACCGCGTTCTTCGCCCAGGGCCACGAGTACCTCGACGCCGCCGACCTGCGCGACTCCGTGCTCAAGCTGCTGCTCGTCGAGAACCAGACCCACCCCTTCGCCGTCGTCCGAGCCGCCGAGCTGCGCAGCTGGGTCGACTCGGGCGAGTACACGTCGTACCTCGCCGGCGGGTACCCCCGTCGCGACACCGACGACGAGGCCAAGGTCAGCGATGCGGCCAAGGAGGCGGCGTCGTCGTACTCCGCGGCCTTCGAGCAGACCCAGGACGCGGTGGGCAAGCTCGTCCACGACCTCGCGGGCTTCGCCGGGAGCATGAAGCTGTGGCTCGACGAGAAGCTCAAGCGCGACGATGACTGACCCGACGCAGGGCAGCCGGGGCCTGGTGCTGGGCGGTGGCGGGATCACCGGCATCGCCTGGGAGACCGGTCTGCTCCACGGCCTGGCCGAGGCCGGGGTCGACCTCACCACCGCCGACCGGATCGTCGGTACGTCGGCCGGCTCCATCGTCGGTGCGCAGATCACCAGCGAGGTCCCCGGTGGCCTCGAGGAGCTCTACCGTCGTCAGCTCCTCCCACCGGCCGACCTCGGCGACGGGGGCGTCGCCCTGGCCACCATCGGGTTGCGGGTCGTCGGTGGGTTCGCGCTGTCGCTGCTCCAGTCGCGCGGCGACCTCACCCGCTTCGGCCGCATCCTCGGCAGGCGCGCGGTGCGAGCCGCCGAACGCGGCCGCACGCCCTCGATCGAGGAGCGCTACGAGCAGGTCGCCCAGCGCATCGGCGGCCTCACCTGGGCCGACCGCGACCTGGTGGTCACGGCCGTCGACGTCGCCACGGGCGAGCTGACCTGCTTCGGGCCGCGCGGGGACCGGCCGGAGGTGAGCCTCGAGGACGCCGTCAACGCCAGCTGCGCCGTCCCGTGCGTCTACCCGCCGATCCCGATCGACGGGCTTGCCGGGACCCGCACCTACATCGACGGTGGCGTGCGGTCCGGCTCCAACGCGGACCTGATGGAGGGCTGCTCGCGCGTCGTGGCGATCACGCCCGCGGACCGGTCCGTGGGACCGATGCGCACCGCGGGGCAACAGCTGGCTGCCCTGGGTGTCGACCACCTCGTGATCACGCCCGACGAGGCGTCGACCGAGGCCATCGGAAAGAACGTCCTCGACCCGGCCGCCCGGCCGCCGTCGGCGCGCGCCGGCTATGCGCAGGCCGCCGCCGAGGTCGAGCTCATCCGCGACCTCTGGAGCTGAGCGCCGAACCTCGAGACCCGGCGACCGTCGCCGGTCACCAGAGTCCGGGCACGTCCAGCACGAGGTAGCAGCTGCCGGCGACGACGGTGCCGGGCCGCGGTGGCTCCGGGTGCTCCGAGGCGGCCAGGCAGACGGTGAAGGTCCCGCCGACGGTCGCGACCTGCGCGGCGTGGAAGCCCTGCTCCAGCTCGGCGGTGACGTGGCTGGTCACGCTGAGGACGGTGCCCGACACGTAGGCCGTCGGCTCGGCGGTGTCCGGGTCGCCGAACAACCCGTAGGAGAGCACCGCGCCGGCCGCGTATGTGTGGGCGATCTCGCCCGGCGCGGGAGTGCCCATCGTGCTGGCGTCGGAGGCCGCGAAGGCGGCGTCGTCCTCGTGCACGGTGACCTCGACGCCGAGGGCCGTCACGTGCGCCGGCCGCGGCTCGTTGACGTCGGCGACCAGGCTCTGGGCGAGGTCGCAGGCGACACGCGTGAGGGTCTCGCCGTCGGCGTCGACGAGGTCCGCCGCCAACGTCTGGCCGTGACCGGTCAGGACGCCGAGCACCACCCCGGGCTCGCTGCCCGGCTCGCCGTCGGGCACGACGTACGACGGCACCAGGTCGACGAGGACACCGCCGTCCTCGCCCTCCTGGCGCACGGTCATGGTGATCGAGGCACCGCTCGGGTCGCTCCAGCGACGGGCCTGCAGGTCGCCGGCCTGGGCGATCACCTCGGCCTCGGGAAGGAGCCGGCCGACGAGGGCGTCGAGCACGTCGACGTCGTCGACGGCCAGACCGATGCAGCCGAGGGTCGAGCTCATGGGGAGAGCGTGCCAGACGGCTCGGCGTCCCTCCGGGGGAGGTCGAGCAACGTGACGATGCGCAAGGCGGCCTCGCTCGCGCTGAGCTCGCCGGTGTCGAGGCGGTGGTGCGGGTGGTCCAGGGGGAACGGCTGGTCGGATGCGGTGCTCAGCCGGTGCCGCCGGCCCGAGGTGATCAGGTCGTCGCGGGCCCAGGCGGTGTCGCGCTTGGACGACTTGGCCGCCAGGCGCTCGGGGGTGCCCTCGCGGGTCAGGCGGGTCGCCTCGTCGGCGTACAGCTCGACGAAGTCGATGCGTCCGCCGCTCGCCACCACCGGGGCGATGAGCTCCTCGACGTACGCCGCGTCCTCGGGCAGCTCCAGCGCCCAGACGAAGGTGAAGACCAGGCCGGGCATCCCGCTGGCGACCGCCTCCTCGATGACCCGGCGGCGGAACTCGAGCTTGAGCGTCTCGAACGCGGGCGTGCCCCAGTCGAAGACCTCGAGCAGCGGCTCGATCGTCGCGTGGTTGTGGAAGAGCCGGTACGGCGTACGGCCCGCGAGCTCGCGGCCGACGCTCATCTTGCCGACCGCCTGCGGCCCGAAGAGGATCACCAGGTGCATGGCGCGAAGCCTGGCAGGCCGCAGTGGGTCAGTCGATCGGGTTTTCAGGACGGGTCGTGACCGGGAGGGCGGTAGCCGAGCCCGCCGTCGTCGGGAGCGACGAGGGCATGCTCGCGCACCTACGATCGGTCCATGCCCCACCCGCAGATGTTCGACGACGACGACCCGGTGCTGACCCGCGTGCGTGAGATCGCCCTGGCCCTGCCCGCTGCGGCGATGAAGGTCTCGCACGGCAGGCCGGCCTTCTGGACGGAGCCGCGCGGCAAGGTCTTCGCCTACTACGGCGGCTCGCTCAAGGTCGACGGGGAGTGGACCGCCCACGACCAGAGCATCATGGTGCTCCTGGAGGACGACGAGCGCGAGGCGCTGGTCGACGACCCGCGCGCCTACGTGCCGGCCTACCTGGGCCCCTACGGCTGGTTGGGCCTCGACCTTCCCGGGGTCGACGGCGACGGCTGGGACGAGGTCGTCGAGCTGATCGACGCCTCCTACCGTCGTACGGCGCTGAAGAAGCTCGTCGCCGACCTCGACGCGCGCTCGGTCGGCTGAGCATGTGGACCTGCCCCGACTGTGATCGCACCTTCGGTCGCACCCGTCAGGGGCACACGTGCAGCCCGGCGATGTCGGTCGACGACTACCTCGCGACCGCACCCGACCACGAGCGTCCGGTCGCGCAGGCGCTCATCGCACACGCGGCCACCCTCGAGGACGCGGTCGTCGAACCGGTCAGTGTCGGGCTGATCCTCAAGCGCCGCTCGACCTTCGCGATGGCCCGCACCATGACCCGCTGGGTCTCCCTGGGGATCAGCCTGCCGCGCGTGGCCACCGACCCGGCGCCGGACCGCAAGGTCCAGCAGCACTCCGCGGCGTACCACCACGTCTACAACGTCCGCAGCGTCGACGACCTGGCGCCGCTGCTGGCGTTGATCGACGAGGCCTACGAGGCCGACGCATGATCGCGCGGTCCTAGTCGGCGAGGTCGCCCGGGCGCAGGGTGACCTCGAACGGCAGCCGGGCAGTCCAGGAGTCCCCGGGTCCGAGGTCGGCGACCTCGGCGTAGGCGCCATCACGGAGCTCCCAGGCGGTGAGTCGCAGCGCGACGGGGTCGATCACCCAGTACGACGGACAGCCGGCCTGCTCGTAGCGTGCCTTCTTGAGGTTGAGGTCGATCAGTCGGGTGCTGGGGGACAGGATCTCGACCGCCAGCAGAGGGGCGCCAGAAAGGTCCTTGTCGGTGAAGGCGTCTCGCGGTGCCACGAGCAGGTCGGGCTGGACCTCGGTGTCGATGCTCAGTCCGACGGCGAACGGGGCGGCCAGCACCTGGAGCCCAGCCGGACAGGCGTGATCGAGCGAGACGATCAGGCGAAGCGAGACGACCTGGTGGCGGAAACCTGGCGCCGGGGTCACGATGAGCGTCCCGTCGATGAGCTCGTAGCGATGCCCGTCATCGGGCTCCTCCGGCACGAGGGCTGCGAGATCGTCGCGGGTCAGCCCCGCGCGCGGCAACGTGATCACGGCTTCCATGGTGCCCCACTTCCGAGATCGACGACAGCACGCGGGCCAGGCTGCCTCATCGAACGCGGTCGCGCGGGCGTCGTCCACAGGCCGTGAGCGACTACCCCAGAGCGGCGATGGCCTCCGCGATCGAGAGGGTGCGCTCGGCGGACTCGACGTGGAGGTTCTCGACCATCTTGTTGTTGTAGGTCACCACGCCCGAGCCCTTGCCGGCCTCCCACGCCTCGAGGATGCCGCGCGCGTCGGCGACGGCGGCCTCGGAGGGAGCGAACTGCTCGTTGGCGGGCTCGACCTGGCCGGGGTGGATCAGCGTCTTGCCGTCGAAGCCCATCTGACGGCCCTGCTCGCACTCGGCGAGGAAGCCCTCGGCGTTCTTCACGTCGTTGTAGACGCCGTCGAGGATCGCGATGCCGGCGGCGCGCGCGGCCAGCAACGCGAGCGAGAGCGACGTCAGCAGCGGTGCGCGGCCGGGGACGTGCTCGGCGTACAGCTCCTTGACCAGGTCATTGGTGCCCATCACCAGGACGGCGAGCCGGTCGGAGGCTGCGGCGAGCTCGCGGACGTTGAAGATCGCCTCGGGGGTCTCGACCATCGCCCAGAGCTTGGTGTGCTCCGGTGCGCCGGCGGCCTCCATGGCGGCGACCAGCTGACGCACCTCGTCGGCGGAGTTGACCTTGGGGACGACGATCCCGTCGGGGCCGGCGGCGCACGCGGCCACGAGGTCGGCGTCGTGCCACTCGGTGCCGAGGCTGTTGACCCGGATCGTCAGCTCGCGCTTGCCGTACTCGCCGCTGGCGACGGCCGCGCAGGCCGCCTCGCGTGCGGAGGGCTTGGCGTCGGGGGCGACGGAGTCCTCGAGGTCGAGGATGACCCCGTCGATGGCCAGGGTCTTGGCCTTCTCGAGGGCCTTGGCGTTGGAGCTCGGCATGTAGAGGACCGAGCGGCGGGGTCGGAACGTCGTCGAGACGGTGGCGGACATGTCAGGACTCCTCGGTCTCGCTGGACTCGATGGCGTCGTACTGCCTCTTCAGCTCGGGGTCGATCGCGGCCAGCTGCTCGGCGAGCTCGACCATCACCAGGCACTGCTTGAGCGAGGCGTCGTCCTCCATCTTGCCGTCCAGCATCACCGCACCGGTGCCGTCACCCATCGCGGCGACGACGCGACGGGCGTGGGTGATGTCCTCGACCGAGGGGCTGAAGACCTTGTTGGCGATCGCGATCTGCTTGGGGTGCAGGCTCCACGTGCCGACGCAGCCGAGCAGGAACGCGTTGCGGAACTGGTCCTCGCACGCCACCGTGTCGGCGATGTCGCCGAAGGGGCCGTAGTAGGGGTAGATGCCGTGCATCGCGCACGCGTCGACCATCCGGGCGATCGTGTAGTGCCAGAGGTCCTGCTGGTACGTCGTGCGCTCGGCCGCGATCGCCTCGGGAGTGCCGTCGGTCGGGTCCTGGCGCACCAGGTAGCCGGGGTGACCGCCGCCGACGCGGGTGGTCTTCATCCGCCGGTCGGCGGCGAGGTCGGCCGGGCCGAGCGAGAGGCCCTGCATGCGCGGCGACGCCCCGCAGATCTCCTCGATGTTGGCCACGCCGCGGGCGGTCTCGAGGATCGCGTGGATCAGGATCGGGCGGGTCAGTCCGGCCTTGGCCTCGAGCTGGGCGAGGAGCCGGTCGACGTAGTGGATGTCTTCGGCGCCCTGCACCTTGGGGACCATGATCACGTCGAGCTTGTCGCCGATCGCGGGGACCAGAGTGGTCAGGTCGTCGAGGGCCCAGGGGCTGTCGAGGCTGTTGATCCGGGTCCACAGCTGGGTGGGCTCGAACTCGGTGGCCTGGGCGATCTCGACCAGACCCTCGCGGGCGGCCACCTTGTTGTCGGCCTTGACGGCGTCCTCGAGGTTGCCGAGCAGCACGTCCACGGTCCCGACCATGGCCGGGATCTTGGCGGCCATCTTGGCGTTGCTCGGGTCGAAGAAGTGGATCGCCCGGCTCGGCCGGAACGGGATCTCGGTCAGCGGGGTCGGCGCTCCGACGGCGAGGGGGCGGAAGAAGTCCTTGGCGCTCTGCGATGCGGCGGGCATGTCGCGGAAGGTACCAGCGAGGTCGGACGGCGGATATGACGCATGTCTCGCAATCGGCGTCGCGTCGACCGCGTTCGGGTTACGGTCCCGGGTATGACGAAGCCGGGGAGGGCTCTCGTCGTGGTCGGCACCCTGGTCGGCGCGCTCCTCGCGAGTGCCCCGGACCAGGCGGTGGCGAGCGCGACGGCGGCCGACGACGCACCAGTCCACACGCTGACCGTGAGCGGCGACGGCGTCGCCGCCTACCCGGCGTACGACCCGAGCGTGGAGCGGTACGGCGTGACCACCACCGCCGCGACCGGCGGCACGGTGACGGTCGCGGCGAGCACGAGCGACCCAGCGGGCGAGATCTACGTCGACGGCGTCCTGGACCCCGACGGCACCGCCACCGTGACGGGGCTGGACGAGGGGGACGAGGTGTCGGTCTTCATCGTCGACGCGGGCGGCACCGCTCGGCACTCGCTGGTCTACCTGCCGGCGGGGTTCCCCCGGCTGGCGGCGGAGACGTCGACCGACGCGCCGCCGACCCCCGGCCAGCTGATGGTGACCCTGACCAACTTCACGCCGGAGAACCCCGTGCTCTACCAGGCCGTCCTCGACCGCGAGGGCGTCCCGACCCACGTGCAGACCCTCCCGGCGACCATCTTCGGGGCGCTCGACCTCAAGCAGCAGCCCGACGGCGGCTTCTCCATCTCCAAGAGCACCACCACGCCCGGTCGCACCGGGCAGGCGCTCGTGCAGCTGGACGACGAGCTGCACGAGGTCGCACGGACCGAGGCGGTCGGACTGGTCAACACCGACGGGCACGACTCGATCGTGCTGCCCGACGGGACCGTGTGGCTGGTCTCCTACGAGCCGGACGCCGACCCCGAGAGCGACCTGGTCCACTCGATCATCCAGCGCATCGACCCCGGCGGGTCGGTCGGCTTCGCGTGGACGAGCGCGCCGCACGTCGACGAGACGGTGACGCCCGAGGACCCGGAGTACGCGCACGTCAACTCGATCGACCTGATGGCCGACGGCGACCTGCTCGCGTCGTTCCGCGGGTTCAGCTCGGTGTTCAAGATCGCGACGTCGGCCCACGACGGGTTCGAGGTCGGCGACGTCGTGTGGAAGCTCGGCGGTCTCGACAGCACCTTCGCCATCGAGGACGCCGCGGGTGCCACCGACAGCGGTCCCTGCGCGCAGCACACCGCCCGCGAGCTGGACGACGGGTCGATCCTGCTCTTCGACAACGGCTCGGCGACGCCGATGTGCGCCGACCCCGCCGACCCCGACGGCGACCGGGTCGCGCGGACCGACACCCGCATCCTGCGCTTCGCCCTCGACGAGGAGACCGACACCGCGGTCGTGCAGAGCAGCTACGCGCCCGGCCGCTTCGCCCAGTTCGCCGGCTCCACGCAGGCGGTCGGCGCCGACGAGACCGGCACGCTCATCGGCTGGGCGTTCAGCCGCGAGGAGATCGCCAGCGAGATCGACGCGGCAGGCGCGGAGACCTGGCGACTGCGCGACCCCAACCCCGCTCCCGAGCAGCGTTACTTCTCCTACCGCACGCACCTGGCCGTCGTGCCCGACGTGACGGACCCCGAGGTCGTCGTCGAGTCTCCGGCCCCGGGCGAGGTCTTCGCTCTGGGCGAGGACGTCGTGGCGTCGTACTCCTGCACCGACCGGGGCGGCTCGTCGCTGCAGACCTGTGCGGCCGGAGCGATCGACACCAGCCTGCCCGGCTCGTACGACGTGGAGGTCACCGCCACCGACGGCGCCGGCAACGTCACGACCGTGACACGGACCTACGAGGTCGAGTACCAGGGCCCCGTGCCGCCGCAGCTCGGTCGTGCGGACGCGTGGGTCAAGGTCAAGGGCGACCCGTGGCGGGGCGACGACGTCTACGGCGCGGCCACGAAGCAGCGCGTCACGACGTCGTTGCGTCGCACCGGCGCCAAGCGGGTCGTGCTGGTGCGCCTGGAGAACGACGGTGACGCGACCAGCCGCCTCGCCTACGGCGTGTCGGGAAGCAAGCGCGGCTTCCGCGTGAAGTCCGCCTCGCCCCTGGTCGGGACGCGGGTGCTGCAGCCGGGCCAGCGGTGGACCCTGCGACTCACGGTCGTGCGGGGCAAGAGGGCCAAGCCCGGATCGGCGCTCGTGCTCAGGGTGCCGGTGCGCCCGATGGAGGCGGAGGCCTCCCTGCTCAAGGACGCGGTGTCGGTGAAGGTGAAGGCACGGCGCTAGCGCCTTCGCCGCCACCACCGTCGTCGTACGGCGGTCTCGTCGGATGCCGTTGCCCGGGCCTCGCGCGCCGCGACCCGGCGCTCGGCCCGTCGGGCCTCCCACGCGGCGACGGTCTGCTCGACGTCGCGCGGCATCGTCACCAGCGGAGGCTGGCCCTCCTGGGGGGAGTACCGAGCGCGGATCACCCGGGCGTTGAAGTCCTCGAGCTCACGGCGCACGTCCTCCTCGCGGAAGAGCTTGTCGAGGGCGTCGTCGAGCAGCGCGTCGTCCTTGCGCAGCTGCACCGAGGCGGGCAGCACGACGATCTTCTCGCGCTCGATCATCTGGTTGAGCCACCAGTCGGGGTCGTGGTCCTTGTCGAGGCCCGCGATCGGCTTGCCGGCGCCGGGGAGGTCGTCGAACTCGCCCTTCGCCATCGACACGCGGATCTGCTGGTCCACCCAGCTGGACTGGTCGGCGATGCGAGCGGCGGCCGCGCTCTGGCCCGAGCGCTTCTGGCGCTCGCGCTCGTCGGCGGCGTGCGACTCGTCGGTCGGGCGTGCGTGGCGGTCATGTCCGGTCATCGTGATCACCTCGCCCCCGAGTTTACGGAAGGTGGCGAGCGCCGGTCCCTCAGACCTCGACAGCCCGCTCGGAGAAGGACCCCTTCGGCGCCACGGACAGCGCCACGGCCGCCAGCAGCGCGGCCCCGGCGCAGACCGCCCACACGGTGAGGTAGCCCGACAGGGGCGCGGACGCCTCCTCGAGCTGCGGACCGTCGGCGGCCAAACCATCGACAGCCAGGGCGATGGCGAAGATCGAGCTCGCGATCGCGCCGCCGACGGTCTTGGTCGCGTTGGTCATGCCGGTGGCGAAACCCGTGCGGTCCTCGGGGGCGGCGGCCGCGGCGGCCGAGGGCAGGGCGGCGACCAGCGCCCCGGAGCCCAGGCCCGCGACGGCCATGTTGGCCAGGCCCTGCCAGGTCTGGTCGTGGAAGGGGATCCACAGCAGGTAGCCCAGCGCGACGAGCAGGCAGGAGACGACCAGTGCTCGCCGTACGCCGAGCAGGCGCGAGGTCAGCGGCAGCGTGAACGCACCGATCGCCAGGGTGATCACGTAGACGCCGATCAACGTGGAGACGAAGGCGGCGTCGGCACCCAGTCCGTAGCCGCGCTCGACGGGATCGGCCTGCGCGTAGGTGGACAGCGGGATCTGACCGCCCAGCACCGGGATGCCGAAGAGGAACGCCGTGACCTGGATCGGCCACTGCCGGGGGTCTCGGAGCAGCCGGATGTCGACCAGCGGCTCGCGTCGGGCGAGCTCGTAGCGGGCGAAGGGCAGCAGCGTCGCGACGCCGGCGGCCATCAGGGTCCAGGCCCAAGGGAAGCCGGGACCCTCGAGACGCACGGCGACCAGGCCGGCCATCACGAGACCGAGTGCGCCGGTGATCAGCGCGAAGCCGGTCCAGTCGATCCCGCCGGTGGCGTCGCCGGGGGTGTGCTCGATGCCGAGCAGGATCACGAAGAAGACCGCGGTCACCACGATCGCCGGGAGGGCCAGCACGACGCCCATCCCGACCCGGTCGACGAGCTGGCCGCTGGTGAGCGCGCCGACGATGACCGACAGCTCGAGCGCGCCGACGAGGATCGCCGCGCCACGGCGGGTACGGCGGTCGCGGTCGGCGTCGCCGCGCAGCCGCCGGTGGATGATCGCGACCTCGAGCGGCAGCCACACGACGTACGCACCCTGGAGCGCCCAGCCGATCAGGAACGTCGTGAACGACGGGGCGACGACCAGGATCCACGAACCGAGCGCGGTGACCGCGGTGGAGAGCAGCAGGACCCGCTGGTGCCCGATCAGGTCGGCCAGGCGGGCGAGCAGCGGCACGCACAGCGCCGAGACCACCAGCTGGGCGGCCTCGAACCAGTTCACGTCGCCCTCGGGGATGGTCAGGTGGTCGGCGATCTGCGGGTAGATCGGCGTGTAGTAGCCCTGCAGCACGCCGCTGCCGACCTCGACCAGGACCAGGAGTCCCACGACCGCGCAGAGCCCCTGGGCGACCTGCTTGCCGCGCTGGTCGAGGGCCATCAGGAGACCTGCTCGATGAGGCGGCGGTACCAGGTGATCCCGTCGAGGAACGCCTGCACGCCGAGGTGCTCGTCGTAGGAGTGGATCGACTCGCGCTGCGCCTTGGTCATCCGGAACGGCGCGAACCGGTAGACCCGCTCGCTGATCGCGGTGAAGTGGCGCGAGTCGGTCGCGGCCATCATCACGTACGGCGCGGGCACGGCGTCGGGGAAGACCTCGCTGATCGTGGTCTCGAGGAGCCGGAAGGCGTCGTCGTCGACCGGCGAGACCGGGCTGGCGGCGTCCTCCTCGATGATGTCGAGGTGGACCTGGTCGTCGTCCACGACCGTGCGCACGTGCTCGAGCACGTCGGCCACGCTGTCGCCGACCATGACCCGGATGTTGACCCCCGCCTTCGCGGTGGCGGCGATGACGTTGATCGCCGGCGCGCCCGACAGGGTCGTGATCGCGAACGTCGTGCGCGTCATCGCCGCGGTCTCCGGGCCGGCGGCGAGCAGCACCCGTGTGAGAGCCGGGCGCAGGCGGGCGGCGTTGGCGAGCACCGGTCGCAGCGGCAGGACCGCGTGGGGCGCGAGGCGGCGGAACAGCTCGATCGTGGGCGCCGGGAGGCTCGCCGGCATCGGGGAGCGGTCGAGGCGGGTGATCGCGCGGGCCAGCCGGGCGGTGGGGCCCATCCTGGCGGGCGTCGAGGCGTGGCCGCCGCGACCCTGCACCCGCAGCTCGATCGACGTGGCCCCCTTCTCGGTGACCCCGACCACGCCGACCGGTGCCGCCACGCCGGGGAAGGCCTCGCTGGCGATCGCGCCACCCTCGTCGAGGACGAACCACGGTCGCACGCCGCGCCGGTCGAGCTCGTCGACGGCCGCTCGGGCTGCCTGCCCCATGATCTCCTCGTCGCACCCGAAGGAGAGCCACACGTCCTGGGCGGGCGTGAAGTCCTCGGCCAGGAGGGCCTCGACGGCCTCGCAGATCCCGGCCAGGCAGCCCTTGTCGTCGAGGGTGCCGCGGCCCCAGATGACCGCTTCGCCCTCGTGCTCGACGATCTCCGCGGCGAACGCGTCGTGCTGCCAGGTGCCCTCGACGGGGACGACGTCGAGGTGCGCCATCAGGACGACCGGGCGGTCGGCGGTGGCGCCTGCCCACCGGAAGAGGAGTCCGTGCGTGGAGATCCGGGTCAGCTCGAGGTGCTCGTGCAGCAGCGGGAACAGCGCGGCGAGGGTCTCGACGAAGTCGTCGAAGGCGGCGGTGTCGACGCGGGCCGGGTCCCGGTGGCTGACGGTCGGGATCCGGACGAGCGCCTGCAGCTTCTCGACGGCGTGGGGGTGCGCGGTCATGTCCGCACGCTATCCCCGGACGGCGCCGTCCGGGGGCGACCCGACCGTCCAGCCGCCGCGGTGCACGACGTCCTGCCAGGGCGTGCGCGACCGCGTCGAGGGCGAGCCGGACGAGCCGCCGCCGGCCGGGTGGCCGATGGTGATCACGCCGACCGGGTCGAAGACCTCAGGGATGCCGAAGGCTTCCCGGAGCGCCGGCACGCGGCCGGTCACGGTGCCGAAGAAGCAGGCGCCCAGCCCGGCGTCGGTCACGGTCTGCAGGATGAGCAGGCTCGCCATCGCCGCGTCCATGTGCCAGAACGGCATCGGCCACCGGGCCTCGTCCTTGTCGGTCCAGCCCTTGTCGGGCTGGGCGTAGCGCTCGAGGTAGGCCGCCTTGCTGCTGCACGGGATGATCACGACCGGCGCGCGCATCATGCCCTGCAGCCACCGGCCCGGGTCGGCCGGAGAGGTGGCGCGCTCGGTGCTGGCGGCCCAGAACCGTCGTACGTCGTCCGGGGTGTCGAGCACGAGGAAGCCCCACCCCTGGCTGAACCCGGCGCTGGGGGCGTGGGTCGCGTTCTCCAGGGCCCGGTCGACGATCGCGGGGTCGACGGGCTCGTCGCTGTAGCTGCGGACCATGCGGCGGCGCCGGACCACCTCGGTGAACTCCATGCTCGCGAGTATGTCGTGGCGGTTCCGGCAGGTGGTGGCGTGGTGGCATGGTGCGTCGTGTGGTGGACGACTTCGAGCGGATGTGGGCCGACCTGGCGCCGGTGGGTCGTGCGCCGGCGTCGGGCGGCTACTTCCGCCACCCCTTCATGAGCGCCGAGCGGGAGCTCGCGGGGTGGTTCGCCGAGCAGGCGGCTGCGCGGGGTCTCCCGGTGGAGACGGACGCGTACGGCAATCAGGTGGCGTGGTGGGACCCGCCGGCGGGGTCGGCAACCGACGAAATGGCCCCGGGAGAGGCCTCGCAGGGGCCACATCGTCGATCCGGAGCGGGTCGATCTGGCGCGGGTCGATCTGGGGCGCTGCTCACCGGCTCCCACCTCGACTCGGTCCTCGACGGCGGAGCGTACGACGGCCCGCTCGGCGTCGTCTCCGCGCTCGCTGCGATCGACCTGATGCGCGAGCGCGGCGTCGTGCCCGCGCGTCCGGTCGGGGTCTCGGTCTTCGTGGAGGAGGAGGGCTCACGCTTCGGGCTGGCGTGCCTGGGGTCGCGGCTGGCCGCCGGGGCGATGACCTGGGAGTCCGCGCGCGAGCTGGCCGACCGGGACGGCGTACGGCTGGGGGACGTCGTGGCGGGGGACACCGTGTCCGGTCGGTCGACCTCGCTGCTCGAGGGCGTGACCACGTTCGTGGAGCTGCACGTCGAGCAGGGCCGCGATCTGGTCGACCGCAACGCCGCGGTCGGGGCCGCCAGCGAGATCTGGCCGCACGGGCGCTACCGCTTCGACTTCACCGGGCTGGCCAACCACGCGGGGACCACCGCCATGCAGGACCGCCGGGACCCGATGCTGACCTACGCGATGACCGCGCTGGCCGCCAACAAGCAGGCGAGGGGGGCGAGCGCCGGCGGGCCCGACCTCCATCGGGCGACGTTCGGTCGGGTGGACGTGGCTCCCAACGGCACCAATGCGGTGCCGTCGCGGGTGACCGGTTGGCTGGACGCGCGCTGCGCGACCGACGACTCCCTGACCGACCTCGTGGCCGCCATCGAGCGGCAGGCCCAGCAGCGGGCCGAGCGCGACGGTACGGCGCTCACCGTCACCGCCGAGTCGGTCTCGGGCCCGGTCGGCTTCGACGGCGACCTCGCCCGCGCCATCGCGGCCGATCATGCCGGCGGCGACTGGCCGATCATCCCCACGCAGGCCGGTCACGACGCCGGGATCCTGTCCGCGGCCGGCATCCCCACCGCGATGCTCTTCGTCCGCAACCCCACCGGTGTCTCGCACAGCCCCGACGAGAGCGCCTCGATGCCCGACTGCCTCGTGGGCGTCTCGGCGCTGGCGGACACGTTGACCCGGCTGGCCGGCCCGGCGTGAGCCGGGACGATGCCGAGCACCGGCCGGGTGAGTCCGTGACCCGGCCGGGGGCGGCGAGCGGGTCGTCGTACCTCCTGGAGCGGGCCTGGGTCGGCGGCGCAGTGGTCGACGACGTGGTGGTGGAGATCGTCGAGGGGCGCTTCGCCTCGGTCACGATCGGCGGGCTTGCCGGGCAGTTCCCGACGTTGCCAGGCGTTGCAACCCCCGACAACGTCAGGAATCCCCGGTTGACCGGGGATTCCCGACCTCCCGGCCCCGCCCGCCTCCCCGGCCTGACGATCCCCGGACTCGCCAACGCCCACAGCCATGCGTTCCACCGCGCCCTGCGCGGGCGCACCCAGCGTGGCACGGGCACCTTCTGGACCTGGCGCGAGCAGATGTACGACGTGGCCGCGCGGCTCGAGCCCGACTCCTACTACGCGCTGGCGCGGGCGACGTACCGCGAGATGGTGGCGGCGGGCTACACGAGCGTGGGGGAGTTCCACTACGTGCACCACCGGCCCGACGGGACGCCCTACGACACCGACGCGATGGGCGAGGCGCTGACCTCGGCGGCGCACGAGGCCGGCCTGCGGATCTCGCTCCTCGACGCCTGCTACCTCAGCAGCGGCTTCGGGGCGGCGCCGGAGGGGGTCCAGGTCCGCTACAGCGACGGCACGGCCGAGCGCTGGGCGGAGCGGGCGGCGAGGGGCCCGGCCGCGATCCACTCCGTGCGCGCCGTGCCACGCGACCAGCTCCACGTCTTCCGCGACCGAGCGCCCCTGCACGCGCACCTGTCCGAGCAGGTCGCCGAGAACGACGCGTGCCTCGCGGCGTACGGCGTCACGCCCACCGGGCTGCTGCACGAGGAGGGGCTGCTGGGCCCCGGCACCACGGTCGTGCACGCCACCCACCTCACCGATGACGACGTCGCGCTCCTCGGCGCCAGCGGCACCAACGTCTGCATCACCCTCACGACCGAGCGCGACCTGGCCGACGGCATCGGCCCCGCCCGTCGGTTGGCCGACGCCGGGTGCCGGCTGAGCATCGGCAGCGACAGCCACGCGGTCGTCGACCCGTTCGAGGAGCTGCGCGGGCTCGAGCTCGACGAGCGCCTCGCCACCCGGCGGCGCGGCCACTGGAGCGCCGCGGACCTGCTGGCGATCGGCACCGCCCACGACGTCATCGGGATCGACCGCACCGGCACGATCGCGGTCGGGCAGCGGGCCGACCTCGTCACGATCGACACCCGCACGCCGCGCACCGCCGGCACCGGCGCGGACGAGCACACCGCGGTCTTCGCGGCCACCGCGGCCGACGTGACCCACGTGGTCGTGGACGGCGAGGTCGTCTACACGTCGGCGCACGACGACGAGATCGGGCGCGAGCTCGAGGCAGCGATCCACGCCCTGGGAGGCGGACTGTGGCCAGCACCCTGATCACGCACATCGGCGAGCTCACGACCAACGACCCCGAGCGCCCGGGGACCCTCGGCGCGATCACCGACGCCGCGGTCGTGATCGAGGGGCGCACCATCGCCTGGGTCGGACCCGCAGCAGCGGCGCCGAGCCCGGACGACGTCGACTCCGTCGTCAGCGTCGCCGGCCGCGCCGTGATCCCCGGCTTCGTCGACTCCCACTCCCACCTGGTCTTCGCCGGCGACCGGGCGGCGGAGTTCGAGGCCCGGATGAGCGGCACGCCGTACGCCGCCGGTGGGATCCGGACGACGGTCGCCGCCACCCGCGCCGCCACCGACGAGCAGCTCACCGCTCACGTCGGCCGGCTCGTGCGGGAGATGCAGCGCCAGGGCACCACGACCGTCGAGATCAAGAGCGGCTACGGGCTCACCACGCGCGACGAGGCGCGCAGCCTGGCCGTGGCGCGTCAGTTCACCGACGAGACCACCTTCCTCGGCGCCCACGTGGTGCCGGCCGGACCGGACGGCCGGCCCGGCGACCCCGCGGCGTACGTCGAGCTCGTCACCGGTCCCATGATCGAGGCCGCCGCCCCGCACGCGCGCTGGATCGACGTCTTCTGCGAGCGCGGGGCCTTCGACGACGACCAGGCCCGCACGATCCTCGCCGCCGGGTCCCGCCACGGTCTGCGCGGGAGGTTGCACGCCAACCAGCTCGGCCCCGGCCCCGGTGTCCGGCTCGCTGCCGAGCTCGGCCTCGTCGCCGTCGACCACTGCACCTACCTCGACGACGCGGACGTGACCGCCCTCGCCGACTCGGGCACCGTCGCGACCCTGCTGCCGGGCGTCGAGTTCTCCACCCGCCAGCCCTATCCCGACGCTCGCCGCCTGCTCGACGCCGGAGTGACGGTGGCGCTCGCCAGCGACTGCAACCCCGGCTCGTGCTTCACCAGCAGCCTCCCCTTCTGCCTGGCCCTCGCGGTGCGTGAGATGGGGATGAAGCCCGCCGAGGCGCTCTGGGCCGCGACGGCGGGCGGTGCCGCGGCGCTCGACCGGACCGACGTCGGTCGGCTCACGCCGGGCGCCTCGGCCGACCTCGTCGTCCTCGACGCTCCCGACCACCGCCATCTCGCCTACCGCCCGGGTGTGCCCCTGGTCACGGCTGTGTGGCGCGCCGGGCGCCCCGTGTGACCACCGCCACGCCCATCTGAGGTAGTCGCCGGGACACCTAGGGCAAAGCGCCGATGTGCCGGCCTACCTCAGTCGACGAACCTCTCCTCAGTGGCCGGTGACGGGCCGGTCCTGAGGTAGAGGAGCCCCACGATGTTGAACTTCGATCGGATGATCGTCCAGGCCGAGATGGACTACCGCGGCGAGAAGCTGCGCCGCAGCGTCAGCCCCAAGCGCCGCAACCGCTTCGCCGAGCACCACCACCACTCCTTCCCCGGCGCGCCCGAGGTCGTCAAGCGCGCTCGATGAGCGGGAGTGCACGAGAATGGGCCTTGTGGCCATCCAGTCCAGCACCACGATGGTGGGACGTGACGCCGAGCTGACGGAGCTTGCTTCGTCGCTCGGCGTTCGTCCGTCCCGTCCCGCGGATGACCTGAGCGACGTCCTGCTCGCCGGTGACGCCGGCGTCGGCAAGACCCGGCTCCTGCGCGCGCTGCGCGACCTCGCCAAGGACGACGGGTGGCAGGTCTTCGCCGGACACTGCCTCGACTTCGGCGACTCGGCCCTGCCCTACCTCCCGTTCTCCGAGGTGCTCGGTCGCCTGGCCACCGAGCTCCCCGACGTCGTGACCGAGGTCGCCGGCCGGCACCCGGCCCTCACCCGCCTCCAGCCCGTGCGACGGGTCATGGGCGACTCCGACCAGGTCGACGCCGAGTCCTCGGCCCTCGACCGCGCCGACCTCTTCCGTGCCGTGGCGGCCGTCCTCGAGGCCGCTGCCTCGCGCGCCCCGTTGCTCCTGGTCATCGAGGACACGCACTGGGCCGACCAGTCCACGCGCGACATGCTCAGCTTTCTGCTCTCCCGCATCGAGGCGGCCGGCTTCGCGATCGTCGCCTCCTACCGCTCCGACGACCTGCACCGCCGCCACCCGCTGCGACGCCAGGTCGCCGAGTGGTCGCGGCTGCGTGGCGTCGACCGGGTCTCGCTCAACCCGCTGCCCGACGAGGCCGTGCGCCAGCTCGTCGCCGAGCTCATCCCCGAGGGCCTCCCCGAGGCCGAGGTCGCCGACGTCGTGGCCCGCGCCGAGGGCAACGCGTTCTTCGTCGAGGAGCTCACCAGTGCTGCCGCCGACCCCGGCAGCTTCGTGCCGGCCGACCTGGCCGACGTGCTCCTCGTGCGCCTCGACCGGCTCGACGAGCATGCCCGCCAAGTGGTCCGTACGGCGAGCGCGAGCGGTCGGCGGGTCACCCACGACCTGCTCGAGGCGACCGCCGACCTCGGCGGCGAGGCCCTCGACGAGGGACTGCGCGGCGCCGTCGAGATGAACGTCCTCGTCCCCGAGCGCGACGGCTACGCCTTCCGGCACGCGCTGCTGGGTGAGGCGGTCTACGACGACCTGCTCCCCGGCGAGCGGGCCCGGCTGCATGCGCGCTACGTCGACGCCCTGCGCGACGGCGCGGCCGGCGGCACCGCGGCCGAGCTCGCCCGCCACGCCCGCCTCGCCATGGACAAGACGACGGCGCTGACCGCCAGCGTGCGCGCCGGCAACGAGGCGAGCGCCGTCGGTGGTCACGACGAGGCGGCCTACCACTACCAGCAGGCGTTGGAGCTGATGAGTGGCCGCTCGGGTCTTGCGAGCGACGACCTCGGTGACCACGGGATCGACCGCTCCAAGCTCGTCGTGACGACCGCCGACGCCCTGTCCGCCAGTGGAGACCCGGAGCGGGCTGCGGCCGTCATCGCCGAGCAGCTCGCTCTCCTGCCGTCCGAGGCCTCCGACACCTGGCGTGCGCGGATGCTCAGCGCCCAGGCGGCGGTCCTCTACATCATCGAGTCCGACGAGGACGTCGTCGCGCTCTCCGCCCAGGCCGTCGCGCTCGCCCCGACCGGTGAGAGTGGTCTGCGAGCCCGTGTCCTGGCCAACCACGCCAAGATTCTCGCGGCCTTCGGACGTCTCGAGGACGCCCAGACGTTCGGCATGGACGCCCTCGAGCTCGCCGAGCGTCTCGACCTCCACGAGCTGGCCTCCGACGCGATCACCACCTTGAGCGGCCTGAAGAAGGCCGGCCCCAAGGAGGGCCTGCGCGCAGCTCTCGAGGAGGCGGTCGCACGGGCTGCGGAGTCCGACGCTATCCACGCCGAGCTGCGTGGTCGGTTCCTGCTCGGCCGCTCCTATGAGGACTGGGGCGAGTTCGACGAGGCCGAGCAGTGGTTCACCAGCGGCATCGAGCGCGCCGAGGCGGCGGGTCTGCCGTGGGCGCCGTACGGCTTCGAGTCCCGCTGGCAGCTCTCCTGGATCCACCTCGTGCGGGGGGAGTGGGAGCGCGCTCTCGCGCTCTTCGTGGTCGAGGGGCCGTTCCCGCCGCCGATCCCGCGCGCCATGCTGACCTCGATGCGGCTGCAGATCCTCCAGCACCGCGGCGAGGACGTCGGACCGCGCGTCGGCGGCCTGCGCCCGTTCTGGCGTCGGGAGGGGGCGGTGGCCATCCATGCCGCCTCGGTCGAGATGGTCGCCGCCGGTCGTCGTGACGACCCGCAGGCGGCGATCAGGTCGTACGACGACGCGGTCGCGGTGCTGGGCCGGATCTGGCACGAGTGGTTCAGCGCCCGGATCCGGCTGGCCGCGGTAGCCGTCGGCGTCGTCGCGGACACGCTGCCCCGGCTCAGCGCAGCCGAGCGCGTGGCCGTCGTGCGCGACCACGTGGAGCGCCTGCACACCGACGGCCAGCTGGTGCGGGAGCGCTACACCGATCCGTCGGGACACTGGGGTCCCGAAGGTCGCGCCTGGGTCAAGCGGCTCGAGGCCGAGACGCTGCGAGCCCGGTGGCTCGCCGGCGTCGACGCCCCGTCGCTGGACGCCCTGGTCGCGGCGTGGCGCGAGACCGAGCAGCGCTACGTCGAGTTCGGGCACGTCCACGAGCTGGCCACCGTGCGGGTGCGGCTGGCCGCCATCCTGCGCGCCGGGGGTGACGTAGCCGGGGGACGCGTCGTGGGCGACCAGGCCCGCGAGGTCGCCCGACGCCTCGCCGCTCAGCCGCTGCTCGACGAGCTGCTGCGACAGGGTTCGACGCCCGAGCACCGCGCCGAGGCGAGGCCGGTCGCCCTGACGACCCGCGAGCGCGAGATCCTCTCCCACGTCGCCGAGGGTCGGACCAATGGAGAGATCGCCAAGCTCCTGTTCATCAGCACCAAGACGGTCAGCGTCCACGTCTCCAACATCCTCGGCAAGCTCGAGGCGGGTGGTCGCACCGAGGCCGCCGCGATCGCGCGTCGCCGCGGCCTGCTCTGAGTCCGATCCCCGGTCGGGGTTGACCGCGGGGCGGCCGGGGTAGGACGGTCCTCATGTCCGTGGACACCACGCCGCTGCGCGGCAACGAGGCCGGGGAGGGCTGGCACCTGCGTCTGCGCCGGCGCCACTTCTTCGCGGCGATGACCGTCCTGGGCGGCCTCGGCCTCCTGGTCCTGGCCGCGCTCGCGGTCATGCAGGGCACGTGGTGGTGGGCGGTACCGGCAGGCGTGGCGGGGGTGGCCTTCGCCCTCGTGCCGTTCGAGCGACCGACCCCGGAGTCCCCGCGGATGCTCGAGACCCCCGACGCCCACGGTCTGCTGCTGCCCACGCACCCGATCAAGGCGACGTACACGATCCTGTTCGCGATCGTCGCGGTGATGCTGGTCGTCACCCCGACGTGGGCGGTCGTCACGGGTCGGATGGACCCGCTCGACGGCATCGGCGACTGGGCCGGTGTCCTCGTCGGAGTCGTCGTCCTGGGGTTGTTCGCCGTCCTCCTCGTGCTCGCGACCGTCGCCGGGGTGCGCTCGCGGCGGGCGCCCCATCGCGGAGTCCTGCTCACCGTCGACGCGGTCGTGCTGCGCACCCAGCTGCGCCCGGTCACGATCCCGTGGGAGGCCGTGCGCGGCTTCCGCCCGCACTGGCGGCGGATCCGTGGCTACCGCGACCACGTCAACTCCTGGGAGGACCCGATCCGCAACTGGCTCAGCGTCGAGGCGGCGGTCGAGCACGTCGCGGGAGACACGCCGATCCGCGCCTTCGCGAAGGTCGACGACCCGACTTTCGACGCGGCCTCACTCGCCCTGGAGCCGCGGCTCGCGCTCGAGGTGTGCCGCTTCTACCTGACCGACGTCGACGCCCGGCAGGAGTTGGACACCGACGCTGCGCTCGCTCGGGTGGCCTCGATCGAGAGGTCGCTGCCCGCCCCGGACTGAACAGCGCCCGCACCCTCCCCGTCACGCCGGATCACGCCGGATCACGCCGTCACGCCGCGTCGGGCAGGAGATCGACGGTCTCCGCGATCGTCTCGAAGACGTCGCAGTAGTCAGGGTAGTCCTCTCGCGCCGCGGAGCAGGTCAGGGTCAGTCCGACCCCGTCGGCCAGCCACGCCCACTGGTCGCACAGCACGTCCGCCGTACCGACCCGATGAGCGAAACGCCGGTAGGCGACGTCGTGCCCCAGCAGGTCGAACTCGTCGTCGTCCTCCAGCGCGAAGTCGATCAGCAGGTCGGCCAGCTCGCCCATCGCCCGCTCGCGCCAGGCGGTCAGGTCCTCGCCGTCGTCGACCCGGGAGTAGCGCAGGACCAGGTCGGGCGACACGCCGCTGGCGGGCAGCCGGGTGGCTCGCGCCGCGACGAGGACCCCGTGGTCGGGATCGGAGCGCCGTCGCCAGGTCGGCGGTACGGCGATGCCGAGCTGCCGGCCGGCGGGGGAGAGGGGAGCGGGTCGGGTGGGAGCGGTGTCGTGGGTCATGGCGGCACCCTGCTCGTCGACCGGACCGGTCCAAACCAGCACGTGGCCGGCCTGTGGATGGCCCCGTGGATCGACGGCAGCGTCCGTGCGCTGCTCGACGGATGGATCAGTGGATCGATCAGCGGATCGTGCCGACCCCCGGCACCAGCGGCAGGTCGAGTGCGGTGACCCACCCCGGCGGCAGGTCGTTGACGGCGGGTACGGCGTTCAGGGCGCGCAGGCCGGTGGCCAGGCAGCCGGCCACGGCCGGCGCACGGCCCGAGCCGTCGCTGAACCGGAACGCCGTCTCCTGGCTGATCGACGGAGACCCGGTGATGTCGACCCGGTAGACGTCGTCGCCCGAACCGGCCGGCCAGTCGGGGGCGGCGTCCAGCCCGATCCGGTTGACGTGCTCGAGCGTGATCACCTCACGGCCCCGGAAGACGCCGTTGATGGTGAATCGGATGGCCGCCACGTTGCCGGCCTCGATCACGCCCTTGGCGGTCGGACGGTCCGTGGGGGTCACCCACTTCTCCCACGTGGTGGTGATGTCGTCGAGCTCGATCCCGACGGCGGCGGCCATCATCGGGACGGTCGCTCCCCAGGCCATGATCAGCAGGTCGGGAATTTCGAGCAGCGGGGTGAAGTCGGGCGAGCGCCCGATGCCCATCTCGTCCTCGTAGTCGCCCTCGTAGTCGGTGTAGTCGAGCAGCTCGCTGGCCCGCACCGACGTGACCTCGCCGCACAGCCCCATCAGGGTCAGCGGGAACAGGTCGTTGGCGAACCCGGGGTCGATCCCGGTCGTGAAGCAGGACGCACCGCCGGCCTCGCAGGCCTCGGTGATGGGGTCGATCCAGGCGGCGGGGTTCTGCTTCATCCCTGGCCACACCCAGGGCGTCATGGCCGTCGAGCAGACGTCGATCCCGGCGCGCAGGAAGGCGCCCATCACCCGGATGTTGTCGTCGGCGTACTGCGCGGTGGGTCCGTAGTGCACGAGTGCATCGGGCTGCAGGGCGATCAGCTCCTCCACGGAGTCGGTGCACAGCACACCTGTCGTGCCGTCCTCGAGGCCGCAGACCTCGGCGACGTCCTTGCCGACCTTGTCCGGGTTGCTCACGCCGACGCCGACGAGCTCGAAGGCGGGGTGCCCGGCTCTCTCGGTGGTGGCGGCGATCTCGGCGATCACCATGGACCCGACGACGCCGGTGCCCCAGACGACGACGCGCTTCTTCTCGCTCATGTGGCTCCTCGGTGTGGTGGTGGGAGATAGTCCCTGACGAAGTGGCCCCTGATCGGGCCCTGGAGGGGCCATTTCGTCAGGGACTATCTCCCGGGGGGGAGGGACTAGCGGTCGAACGCCCGCTGCACGTCGGTCTCGGTCAGGCCGTAGTCGGCGAGGGCGTAGCGGTGCGACGGCGCCTTGCCGCCCTGCTTCGACTCCCGGTCGATCTCGGCGACGGCCGCCTGCGCCTCGGGGGTGAAGTCGAGCCCGAACTGCTCGTACACCCCGCGGACGACGCCCATCGGGTCGGCCACCAGGTCGGCGAAGGCGACGTCGGCGAACTGGGCGTCGTCGTACGACGGCCGGGCGTCGTGGTAGGCGTGGTAGGCCCGCGACCAGAGGTCGAGCTGGGTGGAGCCGACCACCTCGGGCGTGTACGTCGTCGAGTGCCCGATGGTCGTCTCGGCCGACAGCGAGCACGACGAGGCGATGCACACGGCGGGGTCCCGGTGGGTGTAGACGACCAGCGCGTCGGGATAGACCGACATCAACGCATCGAGTGCGGTCATGTGGGACGGGTTCTTGAGGACCCAGCGCTTCTCGGGGTCGTTGAGCCCGACGAGCTGGAGGTTCTGCTTGTGGCGTGCGTAGGCGTCGGTCCAGTCCTGGGTCTGCAGCCACGCGGTGTAGCGCGGGATGTTGGCCAGCGACTCGTAGGAGTTGGACTTGCCCGTCTGGCGCAGCAGACGCCAGCACTCCTCGACCGTGGTGGCGTCCATGTAGTGGATCCCCATGAAGTCGGGGCTCTCGACGTGGTGGGCGGAGAACGCCTGCTGCATCGCGGAGAAGATCGGGTCGTCCTCCCAGGTCTCCCGCGGGGGGCGCGGCTGCGGGAACTGCGTCAACCACATCTCCAGTCCCTGCGCCGACGGGTCGGCGTGCAGGAGGCGGTGCAGCGCGGTGGTGCCGGTGCGGGGGAGACCCATGACGAAGATGGGTCGCTCGATCGGTACGTCGACGTGGCCCGGGTGCTCGTCGAAGCGCGCCTGCGTGAGCAGCCGCCCCACCAGCGCGCCCTTGACCTCCGAGCGCTGGAAGTAGTTGCCGAGCGGCGTGAGGCCGGCCTCGGGCGAGGCGAGGTCCTCGGCCAGCAGTCGCAGCCCGGCCTCGTGGTCGGTGCCCGGCTCCCAGCCGAAGTCGCTCAGCCCGGTGGTCCGCTGCGCCGCGGCCACGATGTCGTCGTAGGTCCCGACGTCGGGGCGGGTGCGGGCCATGATGTTGTCGCTCATCGGGTGGCCACCATCAGTCGTGGAACTCCCCGCAGTCGACCGTGAGCATCTGCCCGGTCACCGCCGAGGCGAGGTCGGTGGCGAGGAACAGCGTCGCCCGGGCGACCTCCTCCGACGACGCGAGCCGCTTGAGGTCGGTCGGCGCCGCCTTGTCGGCGTACACCTCCTCGTGGGTCTTGCCCTCGACCGCGGCGAGGAAGTCGAAGTAGCCGCGGTTGACGTCCTCGTAGATGTAGGACGGCGCGACGCTGTTGACGCGTATCCCGCGCGGCCCGAGCTCGGTGGCCAGCGACGAGGCGAGGTGCGACAGCGTGCCCTTGGACAGCTTGTAGCCGGCGTACTCGGGCTGCGAGGAGAACTGCACGCACGAGTTGAGCATGATGATCGACCCCTTCGACTCGGCGAGGGCGTCGGCGAAGAGCGCCGAGAGGCGCAGCGGGGCGAAGACGTTGGTCTCGTTGACCTTGGCCAGCTTCTTCGGGTCGATCTGGGTGATCGGGTCCATCGGCGGGATCGCGAAGGCGTTGTTGATGACGCAGTCGACGCGACCGAACGCCTCCAGGGTCGCGGCCACGAGGTTGCCGCGCGACTCCTCGTCGGTCACGTCGGTGACCACGCTGACGACGCGGACGCCGTGCGCCTTGACCTCCTCGGCGACCTCGTCGAGCCGCGAGGCGGTGCGGCTCGCGATCACCAGGTCGGCGCCCATCTTGGCGGCCTCCTCGGCGAGCGAGCGTCCGAGTCCCGGTCCGATGCCGGAGATCACCACGACCTTGCCGGCCAGGACCGGGGCGGGGCGGTAGCGCTCCTCGATCGAGGTGTCATGGGCTGCTGCCAGTCCGAGCTCGCTCAACTGATCATCCTTCGGGCCACGGAGCGCTGCCGGGCGGCGATCCGCGCGGCGTACTCCTCGGTGGTGAGTGGTGTGGTGTGCGGGAGGTGCTGGGGGACGTCGGCGAGCGCCACGACCTGGATGGTCGGCCCGTCGGCGTCCTGGGTGAGGTCGCGGGTCAGCTGCTGCCAGCGCAGCATCATCGAGCCGGTGCGGTGCCCGGTGGTCTCGAGCCAGTTGGCGACCGGCTTGCCGTCGTACGGCGGGGTCTCGGCGACCACGAAGCGGATGACGCCGTCGGGGTCGGTCTCGGCCTGGGCCTTGGTCAGCGAGGTCTGGTGGGTCTCGTAGTCGGTCGAGGCGTACCAGTCCGAGCCGATCTGCGCGGCCTGGTAGGTGCAGTCGTCGCACCGCGGGACGGAGACGATCATCGCCTGGTCCTCGGCCAGCTCGTAGTGGCCGATCGACGAGCGCTGGGAGGCGAGGCCGCCCGGGGTGGACTGCGGGGCGGTGAGGGTGTTGACCGGCTCCTTGTACTGGAACCACTTCGGGAACTCGAACCACGTCAGGATCGAGCCGGTCAGCGAGCGCGCCGCGACCTCGTACTTTTTGGCCAGCGTGTCCCTCGTGAGCGCCTTGGCCGGCTGATCGATCGTGTCGGGGCGCTCGATCGTGATGGTGCCGCGCTCCTCGGAGTCCCAGTCGCAGAAGACCTCGCGCACGATCAGGGTCTTGGCGCCGGGCTCGGCGACGTAGGTGAACTCGAAGCTGCCGTCCTCGGCGACGTCGAGCTCGCGGTCGTCGAAGGCCATCAACGAGGTCGCCGCGGAGTCGGCCGAGTAGGCGCCGCCCATCACCTGGAACGACAGGTCGGCGCTCGTGCCGCGGCGTCCGCGCACGACGTACGTCACGCCCTCGCGCAGGTTGGCGTGGAAGTAGATCGCATCCGGGTTGTCCAGGCCCTGGCGGGAGAACTGGTGGGTGGGGTTGATGAAGATCGGCCGGTCGAGGTCGTAGTCGAAGGCGGTCTGCATCGCCATCCGGATCCGCCCGGACAGGTAGTCGTAGCCCTCGAGCCGGTCGGCCTCGGTGCGGATGAAGGGCGCGTTGGCGATCAGCTCCTCGGCCTCGGCGATGGCGTCCTGCAGCGGCTTGGTGAGGTCGAGGGACGCACTCACGGGTTGACCTTCGCGATGATCGACTCGGCGTACGACTCCAGCGCGGCGACCTTCTTCTCGATCGGCTCGGTGTCCGGGCCCACGATGTAGGGCACCCGGAAGCCGACGATGCAGTCGGTGACGCCCTTGTCCTCGAGGCGCTTGATGCCGTCGACGGTGTAGGCGTCGTAGGAGATGACGTGGACCTCGAAGTCGTCGCGGGTGTCGCCCTCCTCCTTGCGGATCTCGGCCAGGCGGGCGAGGAGCCGGTAGAGCTCCTCGCCGTCGCCGCCCGCGTGCATCCAGCCGTCACCCTTGCGTACGGCGCGCCGCAGCGCGGCGTCCGCGTGGCCGCCGACCAGCAGGGGGATCGGTTCGGTGGCCCCGGGGCACTGCTTGAGCTCGTCGACCTCGTAGAACTCACCGGAGTACTGGAAGTACTCGCCGGTGGTGAGGCCCTTGAGGATGTCCATGCACTCGTCCATCCGCTTGCCGCGTCGCGCCCAGTCGACGCCGAGCGCGTCGAAGTCCTCGGGCCACGGCGAGAGCCCGACGCCGAGGCCGAGGCGGTTGCCGGAGAGGAACGCCAGGGACGAGGCCTGCTTGGCCATCAGCACCGGCGGCCGGATCGGGAGCTTGACCACGAACGGCGTCAGCCGCAGCGTGGTGGTCTGGGCGAAGAGGTGAGCGCACAGGATCGTGGCCTCGATGAACTCCTTGCCGTCCAGGAAAGCCCGGTCCCCGGTGTCGGTGTAGGGGTACTTCGAGTCCGACTCCTTGGGGTAGATCAGGCTGTCGGCCACGGTCATCGACGTGTAGCCCGCCGCCTCGGCCGCCTGCGCCAGGGGTGCGTAGTACGTCGCCTGCGTCATCGCCTCGGCGTAGGAGAACCTCATGGGCGCCAGAGTAGAACGTGTTCCAGTTTTGTGCCAGAGTTCTCACCGTGGACCTCCAGGAGATCAGCGACCGCCTCGAGGTCGCCGACGTGATCACCCGCTACACGCGCGCGATCGACACCGGCGACTGGGACAAGCTCGACACCGTCTTCACGCCCGACGCCGACATCGACTACACCGAGTCGGGCGGCATCCACGCGTCCTTCCCCGAGGTCAAGCCGTGGCTGGCCGAGATGCTGCCCGCCTTCTTCCCGAAGCGGATGCACACGATCGGGCAGGTCGAGGTGATGTTCCACCGCAACGAGGCGCAGGACACCGCGAGCGTGACGGCCTACTTCGACAACCCGATGCCGATGGACGACGGCAGCGGTGGCACCAAGATCGTGGAGCTGGGTGGGATGTACCACCACGAGATGGTCCGCACCGACGCCGGCTGGCGCAGTCGCAAGCTGCACGAGCAGGTCGTCTGGAAGCGAGGCCTGTAGGTCATGGCTGCCAAGGAGCTGTCTCCCGAGGAGATCGAGAAGCGCAAGAAGGCGCTCGCCAGCCCGATGACCGCGAAGATCATCAAGTACGGCGCCAAGGCGCAGGTCAAGGTCTTCCGGTGGACCAACGGCCGGGTCGGCAACAGGTGGCGGATCGGCGCAGGGTGGAAGAAGCCCGTCCCGACGCTGCTGCTCGACCACGTCGGCCGCAAGTCCGGCACGGTCTTCACCACCCCTCTCCTGTATCTCGAGCACGGCGACGACCTGGTGCTGGTGGGCTCTCAGGGTGGGCTCCCGAAGGACCCGCAGTGGGTGGCCAACCTGCGCGCCACGCCCGACACGACCGTGCACCTCACGGGAGGGCGCCGCGACGTGCGCGCCCATGTCGCCGACCCCGCGGAACGCGAGCGGCTCTGGCCCCTGCTCGTGGACCTGTACGCCGACTTCGAGACCTACCAGGCGACCACCGACCGCGTGATCCCCGTGGTGGTGCTGACTCCCCGCTGACCTGCGCTGACACCAGCTGGACGGCGTACGGCGCCCAGCGGGTCGTGTCCGGCGCGGACGCGTTTGGCTCGCTTGGCCCTGGCAGCGACAATGAAGCCGTGATCAGCGACAAGCTTCAGCGAGCGCCCAGCGACGGACCGCGGGAGGACCACCCCATCCTGGCGGGCCTCGTCGCGCTGGTCGCCGTCGTCGCGGTGGTGGCCGGAGTGGTCGGCGGAGGCGCACTGCTGGCCAGTCGCGCGCTCGGTCTCTCGGAGGACGGCGCGATCGACACAGGCTCCTCGGAGCAGCAGACGCTGTTCCTGCCCGAGCCGTCGGAGACCGCCGAGACCACCGCGCCGTACATCACGTTGCCGCCTCAGCCCGAGGACACCGAGTCCGCGCAGCCGGAGAAGGACAAGTTCACCAAGTCCCCCGAGCCGCTCGAGCTGATCACGCTGAGCGCGGCCCAGTCGGCGGTCCAGCCGATGGAGCCGATCGACCTGACCGGTGACTACGCGGCCGGCGAGGGGGCGATCCTGCGGGTCCAGCAGTTCGAGAACGGCGGCTGGACCGACTTCCCGGTGACCGCCCCGGTGAGTGGAGGAGGCTTCTCCACGTTCATCCAGGCGGGTGCGATCGGCCTCAACCGCTTCCGGATGATCGACACGGACACCGGCGAGACCTCCAACGAGGTCAAGGTCCAGATCGGCTGACCATGCTCGCGTCGAGTGGTCGAGGAGGCCGCGGGCACGTCACTGCTGCGGGCCGGACCCGCAGAGGTCGGCGGAGCTGTCCGCCCACGACGCCGCCGATCACCAGGGCCATGCCGAGTGCCTGCGCCCAGCCGAAGAGCTCGCCGGCGATTGCCACGCCCAGCACCGTCCCGACCACCGGGTTGAGCAGCCCCACCAGGGCGACCGAACCTGCCGGGAGCAGGCTGAGGCCGCGGAACCAGCAGAAGTAGGCCAGGACGGTCCCGACGCCACCCAGCCAGAGGAAGCCACCGAGCGCCTGGGCGTCGAGTGTCGGAGGGGCGCCCTCGACGACGAGGCCGACCGGGAGCAGCAGGAGGCCCCCGACGACGAGCTGCCACGAGATCAGCGTCAGCATCGGGACCTGCTCGCTCCCCGGTGCGGCCGCGCGCCATCGCTTGACCAGCACGAAGCCCAGGCCGGAGACGACCACGGAGCCGGCCGCCGCGAGGAGTCCCACGGCGTCGACCCCCTCCGGTGAGCGCAGCACGAGCAGGGTGACGCCGACCAGGCCGACCAGGGATGCCCCGAGCCGGACGAGGGTGGGCTTCTCGTGGATGAGGAGCCAGGCCAGCGCCATCACGGCCAGCGGGGACGTCGCCTGCACGGTCGCGGCCAGGCCGCCGGGCAGGTGGTAGGCGGACAGGAAGATCAGCGGGAAGAAGAGGCCGATGTTGCAGATCCCCAGCAGGACGGCCTTCCACCACCACTCGCCGTGGGGGAGTCGCCGGGTCAGCGCGACCAGGATCAGTCCGGCGGGCAGGGCCCGCATCGTCGCTGCGAAGAGCGGCCGGTCCGGTGGCAGGAAGGAGTCGGTGACGAGGTACGTCGTCCCCCACGCCGCGGGAGCGACGGCGGTCAGGACGAGCGCCTTCAGCTGGTTATCTTCCATGGAAGGGAAAGTATCTTCTCGGTAAGATATATTCCACCCGTGCCTGACCAGCGAGTGGACCCTGACCACGTCGGGCGGATCATGGCCCAGTGGGCTGTCGAGCGACCCGACCTCGACGTCTCGCCGATGGGCATCGTCGGGCGACTGCACCGGCTGGCGGCGCTGCTCGACGCCGAGCTGCGACCGGTCTTCGCCGCAGCAGGACTGAGTGACGGCGACTTCGACGTCCTGGCGTCGCTGCGCCGCTCCGGGTCGCCGTTCGAACTGAGCCCCGGGGAGCTCGCGGCGACCACCATGGTGACCTCGGGCGCGGTCACCAAGCGCGTCGACCGGCTGCTGGCCGCCGGGCTCGTCGAGCGCACCGTCTGCGCGCAGGACGCGAGGTCACGTCGGATCCGCCTCACCAGGAGCGGCGTGACCCTCGTGGACGACCTCGTCGAGAAGCACGTCGCCAACGAGCGCAGACTCGTCGCCGGCCTCGGCGACCTCGAACGCTCACGCCTCGCGCACCTGCTGGAGACCTGGGGGCGCACCCTCGACGGCTGAGGCGCAGCCGGATCGCCCTGCCGACGCATCTCGACGTCGAGCTCGGAGCCCCACGCACGCCGGACCGGTCGGGCGTGAGGACCCCGTCGCCGAGGCCCTCACCCGCTACCTGGCGGTCGTGGACTCCGGGGATCAGTCGGGCACGTAGTCGAACGTGTCCGGGTTGGGCCCCTGACGGCCGTCCTCGCCACGGTCGAGCCCGGCGATCTCGGCGATCTGGTCGGCGGTGAGCTCGAAGTCGAAGATGTCGAAGTTCTCGGCCATTCGCTCGGGGCTCATCGACTTGGGGAACACGATGTCGCCCCGGTCGACGTGCCAGCGCAAGGTGACCTGGGCCGGGGTCTTGCCGTGGGCGGAGGCGATCCGCCCGATGGTCTCGTCGCCGAGCACGTTGCCCTGCGCGATCGGCGACCACGCCTCGACCTCGACGCCGTGGCGCAGTGACGCGCCGCGGGCCTCGTCGTTGATGAAGTAGGGGTGGACCTCGATCTGGTTCACCGCGGGGACGACGCCGGTCTCGGCGACGATGCGATCCAGGTGCGAGGCCTGGAAGTTGGACACCCCGATCGAGCGGGCCCGACCGTCGGCGACGAACTCGGCCATCGTCCTCCACGTCTCGACGTACTGGTCCGCGTCGACGGCCGAGAGCGGCCAGTGGATGAGGAACAGGTCGATCTGCTCGAGGCCCAGCTTGGCGAGCGTCTCGTCGAAGGCGCGGCGGGCGTCGTCGGGTGCGTGGTTGTTGTTGTTCAGCTTGCTCGTGACGTAGTAGTCGTCGCGAGCCAGCCCGGAGGAGGCCAGGGCGACCCCGACCTCCTGCTCGTTGCCGTACATCTGTGCCGTGTCGATGTGCCGGTAGCCGACCTCGAGAGCCTTGGTGACGGTGTCGGCCGTCTGCTCGGGCGGCACCTGGAAGACCCCGAAGCCGAGCTGCGGGATGGTGGTCTGGTTGTTGAGCTCGATGCTCGGGACGGCAGTGGTCGTAGGCATGTCTCGACACAACCACGCGGGGTCGGCCCACCCAACCATCTCTGCGGGGGAAACGGCGTGGCAAGCATCACCCCCCCGTTCAGCCCAGCCCGCACGACTCCTGCGCGAAGCGGATCGCGGCGCTGCTGCCGGCCGGGGCCATTCGGAGCAGGACCTCGCCAGGCGCGCCGTCGAGGGTGAAGCGGACCCGGAACGCGGTCGCGTTGCCGCCCTCCATGAAGGCGTGGTCGTCGCACCGCGTCGGCTTGAGCGGCAGCTCGACCCGTCGTACGGCGTCGCCCGAGGTGACCGTGACGGCCGGGGTCCACCCGGACGGGTCCGCGGCGGAGCCGAGCAGGTGCGAGCCGTTGACCCCGTCGATCGTCACCTCGTGCCGCGCGGCCGCCGTGCCCCGTCGCGGCTCGATCAGCAGGGTGAGGGTGCCGATCGCGCCGGCTCCCGGACGGTCCACCGGCACCCGGTCGTCCCACGAGAGAGTCACGGCCGCGGCCAGGGCCAGCTCCTGGCAGCGCGTGGCGAGGAAGCGCCCGATCGCGTCGGTCTCGTCGTCCACCGGCACGCGCACGGTCCCGCGCCGATGCTCCACGGTGACGAACGAGACGGTCTGCTCGCGGGGACGGGTGCAGTCGGGTCGCGCCGGCAGGGGGAAGGGGTAGCCGCGTTGGCTCTGCGAGGGGTCCACCCGCAGGTTGCCACCGGTCAGGGGCCGCGCCAGCCGTGGATCGCGGAAGCTCACGCTGGTCGGGTCGAGATCGCGCACCGTGTCGTTGACCACCACCACCTGGAACTGGCCGCGAGAGACGTCGAGGGACGACTGCTGCATGACGGCGGTCACCTCGCCGCTGGGCGGTGCGGAGACGACCGGGAGCGCGGGGATCGTGCGCAGGGCGGGGGACGGACTCGCCAGGGCGTCGGGGGCGGGACCCCTTGGGGAGTGGGTGGCGAGGTCGTTCTCGCGTGCACACCCCGAGGCGACGAGTGCCAGGGCCAGTCCGGCGGTCATGGACGCGGCCGCCGTGCGCCACCTCACCGCAACCACCCCGCGACCAGGCGGGCCGTGCGCTCGAGCTGCGAGGGGTCGATCACCGACGGCGTGTCGCCGGGAGAGTGGTAGCCGGCGTACGGCGTGCTCCCGAGCCGGGCCCCGGGAAGGCCGTCGCGGACGAAGGACCAGTGGTCGCTGGAGCGCTGGAAGGGATCGATCCGCGTCGGGACCCCGACCTTCTCGGCCACCGCCTGCAGCTCGTCGGTGAGCGCATTCGGCTCGGCGGGGGTGCCGACGGGGACGACGTCGCCGACACCGACCCGGTCGAGGGAGACCATGGCCTGCAGGGAGCCGCGCTGAGCCTTCGACAGCGAGGCCACGTAGGCCCGGGAGCCGTAGTGGTGGTCGTCGTCGCTCGGTCCGCGGGGCTCCTCCGACCCGAACGCCACGAGCACGACGGGCAGCCGCGTACGGCGCTCGGCCGCTGCCTCGGCGATCGCCAGCATCGTCGCCACGCCGGAGGCGTTGTCCTCGGCGCCGGGAGCCCCCGGCACCGTGTCGAGGTGGGCCCCGACGACGACGTACGGGTCGCCGGCTCGGACGTCGCCGCGGGTCGCGATCAGGTTGACCGACGTCCCGGCCGCAACGGGCTGACCGTCGAAGGTCCCGGCCGGGGTGGGGAACCGTTGCCGCTCGACCCTCCAGCCGGCGTCGGTCAGCTGCTTCTCCACGTAGGCGGCTGCGCGGAGGTAGGCCCGGGTGTGGCCCGGACGCGGGCCGATCTCGCCGGCCAGGACCCCGACGGCGTCGAGCGCGGTGTCGAGGTCGACATCGGACGGACTCAAGCGGGTCTGGCGGGGCTGTCGGGGCTCGGGGGACTCCGGGTCGGGGGTCGGGGTCGAGCCGGGGGTGGCCGCCGACGTGGCGGTCGGGCTCGACGCACCGCTCGCGGCCGACGGCTGCGGCCCTGGTGCGCCGGGTGGCACGGGGTCGGAGCAGGCGGACGCCGCCAGCACCAGCGGTACGGCGATCGCGAGCGGCAGGCGCATGGGTCGATGATCCCCCACGACACCAGCAGGCGCCGCGTAAGCGTCAGCTGCCGACGAGCGTGTCCTGCAGTGCCAGGTCGACCATCAGGTCGGCGTGCGCGGTCGCGGAGTCGATCACGGGCAGCGGCGCCTGCTCGGGGGAGACGAGGAGGCCGATCTCGGTGCAGGCCAGGACCGTGGCGTCGGCACCGCGCGCCGCGAGGTCGCGCATCACGTCGACGTACGCTGCCCGCGACGTCTCGAGGAAGCGGCCCTGGGTGATCTCGTCGAACACGACCCGGTCGACCAGCTCGCGCCCGGCCGCGTCGGGCACGACGACCGAGATGCCGTGCTCGGCGAGCCGGTCGGCGTAGAACGTCTCCTCCATCACCCACCGGGCGCCCAGCAGGCCGAGGGTCGTCCACCCCTCGCGGTGGGCCACAGCGGCGACGGCGTCGGCGATGTGCACCGCGCGCACGCTCAGCGCCGCCTCGAGGGCGGGGAAGTTTTTGTGCATCAGGTTGGTGCAGAGGGCGACGAGGTCGGCTCCGCCGGCCTCGCAGCGCCGGGCCGCGTCGGCGAGGATGGCCGCCGAGCCCGCCCAGTCGCCGCGCACCTGGCAGTCGCGGACCTCGGCGAAGTTGAGCGACTGCAGCGAGATCCGCGCCGACGCGTGGCCGCCGAGCCGAGCCGCCACCTGCTCGTTGATGCGCCGGTAGTAGGCCTCCGTGGAGTGCCAGGACATCCCGCCGATGAGTCCGATCGTCAACATGCCCACCAGCATCGTCGCCGCGCGACACCCAAGGAAGGCCCGACCTCGTAGGGCGACCCATAAGCAGGACTTTGGTCATACTGGGGGCATGAGTCTCGATCCGCGTCGCGTGCTGATCTTCCGCGACGTCGCCCGGGCCGGGTCGATCAGCGCTGCAGCGCGGGAGCTCGGCTGGACCCAGCCGGCCGTCAGCCAGCACCTCGGCCGGCTCGAGCGCGACGCCGGCGGCCCGCTGCTGCTGCGCGGACCGAGCGGGGTGAGCCTCACCGACGCAGGCCGGGCCCTGCTGCGCCGAGCCGACGCGATCGCGGCCGAGCTGCACCTCGCCGAGGAGGAGCAGGCCGCCTTCGCCCAGCTGCGGGGTGGGCGGGTCCGGCTCGTGGCCTTCCCCTCGGCGGCGGCGACCCTGGTCCCCGACGCGATCGGTGCCCTGGCCGAGCGCCACCCGGAGGTCAGCGTCGGCCTCGACGAGGCCGAGCCGCCGGAGGCGATGGCAGCGCTGCTCGCGGGCGACGCCGACCTCGCCGTCGTCTTCGGGTACGACGGTCCGCCCGCCGGTCTCGGGGTGCTGGCGTGGCGCCCTCTGACCGACGAGGCCGTCGGGCTCGTCGTCCCCAGCGGGGCGACGCCGCCCTCCGGCCTGGACGACCTGGCCGACGCGGAGTGGATCGGCGGCTGCGTGCGGTGCCGCACCCACCTGGTCGAGTGCTGCGAGCGAGCCGGGTTCACGCCACGGCTGCGGCACACCACCGACGACTACGTCGTCGTGCAGAACCTCGTCGCCCGCGGGCTCGGGGTGGCGATGCTCCCCGCGTCGGCGCTGGCCGCCTACCGGCATCCCGGCGTGCGGGTCGTCGACCTGCCGGGCCTCGGGCGGCGCCACCTGGGACTCGTCCACCGCCCCGGTGCCGAGGTCGTCCCGGCGACCGCCGCCCTGATGGCCGAGCTCGTCGCGGTGGTGGACCCCGGAGCTGCGGCAACCTCGCGTCCGCGACCCGCCGCGACAATGCACGGCTGGAGCCGACTGCGGCGCTAGCGTCGTCCTCTCGACCTGTGTGCACCGACGGTGCCTGACTCTCGCTGCCTCCACCCGACACGCAAGGAGCCGACTGTGCGTCGCTGGGCCGGCCCGCCGCCGCTGCTCATCGCGGTGACCGTGCTCGGCATCCTCGTGGCCCCGGCCGTGAGCCGCGCCGATGCCGGACCGCCCGCGATCGAGCAGGCCGTGCTGGCCGGTGCCGAGCCGGGCCCGGCCACGACGCCCAGCCCGACACCCACCCCGACGCCCGTCTCGACGCCGGGCCGCTCGGGTGGGGCCTCGACCAGCGACCCGGCTCCGGACACCCAGTCGGACACCGAGTCGGACACCGGACCAGGGTCCGGAGAGGCGGCCGGCGCCGCGCCCGGCTCCCGACCGAAGGTCCCCGCGATCGCGTCGCAGAAGATCGGCGTGGCCAGCTTCAACCAGTATGTCCAGCTCAGCGACTCCGCCGGCCTCGCGGACGCCCTCGCCCTCACCTCCCGCGACGCGGTCTCGATCGTCGGCTGGCAGGAGGGCTTCGCCGCCGGCCCGACCTACCAGGCGCTCGAGGGCCGGGGCTGGGCCACCAAGCGCTACGTGCGCAGCAAGGGGTCGCGCGAGCTGGCCGTCTCCTGGCGCACGGACCGGTTCGCGTTCGTCGGCTCGGCCCTGCACAAGCTGGCCGACGGCGTCGCCGAGGGCGATGGCCGTTACCCGTTCGGCACCCGGTACGCCCTGCGCGTCACCCTGCGCGACCGCGCCACCGGCGAGCAGCTCTCGGTGATCAACACCCACCTGCCGCAGCGCATCGAGAACCTCGACGTGCCCGGCACCTGGCGGACCACGAAGAACGCCCTGCGCGCCGCCCGGCAGCTGGACCGTCTCGCCGAGATCTGGGAGCGGGCGCCGGGTCGCTGGGTCATCGGCACCGGCGACTACAACATCGCGGCGCTGGCCGACCAGCGCGCCCGCAACTCCGGCGGGGTGGTGGCGGCCTACGCCGGCGTCGCACGCTCGTCGTACTCGCTGCTCGGGTTCAAGGGGCTGCAGCCCACGCACCCCTACAGCGGCCGCTTCATCGACTACGTCCACGTCGCTCGACCGGCGCTGAAGCAGGGCCGGATCGAGGTCCTCGGGCAGCGCACCCCGGGTGGGCTCAACAGCGACCACCGACCGCTCGTGGTGCGCCTCAAGCTCTCCTGACTCCCGGCGGAGGGCGTGTCCTACAGTCGGAGCCGATGGCCACCGTCGACGTCCGCCCGTTCGAGGCCGAGCACTCGCCGGAGGTGGCTCGGCTGGCCACGACGGTCCAGTGGCCCTCGCTGACCGACCCCGACGTCGTACGACGGGTGTGCACCGCGCCGGGGGCGACGGCGTTCGTCGCCGTCACCGAGGGCCTGCTGGTCGGGTGGGCCCAAGCCCTGGGTGACGGGGTGCTGCAGTCCCACCTCAGCTTCCTTGCCGTCCACCCCGACCACCGTCGCCGCGGGATCGCCCGGGCCCTGCTGGTCGCGACGTTCCAGTCGACCGGCACCGCGCGGATGGACTTGATCACCGACGACGGACCGGTCACCGACGCCTTCTACGCCTCCCTCGCGCACCGTCGGATGCAGGGATTCCGGCTCTACCCGGGCGCCGAGCGACTGCCGAGCGACTAGTCGGGGACGCGCCGGGAACATCCACGGGCATCCGGCCGTTGAGCCTCACAGAGACTTGAGTTGAACCGACTCAACTTCTTTGCCAGACTTCCTGGCAGCAGCTGGTCGTGCAGGTCTCGATCCAGCGTCCACCACTGCCCGCGACCCGGGCCGATCACGGAGGTAACACACACATGGCACGAGCAGTCGGCATCGACCTCGGCACGACGAACAGCGTCGTCGCGGTCCTCGAGGGTGGCGAGCCCACGGTCATCGCGAACGCCGAGGGTGCGCGCACCACTCCGTCCGTCGTCGCGTTCGCGAAGTCCGGCGAGGTCCTCGTCGGCGAGGTCGCCAAGCGCCAGGCGGTCACCAACGTCGACCGCACCATCCGTTCCGTCAAGCGCCACATGGGCACCGACTGGAAGCAGACGGTCGACGACAAGGACTTCACCCCCCAGCAGATCTCGGCCTTCGTGCTGCAGAAGCTCAAGCGCGACGCCGAGGCCTACCTCGGCGAGCCCGTCACCGACGCGGTCATCACCGTGCCGGCGTACTTCTCCGACTCCCAGCGCCAGGCCACCAAGGAGGCCGGTGAGATCGCCGGGCTCAACGTGAGCCGGATCGTCAACGAGCCGACCGCGGCCGCGCTGGCCTACGGCCTGGACAAGGGCGAGGACCAGACGATCCTCGTCTTCGACCTCGGCGGCGGCACGTTCGACGTGTCCCTGCTCGAGATCGGCGAGGGCGTCGTCGAGGTCAAGGCCACCTCCGGTGACAACGAGCTCGGCGGTGACGACTGGGACAACAAGGTCGTGGAGTGGATGGTCAAGACCTTCAAGGCCAACAACGGCGTCGACCTGGCCGCCGACAAGATCGCCAAGCAGCGCCTGCAGGAGGCCGCGGAGAAGGCGAAGATCGAGCTGTCCAGCTCCAGCGACACCACGATCCACCTGCCCTACATCACCCACGGCGAGTCCGGCCCGCTGCACTTCGAGGAGCGGCTGACCCGCGCGGAGTTCCAGAAGCTCACCGCCGACCTGCTCGAGCGCACCAAGGCGCCGTTCCAGAGCGTGCTCAAGGACGGTGGCGTCGCGGTCGCCAACATCGACCACGTCGTCCTCGTCGGTGGCTCCACCCGGATGCCCGCCGTGGGCGAGCTGGTCAAGGAGCTGCTCGGCGGCAAGGAGGCCAACAAGGGCGTCAACCCCGACGAGGTCGTCGCCGTCGGCGCCGCGCTGCAGGCCGGTGTCCTCAAGGGCGAGGTCAAGGACGTGCTCCTGCTCGACGTCACCCCGCTGTCGCTCGGCATCGAGACCAAGGGCGGTGTGATGACCAACCTCATCGAGCGCAACACCACGATCCCGACCAAGCGGTCGGAGGTCTTCACGACCGCTGACGACAACCAGCCGTCGGTGGAGATCAAGGTCGCCCAGGGCGAGCGCCAGATGTGGTCGCAGAACCAGCCGCTGGGCAACTTCGAGCTGACCGGGCTGCCGCCGGCCCCGCGCGGCGTGCCGAAGATCGAGGTCACCTTCGACATCGACGCCAACGGCATCGTCCACGTCTCCGCCAAGGACACCGCGTCCGGTCGCGAGCAGTCGATGACGATCTCCGGTGGCTCCGCGCTGTCGAAGGACGACATCGACCGGATGGTCAAGGAGGCCGAGCAGTACGCCGAGGAGGACGCCAAGCGTCGCGAGGCCGTCGAGTCGCGCAACCAGGCCGAGCAGCTCGTCTACACGACCGAGAAGTTCCTGGCCGACAACGACGACAAGCTCCCCGAGGATGTCAAGACCGAGGTCACCGCCGACCTCGACGCCCTCAAGGCCGTCCTGGAGAACGAGGAGGCCTCCGGCGAGGAGATCACCGCCGCGGTCACCAAGCTCGGTGAGTCCAGCCAGAAGATGGGTGCGGCGATGTACGCCGCCGCGGAGGCCGACCAGGCCGCTGCCGGCGGAGCCACGGGCGCGACCGGTGAGGCCGACGAGGACATCGTCGACGCCGACGTGGTCGACGCCGAGGTCGTCGACGAGCCGGCCGCCGATGGCGACGCCGCGGCGGGCGACGCCGCCGAGGGTGAGTCCAAGTGACTCCAGGTCACCAGGACCGGCCGGGGCAGCCCGCGGAGCCGGGGGACAGCCCAGAGGGCACCTTCGGTGACGCCGCGGCCGAGATGCCCAACGAGACCGAGGTCGAGTCCCCTCTCCCCGCCGACGCGGGGGAGGGGGCCCCGGCCGACGAGGTCGCGGACGGCATCGCCGACGGGGGCCTCCAGGACATCAGCGGCGTCGACGACTGGGTCGAGGAGGGCGGGCCGCTCGAGCCCGCCGACCTGGCCGACGTCGAGGCCGACGGGTCCGGGGGAGCCGATGCAGCGGCGGACGCGAGTGCTGACGAGCTGACCGTCACGCAGATGGAGCTGCAGGAGCGCACGCTCGACCTGCAGCGCCTCCAGGCGGAGTTCGTCAACTACAAGCGCCGTGTCGAGCGTGACCGCGACCTGGTCAAGCAGAACGCGACCTACGCGGCTCTCGCCCCGATCACCGAGGTCCTCGACACCATCGACCGGGCCCGCGAGCACGGCGACCTCGACGGCGGCCTCAAGACCGTCGCCGACCAGCTCGAGCGCACGGTGGCCTCCTCCGGGCTGGTGAAGTTCGGCGAGCCCGGTGAGGCCTTCGACCCCACGGTGCACGAGGCGCTGTCCAGCATGGGACCCGACGAGGAGGTCACGGTCACCACGGTGAAGGTGGTCGCCAAGTCGGGCTACAAGATCGGCGAGCGGGTGGTGCGCGCAGCGCAGGTCCTGACCGTCGAGCCGGCGGGTGGTTGAGGGTCGTTGGTCGCGGTGCGAGGAGCGCCAACGACGAGCCTCGAGATCCCGTGAGCCGAGCAGCAGCGCAACCACACGTCGTACGAGTGAGAGGAGGGGTGACCCATGGCAGGCACTGAGGAGTTCCGCGCGGACTGGGCGCAGAAGGACTTCTACGCCGTGCTCGGCGTGAAGAAGGACGCGGCCGCGGCCGACATCAAGAAGGCCTACCGCAAGCTGGCCAAGGACAACCACCCCGACTCCCACCCGGGCGACACCGCCAAGCACGACACCTTCAAGAAGGTCGCCGAGGCCTACGACGTGGTCGGAGACCCCGAGAAGCGGCCCAAGTACGACGAGATGCGCCGCCTCTACGGCAGCGGAGGCTTCGGGGGCGCCCGCGGTGGTGGCGGCTTCGGCGGTGGTGGCGGTGGCGGGTTCAACCTCGACGACCTCCTGCGCGACCGCGGTGGTGCCGGTGCGGGCGCCGGCGGTGGGATCGGCGACATGTTCGGCGATCTCTTCGGCGGCGGCGGCGGACGCCGCCAGCAGGCTCGCCGTCCTCGCAAGGGGCCGGACGCCGAGACCAGCGCGACGATCTCGTTCACCGACGCGATCGACGGTGTCACCATCTCGCTGCGGCTGACCTCCGACGCCGCGTGCCCGGCCTGCTCGGGCACCGGTGGCAAGCCCGGCACTCGCCCGCACATCTGCGCCACGTGCGAAGGTGCCGGCTACGTCACGGCCAGCATGGGCGGTGCGTTCTCGATGAACGAGACCTGCCCGGCCTGCGCCGGCCGTCAGCTGGTCTACGACGAGGCCTGCCCGACGTGCCACGGCTCCGGGCGTGGCTCCTCGGCCCGCACCATCCAGGCCCGGATCCCCGCGGGCGTCAAGGACGGCCAGCGGATCCGGCTGCGCGGCAAGGGCGGTGCCGGCGAGGACGGCGGCCCGGCCGGCGACCTCTTCGTCAGCGTCAAGGTGACGCCGCACCGGCTCTTCGCCCGCAAGGACGACAACCTGACCATCGACGTGCCCGTCGGCTTCGACGAGCTCGCCCTCGGCGCGGAGATCAAGGTGCCCACCCTCGGTGGTGCGCCGGTCACCCTCCGGATCCCGGCCGGGACCCCCAACGGCCGCGGCTTCCGGGTGCGCGGCAAGGGCGCGCCCCGCTCCGACGGCACCCGCGGCGACCTGCTGGTCACCGTCGAGGTCCAGGTGCCCGCCGTCCTCGACGAGGCTGCGCGCAGTGCCGTCGAGGCCTATCGTGAGGCAGCGGCCGCCAAGCCGCTGCGTGCAGGACTCTTCGAGGAGACGTGATGGCCGCTCAGCGCCCGCCCTTCGCTCCCTCGCCTGCGCCCGAGGCCGCTGTCTACGTGATCAGCGTCGCGGCCGAGCTCACCGGGCTGCACCCCCAGACGCTGCGCACCTACGAGCGTCTCGGCCTGATCACCCCTGGCCGCACCGGCGGCGGCGGGCGACGCTACTCTCTGCGCGACATCGAGAAGCTGCGCTCCATCGCGGAGCTCACGTCCTCGGGGATCGGCATCGAGGGGGTGCGCCGGATCGTCGAGCTGGAGCACCAGGCCGCCGCGCTCGCCGCGCGCAACGCCGAGCTCCAGGCGGAGCTCGACGCCACCCGCGCCGCGCTGCGCCAGGCACTGGTGGCCCGTCAGGCCGAGGCCGGTCCCAACCGGCTCCCCGTCCTGCGCGCCACCCCCACCGACGCGTCCGTCGTCGTGTGGCGCCGCGGCCGGTAGGCGCTCGCCGACCCGCGCTGGGCCGGCTGGGCGCCGCGCCCCTGTCACTGTGGCGCGTGTCACACCGTCGAGCAACAACCAAACCGTCCCCTCGCGCGTCTGTAGGGGTGTGGCGGTCTCGGCAGCACGACGCCCGCGCTCGGCCCGTCGCGCCGTCGCGGCGCTCGGTGCTGCCCTCCTCCTGCTGCTGATCGTCCTCAGCCCGACCTTCGGTCGCGCCGATCCCACCGGCAGCTACCGCCCCGACCTTCCCCCCGACGCGCTGACCAACGGCTGCTGGCCGCTGCCCGGCGGCGTACGCCTCGACTTCGGCTACCAGATCCGCTCCGACGAGCTCCTGGCCACCACGACCGGCAAGCGGCGACAGCTCGTGCTGCACTACGACCAGGTCTCCGGGCAGGAGGCCGTCGACAGCGTGGAGAGCGGCTTCGCGGCCGCCGGCGTCACCGACGTCCACGTGATCGCCGACGACTTCGTCGGCACGGCGCCGGACGCGGTGGTGCGCGGCCAGATGGTGCTGGACCTTCCGGCGAGCAGGCCCGAGGGGAGGCCGGAGTGCCGAGCGCCCTTCTCGACGAAGACGTTCACGCCGGAGATGGACGACCGCTCGTGAGCGGTCCTCCCGGTGCGGCAGGTCTGCTGGCTCGTCGCTGGGCCGACCTCGAGCGACCCCAACGAGTCCTGCTCGGCCTGGTGGCGGCCGTCGTGCTGCTGCGCGTCGGGCTCTACCCCGGCACCGCCGGCGCGCCCGTGTACGGCGACGAGGCCTACTACGTCGACGCCGCCCGGGCGCTGTCCAACCTGGTCCGCGACCTCGTCTCGTTCTCCGGGCCCGACACCGCCGAGCTCCGCCAGAACGTCGCCGGCAACGGCTGGTTCATGCCGGGCACGGGCGTCCTGCTGACGCCGCTGTTCGTCGTGGTGCCGCAGGCGCCGATCGAGCTGGTGCGGGCCTACCTCGGTCTCGCCTCGACCGCGCTCCTCCTGCTCGCGGTCCTGGGCGTGCGGCGGCACCTGGGCCGGGTGCCCGCCGGCGCCGTGCTGGTGGTGCCCGGCCTGGTCCCGATGTACGCCGTGTTCGGGTTCGCCGCCTACGGCGACCTGATCGCCGGGCTCTTCGTGCTGATGCTGCTGACCCAGGCCGTCGCCCTCGTGCGCCGCGCGAGTCTCGGCGCACCATCGACGTGGCGTCACGGGATCCACCTCGGGCTCCTGGCGATCGCGGCGGTGTACTTCCGCTCCAGCGTCTCGATCCTGGTGGTCGGGCTCCTCGGCACGACCCTGCTCGCCGGCGTCCTGCTGGCCCGCGGGCAGTGGCGCCGCCTGGTCGCGACGATGCTCGCGGCGGGTGCCACCTTCATCGTCCTCCTCGCGCCCTGGTCGGCGTACGCCTCGCACGAGCTGGGCGGTCGGGTGCTGACCACGACCTCGGTGCCGACCGTGCTGGCCAACACCTTCGGTGACCGCGACGACGTCTGCTACGGCGAGTGCGACCCCGGTAGCAGCATCTGGTTCTCGCCGTTGCGCTACTCCCGAGAGGTCGCCCGGGCGACCGGCATCAGCGAGATGCAGGCTGCCGCGGAGATGTCGGTCTACGCGCGTACCGACGTCACCGCCGAGTCCTACGCGCGCGACGTCCTGGACAACCTCGCGCGCTACCTGCGCAACCCGGCCGGCTTCGCGCGCATCTTCGAGTCACCCACCGCGCCGTACCCGACCGCCGAGGTGGTCGGTGCCCTGACCTACCTGATGGCCTTCCCGGCGTTCCTGGTCGGACTGGTCATGCTGCTGTACGTCGACCGGAGGGGGGCCGGCGCGCAGGTCCGGTCGCTCCTCGTGAAGGTCGCGATCGGCGCGCTGCTCGTCCAGCCGTTCGTGCACATCGCCGGGTCGCGGTACTGGATGACGCTCGCGCCACTGCTCGGCCTGTCCGTGGGGCACCTGTACGGCGCGTGGCGCCACCGCGGGCGTGGGTCCGGACGAAGCGTCGCGGAGCACGCGTGGTTGACGCGGTTGCAGGTCGTCCTGGCCGTCAGCGTCGTGGTCGTCGCCGTGGTGCTGGTCGGCCTCGCCGTCTGACGCGATGACTGCGACAGTGTGTCGCAACAAACAGGTCACCCTGTGACGAGAGGCACTACGCTGCCACTGGTCGGGCGACGATGCGGTCGCCTGCGTGGGCGAAGGGTGACGACGTGGACTGGCTCCTGGATCCGGTGAGCAACTGGGCCGGCGACCTCGACTGGTTCGCCTTCCTGAGCATCCCGATCTTCACCGGGGTCGTGGGCTGGGCGATCAACTGGACCGGTCTGGTCATGCTCTTCTCGCCGCTGCGCTTCCACGGAGTCAAGATCCCCGGGATGCGCGAGCTCTCCTCGGTCCTGCCGCGCAAGGTGCAGGAGATCCCGGGCGTCCTCCAGGGCGGCATCGGGTGGCAGGGCATCATCCCCGCCCGCGCCGCCAAGATGGGCTCGATCGCCGTCGACAAGGCCATCGCCAAGCTCGGCACGCCGGGGGAGTTCTACCAGCAGCTCGAGCCGGACAAGATCGCCGAGCACATCGTCGCCACCTTCCGCCCCGAGGTGCCCGGCCTGGTCGACCAGGTGATGAGCACCGAGCACCCGCGCCTGTGGAAGGACCTGCCCCGCCCGGTCAAGGAGGCCGTCTACGCGCGCGTCCAGGCCCAGCTGCCGAGCGTCGTGGGCAAGGTGACGACCGAGATCGGCATCCACATCGACCAGCTGCTCGACCCGAAGATCATGGTCATCGACCACTTCCAGGAGAACCCCGAGCTCGTCGTCCGCATCTTTCGCGACTTCGGCCAGCGTGAGCTCAACCTGATGGTCCGCTTCGGGTTCCTGTTCGGCTTCCTGCTCGGCATCCCCGTCGCCATCGTCGACAGCATCTTCCACCAGTGGTACCTGCTGCCGCTGCTGGGCATCGTGGTCGGGTGGGTCACCAACTCGCTGGGGATGTGGTTGATCTTCGAGCCGCCGGAGCCCAAGCGGATCCTGGGGATCCCGGTGCACGGACTCTTCCTGCGGCGCCAGAGCGAGGCCGCGGAGGTCTACGCCCAGATCATCGCCGACGACGTGATCACCCTCGAGCGGATCGGTGACTTCCTCCTCGACGGCCCCCGGGGCGACCGCACCCGGCAGATGCTGGCGACGGCTCTGCGTCCCGCGATCGACCAGGCCGCCGGTCCGGCGCGCGGAGCGTTGCGCGTGGCGATCGGCTCCAACCGGTTCGACACGATCCGTGACTCCGTGGCGCAGGAGGCCGTGGGCCGCACGCTCACGCCGTTCCGCGACCCGGAGTTCAGCGCCCAGCAGGCCGACAAGATCCGGGTGCTGGTCGCGACCCGCACCAAGGAGCTGCCGCCACGCGACTTCGTCGACATGATGCGCTCGGCGATCAAGGAGGACGAGTGGATGTTGTACGCGCACGGCGCGATCATGGGAGCCGCCGGAGGCTTCCTGCACCTGGCGATCTTCGGCGTGCAGGGGGGCTGAGGTGACCCACGACGACCAGCAGTACGACGACGGCGCCGCCCCGCGCGCGTCCCCCGGTGAGCGCGCGCGCCAGCTGACCCGGCGTGGCGAGCTGATCACCCCCGAGGTCGTGGACTCCCTTCCGGGCCTGGCCCGGGTCGCCTCCCACGCGGCCTGGCACACGGCGGGCTGGGGCGTGAAGACGTCCGCCAGGTCGTGGCTGCGCGTCGGCAAGGCCCTCACCAACCAGCAGGAGGCGGCCGCTCTCGCCCGGGAGGCAGGCCAGGCGGTCGCCGTCGTCGGAGAGCTCGCCCGCTCGGTCTCCAGCGGCGTCCCGGTCGGCACCGCGCTTCTCTCCGCCGGGCAGAGCCTCGGGGCCGTGGTCGAGCCCGACTCCGGCCACGGTGTGATCGACGCCCAGATCGTCGGCTCCCGGATCTCGCCGCCACCCACCCTGCGCGAGCGTGGACAGGACCTCCTCGAGCGCTCGCGCGACGTCTGGAGCACCGAGCAGGGTCATCCGGCCTACGACCGCATCCTCACCGAGCTCGCCCCCGACGAGGCGCGCATCCTCGTGCTGCTGCTCACCAGCGGCCCGCAGCCCAGCGTCGACGTCCGCACCGGGGGACCGGTCGGGATGGTCAGCTCCCAGCTCATCGCGCCCGGGCTGACGATGATCGGGCCTCGTGCGGGATGCCGCTACGTCGACCACGTCCCGGCCTACCTCAACAACCTCCACCGCCTCGGCCTGGTGTGGTTCTCCCGCGAGAGCCTGCGCGACCCGATGGACTACCAGGTCGTCGAGGCCCAGCCCGACGTCCTCGCGGCGATGCACTCGGTGAAGTTCGCCAAGGTCGTGCGCCGCAGCATCCACCTGACCCCGTTCGGTGAGGACTTCGGCAAGTCGTGCCTGATCGAGGAGGAGAAGGCGGACGCCGACTTCCCCGAGCACCTGGCGCCGCCGGCGGGCGAGGTGCCGGACTCCTCCGGAGGCTGATCCGGCCGCTGGTCGGGATAGTCCCTGACGAAATGGCCCCTACCGGGGCCGTGAAGGGGCCACTTCGTCGGTTCTGGTGAGGCCTAGTCGCCGCTCGGCACCTCGGCGGTGATCATCGTGCCGTCGGCACGCAGCATGCCGACGGGGTTGGGCGGCTCGCCGGAGATGCGGGGACCGTGGCCGTCGAGCGGCACGGTGACGTCGGCGTCGGGGCCGACGGTCACGCTGTCCCCGCGCACGTCGAAGGTGACCGGCCGGGTGCCGTCCTCGACGTGGAGCACCAGCTCCTCGGCCGAGACGCAGATCCGGACGCGGGTGCCGCGCAGGGTCAGGCGGAAGGTCAACGACTCCCAGCCGTCGGGCAGGCGCGGGTCGAGCGACCACCGGCCGGCGCCGAGGTCGCGGAAGCCACCGAAGCCTGAGGTCAGCGCACTCCACACGCCGCCCGTCGAGGCGACGTGGACGCCGTCGGAGGTGTTGGCGTGGCGGTCGGCGAGGTCGACGAACAGCGAGGCGTGGAAGTAGCGCAGCGCCAGGTCGTGGTAGCCGACCTCGGCGGCGATGATCGCCTGGACGACCGCCGAGAGCGTCGAGTCGCCGGTGGTGATCGGGTCGTAGTAGTCGAAGTCGGCCTTCTTCTGCTCCTGCGTGAAGTCCTCGCCCTGCAGGAAGAGCGCCAGCACGACGTCGGCCTGCTTGAGCACCTGGAAGCGGTAGATCACCAGCGGGTGGTAGTTGAGCAGCAGCGGCCGCTTCTCCACCGGCGTGCGACCCAGGTCCCACATCTCGCGCTCGAGGAAGTGGGCGTCCTGCGGGTGGATGCCGAGGTGCTCGTCGAACGGGATCGTCATCGACTCCGCGGCCCGGGCCCAGTTGTAGACCTCGTCCTCGAGGAGCCGCACCCGTTGCGCCATCGCCCGGTAGGCCTCGGGCCGGTTGTCCTGGAGGAACGAGACCGCCTCCGCGGCGCGGCGCAGGTTGAAGCGCGCCATCACGTTCGTGTAGAGGTTGTCGTTGACCACGGTCGTGTACTCGTCCGGCCCGGTCACGCCGTGGATGTGGAACGCCGAGCCGTCCTCGTTGCGCCAGAAGCCCAGGTCGTACCAGAGCCGCGCGGTCTCGACGAAGATGTCGATCGCCTGGTTGTCGAGGAACTCGTAGTCGCCGGTGGCACCGACGTACTGGCTCAGGGCGTAGGAGATGTCGGCGTCGATGTGGTACTGCGCGGTGCCGGCGGCGTAGTACGCCGACGCCTCCTCGCCGTTGATGGTGCGCCAGGCGAAGAGCGCGCCCTTCTGCGCCAGCGCGCGCGCCCGGTTGCGCGACGACTCCAGCAGCGAGTAACGGAAGCGCAACGCGTTGCGGGCGGCCCACGGGCTCGTGTAGGTCAGGAAGGGCATCACGTAGATCTCGGTGTCCCAGAAGAAGTGACCGCCGTACCCCGAGCCGGTCACCCCCTTGGCCGGGATGCCGATGCCGTCGGCGCGCGCCGAGGCCTGGATGATCGAGTAGAGGTTCCAGCGCACGGCCTGCTGGATCGCGGGCTGGCCGGGGATCTCGACGTCGGCCTTGGCCCAGAAGTCGCTCAGCCAGGACTCCTGGTCGGCGACGTGCTTGGCGACGCCCTCCTCGTGCACCCGGTCGAGGGTGCGGGCGCACCGGTCGAGCAGCTCGCGCGTCGGCACGACTCGCGCGGTGTGGTAGCTGACGGTCTTGGTCAGCTTGACCGACTCGCCGGGCTGGGCGTTGACGCGGTAGATCGCCTTGACGATGTCGTCGCCGCGCTCGTAGGCCACGCTGTGGTCGTTGGTGGTCTGCAGGTCGTGGTCGACGGCGAGCGCGATCGTCATCCCGCTCTGCGCGCACTTGAACCGCAGCGAGAGCCGGTCGTCGGGCAGGTCGCCGTCGACGAGGTCCTCCGACTCCGGGACCAGCACGCGGTGGGCGAACGACTCGGCCTTGCGGGGGTCGGCGGCGATGCCGGCCTTCGCGGCCTCGGCGGCCTCGGCGATGTCCACCGCGGCACCGCGGTCGGCGTCCTGGCGGTTGAGGACCTGGGAGCTGATCGCGATCGGCGCTGCGGCATCGAGCATCGTGACCTCGAGGGTCATGATCGCCAGGTGCCGCTGGGTGAAGGAGACCATCCGGGTGCTGTCGACCTGGACGCGCTTGCCGCTGGGCGTGCGCCAGATGACGTGGCGGGACAGGACGCCGGTGCGGAAGTCGAGCGTGCGGTCGTACTCGACGAGGTCGGCCGCCGACAGCTCGAGCGGCTCGTCGTCGACGTAGAGCCGGATGATCTTGGAGTCCGGCGCGTTGACGATCGTCTGACCGACCTTGGCGAACCCGAACGCCTCCTCGGCGTGCTGGATCGGCCAGGTCTCGTGGAAGCCGTTGACGAACGTGCCGTTGGCCGCGAAGTCGCGGCTCTCCTCGTAGTTGCCGCGCAGGCCGAGGTAGCCGTTGCCGACGCTGAAGATCGACTCGGTGACGCCGAGGTCGGACTCGTCGAAGCGGGTCTCGGTCAGCGCCCACTCGTCGATCGGGAACCGGCCGCGGTCGAGCGGGTCGACGGCAGCGGGAGCGACGTGGCTGGCGCCGTGCTTCTCGGCGACGATCGGGTCGACCGTGCTCATGCGGGGCCTCCGTCGGTCGGTTCGGTGACGAGCTCGGCGAGGTCGGCGACGACGACGTCGGCGCCGGCCGCGAGCAGGGCGTCAGCGCCGACGCCCCGGTCGACGCCGATCACGAGTCCGAAGTCACCTGCGGCGCCGGCGGCGACACCGCTGGTGGCGTCCTCGACGACGACGGCGGTGTTCTCCGGTACGCCGAGCTCGCGCGCAGCCTCCTGGTAGGTGTCCGGCGCGGGCTTGCCGGGGATGCCCCGCTCGGCGGCGATGCCGCCGTGGACGACCACCGGGAAGTAGTCCGCGACACCGGCCGCGGCCAGCACGTCGGGGGCGTTCTTGGACGACGAGACGATGGCCATCCTCATCCCGCTGGCCCGCAGCTGGGCCATCAGCGCCAGCGACCCCGGGTAGGCCTCGACGCCCTCGTCGCGCAGCACCTGGCCGAAGGCGTCGTTCTTGCGGTTGCCCAGCCCGCACACCGTGGCCGGCTCGTCCGCGTGACCGGTGTCGTCGGGCGTGCCCTCGGGCAGCGTGATGTCGCGCGAGGCGAGGAAGTCACGGACGCCGTCGTAGCGGGGCTTGCCGTCGACGTGGTCGAAGTAGTCCTGGTCGGTGTACGGCGCGTCCACGCCCCGCTCGTCGAGGAAGGCGTTGAACATCGCGGCCCACGCCCTCATGTGCACCTCGGCCGTCGGCGTGATGACCCCGTCGAGGTCGAAGAGCACGGCTTGGTAGTCGTCCCAGTCCATGCCCGGCACAGTAGTGGTCGGTTGTTACCGGGAGACGACCAGGCGCTGACGCTCAGCTCGCCTCCGGCGACCCGTCCGCGCACAGTGTGATCGTGAACACCGAGCCGCTGTCCTCGCCCGGCGCGTAGGACACCTCGCCCTGCTGGGCGTGCGCCAGCGTCCGGACGACGTAGAGCCCCAGTCCGGTGCCGGTCGCGACGGCCCCGTGGGCCCGGGCGAACTCCCGGAAGAGGTGGTCGCGGAACTCGACCGGCACGCCCTCGCCGTGGTCGATCACGTCGATGCAGACGTGCTCGGCGTTGTCGGTGCTGGGTCGCACCCGCACGAGGTAGGGGGCGTCGCCGTACTTGTGGGCGTTGCTGAGCAGGTTGGTCAGCATCTGCTCCAGGCGCAACGGGTCCGCGCGCACGGCGCGGTGGTCGTCGTAGGCGACGTCGACGTCGAAGCGGCTCTCGACGATGCCCTGGACGATCGAGCGGGGCTCGATGACCTGCAGGTCGACACGCAGGGTGCCGCGCTGGATCTGCGCGGCGGTCAGCAGGTCTGCCGTGATCTGGTCGAGGATCTTGGCCTGGCGCGCGACCGACGACATCAGCCTCTCCTGCTGGCCGTCGTCCATCGAGTCGCCGTCCCACGCGAGGGTCTCGGCGATCCCGCACAGCACGGCAACCGGACCCCGGACCTCGTGGGCCGTGGTCGCGATCGCACGACGCAGCAGCCCGACGTCCTCTGCTGCGGAGTCGAGGAAGACCAGGACCGACCAGCCGGTACGGCGCAGGGTGGCTCGCACCCGGCCGCCGGGCACGTCGGTCTCGAAGGACGCGTCGCTGTCGAGGCGGTGGTAGGAGACCAGGGAGGCCAGCTCGGGAGCGACCATGGCGAGCGGAGTGCCTGACTTCTCGGTGCCCAGCAGCCGCGCGGCCATCGGGTTGGCGTGCACGACGCGGAAGAGCGGCTCGTCGGCTAGCTCGACGACGCCGTACGGCGCCACCTTGAGGGCCTCCCAGGCCGACACGTTGCCGGGGGCGCTGGAGGCGGCGGTGGGGACCCGGACCACGGCGGCCGCGGGGACGACGGGGACGACGGGGACGGGCGTGGTGGCCGGCGGGGTGGCCGGGCCGGCGGGAGGTACGGCGCCCGGCCCGGACGAGGACGGACGGCCGGCGGGGGCAGCCGGGGCCGTGGGGGTCGCCGGGGACGCCAGCCGGGGACGCGTCTGACGGTCGACCTTGTCGGCGTGCAGTCTCGAGCGAGCATCGGACGACCTGCCGCTGTCGGCCGAGACCACCGACAGCGAGCGGGCCGTCGTACGCGTGCCCTCGCAGACCTCGCGGACGTAGTCGAGGATGGTGTTGAGGGGGGCGCCCTTCTGGACGTAGCCGTCGGCCCCGGCGCTGACCGCGCGCTCGGACATGTGCTGTGCGCCGAAGCCGGAGAGCACGACGATCTTGCCCTTCGGGGTCAGCCGACGGATCTGCGGCAGGGCCTCGATCCCGTCCATCACCGGCATCGCCAGGTCGAGCAGGACGACGTCGGGGTGGTGCAGGCGCACCATGTCGATGCCCTGCTGGCCGTCGCCGGCCTCTCCGACGACCTGGAACCCGCCACGGGTCAGCGCGATCTTGAGGAGCTCGCGCAGGTCGGCGGTGTCGTCGATGACGACGACTCGCAAGGGGTCCGGCTTGGCTGCGAGTGCGTTCACGAGGGGTTCTCCTTGGCGGTCGCGTTGGTGGCGCGGTTGTCGAGATCGACCACAGCGGGAGCGCTGCGGAGGAGCTGTATCTGGAAGTGCTCGCTGCCGAGCAGGTTGGTGATGATCCGGCTGGCCGAGCTGATCGACGTGTCGAGGGCGGCGCGGGCCTTCTCGTGGTCGTCGAGGTCCAGGGCCATCTTGGAGACGACCAGGCCCTGCAGGACCGAGTCGTTGAGCTCGAGGGCCTGCTGCTCGCGCTTGCGCAGGTCCTCGAAGAGGGCGGCGCCCTCCATGAGGGAGGAGTAGTTGCGGCGCAGGGTCCAGTAGTAGACCGCCACCAGGGCCCCGACGATGTCCCAGATCGCGAGGGGCCAGCCCCACGCGGCGCGCATCGACAGGCCTCGGTCGTCGGCCACGAACGCGGGCAGCAGCATGTGCACCGCGTGCGTGCCGTGGTGGACCGCGCAGGTGAAGAAGATCGCGGCCGTCGCGCCCCCCAGCGGGTTGGAGCGCAGCTGGTTGCTGCGGGCCAGCGGGACGATGATCGCGCCGGCGATGAAGAGGTAGGCGAACGCGATGACGAAATTGGCCACCATGCCGATCTGCCAGGTCATGTGGTCGCTCTCTCGGTGGGGGACGGGAAGCGGGTGAGGGGGGCGCGGAGTGTCACGAGTGGGCTCCCACCACCGTCAGCAGCACCAGGACGACCGCGGCCGCCCCGACGGCGGCGCGGGTGGTCGGGTGCCACTCGAACCACCCCGGTACGGGGGTCGAGGTCCTGGTCGCCACGCCGGCCGTTGCCGGGCGCAGCAGGCGCACACAGCACGCGATGGTGGCGAACTGCCACAGCACGCAGGCCACGTCCCAGCCGCCCACCGGGTGTGCCTCGGGCAGCAGCCCGAAGGGCAGCCCCAGGGTCCGGGTGACGAGCCAGAGCAGGATCAGGGCGACGTTGAGCGCGACGCCGACCTGGAGCAGCCGTGGCGTCGTGCGGGAGGCGAGCTGGGCGACCCAGGTGAGCTGGGCGCCGGCGACGAGGAGGAAGAACACGCCGAAGAGCGGGTCCTCCGAGAGGTGAGGAGGAGCGACCGCTGCGTGGATCCCGGCCGCAGCAGTGCCGGAGACCAGCGCGAGGGGGAGTCCGAGGACGGGCGTGCGAGGAGTGCCGCTCGTGGTCCGGACCGCGGGCGAGCCCCCGACGCTGGGCAGGAGTGCGAGTGATCCCGACGCGGCGGCGGCGCGCAGCTCGGCGATGCGGCGGTCGTGCTCGTCGCGGGGCGGCGAGGCGTACGCCGTACGCCCGTGCGCGGCGCGTCGCTCGAGGAGCTGGGGAAGCAGCAGCGCGCCCAGACCCCACAGGCCCAGCAGCACCATGGCGGCGTGCAGACCGTGGGCGAGCATGCTCGCGCCCACCACCGTTGACGACCCGGTCACGGCCATCCCTCCCGATCCGGCCTCCCGATGCCGCCCTCCCCGGCGACATGTCGGATCTCACGGTAAGGCGCCGGGAGCATCGGCGTGCCGGTTTTGGCGCAGCCGCCGAAGATCAGGGGTCTAGACCTGGTCGTCGCTCGACCGGGCGGACCGGATCTGGCGGGGCCAGGACGGCGTCCGCCCCCGGAGGCCCTCGCCGAGTCGCGTCGGGGTGACTCGGTGTGCGGGCGGTCCGGGGGCGGCGGCCGTGCGGCGGTTCGTGCAGGTCAGAGGGGCGGCCCGCCACTCCCCGCGGCGGACCGACCCAGGTGCCCGGCCAACTGTGGGGTAGGGCCGGAACACCCACACCTGACGTTCCCGATCGGCGAGGGGTATATGTACGGCGCCTCGAAATTGATGTCAGTCGCGACGTAGAGGCGATCTCGCACCTGCGGTTTGATGCGAGTCTCCACCCGCGCGAGCGGATCACCCTGCCGAGAGGACACCCCGTGACCGAGCCCACGACAACCGAGAAGCCGGCCGTCCTGGTCGAGGCGCGCGACGGCGTGCAGATCATCACGATCAACCGCCCCGAGGCCAAGAACGCGCTCAACGGTGATGTCGCGCGCGGGATCGCGGCCGCCGTCGACGAGCTGGACGCCAGCGACGAGCTGCGGGTCGGAGTGCTCACCGGCGCCGGCGGCACGTTCTGCAGCGGCATGGACCTCAAGGGCTTCCTCACCGGTGACCTGCCCGTCGTCGAGGGTCGCGGGCTCGGCGGCATCACCGAGGCGCCGCCACGCAAGCCGCTCATCGGTGCGGTCGAGGGGTGGGCCGTGGCCGGCGGCTTCGAGCTGCTGCTCGCCTGCGACCTGGTCGTGGCCTCCGAGGCCTCCAAGCTCGGGGTCCCCGAGGTCAAGCGCGCCCTGGTGGCAGGCGCGGGAGCCGCCTTCCTGCTGACCCGCCGGATCCCGCAGGCGATCGCCTTGGAGCTGTTGCTCACCGGCGACCCGATCACCGCGCGGCGCGCAGCCGACCTCGGGCTCGTCAACCGCGTCACGCCCGAGGGGGGTGCGCTCGACGGCGCGCTCGAGCTCGCGGCCTCGATCGCCGCCAACGGCCCGATGGCCGTCGCGATCACCAAGCAGATCGCCCGCTCGTCGTTCGACTGGACGATCGAGCAGGGCTGGGCACGGCAGTCCGAGCTCATGGCGCCGGTCTTCGTCTCCGAGGACGCCACCGAGGGGGCGACGGCCTTCGCCGAGAAGCGGCCTCCGGTCTGGAAGGGTCGCTGACCGCGACTCCGTCAGGGAGCCGGGAGGCCGGCCTCACCCCGTCGTCCAGGTCACCACCCAGTACTGCACGCCGTACGGCGCGTCGGCGTAGGTCACCTGCACGTCGCAGTCGCCCGCGAGGAGCTCGCCGAGCCGGCCCAGCTGCCCGGTGTCGGCCCAGAGGTCGGTCGCGAGGCCCTGGTCGAGGTGGGTGAGCGCGACCGGGTCGGGCTCGACGAGGGCGGCGTGCAGCCGCGCGTCGAAGTCGGCTGCGCGCTCGTCGAGGTGGCCCGGCGCCTTCTCCGTCCGCATGGCCGAGCCGTTGCCGACGACGAGGTACGACGGGTGGTCACCGCTGCGCGGCACCTGGTCGAGCAGGTGGCGGGCGACGCGGGCACCCGAGCCGCTCGCCAGGACCTCGACGTCGACACCGAGCGTGGCGACGGCGGCGAGGCACGCTGCCCGCAGCTCGGCGACGGGGTCGGCGAGGCCGGCGTGCTCGGGCAGCAGGGCGAGCACGCCGGGGACGAGGACGACCCGGGTCACTGCAGACCCCGGATCGCACGCGCGGGCGGCCGTCGGCCGGCGATCGTCCAGGCCATGTCGACCACCTGACGGGTCTCGACGACCTCGTGCACGCGGTAGATCCGGGCGCCGGCGTCGGCGCAGATCGCGGTGGCGGCCAGCGTGCCGAGGAGACGCTCGCCGACGGGCTTGTCGAGGGCCTCGCCGACGAAGTCCTTGTTGGACAGCGACACGAGCACCGGCCACCCGGTCGAGACCATCTCGCCCAGCCGCCGGGTGAGCTCGAGGGAGTGGAAGGTGTTCTTGCCGAAGTCGTGGGCCGGATCGATCACGATCGACTCGCGGGCGACACCGGCGGCCAGGGCACGCTCGGCGTAGGCGACGGTGTCGTCGATCGCGGACCGTACGACGTCGTCGTACTCGACGCGGTAGGGCCGCGTGCGCGGGGTGGCCCCGCCGGTGTGGGTGCAGATGATGGCGGCGCCGTGCGCGGCCGCGACGTCGACCAGCTCGGGGTCGGCCCCGCCCCAGGCGTCGTTGAGCACGTCGGCGCCGGCGCGGCAGGCGGCGTCCCCGACGGAGGCGCGCCAGGTGTCGACCGAGATCACCAGACCCGGGTGCTCCTCACGGACGCGCGCGACGAAGTCGACGACGCGCGAGCGCTCCTCGGTCTCGCCGATCTCGACGCCCGGCGCGGCCTTGATGCCGCCGATGTCGACCATCTCGGCGCCCTGCTCGACCACCAGGTCGACGCGCGCGGAGGCCTTGTCCTCGGCCCAGGTCGCGCCCTGGTCGTAGAACGAGTCGGGCGTGCGGTTGACGATCGCCATCATGATCGTGGCGTCGTCCGCGAAGGCGTGCCGGCCCAGTCGCAGCGTCATCCGCCGACCACCTGCGTCGGCAGGTGTCCGGCCGGAGGACGCTCGATCGTGGCCACGGGTGTGGCGACAGGCGCTCCACCGGCTCGGAACTGGTGCAGCACCGCCGGGTCGGTCGTGGCCACCGCGCTGCGGCGCAGGCTCGCGGCGAGGATCTGGGTCGCCATCCCGCCGAGGTCCAGCAGCGCCTGGTGGTTGTGGGCGCGGGTGCCGAGGTCGACCTGCGCCAGCGCGCCGGGGCCGTGGGCCGCCACGGTGTCGACCAGGGCGGCCAGCTCCACGGCGTACCCCGTGGGCACGCACAGCGAGCCGAAGAGGGATCGCCGTACGGCCCACTCGCCGGCGAGCGGCTGGATCACCTCCGCGAGCTCGGGGTGCAGCAACGCGATCAGCGGACGCGCCACGAGCTCGGTCACCCGGCCGCCGTCGAGGGCGCCGCGCTCCCCGGGGCGCTCGTAGAACCCCTTGACCAGCTGGACGTCGGGGGCGGTGAGCAGCGGGCCGAGCAGGCCGGGCACGAAGTGGGTGTCCCAGTCGGTGAGGTCGGCGTCCATGAAGACGATGACGTCGCCCGTCGTGACGAACAGCGACTTCCACATCGCCTCCCCCTTGCCGGGGTGGCTGCCGAGGTCGGGGCGGATCTCGGCCGAGCGGTGGACCTGCGCACCGGCGTCGAGGGCGACGTCGTACGTCGTGTCGGTGGAGTCGCTGTCGATCACCACGATCTCGTCGAGCAGCGCCACGGATTCCAGCAGCGCCGCGCGCACCCGGGTGACCACCGCGCCGACCGTGGCGGCCTCGTTGCGCGCCGGGACCACCAGACTGACCCGGGAGTCGCCCTTGGCGACGAGCAGGTCCTCCAGGGACCAGTCGTCCCAGTGGTGCGTGGCGATCACCCGCCTGACAGTAGCCATCGCGCCGCCCACCGAAGAGGGTGGCCGCGGCCGGAGCGCGGGGAGCCGTAGCCTGCCGGGGTGGACCTGTCCTTCTTCACCCGCTCCGACGACGTCGCCGGAGAGCTGGTGCCGACCGCGTTGGCGTGCAGCTCCTGGAGCGACAACCACCTGCACGGCGTCGCGGTCGCCGGCGCCCTGGCGCGCTCGGCCGGCGGCGCCCTGGCCGACCTCGGACGCGACGACCTGAGGCCGACCCGGATGTCGGTCGACCTCTTCCGGCCGGCGGCGATGCGGCCGTGCGCGTTCGAGGTCGACGTGGTCCGGGAGGGCCCACGGATCTGCCTGATCGACGTCACGTTGCTGCAGGCGGGGGAGCGCGTGGCCAGGGCCGCGTTCCTGTTCCTCAAGGCCAGTACGACGGCGCCCGGCGCCGTCTGGTCGCCGCCGGCGTCCGCGCGGCCGACGCCCCCGCCGCTGGAGGTCGCCCCGGTGAGCGAGGAGCCGCGGGTGCCGTTCGTGCACAGCGAGGCCGGGTGGTCGCAGAACTTCTCCGAGCACCAGAACGCCTCCCACAAGGAGTCCTGGAACTCCGCGGTCCCCATCGTCGCCGGTGAGCCGCTCACGCCGTTCCAGGCCGTGGCGGCGACGGCAGACGCCGCCAGCCTGGTCACCAACTGGGGCAGCGGCGGCGTCGAGCACATCAACACCGACATCACCCTCGCTCTCGCCCGTCTGCCCGTCGGGGTCGAGATCGGGCTGTCGGCGATCGACCGCGTGGAGTCGGACGGCATCGCCGTCGGCACGGCTGCGGTCTTCGACCGCACGGGCACCCTCGGCTCCGTGGTGACGACCTCGCTGGCCAACGCCAAGCGGACCGTGGACCTCGGGCGGACCAGCTACGACGACGACGGCACCCGTCACGACGTGAAGCCCGGCGAGTGAGGCACGGCGAGTGAAGCCCGGCGAGTGAGGCACGGCGCTGAGCCGGGCTCAGCTGAGTAGGCGTACTCAGCGCGGTTGAGCCTCGCGGCGGCGGCTGCTCGGCGGGCGCGCGGGGTCTGATGGGGCCATGCCTCAGTACGCCGATCCGTCCCGCTGTCCCGACTGCGCCGCCGCGCTGCCCGCAGCCCCCGGCACCTGCCCCACGTGCGGGCTGCCGTTGACCGGCCCCCTCGCCACCGAGCTGCTCCGCACGCTGGGCCGCGCCGACGACCTGCTCGGCCAGCTGCGCTCGTCGGTCGCCGAGCTGGCCACCGCCGGCATTGTCCCCGGCAGCCCCCTGGGCACCGTCGGCCCGGGTGGTGCGCTCTACCCGCCGCCCACGGACCTGCCGGACCCGACGGCGTACGACCCCGGAGCCGAGCGGGCCGCAGCCCCGTCGCGCGGACTGACGATCCACTCCGTCCCGCGGATCCTGCTGTCCCTCGGCGCCCTGTGCCTGCTCGTCGCCGCCGTCATCTTCTTGGCCGTCGCCTGGTCCTGGCTCGGTGTCGGAGGCCGTACGACGGTGCTCGTCGCGCTGACCGCCACGGCCGGTGGCCTCGGCGTCCGCTTCGGTCGCACGGACCTCCGCGTCGCGGCCGAGTCCCTCGTCACCGTCTCGCTCGGCCTGCTCATGCTGGACCTTGCCGGAGCCCAGGACTCCGGTTGGTTGGGCGGTCTCGAGGGCTCGGCCTTGGCGGTGCTCGTCGGTGGCGTGCTGGCTGTCGCGGGTGCGCTGCTGCTCTTCGCCCTGCCCGTCGACCGCCCTCGGCTGGTGGCACCTCAGGTCGCGGTGATCGCCGGCCTTCTCGTCTCGGGGGTCGCGGTCCACGACCTCACCGACCGTCACACGCTGGTGCTGACGATCGCCGTCCTCGCCTCCGCCGGCATCGTCCGAGCGGTCCGAGGACGCCACGCCGTCGTCCTCATGTGGGGCGTCGCGGTCACCGGTGCCTGGTGGTGGTCGGCACTGACGTTGTACGGCGCCGGCCAGGTCGTCGGGGTCTCGCGGGAGGAGGCGGGGCTCACGTGGGGTGCGCTGTGGGGGAGCGGCGAGGTGGTCCCGCTCGCGGTGGCCGCGGCCCTCGCCCTGGTGCCCGTCGCGGTCACGGGCGTGCGCTCGCTGGTGCTCCAGGTGTGCCTCGGTGTCTCGGCGGTGCTGACCACGGTCGTGGTGCTCCTGCCCAGCTTCGACGGCACGGCCACGGGCAGCGCCGTTGCCTGGCTGGTCGCCCTCGTGCTCTGGACCGCCGTCGCACACGGCGTCGCTCGTGCCCCACGCTGGTCGCCGCTCCTGCGCTGGGCGGTCCTGGCTCCGCTCGCCGTGAGTGCGGCGGTCGTCGCGGTCGCCGCGTCCACGCTCGTGGGGCGCGCTCTCGACGCCGTGCTCGGTGTCGGATCCCCCTACGGCGAGGACGTCGCCGTACGACTGGCTCCCGTGGAGGTCACCGCCAGCGGTCTCGTGCACCCGCTGATGCTGCTCCCGCTGAGCGCCGCGCTGCTGGCCGCGGCCTCCGTGGCGCTCCCGTGGCGCCGGTGGGTCGCGGAGGGCGTCGCCGGCGTGCTCGCTCTGGCGGCCCTGGGGACCGTGGCCCAGTACGCCGTACCGCTCTGGGTCGTCGTCGCACTCGTCACCGCCGCGGGCTCCGGCCTGGTCGCCGACGCCTCCCGTCGCCCCGGGTCCCGGGGCGTGGTCGGTACGGCGATCGGCGCCGCGCTGCTCCTGGCGTGCTCGGTGGTGGCGCTCCCCAGCGCGGTGCTGGCCTCCGCGGTGCTCGGCGTCGTCGTGCTCATCGCGGCCACGCTCTTGGCGCGGGCGGGCCGCGCGACTCCGGGCAGCCAGCCGGCCCACGCGGTGTCCGGCGTCGCGGGGGTCGTGCTCCCGCTGGCCTGGCCCGCGCTGGTCTGGTCGTTCGCCGAGGCGACCGACCTCGGCGTCGACCTGCGCGCCTACCCGGTGCTCGTCGTCGGGGGGCTGCTCGCGATCGCCGGGCACCGGGTCGAGGTGGAGGCCGCCGCCGTCGCGGCCGCCCTGCTGGTCACGCCGCTCGCCCTCGACGCCTCCGCCCACGGGTCGGTAGCCCTGGCCATCCACCTGACCCTGGCCGGAGCGCTGGTCACGGCCTCCTCGCTGATCCACGCCGACCGACGCGTCCTGGCGGTCCCCGGCGGCCTGCTCCTCGCCGCCGCCACCTGGGTGCGTCTCGCCGACCTGGGCGTGACCGCGCCCGAGGCCTACACGTTGCCGACCGCTCTGGTCCTGCTCGCGCTCGGGATCGACCGGCTGCGTCGCGACCCGGCCGCGGCGACGGAGGTGACGCTGCTCCCGGGCCTGGTGCTCGCGACCCTGCCGTCACTGCTCTGGGCGCTCGGGGACCCCGTGTCGCTGCGCGCGCTCCTGCTGGGCGCGGCCTGCCTGGTGCTGGTCCTCGCCGCCGTGCACCTGCGCTGGAGCGCCCCGTTGCTCGTGGGTGCGGTGGTGGGCGCGATCCTGGTGCTGCGCGAGCTGGCGCCGTACGTCGCGCAGACGCCGCAGTGGCTCGCGATCGGCCTCGCCGGTGCGGTGCTGACCGTGATCGGCGTGACCTGGGAGAAGAGGCTGCGGGACCTCCAGGTGGCTAGCGGCTTCTTCGGAAGGCTCCGCTGACGCCCCGAACGGCCCTCGGACGCAGCACGGGACCGACCACCGCGGTGGTCGGTCCCGTTGGTGCTGTGGCGCCGTGGTGCGTCAGCCTGCTGCGGCGGCCGCGTCGCCCTCGCTCGTTGCGCCGGCGGTGCTGAGTGCCCCGCTGGCGTCCTCGAGGTGGGCCCGGACGAACCAGTGGAAGAGCTCGAGCTTGTCCGTCTGGCCGATGAACATGTCCTCGGTGATCGGGTCGAGCTCACCGAGCTCCTTGATCGCGTCGCGATAGCTGGTGATCACGCCCTGGTAGACGAGGTCGAGGGCCCCGAGGTGCTCCTGGGTCGTGGCACGACCGATGGAGTACTCGTCCCAGGTGCGGTTGTCCACGATCGAGCCGGGCGTGCCCAGCGGCGAGCCGCCGAGGGTCGCGATCCGCTCGGCGAGGTCGTCGGCGAAGCCGCGGACCTCCTCGACCTGGGGGTCGATCATCTCGTGCACGGAGATGAAGTGCGGGCCGACGACGTTCCAGTGCACGTGCTTGAGGGTCAGGTGCAGGTCGTTGGCCGCGTGCAGACGGTCCTGCAGGATCGCCACGACGCGCTCGGCGTCGGCGGTCTCGATGCCGGGAGTGGTGTAGCGGAGCTTGCCGTTGTTGGTAGCCATGACGCCAACGTAGGAGGACCTCAGGGGTGATCGGGACACCGTTAGGGGTGAGCGGAGCCGCAACACTCGCCTCCGCTGACTAGAGCACGTTCTACCCTGGTGCGGTGACCGCGTCCCCCACCGCCGCCCTGCGCGCCCTGCCACCCGGCACCAGCGGACTGCTCTCCGCCCGACCCGAGCCCGATCTGACCGTTCACGGCTACGCCGAGACCGAGTACGTCGTCTCGGGCCGGGCCGTCTCCTACGTGGCAGGCGAGCGCGGCCTCGCCGCGGACGGTCACTTCGACCTCCACGAGGGCGAGACGTCCGACTACGTCACGCGGGTCGTCGTCCGACGTCCCGCCGAGAGAAGTCGGGCGAGCGGGACGCTCGTGGCGGAGTGGCTCAACGTCAGCAGCGGCGCCGACACCGCGCCCGACTGGACGTTCACCTGCGACGAGATCCTCCGCGCCGGGCACACGTGGGTCGGTGTCTCGGCGCAGTACGTCGGCGTCGAGGGCGGCGGAGGCTCGGTCGCGGTGGGCGACCTCCCGCCACCGCCCGGCCTGCGCGGCACCGACGCGGCGCGCTACGGCGACCTGCGCCACCCGGGCGACGCCTTCGCCTACGACATCTTCACCCAGGCCGTGGGCGCGGTGCGCGACCTCGTCGCGGCCGACGTCGTCCTGGTCGTGGGGGAGTCGCAGTCGGCGTTCTGCCTGACGACGTACGCCAACGGGGTCCAGCCGCTCACCGGGCTCGCCGACGCGATCCTGATCCACTCCCGGGGTGCGACCGCGGCTCCGCTCGGCGAGGCCGGCGCCGGACTGCGGATGGAGGAGGTCCTCGCCTCGCACCCGGTCGTGCTCCGCGACGACCTCGCCACGCCGGTCCTGGTCGTGCAGACCGAGGGCGACCTCTTCGACCGGATCGCCTTCCTGCCCGCGCGCCAGCCCGACTCCGAGCGGCTGCGGCTGTGGGAGGTCGCCGGCGCCGCGCACGCCGACCGCTTCGTGATCGGCGACTTCGAGTCGTTCCTCGACTCGCCGGTGCCGGTCAACCGCGGTCAGCAGTGGGCGGTGCTGCGCGCGGCGCTGCGGCACCTGGACGCGTGGGCGCGCGGGGGCGCCGCACCCCCGGCCGCCCCTCGGCTCGAGACGACCGCCGAGGGCTGCGTCCTCGATGCGCACGGCCTGGCCCGCGGCGGCCTGCGGACCCCGGTCGTCGAGGCGCCCGCGCAGGTGGTGTCGGGGCGGGCCTGGCCGGGCACGCCTGTCAGCGTCGGCCTCTTCGGCAGCACCACGCCGCTCGCCGGCCTGTCCGAGCTCCACCCGAGCGTCGAGGGCTACCGGGCGTCGTACGCCGCCGCGACCGATGCGGCGATCGCGGCCGGCTTCGTGCTGGCCGAGGACCGCGACGCGGTGCTGGCCGAGGCGCGGCCGGACCTGGTGGAATCAGCCCTCACGGAGGGACCGAGATGAAGGAGAGAGTGCGATGAAGACCCTGATGACGTGCCCGTGCGGCGAGCAGATCCGCGGCAAGGACGAGGACGAGCTGGTGGAGCTGACCCAGGCGCACCTGTCGGCCGAGCACCCGGGCCGCGAGTACGACCGCGACCAGATCCTGTTCATGGCGCTGTAGGCACTACGAGGAACGGTCCGCCTCGCGGCTTCCTCTCGCCTCGCCGGGTTTCGACGCGCGCGTCGCGAGCTCGTGCCTCGCTCGCGGCGCTCACTCAACCTTCGTTCGCGACGCGACCCCGCTCGTTCCTCGCGGGGTCGCTGCTCACTCGAACGAGGGTGGCGGGGTCTGCTCGCGGGCCCAGCGCGGCAGGATGAAGACGCCCTCGGCCTCGGCGGTGACGCCGTCCGGGCCGACGATGTGTCCCGTGGCCCACGTCTTGATGCCGTCGATCCGGTCGATGTGCGCCTCGGCGCGCAGGGCTCCGAGCGGGGTCGGTCGGCGGTAGGTGATGGTGAGGGTGCCGGTCATGCCGGGTCGCCCCCCGGCGCCGGCCGACTCGCCGAGCAGCTGGTCGAGGACCAGCGACACCACACCGCCGTGCACGAAGGTGGGCGGACCCTCGTAGGCGGCGCCCAGGTGGAAGTCGCTCCACACGTCGCCGTTGGCGCTCGGGTCGTGCTCGATGGTCAGCGGGGGAGCGACGGGGTTGCGCAGCCCCACCACGGCATTGCCCCAGGACCGGCCCGTGCCGCCCTCGCCGAAGCGCACGCCGTACGACCCGGGGATCTGACGCCGTTGCAGCCGTGCGGCGAGCGACTCGACCTCGGCCTGGACGGCGCGGATCTCGTCGTCGTCGACCTCGGTCCGGATCGTCGCGTCGGCGAGCGCGCGCACGGCCGCGGCGAGCGGGCCGTAGAGCTCCGCCTGACGAGCAACCTCCGCGATCGGCGCGTCGTCCACCACGTAGCCAGGGTTCTCGGTCACCCGTCGACAGTAGCCAGCCGCGACGGGGCTGCTGAATCCGGTTGCCGCTACGGCGCCGGGGTTGCTCCAATGACGTATGACCACCCTGGTGCGCCCCGACGTCGGCCTGCACGCCAGCTGGGCCGCGGCGCTGCTGGACTTCGGCAGCGAGCACGTGCATGGCGCGGGCACGATCGAGGTGCCGCTCGAGGTCCGGTCCGGGACGGCGCGCGAGGCCTGTGCGTACGTCGTCGCCGAGCTCGACCGCCGCTCGGACCCGACCGTGCCGCTGGACCCCGGCACGGTGCGCAGCGACTACTTCTGGATCACCGACTCCGGTGCCGAGGGCGACGAGGCGCGGGGCGGGGAGGTGGTCGGGTTCATCGCGACCCGTCACGACCTCACCGCGTTCCTGCTCGAGACCGGCGGTCACGTCGGCTACTCCGTGCGCCCGAGCCGGCGGGGCGAGGGCCACGCCGGGCGGGCGCTGCTGCTCGCCCTGGACCACGTGACGGACCTCGGCCTCGAGCGGGTGCTGATCACCTGCGACGAGGACAACGAAGCCTCACGCCGCACGATCGAGTCGGCCGGCGGGGTGCTGGAGGACGTGCGCGAGCGCACGATGCGGTTCTGGGTCGGGCTGGGTCAGGGTCGACGCCAGCGGTAGCGCTCGAGCTCCGCGGTGAACTTCTGGGGGTCGACGATCGAGGAGTTGATCACCAGCGGGTCGCGCCCGAAGCGGCCGAAGAGCACCTTCCACCCCCGGCCGCCGGGCTTGCCCACGACCTCGATGCGGGTGAAGCGGCTCGTCAGGTCGAAGACCTCGTGCGTCTTGCCACGGGTGACCTCGAGCTGCCCGGAGCGGATCGCCACGAGGGTGGGCGTCGATCCCGCCCGCACGGCGTACAGGACGAGGGTGACGGCGAGCAGGGTCCCCGCAGCACCCAGGGTGACGGGCCGGGGGTCGTCGTAGGCCAGGTAGGCCGCGCCCGCGGTGACGATGAGCGCCACCAGGAGCAGGAGCCCGATGACCCGCCGCGCCGCGATCTTGGGCTCGAACTCGACGTTGAGGCTCGGCCCGACCTCCGGGCCGCTGCGGACCCCGGCGGCACTCTGCGGACCCGGCGCCCGCTCGCGGCCGCGCCGCCGGCCCGTGGTGGCCCCTGGCGCGGAGGTCCCGGACGCCGCGTCGGGAGCGTCCTCCTCGCGACCGGTGAGGCGGACCCGCGCCAGGTGCTTGGGGGCCGCCTTCTCCGGAGCCGGGTCGCTGTCGCGGCCGGCCGCGAGTGCGTCCATCACCTCGCGACTCGCCGAGACCGAGTCCGTCGCCCGGTCCGAGGGCAGGGGTGCGCGTCGCGGGGCGGCGTGCTTGGGACGTCGTACGCCGGTGGAGGGCTTGGCGAGGGCGGCCGGGCTGGGAGCCGGGGCCTCGGCGTCGGGACCGAGGACCGGGATCTCTCCGGAGTCGGGTCCGGCCCGGGGGACCGATCGTTGCGGAGAGGGCTCAGCTGTCTCGGCGACCGGCTCGGGCTGCGGGGTCGGCTCGGGCCCCCGGACTGGCTGGGCGGCCGCGGGGTGCAGCGGCGTGGGCTCGACCGCCTCGGGCTCCGGCTCGACGGGGCCGGCACGCCGGGCGCGCGCCGCAGCGAGGTCGGAGATCCGGGGGGTCGCTGGGGCCGGGGCGGGCTCCGGCAGGTGGTCCGCGACGGAGGGCGCGGGCTGGTGCAGGTCGGGCAGGGCCTGGGTGTCCTGGGTGTCCGGGGTTTCCTGGGTGTCCGGGAGGCGTGCCGCAGCGTCGTCAGCGTCAGCGTCGCCGTCGTGGTCGTGGTCGTCGGCGGTCTCGGCGCCGGTCTGGTCGTCGGTCTCGGGTCCGGTCTCGTCGTCGGCGTCCGACTGCTGCTCGTCGTGGTGGGCCTGCCAGCGGTCGAGCAGCGAGAAGGCGCGGCCCTCTGCCACCTCTGCTCCCGAGGTCCCGGAGGCCCCAGCGCTCCCAGCGCTCCCCGTGGCGGGCTCACCGGGGCCCGGGGCCGCTGCGGGGGGCTCGGAGTCGCCGGAGTACCCGGTATCCCCAGCCCCAGGGGCCTCCCGCTTGGTCACGGCCGCCAATCTACGCCGTTCGGCGGCCGATGTCTGGAGGTTCCTGGCGCATGGACGCCCGTGTTACCGACAGGTACAGACCAGTGCTCACGCCGGACAGACGCTCTCCCCGCCCCGGACGGGTGCGGTCGCCGCGCCTGACATAGTGCCCAGGGGATCATCACGTCCCACGAGCCGATCGATCACTCGATCACCCAGCTGTCGGCGCCGCGAGGACGGCCGGCACCGAGTCACCAGGAGAGTCGCCACCATGAGCTACGGGCCCTCGGGGATGTACCCCGCCTATCCCGCCCCCAGCGAGGCCGCGCAGCGGCACTACGACGCGATGCTCGCGTTCCTGCGCGAGGACGTCCTGCCTTCCGAGGCGTCCTACGAGACGTTCCGGCACGAGACGGCGCAGCAGCGTCCGGGTGACCACACCGTGCCGCCGGTGATCGAGGAGCTCAAGACCAAGGCGCGCGAGCGAGGCCTGTGGAACCTCTTCCTCCCCCACGCCAGCGGGCTGACCCAGCTGGAGTACGCCCCGATCGCCGAGCTCTCGGGCTGGAGCCTCGAGCTGGCCCCGGAGGCGATCAACTGCGCAGCACCCGACACCGGCAACATGGAGCTGCTGCACCTGATCGGCAACGAGGAGCAGCAGCAGCAGTGGCTCGAGCCGCTGATGGACGGGCGGATCCGCTCCGCCTTCGCGATGACCGAGCCCCGGGTGGCCAGCAGCGACGCGACCAACATCGAGACGCGCATCGAGCGCGACGGCGACGAGTACGTCATCAACGGTCGCAAGTGGTGGATCTCCGGCGCGGCCGACCCGCGGTGCGCCGTGCTGATCGTGATGGGCAAGACCGACCCGGAGGCAGCGACCCACCGCCAGCAGTCGATGGTGATCGTGCCGGTGGACACCCCCGGCGTCGACATCCAGCGCTCGCTGCCGGTCTTCGGTCGTCAGGACCAGCACGGTCACTGCGAGGTCGAGTTCACCGACGTACGGATCCCGGTCACCAACATCCTCGGTGAGGAGGGTGGTGGATTCGCGGCCGCGCAGGCTCGACTCGGTCCGGGCCGGATCCACCACGTGATGCGCGCGCTCGGCGCCGGTGAGCGGGCCCTGCTGATGATGGTCAACCGCGCCCAGCAGCGCACCGCCTTCGGTGGGGCGCTGGCCGAGCAGTCCGCGGTGCGCGAGCGGATCGCGGAGTCGCGCGTCGAGCTCGAGCAGGCGCGGGCGCTGTGCCACCACGCGGCGTACGTCGTCGACAGCGAGGGCAACAAGGCCGCACGCCACCTCATCGGCGCGGCCAAGATCGCCGTGCCGCGGGCGGTCTGCTCGGTCATCGACCGCGCCATCCAGCTGCACGGCGGCGCCGGGATCACCGACGCGACGCCGCTGTCGATGCTCTACGGGTGGCACCGCGCGATGCGGATCTTCGACGGTCCCGACGAAGCGCACCTGACGACCCTGGCGCGCGCCGAGCTCACCCGGGAGCCGCTCTTCGACCTGCCCCCGAGCATCTTCGACCAGCTGCGGGTCACCGACTGATGAAGGCGCTCGTCTGCGAGGCCGGCGACCTGGAGGTCCGGGAGCTGCCGGACCCCGTGCCCGGCAAGGGTCAGCTCGTGCTCGACGTCGTCGCGTGCGGCATCTGCGGCTCCGATCTCCACGCCCGTCGGCACTGTGACGACATGGCCGACGCGGCGTCCGCGGCCGGGTACGACGACTTCATGCGCTCCGGCGACGCGGTCGTGATGGGCCACGAGTTCTCCGGGACCGTGCGCGCGGCCGGCAAGGGTGCCAGGACCGCCGAGGGCACGCCGGTCGTTGCGATGCCCATCCTGCGGGCCGCTGCTCGCCAGGACGGCGTCCAGCTCACCGGACTGACCGCGAAGGCTCCGGGTGGGTACGCCGAGCAGGTGCTCGTGCAGGAGGCGTTGACGTTCGCGATCCCCAACGGGCTCTCGCCGACGACGGCTGCTCTCACCGAGCCGATGGGCGTCGCCCTGCACGCCGTACGACGGGGGCAGGTCGCCAAGGGCCAGGTCGCGATCGTCATCGGGTGCGGCCCGATCGGGCTCGGCGTGATCGCGATGCTCAAGGCCCAGGGCGTACGCCGTGTGGTCGCCAGCGACTTCTCGCCCGGACGCCGGGCGCTGGCCGAGCAGATGGGCGCCGACATCGTCGTCGACCCGGGCGAGCAGTCGCCGTACGAGGTCTACGACGAGAAGTTCCTCGACGCCCCGGGCCTGCTGGAGCTGGCCGTCGGCAGCATGGAGAAGCTGCGCGCGGTGCCGTTCCTGCCGTGGCAGCACGTCTTCCGCGCCGCCGAGCTCGCCGGCGCGACCCCGAAGGGGCCGGTGATCTTCGAGTGCGTGGGCGTGCCCGGGATCCTCGACGGCGTGATCGCCGCGGCCCCCGTCTACGCGCGCGTCGTCGTGGTCGGCGTCTGCATGGGAGAGGACCGGATCCGCCCGTCGATCGCGATCAACAAGGAGGTCGACCTGCGCTTCGTGCTCGGCTACACGCCGGCGGAGTTCCGCGAGTCGCTGCACCTGCTGGCCGAGGGCGCGGTCGACCCGACGCCGTTGATCACCGGCACCGTCGGGCTCGTCGGCGTGGCGCAGGCCTTCGAGGACCTCGGCAACCCCGAGGCACACGCCAAGATCCTCGTGGAGCCGCGCGGATGAGCGCTCTGGGTGATGGCGCGGCAGACGTCCCGATCCTGGTGGGCGCCGCGCAGTGGTCGGAGCGGCTCGGCGAGGAGTCCTACGAGGCCTTGTCGCCGGTCGACCTGGCGGCGCGCGCGGTCGGGCTCGCACTCGACGACACCGGCGCGGACGCGGCCGTGCGGGCGCGGATCGACGTGGTCGCGTGCACCCGTCAGTTCGACGAGTCGTTCCCCGGGATGCCCGCTCCGCTGGGCCGCTCCGACAACTTCCCGCGCTCGGTGGCGGGCCGCGTCGGTCTCGACCCGGAGCGGGTCGTCTACGAGGTCTCCGGCGGCCAGTCGCCGCAGCACCTGGTCACCGAGCTGTGCACGGAGATCGCGTCAGGCGTCACCACGGTCGGCGTGATCGCCGGCTCCGAGGCGATCTCGACGGTCCTCGACCTCGCGCGACGCGAGGACAAGCCCGACCTCGGCGAGAGCGTCGCGGGCAGCGACGGGGACAGGGGGGCGGGACTCGAGGGCATCACCACGCGCTACCAGGCCGGCCACGGCCTCGTGGACGCCCCGACGCAGTACGCGCTCTTCGAGCACGCGCGACGCTCGCGCCTCGGGCTCACCCGCGCCGAGCTGGCCGAGGAGATGGGCGCGCTCTTCGCGCCCTTCTCCGCCAAGGCCGCCGAGCACCCACACGCCGCGGTGCGTGAGGCGCGGTCGGCCGAGGAGATCGTCACGGTCACCGACGCCAACCGGATGATCGTCGACCCCTACCCCAAGGCTGTCGTCTCGCGCGACAAGGTCAACCAGGCCGCGGCGCTGGTGCTGACCTCCGAGCGGGTCGCGGCCGAGCTCGGGATCCCGCGGGAGAAGTGGGTCTACCTGCGCGGCCACAGCGACCTGCGCGACCGCGAGCTGATGCGCCGTACCGACCTGAGCGTCGCGACACCGGCCGTGACCGCGGTCGGTGCGGCGCTGGAGATGGCCGGCGTCGGGCTGGCGGACGTGTCGACGTACGACCTGTACTCGTGCTTCCCGGTCGCCGTCTCGATCGTCGCCGACGGCCTGGGCCTGGCGCACGACGACCCGCGCGGCCTCACGGTGACCGGCGGTCTGCCGTTCTTCGGCGGTCCCGGCAACTCCTACTCGCTCCACGCGATCGCGGAGACGATCGAGCTGTGCCGCGCGACGCCCGGGGCCTTCGGGCTGGTCGGCGCCAACGGCGGCACGCTGAGCAAGTACTCCGTGGGGGTCTACTCGACCGCGCCCGGCGCGTGGGTCGCCGGCGACGACGCCCGCCTCCAGACCGAGCTGGACGCCGTGCCCGACCACCCCGTCGCGCACGAGGCCGACGGCTGGGCCACGATCGAGACCTGGACGGTGCAGTACGTCGGCGGCGAGCCGTCGCGCGCGGTGGTCGTCGGGCTCCTCGACGACGGTCGCCGCTTCCTGGCCAACGACCTCGACGGCGGGGCCGACGGCGGCGAGCTGATCGCCCTGCTGCTGGGCGAGAACGCCCATGGCGCACGGGTGTTCGTGCGATCGGTGCCGCAGGGCAACCGGGTGGCGATCAGCGAGGAGCGGATGGCCGAGCTGCTGCCGATCCGCCCGGTCGGCTTCCGCGAGAGCTACGAGCACGTCGTGGTCGAGCGACGCGGTCACGTCCTGGAGATCACCATCGACCGCCCGCACGTGCGCAACGCGCTGACGCCGGACTCGAGCCTCGAGATGGAGGAGGTGATCGACGCCTACTTCGCCGACCGTGACCTGTGGGTCGCGATCATCACCGGCGCCCCGGGTGACGACGGCAAGGGCGCGTTCTGCGCCGGCAACGACCTGCTGCACACCGCTGCCGGCGGTGCGCTGTGGATGCCGCGCACCGGTTTCGGCGGACTCACCTCGCGCCGTGGGGTCGACAAGCCGATCATCGCCGCCCTCAACGGCCACGCCTTCGGGGGCGGCTTCGAGCTCGCCCTCGCCTGCCACCTCGTCGTGGCCGAGGAGCAGGCCCAGGTCGCGCTGACCGAGGTGAAGGTCGGCCTGGTCGCCGCGATGGGCGGACTCGTCCGGCTGCCGCGCGTCGTGCCGCCCCACCTGGCCAACGAGCTGATCCTCACCGGTCGGCGGATGGGCGTCGAGGAGGCGCAGCGCTGGGGTCTGGTCAACCGGGTCGTGCCCACCGGCTCGGCGCTGGCCGCCGCGCGGGAGCTGGCCGACGAGCTGATGGAGAGCTCGCCGACCTCGGTGCGGATCTCGCTGCAGGTGATGCAGGAGGCCCGCGCCCACGCCGACCCCGTCGACGCCCTGGAGGCGCCGAGCGACGCGTTGGACAAGCTGCTCGTCTCCCGCGACACGAGCGAGGGCGTGACGGCGTTCGCGTTCAAGCAGAAGCCGCGCTGGCGCAACCTGTAGCCCTCGCCGCTTCCCCACCCCCAGCGACGCCCAGCGAGGCCCAGCGGGGCCCAGCGGGGCCCAGCGAGCTAGAGGATCGCGCGCACCAGCAGCACGAGCACCACGACGCCGACCACCACCGCGAGCACCAGCGGGAGCACGACGAGCCCGACGGCCGCAGCCAGGTAGCCGGCGGACGGTGGTCCGGCGTCGGGGTGCTGCTCGACCGCCGCCTCGAGCAGGCGGACGTTCTTGCGCGAGGCGCGGTGTGCCACGTCGGCGAGGTCGCCGGCGACCGGGACGAGCCCGAGGAGGGCGTCGAGCAGGATGTTCCAGCCCATCCGGGCCAGCGTCGGCACGGGCACCCGCGCCCGGACGGCGTCGTACACGACGACGCCGGAGATCGCCGAGCCGGCGAGATCGCCGACCCCGGGCACGAGCCCGATCACCGAGTCCAGGCCGATCCCGACCCGCGTGCCGGGGATGGTGACGGCGTCGTCCATGATCCGGGCGATCAGTCGGCTGCGGGCGGTCGTCGAGCCGCGGGGTGTCGTTGGTGCATCCACGACACCAGTCTGACCGAGGCCCGTCCGCTCACGTCCGGGTGAGGTCAGGCCGCGGGCCTCAGCGCCGCGGCTGCCGCGGCCAGCTCGGTGATCCGACCCCAGTCGCCGGCGGCGACGGCGTCGGCCGGCGTGAGCCAGGAGCCGCCGACGCAGCCGACGTTCGGCAGGGAGAGGTACGACGGAGCACTCGCCGCGGTGATCCCACCCGTCGGGCAGAAGCGGGCTGCCGGCACGGGTGAGGCGATCGACTTCAGGTAGGCCGCCCCTCCGGCGGCCTCGGCCGGGAAGAACTTCATCTCCGTCACGCCGGCCTCCAGGGCGGCGATCACCTCGGAGACCGTGGCGGTCCCGGGCAGGAACGGCACGCCGGTCGAGGTCATCGCGGCGAGCAGACCGGGCGTCGCGCCGGGCGAGACCAGGAAGCGCGCCCCTGCGGCGACGGCCATGTCGGCCTGGCGGGCATCGACGATGGTGCCGGCCCCGAGGACGATCTCGGGCACCTCGGAGGCGATCACGCTGATCGCCTCCAGCGCGACCGGGGTGCGCAGCGTGAGCTCGATCGCGGGCAGTCCTCCGGCGACCAGTGCGCGGGCCAGCGGGACGGCGTCCTCGACCCGGTCGACGAGCACGACCGGCATCACGGGGACGACGTCGAGCAGCGACGAGGCCACGCCGTCGGTCTCGGAGAGCGGTGCGACGGACTCAGGCGTGCTGGACAACGGAGGCCTCCTGCGTGGGCTGGTCGGGGACGGGAGCCGACGGACCGCCGGCCAGGGCATCGGCGGGGAAGATGCTGGCGCCCTCGTCGGCGGGGCCGACGGTGGCGCGGAACGCCGCGAACAGGGTGCGGCCGGTGTCGGCCCACTCCTCGCCCTCGGGCGCGCGTCCGGTCGGGGCGCGGTGCGCGAAGTCGGTCACGCCCTCGAGCTCGAGCACGCCGCGTACGGCGTCGACCACGACCATGTCGCCGTCGCGGACTCGGGCGAGCGGGCCACCCATCGCGGCCTCGGGGGTCACGTGGATGGCGGCGGGGACCTTGCCCGAGGCGCCGGACATCCGGCCGTCGGTGACGATCGCGACGTGCTGGCCACGGTCCTGGAGCACGCCGAGGGCCGGGGTCAGCTTGTGCAGCTCGGGCATCCCGTTGGCCGAGGGGCCCTGGTAGCGGATCACCGCGACCAGGTCCTTGCCGTCGAGCTCGCCCTCGCCGAAGGCGGTGAGGAAGTCGGCCTGGTCGTCGAAGACGATCGCCGGTGCCCGCACGACGCGGTGCTCCTGCTTGACCGCCGACGTCTTGATGACCGCCGTACCGAGCGGGCCGGTCAGCACCCGCATGCCGCCGTCGGGGGCGAAGGGATCCTCGACCGGACGCAGCACGTCGAGGTCCAGCGAGGTGGGCGTCCCGTCGATCCACTCGACGCGACCGTCACGCAGCACCGGCTCGGCGGTGTAGCGGCGCAGGCCCGGGCCCATGATCGTCTGCACGTCCTCGTGCAGCAGCCCGTTGTCGAGCAGCGTGCGGATGAGGTAGCCGATGCCGCCCGCGGCGTGGAAGTGGTTCACGTCGGCCGAGCCGTTGGGGTAGATCCGGCACAGCAGCGGGACGACGGCCGACAGGTCGGACAGGTCCTGCCACGTGAGCTGTACGCCGGCCGCTCGCGAGATCGCGACCAGGTGCAGCGTGTGGTTGGTCGACCCGCCGCTGGCGAGCAGACCCACGCAGGCGTTGACGATCGCCTTCTCGTCGACCAGCTCCCCGATGGGCGTCGGCGAGCCACCGGCGTGCGTGATCGCGACCGCCTGAGCGGCGGCGGCCTCGGTCAGCGCGGAGCGCAGCGCCGTACCGGGATTGACGAAGGACGAGCCCGGCAGGTGCAGCCCGAGCATCTCCATCAGCAGCTGGTTGGAGTTGGCGGTGCCGTAGAAGGTGCACGTGCCGCGCGAGTGGTAGGACGCCGCCTCGGCCTCGAGGAGCTCGTCGCGGCCGACCTTGCCCTCGGCGTGGAGCTGGCGCACCCGCGCCTTCTCCTTGTTGGGCAGGCCGGACTCCATCGGACCGGCGGGCACGAACACCGTGGGCAGGTGGCCGAACGACAGGGCGCCGATGAGCAGCCCGGGCACGATCTTGTCGCACACGCCGAGCATCAGCGCGCCGTCGAACATGTCGTGGCTGAGCGCGATCGCCGCCGACATCGCGATCACGTCGCGGCTGTAGAGCGAGAGCTGCATGCCCGCGCGGCCCTGGGTCACGCCGTCGCACATGGCCGGGACGCCACCGGCGACCTGCGCGATGCCGCCGGCGCGGATCGCGGCCTTCTTGAGGACCGGCGGGTAGTCGACGTACGGCTGGTGGGCCGAGAGCATGTCGTTGTAGCTGGTCACGATCGCCAGGTTGGGCTTGGTGCCGCCGCGCAGGACCTTCTTGTCCGGGTCGTCGGCGGAGGCGAACCCGTGGGCCAGGTTGGCGCAGCCGAGCTTGCCGCGCGCGGGTCCCTTCTCGTCGGAGGCCCTCACCCGGCGCAGGTAGGCGGCGCGGGTGGTGGCGCTGCGCTCGACCAGGCGGGCGGTGACCTCGGCCAGGACCGGGTGCAGCGCGGGTGCTGAGGGTGCTGAGGGGACGGTGGATGGGCTCATTCGTCGGACTCCTGCCAGTGGCGGCCGTCCCGCTCGAGGAGCGTGGCGGCGGCGGTCGGCCCGCTGGTGCCGGCCGGGTAGCGCTTCGGTCGTCGGTCGGGCGACTCTGCCCACCGCTGGAGGATCGGCTCCACCCACGTCCAGGCCGCCTCGACCTCGTCACGACGCATGAAGAGCGTTGGATTGCCGCGTACGACATCCATGATGAGGCGTTCGTAGGCATCTGGCGAGCGTTGGGTGAAAGTCGTGGCATAGCTGAGGTCCAGCGAGACCGGTCGCAGCCGGATCCCGCCGGGGCCCGGCTCCTTGGCCGTCATGTGCAGCTTCATGCCCTCGTCGGGCTGCACCTGGATGTGCAGCCGGTTGGGACCGACGGCTCCCTCGCTGTGCGGGAACATCGCGTGCGGCGGCTCCTTGAAGACCACCACGATCTCCGAGATGCGTCGGTCCATCCGCTTGCCGGTGCGCAGGTAGAACGGCACCCCGGCCCAGCGCCAGTTCTGCACCTCGGCGCGGATCGCCACGAAGGTCTCGGTGCTGCTGCCCGGGTGCCCGAGGTCGTCGGTGTACGACGTGACGGGTGCGCCGTCGACGAGTCCCGAGCCGTACCGGCCGCGCACCGTGTCGCGGTCGACGTCGGCGGGCTCCATCGGCTTGAGGGCCTGGAGGACCTTGAGCTTCTCGTCGCGCACCGTCTCGCGACCGACGTACGTCGGAGGCTCCATCGCGACGAGGCAGAGCAGCTGGAGCAGGTGGTTCTGCACCATGTCGCGCAGCGCGCCCGAACCGTCGTAGTAGCCGCCGCGCTCGCCCACACCGAGGGTCTCGGCGACGGTGATCTGCACGTGGTCGACCCAGCGCGAGTTCCACAGCGGCTCGAGGAAGGTGTTGGCGAACCGGGTGACGAGGAGGTTCTGGACGCTCTCCTTGCCGAGGTAGTGGTCGATCCGGAAGATCTGGGTCTCGGTGAAGACCCGGCCGACGGCCTCGTTGATCCGCCGGGCCGAGGCGAGGTCGGTGCCGATCGGCTTCTCCATCACCACGCGCGAGGCCTCGTCGACCACGTCGATGTCCTGGAGGCGTTCGCAGAGGGGGCCGAACAAGGCGGGGGCGACGGCGAGGTAGAAGACACGGACCGTCTGCTCCGCCCGCGGGGCCGTCTTGAGCAGCGCGTGCAGCTGGTCCCAGTGGTCGCCGTCCTCGGCGTCCAGCGTGAGGTGGTGGACGCGGTCGAGCAGGCGCTGCACGACGGCCGGGTCGAGATCGGCGGCGGGCACGTGCTCGCGCAGGGCCGCGGCGACGAGGTCGCGGTAGCCGGCGTGGTCGAAGTCGGTCCGGCTCACCCCGATCACCCGGGTCGCGTCGTCGAGGTGCTGCTCGCGCTCACGCTGGTAGAGGGCGGGAAGGATCTTGCGCAGGGCCAGGTCGCCGGTGCCGCCGAAGACCGTGAAGTCGCACGGCGGCAGCTGGCTGGCGAGGGAGTCGAACTCTGAGAGCTCCGAGGTCGGGAGGGTCACACGTCAACGCTAAGCCTCCTGAGCGTTCCCGACAAGCACTACTTACGTCTTTCTGAGACAAAAGTGGCCGGGTTGAGAGTGGGAAGAGTCGAAAGGTGCTGGGTGATCGGCCTAGAGTGGCCGCCGTGAGCCTGTCCGCGGGAGACCTCTTCGACCTGGTGCGCACCGGCGCCGCCGGGTCGCGCTCCGACCTGCGTCGGCTCAGCGGCCTCTCCCGTACGGCGGTCACCGCGCGGGTCGCGGCGCTCGCCGACGCGGGCCTGGTCGTGCTGGGGGAGGACCGACCCTCGACCGGTGGGCGACCGGCGACGGGCGTGATGCTCAACGCCCAGGCGGGGGTCGTGCTGGCCGCCGCCGTCGGACGCTCCCGCACCCAGGTGGCCGTCTTCGACCTCGCCGGCCTCGAGCTCGCGGCGGCCTCGCTCGACCACGCGCAGGGGACGGGCCCCGAGGAGGTCCTGCCCCCCGCCGTACGGCGCCTGGCCGAGCTGGGTGCGGAGGTCGCGGCCACCCGCGTCCTCGGGGTCGGCGTCAGCCTGCCCGGCACCGTGGACCCGGCGCGCGGCGTCAGCATCGACTCGCCCGTGATGGGCGGCTGGGACGAGGTCGCGCTGACGCCGTACTTCGCTGCGGTCGAGGCGTTCGCCGACGCGCCGATCTTCGTGGGCAACGACGCCGACGTGCTGGCGCGGTCCGAGCGGATGGGCCACGCCCAGGACTACTCCGACCTGCTGGTCGTCAAGGCCTCGACCGGTCTGGGTCTCGGCATCATCGCCGAGGGGCGCGTGGTCTCGGGGCACCGCGGCGCGGCCGGCGAGATCGGCCACACCAAGGTCGACGACGCCGCCGGCCTGCCCTGTCGCTGCGGCGACACCGGGTGCCTGGAGACCGTCGCAGGTGGCTGGGCCCTCGTCGCCCGTCTCGAGGAGGACGGCCGCCCCGTCGACCACGTCCGCGACCTCGTCGCCCGGGCGCTGACCGGTGACGCCGAGGCCAAGCACCTGCTGCGCGAGAGCGGCCGGCGTCTCGGTGACGTCCTCGGGGTCGCGATCAACCTGCTCAACCCCGAGGCGGTCGTCCTCGGGGGCGACATGGCCGGCGCCTTCGACGTGTACGCCGCCGGCGTGCGCGAGAGCGTCTACGCCCGCTCCTCGGCCCTGGCCACCAGCGGCCTGCAGGTCCTGCCCGCCACCTTCGGTGACCGCGCCGGCGTCGTCGGCTGCGCCGCGATGGCGCTCGACCAGGTCCTGCGGCCCAGTGCGATCGACGCCCGGCTGGGCCGCGGATGATCGGGTCGTGCCGGTGGTCCCACCGCCGTCAGTCCGTGCTCGCCGCTACGGCAGGGCTCGATGAAGGGCCTCGGCTGATCAGCCACACGGCCATCACCAGTTCCTGCAGCGCTATGGGCGCAGCCAGCACCGTCCGCCATCCGTCTATCGCGTACGGCGGCCCGTCGGACAGGCCGAGCAGAGCGGTGCAGAAGATCAGCACGACGCCGATCACACCCCATACCACCAATGCACGTGGAAGTAGCCGGGACTTGAGGAGCGCCACATAGGTGAGCAGTGCTCCAATTCCGTAGAACACGACGCCGAAACCGAAGTGTGACGCGTCGCGCAGGCTCGTCACCACGAGGCCCAGACTCGCAATGCCGGGCTGCTCCACGGAACCGCTCGGCAGCTGCGCCAGCACCACCAGCGCCACCAGTGCGAACGCAGAGCCTGCGGCGAACACGGCCTCCACGCCACGGAATGCGACCGCACCGACCGCGAGGGTGGGGCAGTGGGAACGCAGCAAGGCGTGGAACCCCAGGGCGATCCCTACCGCACCTGCAGCGGTGACCAGCTGCAGCACTGCGCTCGTCATGACCCTGCTCTGATGGTCCCCCGCCGCGGCCACGGCGCCCGCACCGTTGAACCGCTCACCGAGCACGAGCGTCCCGGCGAGGCTGGTGAACACACCCAGGGTGAGCATCGTGCCGACGGCGACACTGGCAGATCGCGGGACGGGCGGGTCACCGTCTGTCCGGACGATCGGACGGTCTCCTCCAGAACCGACAACAGGGGTCATGCCCGCACAATGCACGTGGTGGAGGCTCTTCCGTCATCAGGGAAACCACCGACCGAACCCGGATTCCACCCCGATGAGATCTCCGCGTGGTCGGTTGTCGAGGTGACAGCACACATCCGGGGGATGTGCCTCACGAGAGCATCGCCCTGGTTGTCCGCACGCAGCCTGGCAGGCGTCGGCACTACGCGAGCAGTCGTCCGTCGACTGGCTCAGCCCTGAGCGCGCACGCGGGTGGGGCGGAAGGTCACGACGACTCGCTCCTCGGCGGCCTGATCCGCCATCGCCTCCAGGCTCTGGCCGTAGGTGCCGATGATCTTGGCCATGAATGACCGTTCCTCATCGTCGTCCTCGATCTCGACCGTGGCGCGGACCTCGAGGGTCCGCAAGGGATTGGCGGGGTCGAGCGCGAAGACGGTGGCCACGGGCCGCGCCGCGAGGTTGGCGAACTTCTGGCGGTTCTTGGCCAGCGACGTGCGCAGCACGCCGTCATCGTCGAGCAGGATCCAGACCGCTGTGGTCTGGATGGATCCGTCGTCGTTGACCGTGCTGAGCGCCACCGTGGAGGACCTGACCAGGTGCTGGTGGGTCGCGGGGATGCCACCGATCAAGCTCATGATCGGCTCTCCGCCTCCGAGACGAGGTCGGCCTCGATTTCGAGCTCGATGCTGACTTTGTCGCCGAGTGCGGCGCCCCCGCCCGGGATTGGGCCGTTGTAGCTGACCCCGAAGTCGTGGCGCACGATCTCGGTCGTGGCCGAGAAGCCCGCCTTTCCAGTCCCCTCCTCCATACCCGGACCGAACTCGGGTGGGCCCATCGTGAGTGTCACCGGCTGGGTGACTCCACGGATCGTGAGGTCGCCGTCGATGAGGAAGTCTCCCTCGACCAAGCGCACGCCGGTGGAACGGAAGGTCAGCTGCGGGTGCTCGGCTGCATCGAAGAAGTCGGCAGAACGGACGTGGTCGTCGCGCATGGGGTTTCCGGTGTTGATCGATGTCGCCTCGATCGTGGCTTCAACCGACGACGTGTCCGGCGTCGCCCCGGTCACGATGGTCCCGGAGAAGGTGCCGAAGTGCCCACGCACCTTGCTGACCATCATGTGCTTGATCATGAAGCCGACGTGGGAGTGGACGGCGTCGATGGTCCAGGTCCCGGCGACCCAGTCGCGGGCGGGCATCTCAGTGGCGGTGGACATGTCTGTGCTCCTTTGTATGGTTCCGATGTGTGACTCGGTACTGTTTGATTACCAGAGCCACAGTCCCGGCCCCGTGGGCCAGTGGTCAATGCGGCACATTGCGATAACCGGGTTCCCTGGAGGTAACCGGCATGAGCGCCCAACGCAACGACCCAGCGTCCACGGCCTCGAGTCCTGTCGAAGCCGTTCCCAACGCCCCCGAGGCCTGTCGCGTCCGAGAGGTGCTCGACATGGTCGCCGACAAGTGGTCGCTCTACGTCGTCTCCAGCCTGGGCGCGGGTCCCAAGAGGTTCACGGTGCTCAAGCGTGAGGTCGACGGCATCAGTCAACGTATGCTCACCGTGACCCTGCGTGGTCTTGAGCGTGACGGCATCCTGACCCGCACCGTGCTCGAGGTGATGCCGCCGCATGTCACCTACACGCTGACTCCGATGGGCCACACCCTCCTCGACGCCATTGCCCCCCTCATCGACTGGGGTGCCGCCAATCTGGCCGACATCGACCGGGCGCGTGCCCGCTACCACGAGCACCGGTAGGCAGTCGGCATAGGTCGAGCCGCCATGGCGCGACCTCAAGGTGTGGGCCCCGTGGGACTCGAACCCACAACCTAAGGATTAAAAGTCCTCAGCTCTGCCAATTGAGCTAGGGGCCCGGTGTGCAGCGGCGCCAGCGTATCGCTGCTCGGCGTCCGGCCCGCGGGGTGCGCCCGCAGGTTGCGCCCCGTTTGGTCCCAAACGACAACAAATCCGCCCGGATCCCTGTCGTTTGGGACCAAACGGCATCCCCCGACCCCGCCCCGGCGACACCTCTCGCCGGCGCACCGTCCCGCCTCGTGCGAGCGATTCGTCGTACGGCGAAGCCTCCGTCTGGGCCTGGAGACGTCCTCGGCAACCGTCGTGTCACGCAACGTTCACACAGGTCGGGAGGATTGGGGGCGTACAGACCGTGCTACCTGGCCAGGTGCTTGCTACTGTTGTTCTCGCAACAGGTGCAAGTTCCAGCAGGTCTGACGCCCGCGGAGTTTGTGATCCAACGGCGTTTCTTCTCTTGGCTAAGCTCAATTGCTCAATCAGGGTCGGAGCGCAGTGTCACCGCACTTGCTGTGGGTCGTCGAAGTGACGGCTCCCACCCGAATGAGGAGTATCGAGCACATGGCTCAAGGCACCGTGAAGTGGTTCAACGCCGAGAAGGGTTTCGGCTTCATCGCGCAGGAGGACGGCGGCGACGACGTCTTCGTGCACTACTCGGCGATTCAGACCCAGGGCTACAAGTCCCTGGACGAGAACCAGAAGGTCGAGTTCGACGTCACCCAGGGGCCCAAGGGCCCGCAGGCGGAGAACGTCCGCCCCGTGTGACACCTGCTGGTCGCTGACCAGACGTTGACGCGAGGCCCCGCCGTACGGCGGGGCCTCGTGTTGCATTTCGGAGCAGCGGCGGGTCGCGAGGACAGCGCGTGCCCGCTCCGTGCCCGCTCCGTGCCCGCTCCCTGAGAGCTCCCTGAGCGCGTCCGGACCCCGACCCCGGACAAATCCCGGACACGGGCGAACCCTGTCCGGGGACTGCTCAGGGCTGTCCGGGCCTGGCCCGTCCGGAACGTGCCGAATGGCCCGGTATGACCATCACGTCCTGCTGGCCCAGGCCGTAGACTCGGGGCCACAGGTTCGACCAGTCACGTATTTCGGGAGCGAGGGGGACTGATGCACGACCAATTCGACGTCACCCTCGAGGACGTGGACCTTCTCGGCGAGGTGGAGCTGACCACCAACCTCATCATCGCGGCCAGCGAGGCCGAGGAGATGCTGAGTCCGGACGAGATCGATCGCATTCTCGGGGTCAGGCCAGACGTCCCCCCTGCGAGGCGCGAGGCCTAGCAGGGTCGACCTGGCGGTCGATCGGGCGATCGGGCGATCGGGCGACGTCAGCAGGTCGCGAACAGCACCGGACCACTGCTGAGGTCCGAGACGACGTACGCGCCCGGCTCGGGAGCCAGGTCGAAGACGACCGCCTGCCCGGTCACGCTGACCCGCTCGAGGGCGAACCGCTCGGAGAAGTCGCCGCCCTGCCCCGGCGCCGGTCCTGTCGCGAGCACGGCGCGGGTCTCGGCGTTGGTGCGCGCTCGCTCCTCGGACTCGAAACCCATCACGACCTGCACCGCGCCGCCGGGGACGACCCCGATGGAGAAGCCGGTGAGCGGGTTGACGTCGCCGGCAGCGGCGACCAGCGCCTTGCCCTCCTCCTCGTCGGTGACGTCGGCGCGAGCCATGGCCAGGGCGCTGCAGGCCTGATCGCCGGTCGCGAGCGAGGCGGACAGGGGCTCGGCGACGGCGGTCACGACCTCGCGCGGCAGGGCCTCGGTCGCCTCGTCGGCGCCCGACCGCATCGCGGCCAGCGCACCGGTCAGGGTGTCGCTGGCGTAGAGCATCCCGGCGTCCTCGTCGAGGGAGATGATCGTCAGCTCGGGGCTGACGACGGAGGTGATCTGGTCCTCGACGGGGTTCGCCACCCAGGGCCCGGTCACCGCGTCGGGCTCCTCGTAGCCGGCCTCGCGCAGCCGCGAGGCGACGAAGTCGTAGTCGAGGTCGGGCCCGGCGCGCATCGTCAGGGTGGCCACCGTGGGTCCCTGGCTGAACAGCTCCCAGTCGAGGGTGGCGGGGGAGAAGCCGAGCCGCTCCTGCATCACGACCGCCGAGCTGCCCAGCGCCGTCGTGGAGGTCAGGTCCTCCTCGAAACCCCGCTCCAGGAGGTCCTCGACGGCCGTGGCCGGCGAGGCCGCGTCCAGGTCGAGCCCGACCTCACGCCGTACGGCGGTCCAGTCGGTCCACGAGAACCTCACGCTGTCCTCGGGCGCCATCGCCAGTGCCCCGGCGAGGCGGGTCCGGTCCGTGTCGTCGTCCCCGCGTGCCTGGAGGATCACGACCACGGCCGTCACCAGGACGGCCAGGGCGACCAGCGCACCCACGATGGTCATCAGACGTTTACGCATCACTGAGGTGCCGGGTCTCCTAGCTGGGCGGCGATGGTGTGAGACTAGCCGTCGTGCCCGCCTCCCCGTCACGAGCCGCACGAGCCGCAGGTCCAGCCGCGCGGCCACCCGCCTCCGACCCGGGCGTCGCGACCACCGGTCCCCAGGACGTCCTGGCCGCAGGAGTCGTCGTCTTCCGCCCCGGTCGCCGGGTCCTGCTGGTCCACCGCCCGAAGTACGACGACTGGTCCTTCCCCAAGGGCAAGCTCGACCGGGGCGAGCACCACACGGTCGCCGCGGTGCGCGAGGTCGCCGAGGAGACCGGCCTGCACGTGCGTCTCGGGCCGGCCCTCGCCGCCCAGCGCTACCCCTTGGGCGGACATCCGGAGCGAGCCGGCGCCCCGGGGCACCCGGGCACCCAGCGCAGCAAGACCGTCTTCTACTGGGCCGGTCGCGCCGTGGGCGACGATGACGTCAGTGGCTACCGCCCCAACGCGGAGGTGGACGCGGTGGAGTGGGTCGATGCCGAGGAGGCCGCCGAGCGACTCACCTACCCGCACGACCGGACGACGTTGGCCGAGGCACTCAAGCGCCGCCGCAAGACCCGTGCGGTGATCCTGCTGCGCCACGGCAAGGCGAGGTCGCGGCGGGCGTGGCGCCAGGACGACCGCGAGCGCCCGCTGCTCAAGCCCGGGCAGCTCCAGGCCGAGCGCCTGGTGCCCTTGCTGGCGGCGTACGGCGTCACCCGGGTGATCAGCTCGACCAGCACCCGCTGTCTGCAGACCGTGGAGCCCTTCAGCGCCACGACCGGCTGGGAGCTGGAGCAGCGCCGGCGCCTGTCCGAGGAGGACGTGTCGTCCAAGGGGCTGGCCCGGGTGGTCGACGAGGTGCTCGGCGACACCCGCTCGACGGTGGTGTGCACCCACCGTCCCGTGCTGCCCGCGCTGTGCGACGCGCTGGGCGTGGAGCACCCCGGTCTCGAGCTGGGGGAGATGCTCGTCCTGCACCTGCGCAAGAACAAGGTGGCGGGGATCGAACGCCATCTGCCGCGGTGAGTCAAGGCCTCTGAGGCTTGTTCACGTGATCGACGTCTCACCGTCCGGCACCCGTGATCATTTTACTTGTCTGAGTTCACCGCTCGTTCACCCATGACCACTGAGCACGCCACTTCGCCTCCCCAGAGTGGGTCAACGTCAAGACCCTGACTCATGAGGAGAAACCGAAGTGAAGATCACTTCTGCTCGCCAGGCCATCGTGCCCGGCATTGCGGTACTTGCCCTTGCTCTGACCGCCTGCGGCGCCGACAACGAGGACGCCGCTCCCACCGGTGGCGGCGACGGCACCGAGGCGGTCGAGACGGGCCTCACGGGCACCCTCTCGGGCGGCGGAGCCTCCACGCAGCAGGCCGCCATGGGCGCCTGGGCGGTCGGCTTCCAGGGGATCAACCCCGACACCACCATCAACTACGACCCCATCGGCTCCGGTGGCGGGCGTGAGCAGTTCATCTCGGGCGGCTTCCCGTTCGCGGGCTCCGACGCCTACCTGACCGACGACGAGGGTGAGCTCAGCGCTGCCGAGGAGCAGTGCGGCGGCACCGTCATCGAGGTGCCCAGCTACGTCAGCCCGATCGCCGTGGCCTACAACCTCCCCGGCGTCGACACGCTCAACCTCGCGCCGGAGACCCTCGCGGGCATCATGGCCGGCAAGATCACCACCTGGGACGACCCGGAGATCGCCGACGAGAACCCCGACGCCGACCTGCCCTCCGAGCGGATCAACGCCGTGCACCGCTCCGACGAGTCGGGCACCACGGAGAACTTCACCGACTACCTGACCGCCGTCGCCCCCGACGTGTGGGACGCCGGGGCGATCGAGATCTGGCCGACCGAGTTCGGCGGCGAGGGCGCCAACGGCACCTCCGGTGTCGTGCAGACGATCACCAACTCCGAGTTCTCCATCGGCTACGCGGACGCCAGCCAGGCCCAGGCCCTCGGCCTGGCCAACATCGGCGTCGGCGACGAGTTCGTCCCGCCGTCGGCCGAGGCCGCCGCGCAGATCCTGCTCGCCTCGCCGCCGGCCGACGTCGCCACCGACACGCAGCTGGTCTTCGACCTGGACTTCGCGACCGAGGAGTCCGGCACCTACCCGGTCGTGCTCACGTCATACCTCCTGGCCTGCCAGTCCTACGACGACGCCGAGACCGCCGCGCTCGTCAAGGGCTTCGTGACCTACGTCCTCAGTGACGCGGGCCAGGAGCAGGCGGCCGCCGAGGCCGGCTCCGCTCCGCTCAACGACGACCTCCAGGCCCAGGCCCTCGAGATCGTCGACGCGATCAGCTGAGCTGATCCCTGCACCACCACGACGTCGTGACCGGGGCCGGCCGCTTGCCAAGCCGGCCCCGGCACGGCCATCGTGATGTCCGACCGTTCAGCATCTGAGGAAGAGACAACCGTGGCTGGAACAGTCCAGGAGAGCCCGACCGAGCCGGACCCGGGTGCACCCGGTGGCTCCGTCGTCACGTCCGACGGAGGATCCACGGGTCGCGTCGGTGACCGGGTCTTCGCCGGCCTGAGCGTCGGCTCAGCCGTCCTGATCGTCATCGTCCTCGCCGGCGTCGCGATCTTCCTGCTCGAGCAGGGCCTGCCCGCGCTCGGCAACAGCGGTGAGTCGGCCTACGGCAAGGACAACATCTGGGCGTACGTCGGCCCGTTGCTGTTCGGCACGCTGCTCGCGGCCCTGATCGCGATGATCATCGCGACGCCGCTGGCCATCGGGGTCGCCCTGGTGATCTCGCACTACGCGCCGCGCCGCATCGCCACGGCCTTCGGGTGGCTGATCGACCTGCTGGCCGCGATCCCCAGCGTCGTCTACGGCCTGTGGGGCATCAACTTCCTGGCCCTCAACCTGGTGCCGGTCTACAACTGGATGGGCGACAACCTCGGCTGGTTGCCGTTCTTCGAGGGCCCGGTGCCCAACTCGGGGCGCACCATGATGACCGGCGGCATCGTGCTCGCGGTGATGGCGCTGCCGATCATCACCGCCATCTGCCGCGAGATCTTCGCCCAGACGCCGAAGATGCACCAGGAGGCCGCGTTGGCCCTGGGCGCCACGCGCTGGGAGATGATCCGGATGACGGTCTTCCCCTACGCCCGCTCGGGCATGTTCTCCGCCGTCCTCCTCGGCCTGGGCCGGGCGCTCGGCGAGACGATGGCGATCGCGCTGGTGCTGCCGCCGAGCGTGCTGGTCTCGTTCAACCTGATCACCGCCGAGGGCGCCTCCTCCACCATCGCGGCCAACATCGCCAACAACTTCGGCAACGCGTCCGGCTCGAAGGTCGACACCCTGATCTTCTCCGGCCTCGTGCTGTTCGTGATCACGTTCGCCGTCAACTTCCTCGGCCGCGCGATCGCGGCCCGCGGACAAGTGAAGGGTTGAGCCGATGACCGATCTCACCACGACGCCGAGCACCTCTGACGCCCTTCCGCTGCAGGCACCGAGCCTCCCGCGCTACGGCACGATCTTCGCCGTCGTCTTCGCCATCGCGGTCGGCGCCCTGGTCAGCATGGTCATCGGGGCGGGCTACGTCGCCGCCCTGGTCATCGCCTGGCTGGTCCTCGTCGTCGCGCTGCCCCTGTGGTCCCTCGCGATCGAGGGAGGACGCAAGGCCGTCGACCGGGTCGCGACGCTGCTGATCTGGTCGACGTTCGGCCTGGCGATGATCCCCCTGGTCTCGCTGATCTACACGGTGGTCAGCAAGGGCTCGGGCATCCTGTCCGGGCAGTTCTTCAACAACTCGATGCGCAACGTCCTCGGCGAGGGCGGCGGCATCTACCACGCCATCTTCGGCACCTTGATCGTCACCGCCCTGGCCGCGGCGATCTCGGTCCCGATCGGCATCCTGACCGCGATCTACCTGGTCGAGTACGGCAAGGGCAAGAAGCTCGCGCGGGTGATCACCTTCCTGGTCGACGTGATGACCGGGATCCCCTCGATCGTGGCCGGGCTCTTCGCCTACGCGTTGTTCGTGCTGATCTTCGGACCCGGCGTCCGACTCGGCATCGGCGGCTCGGTGGCGCTCTCGGTGCTGATGATCCCGATCGTGGTGCGCTCCTCCGAGGAGATGCTCAAGCTGGTGCCCGACGAGCTGCGCGAGGCGTCGTACGCCCTCGGGGTGCCGAAGTGGCGCACGATCGTGAAGGTCGTCGTACCGACCGCGATCGCCGGCATCGTCACCGGTGTGACCCTGGCCATCGCACGCGTCGCCGGTGAGACCGCGCCGCTGCTGATCATCGCCGGCTTCACGACCGACACCAACCTCAACCCGTTCAGCGACCGGATGACGACGCTGCCCGTCTACATCTTCCAGTCGATCGCCTCCCCGCCGGGGCTGTACCGGCAGGAGTACGAGGACTACGCCTGGGGTGCCGCGCTGACCCTGGTCACGATCGTCATGCTCCTCAACGTGCTCGCCCGCGTGATCGGCGCGGTCTTCGCACCCAAGTCCGGTCGCTGACCCGTCCGTTCTGCCCAGTTCTGCCCTAGCGTTGCCCCAGCAGAGACTCTGAAAGCAAGGAACACCAACCATGGCCAAGAGCATCGACGTCTCCGACCTGAACATCTACTACGGCGACTTCCTCGCCGTCGAGGGTGTCAACATGACGATCCGTGCCCGCTCGGTGACGGCGTTCATCGGCCCGTCCGGCTGCGGCAAGTCGACCTTCCTGCGCTCCCTCAACCGGATGCACGAGGTGATCCCCGGAGCCCGCGTCGAGGGCAAGGTGATGGTCGACGGCCAGTCGCTCTACGACCCCGGCGTCGACCCGGTCTCGGTGCGCCGTCAGATCGGCATGGTCTTCCAGCGCCCCAACCCGTTCCCCACGATGTCCATCTACGACAACGTCCTGGCCGGCAAGCGCCTCAATGCCAAGCGGATGAGCAAGTCGGAGTCCAACGACCTGGTGGAGAAGTCCCTGCGCGGCGCCAACCTGTGGACCGAGGTCAAGGACCGTCTCAACAAGCCCGGCATGGGTCTCTCCGGCGGCCAGCAGCAGCGACTGTGCATCGCCCGCGCGATCGCCGTCGAGCCGCAGGTCCTGCTGATGGACGAGCCGTGCTCGGCGCTCGACCCGATCTCGACGTCGGCGATCGAGGACCTCATCCACGAGCTGAAGTCCGACTACACGATCGTCATCGTCACCCACAACATGCAGCAGGCCGCCCGCGTCTCCGACGAGACCGGCTTCTTCAACCTCAAGGCGACCGGCGAGCCCGGCCACCTGGTGGAGTTCAACCCCACCAAGAAGATGTTCTCCAACCCCGACGAGGAGTCGACCGAGGCCTACATCTCGGGTCGTTTCGGCTGATCGGCCGACCACTCGGGATAGTCCCTGACGAAATGGCCCCTGCCGGGGCCGTGAAGGGGCCACTTCGTCGGTTCTGAGCGGCCTGTGGAGAGGCGCCAGCGCGCCAGGCCGTCTCGGGTCAGCATGAGGGCATGTCCTCCACGCCCGACACGTCGCTGCCGCCCGGCCTCGTGCTGCCGGTCCGGTGCGGCCCCGGAGGTCCGAGTCGCAAGGCGGCGCGCGGGCCCCACTGGCGTCGCACGAGCCACGGCTTCTACGTGCCGGCCTCGGTGAGCGACGACGACGTACGCCAACGCATCGTCGAGGCCTCCGTGCTCGTCCCGCCGAGTGGTGCGATCACCGGCTGGGCCGCACTGTGCTGGAGGGGAGGCCGGTGGTTCGACGGCCGGACGGCCTCCGGCCACCGCCTGCCGGTCACGATCGTGTCCGGCACCAACGACATCCGCGCGCAACCGGGCATGCGACCGAGCGGGGAGGGACTCGACCCGCGGCGCGTCCACCGCGTCGACGGCATCCGGGTCACCGACGCCTGCTTCGCGGCGTCGTTCGAGATGAGGTACGCCGCCAGCGACCGCGCCGCCGTCGTGGTGCTCGACATGGCGGCCTACTCCGACCTGGTCTCCGTCGACGAGATGGCGGCCTACCTCGCCACACAGAGCGGGTGGACCGGCGTGCCGCGCGCCCGCCGGGCGTTGGCGCTGGCCGAGGAGAACAGCTGGTCGCCGCCCGAGTCGGACCTGCGACTGGTCTGGGCCCTGGCGGGAGGCAGGCCCCGACCGGTGTGCAACCGACCGCTCTTCGACCTTCGTAGTGGAGCCCACATCGGCACCCCCGACGTCATCGATCCGGTGGCCGGGGTCGCGGGGGAGTACGACGGCGACCTGCACCTCGTGCGCTCGCAGCGCAACCACGACCTGCGTCGCGAGGGGGCCTTCCGGGGCCGCGACATCGAGACCGTGACGATGACGGCGCCGGACCGTCACGATCCGTCGGCCTTCCTGCAACGACTCGACACGGCGTACCGGCACGCGGCGCAGCACCCGGTCGAGCAGCGGACCTGGACCCTCGAGCAACCGCCCTGGTGGACGCCGTCGCACACGGTGGCGCACCGGCGGGCGATGACCGAACGCCAACGGCGGCGCTTCCTGGGCCACCGGGCCGCCTGAGGCAGCCGGGTCTCCAGAACCGACGAAGTGGCCCCTCAACGTGCCGATCAGGGGCCATTTCGTCAGGGACTATCCCGGTGGGGGCGTCAGGTCGGGACGACCGCCGCCAGTACGACGTACGACGCCGCGGCGGCGAGGCCGGCCATCGGGAAGGTGAGCACCCAGGCCATCACGATCCGACGCGCGACGACCCACCGCACGGCCGTGAACCGCTTCGTCGCGCCGGCTCCCATCACCGAGGAGGTGATGGTGTGCGTGGTGGAGATCGGGGCTTCGAAGGCGTACGCCGTCGTGTAGAGCACGGAGGCCGCGACCGACTCCGCAGCGAAGCCGCGGGCGGGGTCGAGGTCGATGATCCGGCGTCCGAGGGTGCGCATGATCCGCCAGCCGCCCGCGTAGGTGCCGAGCGAGATGGCGGACGCCGCGGCGAGGATCACCCAGATCGGGAGGTCGTCGTCGGCGCCGACGTACCCGCCGGCGAGCAGGGCGAGGAAGATGACGCCCATCGTCTTCTGGGCGTCCTGGAGCCCGTGGCCCAGCGCCATCGCGGCGGCAGAGAGGGTCTGGGCGAGCCGGAAGCCGCGGTTGGCGCGCGAGGGGTTGGCGCGGCGGAAGATCCACATGAGCGCGATCATCGCCGCGAAGCCCAGGCCGAAGGCGATCACCGGGGACAGCACCATCGGGATGACGACCTTGTTGACGACGACGTCCCACTTCGCGGTCGCCCCGGCCGCCAGCGCGGCCCCCACGAGACCACCGATCAAGGCGTGGGAGGACGAGGAGGGCAGGCCGTAGTACCAGGTGAGGAGGTTCCACGCGATGGCGCCGAGGAGCCCGGCCATCACCACGACCAGGGCGTCGTTGCCCACCCCGGGGTCGATCGTCTCCGAGACGGTCTGGGCGACCTTCTGCCCCAGGAAGGCGCCGATGAAGTTCATCACCGCCGCCATGATCAACGCGATGCGGGGTGTGAGGGCGCGGGTCGAGACGGACGTGGCGATCGCGTTGGCGGCGTCGTGGAACCCGTTGGTGTAGTCGAAGACGAGGGCGATCACGACGACCGCGATGACGATCGTCAGGGTGAGGGACAAGGCCTCAGCCTTCCTTGACGGCGATCTGCTCCACGATGTTCGCGACCTTCTCGAAGGCGTCGATCGCGGACTCCAGCGCCTCCACGATGTCCTTGAGCTTGAGGACCTCCATGGTCTTGTACTCGCCGGAGAAGAGGTGAGCCAGGATCTGGCGGTGGTTGCGGTCGCCGGTGTTCTCGAGCCGGTTGACCTCGATCCAGTACTCGTCGAGCGACTGCATCGAGCGCAGGTTGGGCATCGCCGCGGCCGTCAGCTCGGCGCACCGGGCGAGCACCTCCACCTGCTGGGACAGTGCGGCCGGCAACGTCTCCACCTCGTAGAGGAGAATCAGGTCGACGGCCTCGTCCATCTCGTCCATGACGTCGTCGAGCCCCGAGGCGAGGGCGTAGATGTCCTCACGGTCGAACGGCGTGATGAACGTGGTGTTGACCCGTCGCACGATGCCGTGGGTCGTCTCGTCCGCGTCGTGCTCGGCGGCGCGCATCCGCTTGGCGACGTCCTGCTTCGCCGAGCCCTCGGCCGCGAGCATCTCGGCCAGCAGCCCGGACCCGACCACGAGGTGCTGGGCCGCCTCGGTGAAGAGGTCGTAGAAGGCCGCATCGACCGGCTTGAAACGCAGACCCACGTGAACTCCTGATGAGGCGAAGATGAACCGCCGAACATGCTAGAGGGTCCGTGGCCTCGACCCCCTCAGGGCCGGGCGCACGGCGGCGCACCACCGCCGGGTGACGGCGGGCGGCGGCCCGGTCAGGACGTCGTACGGCGCCGCCGCTGGCCCTCGATGAGCGACTCCTGCAGGTGGACGGTGCCGTCGTTGCTGGCCCAGCTGCCGTCGCTGCCGAGCACCCAGGCGCGGGTGTCGTCGTCGAAGGCCGTGTCCAGCATCGCGCCGACCGAGGCGATCGAGTCGGGGTGCGGCAGCCGCACCAGCACCTCGACGCGGCGGTCGAGGTTGCGGTGCATCATGTCGGCCGAGCCGATCCACGCGGTCGGCTCGCCGCCGCCCTCGAACCACGCGACCCGGCTGTGCTCGAGGAAGCGACCCAGGATCGAGCGGACGGTGATGTTCTCGGACAGGCCGGGCACGCCGGGGCGCAGCGCGCAGATCCCGCGGACGAGGAGCTCGACCTTCACGCCCTCCTGCGAGGCCAGGTAGAGCGCGTCGATGACGCCCTCGTCGACCACCGAGTTGGCCTTGAGTCGTACGCCGGAGGGCCGCCCGGCGGCGTGGTGGGCGATCTCGGCGTGGATCTGCTCGACCAGCCCGGAGCGCACGGAATCGGGCGCCACGAGCAGGTGCTCGTAGGAGGCGTTGCGCGACCAGCCGCTGAGGTTGTTGAAGAGGTGGGCGACGTCCTCGCCGATCGCCTCGTCGGTGGTGATCAGCCCGAGGTCCTCGTACATCCGCGCGGTCTTGGAGTTGTAGTTGCCGGTGCCGATGTGGGTGTAGCGCCGGATCCCGTGCCCCGAACCGCCCTCGTCGCGCACCACGAGCGCGAGCTTGCAGTGCGTCTTGAGCCCGACGATGCCGTAGACGACGTGACAGCCGGCCTGCTCGAGCTTGCGCGCCCAGCGGATGTTGGCCTGCTCGTCGAAGCGCGCCTTGATCTCCACGATCACCAGCACCTGCTTGCCGGCGTCGGCGGCGTCGATGAGGGCGTCGATGATGGGGGAGTCGCCGGAGGTGCGGTAGAGCGTCTGCTTGATCGCCAGCACGTGCGGGTCGGCGGCGGCCTGCTCGATGAAGCGCTGGACCGAGGTCGCGAACGAGTCGTACGGGTGGTGCAGCAGTACGTCGTGACGCCGGGCCGCCTTGAACACGTCCACGGGTGCCGACGACTCGACCTCGGCCAACCGGTGGTGGGTGGTCGGCACGAACGCGGGGTACTTGAGCTCCTCGCGGCTGAGGTCGGCGATGCCGTGGAGCCCGCGCAGGTCGAGCGGCCCGGGCAGCCGGAAGACCTCCTCCTCGGAGATGTCGAGCTCGGAGACGAGCAGCTCGAGCACGGCGTCCGAGATCGACTCCTCGACCTCGAGCCGCACGGGCGGGCCGAAGCGCCGCCGGAGCAGCTCCTTCTCGAGGGCGGCGAGGAGGTTCTCGGCGTCGTCCTCCTCGACCTCGAGGTCCTCGTTGCGGGTGACGCGGAAGGTGTGCGCCTCGAGCACCTCCATGCCGGGGAAGAGCCGTTTGAGGTGGGCGCCGATGACGTCCTCGAGCGGCACGAACCGTGCGCCCTTGCCGGCGCTGGCCGCGCGGTCGAGCGGGATGAACCGGTCGAAGGTCTGCGGCACCTTGACCCGAGCGAAGTGCTCCTTGTCGGACTGCGGGTCGCGGATCACGACGGCGAGGTTGAGCGACAGCCCGGAGATGTAGGGGAACGGGTGGGCGGGGTCGACTGCCAGCGGCGTCAGCACCGGGAAGATCCGGTCGCGGAAGAGTCGCTTGCAGGCCTTCTGCTCGTCCCGGTCGAGGTCGTCCCAGCGGACGAGCTCGATGTCGTGCTCGACCAGGGCCGGCACGATCTGGTCGCGGAACAGCCCCGCCTGGCGCGAGCTGAGCTCGCGCGTGGTGGTCCAGATCTGCTCGAGCACCTCGCGCGGCATCAGCCCCGATGCCGCGCGTACGGCGAGCCCGGCGGCGATGCGTCGCTTGAGGCCGGCGACGCGCACCATGAAGAACTCGTCCAGGTTGCTGGTGAAGATCGCCAGGAACCGCGCCCGCTCCAGCAGCGGCTGGCTCTCGTCCTCGGCGAGCTCGAGCACGCGCTGGTTGAAGCGCAGCCAGGACAGCTCGCGGTCGAGGAACCGGTCCTCGAAGCCCTCGACGGCCGCGACCAGCTCGGGGTCGGGCTCGTAGACGGCGTCGACCTCGTAGGCCTCGTCGGGCACCCCGGTCGAGGACTCCACGCGCGCGGTGCCCGAGGCTCCCGAGCTCATCGAGGTGCCGGTGCCGGGGACGATCTCCAAACTCATGGAGTCACTCTGTCACCGTCATGTGAACAGTGGGAGACACAGTCGTCCGCGCACCTCGACCCCACCCGGTAGGTTGCCCGGGTGAGCCTCACCGACCGCGTCGAAGCCCTGTCCCTGCGCCTCACGATGGGGCTGCCCGAGGTCGTCCAGCGCCGTCTCGCCGGCGCCCCGATCGTCCTCGACGGCCAGACCCTGGCGCCGGAGACGCAGCTGATGCTGCGACTCAAGAAGGTCGCCAAGCTGCCGTCGGCCGAGCTGCTGCCCGTGCCCCAGGGGCGGGTCGTCGTCGAGCACGAGGCCGCGATGGCCGGAGGCACCCAGCCGATCGGCTCCGTGCGCGGCCTGGCCGTCGGCGACCTGCCCGCGCGGCTCTACATCCCGACGACCGCGGCTCCGGAGCCGGCGCCGCTGCTGGTCTTCTTCCACGGCGGCGGCTTCATGTACGGCGGCCTGGACTCCCACGACGCCACGTGTCGCCTCCTGGCCGAGCAGGCCGGCGTACGCGTCCTGGCCGTCGACTACCGCCTCGCTCCCGAGCACCCGTTCCCGGCGGCGCACGACAACGCCCTCGCGGCGTACCGCTGGGTCGTGCGGCACGCCGCCTCCCTCGGCGCCGACCCGCAGCGGCTCGCGGTGGGCGGCGACTCCGCGGGCGGCACCCTGGCCGCCGCGACGGCCATCGCCGCCGCGCAGGAGGGTCTGCCGCTGGCCTTCCAGCTGCTGGTCTACCCGGCCGTCGACGCGCGCCGCGCCACCCGGAGCCTCGAGCTCTTCAGCGAGGGTTTCTACCTGACGAAGGCGTTCATGGACCTCGCCAACGCCAGCTACGTCCCCGACGTCGCCGAGCGTGACGACATCCGGATCTCGCCGCTGCGCCACGACGTGCCGCAGGGCCTGGCCCCGGCCTACGTCTGTACGGCGGGCTTCGACCCGCTGCGCGACGAGGGCGAGGCCTACGCCCAGGCCCTGGCGGCTGCCGGCGTGCAGGTGCGGATGCACCGCTTCCCCGACCAGATCCACGGCTTCTTCAACATCGTCGGTGTCGGTCGTCGCTCGCGCGCAGCCGTCCTCGAGATCGCGGCCGCGCTCGAGGCCGGTCTCGCCTGACCTGTCTTGCCTGTCATCGACTTCCCCGACGTCGCCACACCGGGCACCGCCGACGTCGACCCGACCGTCGCGATCGCGATGCGCGCCGACCTGTGGCCGAGGGCCCCAGCGGTACGACGAAGCGGCTCGCGCCGGGCGGCGTGGCGACCGTGAAGGTCAAGGTGAAGCTGTCGAAGAAGGCGAAGAAGAAGCTCACCCTCTCCGTGGTCGCCGCCTCCACGACCGACGCCAGGAAGAAGGACAAGGCCGCCGCGGTGATCAAGGCCAAGGGCTGACCGCCGCGCTGCGGAGGCTGACCCGCGAGCGCCGGCGAGGCCCATAGCGACCATCAAGCACGTAACTATCATCGGTGATAGTATCTTTCATGTGTGTATCACGCGGGAAGGGCTATCGTCATGGCCTTCATAGGACGCGACGACCAGTTGCGACGGCTGGGGACGCTGCTGGAGCGGGTGCGGACGTCCCAGGACCGCAAGCCCGGCAAGGCGTTGCTGATCCGAGGACGGCGGCGCGTCGGGAAGTCGCGTCTGGTCGAGGAGTTCGTCGAGCGCTGCGGCGTGCCGCACGTCTTCTACGCAGCGGCCGGTCGGCCGCTCGCGGAAGAGCTGCGGTCGTTCTGTGATGAAGTCGCAGCCTCGGACCTGCCAGACGCCGAGATGTTCCGCGATGTCCGACCCGACTCCTGGGACGCTGCCCTGCGTCTGCTCGCCCAGGCGCTGCCCGAGTCCGGCAGCGTCGTGGTGCTCGACGAGCTGCCCTACCTCGCTGCCAGGGATGACGGATTCGAAGGCACGTTGCAACGCGCGTTCGACCGGCACCTGTCCACGCACCGCTTGCTGCTCGTCGGCATCGGGTCCGACCTGGCGATGATGGAGGCGCTCAACGACTACGGACGCCCGTTCCACCAACGCGCGACCGAGATGGTAGTGCCACCACTGTCTCCGGCGGAGGTCGGCGCCATGCTCGAGCTGGGCGCCGCGGACGCGTTCGACGCCTACCTGATCACCGGCGGACTGCCCCTCATCTGTGAGGAGTGGTCCTCCGGCCTGTCCATGTGGGAGTACCTCGATCGTGCGCTCAACGACCCGACCTCGGCGCTGCTCGTCTCGGCGGAGCGAGCCCTGGCCGCGGAGTTCCCGACCGAGGCTCAGGCCCGGGCGGTGCTGGGTGCCATCGGCAGTGGGGAGCGAACGTTCACCACCATCGGACGACAAGCAGGCGGACTGCCGCACGGCTCTCTCCATCGGTCGATGAACGTCTTGACGCACAAGCGGGTGGTCGAGGCCGACCAGCCTCTGTCCACGAGGCCGGGGGGCAAGGACAAGCGATATCGGGTGGCGGACCCGTACCTGCGCTTCTGGCTGTCGTTCGTCGGTCCTCGGATCACCGAGATCGAGCGTGGTCGTGGAGACCGTGCCCTTGCCCGCGTGCGCACCTCGTGGACGTCGTGGCGAGGACGGGCCATCGAGCCAGTACTGCGTGAGGCGCTCGACCGGCTCGCTCCACCGATCGCGGTGGCAGCGAGCGGGGCTCCGGGGGTGGTCGGTGGCTACTGGACGCGCACCAATGACCCGGAGATCGACATCGTGGTCGCGGACCGGGCGCCGATCGCCCAGGAGATCGTGGCGGTGGGGTCGATCAAGTGGTTGGAGACGGCGCCGTTCGACGGATCCGACTTCGCCGAGCTGGTGATCCATCGGACGCAGCTTCCGGGGGCGTCGCCTGAGACTCCGCTCGTAGTCTTGTCGCGGTCGGGATGCGTCGTCGGTGGGGTCACCCACCTGGGGCCGGAGGATCTCATCGCAGCATATTCGTGACGCCGCCCGGCCCCTGGTCATCGCAGCTCCAGCCGTCGAGCCTGTCGGGACCCCCTGGTCAGGCGCTACAACCCCGGCCGGTACCGGCGCAACAACGCCATGAACTCCTCCGGGTCGACCATGGTCGCGTCCACGTCGAAGGGGTCGAGGGCACGGCGGTAGAAGCGCACCCGCCAGTGGGTGTCGTCGGTGTCGCCGGAGACCTCGAGGCGGGTCGCGGCGTTGGTCAGGTCGAAGCTGAGCGCCTGGTCGCCGCGGCGGACCTGCACGACGCCCTCCTCGACCCACACCTCGACGGGAACCACGCGCGTGCGCCACGCGGCACGGCCCAGCAGCCCGGAGGCGAGCAGCGCGCCGAGGCTGAACAGGTTGAGGAAGCCGTTGTTGGCCAACGACAGCAGCGCGACGAGGAAGACGGCCGCAGCGGTGCCGGCGAGCGCGATGGGGAGCACGATCGGGTCGCTGCCGTCGGCGGAGCGAGCGATGCTGCGCGGGCCGCCGCGCCCCTCGCTCGGCGCGGCGCCGTCGCTGCTCGGGGACGCGCGGGGGACGGTCAGGCCGGTCTGGTCGAGCAGTGGCAATCGACCCGCGTCGGCCTCCGGCATCCCGGCCGACGCGAGCCGGGCGCGGGCCTGGCCCAGCTCCTCGGCGAGCTGTTCGGCGATGTCCTCGGCCTCGCGCACTCGCCGACGCAGGGAGTCGCGCTCGGCGCGGAGCGCGGCGAGCTCGGTCGGTTCGACGGGCTCAGCGGCGTCGTCCGGGTCGGACGCGGGCGCGCTCACAGGTCGGGCCGCCACTGCCGCAAAGCCTCGGTGAAGAGCATCGGGTCGACCGAGCCGGCGTCGACCTCCAGCGGCGACAGGCCGCGGCGGAGCAGCCGGATCGCCCACTTCGCGTCACCGGGAGAGCCGACCATCTCGAGGTCGGTGGCGTCGGTGGACAGGTCGAAGCTGTGGTGCGCGTCGCCGAACACCAGCGTCAGCACGCCCTCCTCGGTGAGGGTCACCCTGCTGGAACGGCCGATCCGGCGGTAGGCGAAGAGCGCGGCGAGGAACGACGCGACGCCCAGTCCGACCCCGAGGGGTACGTCGAGCGTCCCGTCGATGGCGAGGGTCACGATGGCGGCGACGCCGGCCACGGCGAGGAGCGCGCCCACGAACCCGGACCCTCCACGCCGCCGCGCGGAGTACGGCTCGTGGGTCGCGCCGCTGACCGTCGCAGCACGGACGACGTGCGCGGGCAGCGCCGCGAGCGCCTCCCGCCCGGGGGTGGAGTCGGTGACCGTCTCCGGCTCGGGCTCGGGAGCGTCGTTCTCCACGGTGGTCGAGGTGCGAGGAGCCCCTGGGCGACGAGCCTCGAGACCCGGTGAGGCGTCGTGTGGCGTCGTGGGCTCCTCGGCGTCTGCCTCCTCCACGGTGGTCGGATCCGGTGAGGGGTCCTGTGGCGTCGGGGACTCCTCGGCGTTTGCCTCCTCCACGCTGGTCGAGGTGTGAGGAGCCTCTGGGAGACGAGCCTCGAGACCCGGTGACTCGTCCTCCGACGTCGGGGACGTCTCGTCGGCGGGCTCGGGCTCCGGGTCGTCGATGACGGCGTCGTCGCCCACGGTGGTCGAGGTGTGAGGAGCCTCTGGGCGACGAGCCTCGAGACCCCGTGACCCGAGCGCCGGCACCGGGGGCACCACCACCTCGGTCGGGGTGTCCGCCTCGTTCGACTCCTGCGCGCCCCGGACCCTGCGCCACGCCCGCGAGAGCGCGGTGGCGGGTCCGGCGACGACCGCGGGGCCGTGGTCGGGAAGCAGGTCGCTCGGACGCACCGTCAGCCGTGCGGCGCGGGCCTCGGCGTCGTCGTCCTCCACGCTGGTCGAGGTGGCCTCGGCGTCGACCTCCTCTTGCTCCACGCTGGTCGAGGTGTGAGGAGCCCCTGGGCGACGAGCCTCGAGACCCGGTGACTCGTCCTCCGACGTCGGGGACGTCTCGTCGGCGGGCTCGGGCTCCGGGTCGTCGATGACGGCGTCGTCGCCCACGGTGGTCGAGGTGTGAGGAGCCCCTGGGCGACGAGCCTCGAGACCCGGTGAGTCGTCCTCCGACGTCGGGGACGTCTCGTCGTCGGCGTCGACCGCCACGTCGGCCTCGGCAGGCAGGTCGACGTCGACCGCGGACCCGTCGTCGAGCGTGACGGCCTCGACCTCCAGCTCCTCGACCGAGACCTCGGCAGCAACGCTCTCGGCGGCGAGCTCCTCCGCGATGTCCTCCGCAACGGTGTCGTCGGCAACGATCTCCTCCGCACCGACATCCTCCCCAACGATCTCGTCCGGGACGCTGTCCTCCGCGGCCTCAGGACTCGGCACCGGAGCGGCCGGAAGGACCGTCGCCGCGGGCGGCTCCTCGCCGCGCGCCATGGCCAGCTCCTGGCGCAGCGCGAGCACGGTCTCGGCGGCCTCACGGGCCGCGGCCTCGGCGGCGGCCTCAGCGGCGGCGACCCGTTCGTCGGCGTCGGCGGCGGCCTCGGCGGCCGCCTCCTCCGCGGCGGCGGCGATCTCCCGCTGGCGGCGCTCGGCCTGGGCGGCGGCGTCGCGGTCCGCCTCGGCACGTTCGAGGGCCTGGGAGTGGGTGTCGACGGCGGCCTCGAGCTCGGCGAGGCGGGCGGCCGCGGCGTCGCGCTCCTCCGCTGCCTGCCGGGCGAGCTCGGCCTGCTCGGCGGCCACGGTGTCGGCGACCCGGGCCCTGGCCTCGGCGGCGGCCACCGCGCGGTGGGCGATGCGGGCCTCGCGTTGGTGGGCCACCGCGTCCTCGGCGACCTCCACCGACGGGTCCTCGACCCGGTCGGGAGCCTCGGCGAGGTGCTCCTCGACGGTGTCGTGCTCCTCCACCTGCTCGGGCTCGGTGACGGAGTCGGGGTGGGGCACCGTGATCCGGCTGTACGCCGCCACCCGGGCCAGGACGTCGTCCTGCTTCTCCTCCGCGAGCGCCTGCGCTGCCGCGCCGGCGGCATCCACACGATCCACTTGATCCACACGATCCGCGCGGTCCACAGGGTCGTAGGAGTCGTCGGGCTCCGGGGTGACGAGCGGCTCCGCAGCGGGCGTGTCGACGTCCTCGACGACCTCGGTCGGGGGAGCGGCGTCGACGTGGGGCTCCACCGCCGGCTTCGGGAGCTCGACCCGCGCGGTCGGCGGCATCACCGCGGCCGACGCGATCGGCGTACTCACCAGGGTGTCGAGCTGCGCCAGGGCAGCCGCGCGCACGAACTCCTCGTCGCTCACCTGCACGACGGGCGAGCCCCCTGAACCCGCTGAGCCGGGCGACTCCCTGCGTGGCTTGCGCCACCTGCGGCCTCGGGCGCCGTCGACGTCGGGCTCGGAGCTCATGGGCGGATGCTACCTAGGGGGACGGCGACCCTGGGGGACCTGCTCAGCGGGTGTACTGCACGTGCGTGTCGCTGGCCGCGTGGGCGAAGCCGGAGGAAGCGTAGAGCTCGCGGGCGGGGGTGTTGTCCGACTCGACGTACAAAATCACCTCGGCCACACCCGTCGCCGCCAGGTGGTGAAGGCCGGCCAGGGTGAGGACCCGGCCGAGCCCGCGGCCCTGGGCCTGGGGGCCGACGGCGACGACGTACACCTCTCCGGTCGTGGCGTCGTGCTGCTTGGTCCAGTGGAAGCCGAGCATCCCGCCCTCGGCCACGTCGGCGTCGACGGCGATCAGCAGCCCCTCCGGGTCGTACCACGGCTCGGCCATCCGCTCGGCGAGCTCTGCGGCGTCCATCCCGCCCTGCTCGGGGTGGTGGGCGAAGGCGGCGGCGTTGATCGCGAGGAGGTCGGCGGCGTCGCCTTCGCGGTAGCCCCGGACCCGTACGCCGTCGGGCAGGTCGAGCGGCGGCAGCGGGTCGGCGGTGGGTCGCCGCATCACCCAGAGCTCGCGCGTCCGAGCCCAGCCGTCGCGCTGCGCGAGCCGGACCGCGGCGGGGTGGTCGCCGTGCGACCACGCCCGGTCGAGGGGGTGCTCGGAGTCGGACGCGAGCCCGAGCAAGCGTCCTCCGACGCCGCGGCCGCGCGCGTCGGGGGAGACCGCCAGCGTGAGGTCGCCGTCGCGCACCAACGCGAAGCCCTGCTCCTCGACCCACAGCCCGGCTCCCTCGAGCCCGGCGTGCTTGAGCCGCAGGACGGCGTGCTCGTCGAGCGGGTCCTGCCCGTCGGCGGCCACGCAGGCCTCCCGGACGGCGGTCACGACGTCGAGTTCACTCACCCGCCGACCCTAGCCACCACCGATCCTCTCGGTCGTCACGGAGGCTGAGCAGCGAGCGCCGGCGAGCGTCGACGAAGCCCCGTGAGCCGGGTGCCGACCGCAGCCAGGCCCAGCCGGCTTCGTCGACGGCCTCGCCCAGGGGCTCGGCCTGCTCGGCCTCCAAGGGCGCGCTACGGCGCCTCCAGCACCAACGTCACCGGCCCGTCGTTGACGGAGGCGACCTGCATGTCGGCCCCGAAGACGCCCCGCTCGACGGTCGCGCCGAGGCGGCCCAGCTCGGCGCAGACCGCGTCGTACAACGGTTCGCTCACGGGGCCGGGCGCCGCCGCGGCCCAGGTCGGGCGGCGGCCCTTGCGCGCGTCGCCGTACAGCGTGAACTGGCTGACCACCAGCACGGGCGCGCCGGTGTCGGAGGCCGAGGCCTCGTCGCGCAGCAGCCGCAGGTCCCAGATCTTGCGGGCGGTCCAGGCGACCTGGTCGGGGCCGTCGTCGTGGGTGACACCGAGGTAGACGAGCAGCCCGGGGCGGTCGAGGGCGCCGACGACCTCGCCGTCGACGGAGACGGAGGCGGTCAGGACTCGTTGGACGACGGCTCGCACTCGCCCATTGTCCCGCGCCGGGCCCGGCTCCGGACTACCGTCGCGCCCATGGGGTGCACGAACAGAGCGGTCGCGGGCCTGGCGGCTGCGCTGACCTCGCTGGCGCTCGTCTCGACCGGTTGCGGCGCCGCCGAGACCGGCGACGGGGGAGCAGGTCCGCCGGGTGATCCGCTGCGCGTGCTGCTCGCCGGTGACTCGATCACGTCCGGCTTCTACGCCTCCGGGGAGGACCGCGCCTACGCCGCGCTCCTGGAGGACGAGTGGGACGACACCGCCCCGGTCGACGCCCAGAGCATCGGGCAGCCTGGCGCCCGCGCCTGGCGGATCGCCCGCGCCGTCGCCGAGCTGGACCCCGCAGCCCTCGACGTCGCCGTGCTCGAGGTGGGGGCCAACGACGTCGGGAAGTCCACGGTCGAGGAGTACTCGGAGTCGGTGGAGAGGCTGGCCGACAACGCCGAGACCGGATCGCCCGGCCTGCTCACCGTCTGCCTCGGCCCGTGGAACGACCCGGTCGCCAGCGCCGCCTACGACGAGGCCGTGGCTCAGGTCTGCGACGGCGGCGGACGGGTCTACGTGCAGGTCAGCGACCTCTTCGTCGAGGAGGGGATGCGTGGCCCGGCCGGGTTCGAGACGCCGTACGGCGAGCGCGACGCGTTCCACCCCAACGACCGCGCCCACGCCGAGATCGCGCGGCGGATCGCCGACGTCGTCGACGAGGCCGGCCTGACCTGACGAGGCTGACCTGACGAGGCCGACCTGACGAGCCGGCCTGGCCTGACGGGCCCCGCAGGCCTGACGGCCCGGCCCGTCCGGCCTCAGCGCACGACCACCCGGATCTTCGTCGCGCTCGGCTCGAGCAGGTCGGTGCCACGGTGGGAGGCGACGACTCGGAGCTTGGTCTTCTTCTTGACCTTGCCGAGCCGCTTCTTCTTGAGCTTGGCCTTGGCCGCATACGTGCAGTCGGCGCTCAGTGGCGCTTTCTTCTTCGCAACCGTGCGCTTGCCCTTCGTCACCACGATCTTCGCCTTGCCCGTGCACGTCTCGGCGTCCGCGACGAAGTCGCCCGTCAGGGCGCCCTTCAGGCGGAAGACGTACGGCGCCCGCCGGTCGCGCTTCGGCTTTGCCGTGAGCGTGTGCCGGGGCTGGACGCCGACCTCCGGCTCGGGCTCCGGCTCCGGCTCCACGACCGGCGCCACGGTCTGCACCAGCGCGCCGACCGGCACGTCGCCGAAGCTGGCCGGGGTCTCGTCGTCGCCGATCGCGACGACCGACACGCCGTAGCCGAGCTTGCCGGCGTTGCCGTGGCCCCAGCAGCGCAGGGTGCCGCCGTCGAGGACCGCGCAGGCGTGGTTCTCACCGCTGACGGCGAGGGCGGGGCCACCCAGGTCGAGGTCGCCCGCGTCGGCCGGGGTCTCGAAGCCGGGGGTCACCCCGCCGCCGACGTCGTCGGTCATCGCGTAGCCGGTGCGCCCGTAGAGGCCCCAGCCCCAGCACCGGGTCCCGCCGGACACGAGCACCGCACAGGTGTAGGCGCCCGCGGCGGCGATCGCGGTGGCCGGTCCGCCGACGGGGACGTCACCGGCCTTCTCCGGGGTCTCGTAGCCCTCCACCTGGCCGTCGCCGACGTCGAGCAGGTCGCCGTACCCGAGTCGTCCGTTGTCCCCGTTGCCCCAGCACCGCACCCCGCCGCCGTCGAGGATCGCGCACGTGTGGGAGGCGCCCGCCGACAGCGCGGTCACGGTCCCACCGACCGGCACGTCGGCGGCCTCGCTGGCCAGGGCGATGCCGGCCTCGGAGCCGTACCCCAAGGCGCCGTACACCCCCTGGCCCCAGCAGCGCACCGCCCCGGTGACCAGGAGCGCGCAGGTGTGATTGGTGCCGGTGGCGACCCCGGTGGCCGCGGTGTCGAGGGGCACGTCGCCCACGTCGGCCGGGGTCTCGTCGTCCCCGATGGGCTCGAAGATGCCGTAGCCGAGCTTGCCGTAGTTGTGAGCTCCCCAGCAGCGGATCGCGCCGTTGTCGAGCACCGCGCAGGTCTGGTCGTCGGCGACCGCGAGCGCGACCGCCGTACCGCCCAACGGCACGTCGCCGGCGTCGGCAGGCGTCTCCAGGCCGGGGGTGAGGCCGTCGCCGACGGTCTGGGTGTGGCCGTAGCCGAGCTGCCCGACGTCGTTGAGCCCCCAGCAGCGGACCGCGCCGGTGAGCATCAGCGCGCAGGTGTGGTCCCTGCCGGCGCCCACAGCGACGGCCGGACCGCCCAGGGGTACGTCGCCGGTGGCTGCGGCAGTCTCGGCTCCGAGGACGGTGCCGTCCCCGACCCGGTCGGTGTTGCCGTAGCCCAGGCGGCCGTCGTCACCGTTGCCCCAGCACCGCACGGCCTGCTCGACGGTGACCACGCAGGTGTGGTTGTAGCCGGCGCTGACCGAGGCGGCCGCGGCCGGTTCGTCGACCGACTGGAGGGGGCTGGCGGTCGCCGGGGGAGGACCGAGCAGGCTGAGCACCCCCACGACGAGCACGAGCGGGAGCAGCAGGCGAGCCAGGTGGGACATGGGCGGTTCCTCTCCACGCGCGGCCCGAGCGGCCACACGATCTCCCAGCCTGATCGCTGCCGGCCACCGGGTCGAGGGGCGTGACCGCAGGGTTAGCGCCCGCGCTCCGCAGGTGTACGGCGACCTCCCGCGGCGTGGTCGCTCCCTGTCCACCACCCGGCGCGATCCCTATGCTCGGGCGAGATGACTCTGACCTCGGGCGCGGCCGTGCTGGTGGAGCGCGAGGACGACCTCGCGTCCCTGATGGCCTCGCTGCGCGCGGCCGCCTCGGGTCAGGGCTCGTGCGTGCTGGTCGAGGGGCCCGCGGGCATCGGCAAGACGTCGCTGCTCGACGCCACCGCCGCGGCCGCCGCGGCCGGCGAGGCGGCCACCTCGAGCCTGCCCGCCGGATCGCAGCACCTGGTCTGCCGGCACCGCTGCACGACCGGCGAGGCGCACCAGCCCTTCGCCGCGGTGATCGGCCTGCTGGCGGAGGCCGTCTTCGCCTGCCCGGACGACGACTTCCGCGGCGCGAGCGCGCTCGCCGTACCCCTCTTCCGCGACGGCGAGACCGGTCACCGTGGCGAGTTCCCGCTGCTGCACGGGCTGCACTGGCTGACGGTGAGCCTGAGCGAGGAGCGGCCGCTGGTGCTGGTGGTCGACGACGTGCAGTGGGCCGACCCGGCGTCGGTGCGGTTCCTGCGCTACCTCGCCGAGCGCGTCGCCGGTCACCGGATCCTGCTCCTCGTCGGCGCGCGCACCGGCGAGCCGTCGCACCCCGACCTCGTGGACTTCCTCGAGCGCCCGCAGGCCAGGCTCACCCTCGAGCCGCTCAGCGGCGACGGCGTACGCGCGATCACCGACGCGGTCACCGGGCAGTCCGGACCGGGGGTCGAGGCCCTGGCCGCGCAGGTCGCCGGTCGCAGCGGCGGCAACCCGTTCTTCGTCCACGAGCTGCTGCGCCACGTGACGCCCGGGCTGACCGGGGTCGACGCGACGCCGTCGTCGGTGGTCGAGGCGGTCCAGCGCCAGCTCGCGACGCTGCCCCCACCGGCGGCGGACGTGGCGGTGGCGGTCGCGACGCTGGGGGAGGCCACCTCGGTCGGCGAGGTCGCCGCCCTGACCAGCAACGACGTCCGCACGACAGCCCTGGCCGTCGACGACCTGGTCGCCGCGGCGCTGCTCGACGACACCGACCCGCGCCGCTTCCGGCACCCGCTGCTGCGCGACGCCGTGGCCAGCAGCGTCCCGGTCGGGCGGCGCCTCGACCTCGCGGCCGCCTCCGCGGAGCTGCTCGCGCCGCGGCACCCGGTGCGTGCGGCCGAGCACCTCGTCGGCGCACCCGAGCTGGCGCCCCTGCGGGAGACCTGGGTGGTGCCGACGCTGCGCGACGCCGCCCGGGTGAGCACGGTGCGCGGCGGCGGCGAGCGCGCCGTGGCCTACCTGGAGCGGGCGTTGGCCGAGCCGCTCGACCCGCCCGCCGAGTGCGACGTACGGCGGATGCTGGGCGTCCTGCTCGACGACGCCAACGACGTCACCGCCCTCGAGCACCTGGCGCGCGCCTGGGAGCTGGCGCCGACGTCGCCCGATGCCTCGACGCCGACGGTCGCGGCGGCCTACGCCGACGCGCTCTTCCACTTCGCGCTGCTCGAGGAGTCCGGCGCCGTGTGCCGCCAGGCCCAGGAGTCGCTCGGCCCCGACGAGACGGAGCGGTGGCTGCAGCTCGAGGCGACGGCGCTCAACTCCGAGGCGATGATCGGGATCAACCGGGACCGACCGGCCCGGTTGCAGGGCCAGGTCGAGACGGCCGGTACGCCGGGGGAGCGCGCCGTGCTCACCCACGTCGCGTGGGACCGCGCCGCCCGCGGCGACCTCGACCACCACGACGTCGCCGACCTCGCGCGCAGGGCCGGCGGCGGCGGACTGCTGCTGGACGAGGTCGGGCCGGCCTCGCCGCTGTTCGTCTACGCCGGCACGGCGCTCTCCTGGGCCGGCGCCTACGAGGAGGTCGCGGCCTACGCGACGGCCGGGGTGGAGCGGGCGGTGGCGACCGGGTCGCTCGTGGGCCTGGCGTATGCGACCGCACTGCGGGCCGGCAACGCGGTCTACCGCGGCGAGGTCGCGCAGGCCGAGACCGACGCCCAGCGCGTCCTGGAGGAGCTCGCCGACGCCGACCCGATGTGCTTTGCGATGTCGGTGGGGTGGCAGCTGGAGATCTGCATCGAGCGCGAGACCCCCGACGCGGCGCGCACCCTGGTCGAGACGTTCGGGCTGGACGGCGAGCTGCCCGACATCGGCACCATCGACACCCTGCTGCTCTCGCGCGCGCGGCTGTGGATCGAGGTCGGCGAGCTCGACCGGGCCCTGGTCGACCTGGCCGAGGTCGCGCGGCGCGGCCGGCGCTCGGCCTACCTCAACCCGATCGCCTCGCCCTGGCGCTCGATGACCGCCCAGGTCCACCTCCTGCAGGGCCGGGCCGATGGCGAGTCACTGGCACTGGTCGACGCCGAGCTCGCCCACGCCCGCGCGTACGGCGCCCCGCGCGCGGTCGGCGTCGCGTTGCTGGCCCGTGCCCGACTGGTAGCCGGACGAGCCGCCGAGCAGGCCGTCGAGCACCTGCGCGAGGCCCTCGAGGTGCTGGACGGCTCGGGCGCCGACCTCGTGCTCGCGGAGGCGATGATCGACCTCGGCAGCCGGACCGGCGCAGGCACCGACGCGCAGCGCCGTCGGATCCTGCGCGACGCGATGGACCTGGCCCACCGGTGCGGCTCGTGGCGCGCCGTCTCGCGAGCGATGGAGGCGCTGCGGGAGACCGGCGCCCGGCCACGGCGTCCGCGGGTCAAGGGCCTGCAGGCGCTGACCCCGCAGGAGCGCCGGGTCACCCAGCTCGCGGCCACCGGTCAGGCCAACCGCGACATCGCCGAGGCGCTGTTCCTGACCCGCCGTACCGTCGAGCTCCACCTGACCAACGCCTACCGCAAGCTCGGGATCGACGGCCGCGCCGAGCTCGCCGACGCCCTCGCCGATCGCTGACCCGACCGCTGACCCGACAGCCGCCCGGACGGTGGTCGAGGTGCGAGACCCCGCACCACCCTCCGGAGGCTGAGCAGGCGAGCCCCTGGGCGAGCCGTCGACGAAGCCCCCGTGATTCGACGACCCGCCGCTATCGTCAGGCCTTCTCCTGCGCCCCCCGCCGCGCCGGGTTGTCCTGCTCGTCGGCCTTGGGGTCGACCTCGTCCTGCTTGGCGCGCACCCCCTCCTCGACGCGGCGACCGAGGTCGGCGTCGACGTTGGACCAGTAGGTGAAGGCGCGCTTGAGGATCGGCTCGCTGACGCCGTTGAGCAGGTGGCCGACGATGTTGTCGACGAGGCGTCCGCGCTCGTCGTCGTCGAGGACCTCGCGCACCATCGTGCCGGCCTGGCCCCAGTCGTCGTCCTCGGCGTGGTCGACGTACGACGCGCGCACCATCGCGCCGTCGGACTCCCAGCCGGCGACCTCGCCGTACCGCGCCGTGTCGGCGGCCGGGCCGCCGTACGAGTTGGGGGCGTAGACGGGGTCGGAGACGTTCTGCACCCGCATCGCGCCGTCCTTGCTGTAGCTGTGCACGGGGCACTGCGGGGCGTTGACGGGGATCTGGGTGTAGTTGGCGCCGAGGCGGGCGCGGTGGGCGTCGGCGTAGGCGAAGAGGCGGCCGAGCAACATCCGGTCGGGGCTGGGGCCGATGCCGGGCACCAGGTTGTTGGGCTGGAAGGCGGCCTGCTCGATCTCGGTGTGGAAGTCGGTCGGGTTGCGGTCGAGGGTCAGCGTGCCGACGTCGATGAGCGGGTAGTCGGCGTGCGGCCAGACCTTGGTCAGGTCGAACGGGTTGAACCGGTAGTCCTTGGCCTCCTCGAACGGCATCACCTGCACCTTGAGGCTCCACGTCGGGTACTCGCCGTCGCGGATGTGCTCGAAGAGGTCGCGGCGGTGGTAGTCGGTGTCGACCGCGGCCATCTGGTCGCCCTCGTCCTGGGTGAAGTTCTCTACGCCCTGGTCGGTCTTGAAGTGGTACTTGACCCAGAACTTCTCACCCTCGGCGTTGACCCACATGTAGGTGTGGGAGGAGTAGCCGTTCATGTGGCGCCAGCTGCGCGGCAGGCCGCGGTCACCCATCAGCCAGGTCACCTGGTGGGCCGACTCGGGCGAGAGCGTCCAGAAGTCCCACTGCATGTCGTGGTCGCGCAGGCCGTTGTCGGCGCGGCGCTTCTGGGAGCGGATGAAGTGCTGGAACTTCATCGGGTCCTTGATGAAGAAGACCGGCGTGTTGTTGCCGACCATGTCGTAGTTGCCCTCGGTGGTGTACATCTTCAGCGAGAAGCCACGCGGGTCGCGCCACGTGTCGGGGCTCCCGCTCTCCCCGGCGACGGTCGAGAACCGGATCAGGGTGTCGGTCTTCGTGCCGGGCTGGAACACGGCCGCCTTGGTGTAGGCGCTGACGTCGTTGGTCACCTCGAAGTGCCCGAACGCGCCGGCCCCCTTGGCGTGCGGCTGCCGCTCGGGGATCCGCTCCCGGTTGAACTGCGCCATCTGCTCGATCAGGTAGTGGTCCTGCAGCAGGATCGGCCCGCCGGGCCCGACGGTGAGCGAGTGCTCGTCGCTCTCGACCGGGATCCCGGCATCGGTGGTGGTGGGCTTCGGGTCACTCATGGGCAGGCTCCTCGATCGGTGGAAAGTCCGACTCCAACATGACACCCACCACCGACACCTTTGGCCACCTCCACGGGTGACCGCCGCCTCGCAACGACAGACCGGAGGCTGAGCAGCCGAGCCCCTGGGCGAGGCGTCGACGAAGCCCCCGCAACCCACCCACCAACCCCACCCTCTGGCACCATCCACCCATGCCCGTACCCCCCGAGGCCCTCCTCATCACCGTGGCCCCCACCGGGGCCGAGACGACGAAGGCCGACTGCCCCCAGCTCCCCACCACCCTCGCCGAGCTGGTCCGCGCCGCCCAGGAGAGCGAGGAGGCGGGAGCGGCGATGGTCCACGTCCACATCCGCGACGACGACCACCGGCCGTCCCTCGACCCGCAGCGCCTGAAGGACACCGTCGCCGCCCTGCGCGAGGGCACCGGCCTCGTCGTCCAGCTCTCCACCGGCGGCTCGGTGCACGACCCCCTCGAGGCCCGTCTGAAGGTCCTCGACGCTGCCCCCGACTCGTGCAGCCTCACGATGGGCACCACCAACTTCGGCGACGACGTCTTCAGCAACCCGTGGCCGTTCATCTGCGACCTCTACCAGCTCAGCCAGGAGCGCGAGGTCGTGCCGGAGTTCGAGCTCTTCGACCTCGGCCACGTCGCGGCGCTCACCCGACTGATCGCCCGCTACGGCCCGCCGTACGGCGGCAAGGTGCACGTCGACTTCGTGATGGGCGTGCCCGGTGGGATGCCCGGCACCGCCGACGCCCTGGTCGCCGGCGTCGCAGCCCTCCCGCCCGAGGTGACGTCGTGGAGCGCCACCGGCATCGGCCGTACGACGCTCGCCGTCGGGCTGGCCGCGCTGAGCAAGGGCGGCCACCTGCGCGTGGGCATGGAGGACGTCCTCACCCTGAGCCGCGGCGTCCCCGTCGAGTCCAACGCCCAGCTCGTCGAGCGCGCCGTCGCGATGGGGACGCTCGCGCAGCGGCGTCCGATGACGCCGGCCGAGGCGCGCGAGCTGCTCGGTCTCCCGGTCCTCAGGACCGCGAGCAACTGAGCTTCCGCGAGAGCGCCCGAGGCGGAGGCAGGTCGTGCATGATCTCCCGCATGAAGGCACATCTCGTCGCCACATCCGTCATCGGGCTGGTCGTGGGGCTCGCTCTGGGTGGGACCGCCGGCTACGTGTCGGCCGAGCCGAGCGAGCCCGCCATCACCCAGCCCGCGACCGACGACGGCGTGGACGGCGAGCCCCCACCGCTCGAGCGGGTGGCTCAGGTCAAGGTCAAGGCGTGCGTGGGCAAGCGCACGACCATCGTGTCGGCCCGCAAGAACGGCAAGTGCCCCCGGGGCGCCAAGCGCGTCACGATCCAGCCGCTCCCGGGACCTCCGGGAGCGCCAGGGCAGGACGGCCCGGCGGGGGAGCCGGGCGCCACCGGCGCCGACGGGCCGCAGGGCCCCGCCGGAGCCACCGGCCCTGAAGGTCCCGAGGGCCCCGTCGGCCCGCAGGGTCCGCAGGGTGAGCCCGGGGCCGCCGGCGACGAGCTCGACGGAGGTACGCCGTGAGCACGTCGCGTCGCAACCTGCTCGCCGTACTCCTCGGCTCGACGACGGTGGCCGCGGTCGCCGCCCCCGTGGAGGCCGACGGGGCCGACGAGCCGGACGCCGTCATCGACGGCGGCACGCCCTGAACGCCGAGGAGGCACGAGCATGACCACCATCAAGCTCCGCCGTGGCACGGCCGCGCAGTGGGCGAGCGCCAACCCGGTCCTCTCCGACGGTGAGCCGGGCTTCGCCACCGACAGCGGCGTCCTCAAGGTCGGTGACGGGACGGCCACCTGGGAGGAGCTGCCCGGCTACCTCGACCAGGAGGCGCTGACCGAGCAGTACGACGCGCGGTACGGGCCGGGCGGCACGAGTCCGGTGACGGTGGCCGCGTTGACGTCGGCGATCAGCGCCGCGAACCCGCTGATCATCGCCCACCGGGGCGCCGGGACGACCTTGGCTCCGCAGAACACTCGTGAGGCGTTCCGGCTCGGAGCGTCCTACGGGTTCTCCTGCCTCGAGGGAGGCGACCTGTTTCCGCTGGCGGGCTGCGAGTCCGACCTGGCGATCTGCCACAACGACACCGTCGACTCCTTCACGACCTCCAGCGGTCCGGTCAGCGGTTTCTCGCCGATGGCGTGGCGCAACCTCACCGTCGATGCGTCGGCCTGGTTCGGAGGCCAGTACCGCGACACCTCTCCGATCACCTTCGACGACATCTGTCGCGAGTTCGGGGGGAAGGCGGTGCTCATCCCCGAGGTGAAGGCCACCAGCACCCAGGGCGCCGCCCGTGGTGCACGGACCCTGGTGCGCGTCGTGGAGCGTTACGGCCTCCGCGACTCGGTCATCGCGCAGTCGGCCTGGATGGACGCCATCGCCGAGTTCCGCGCGGCCGGGCTGGAGTCGATGTACCTGTGGAACAACATCGGCAGCCTGGACTACGCGGAGCTTCGGGACCTGGGCGTCTCCTGGATCGGGCTGAGTGCCGCCGCGACGGCCGATGCGACGATCCTGGAGGCTGTCGGCGAGGGCTTCCTGGTGGTCCTCTACACCCTCAGCCGCCAGTGGCAGCGTGCCTACTACGAGGAGCTCGGCGTCCACGGCTACTTCTCGGACAGCCCTGTGTACTTCGACGGCGATCCTGCCGCCTACCGGCTGACGAGTGGACTGTTCAACGGCGGGGACTACTACCACGGCCACGTCGCTCCGTCGGGCGGCGATGGCACCACCGACTCCTTCCAGCGAGGCACGATGGTGGCCCCGGACGGTTTCCGGCTCGCGACCGGCTCGACGGGCAGGGAGATCCTGCTGGGCGGCATCTCGCCTCTGGAGAACGACACCCCCTGGCAGCTGGATCTCGCCTACGACGTGACGGTCGAGTCCGACGGTGCCGACCGCTACGTGGCGGTCTCGTTCACTCCCACGGACCGGCCGTTCCTGGAGAACAACAACCGGCCGTCGATCAGCGTGATCCTGCGGCAGAACGGCGTGCTGGCCATCTTCTACCGGGTGGGCGACGGCTCGGGGGCGGTCAACGCGGCCAACAAGTTCGTCGGGACGGTCGCCACCGGGCACTCGGTCGAGCTGCGCGTCGTGCACCAGACCGACGGCACCATGGCGGTCTCGCGGCTCGACGACGACGCCACCGACAGCAGCCCCCTCACGATGTCGGCCGCGGCCGGTACCGATGTGGCGGCGACGGATCTCTACGTCCACCTCGGGAAGACCGACAACGGTTCGCTCTCCCACGACGTGCTCTTCCACTCGCCGGTGATCACGCGGCCGTGACCGGTGTGGTCACCGCGGAGTGTGGGCTCGGTCGACCGCACGCATAGGCTTCCCCCGTGAGCGACTTCTTCTCGTTCCGGAACTCCGGGCTGATGGTGCTGGCCGTGATCGTGGCCGGCATCTGCTGGGTCGCGCTGCAGACCCCGTCCCCGCCGCTCTCGGGGGGTACGGCGTTCGACCCGGCCCCGGACCCCTTCGGCGACCCGACCCCCACCGCCACGGACCCGGCCAAGCCCACCGATCCCACTGAGGCGTCCGACGAGGCGACGGTCGTCGTGCTGGGTGACTCCTTCACCGCCAGTCGTGACGGCGTCGCTGCGACCTGGCCGTCGCTCGTCGCCGACAAGCGTGGTCTCGCGGCCGAGGTCAACGCTCCCGTCGGAGCCGGCTACGTGGCGTCGGGCTCCGGCGAGCCGGTGAAGAAGCGCGTGCCGCGCCTGCTCGAGCGGTTCCCCGACGTCGACCTCTGGGTGATGGCCGCCGGGTACGACGACATCGCCGCCAACACCCCGCGGGCCCAGGTCGCGGCCGGTGCCGAGAAGGCCCTGACCACCCTCGCGGACGGCACCGACGCCCCCATCGTGATGGTCTCGCCCTTCGCCCCCGGCGCCCCGTCGCCGACGGCGATCACGGTGGGTGGCGTCCTGCAGGGTATCTGCGAGGCCTCGCCGCAGTGCCAGTACGTGGATGCCACCGCGTGGCTCGACAAGCCCGGCGCGGTCGACGGTGCCGGGCTGCCGACCGACAAGGGTCAGAAGATCCTGCGCAAGAAGTTCGTCAAGGCCCTGCCGCAGGCCTGAGGCTCAATACACGAGTGCCTGCACGCCGTCCTGCAGCACCAGCTCGGCGAAGACCGCAGCCCCCGCGATCCGCGCACCGGCGACCAGGTCGTCCTCGGCCAGCGAACGTCGGGCCGCGCACTGCGAACAAACGGTGACGTCCCCGGCGGCGAGCACCGACTCGACGAGGTCAGAGGCCGGTACGGCGTGCTCCAACCCCAGGTCGGGCTGACGATCCCGTACGGCGAACCACACCGCCTCACCGGTCAGCCACAGCGACACCGACGCCCCGAGGGCAACCCCTGAGGCCGCGACAGTCAGGCCTTGGTTAGCGCGTTCGGGCGACTCTGACCCACAGGTGAGCTTGACGGCGAGGGTCCGGGTCATGGGCCGAGGGTAGGGGACGGGTCGCCGAGAACTGATCGGGTCGGGCCGGGCCGAGGGTGGGCTCGACGCCGACCTCAGTCCTGCAGGAACAACCCATCAATGCGAATGGGCCCGTCCGCGCGGTTGAACGTGAGGCCGTAGTAGTTTGAAAGGTCGCAGAACGCGCCCTTCGGCGCCGAGTGATAGCACGTGCCCAGGACGCGGAGCCGCTTGATGCCGCCCATGTTCTTGGCCGTCTTGACGAGCTGACGATCCCCCTGCTTGCGCACCCAGCTCCAGTCGCGCTTCTTGACCTTGACGACGAACTTCTTCGCGTACCGCTCTCGCCAGGTCACCTTGCCTGACTTCGCAGCATCGGTCTCGGAGGTTTCCGACGCCGTGACGGCCCTCGCCTCCTGGGCCTGGGACCGCGACGCCGACGGTGCGGCGGAGGCTGCTGGCCCGGACCACATCAGCGACGCGAGCACGACGCTGAGCAGGATGACGAGGCGGGGGCTGGAAGTCATGGCGGTTCCTAGGTCAGATGAAGCGCGTGCTGCGCGGATGGTCGTCGGACACTAGCGCAGGGAAGTCGACCCGGACGACGGCCCGTGACGTCTGCGGAACGGCTCCGCCCGCGCCTGGCCACTAGGGTGGTCCCCGTGTTTCACATCCCCGAGAACCTGCACCCCAACTGCGGCCCCGTCGCCTGGCTCCTGGGCACCTGGGCCGGCAACGGCCACGGTGACTACCCGACGATCGAGCCCTACCAGTACGGCCAGGAGCTCGTCTTCCAGCAGGACGGTCGCCCCTTCCTGCACTATTTCGCTCGGTCGTGGGTCATCGACGAGGACGGCGAGAAGGTCCGCGATGCCGCGCAGGAGACCGGCTTCCTGAGGTGCCTCGAGGGCGGCAAGCTCGAGCTGGTGCTCGCCCACAACACCGGTTTCTCCGAGATCTGGTACGGCCTCGCCGAGGGCGGCAAGGTCGAGCTGCACACCGCCGGGGTCGGCTTCACCGAGACCGCCAAGGAGGTCACCTCCGGACACCGTCTCTACGGCAACGTCGAGGGCGACCTGCTCTACGCCTATGACATGGAGGCGATGGGCCAGGAGCTGCAACCCCACCTGTGGGCGCGCCTGCAGCGCCAGGGCTGACCCACCACCGACCCATGACCCCCGACGACGTGCACACCCATGACCCCGCGCACGAGCGGCCGGAGCAGACCGAGTCCGACTGGCGCGATGAGCTCCGCTCCCGCGGCTTCCGCCTCACGCCGCAACGCGAGCTCATCCTCACCGCGGTCCAGGACCTCGGCCACGCCACCCCGGACCAGGTCCACGCTCACGTCCGTACGTCGTCCTCGGCCGTCAACCTGTCGACGGTCTACCGCACACTGGAGGTGCTCGAGGAGGTCGGTCTGATCCGGCACGCCCACCTCAGCGACCGCGCACCGACGTACCACTCCGTGCACGGCCACGAGCACTTCCACCTGGTCTGCCGGAATTGCAAGCGCGTCACGTCCGTTGAGACAGATGTCCTCGGACCGCTGCGCGCCGCGCTGGCCGAGGAGCACGGCTTCGAGATCGACGAAGGGCACCTCACGGTGTTCGGGACCTGCCAGGGAGGATGTGCACCATGACCGACAGCCCCTTGCTCACGCTCGACGGCGCAGTGGCCGGCAACGGCATCGACGCCCCGGTGGCGGCGCACTACGGCTCGTTCAACACCGAGCAGCGCGCCCTGGAGGCCGGCGAGGGATTCGTCGACCTGTCGCACCACGACGTCTTCCGGATCGCGGGCCCCGACCGCCTCACCTGGCTGCACTCCCTGACCACGCAGTACTTCCTCGACCTCGCGCCCGACGTCCCCACCCAGGGCCTGATCCTGAGCCCCAACGGCCACGTGGAGCACGAGTTTCGCGGGACCGACGACGGCGAGGCCTTCACCGCCTGGACCGAGCCCGGCGCCTCGGCGGCGTTGGTCGAGTTCCTCGAGCGGATGAAGTTCATGACCCGCGTCGAGATCACCGACGAGACCGACGCGCAGGCTCTGACCTGGCGCCCCGCCACCGGCTACCGGCTGGTGCCACGCGACCAGCTGACGACGTACGCCGAGGCAGCCGGACCCGCCGCCGGCCTGTGGGCCTTCGAGGCGCTGCGGATCGCGCGCGGCGAGGCGCGCTTCGGCATCGACACCGACCACCGCTCCATCCCCAACGAGATGGGCTGGATCGGCCCCGCGGTCCACCTCGACAAAGGTTGCTACCGCGGCCAGGAGACCGTCGCCCGCGTCCACACGCTCGGACGCCCGCCCCGCCGTCTCACCCTGCTGCACCTCGACGGCTCCGAGAACAGGCTGCCCGAGGTCGGCGCCGAGGTGATCCTGGGTGGTGGGGGAGAGAAGGTCGTCGGGTACGTCGGCTCCTCGGCCCGCCACCACGAGCTCGGTCCGATCGCCCTGGCCGTGCTCAAGCGCAACACCGCCGTAGACGCTCCGCTGCTCACGGACGGCATCGACGCCGCCCAGGAGATCGTGGTCGACCCCGAGGTGGGGCTCCACGTGCGCCCCCTTCGCTGACCTGGCGTGGATCCGGCCTGGCGGCGGCGACTCGCCGCCGCGGTGACCGCCGTCTGCCTGACCTACCTCGTCAGCAGCTTGCTCTTCGACAAACGTCAAGGCGAAGGCCCGGTCATCCTGGTGCTGACCGCCACGCACGGGGTGCACAGCGGCGACGTCCCGGTCGTCCTCGCCTGGCTCGTCGGCGTCGCATGTTGCGCCTGGATCGCCTGGAAAGACTGACCGCCTCGCCTGTGCCGCATCGATGTCACGAGACCGTCGACCAGCGGTAACCCGATTGCGTCATGCTGAGCGCATGGGATGGAGGAAGCGCACCTGGAGGCGGGTCCGGTGCAAGTGGAAGTACGGAGTGGCATGCCCGCACATGCCGCCCCACCGCTAGCCCGACCACCAACGGTGGTTGAGGTGCGAGCGCATGCGAGCCTCGAAACCTCGTGAGCCGACCGGGAGGGTCAGCCGACAGGTTTCGAGGCTCGCTTCACGCTCGAGGAGACCGAGCAGGTCAGACGCGCTGCGACTCGCGCTCGCTCAACCGGGCGGCGTCAGCCGAGGAGTCCTTCTCCTTGGCCGGCAGCACGAACCGGTAGCCGACGTTACGCACGGTGCCGATGAGCGTCTCGTTCTCGGGGCCGAGCTTGGCCCGCAGGCGCCGCACGTGCACATCGACGGTGCGCGTGCCACCGAAGTAGTCGTAGCCCCAGACCTCCTGCAGCAGCTGCTGGCGGCTGAACACCCGACCGGGGTGCTGGGCCAGGAACTTCAGCAGCTCGAACTCCTTGAACGTCAGGTCGAGTGGCCGACCGTGGATCTTGGCGGTGTACGTCGCCTCGTCGACCACGACCTCGCCGGAGCGGATGACGTGGGCGTCGGGGTCGGCGGCGTCGCGGGCGGCGGTGAGCCGACCGAGCGACAGCTTGATCCGGGCCTCGAGCTCGGCGGGGCCGCAGGTGTGCAGCACGACGTCGTCCATGCCCCAGTCGTGGCTGACGACCGACAGTCCGCCCTCGGTCACGATGAGCAGGACGGGGACGTCGGTGCCGGTCGTGCGGATCAGCCGGCACAGGTCGCGGGCGCCGGCCAGATCCTGGCGGCCGTCGACCAGCAACAGGTCGGAGTCGGGGGCCTCCAACAGGGCGCTGCCCTCGGCAGGCAGGATCTTGACCTGGTGGCCCAGCAGGGCCAATCCGGGAAGCACCTCGGCGGACGGCTGCAAGGCGCTGGTCAGAAGCAGAAGCGTGCTCATAAGCGGTGGTCTCCTCCCACAAGGGTGAGACCGAAACACGACAGTGGGCTCCGGCCAGTTGATCTGCAGGGAAGAATACCGAAACGTGGAGGACACAGGGAGTGAATGTTCATGGTTGAGACTCAAATCATCTCCATTCGTTATTGGGCATCTGCTCGATCGGCGGCCGGGACTGGCGCGGAGACCCTCGAGGTCGACGCCCCGATCACGCTGACCGACGTCCTCAATCGCCTGGAAGCTGCCCACCCCGGAGGCCGCCTCCGCACCGTCCTCGACGCCTGCTCCGTCCTCCTCGGCGACCGCCCCGTCTCCTCCGAGGACCCCGACGACGTCCTGGTCCCACCCGGCTCCACCCTCGAGTTCCTCCCACCCTTCGCCGGCGGCTAACCGACCCCCCAACCCCAAACGCTCGGAGGCTGAGCAGCGAGCGCCAGCGAGCGTCGACGAAGCCCCGCACCCACAGCCGCTCGGAGGCTGAGCAGCGAGCGCCAGCGAGCGTCGACGAAGCCCGGCAAGCCAGACGCTGGTCGAGGTGTGAGGCGCGCCAGCGCCGAGCCTCGAGACCCCGCACCCCAGCCGCGACCCCCACCCCGGGAATGCCCCCACCACCAGACGAGTTCAAGCCACCATGACCACCGGAGCCTGGATCGCCATCGCCGCCATCGCGATCGCCCTCGCCTTCGGCCTCTACCGCGCCGCCACCGACGGCCGCTTCACCGGCACCAAGGCGCTCGCCGCCAACGCAGACGCCCCAGCCAAGTCCTCCAGCGAGTCCAGCCTTCTGGCCGACACCCCGTGGGCCGACGCCCTGGGGGAGCGGGCCACCCTGCTGCAGTTCTCGTCGGCCTTCTGCGCGCCCTGCCGCGCCACCCGTCGGATCCTCACCGACGTGGCCGCGGCACACCCCGACGTCGCCCACATCGAGGTCGATGCCGAGCAGCACCTGGACGTCGTACGTCGCCTCGACATTCTGCGCACGCCGACCACGATCGTGCTCGACCCGCAGGGGCGCGAGATGGTCCGGGCCAGCGGAGCGCCGACCAAGGCGCAGGTGCTGGCCTCCTTGCCCAGCTGAAGGTCGGAAGGAGTGGGTGTCAATCTGCCCCGCAACCTGACCCACACGAACTAGTGTCAGTTTCCGTGAAGCCATCGCCGCGCCGTCGACACATTCTCGTCCGAGTCGCACTCTCTATCGCCGTGGCAGGCGGAGGCAGTGTCGCAGCTGCAGACCACGCTGCGGCCGCCAGCAAGTCGTCGAAGGACAAGCGAGGTGACGCTCGCATCGCGTCACTCGACTTGACCCGACAGAAGGTGGCCTACGGCAAGGGCCGGCTGCGCTTCACCTACTCCTTCAAGAACCTGGGCGGCTCGGGCTGGATCGAGACGCTCTACGGGGCGGCGCCGTTCAAGTTCGCTGACGACGGTTTCATCCTGTCTGTCGACAAGGCCCCCGGTCAGCGACCCCAGGCCATGGTGCGTCGCTACCAGGAGTTCACCGGCGAAGGAAAGCGGCTTCGCGATTGTCATCTCAAGCGCGACTGGCAGGCGAAGCGTGATCGCGTCCTGGTCTCCTTGGACGCGGACTGCGGCGTGAAGAAGGCGCCACGCGCGGTGGAGTCGCTCGGAGCGGCTGCCTTCGGAGCTGGGCGCGGGGACTACAGCGACGGGATGAAGAGCATCACCGTGCGCTACAACTGATCAGTGGGTTGCAAGTAGTCGACGTGCTCCTCGACGCCGCTCTCCATCCGACGCATGTCGGTCTGGACCATGTGCTGAATGACCTGCTCGAAGGACACGGTCGGTGCCCATCCGAGTTGTTCGCGTGCCTTGGTCGGGTCCCCGAAGAGGTCGGCGACGTCGGCGGGGCGCATCAGGGCAGGGTCTCGCTCCACGTATGGCGAAGGGTCGCCGAGCCCAGCCGCGGAGAAGGCCACCTCCAACAGGTAGGAGAGGGGGTGGGACTCACCGGTAGCGATGATGAAGTCCGAAGGCGCGTCGAGCGACATCATCTGGCGCATCGCCCGCACGTAGTCGCCAGCAAAGCCCCAGTCGCGGCGCACGTCGAGGTTGCCGAGCGTGATCGACTCGCGTCGCCCGAAGGCGATCTCCGCGACCGAGCGCGAGATCTTGCGGGTGACGAAGGATGGCCCGCGTAGTGGGCTCTCGTGGTTGTAGAGAATTCCACTCGTGGTGAAGAGGTCGTGAGCGTCCCGGTAGCTGGCGCTGACATGGTGGGCGAAGCTCTTGCTCACCGCGTAGGGGTTTCGTGGGAGCTGTGGAGAGTCCTCGGTGTGGGGTGACGGTGAGGCCGCCCCGAACACTTCCGAGCTGGATGGTTGGAAGAGGCGCGGTGCCGTGCCGTGTCGGTCGCGGTAGCGGAGCAGCGCCTCGAGTGTGCGAAGCACGGACATGCCATTCGTGTCGGCTGCTTGTTCGGCGTGAGCCCAGCTGGCTCCGACGGAAGTGAAGCCTGCAAGGTTGTAGATCTCGTCTGGACGGGTTGCCTCGAGCAACGCCTCAAACCCCGAGCCGTCTCGCTGATCGAGCTCGCGGACGTTCGCTCCAGCGAGATAGTGCGTGGCGTGGGCGCTGACGGAGCCCGGCCGGACAGTCCCCACCACGCGATAGTCGGTCGACAACAGATGTCGGGCGAGGTAGACGCCGTCCTGACCGGTGACCCCTGTGATGAGCGCCGTGCGCATAAGGCTCAGCCTAGTCGTGCTGAGAGTCTCAAATCCCGGACACGATGGTCACTATGTGAGACGCGGAATAGGTGTGTGCCGCTCGTCGCTCCTACTGTTGTGCACATGTCGACGACCTGGCTGACGAAGCGCCGCGCAGTGGATCACTGCCGCACGCGCTCGTCCCTGTGTCGCACCTCCTGACTGACGCCCCAGCACCTCTCGTCGCTTGTCCAGGAGTTGTACAGCCATGTCCACCATCGTCCAGCCCGGCGCCACCCGCACCGGCATTGATCCTCGAGGCCCGCAGTTCACTGCGGCCATCACGGCCGGAGTCCTGGTGGTCGTGCTCGCCACGGCGCCGAGCACGTTCGCCACGGTGCTGCTGGCACTGCAGACCGCGCTCTTCGCGACCGGAGCCGTGCGCGGGGTGCAGAAGACGCCGACCGCCTGGCTCTTCCGTACGGCCGTCCGGCCGCGACTTTCGCCCCCGGACGACCTGGAGGACCCCGCCCCGCCCCGCTTCGCTCAGACCGTGGGCCTGGCCTTCGGCGTGGTGGGCCTCGTCGGCTTCCTGACCGGCCTCGACATCCTCGGTCTCATCGCCGTCGGCTTCGCCCTCGCGGCCGCCGTCCTCAACGCCGTCTTCCATTTCTGCCTCGGCTGCGAGATGTACCTCCTCCTCAAGCGCCTAGGAACCTGAGTCAAGCGGTGGTCGAGGTGCGAGGCGCGCCAGCGCCGAGCCTCGAGACCCGCCGCCCCACCACGACGGTGGTTGAGGTGCGAGGCGCGCTAGCGCCGAGCCTCGAAACCCCGCAAGCCGAGAAACAACCTGAGACACACGCAACCGAACCCCAACCGAAAGGCACACCATGACCCGCGAGAGCTCCCTCGTCTCGACCCAGTGGGTCGAGGACAACCTCGACACCGCCGGAATCGTCTTCGTCGAGGTCGACGAGGACACCACCGCCTACGACAAGGGCCACATCAAGGGCGCCGTCAAGCTCGACTGGAGCACCGAGCTCCAGGACCAGGTCCGCCGCGACTTCGTCAACAAGGCCCAGTTCGAGGAGCTGCTGTCCGCCAAGGGCATCTCCAACGACGACACCGTCGTGCTGTACGGCGGCAACAACAACTGGTTCGCCGCCTACGCCTACTGGTACTTCACCCTCTACGGCCACGCCGACGTCAAGCTGATGGACGGCGGCCGCAAGAAGTGGGAGCTCGACTCCCGCGAGCTGGTCTCCGACGTCACCGAGCGCCCCGCCACGTCCTACACCGCCCAGGAGCAGGACTCCTCGATCCGCGCCTTCCGCGACGAGACCGTGGCCGCGATCGGCACCCAGAACCTCGTCGACGTCCGCAGCCCCGACGAGTACGCCGGCCGCCTCCTCGCTCCGGCCCACCTGCCGCAGGAGCAGGCCCAACGCGCCGGCCACATCCCCACGGCCGCCAGCGTCCCGTGGAGCAAGGCGGCGAACGACGACGGCACCTTCAAGTCCGACGAGGACCTCAAGGCGATCTACACCGAGGCCGGCGTCGACTGGAGCAAGGACACCATCGCCTACTGCCGCATCGGTGAGCGCTCCTCGCACACGTGGTTCGTCCTCAAGGAGCTCCTCGGCCAGGCCAACGTCAAGAACTACGACGGCTCCTGGACCGAGTACGGCTCCCTCGTCGGCGTCCCCGTCGCCCTCGGCGACGAGCCCGGCGACGCCTGATCCCACGCCCGGAGGCTGAGCAGCGAGCGTCGACGAAGCCCCGGGAGTCGAACAGCAACATTCGACGGTGGTCGAGGTGTGAGGCGCGCCAGCGCCGAGCCTCGATTCCCCGCAACGGCCGCCGGAGGCTGAGCAGCGAGCGCCAGCGAGCGTCGACGAAGCCCGGGAGCCGAACGACAACATCCGACGGTGGTCGAGGTGTGAGGCGCGCCAGCGCCGAGCCTCGAGACCCCTAAATCCAAACACCAACCGCAACAAAAGGAGCACCCCATGTGCGGAGCAACCGAGGGCGGCCTCTCCCTCGACGGCATCAACGTCGCCAAAGAAGCCATCATTCAGGGACAGGTTGTCCGCGCCGGTGAGCCCGTCGGCAACGCCTATGTCCGCCTGCTCGACAAGACCGGCGAGTTCACCGCCGAGGTCCCGACGTCGGCCAGCGGCCACTTCCGCTTCTTCGCCGGCGAAGGCGAGTGGACGCTCCGCACCCTGGCCCCCCAGGCAGAACCTGTCGACAACCGTGTCAGTGCTGCCGTAGGATCGGTCTCAGAGGTCACCGTCGCCCTCTAGCGCAGTCTCTTGCTCACCCCCACGAGTGAAGTCCGCGAACCCCAACATCGCTTACGGTTTGGCCCGTCACGTGTTGTTTACGAAGGCACCGACCTTCGTTCGCTTGACGAAACTGCAACTCAGCTCGACCTGTGTTTGAATGACGCAAGACATCCCCTCCGACCCGGCTCTAAGCCTTGGGAGTACCAAATGAAGAAGCTGATCGTCGGTCTGTTGGCCGCGTTCCTCATGACCACGGGCCTCGTCGCCTTCTCCTCCTCTCCTGTCGCCGCTGCGCCGGCTGACTGCCCCTACAGCGGATGCACCGCCACCAACACCGTGGGTGTGGGCGTCGGCATCATCAAGAAGCGCAAGGGCAAGAAGAACATCGGCAAGGGCATCATCGCCGTCCGCGTTGACGCCCAGGGCTCCAACACGGTTCCTGTCGGCAAGGTCGACCTCACCGTGAAGAAGAAGGGCTCGAAGAAGATCAAGTACACCGACACCGCGAACGTCAACCAGCGCGGCAAGGTCAAGTTCACCACGGGCAAGCTCGGCAAGAAGGCCACGTGGCTGTACCTCGTCGAGTTCGCCGACAACGAGGCGAACGGGTGGAGCTACTCCCGCGACAAGGGGAACTTCTCCTTCTGATCCACACGCAAGCGACCCGGGTGCCTCGGCCCCGGGTCGCTTTGCTGTGTCCCCTCATTCTCCGCTGACCCTCTGTGACAGAATCTGATTCATGCTGACCCGCCGCCGAGTCGTCTCGGCCTTGGCCGTTGTTGTGCTTCTCGCACTGGGATGGACCGCCTGGTTGGCGTATCAGACCGCCCGTGACCTCCGGACCGCTGAGCAGGCCGTGGATCGCATCCGCGCCGCTGTCAAAGCTGAAGATCCCACCCGTAGAAGCGAAGCCATTCAAGAACTCGCTGATGCTTCTCAAGCGGCCAAGGACCGCACGGCAGGGCTCTGGTGGAGTGGGCTGACCTGGGTGCCCTTCTTCGGCGATGACATGGGCGGCGTGCAGGACCTCAGCGAGTCCCTGGACCTGCTGGCAACGGAGGCGTTCGTTCCGTTGGGTGACACGGTAGACGCGCTAGACTCAGTCGTCGTGAGCGGGCGCATCGATCTCGACAAGCTGGAGAGTCTGGAGCCGGACGTCGTTGCGGCACACAAAGCGTTTCAGTCCGCGGTCGAGATCGTCGATGCCCGCGACAGCTCCGGTTTCGCGGGGATCCTGCGCTCCCGCTACGACCGCTATGTGTCAGAGATCGCGGCTCTAGCGCGTGATCTTGGCTCGGCTGAGGACGCGCTGGGCGTGCTGCCCACGATGCTCGGTAGCAACGAGCCACGGCAGTACCTGCTGATCTTCGAGAACAATGCTGAGATCCGTGCTACAGGGGGACTGCCCGGCTCCTGGGCTCTCGTCAGGGCAGTCGATGGCAAGCTCACGATGGACCGGCAAGGCTCCGCTGGAGATTTCCCTGCCTATTCGACGCCCATCGGTGACATCACCCCAGCCGAGGGGGCGTTGTTCGGCCCTGAGATGGGCCGATTCTTCCAAGACCCGAATTTCACCCCGGACTTTCCTCGAGCGGCAGAGGTCTTCGATGCCTTCTGGTTAGCCAAGTATCCGAATGAGCCACTTGATGGTGTGATCTCGATTGACACGGTCGCGCTGTCTTATGTCCTGGAGGGGACCGGACCCGTTGAGGCTGCAGGGTTCACGCTGACGCCAGACACTGTTGTGGATCAATTGTTGAGTGATGTCTACGAGGAGCCCGACACAAGTAAGCAGGACGAGGTTTTCCGCAATGTGGCTCGCACCGTTTTCGAATCTGTAACGACGGGCCTCAAGAGCCCACTCGACCTCCTGCAGGGAATCGCCCGTGCGACCCGTGAGGGACGATTTCGTATCGCCCCATTCGACAAGAGTGAGGCACTCGCTCTGGATGGCACGCGAATCGTCGGTTCGTTGACTGGCGACGAGGGCACGACCCCACGTATCGACGTGGCTCTCAATGACGGCACAGGTTCGAAGATGTCCTACTACCTCCGCTATCGAACTGACGTCCAGTCAATAGCCTGCGTCGGCACGGTACAGCGATTCGGGGCAACCATAACCCTTTCGCAGGCTCTGAGTGCTGCGGCCGCGAGATCACTGCCAGACTTTGTCCTAGGAAGCCCTCCCGCGGGCGTCGACGTTGGAACGCAGCTTGTTCGCATGCACGTATTCGCGCCATACGCTGGGAGCTTGAGCGATATAAAAATAAACGGACAGGCGGTGGCAGTGCCAGAATTGGTGATGCTTGGCGGACGCCCCGCGGTAACATTGAATATTCTAGTTGACTCCACGTCTGACGTAATCGTGACATTCGACTTGGAGGGCGCACCAGGACAAACAGAAGGAGCAGTGCTACATCAGACCCCCAGCATCATCCCTGGTGGATCGCCCCGCAATGTAGCAAGTTCCTGCTGACGATACGGCCGGCCACCAACGGGGTCGGCGCAGCACGGCCAATTAGGACTGGAGAGCGTCATGAAGACGGCCCTGATAACTGGTATCACAGGCCAAGACGGCTCGTATTTGGCGGAACTCCTGCTTTCGATGGGCTACGACGTTCACGGGCTCGTCCGGCGAACGTCGTCAATAAACCGCTACCGGATTGACCAGCTGTCTCGAGATCCCCTGGTCGCTGATCGGATCCACCTCCACTACGGTGACGTCACCGATGGATTGGCTTTGACATCGCTACTCAAGTGGCTCCAACCGGATGAAATCTACAATCTTGCCGCGCAAAGCCACGTTAAGGTGTCCTTCGAACTCCCAGAGTACACGGCGAATGTCGACGCACTGGGCGCACTTCGCATACTTGAAGCAATGAGGATTTCCTGTCCTGGCGCACGCTTCTACCAGGCGTCTAGTTCCGAGATGTTTGGATCTGCCGCGCCACCGCAATGCGAAACGACGGTATTCAAGCCACGGTCTCCGTATGCCGCCGCGAAGTTGTTCGCGCACTGGACGACAGTAAACTATCGCGAAGCTTATGGATTGTGGACAGCGTCTGGAATTCTCTTCAACCATGAGTCGCCGCGGCGTGGTGAGAACTTCGTGACTCGCAAGATTTCACTTGCCGTCGCAAAAATTCGACTCGGCGTACAGGAGAAGTTGCACCTGGGCAACTTGGGCGCCATTCGAGATTGGGGCTATGCCCCCGAATACGTGAAGGGCATGTGGCTCATGCTGCAGCAAGACGAGCCGTCCGACTTTGTCTTGGGCACCGGGACGCGTCGCACCGTCGAGCAGTTCTGCGCGGTGGCGTTCGAGCACGCTGGACTAACTTGGCAGGACCACGTGGTTACGGACCGCGATTACGAACGCCCGACAGAGGTGAGTGCGCTGGTCGGCGACGCTCGGCACGCGGCGACAGCGCTGGGCTGGAAGGCGGAAACGCACGCGGATGAACTTGCTCGGTTGATGGTCGATGAGGACACTCGACAGATGGAGCGGCTGCTTCGTCCGTAGCACGCGTTCCGTCTGCGATGAACCCTCATGCGTGCGGCAGCGTGAGTGCCGTATCGTGACTATCGCCCGTGAGGCCGACAGCGTCGTCGATTGCAAGTCAGCGTGCACGATCCCTACTGCGAGGCTTGAAGGAGTTCTACGGCGATGCAGCGAGGAAATTTTCCGAAGGTGGCCATCGCGCATGACTACCTGACTCAACGCGGAGGAGCCGAGCGAGTCGTACTTTCCTTGGCGCGCGCCTTTCCGGAGGCACCAATTTTCACTACTCTCTACGACGAATCTGGGACCTATGAAGAATTTCGTAATCATGACGTGAGGACGTCTTGGCTGAATAGGGTCCCCGGGGCGGCGCGCCATCATCGATTTGCTCTGCCATTTCTCGCGCTCGCGAGTAGCTCCGTCAGGATAGAAGCAGAAACCGTAATCGCTAGTAGTAGCGGGTGGGCCCACGGGTTCAGGGTGTCTGGCCGCAAGGTGGTCTATTGTCACGCGCCGGCGCGCTGGTTGTATCAACCCAGAGCATACCTTGGCGAAGACGCGGGATTCTTGGAGCGCCTAGGCCTAAGGGCACTGTCCAGACCTCTAAAGGCCTGGGATGTGAGAGCAGCGAGCAGTGCGGACCACTACATCGTCAATTCGACGGTGGTTCAGCAGAGGGTTGCTGCAACCTACGGGCGCAAAGCTGATCTAGTACCTGCTCCATTCCCGGAAACGATGCGGCTTGTCACTCCACGTGCCCCAGACAACGCATGGTTCAATCGATCGAAACCATTCCTCCTCTGTGTTTCTAGATTGCTCCCATACAAACACGTCGATCGAGTCCTTGAAGCCGTAAAGGACCGGGACGACGTAGGACTGGTCATAGTTGGCGCCGGACCTCAAGTGAGTGAACTGCGAAGGGCTAGCAATGCGAATGTGTTGATGTTGTCCAGCCTTAGTGACGAGGAGATGAGGTGGCTATATCGAGAAGCGGCCGCCCTCATCGCTGCTAGTTACGAGGACTTCGGGTTGACACCGCTCGAAGCCGCCTCGAACGGAACTCCAAGCATCGTTCTGCGCGCCGGCGGCTTTTTGGACACGATGGTGGAAGGTGAAACCGCGGTATTCTTCGACTCGCCAGATCCCGCGAGCATCTCCGACGGAATTGACCGATTCTTTATGCTGGACTGGGACGAATTAGTCCTGGAGGCGCGGGCCGATCACTTTACCGACTCGCGGTTTCATGAACGTATCGCACAAGCTGCTGGATTATGATAAGAGCATGGAACATTGCTCTAGTGAGGGCGACTCATGACCAAGCGAGAAATTGCCATCAATGGCAGGTTCCTAACGCAGAGTGTTACTGGAGTGCAAAGAGTTGGAATTGAATTCGTTCAAGCCCTCGAGCGGCTTCTTGACGACGGGCTAGCGGCGCAAATTCAGGTGGATCTATGGGTTCCTGCTCGGGCACAAATGGTAACCACGCTCGATCTAAAGCACATACGTCTCCGCGAGGGTGGGCGGCTCCGGGGCCACGCCTGGGAACAGATTTCACTCACATGGCTGGCCCGACGCACTGAGCTATTGTGCCTCGGCAACACCGCCCCCATCTGGCGTCTCCTTTCAACCGGAAAGAAGACGCATGTGATGGTCCACGATCTCTCATTTCTCTATTTCCCGAAAGCATATAGTCTTCGGTTCCGCCTCTGGTATGGAGTCGTCGTTAGACTCGCTCTAGCTAGGGCAAAGACAATCGTCACAGTCTCGGAGAGCGAGGCGCGCGCGATGGCGCAACGGCTGCCAGAGCGCGTGCGACCGTCTCGTATAGTCGTTGCTCAGAACGGTGGAGGCGAAGGCGCTGCTCGTGCAGGAGGTGCCTCCGGCAACGAACTGGCAAAGTCGAATCAACCGCGTGGAGGGGAGGTGCTGGATGGAGCCAAGGTGTTGTACGTGGGTTCCCTGACCGATCGGAAGAACTCGAAGGGCCTGATATCGATCGCCGAGGCGTTAGCACGAGGGCACCGCATCAGCACTGCCGTGGTCGGCTCCTCCGGGAATCAGTTTGGCGGCTCACTGCCCACTGCCGACGAGGACGTTTCACTACAGGTTGAATTCCTAGGTCAAGTGAATGACGAATACGCTCTTAGCCTAATTTACGCCAGCGCGAGAGCCTTTGTGTTTCCTTCCTTCTACGAGGCGTCGCCCCTACCACCCATCGAAGCCATGGCCCACGGTGTACCCGTCGTGTGCTCGGATATTCCAAGCCTACGGGAGCGTTGCGGCACCGCGGCTGTCTACGTCGATCCACACGACAATGCAGGCTTCGTCCGCGAGATAGCGCACCTCTTTGAAGACGATGAGCACCATGCCAGGCAGCGCGAACTCGGGCTCGTCCAGGCGGCCGTATGGAGTTGGGAGAGGCAAGCGTCTACGGTGCTCCGCGAGTGTCTGTCCATCCACTCGGTAGTTGGCGACTGAGCAATGTTGATTGCAGCGTGGCCAGCATGGAGCAATGCTGACCGAAATCCATACCAATCGCTCTTGTACTCCTCGATATGCGCTCAAGATGACACCATCGAGGTGGTGGAGTTTAGATTCCGAGAACTGGTTCGGAAACGCAAGCCCGACATCGTACACCTGCACTGGCCGGATGTCTTCGTGGCGGCTGGCACCTGGAGGAGCTCAATTCTGCGCCTCACGTACTTGCGGATGCTGTTCATCATCGCTCAGGCCAGAGGGATCAAGATGGTCTGGACGGCTCACAACCTGAAGCGGAGGGGGCAACGCCATAGTGGGATGCTGAACCGGCTTTTCTGGGGCTGGTTCCTGAGGAGCTTGGATGGCATCATCTATATGACTCGCGCGGCGCAGGACTCGGCACGAGGCGAGGGAGTCATCTTGTGTGATGAGCGTGTGATTCGGCACGGTCACTATCGGCCGGTCATACCCGAGTTGGCTTCGGCACCTACTGGGGTTCCCACCAGCATACTGATTGGCAAGCAGACGTCCTACAAGGGAGGGTACGCTGCTCTACAGGCGCATCTTCGCCTAGCGACTGGCTCCGCCCGCCTTATCATCGCGGGCGGGATTAGCGAGCGTACGCCAGATGAATCTCTTAGATATGCGCTGCAGCAACTGACTACAGCTGAGAGAGTGACGGTCCATCAAGAGTCGAAGTTCCTTCCGGACACTGAACTATACGGCTACATCTCAGAGGCAGATCTGGCGCTCTTTCCCTATTCTTTTGTCCAGAACTCTGGCGCCGCCATCCTGGCACTATCGTTAGACAAGCCAATTCTGGCCAGCCGTATACCACCGTTTGTCGAGCTGCAGGAGCTCGTCGGTTCGGAATGGGTTTGGCTGTTTGATGGCGAGCTTGATTCCAAGACATTAGAGGATGCCCTAGACCGAGCATCTCGTATGCGCTCTCCCAGCTGTGTTCCGAACTTGGAATCGCTCAGCTGGGAAATTGTGGCAACGGAGACCATCTCATTCTATAAATCGGTACTTTCTAGCGCCTGCCGCATCGCCGGCCAAGAATTCGGGGCCGATTAGGATGCATCGCGTCAGGATCGTACATGAAACTAACCCCTCGAAGTACTTCCCTGCACTTGATGAGTTGGAGCGAAACGGTGAGGTCGAAATCACGGGAAGGCATCGCTACAGCGTTGCCAAGGAGTGGTTGCGCAGTGGGCTCCGAGATAGGCGACCAGTCCGGTTGCGCACCAAACGTGCTTGGGAGGATCTCTGCTTTCGATTCCGCCTGCCCCTAGTTTCAAACGAAGTAGTTGTTCTCGGCTTCGCTCCGTGGGATTGGAGGTTGTGTATATATCAACTTCTAAGTCGACGCAATGGGATCATATATCACACTTCCTGGGTTGACTGGAGAAATGTCCCGAGGCGCTATTTGGTCTTGACGCCGATATTCAGAGCCGCTTGGCGAAGGTTTCTGGCCAGGGACGCTGTGCGGGTAGTGTCGGTTACCCACACGGGCGCCCACTCCTTGGCCAGCAACTTGTCTGTCGAGAGCCAAGTTATTCCGCATGCAGCGCCAAGGGAGTTCTTTGACGCGAGACGCGAACGGACTGCTAGTGAGGGCGGTCCCTTGAAGCTCATCTATGTGGGGGAGCTCTCCGAAAAGAAGGGTGTGGGGGAGATTCTTGCGCGCGCCACGTGGTTGCAGGAGCACAACATCCGGCTGACAATCGTGGGTGATGGCCCTCTGCGGGAAGACTGCTACAGAGCAGCTCGCGAGTTCTCAAACCTCGAGTACCACGGACGAGTTGAAAGCCGCGCTTCGATGGCCTCGATAGTGGCTCAACACGATGTCTTGATACTCCTGTCTCGGAGAGTGCACGGTTGGGAGGAACTCTTCGGGATCGTTTTGATCGAGGCCATTGCTGCAGGGCTTGGCGTGGTCTCCACGGCTCATGTCGGTCCGGTGGAGATACTGGGTGATAGACATCTGCAGAACTTGTTCGACGAGTCCGACCATGAGGGACCTTGGGACTTGATACTCGAGCTCTCGGAATCGTGCGTCTCTAGGAGGGACTTCATCGAGGGGCACTCAGGTCTTGCTGAGCCATACAGGTCGGAGCGCATTGCTCAGCTGTGGTCAGAGGCCCTGGCAAAGCCCATTAGGGGTGAGCAGTGAGGTCTTATTCCCCTGTCCTGTACTCGGCAGCATTTTTCGCTCTTGTAGCGACCCTTGTTGCCGCAACCTTCCTGAACCCTAGGTCGGGTACCGACTTCGTCCGGGGGGCCTATCTCTTCGCGAATCTGGCGTACTACGTTGCCGTCATCATCGATCATCGTCGAGGCGGTGCATCGTTTATGGTCGCATTCTTTTTCGCGTTCTTTGTCGCGCTCCCGTCGTTTGTCCAAGTAGGCAGAGCCGAGTTCCCCTTCAAGTCGAACTACCCCGATCATGTCATCCTAGAGGGGTACGCCATCATGGCGATCGCCCAGATTTCCATGATGATCGGCTTCCTTCTCCGGGATCGGCGGGTTAGCAGGACTTCTCGAACTTCTGAGCCCGTCAGCACAGCATCTACGGGCTTGCTATTGAGGGCTGTGGTGCTGCTCACCGCAAGCTGCTACGCCATCATTGGTGCTGTAGGTGTGCAGCCGTTGCTGTTGACCCGTAGTGAGCGTGGGATTGCCGACGAGTCGGGGAGCCTTGGCGCCGGCCTGCAGATCATATTTGTGGGAAGGTCCGTGAGTCTTGCTGCAGTCATCGTTCTGATTGTGTTGCTTAAGAAATCGTCTGAAGTGAGAGCCTCGCCAGGCATACATCTTCTTTCCTTAGCCCTGGTTCCAGCCTTTCTTGTATTAAACTGGCCACCGTCGCTTGCGCGGTTTCAGCTGTTCGGCTGCATTCTGGCCGTGATCGCCGTCTCTGTCTCGCTCTTTAGTACCCGAAACAAGGCTGTCGTAGGTGCTGGAGCGCCATTCTTCTTGCTTTTCTTTTTCGCCACCATTAAGTCTCTAGGCACTGGTGGTGAACTAGACTTCGGGTCGGCGCTGGGAAGGAATGTTTCCGAATATCTTACACGAGTGGACTTTGATGCATTCAAGCAAGTTCTCGACACTATTGGCTACGTCGCTGCTGGTGGAGAGCTTCGGAACGGTGAGAACTTTCTTGGCGCTCTTCTTTTCTGGGTTCCTAGGGGAGTTTGGGGAGGCAAACCGATTGATTCGGGATTCATCGTTTCGACAGCAGCGGGCTATCCGTACACCAACGTGTCCAGCCCGCTTGTCGCCGAGTCTTTGATTAGTTTTGGCATTGTCGGGATCGTCGTCGTAATGGGACTATGTGGCTACTTTTTGTCCTCCATGGAGGGCTCTGCTCGCACAGGATATGCTCAAGGGCGGCCGGCGTTGAACCTTATTTTGTATGCTTTAGTCACTGGATTCGCTATCATTATTCTTAGAGGAGCCCTCAATGGCGTTGCGCCCCTCTTCGGTTCAGCGTTTCTCATCTACTATGCTTTATCGTTTGTCGCTAGGCGTCAGGGCGAGACTCTGAGAGGCACAAAGTCAAGGGAGCGGTTGCGGGCATGACGGTGGAGTTTGTAGTGATCGGCGCTCAGAAGGCTGCCACGACGTCGCTTCACGCTGCCCTAAGCACGGTGCCAGGTGTTTACATGCCTCCGGGAGAGCGTGCCTTCTGGGAGGATCCAGACTTTTATGAGCGGAAATGGGAAGCGTTTGGCGTAGGCCGCCACGAACGCGTTAAGGGTGTAAAGCGCCCCGATATCCTATGTCGACCAGAGCTGCGCAGTCGCGTCGTTGAATCGCTCCCCGAGGCCCGCTTCATCGCAGTTCTTCGAGATCCAATAAGTCGTGCAGTTTCCGCATACTTCCACCTTGTGCGTCATGCGCACCTTCCGCATGTCGGCCTAGACGTTGCCCTCGAGCGTTCAATAGCATCGTTTGGAACTGGGGTTCACTCCGAGTTTGCCTCTCTGATCGAGTATGGGCTGTATGGGAAGCATCTTGAAGCCTGGTATCAGATGGTTCCGCCAGAACGCCTCTTGGTGCTCCCCCAAAGTGCTATCAGAGTCAACCTCGAGAGCGCACTCAGGTCATGTTGTATGCATCTTGGCGTTGAGATCTCTGCACGTGGTCTCGGCGAGGTTCCGCGTGCCAATGAGAACTCCGGGATCTACGACGATCGCTGGATTCGCTGGCTTCGCCTCGCTCACAGGGTGAAAACGCGGCCGCTGGAGGGAGGTGGATCGCGTCGAGTGCCTCGGGCGCTCCCACTCAAATCGGTAGGCGTTGGCATGACGGCAATTGGTGAGCGCTTGGCGAAAGGAGATGCTGCGATCATGAAGCCATCGACATCGACTCTGACTGCATTGCAAGATATATTTCGTGAGGACAGCGCGATTTTGGAACGATTGGTTGGCCCCGAACTTATGGACTGGGATCCGCAGTTTCCACAGATGAACCCTGATCGGGGGAGCATGTGAGGGCTCCGAGCGTTGCATTCGCCGTTCGTCGTGGGTTACGTCGTCGACTTCATGGTAGCCGTTTGCGATTGACAAGTCTACCTATCGTTGCGCACGCGGGAATTCAGCGGTCCGGAACGAATTATTTGAATCACATTCTTCGAGATAGCGACCTGTTTGTTGCGAACGCTGTCGATCCCGAACGAGATCATCCTAGCCATAAGCATTTTCGCTGGCAAGACAACAAGAATTCTATTGTAATGGACCGTGCGTTTATGAATGACTGCGCGGCCGGCTCAATTTTTGAGGTAAACCGTATCGCTGGGTTTCCGTTGGAAACCAAACATGTCGTAGTGTTCAAGAAGCCCGAAAACTGGCTCCAAAGCATCTATCGCTGGGGCTTGACTCATGACTGGGTGTCTGGTGAGGAGGACTTCTTAAGGGATCCACAGCTCGCGGCCGCTTGGCTAGGCGAGTGGGACGAGTATCATAAGAAGTGGGGCGACCTGGAGTCAGTCTCTCCGGAGATGGTTCTTATCGTATGTTATGAGGATCTTCTGCAGGACAGTGTCAAGGGTGTTTCATCAATACTGGAATTTCTGGTAGGCGAATCTAGTCATCGTCAGTCGACTGGGGACGTTGATAAGGTCCCGCACTCCAGACGTCGAGCTCATGAAGACCGTCGAGAGCCTCTAGTTGCGTCGGAGGTCTTAGGATTGATACAGCGCGTCGTTAGTTGGGATTGGGAGCGGCGCTGCTGGAGCTGAGCTGGTGCAATGCTGCGCAGAGTCGCGCCGGCCGGACCATTGCGGATCCAGTGGCGGAATGCCACGGAGGCGGCCGCACTCGATGCTGTGCTCTGAAGGAAACAGGGACGCGGCGGGCAGGAACTTGTTAGGTTAGGCTATCCTGTCTCAGGTTGCCTGGTGACTTCAGGGCTGCGTCTGCCATTGAGTCCCTCGGCGTGATTCCCACACTATCGCGTCGATGCGATCGAGCTGCTCGGCGGGGATCGCGTCAATAATCGCAGCCTCGCTTCCTTCAGTGTCCACCTTGACTAGACCGATGCGTCCCTCCTTCGTGAGAATGTCCTCGAGGAGATCGGCCACGGAAACGCACTCGACGTCAATCGTGTTGTCAGTGGGCCGCGCCGACCACTGGGTCAGTCCCCCGAGCCGCCCCGTGTCTTCGATGACAAACGATGCTGTGCCAGACGACGGCGCAACAGCACGACTATCGATGGTGATGCGGTCTTCGAAGCGCACGGTGTTTCTGGTTAGGCGCTCCAGGTTCCGTGGTACAGGCTCCGATGCGTAGATCCGTGTCTCTTGGGAGCGGGTGGCAAAGAATAGAGAGGCAATGCCGATGTTCGCTCCTAGATCGACGACTACTTTCTGACCGCCAGGTCCGTAGTCTTGCCGACAAAAGATCTCATTGATGGTGCGGACATCCTGTGGTCCGTAGGTCGATATGCTTATTCTTCCTGTCGGTGTTCGGAGGCTCGGGGTCCAGGGGTAGTCGCCCGTGTTGAAGACATAGCGCTTGAGCGCCTCGCCTGGGCGATCGTGGACCCGAGGGGTGCGGGCCAGCGCTTGCCAGTGCTTCTTCTGGGTCACTGCCGAAAGAGTTCGTGTGGCCGTTCGGCCGAAGATGTTCATGTCTGGAAATTAACAGGCGTATGCGTCGTGCAGGTGTCTTGGACTGCAAGTCGACGACTGTCGGAGAGATGGGCATGTCGCTCGCCGCGACTGTGCCCAGGTCGGCCGGGACCCGTCCGACATCGAGGATCGAGGTCGGCTTCACGATTCTCGCGATCAACGGGTCACGGAACGCGGCATAGCCGAGGACGTCGAAGCCGAGATCGTCGTAGATCCCGCCGACACCGATGACCTCGTACAGCAACCGCGACGAGGTCTCGACCACCTTGCGGCATCATCGCGACCAGCGGGCGCCCCAACGCCGCCGGCACACCGTCCTCAGCGACGAAAACAGGCTCTTCACAATCCGGGGTGTAGCTGCGGCCTGAACCCTCCGGACTCGAGCAGGCTTCTGGCGATGTAGTTGGTGAGGTTGCGGAACCCGAGGGCCGAGCCGCGCAGGTGCTCTAGCCTGCCGTTGATCGCCTCAGTCGGCCCGTTGCTCGTGCCTGGCCGTTTGAAGTAGGCCAGCACGTCGTCTGCGCGCTTCTTCAACGTCCGGCCCAGCGTGACGACTTCGCTCAGGACCTTCGGGACGCCGTCGCTGAGGTCGTCGATGAGCTTGACCATGAGCTCGCGGCCCTTGGCCCAGTCTGGTTCGCGGTAGGCGCCGATCATGCGCTGGTAGATCCCCCAGGTCGCCTCGACCTGCACGTGCTCATCGCCAGCGAACACCACCCGCAACCGTTCGCATTGCTTGTCGGTGAGCAGATCGGCACCGGTGTGAGCGTCCGGCGGGCTCGGTAGAGCGGGTCGTCGGCGCGGCCGCGGTGACCGTAGATGATCTGCTGGACCCGGCGCCGGCACCGGTCCAGAGCGTCACCTGCCAGGTGAGGTCGACCCGGGGCGCGGTGCCAGCGTTCGGCTGGTCCGTTTCCCCGGGCCGCCTCCCGAACCGGACGTGCGACTTTCACCGCATCCGGCTCTCCACGAGGTCGTGCCGATGGTCATGCGGGTGCAGGCTCGGCCCACGGTGTCGCGATGTTGCCTCGCTAGCGGTAGCGGGTGACCGCCACGCCGGCGGGGTCGAACAGGACGACCCCTGCGTGTTGGGGCCACCAGCCCTGGACGGAGTAGCGGCGACGCAGGGCCCTCCAGCCGGTCTTGCGGTGCTTGTCGCTGAGCCAGCCGACGACCCGTGTCCGCGTGTAGTGGCGCAGGTAGCCGAAGGCCCGCTTGGACACCCCGTGCTGGAAGTACCGGGTCCAGCCCCGCAGCAGCATGTTCAGCTGCCGGAGCAGTTCGCTGAGGGGCTGGTTCGTTCCTTGCTGGGTAATCGCCTTGACCTTCCGACGGACAGCAACCAGCGACTTGCGGGCCGGGAAGGTGTAGACGAACAACTTCGACGTGCCCGGCTTGCGGTGCCGCTGGATGGTCAAGTCCTTGGGCGTGGTGTACGAAACGAATCCCTCGTCGGGCGTGTCGCTAGGCGGTGATGGCGACCTCCTCGCTGGTTGATGTGGTCTCGACGCCAGCGTTGGTGTCGGGGGTCGATGGTGGTGCCGGCGACGAGGGTCATGCGGGATCGGGCGAGGGCGTCGAGTCCGAGGTAGCGGCGTCCTTCTGCCCATTCGTCGTGTTGCTCGGCCAGGACGGCGCCGACGAGGCGGATGAGGGTGATCTGCCGCGGTGATTTCGGACAGCGGATTGATGGGTTTCCTTATGCTGCCGTCGCCGGCTGGGTGTAACCGTAGTGGACCTCGTTGGGCCGCTTGTAGCCGAGCGCTGAATGGCGTCGCCGTGAGTTGTAGAACCCCTCGATATAGGCGATCACGTCGCGTCGGGCCTGGGCCTTCGTGGCATAGACGGTGCGGTAGACACGCTCGTTCTTCAACGCTGCGAAGAACGACTCGGCCATCGCGTTGTCCCAGCACACCCCGGTCCTACCCGCCGATGAACGCATCCCCAGGTCCTTGATGAGGGTGCGGTAGTCGCCCGAGGTGTAGACGCTCCCGCGGTCGGAGTGAAAGACCGCCAACGGCTCGATCACAGTCGTGGCGGCGGCGTTGTTCAACGCCGTCTCGACGAGCTCGGTGCGCATGTGGTCCGCGATCGACCAGCCCACGACCTTCTTGGAGTAGCAGTCGATCACCGTGGCCAGGTAGATGAACCCGGCCCACGTGTGGATGTAGGTGATGTCCTATGCCGACCTCCGGACTATGCCGACCTTTCAGTCCATCGCCCGTCCATGACCTGCACGACCCTCACCTGCATCGGCATAGTCCGGAGGTCGGCATAGGACCTGCAATGCCGACGTCGGCATTGCAGGTCTCCGACGTAGCGTTGGTTCGGCTCTTGGGCGGTGAAGTCCCGCTTGAGCAGATCGGGGTACTTCTGCCCCGACGGCTCGGGGATCGTGGTCCTCACCCGACGCCTCTTCACGTAGCCACGGATGCCCTGCAGGCGCATCACCCGGGCCACGCGCTTGTGGTTCACGCGCTCGGCGGGTGCGGCACCGTCGTTGAGCTCGGCGGTGACTCGTGGGGCACCCACGGTGTTGTCGGCGGCGTGGATGACCCTGATCCGATCGATCAACGCAGCGTCAGCTGCCGCCCGCTCTATCCGGGCTGGGGCACCTGCTTTCCAGGCGTAGTAGGAGGAACGCTCGATATCGACGAGCTCACACAGTCGCTTCACCTCGTAGGTGGCGGAGTTGTCGGCGACGAACTGGAAGCGACTCACCAGCGCGTCTCCCCGGCGAAATATTTGGCCGCCCGCTGGAGAATCTCCCGCTCGGTGCTGAGCTTGGTGGTCTCGACCTCGAGCTCGTTGACGCGGGCCTCGAGCCTGGCGACCTTCTGCTCGGGAGTCTCATCAGCCGGCGCCAAGGAGGCCAACGAGGCGGGCCTCTTGGACTGCAGTGGGCTGGAGGTCAGTGTCCCGTCCGGGGCGATCTTCTTGCCGGTTCCGTACGCGTCGAGCCAGTGGCGCAGCGTGCCGCGCACGATGCCCAGGTCCTCAGCGATACCGCGGACCGTGGCCCCCGGCGTGGACTCGTACAAGTCGACGGCCTGACGACGGAACTCCTCGGAGTAGTTCTTCCTGGCCATTCTCGGATCTTCTCGCTCTCTCCCCACCCATCACGGATGCGGGATTCGGCGTGTCCAAGATCCAGGGTCAGGCCCCCTTGTCGCCGCGCCTGGTGTGGCGCCACACATGCTCATCGACACCGACGACCTTGACGCCGTCGAAACGGGTGGCGTCGTGGATCAGTGCCCGCTTGCCCTCGGCCAGCACTGCGGCATTCGCGGTGTTCCATGCGACCCCGAGGCCTTCGGCCGGGGATGCGGCCGCGACCGTCGGTCGGTGGTTCCACGAGGCTTGCGAGCGGCCCTTCCGGACCGCAGACACCGCGCCAGCTCACGGCGCAGCTCGCCTCGGCCCTGCACGAACAGCGACTGGTAGATCGTCTTGTGGCTCACGCGCATCTCCGGATCATCGGCGTGATCCAACCGTAGGCGCGCCGCGATCTCGTCGGGCGACCACAACTGCTCCAGCCGGCTGGCGACCTCCTCAAGCAGTCGGCCTGACGCGAGCTTGAACGGCTTCGGGCGACTGAGCCCCGCGAGGCCCAGTCACGAACAGCGCATTGTCCGCCACGACCACCTCGAGCAGATCCGTCTTCACCGGCACTACATCGACACCGAGATCGAGCTCGTCTTGGCCATCGCCAGCGAGAAGTTCGCGGACCCTCGCCATCAGCAGCCCGAGCTCGACATCGGGGTGAGCAGAACCTACGTGCGCGACGACCTCGCGGCGTCCACGGACGTACTCAGCGATCTGGACCGCCGTCGCACCCGAGGCCGTCCGGACCCGTCGTATCCACGCCACCACCCGAGACAAGGGCACTTCTTAGTGCCTCAAGTCAGGCCTACCCGTCACTATCACCGCAGGTCACAGCCCTGCCGTTCGCGAAGCCGAACCCGAGTAACCGAAGTCAGGCCGACACCACATAGGCGGCGATCTACGCAACTCAACTCTCGACAGGCGCACCGCGAGTCGCGCTTCGCGAAAGCCTACATCCGAGTCCGAATATGAGCACGCGCGGTGGCCCTCGGGACGGGGCCGGTTCCTGGCCTTCCCAGCGAGGCGGCGGACCCTATTCGCGCGGTAGAGGCGGTCCAGCGGACTTACATCCGATCAGACAGTCTTAGCGGCCAGCGGACAGACTCTCCAGAAACTCCAAGAGTGGACTACATGCGCTACTCCATGACCAATCTCGGGCAGCAAGTGATTCCTCTCTGGACGCCCGGCCCGTTGTATCCTCGATGCAGGCTAGAATTGAGTGCGCAAAGTCGCGGGGTTCGGTGGCTACGGAGACGCATGACCTCACCTCCTCGGGTACGGACTGCAAACTGTACGGAGTAACCACCATTGTCCGACCCAAAGCGAGTGTTGTTACAACCTTTAATTGCGCCCCTGCACCGAAGGTTACTGGTGCAACTACTACCGCAGCCTTTGAGAGGACCTCCTCGATGCTAGACACCTCACCAAGGACCTGAATGCCAGGACGAGACATTCCGCGGTAGACCTGCTCCGTGCCGCGCCCCACCACCAAGAGCTGCAGGTCAGACCTCTGCTCAAGAACGCGCGGCCACACCGTCTCGATCAGCCATCTTCCCGCCTTGTCGTTCGGGGAATACCCCCCGCTTGCAAGGAGGACTACGTTAATGCTGGTCCCGGACGGTGGAAGTGGCTCTGATGTCCCAGAGCCGTGTGGCACGAATAGGGCGTTTGCTCCTTGGGCTTGAATCGTACGCAGATCTGTCTCGGTGCAGGCTAGACAGGCAAGCGCTCGTCTCGCGACACGCGGCTCCCAGAAGGATGCTTTGGTCGCCTCAACCTGTGCCGACCATCGGTGGTATCCCTTTGCGTCATGAGCAATGGCACGCGAACGTTGTCCCTCGATGTTTGGGAAATCGACGACCATCGGCAGATGTTGGGGCAAGTAGTGCGCCATGTATGAAAAACTGGCCATCACAACATCAGGTGCCAACTCTCCGATGGCAGCCGACATGTGGGCCCCTGTTCGCACCTTGCCCAGGCGCGGCCCGGTACCAACGAAGTGGCGGAGCGACTTGGGGCGGGCTAACGCTGGGAACTGGTCAGGCGACAAGACCGTCACGTCGTGTCCCGCACCTGACAGCGCTTCGACAATACCCGCCATCCGGACTGTGCCTCCAGACCTAGCTGGATAGATTGGCTCGTTCGCTACGTAAACGAGCTTCATAGAATCGCCAAAACTTCAGCGTCCGACATGAAGTTGAATCGAGCAAGATCTCTGGCGGAAACCACACCGCGGCCGAGGGCGTCCTGGATGTCGGCGGGCTGCTCCGACAACCGCGCCACGGCTTCCAGCACCGACGCAGCCAATCCAGGACCAGGCACGACGCAAAACTCGGGCACCTGCAGGAGATCCATTAGACCCTGCACCTTCCCTTGAGTCGCCAAGACAATCGCAGGTCTACCTTGCACAGCGCAAATGATCGACAAGTGCATCCTTCCAGTTATTGCAAAGGCGGCCCGCTGGACGGTTTCAGCTACCGCTGCAGGAGACATGGCGTGTGCCAGCACATCGACCCTTCCATCTTGCGGAAGTCGTCTAGCGAGTTCGAGGATGAGCGGGCGATCATCTGAACTGGGATGAGTCACGTGTGACACCAGTATGAGTCTGTAGCCACTTTTAAGAAGCGACTCGCAAACCAGCACGTACTCTGAGACAACGTCTAAAGCCTTTGCAACCAGGGAACTAACGTTAATCACTACTGTCGGGGACGATCCAGGCTCCAACATTCCGAGTGGCTGCTGCGCCCTGAGTTGAGAATTTGCGAATACAACATCCGAACTCAAAATGGCTCCGGGATGGAGTGGGAGAATTCGATCAAGTGAAATCTGATCTCGGACTCTGCATTCGACGCCCACACTTGCAGCTTTGCGCACGGCAACCCGTACGGAACCCTGCGGAGCTCCGTTCCAGCTGAAACCCAAAACTCGCCCAGAGGCAAATCCGTTTTGATGGACTTGACTCAAGAGTCGCCAAGTCCTGACAGAAGAACGCTCAGAATAGCCACCGTCCATCACATCAGCCCCAATGACTAGGAATTGGCTGCATTGGCGGATGGCGGGAATGGTTCTCAACAATCCCAACATGTGACGCAACAGCCCGCCCTTAAGTAAGAAGGGGGCTTCGATCACGACGGAATCGCACCGGGAATCAAGCAATCCATGATCGAACCCTCCTATTGTGGGGACAATAACAGTGATTGGGTTCGATACATTCAGAACGACTGAGTCATACATGGCTTGATCGCCGGTATTGTGGCCCCCGGGCGTAAGTAGCAGGGCCGTCCTGGACCGAGCTTCTGCCGAACTGCTAAAGCGGTTGAAGACCAGTGACTCAAGACGTTCCTCGAGAGCAGAACTGAGCCTGAATCTAAACAAGCCGAGCCTGCGGCGGAGATGCAACAACGCACGATTTACTTGTGGCTTCACCCTGGACCTCCTGTGACTGCTGAGTTGACGCGTGCATTCATGCGTTGCTGTGTTAAATCACGACGACCGACCGTCCTACACCCTGCCCCTGCGCAGCGCCATAAGTGACTGGATGATGAACCCTAGATCCCTTCGACCTCTGGGACTAGCCGTCAACAAACCTATGTAGAACCCACAGCCCATGGCGCCGAGACCGAGGACAATCGGCAGGGAGTAATGATCCGCTCGGAAACCGAACGTCAGAAGACCGAACGTAGCTAGTCCAGCCAAGATCGCAGGCAAAGCTGATGTAAGGAGCGAGGCCCTAGGAATTTCGGTTCCTCTGCCTAGCCAACAGAGACTAATCGGCCACGAGGCGGCCAACGAAATTGTGACGGCCCAAGCAATCCCGGTTGGCCCCCAATGACTTCCAATAACAATCGCCAGCACCGTGGAACCCTTGGTTGCCAAATTGCAGTGCAGCAATTGGCGGGTCTTGGCGAGTGAAAGAAAACCCCAAAACACCACGTAAGATAGTGCTTGAAAAAATCCCCCTAGGCCCAAGATTGCAAATAGTTCGGCTGATTGAGACCACTGAGGTCCTAAGAGTAAGTTTATCAGATGCTTGGCCAGTCCGGAACTGACTGCAAAAAGCATGATTAGGGGCACTGATACCATTATCTGAGCAGACTTCAGCATGGGCGTGAATTGAGACTTCATATCACCGCTACATTTGGCCAGCATTGGAACCGCCATGTTGGTCAAGGGGCTCATCAACTGAAACGTCGGGACGATGAGAAGGGAGTATGCCCGAGAGTAGGCGCCGACCGACTCTGCCCCGAATCGGAAGCTCATCGTCGCGGTATCGGCGTTCGTCGCGGCGTAACCGACCAACTGTGCTGCTCCGAGGTTCGCTCCGTACCCTAGGAAGCTTCGAATGCTGACAAGCTTCCATGGCGGACTTGGGAACCAGCGCGTCATACTGACCCGGATTACTAACTGACTGCCTCCGGTGGCAAGTATTTGAACGACCAATGCCCAATACCCAAATCCAGCGAAGGCGATTGCCACGGCAATGGAAATTCCAATGGCTTGTGCGGCAAGGCTGGAAAATGCTAGCGATGCAAAGCGCCCATTGCGAGCGAGTTCAACTTGGTACTGTGCTTGAGCCCCGCTTATTGGGAAGTTGATGGCCGTCGCCAGCCCCACAAGATAAAGTTCTGGGCGACCAAACACACTTGGAAGAGCAAACGAAACCGGCACCATGATGAGTGCGAGAGCAGTTCCAATGGCAACGCTGGTCCAGAATAGTGTGGACTTTTGTGGGTGGGAAAGGCTCTTTGCCTGCAGGGCGGCTGAGGTCAGGCCAAAGTCACGTACTATGTCGCCTAAGGCTAGGAAAATGCCTACTGTTGCGATAATCCCAAAATCCTCTGGCGACAACAGCCTTGCCAGTATGGGTATTGATATGAACTGAAGGAGTGTTTTCCCTCCTTGACCAGCAACGGTGACAGCTCCGCCACGCACAGCAACTTTCCGCAGGCTACCCGCAGCAACCGGCGTTGGTTCCGTCTCGCTTGTCACGGCTGACGTTTTGTTATGGCGCCGTTTTGGCCATTGACCTGCCCCGTCACGTTTAGTCTGTCAGGCTCAACCAGAACCTCATGTACGGGACGGCGTTCAGACCGAGCGACCCGGTGACCTTCTCGGGCGTGACCAATGGCGATCATCATCACCACTAGTTCATGCTTAGGTATATTGGCAGCGTCGCGGAGGAGATCTATTTGGTCGCTTGATTGACTCATATTGAGCATGCAGGATTCCAGCCCTAGGCCGTGCAGGGCCCAAACAAGAGTCATCGAGAATAGGCCTCCTTCTATCCACGGTTGATTTCGCTCGCCTGGGCCCGCAAACATTCTTGCGTCAGTTGTGACCAGCGCAAGGACTGGAACAATTCCGAAGCCGGTGTTGCCGTTCTGAAACTCGAGCATTGACTTGATGTCGCTTGGGTCCTCGTACACGCGTGCGAACCAGGCCTGTCGGTTGCACACGGAAGGTGTTTGAATTGCAAGGCGAATGGCCTCTTCGATTGTCTCCCTCGAAACGCGCAATTCGTCGAAATCACGCACGCTGTGCCGAGTTGTGAAGAACTCACTAACGTCGTCCAGTGTGTTGGCAGATGAGGTAGACGGATGTGGGCTGACCGCGATCGAGGCGTTGCCGCCGTGATTCCATTCGTCAAGCGCGGCGCGAGCCCGAGCGGCGTGATCCCAGAACAACATTGACCCGTCCGCCGCAGCCCTTTCGGCAGTCGGCATGAGCAGATCGAGTCGACGCGCCACCTCGGCGCCGAAGGGACGCTTGGGGCTCCTAAGCGCGAGTCCCTTCTCGACTCGGTGATAGTCCTTTGTGACCTGTGCCTCGAGGTTTCGACCCGCAAGGTTGGGAGATGCGAGAGCATCGTCAGGAAGCATGAATCGTAAGTAGCGGCGCCGGTCCGCAGCAAAGTCCTGACGTACCCGGAGTCGAGCGCGCTTGTCGCGGAGAAGATGATGCGCACGCTTACCAATTAGACGTTTTAGTGCCGAGCTAGCCATCGTTTGTTCACCCCATCTGAACTTTGAGGCGGTATCAATCACGGCTGTGTGATTGAGGGTTTCCGATCTAGGTCAAGCTATTGATCATCCCGGCACCGACCGTGACGCCGGTTGCTTCGTCGATGAGGATGAAGGAGCCGGTGGTGCGGTTCTGCGAGTACGGGTCGCAGAGCAGCGGCACCGTCGTGCGGAGCTGGACGCGTCCGATCTCGTTGACACCGAGCTCCTTGGTGTCCTGGTCGCGGTGCAGCGTGTTGACGTCCAGGCGGTACTGGATGTCCTTCACGAGTGCCCGGGCGGTGCGGGTGGTGTGCTTGATGGCCAGCTTCTGGCGCGGCTTGAGCGGCGCTGTGGTCATCCAGCAGATCATCGCGTCGATGTCCTGGCTGGGCTGCGGAGCGTTCTTGACGCGGGCGATCATGTCGCCGCGGGAGACGTCGACGTCGTCCTCGAGGCGAACCGTGACCGACATCGGCGGGTAGGCCTGGTCGAGCTCCTGGTCGAAGAGGTCGATGCCTGCGATCTTGGACGTCATGCCGGAGGGCAGGACGACGACCTCGTCGCCGGGCTTGAGAACGCCGCCGGCGACCATGCCGCCGTACCCGCGGTAGTCGTGGTGCTCGTCCGACTTCGGGCGCACGACGTACTGGACGGGGAAGCGCACGTCGACGAGGTCGCGGTCGGAGGCGACGTGGACGTGCTCGAGGTGGTGCATGAGCGTGGGACCGGAATACCAGTCCATGTGCTCGGAGCGGTTGACGACGTTGTCGCCGGCCAGCGCCGAGATCGGGATGACCTCGAGGTCGGGGATGTTGAGCTTGGTCGCGAACGCTGTGAACTCGGCGTGGATCTTCTCGTAGACCTCCTGGGAGTAGTCGACGAGGTCCATCTTGTTGACCGCGAGCACGAGGTGCGGCACCCGGAGCAGCGACAGCAGCACCGCGTGGCGCCGGGACTGCTCAGTGAGCCCCTGCCGGGCGTCCACGAGCACGAGGCCGAGGTCGGCGGTCGAGGCGCCGGTGACCATGTTACGGGTGTACTGCACGTGGCCGGGGGTGTCGGCGATGATGAACTTGCGGTTGGGCGTCGCGAAGTAGCGGTAGGCCACGTCGATCGTGATGCCCTGCTCGCGCTCGGAGCGCAGACCGTCGGTCAGCAGCGCCAGGTCGGTGTAGTCGTAGCCCTTGGACGCGCTGGTGGCTTCGACGGCCTCGAGCTGGTCGGCGAAGATCGACTTGGAGTCGAGCAGCAGACGCCCGATGAGGGTCGACTTGCCGTCGTCCACGGAGCCCGCGGTGGCGAAGCGGAGCAGGTCCATGTTGGTTGCGCCCTCGGCGGCGATGTTCTGCGCGACGGTGGAGTCGGTGCTCATCAGAAGTACCCTTCCTTCTTGCGGTCTTCCATGGCCGCTTCGCTGAAGCGGTCGTCGCCGCGGGTGGCACCGCGCTCGGTGAGCGTGGCGACCGAGATCTCCTCGATGATCTCGGGGATCGTCGAGGCCGTGGACTCGACGCAGCCCGTGAGGCTGATGTCGCCGCAGGTGCGGAAGCGCACGGTGCGCTCCTCGACGACCTCGCCGGCACGCAGCGGGTTGAGGGGGGTCTCGCTCATCAGCATGTTGTCGCGCACGAAGACGTTGCGCTGGTGGGAGAAGTAGATCGAGGGGATCTCGATGCCCTCGCGGCCGATGTAGTCCCACACGTCGAGCTCGGTCCAGTTGGAGATCGGGAAGATCCGCATGTGCTCGCCCTCGTGCAGGCGACCGTTGTAGAGGCTCCAGAGCTCGGGGCGCTGCATCTTGGGGTCCCACTGGCCGAACTCGTCGCGGTGGGAGTAGACGCGCTCCTTGGCGCGGGCCTTTTCCTCATCACGACGGCCGCCACCGAAGGCGGCGGTGAAGCCGTTCTCCTCGATGGCGTTGAGCAGGGTGCCGATCTGCATCCGGTTGCGGCTGGTCTTGCCGTCGTCGACCACGACGCCGCTGGCGATCGCGTCGTCGATGCTGGCCACGACGAGCTTGACGCCCAGGCGGTTGACCCAGCGGTCGCGCGTCTCGAGGACCTCGGGGAAGTCGAGGCCGGTGTCGACCTGCAGCACCGGGAACGGGATCTTGGCCGGGTAGAAGGCCTTCTCCGCCAGGCGGAGCATCACGATGGAGTCCTTGCCGCCGGAGAACATCAGGACGGGCTTCTCGAACTCGGCGGCGACCTCACGGAAGATGTGGATCGACTCTGCTTCGAGCTGGTCGAGCTGACTCAGCCGGTAGTCGGCGTGCGTGCTTGTCATGAAAGTAGTGGGCCTCTCGCGGGGAATGCAGCAGCGGTCATCGTAGCGACGACGCAGGGTGCGCGGCGAAGTGACGTCATTGTCTACCCGTGCACACTACTTTATGTGGTCTGGAAGCAGGCGAATTTGGGTCGCCCGGCGACCACAGTGGCGATGGGCGCCATGTCACCCTTCCCAGTCGGCCGGCACCCGGGCCACCTCTGCGTCGTCGCGCCCGGCGCTGCGTACGACGATGCTTACCGAACTGGGCTCAGCGTCGGCATTGACCGCCACGTGCACAGCACTCGTGGAGCCCGACGCCAACTGCAGCGAGGCGACATCGACCTCTCCAGGGCCCTCGACATCGATGGTGTAGCGGTCGGCGCTCGTGCCGACGTTGGAGAGCTCGAACTCGAAGACACGTGCCGATCGAGAGACCGGCACCAAGACTGCGTCGTAGGGTCCGGTCAGCTTTCCGGTCGCCTCGGCCTCGTCGCGACCGATCCCGCTCCCCGGATCAGCCGGAGCACCATCTGCTTCCGCAGCTCGTGGACTGGGCGACCCGTCGCCCCCGGAGGTCCCGCAGGCGCTCATCGCCAGCGGCAGCGCGAGCAGTGTCAGCACGGCCCTCGTCGCGTGGCTTGCCCCGCTACTGCTTCTCACGGTCGCGACCCGGTCCGCCGTCGAGGCGGTCGCGGCCGGAACCGCCGACGAGCTTGTCCCGGCCAGCGTTGCCCAGCAGCCGGTCGCGACCCGCTCCGCCCGACAGTCGGTCGTTGCCGCTGCCGCCGTCGATGCGATCGGACCCGGAGCCCCCGATCAGCACGTCGGCCCCGGAGTCGCCCCGGATCCGATCCTTGCCGCCGCCTCCGCGCACCACGTCCTTGCCGCCGCCGGCGCAGACGATGTCATTGCCGCCCAGTCCAAGGATCTGGTCGTTGCCGCCCAAGCCGACAATGACGTCGCGTCCGGCTGTGCCCCGCAGCTTGTCTGCTTGGTTGGTGCCCACGATCGTGGCCACCTTGCCCTGGCACCGACGAGTGGCGCTCGGCGGTGGGGAGATGAAGTCTTCGATCTGATCGTCCACCAGGTCCACCACTGCCGGGTCCAAGTCGTCCGGACCGAGATGGCCCACGGCATCACTGATGTCCTCGAGCTGGTCGTCGAACCCGGGCTGCGTCGGGTCGGGCAACGTCACCCGCGCCTCGATCGTCGAGACCGCCGGCCCGGCGAGATCGCTGTCGATCGTCGCGATGACCGGGTAGTCACCCGGCACTGCAGAGTCGGTGCGGACGATGACTTTGACAGTCGCGCTCGCCCGGGGCTCCACTCGGACCGGTGCCGGGGCCTTGATGGGCAGGGAGGTGTCGAGGCCGAGTGAGTAGTTGGCGGCCGCGGCCGACGGGTTGTCGATCGTGAAGAGGATCGTCCGATCGCCCGTGCCGGGGATTACTGCCCTCGGTCCATCGAACGTGACGGAGCCGTCGCCGTCCACGGCCAGGCTCCCGTCGGCGAGGGCCTCGGGGTACGTCAGGGAGTCAGCAACAGTGTCCTCCAGCGGGTCCGCGTCGATGCCGAGAGCTCCGATGCCTCCGCCGTCGAAGCGGACGTTGAGCCAGTCGTCGTACGGCGCACCATCCGAGTAGTCGAGAAGCTGCGAGTTGCCTATCCCCGTGAGCTGGTAGGCGTAGTTCATGATGCTGCGATAAGCGGGGTCACCTTGCGACGTCCCGTCAGGGCCGCCGCCGTGGTAAAGATCGAGGTTGTGCCCGAACTCGTGCATGAACGTGCCGCGCTCCTGGGTGCGCGTGAATCCGCCGTCCTCGTCCCACGGCCCGTCGCTGACGATGAAGGCGTCGGCCGGGATCCCGCGGGAGATCCCTGACGAGCACTGGCCGCTGGGACAGCTCGAAGTCTTGTCGCCCTGATAGCGGTCGGCGTACACGGCATAGTGGAAGACCTCGCGCCGAGCTGCTGAGAAGTGGTCGCGTTGAAGAGCGTTGAACTGTGCCCAGCTGTAGCCGGACTGTCCGTCGTAGGATCCCAGCACCTTGCTGTAGGGCAGGCTCGAGGACTCGCTCCGGGAGCCCCAGGTGGTGCCTGTGAGCGGGTTCATCACCGAGGCGGGCCCAGCGTCGACGTGAAGTCGGATGGGGCCGTAAGGAGAGTCCTCGAACGCGGCCACGACGTCATCGATGGCCGACTGCATGGGCTTGAAGGACTTGCCGCCCCAACAGTAGAACCACACGCAGCTCTGCTCCTTCTCCATCCAGTCGACCTCGATGAACAGATCGGGCACGTTGGGGTCGGCACCCATCGCCGGGAGGTCGAGGTCGATGGTGCCGTCGCCGTCGACGTCGACCCCGTTGATCTCCCAGTCGTTGGGCAGGGCGTCCCCGTCGTCGTCAAGGGCGATCGGCGCGAGCGACAGGCCACCGGGATAGCCGTAGCTGTCGTACTCGTCGAAGCCGTAGACCGTCAGGCCGAAGCCCTCGTCGGCGACGACGCGATGCTGACCGATACCCACCGCGAGCTGGGCGCTCGAGAAGCCGGTGTCCCCGATCTCGGCGAAGCTGCCCGCCTCGATCGGTGCGCCGTCGAGTCGGACCGAGTCCACGGCCTCGTTGGCCACAACGACGTTGAGGTAGTTGTTGCCGATGCCGCTGGGGGGCGTCGAGACGGTGTAGAGGCTGAGGAACTGCTCTACCGGCGGTAACAGCATCATGAACGGGTCGGACACCACGCCGTCGAATTCACTGCTGTTGGAGTACTGGGCAAGCATCACCGGTTGAGTGGCCTCCCAGCGGTGCGCACCGTCGATGACAGCCTCATAGGTCTCGCCTCTGTCGAGAGTCGCCACTGATACTCCGTCCAGGAGGACCTCGGTCGCATCGCTGCCGGCGATCATCCGGAACGTGTCACCACCGGATCGCGTCGCCAGCGGAGCCGAGAGGAAGTTGGTCCCCCACGTCGACTCGGGGAACAGCTGCTCCACGACGTGATCGCAAGCGGCGATGGACGCCTCGCCGGGGATGTTGGTGCACTTGTTGCCTGCGAACACCGCCACCGGGGCGGTCGCCACGATCGACGTACCCGACAGGGTGGCCTTGCCCGAGCCATGATTCTGCCACTGGAAAGTTTCGCCCTCGGCGAGGGTGAGGAACTGAGCAACTGGTGGCGTGTCGCCGCCGTAGTCGCCGTCGAACTGAATCGTCACCTCGGTGTCGTCCTGCGTCGCGACGATCCCGAACTGCGCTGCATCCGAGTCGTGGTAGATCGTGTTCGGTGCATCGAGGATCAGGTACTCGGTGTCGAGGAGGTCGACCGGGAGTCCGAGGAAGGCGTCAGTGGTGGAGTCGCTCTGGTTGAGGCCGTACACCGTCACATCGGTGTCCGCTTCGACGTGCACCCCCTGCGCTGTGATGGAGCCGCTCTGCGAGACCTCGCGATCTGACGGGATCGGGATGGTCGTGACCTCGCCCGGATCGACACTGAACGGCACCGGGGCCATGCCGGGGCCCGAGACCGTCCCCGTGGCGGCAACCTCGGCGGTCACGAAGAGGCTGAGGTTGGCACTGCCGAGGTTCTGCTCGAACATCAACCAGTGCTCGGAACCTGAGGTGTCCGAGTCAGCCTGCGCAGGGCCGGGAAAGGCAAAAGCCGCTGACGCGAGAACGGCGAGGATGGCCGACCCTCCGGCCACGTGACGAAGGTGCACAGAATCTCCTACCAGAGCGACGGCGGTGCCCGGATCGACACTCAGCGGGAAATTAGCAGCGGCGCCGGACGTGACGTCGGGAAATGTGCAATCCCGGACGTCCGGGATCGGGGTGGGCTCGTGCCCAGCGTCGGGAGGAGTGGTCCGTCGCGCGGCGTGTCCCGGAAAGCAAGTGTGACTTGCCTCGGTGGCTGACGCGCTAGTCGCGACCGTAGATGTCGCGGGTGTAGACCTTGTGCTCCACGTCGGCCAGGACGTCGGTGCGCCGGTTGGCGATGATGACGTCGCAGCGCTTCTTGAACTCGTCGAGGTCGTTGACGACCTCGGAGTTGAAGAAGAGGTCGTCGGTGAACTCCGGCTCGTGGACGACCACCTCGATGCCCTTGGCCTTGATCCGCTTCATCACGCCTTGGATGCTCGACTCGCGGAAGTTGTCGGAGCCGGACTTCATGATGAGCCGGTACACGCCCACCGTCTGCGGGTTGCGGCGCAGGATGTCGGCGGCGATGAAGTCCTTGCGGGTCGTGTTGGCCTCGACGATGGCGCTGATCAGGTTCTGCGGGACGTCGCGGTAGTTGGCCTGGAGCTGGCGGGTGTCCTTGGGCAGGCAGTAGCCGCCGTACCCGAAGCTGGGGTTGTTGTAGTGCGACCCGATCCGGGGGTCGAGACCGACGCCGTTGATGATCTGCGTGGTGTCGAGCCCGTGAAGTGCGGCGTAGGTGTCCAGCTCGTTGAAGTAGGCGACGCGCAGCGCCAGGTAGGTGTTGGCGAAGAGCTTGATCGCCTCGGCCTCGGTGGGGTCGGTGAGCAGGACGGGGACGTCCTTGTCCAGAGCGCCCTCCTGGAGGAGCGCTGCGAACTGCTTGCCGGCCTCGGTGGAGTCGCCGACGACGATGCGCGACGGGTGGAGGTTGTCGTAGAGGGCTCGGCCCTCACGGAGGAACTCGGGGGAGAAGATGATCGTGGCGCCGGGATGCTCCTCACGCAGACCGGCGGTGAAGCCGACCGGCACCGTCGACTTGATGACGATCGCGCACGACGGGTTGGCCGCGAGGACCTCGGTGATGACCGACTCGACGGTCGAGGTGTCGAAGTAGTTGGTCTTCTCGTCGTAGTTGGTCGGGGTGGCCACGATCGCGAAGTCGGCGCCGGCGTAGGCGGACTGCTTATCGAGGGTCGCGGTGAGGTGGAGCTCTCTCTCGGTCAGGAACTCCTGGAGCTCGGCGTCCTCGATGGGGGAGACCTTGTTGTTGACCTGGTCGACCCGGTCCTGGTCGACGTCGACAGCGACGACGTCGTGGTGCTGGGCGAGGACGACGGCGTTGGAGAGGCCGACGTAGCCGAGGCCGGCGACTGCGATCTTCATGGGAGCAGTGTAGGCGGGGGTTGTGGCGGGTGGGTGACGCTGGGGTTGCGGTGGGACGTTGGGTTGCGGGGCTTCGTCGACGCTCGCTGGCGCTCGCTGCTCAGCCTCCGGGGGTGGTTGCGGGGTCTCGAGGCTCGTCGCTGGCGCTCCTCGCACCTCGACCGGCGTCGGGGGTGGGGTCGGTTGTTGGGTTGCGGGGCTTCGTCGACGGCCTCGCCCAGGGGCTCGGCCTGCTCAGCCTCCGAGGTTTGTTGGCGTTGGCCTGCTCAGCCTCCGGCGGTGGTTGAGGTGCGAGCGCCAGCGAGCCTCGAAACCCCGCGAGCCGACCGGCAACCGCAGGGTGGCTGGCCTTCGCTCGTCGTACGGGGTCTCGAGGCTCGTCGCTGGCGCTCGCACCTCAACCACCGTTGGGCTACTCGATGTCCGTGGTGGGGTCAGTTGCGCTTCTTGACCTTCTTGGTGCGCTTGCTGACCTTGACGACGTCGTTGTAGCCGGTCTTGGTGGTGGTGGTCTGGATCTTGAGGCGCTTGCCGCGCTGCTTCTTGGTGATGGTGAACCAGCGGGAGGTGGCCTTCTTGATGGGCTTCTTGCCGGCGTACCACTGGTAGGTGGTCGTGGTGCCGGCGTCGCGGGCGGGGACGAGGGCGCGCAGGGGGCGGCCGACGCGGGCTGTGCCGTCGATGCCCGGGCGCTTGCGCTTGGACTGGACCCCCTTGCCGACCGTGCCGGTCGGCTCGCTGGTGCGGGTGGTGGGGAGGAAGCCCTGTTGGGTGCCGCGGACCTCGAAGGTCATCCGGGCGCCGAGGTCGGCCATCGTCAGGTCGTAGGTGGTGTCGGTGGCGCCGGCGATCACGGCGCCGTCGCGCCGCCACTGGTAGCCGAGCTCGGCCGCCTCGGGCCAGGCGCCCACGGTCGCGGTCAGCTGCCGGTCGAGACGCAGGACGCCGGAGACCGTCGGGGTCGGGGCGGGCTGGATCTGCTGGGGGGCGTCGACCTCGAGGGTGGCCGTGCAGGTGCCGCAGGTGGCGCCGAGGGTCTCGGCGTACGCCTCGAGGGTGATCGGGTTGGACGACGGCGGCTCGGTCTTGACGGTCGCCGGGATCGTGACCTCGGCGGTGGCGCCCAGGGCGTTGTCCGGGACGGCCCAGGTCAGGGTGGTGCCGTCCAGGGTGACTCTGTCGGGAAGGGCGCCCAGGTCGGACTGGGCGAGCAGCGAGGTGGCGTCGAGGGTCACGACGCTGCCGGTCTGGGCGACCTTGCCGACGTTGGTGGCCGACACGGTCAGGCTGAAGGCGTCCTCGGGGTCGAGGGTGGTGCCGGCCGCGGGGGCGGTGGCCAGGTCGAGGGTCCAGCGTGAGGGCCAGGCGGGCTTGTCGGTGTCGAAGAGCCAGTCCTGGAAGAACGCGGTCAGGTCGCGACCGGAGATCTCCTCCGAGAGGGCGATCCACTCCGCGGTCGAGGCGTCGCCGCCGGCGTACCGCTCGATCCAGGTGCGCATGATCTCGCCGAACACGTCCTCGCCGAGCGCGGAGCGCATCGCCTCCAGCGTCATCGCGCCCCGGTTGTACGTCGGAGCGCCGAACAGGTCGGCTGGGTCGTCGAACCCGGCGACCGGGGTCGTCCAGAAGTCGCTGCCGGCCGCGGTGGAGTCCCACAGGTCGTAGTAGGTGTCCTCGGTCGAGTCGCCGCCGTACAGCTCGGCCTCGACCTGGGTGGCGATGAAGGTCGCCGGGCCCTCGTTGAGCCAGATGTCGCTCCAGTCGCTCGGCGAGACCGCGTTGCCGAACCACTGGTGGGCGAGCTCGTGGATGAGGGTGTTCTGCCCGATGGTGGTCTCGAAGTAGGGGCGGTCCTGGGTCTCCAGCGCGTAGCCGAGGGTCGAGGTGTCGACGACGACGCCGATGCTGGCGCCGGGGTAGGTGCCGTAGCTGCGCTCGATGGCCTGCAGCATCGGGGAGAGCTGGGCGCGGCGGTTGGCGAAGCCGGAGGTGCCCTGGATGACGGTGTTGGCGTAGCTCCACTCCTCGGTCGTGCCCTCGGTCAGGGCCACGCTGCCCTCGGCGGAGGTGTAGCGGCCGATGGCGGCCAGCGCGAGGTACGGCGCCTGCTGGTGGGGCTGCTCCCACGTGAAGGTCCGGGTGCTGGCGCCGGTGGTGACCGAGTCGAGGACGCCGGTGCTGACCGCGGTGCGGTTGAGGAAGGGCAGGACCGCGTTGAAGGGCACCGTCAGGGCGGTGGTGAACGTCGCCTTGTCGGTCGGGGTGTTGTTGGTGGGGAACCACGTCATCGCGCCGACCGGCTCGTTGAGGGCGACAGCGCCGTTCGTGGTGCTCGTCCAACCCTCCATCGACCCGTCCGGGTCGGTGTGGGCGGTCGGGGTGCCGGAGTAGATCACTGCCGTCGTGAAGCTGTCGGCCACCGGGGTCGTGGGAGTGACGACGAGCTTGTGGATGCCCGCGTCCTCGTCGGTGACGCGGGTGAACGTGGCTGGGGCGCCGTCGACGGTCACCGCGTCGACGGTGAGGCCCTCGAGGTCCAGTGAGTACTCGCTGAGCGGCTCGCCGGTCGTGACGGCGTCGATCGTGGTCGTCGCCGTGATCGAGCCGTTGGACGCGTAGGAGAGGTCGATGTCGTAGTGCTGGACGTCGTAGCCGGTGTTGCCCTGGTGAGGGAAGAGGGTGTCGCCGGAGGTCTGGCCGCCGGCCACCGCCTGGGGGGCCGCTGCTGCGGGCGCGGCGTCGGCCTGGGGGAGGACCGCCAGGCTGGCGCAGAGGAGTGCGGCAGTGGTGGCGAGGGGGGTGCGCGAGAGCTTCACAACGAGGTCAACGAGTGGGTGGGGTGACTGTTACGAGGGGTGGGTCTCCGTTGGGCAGGTGGGTGGTCGGCTCGCGGGGCTTCGTCGACGGCCTCGCCCAGGGGCTCGGCCTGCTCAGCCTCCGGAGGCTGAGCGGCGAGCCACCGGCGGTGGTTGAGGTGCGAGCCAGCGGCCGGTGACGGTGGTTGAGGTGCGAGCGCCAGCGAGCCTCGAAACCCGACGAGTTGACCAGCAGCCGTGGGGTGGCGGGTCTTCGCTCGGCGTACGGGGTCTCGAGGCTCGTCGCTGGCGCTCCTCGCACCTCGACCACCGTGGGGCTCGGCGCTGGCACACCTGCGGGTCTAGAAAGTGCCAGGTTGGCCTAAATAGTGCCAATTTGGCCCGTTTGTGGAACAGTGTTGGTGTGGATCTCAGTGCACCTTTGGCGAGCCTCATCCCGTCGCTCGATGCTGCGGTCCTGGAGGTGCTCGCAGGCACCGAGTCAGCACTGGGCGCCAGCCAGATTCAACGGCTGGCGCGTCGAGGCGCCCGATCTGGTGTCCGGCGTGTCCTCGACAGGCTCACCGAGCATGGCCTGATCCTCGCCGAGCCCACCAATCTCGGGTACGTGTACCGACTCAACCGTGACCATCTCCTGGCGCCCGCGGTCCATGTCGCCGCGACCGCCCGCTCTGAGTTCCTTCGCCGCCTCGCAGCCTCCTGCGAAGAGCTTCGTCCACAGGTCATCAGCGCCGCGCTGTTCGGGTCCACAGCACGGCGTCAGTCGACTCCCATGAGCGACATCGACCTGGTGCTGATCGTCGAGAACGGCAGCGAGGCCGCCGAGGACCCGGCTGAAGTGTGGGACCAGCAGATCCGCGACCTGGAAGACGCCGTGCTCGCCTGGACCGGGAACCGCCTCGAGTGCCTCATCCTCAGTGAGTCCCAACTCGGCCACGCTGTGGTCTCGGAGGAGAAGATCGTGGAGGCTTGGCTGCATGAGGCGCTGCCCTTGGCCGGCACTGCACTCCCGACGGTGATCAGCGGGGTGCGCGACGGTTTGCAGAAGGAGTCGCCTTGAGCCCCAAGAAGCACCCGACGCGCGCGGCTGAACGCAGCACCGCGACAGCGCGTCTGAAGGTGGCCAGGAAGTACCTCGAAGCAGCGGAGCTGTTCGCTCTTGACGCCGACCCCTACGCGACGAACGTCGCTGTGGGCGTCGCCGTACTCGCTGGCCTAGCAGCCAGCGACGCGATCTAGCCACTACGGCGACAAGCTCCTGAGTTCGAAAAAAGATCGCACGACTGCCCTGCGAGACGCTGCCGCCCTCATCGAGGACGCAGCCCGCCGGCTGACCTGATTCGCAGCTCGACCAGCGTGGGGGTGCGGGGCTTCGTCGACGGCCTCGCCCAGGGGCTCGGCCTGCTCAGCCTCCGGGGCGGTGGGGCGGTGGGGTGGTCAGGCGGGGACGGCGCCGACGGCTACGCGGCCGGTGCCGACGATGTCGACGGGGCCGTCGTGGTGGCTGATGAAGACGGACTGGCCGCGGCGTACGGCGATCCGCTCATCCCGGGCGACGACCTCGACCTCTCCCTCGAGGACCAGGACGGCGCGGGGGCCGGTGGCGGGGACGCGACGCAGGGGTGGGCGCCCGACGGTGAGGCAGAACTCCGCGACCGGGGGCTCGATGTAGCAGAAGTCGGCGGTGCGCTCCGAGGGATCCCAGCGGGGCGGGGGGATCGGGGTGAAGTTGGTGATGCTGAGGAGCTCCTCGACGTCCATGTGCTTGGGCGTCAGGCCTGCGCGCAGGACGTTGTCGGACGAGGCCATGATCTCGACGCCGAAGCCCTCGGCGTAGGCGTGCACGACGCCGGCGTTGACGAACATCGCCTCACCTGGCGCGAGGGTGACGTTGTTGAGCAGCAGCGTGACCAGGACGCCGGGGTCCTTGGGGTAGCGCCGCACCAGGTCGCCGACGCGGGCGAAGACGCGGACGGCCTCGGGGCCCACCATGCTCTGGCTCTTGTTGCGGTGGGAGCGGTGCCGCAGCTGCTCGCGGCGGGCCCGGGCCTCGGCGTGCCGGGCGGCGTCACCGACCTGGGACAGCAGCCGCGTCAGCTTGCGGCCCTCCAGGGCCAGGGTCTCGGTCACCACCGTGCGCAGGGTCTGGAAGGCGGGTCCGCTCTGCAGCTGCTCGGCGACGGAGTCGGCCCACTTGAGGTTGAGCAGCTTGAGGAGCTCGACGGTCTTGTCGATCTCGCGGAAACCGGCCATCCCCTCGAAGCGGGTGACGGCGAAGATCAGCTCGGGCTTGTGCCACTGGTCCTTGTAGTTGCGGTGGCCGGCATCGAGCGGGATGCCCTCGCCGTTCTCGCGGGTGTGGCCGATCCGGGCGCGTTCGCTGCTGGGGTGGACCTGCAGGGAGAGCGGCTCGTTGACGGCCAGGACCTTCATGAGGAAGGGCAACCGCTCGCCGAAGATGTCGCAGACCCGGTTGCCGAGGACGTCGGCAGCATCCTCGCTGATCACCTCGTTGAGGCGGCGCCCGTCGGGGAGCATCGAGGGGTCGCCGTCGTGGGCGCCGATCCACAGCTCGGCCTGCGGCTTGCCGGTCGGTGCGTGGCCCATGAACTGGGCCATCTGCTCGGTGGAGCCCCAGGCGTAGTCGCGGATCGTGTTGTCCATGATGAACATGGACCGGACCCTACGGCGTCCCTACGGGCTGGGGGGACCGCTGTCGGAGGTCTCCACGGGATCGGCCGCCTTGGGCTGCTTGCGGCGGCGAGCGTTGGCGACGTACTGCGGGTCCTCGAGCTGGGCGACCGTCGGCGCGCCGAACATCGGCAACCCGGTGCCGCGCCGCAGGAAGCCCCAGATGATCGGGACCAGGATCAGCGTGGCGAGGCCGACGCCGGCGATCAGGTAGGGGTGGGTCTCCTCGCGGCCCAGCGGCGCCCAGCCGGCCTTGTCGAGCAGGGCGACGCCCGACATCGTCAGGACGACCACGATGCCGCGGCGGATGTAGGACTGCGGCACGCGCGGGGCCAGGCGGCTGCCGAGGATGGTGCCGGGGACCGAGCCGATGACGAGCGGGATGAGGAGGTTCCAGTCGAGGCCGTGGATGGCGACGTTGGCGATCGCCGCGGCCAGCACCAGCGGGACGGCCTGGACCAGGTCGGTGCCGACGAGCTTCACCGCGGAGAGACCGGGGTAGAGCATCAGCAGCGCGACCATGATGATCGAGCCGGAGCCGACGCTGGTCACACCGACGAGCAGGCCACCGAGGGCGCCGACCAGCAGCGTGACGAGCGGGCGGATGTGGGGGTCGGGGTCACCGTGGTGACCGCCGCTGCGCACCATCCGCAGGTTGAGGTAGAGGCGCAGCGCGTAGGTGCTGGCGGCGAGCAGCAGCGCGAACCCGATCGACACCTTCAGCGTGAAGTCGAGCTGCTCGGGGTCGCTGGTCACGGCCTTGACGAGGTAGGGCCCCGCGAGCGCGAAGGGGATCGAGCCGATGATCAGCCACTTGGCGAGGGTGAAGTTGGGCGAGCCCTCCCGGGCGTGCACGATCGCGCCGCCCGACTTGTAGATCGCCGCTGCGGTCAGGTCGGCGGCCACGACGGTGGCGGCCTCGCCCGAGCCGGCGCCGAGGAAGAGCAGGGCCGGCGTCATCAGGGCGCCGCCGCCCATGCCGGTCAGGCCGACCACGATCCCGACGACGAAGCCGGCCGCCAGGATCGAGAAGAAGGTGGTGGTGATCAGGTCTTCCATCAGGAGTCCCCTCCCGATCCGGGCTGGTGGGTGGGCTGGCCGGATCCGGCCAGGGTGGGGACGACGACCTTCAGCAGCGAGTCGATGTGCTCGGAGCAGCGGGCCGCGGCGGTGCGGCCGCGGCGGTAGGGGTCGGAGACGTCCAGCTCCGGGGAGGCCGTGCCGCGGCGCTCGCCGAGGCTCTTGAGCAGCTCGGCGCGGTCGAGGCCGGGCTCGAGCTGGCCGAGGGCGTCGGCCAGCTGACCCAGGGTGAAGACCTTGCGGAACGCCGCCGGGTCGTCGTCGAGCACGAACGTGCGGTGCGAGGCCTCCGCGGTGACGACGAGGTCGGCCTCGGCGACCATCTCGCGGGTCAGCGGGCGGCTGCGGAACGCGGCCGGGTCGGCACCGGTGGCCTCGGTCAGCGCGGTCGCCATCGTCTCGTCCATCTCGTGGGCGGGGAAGCCGTGGGTGCCAGCGCTGGAGAAGGTGATCGCGTCAGGGGTGTCGGTGCCGGCCAGGAGGTGGCGGGCGGCGAGCTCCATGTAGGGGCTGCGGCAGATGTTGGCGGTGCAGACGAAGAGGACCTTGAGGGCCGGAGGCTGCGGCTGGCGAAGCTCTGCTGGTGCCGGGACTTCGTCGACGCTCGCTGGCGCTCGCTGCTCAGTCTCCGGCGAGGCTGAGACGGTCGCTGGCGCTCCTCGCACCTCGACCAGCGTGTCGGTCGCGCCGGGGCGGAGGTCGAGGTAGCCGGCCTCGGCGAGGGCGGAGGTGACGTCGGCGAGGGCGTCGTCGATGGTGCGGCCGGTGGTGTCGACGCGGACGTCGGCGTCGTCGGGCTCCTCGTAGGGCGAGGAGATGCCGGTGAACTCGGGGATCTCGCCGCGGCGGGCCTTGGCGTACAGGCCCTTGCGGTCGCGGCGTTCGCATTCCTCCAGCGGGGTCGCGACGTGGACGAGGAAGAAGGCGCCGCCGGCCTCGTCGACCATCGCCCGTACCTGCTGGCGGGTCTCGTCGAACGGCGCGATCGGGCTGACGACGGCCACGCCGCCGTGGCGCGAGATCTCGGCGGCGACCCAGCCGATCCGGCGGATGTTGGTCTCGCGGTCGGCCTTGGAGAAGGTGAGCCCGGCGGACAGGTTGCGCCGTACGACGTCGCCGTCGAGGCTCGTGACGGTGCGGCTGCCCTGCTCGAGCAGGCGGTCCATCAGGGCCTGGGCCAGCGTCGACTTGCCGCTGCCGGACAGGCCGGTGAAGAAGAGGACGAGGCCCTGGCGGTCCGGCGCCGGCTGGTCGGCGTCGACGATGTCGGCGACCAGGTCGAGGGGCTCACCCGCGTCGACCAGGCCGACGACGGGGTCGCCCGCGGAGTAGGCGGTGGTGACCTGGACCCCGAGGTCGTGGTCGATCTCGGGGTCGTCGTGCGAGGCGAGGGGTACGGCGACGACGTTGGCCTCGGGCAACTCCTCGGCCACGCGCAGCGTGGCGCGGAGCAGTGCTACGGGGGACAGGTCGGGGGTGCCGTGGCCGACCAGGGCCAGCAGCACGACCGGACCGAGCGCGCGGACCTGGTCGAGCTGGGCGTCGGTGAGGGCATCGGTGACCGGGACGAACGTGCGTCCGGCCAGGCCGGAGTCCGCGGAGCGGACCTGGCTCGGCGTCAGCCGGAGACGACGGAACGGACCGAACTGGGCCGGGCCGAGCGAGGCCACCGCCCACGCGCCGTCGGCGCGCTTGGTGACCCGCGCCAGGGGGAGGCCCTCGGGGTCGACGAGCTCGATCAGCTCGCTGTCGGCCAGGTCCTCGGGGACCGTCAGCGTGATCGGGCTGCCCGGCTCGTCGAACGCCTGGACGGGGGAGAAGGCGCCCGCGACGAGGAGCTCCAGGTCGTCGAGCTCACGCGGAGACGGGCAGAGCTGGGGTACGGCGGGAGTCGACACGCGGGCCATCATGCCAAAGTCCAGCGGAATACTCGACATCGACGGGGTGGGTGTCGTCGCGGAGGCTGAGCAGCGAGCGCCAGCGAGCGGTGACGAAGCCCGGTGAGTGTGGTTGCGGTGGGTGCTCGGCTTGCGGGGGGCTTCGTCGACGGCTCGCCCAGGGGCTCGCCTGCTCAGCCTCCGAGGCTGAGCAGCGAGGGCCAGCGAGCGGTGACGAAGCCCGGTGAGTGTGGTTGCGGTGGGTGCTCGGCTTGCGGGGGGCTTCGTCGACGGCTCGCCCAGGGGCTCGCCTGCTCAGCCTCCGAGGCTGAGCAGCGAGCGCTAGCGAGCGGTGACGAAGCCCGGTGACGCCCTCCGGAGGCTGAGCAGCGAGCGCCAGCGAGCGGTGACGAAGCCCGGTGAGTGTGGTTGCGGTCGGTGTTCGGCTTGCGGGGGCTTCGTCGACGGCTCGCCCAGGGGCTCGCCTGCTCAGCCTCCGGAGGGTCGGCCTGATCAGGCTCCGGGCGGTTGTCCACAGGTAGGTGACTGTGGAGTTTGTTGCTCACGGGCAGCCGGGCAGAAGACCCCGCATGGCTTGGGTCTACATCCTCGAATGCGCTGACGGGTCCTTCTACACGGGGAGCACTGTGGCGCTCGAGACGCGCGTGAGCCAGCACAACCTGGGTGAGGGGTCGGCGTACACCCGACCGCAGCGTCGGCGTCCCGTCGTACTGCTCTGGGCAGTGGAGTTCTCCCGGGTCGACGACGCCTTCGAGTTCGAGAAGCAGGTCCAAGGGTGGAGTCGTGCCAAGAAGATCGCCTTGATGCAGGGTCGGTTCGACGATCTTCCAGTCTTGGCGCGTGGGCGGAGACGACGCGCTTTGCCGCCGTCGGAGGCTGAGCAGCGAGCGCCAGCGAGCGGTGACGAAGACCGGTGAGTGTGGTTGCGGTCGGTGTTCGGCCTGCGGGGGCTTCGTCGACGGCTCGCCCAGGGGCTCGCCTGCTCAGCCTCCCGAGGGGGTCGGTGCTCGGCTTGCGGGGCTTCGTCGACGGCTCGCCCAGGGGCTCGCCTGCTCAGCCTCCTGTTGTGGGGGTGGTCACCCGTGGAGGCGCGGTGGGCGCGGGGACCACTACCCTGCGGGGCATGAGTGTGATCTCTGAGGACCGCCCCTGGGGCAGCTGGCACGTGATCGAGGACGGTCAGGGCTACAAGGTGAAGCGGATCGTGGTTCATCCGGGCAAGCGGCTCTCGCTGCAGACCCACGAGCACCGCTCCGAGCACTGGGTGGTGATCTTCGGGATCGCCACCTGCACGGTCGGCGAGACGGTCGTCAAGGCGGGGCCGGGCGACTGCATCGACGTGCCGCTGGGTGCGATGCACCGGCTCTCCAACGAGCACTCCGAGGACCTGCAGATCATCGAGGTCCAGCAGGGCGCCTACACCGGCGAGGACGACATCCAGCGCCACGAGGACGACTTCGGAAGGCACGAGTGACCTCTGCAGGCCGGCCCGTCGTCGCCGAGATCGTCCGCTCCGGATTCGTCGAGGGGCACCACTACGGCTCCGTGGTCGCGCTCGCGGCCGACGGCAGCGTCGAGTGGTCCGTCGGTGACGTGAGCAGCGCGATCCTGCCGCGCTCGTGCAACAAGCCCATCCAGGCTCTGGCGATGGTGCGGCTCGGCCTCGACCTGCCGCCCGACCTGCTGGCCCTGGCCTGCGCGTCGCACTCGGGGGAGCAGATGCACCTCGCCGGTGCCCGCCGGATCCTCGAGGGCGCCGGGCTCGGAGAGGCCGACCTGCAGACCCCGCCCGACTTCCCGCTCGACGACGTCGCCAAGGAGGCCGTGCTCGCCGCCGGCGGCACCCGCACCTCGATCGCGATGAACTGCTCGGGCAAGCACTCCGCGATGCTCGCGACCTGCGTGCTCAACGGCTGGGACACCGCCACCTACCTCGACCCCGCGCACCCGCTCCAGGTGGCGATCGCCGAGACCTTCGCCGAGCTCACCGGGGAGGAGATCGAGGTCTCCGCCACCGACGGCTGCGGGGCTCCGCTCCTGTCGACGTCCCTGGTCGGACTGGCGCGCGCGTTCGCCGCGATCGCCACCGCCACCGAGGGCGCCGAGGCCCGGATCGCCGCTGCGATCCGCACCCATCCCGAGCTGGTCTCCGGCAGCCGCCGCGACGAGCGCACGCTGCTGACCGCGATGCCCGGCTCGATCGGCAAGGCCGGTGCCGAGTCCTGCTACGCCGTCGCGCTGGCCGACGGACGGGCGTTCGCCCTCAAGACCGACGACGGCGCCGCCCGGGCGCGTCCGGTGCTGATGGCGGCGGCGCTGGCCCGTTCCGGGGTCGACCGGGAGGGCTGGGTCGACGGCGAGGCCGTACGCCGTACCGGCGAAGCCGTGCTCCTCGGTGGCGGCAAGCCCGTGGGGGAGATCCGCGCGACCTTCTGAAGTCGCACGCTTCCACGCCACACCGGTGGTGTGACCCGCCTCATGCCTGCGGGTGGTTTTGTGGGCCGACGTTGGCAGCGGTGTAGCCCGGTCGTTACTCGCTTCTCGGCAGACTCGTCGTGGCACGTGAGCCGACTCCCGACGTCGGCCACCGCATGGGGGTGTGGCCACGATGAAGGACCTGGGCAGGACCGAGAGCGAGCAGTCGCTCACCGGTGCCGGGCCGTCCCCATCGTCGGAGCCGCACGCGTCCTCGGGTCACGAGCGTGCGGTCACCGCCGCCGAGCTCGAGACCCTCGTCGAGGCGAAGGCCGTGCGTGGGTGGAAGGGCACCGCGCGCCCCTACCTGATCCTCAGCGACGTCGTCGCGGTCACGATCGCGCTGCTGCTCGTCCCGACGCCGCCGATGCTGACGATGGTCGGGATGTACGTCGGCGTGAGCGTCACGATGACCTGCCTGGGCGCCTACCGCTCGCGCCTGACGCTCTCGGCCCTCGACGACCTCCCGGTCTTCCTCGTCGCCTCCCTCGTCGGCGGCTTCGCCCAGCTCGCCACCCGCGCGGTCGCCGGTGAGCCGATCCCGTCACGCCTGGTCTTCCAGGCCCTCGCTGTCGCTGCCGCCATCACCATCGCGCGCTCCTTCTCCTACGTCGTCATCCGCGAGGCGCGGCGCCGGGGTCTGGTCGAGCACCGCGCGCTGATCCTCGGCGCCGGCGAGATCGGCCGCCAGGTCGCCGAGACGATGCTCGAGCACCCCGAGTTCGGGCTGCGCCCGGTCGGGTTCCTCGACAGCCACGCGCCCCACGACGCCGAGACGTTGCCGGTCCCGCTGCTGGGGTCCTACGACGACCTCGCCTGCCGCGTACGGCGTGACGGCGTGAGCGAGGTGGTGGTCGCCTTCGGGACGCCCGCCCCGGACGACCGAGCCCACCGGGCACGTCACGACGACGAGCTGATCTCCACGGTGCGCGAGTGTGACCGGCTCTCCGCGGAGATCTTCTGCGTGCCGCGCTTCTTCGAGCTCCACCACCGCAGCCGCGACATGGACCAGCTGTGGGGGATCTCGCTGGTCCGCGTCCGCCGCAACTCGTGGCGCTCCGGCTCGTGGCGCGTCAAGCGGGCCTTCGACATCGCCGCCGCCGGGGGCGCGCTGGTCCTGCTCGCGCCGCTGATGTGCGCCATCGCGCTCGCCGTACGCCTCGAGAACGGCCCGGGCGTGCTCTTCCGCCAGACCCGCGTGGGTCTGGACGGGGTCGACTTCACGCTGCTCAAGTTCCGCTCGGTGCGACCCGCCGACCTCGGGATGACCGACGGCACGCCGGTCTTCTCGGTCAACGGCCACGCCGGACTGGGTCCGATCAGTGCGTTCCTGCGCAAGGCGTCCCTCGACGAGCTGCCGCAGCTGCTCAACGTGGTGCGCGGCGACATGTCCATCGTCGGCCCGCGCCCCGAGCGTGACGTCTTCGTCGAGCAGTTCTCCCGCACCGTCCCGCGCTACGCCGAGCGTCACCGTGCGCCGGTGGGTCTGACCGGGTGGGCGCAGGTCAACGGGCTGCGCGGCAACACCTCGATCGAGGAGCGGGTGCGCTTCGACAACTACTACATCCAGAACTGGTCGCTCTGGCTCGACGCCAAGATCATCGCGCGCACGGTCTCGGCCGTCGTGCTCACCCGGGGATCGTGACCGCCGGACCGGGCTCGCCGGATCTCATCGTCAACTCGACGGTGCTGGTCCTGGGGGCGCTTGCCCTCCTCCACATCTCCGTCGCGCTCGTCCACCGGCCCCAGCGCGGCCTGCTGCTGCTCGCGGCCCTGCTGCCCTTCGACGGCCTGCTGCTGATCGTGCCCGGCGGCGAGTCCCTCGGGCCGTGGAAGGAAGCGCTGCTCGTCGTCACCTTCCTCGCAGTCCTGGTCTCGCCCGCCTCGGCGCGCGTCGGCGGACCCGACCACCTGCCCGTGTGGGTGCCCGCGGCCCTGGCCTTCGTCGCCATCGGCGTCGTCTCCGCCGTCGGCACCGGAGGGCTGATCGCCTTCTGGGGCTTCAAGATCAGCTACTTCTACGCCGTCGTGCCGATCATCCTGTGGCGCTGCCCGTTCCGCGCCCGCGACCGGGACCGCCTCGTGAGCATCCTGATGGCCGCCGGTGTCGTCACTGCCCTCGTCGGGCTGGCCCAGCAGGTCGTCGGACCGGTGCGGCTCAACGAGATGGGCTACGAGTACAACACCGTCATCCGGTTCTCCGGCTCGCTGCTGCGCTCGTTCTCGACGTTCACCCAGCCGTTCTCCTTCGGGCTCTTCGTCAGCCTGGTGCTGCTCGTGTGCCTGCCGGTCGCGATGGCCGACTGGCGCCGCACGCGCAACCTCGCCTTCCTCGCCACCACCCCGGTGCTCGTCGCCGGCATGGCTGCCTCCGTGGTCCGCGGAGCCACCCTCGCGCTGCTCGTCGGCCTCGTCGTGCTGATGGTGTGGCGCTTCCGCGGCCTCTTCCACGCGCTGGTGCCGGGCGTGCTCGTGCTGCTCTTCGTGCCCGCCACCGTGCTCACCGACTACTTCTCCTCCAGCAGCCTGGGCCAGCGCACCAGCGGGTGGCAGACCATCTTCGACAGCCTGCTCACCGCCCCGCTCGGCAACGGGATCGGTACGACGGGCTCGGCCGCCGAGAAGGCCGTCGAGCTCGGCGCCAGCCCGACCGACCTGGTCACCGCGAGCGGAGGCACCGAGCTCTACCTGCCCGACAACCAGTACGTGAAGACCGTCATCGAGCTCGGCCCCGTCGGGCTCTGGCTCCTGCTCCTGCTCGGCGCCACGGCGATCGCCGCCGCCGTGCACGCGGCTCGCCGTACGACGGGCAACGACCAGGCCCTCGCGCAGGGCATCGCGGCCTCGATCATCGGCGCCGCCGCGGCCTCGACGGTCTCGACGTACCTGGAGATCTTCCCGCTGGACTTCTACTTCTGGCTGCTGCTGGGCGTGCTGCTCAGCGTCGGTACGGCGGCCGACGAGGCGCCGGAGCTCACCGACGACCCGGGCGCGGCCGCGGGCGACGCAGACGCTGCATCGACCGACGACGGCTCCGTCGACGCCGAGGACGACGCATCCGGCACCCCCGCCGGGACCACCCGGCCGCTGGAGATCGCATGCTGACCAACCTCCGCGCCCGCCTGCAGCGCTCCGCACCGCAGCCGGGCGAACCGGATCCGCAGGGCCCCGTACAGGGCCCCGTCCGGGAGACCGGGCTGCTCGCCAACACCGGCTGGCTGCTCGGCAGCCGTCTCGTGATGGCGGCCCTCGGTTGGGGCGGCACCCTGCTCATCGCCCGCCACCTCTCGCTCGACGAGTTCGGCCGGTTCACGATCATCTTCACCGTCCTGGGCCTGATGTCGGTCGTCACCGACATGGGCATCGGACGGATCGCGCTGCGCGGCATGCTGGACGGCGGCGGCAGCGACCCCGGCTCCTTCGCCGGCACCTACATCGCCCTGCGCACGCTGATGGGCGTGGTCGGCTACGCGCTGGTGATGCTCATCGTCGTCCTGCTCGGCTACCCCGCTGAGGTCGTGCACGCGACCGCGGTCGCCGCCATCGTCATCGTCCTGGCGACCCCGTCGTCGGCGCTCGACGTCGTCTTCCAGTCGCGGATGAAGCTCGGCGTGGTCAGCCTCGCCGGCGCCAGCGGGCAGGTCGCGCAGTTCGCCCTGACCGCTGCGATCGCCACCGCCGGCGGCACCGTCCTCTACTTCACGATCCCGGCCGTGCTGGCCCAGGTCGTCGTCCTGGCCTACAAGATCCCCGCCGCCAACCGGATCATCCCGCTGCGCCTGCACGTCGACCTGAGCGTCTGGCGGATGCTGCTCAAGGAGGGCATCCCGCTCACCCTCGGCATCGGGCTGGCCACGATCTACTACCGTGTCGACTCGGTGATGCTCTCGCGCCTCGACGACTTCGTCGCGGTCGGCATCTACGGCGTCTCCTACAAGTTCATCGACATCGTCCACTTCGCCGCCACCGCGGTGACCGTGCCGCTGCTGACGCTGCTGGTGCGGTCCTGGCCCGACGACCTCGATGCGTTCCGCGACGCGATGCGCCGCGGCGCGCTGCTGCTGGGACTCGTCGGCGGCCTGGCCGTCGTGGGCCTGGTCGGCTTCCCGGCCCAGCTCACCACGGCGCTGTACGGCGCGCCGTACGCCGTCGGCGAGCACGCCACGCGGCTGCTGATCCTCGCCCAGTTCCTGACTCTCTTCACCACCCTCGGCCTGACCTGCCTGATCGCGCTGGGGCGGCACAAGACCTACCCGCTGGTGATGCTGGTCGGCCTGGTGCTCAACGTGGGCGCCAACGCCGTGCTGATCCCGCGCTACTCCTACGAGGGTGCCGCCGCCGCCACGCTGGCCGTCGAGGTCCTCGTCGTCGGTGTCATGTGGTGGCTGGTGCGTCGCGAGGACCGGCTGTGGCCGATCGGGCTGCGCGGGCTCGGCGTCGTGCCGCTCGCCGTCGCGGCCGGCCTGTTCGCCGGGTGGACCGTGCTGCTCGTCCTGCCCTGGGTCATCGCCGCCGCGGTGGCCGTGATCGCCTACCTCGCCGTCGCGTCGGTCGGAGGCCTGATGTCGGGCGCCGGGATCGACGTACCGCTCGGCAAGCTCACTCGAAAGGTTGGATCGTCATGACCTCACAGCTGATCGCCGTCACCAGCACCGGACAGGTCTCCGGCGCCGAGCGAGTCCTGCTGCGCACCCTCGCCGCCGCCGTGGAAGCCGACTGGGACGTGGCCTGCCTGTGCCCGCCCGGCCCGCTGGCCGCCCAGGTGCGCGCCACCGGTGCGCGTCACGTGACCACTCCCGACCTCACGCTCGGCTCGGGCCCCCGGGTGCTCGCGGCGCTGCGGATGATGCTGGCCTGGCTGCGCGCCGCGCGGGTGCTGCGCTCCGAGGCGGCGACGGCGGACGTGGTCCTCGCCAACGCCCTGCTCTCGCTGCCGGCCGTGCGCCTGGCCGGGCTGGCCTCGGTGCCGGCCGTCTGGCTCGCCCACGACGTCGTCGTCGCCCGCGACCGGCTGATGCTCTACCGCTGGTGCCGCCGGGCGCTCTCCCTGGTCGTGGGGGTCTCCGAGGCCGTGGTGGCTCCGCTGCGTCCGGTCTCGGCCCGCTCGGGCATCGGCCCGGTCGTCGACGTGGTCCACAACGGGGTGCCCTACCCGGTCGCCCCGGCTCACGAGTGGGTCGATGGCCCCACGGGCGAGGTCGTGGTCGGGCTGAACGCCCTGCTGACGCCCTGGAAGGGCCAGGAGGTGCTGCTCGACGCCGTACCCCTCCTCGACCCGGGGGTCCGCGTTGAGATGCTCGGCGGCTACCTGCCCAAGGACGACGCGTACGCCGCGGGCCTGGGCCGCACGATCCTCGAGCGGGGCCTCGGCGGCCGGGTGCGCCTGCTCGGGCACGACGACGACCCGGTGGCCCGGATGCGCCGGTGGTCCGTCGCGGTGAGCGCCAGCACGGACCCCGAGGCCTGCCCGCTGGCCGTCCTCGAGGCGATGAGCGTCGGCCTGCCCGTCGTCGCGACCGACCACGGAGGCTCGCCGGAGGTGCTCGACGGCGCCGGGATCCTCGTGGCCCCTCGTGACGCCACGGCGCTCGCCGAGGCGATCAACCGGCTCGCCGCCGACCCTGCCCTGCGCGCGAAGAACGCGCTGCTCGGCCTCGACCGGGTCGCTCGTGCCCACCGGCTCGACCGCCAGACCGAGGCGCTGCTCGACGTGCTCGCGTGCACGGCCGGTGACTACCGGCCACCCTTCGGTGGCGAGCGGCGGCGGCACGACCGCGACACGACCGCGACGCGAGGGGTGTCGGCATGAGGGTGCTCTTCGTCAACGAGAACATCGGCGGACATCGCAGCGTGCACGCCAACCTGCGCGCCACGCTGGGCGCGCACCCCGACGTGCACGCGGAGTTCCTCGACGTCCCCGCCCCCACCCGGCTGCGCCGCGCCGTCGGCGCCTCGATCCCCGGCCTCGGCCGCCTCGACGCCGACCTGCAGCCGCTGCGCGCCCAGCTCGCGCTCAGCGCCTGGGTCCGCAAGCAGCTGCGGCGCCGGATGCACGACTTCGACGTCGTGCACGTCTACACCGGCAACGCCGGGCTGCGCAGCGTCGACGTCCTCGCGTCCATGCCGTCGGTGGTGACGACCGATGCGACCAACGTGACCAACGCCTACCGGCTGCCCTACCGCGAGCCCACCCGCTTCACCCCGGCCGCGGTGCGCGCCGCCCAGCGCTTCGAGCGCCCGGTCTACGAGGCGGCCTCGCTCGTCGTGGCGAACACCGGCTGGGTCGCCCGGTCGCTGCGCGAGGACTACGACGTCCCGGCCGAGCGGCTGCGCCAGTTCCCCTTCGGCATCGTCGCCCCGGACCTCGCCGGCGGCCCCGCGCCGGGCACGGTGCACCCCGAGGGCCTGCCGCAGCTGGTCTTCGTCGGCCACCAGCTCGAGCGCAAGGGCGCGCTGCGCCTGCACCGCCTCCACCAGGAGCACCTCGCCGACGAGTGCGAGCTCGTGATCGTCACGTCCGAGGACGTGCCGCCGGGCCGCAACGTGCGCGGCGTGCACGACGTCACCGTCGGCTCCGGCCGGCTGTGGGAGGTCCTGCGCGCCGGCGCGATGTTCGTCTTCCCGTCCACGATCGACCAGGCCCCCAACGCCGTGATCGAGGGGATGGCGGCAGGCCTGCCCGTCGTCGGCCTCAAGGTCGCCGCGATGCCCGACACCGTGCCCGAGACGTGCGGCGTGCTGGTCGACAAGGACGACGACGACGCGCTCGTCGCCGCGCTGCGAGCTCTGATCCGCGACCCGGCCCGCCGCGCCGAGATGGGCGCGGCCGCCCGTCGCCGCTTCACCTCCGAGTACGACGCGGCGATCTCCACCGCCCGCCTGGTCGCCACCCTGGAGGAGGCCTGCGACCTGGCGCCGCGGGCGGGTCTGCGCACCCGCACGCGTGTCGGGAAGGCCTCATGAGCCTCGCAGCGCAGGCGCAACGGCTCTCCGGGCCGCTCGGCGCCGCCGGACGCCTGGCCACCCGCCGCGCCCCACTCGGCGGAGGAGTGGTGCTGGCCTACCACGACGTCGTCGCCGGCCCCGCCGTCGACGGCCCGTGGAGCGTCACCGCCGACCAGCTGCGCACCCACCTCGACGTCGTACGGCGCCTCGGTTTCCGGTTCGCCTCGCTCACCGAGCTCACCGGCCGCGCCCTGCGCGGCGAGTCGGTCGACGGCCTGGCCGCCGTCGTCTTCGACGACGCCCTGGCCGGGGTGTCGCGCCACGCGCTCCCGATCCTCCACGAGCTGGAGGTGCCCAGCACCCTGATGACCGTCAGCACCGCCTGGGGCGCACCGCCCGCCTGGTGGCCGGGCTCGGCACCCACGATGACGCGCGCCGAGCTGGTCGAGGCGGTCGCCCACGGCGTCGACCTCGCCGCCCACACCCGCACCCACCAGTCCCTGGCCGCGCTGGCCGACCGGGGCCCGTCGGCCGCCGGCGAGCTGCGCGACGAGGTCGCCGGCTGCCGCGACCAGCTCGAGGACATCACCGGCTCACCCGTCGACCTCTTCGCCTACCCGTTCGGCCACCACACCCCGGCCGTGCGCGAGGCCGTCGAGGAGGCCGGCTATGCGGCGGCGTTCACGTTCCTCAACGGCCGGGTGACCACCGGTCTCGACGGGCTGCGGCTGCCGCGGCTCACCATGGGCGCCCACCAGAGCGGACCGCGCCTGGCCTACCACCTCGCCCGCGCGGCCGACTCGTGGCCGGACCACCAGCTCGACCGGGTCTCGGGTGCACCCGACCTCGCCGGCCCCGAGACTCTCGCCGACCCGTCGCCGATCGGCCACGGGTCGGCGTCGACGGCGCTGAGGTGCGAGGTGGTCGACGACCTCGCCGCCGCGGAGGCGCTGGCGCCCGAGTGGGACGCGCTGGCCGACGCCATCGGCGCCGGTCCGCTGGTCCGCTCGGCCTACTGCCTGTCGTGGTGGCGCGGGATGGGTCCGGGCCGGCTCCAGGTCGCGACCGTGCGCGAGGGCGACCGCCTGGTCGCCCTGGCCCCGCTGCACGCGCGCCGCGTCGGACCCGTCGAGGTGCTCCGCTGGCTGGGCCATGGACTCGGCACCGTCTCCGAGGCCCTGGTGCTGCCCGACCGCGAGGACGCCTCGCGGCTCCTGTGGGAGACGGTCGCCGGACCGCGCCGCGTGCTCGACCTGGTCGAGAGCCGCGCCGCCGGCCCCGCGCTGGCGCCGCTCGTCGCCCTCGACCGGCAGCGACGCCGTACGACGGTCGAGCCGCGCGACGCCTGCCCGGTCATCGACCTCGAGGGCGACGGGCTGGAGCACGTGCGCCGACCCGGCTCGAAGAACCTCCGCAAGGTCCTCAAGCGCGCCGACGCCGCCCTCGCCGATGCCGGACGCACCTTCTCCGTCGAGGTGGCCCTCGACGTGGACGTCTTCGACAAGCTCCTGCCCGACATCCGTACGGCGTTCGACGTCGCCGAGGCGGCCAAGCCGCGCCAGCACCTGCTCGAGCCGCCCTACGAGGCGTTCGTGCTGCCCTACCTGCGCGCGGAGATCGCGCGCGGACAGGCGGTGGCACTGGTCGGCTACCTCGACGACGAGCCGATCACGTTCCTGCTGGCGATGATCACGCCGGCGACCGGGACGCTCTCGCTGTGGATCAGCCGCTACGTGCCCTCCAGCGAGCAGTTCAGCCCCGGTCACCTGCTGCTGCGCAGCGCTTTCCAGTGGGCCTCCGAGCACGGGCTCCGCCGCGTCGACCAGCTCCTGGGCATCTCGCAGACCAAGCGGCAGTGGGCCAGCGACACCTACGACACCGTCGACGTGCGCCACGGCTCGGCCTCCTCGATCGCCCTGCTCGACGGCGCCACGCGCGCCGCGGAGAAGGTCGGCGACCTGCGTGCCAGGGTGGGGCGATGATGGACGAGACGCGCGCGCGGGGTCGACGGTGGTGGTCGCGGCCGCTGTCGGGGCTGCTGCTCGGCTCGCTGGTCCTGGCGCTGCCCGGCGACCCGCTGAGCTCGCCCGCGAGCGACGCGGCCTCGCAGCCCGGGCCGAGCGAGGCGACCGCGCTGACGTCGTACACGGGCACCACGGCGGTGACCGGCGGGGCCGCCGGGCTGCGGGTCGGCGTCAGCCCCGGCTTCGAGATCCTCGACCTCGGCACCGCGCGACTGCGCGCCGACCTGAAGCGCGCCAGGAAGCTCGGCGTCGAGCAGCTGCGCGTCGACGTCAGCTGGGCGCGGATCCAGCCGCGCAAGCGCGGTGGCTTCTTCTGGGAGGACACCGACCGGGTCCTCGCCGAGGCCGACGCCGCGGGGCTCGACGTGCTAGCCGTCGTCGGCTACCGGCCGCGCTGGGGGAGCAAGCCCAACGGTGCCGTCAAGCCGGCCGGCTTCGCTCGCTTCGTCGCGGCGGCGGCGCGCCGCTACCACGACGAGATCGACGCCTGGGAGCTGTGGAACGAGCCCAACCAGCGCCTCTTCTGGATCGCCAAGCCCTCCCCGGTCGGCTACGCCCGCCTGGTCGAGGCGACCGCGCCCGGCATCCGGCGCCACGACCCCGGCGCCCCGATCCTCATCGGCGCGCTGGCCCCCGCCGTCGATGCCCGGGACGGCTCCGAGGTCTCGCCGCTCTCGTTCCTGCAGGGCGTCTACCGCTCCGGCCTCGACCGCGACGCCTTCGACGCCGTGTCGGTCCACCCCTACAGCTATCCGGCGCTCCCGTCGGGCGACCAGCCGTGGAACACCTTCCACCGCCTCGGCGACCTGCACGCGATCATGCAGCGCGCCGGCGACGGCGCCAAGGGGATCTGGCTCACCGAGTACGGCGCCCCGACCGGCACCTCGGAGCGCGCGGTCTCGGCCAAGCGCCACACGAGGATGCTGGTCTCGGCCCACCGCGAGGCCACCTCGCTGGACTTCGTGCACCATCTCTTCTACTACTCCCTGCGCGACTCGTCGTCGCGCCGTGACGACCCGGAGTCCAACTTCGGGTTCCTCAAGGCCAGGGGCAAGGCCAAACCCGCCTACGCCGCGGTCCGCCGCGAGCTTCGTAAAGGACACTGAGAACCATGGATCTGCTCGAGCACGCCGCCGGCGTCTGGGCCCGCAGGTACGTCGTCCTCGGCGCGGCCGTGCTGGTCGCCGTCGGTGTCTTCGCCTGGCGCAGCACTGCCCCCGAGCAGTACGACGCCACCACCACCGTCCAGGTGCGGCTGCCCGACACCCAGACCAGCGACCCGTCGACCCAGGTCGCGTTCTACGCCCAGACCGTCGGGGGGCTCACCACCAGCCGGGGCGTCGTCGACCGGGCCCTGGCCGGCGCCGGGCGTGACGACTCCCTCGACGACGCCGTGGACCAGGTCTCGGCCACCCTCGGCGCCGAGCCCGGCTTCGTGGACATCACCGCCTCCGGGCCGTCCGGGCGCGAGGCGGCCGAGCTCGCCGATGCCCTGGCCGACGTGCTCATCGAGCAGGTCGCCGCCGACCAGGCCGCCGACCTCGCCGAGCAGCGCCAGGCGGTCACCGACGCCGTGGCCGAGCTGGGCCGCGACCGTCAGGAGACGACGCGTGAGGGGGGTGACCCGTTCGCCCTCGCGGCGCTGCAGCGTGAGCGCGAGGCGCTGCTCGGCTCGCTGCGCACCCTGTCGGAGAAGACGTCGTGGCGGCTCACGGTCGTCGAGCCCGCCGTCGCCCCGACGTCGGCGTCGGCGCCGACGCCGCTGCGCGACGCCCTGCTCGCCTTCCTGCTCGCCCTGATCCTGGCCGCCGAGGCGGTCGTGGCGCGACGCGCCCTCCGCGGCTCGTTGTCCGCGCGCGACCCCGCCCAGGACGCCGGGGACGTCGCCGGCGTCCCGGGGCTCGCCGTACGACCCGACCAGGCGGCGACCGCCCTCACCCCGTTGCTGCCGCAGGTCACCTCGGCCCGGACGCTCACCGTCGTCCAGGCCGGACCCGACGCCCACGCCCGCACCGCCGGGCTGCTCTCCGAGCTGCTGGCCGCCCGTGGTGAGGATGTCCTGCTCCTCGACGCCACCACGAAGCGGCCGACCGTGCACGTCGAGTACGGCGTCTCCGCGGCGCCCGGACTGGCCGAGCTGCGGCAGGGCTCGGGGTCGACCGAGGCTCGGCTCAAGGACCTGCCCCACGTGCGCAGCCTCTTCGTCCTGCCCGCCGGCAAGGCCCCGCACGCCCCCGGCGAGCAGGAGCTGGCCGAGATCGTCAAGACCGCGCCCCAGGAGCGGGTGGCGATCGCCGCGAGCGTGCGCAGCGTCGACGACCTGCTCGACGTCGTGGGCGACCTCGGCGAGATCGGGGGCCCGACGGTGCTCGACGTCGACGAGTCGATCACCAAGAAGCAGCTGCGCCGCGAGGTCGAGACGCTGCGGGGTCTGGGCATCGACCTGGTCGCGGTCACGGTCTCGACCGGGCCGCGCACGGCCCGGGGACGCAAGCCGCGGGTGCACGCGCGCAAGGTGCAGTCGCGCTCGGTGTAACTCATGTCACGCTAGCTGAGTTTGCATTCTGCTAACTGCAGCTAGCACAGTGGGGGCATGGCCAAGAGCAAGGTCGGGCAGACCGTCGAGTCGCTCGGTGACTACCTCAAGGAGCAGCGCGTCGCATCGCGCCTCTCCCTGCGGCAGCTCGCCGTCCAGGCCGGCGTGTCGAACCCCTACCTGAGCCAGATCGAACGCGGTCTGCGCAAGCCCTCGGCCGAAGTGCTGCAGCAGATTGCTCGTGCGCTGCGGATCTCCGCGGAACAGCTCTACGTCCGTGCAGGGATCGTCAGCCCCGACGATGGTGTCGGGGGGTCGGTGGAGGTCGCAGTGTTGAGCGACACCGGGCTCACCGAGCGACAGAAGCAGTCGCTTCTGGACGTCTACTCCTCCTTCATCGCGATGAACGGAGCCGAGGCCGACCCGGCCGAGGACTCCGACGACGCGCAGGACGAGGACGCAGGCATCGACCAGCACGGTTCCACCCTGCCCACCACATCTGCACCACAACTCTAAGGAGTCACCCACATGGCCAAGGCCAAGTTCGATTTCAAGTCCATCGAGGTCCCCGCGGCCGCGCAGAAGCCCCTCTACGCCGGCGTCGGCGCCGGTGACCTCGCCGTCACCGCCGTCAAGGAGTACGTCGCCGACGTGCAGAAGTTCGTGACGACCGCCCAGAAGGACGCCCAGACCCGCGTCTCCGACGTGCAGAAGTCCGTCAACGACTTCGACCCGAAGGCCATCCGCTCCTCGGCCCTCTCGGCCGCCAAGGCCCGCCGCGCCGCCGTCGAGGCCCGCGTCGCCGAGCTGCAGGCCGACGCCAAGGCCCTGCCGACCAAGGTCCAGACCACGGTCAACGACAACGTCGCCACCGTCACCGGCACCGTCCTGGGCACCTACGGCGACCTCGCCAAGCGCGGCGAGGCCGTCGTGCGCGGCACCAAGCTGCCCTCGACCGCGACCGTCGAGGTGAAGGTCAACCAGACCAAGCCCGCCGCCAAGAAGGCCCCGGTCCGCAAGCCGGCCAGCAAGAGCGCCGCGAAGCCGACCGCCAAGAAGGCCCCGGCCAAGAAGGCCACCGCGAAGAAGGCCCCGGCCAAGAAGGCGCCCGCCAAGAAGGCCACCACCTCGTCGAGCCCGGCGACCTCGTCGAGCCCGGCCACGCCCGCGGCCGACCAGGCCTGAAGAGCACCGGAAGAGCCGGACGACCAGTTGACGCTGTTCTGAGCTGAGCGACCGGCTCCACCGCCGTACGACCCCCGCAGGAGTGCCTGCGGGGGTCGTACGGCGTCCGGGGTCTCGAGGCTCAGGCGCTAGCGCGCCTTCGCACCTCGACCACCGTCGGTGGCCCGTCGGTAGGATGGGAGCACTATGGGAATCTTCGAAGCCGAGAGCTACGTCTCGCTCCTCGTCTACTTCGGCGTCCTGGCCACGGTGATCTTCGCCTTCGTCAACTCACTGCTCTACTCCGCCGAGTCCTACGAGGCGGCCGGCAAGCTCACCAAGCCGGCCTGGTGCACGATCCTGGGCCTCGGCGTGGTGCTGCAGTTCGTCTCGATCGGCCTGTTCATCGTGCAGATCGCCCTCTTCATCGCCGCGCTCGTCTACCTCACCGACGTACGCCCGGCGCTGGGCAGCCTGCGCCGCCGCTGAAACCCGGCCGTTACCAAGTGAACGGCTCGGTGAATTCCTCCAAAGGTTTGCCGCTTTTCACCCTGCGTGACTTCTGAATCGCTACCGTCGTGCTCTCGGGAAGTTCTGGGTCCCCCCGCCCGCCCTTTCACTCATGACACGCCCAATGCGAAGGACACGACATGATCGGCGAGAAGGACACCCGACCCTGGGGCACCTGGCTGGTGCTCGACGAGGGCGACGGCTTCAAGGTCAAGCGGATCACCGTGGACCCGATGCAGCGCCTGAGCTATCAGACACACGAGCACCGCGCCGAGCACTGGGCGGTCGTGTCCGGCAAGGCGACCTGCGTGGTCGACGGCCAGACGGTCATCATCGGGCCCGGCGAGTCGATCGACATCGCCATCGGCCAGGCTCACCGGATCACCAACATGGACGACGAGGTCCTGGTGCTGATCGAGGTGCAGATGGGCGCCTACACCGGCGAGGACGACATCATCCGGCTCGAGGACGACTACGGTCGCGCCCCGAGCGCCGAGGCCGTCTGAACTTCTGGGCCGTGGGCAGGTAGGCTCAGCCCTTACTCGACGACATCGATAGGGCGGGGCCTGTGGAACTCAGAGACTACTGGCTGACCATTCGTCGCCGCTGGCGTCTGGTCGTGGTGGCGGTGCTGCTCGCGACGGGCGCCGCAGGCCTGCTCACGTGGCAGGCGACGCCGCTGTACGCCTCCTCGGCCCAGCTGTTCGTCTCGACCCCGTCCTCGGACACGGGCGAGGCCGCGACCGGCGACCAGTTCGCGACGCGGCGCGTGTCGTCGTACGTCGACCTGGTCAAGACCCGCAAGCTCTCCGAGACCGTCGCCAACGAGCTCGGCGGCGAGCTCGACCCGTCGATGCTCCGGTCCGAGGTGTCGGCCTCGGTCGTCCCGTCGACGGTCAACATCGTGATCACGGCGATGGATCCCGACCCGGTCACTGCCCGCGACATCGCCCAGGCCTACGCCCAGTCGTTGAGCCTGCTCGTTGCCGACATCGAGACCCCGCCCAACGGCGGCTCGCCGCCCATCCGGGCCTCGATCGTCGACAACGCCCAGGTCACCAGCAACCCGGTCAGCCCCAACGCGACGCGCAACCTCGCCCTGGGCGTCGTGCTCGGTCTGCTGCTCGGCATCGGGATCGCGGTCCTGCGCGACCTGCTCGACACCACCATCGGCAGCAGCGACGACGTCGCCGAGATCACCTCGGCGCCGATCCTCGGCAACATCAACTCCGATCCGGACGCCGCCCGCAAGGAGCAGACCGTCGCCCTCGCCGAGGCGACGCCGTGGGCCGAGGCCTTCCGGGTGCTGCGCACCAACATGCAGTACGTCGAGGTCGACCAGGACCACCGGGTCTTCGTCGTGTCCAGCTCGCTGCCCGGCGAGGGCAAGTCGACCACCTCGGCCAGCCTGGCGATCACGCTGGCGATGGCCGGCGAGTCCGTCGCGCTCGTCGAGTGCGACCTGCGCCGCCCCACGATGGCCAAGCGACTCGGGCTCGACGACGCCGTCGGCACCACCAGCGTGCTGATCGGCCGGGTCTCCCTCGACGACGCCCTGCAGACCCAGCACGAGTCCGGCATGGCCGTGCTGACCTGCGGCCCGCGCCCGCCCAACCCGTCCGAGCTGCTGCAGTCCCACGCGATGGAGCTGCTGGTCAAGGACCTGCGCAGTCGCTTCGACGTGGTCATCCTCGACGCCCCGCCGCTGCTGCCCGTCACCGATGCCGCCCTGCTCGCTGCTCGCGCCGACGGCATGCTCGCCATCGTGCGCCACGGCAAGACCACCAAGGACCAGCTCCAGCACGCGCTCGAGCGGGTCGAGTCGGTCGGCGCCAAGTGCCTCGGCGTCGTGATCAACCTGGTCCCGCCGAAGCGCTCCAACCGCGGCTACGGCTACGGCTACGGCTACACCTACACCTACGCGCCGGTCGACGACGCCGGGAAGCCACCGAAGGTCTCCCGGGCCGAGAAGGCCGCGATCAAGGCCGCGGAGAAGGCGGCCGACAAGCAGGGCAAGCGGCGGCGCGACGCGGCCGACGAGGCCTGATCCGCCCGGCCCGTTCCCGGCACGGCGCGCGCGGCGTGGCCGCTCTTCCTCACGCCCGGGAGGAGCGGGTCAGGCGAGGTAGGCGTCCAGGGCGTCCAGGGCGTCCGGCATGCTCACGCCGGCCCCGGCCAGCTTGGTCAGGTCCAGCACGCTGTGGGCCGGGCGCGGCGCCAGCTGCTTGCCGGCGGCGTACTCCTGCGTCGAGACCCGCCGTACGTCGCTCCGCTCGCGGCCGCAGCGCGCGAAGACCTCCTCGGCCACGTCGGCCCACGACATGGCGGGGCCGGCGTTGCTGACCTGGTAGGTGCCGCTGGGCGCGTGCGTGGTCAGCAGGTGACGCGTCGCTGCCGCGAGGTCGGTGGCGAAGGTCAGGCGCCCGGTCTGGTCGTCGACCACGGCGGGGGAGACCCCGTCGCCCGCGAGGCGGGCCATCGTCCGCACGAAGTTGCCGCCGTCGCCGATGAGCCACGACGTCCGCAGCACCAGGTGGTGTCGGGCGGTCGCGGCCGCGAGGTCGCCGGCGGCCTTGGTCTGCGCGTAGACGCCCAGCGGCGAGAGCGGCTCGTCCTCGGTGTGCACCTCGGCGGTGCCGTCGAAGACGTACTCGGAGGAGAAGTGCACCAGCGCGAGGCCGTGCTCGTCGGCGACCTTCGCCAGGGTGGCCGGTGCCTGGGCGTTGACCTGCCACGCCGTACGGCGCCCGTCGGGCGTCTCGGCCGCGTCGACCGCGGTGTAGGCCGCGGCGTTGAGGATCACGTCGTGCTCGCGCCACGGCCAGGCGGCGACCGCTGCGGGGTCGGTGACGTCCAAGCAGGCCTCGGCCCCGGAGCCGGGAAGGTCGACGCCCAGCGCGTCCGGAAAGGCCGCCAGGAGCGCCCGGCCGAGCTGGCCGCGCGCGCCGAGCACGAGGGGTCGCCGCGGGGTCATCGGCGTCACGTCGGCCAGGCCCGGCTGGGCGCGGTCCTTGGCGGAAATCTCGGCCTCCTCGAGCGGGATCGGCCAGGGGATCGCCGCGGTGGGGTCGTCGAGTGCCAGCGCCGGGTAGGTCTGGCCGGCGCGCCAGTGGTCGTTGACCAGGTAGCCGTAGGCGACGCCATCGGTGAGGGTCTGATAGCTGTTGCCGACCCCGCGCGGCACGAACACCGCCACGGACGGCTCGAGCTCGACGGTGACGGTCGCCCCGAAGGAGTCGCCGGCCCGCAGGTCGACCCAGGCCCCGAACGCGCGCCCGGTGGAGACGGAGACGAACTTGTCCCACGGCTCGGCGTGGATCCCGCGGGTCGCACCGCGGGTCGCGTTGTAGGAGACGTTGTGCTGCACCGGTCCGAAGTCCGGCAGCCCCAGCGCGACCATCTTCTCGCGCTGCCAGGCCTCCTTGAACCACCCGCGGGCGTCCTCGTGCAGCGGGAGGCGGACGACGAGGAGGCCGGGGATCGCCGTGGTCTCTACGGAGAGGTCACTCACGTCGTGACTCCCTGTTGGCCGACGCTGGTTGAGGTGCGAGCGCCAGCGAGCCTCGAAACCCGGTGAGCCGAGCGGTGGCGCCGTGGTGCGGGAGGGTGGTCGGGTGCGGGGGTCTCGAGGCTCGTCGCTGGCGCTCCTCGCACCTCGACCAGCGTTGGGGGCGCTTCGACCAGCGTTGGGGGCGCCTCGACCAGGGTGGGGTGGGTCACTGGCCCTTCACCTCGTACGCCGCCTCGGTCGCCGCCTTGTGCGGGCGCCACCAGGACTCGTGGCCGCGGTACCACTCGATCGTGGCGGCCAGACCGGCGCCGAAGTCGGGGTGGGCCGGACGCCAGCCGAGCTCGTCGCGGAGCTTGGTGGAGTCGATGGCGTAGCGCAGGTCGTGGCCGGCGCGGTCGGTGACGAGGTCGTAGTCATCGGCGGGGCGGCCGAGGTGCTCCAGGATCAGCGCGACCACGTCGAGGTTGTTGTGCTCGCCGTCGGCGCCGATCAGGTAGGTCTCGCCGATCCGGCCCTGCTGGAGGATCGTCCAGACCGCCGAGCTGTGGTCCTCGGCGTGGATCCAGTCGCGCACGTTGGTGCCGGTGCCGTAGACCTTGGGTCGCTGGCCGTCGAGGACGTTGGTGATCTGGCGGGGGATGAACTTCTCGACGTGCTGCCACGGGCCGTAGTTGTTGGAGCAGTTGCTGATGGTCGCCTTCACCCCGAAGCTGCGCACCCACGCCCGCACCAGGTGGTCGGAGCCGGCCTTGGCGGCGCTGTAGGGGCTGCTGGGGTTGTACGGCGTCGCCTCGGTGAAACGCTGCGGGTCGTCGAGCTCGAGGTCGCCGTACACCTCGTCGGTGGAGATGTGGTGCAGCCGGGTGCCGTGGCGACGGGCCGCCTCGAGCACGCAGAACGTGCCGACCAGGTTGGTCTGGATGAAGGGGCCGGGCTCGGTCAGCGAGTTGTCGTTGTGGGACTCGGCGGCGAAGTGCACGATCGCGTCGTGCCCCGAGGCCAGGCGGTCGACCAGCGGCTGGTCGGCGACGTCGCCCACGACCAGGCTGACCCGGTCCTCGGGCAGGCCTTCCAGGGAGGCGCGCGAGGCGGCGTACGTCAGCTTGTCGAGCACGGTCACGACCACGTCGGGCTGGCGCAGAAGGTGGTGGACGAAGTTGGAGCCGATGAAGCCGGCGCCGCCGGTCACGAGTACGCGCATCACGGGACCACCGTAGGGGGCGGACCGCCCCGAGCGTCGGTCAGTAGGCGCCGCGGGAGCCGGCAACCGCGCCGAGCGTCTTGAGCAGGATCGAGAGGTCCTGGAACATCGACCAGTTGTCGACGTAGTAGAGGTCGAGGCGGATCGCCTCGTCGAAGGAGAGGTTGGAGCGCCCCGAGATCTGCCACAGCCCGGTGAGCCCCGGACGGACGTGCAGGCGCCGCGACGTGTCGCCCTGGTACTGCGCGACCTCGAGCGGCAGCGGCGGGCGTGGGCCGACCAGGCTCATCTCGCCGCGCAGGACGTTGACGAGCTGCGGCAGCTCGTCGATCGAGAAGCGGCGCAGCCAGCGCCCCGGCTTGGTGATCCGCGGGTCCTCGGCCATCTTGAACAGCCCGCCGTCGTACCCCTGCTGGGCGTGGAGGTCGGCCAGGCGCTTCTCGGCGTCGGTGACCATCGTGCGGAACTTCAGCAGCGAGAACTCCTCGCCGTCGCGTCCGGTGCGGGTCTGGCGGAAGAGGATCGGACCGCCGTCGTGCGTCTTCACCCGCAGGGCGGCGAAGGCCAGGATCGGCGACGCGGCGAGCAGCAGACCCAGCGAGCCGACGACGTCGAGCAGACGCTTGCCCCAGCGGGCGGCGTCGGTGGCGCGGGGCGGGTCGAGGTGGATGAGCGGGAGGCCGCCCACGGGCCGGATCCGGACCCGGTCGCCGGAGACCTCCGAGATGCTCGGCGCGACGACGACGTGCACGTCGTGGTGCTCGAGGTCCCAGGCGATGCGCCGCATCTGCTCGGCGGAGGTGAGGCCGCCGTTGGCGAAGAAGACGATGTCGGCGCCGGAAGCGACGACCTTCTGGGTCACGTCGGAGGAGTCGCCGATGACCGGGATGCCGGCATCGGTCTCGATGCCCGGGTCGTTGGCCGGGGTGAGGCACCCGACGACCTGGTAGCCGAGGCGCTTCTCCCGGGTGATCACGGACGCGACCTCGTCGACGCCGAACCGACTGCCGACGATGAGGACGTTGTGCTGCAGCGCGCCGACCTGGCGGGCGCTGTGGATCGCTCGCCGCAGGCCGAGGCGGCCCAGGAGCAGTCCGAGGAGTCCGAGCACGAAGGCGACCCCGAAGAAGCCCCGGGAGAGCGGGTAGTCGAGCAGGAAGCAGCCCACCCCGACCAGGCCGGCGGCGGCGAGGCTGGCGGTGGCGACCCGGCGGAACTCGTCGGTCCCGACCTCGAACTGACTGGTGCTGTAGGCGCCGGCGAAGAAGATGCAGAGGACCCAGGTGAGGACCATGGCCGGCCCGGCGACGGCGACGGTGTTGCTGATCTCGGCGCCGGTCTCGAAGAACTCCCACCGCTCGCGCACCATCCCGGCCAGCACCGTGGCACCGGAGATGACGGCCAGGTCGATGACGAACGCCGTCGTCGGCAGGTAGCGCAAGGCACGAGAGCGCGCCACGGACTGTGCCCACGTGCCTCGCTGGGTCGTCAGACTCATCGCGCGCTACTCCACTTCGCCGTCACTGGGTTGACGTCGGCTGCGTCGTTGCATGCCCTCCGAGACCACTCGCAACAGGTCGGGTCGCAGACCAAATCGCGTATGCATACCTAACCACGGATCGGGCATGATGACACCCCTGACGAGAGCGACCTCACCCGCTCAGGCGGTGTCCGGACAAGGTCCGGACAGGTAACAGGCCCGACCATCGTCACTTCTGCCCCAGGCGTCACGAGATCCGAACGGCCTGGACGGCGCGGGTAGGGCATGCTGGGCGGCATGAAGGGGATCATCCTGGCCGGCGGCACCGGCTCGCGGCTGCACCCGATCACCCACGCGGTGTCCAAGCAGCTGATGCCGGTCTACGACAAGCCGATGATCCACTACCCGTTGTCGACCCTGATGCTCGCCGGGATCCGCGAGGTCCTGGTGATCACGACGCCGCACGAGGCCGAGCAGTTCGTCCGCCTGCTCGGCGACGGCTCACGGCTCGGCATCGAGATCTCGTATGCGACCCAGCCCGCGCCGGACGGGCTCGCCCAGGCGTTCGTCATCGGCGAGGGCCACATCGGCAGCGACCGGGTGGCCCTGGTGCTGGGCGACAACATCTTCTACGGCTCCGGCCTCGGCACCCGGCTGCGCCGCTTCACCGACCTCGACGGGGCGGCCGTCTTCGGCTACCGCGTGGCCGACCCGTCGGCGTACGGCGTGGTGGAGTTCGACGACGACTTCCGCGCGATCTCGCTGGAGGAGAAGCCGCAGCGACCGCGCAGCAGCTTCGCCGTACCCGGCCTGTACTTCTACGACAACGACGTCGTCGAGCTCGCTCGCGACCTGACGCCGTCGGCGCGCGGCGAGCTCGAGATCACCGACCTCAACCGCCGTTACCTCGACCAGGGCCGGCTCCAGGTCGAGGTCCTGCCGCGCGGCTCGGCCTGGCTCGACACCGGGACCTTCGACGACCTCAACGACGCCGGCAACTTCGTGCGTGCGATCGAGGCCCGCCAGGGCACCAAGGTCGGCGCCCCCGAGGAGGTCGCCTGGCGGATGGGCTACATCAACGACTCCGAGCTGGCGGCGCTGGGCGAGGGCCTGCTCAAGAGCGGGTACGGCGGCTACCTGCTGGGGCTGCTGGACGAGCAGGTCGAGCGGGGTCGAAGCGGCTGAACGCGCCCGGACCGACTAGGGTCGGGGCCGACATCTTGGGGGGTCGTCTCAGATCGGAGCGTTCGGTCCCGTGTTCATCCGCCGCGTGGCGCGTGCCCTGCGCCGCAACACGATCCTGATCCTGGTGTGCCTGGCCGTCGCGCTCGGCGGCGCCTACGTCCTCACCGAGCAGGAGACCCCCCGCTACGAGTCGACCGTGCGGGTCGTGGTCTCGGCGGCCGCGGCTCCCGCCGACGGTGCGGAGAGCGACGGCGACGAGAGCGACGGCGCGGGCGTCGGCGCCGGCCCGATCTCGGAGGAGCGGGCGACGACGTACGCCGAGGTCGTGACCAGCCAGGTGCTGGCCAGCAGGGTGGCCTCGAGCCTGCTGGGGGACCCGGCCTACCGCGGGGAGAGCGACCTGGACGGCGACGTGCTGCTCGAGCAGGTGAGCGCCAGGGCGGTGCCCGGCTCGGCGGTCCTGGAGATCCGGGTCACCGACCCCGACCCGGCCGCGGCCCAGGTGATCGCGCAGACCTTCGCCGAAGAGCTCATCGCGACCGCCACCGACATCGAGACCGGTGGGCTCGGCACGACGGAGGACCCCGGCTTCACGGTGATCGACTTCGCCTCCTTCGACGACGAGCCGGTCTCGCCCCAGCCGCTCACCGCCCTCCTGGTCGCGGCCGGTGGCGGACTGCTGCTGGGCCTGATCCTGACCGGGCTCCGCGAGGCGTTGATGACCTCGGTGCGCACCGGCGACGAGGTCACCGCCCTGGTCGACGCCCCGGTGCTGGCCACGATCGCCTACGAGTCGCCGGCCAGCCGCCGCAAGCTCGTCACCGAGCTCGACCAGCACTCGCCGAGGGTCGAGGGGTTCCGCGCGCTGCGTACCGGCGTCCAGTTCGCCGACCCCGACGCCGCCCACAAGCTGATCGCGGTCACCTCCTGCCAGGCCGAGGAGGGCAAGTCGTCCACCGCCGTCAACCTCGCCCTGACCCTGTCGCGCGCCGGTGTCCGCACCCTGCTCGTCGACGGCGACCTGCGTCGGCCCCAGGTCGCGGACACCTTCGACATCGACGGCTCCGCCGGCGTGACCACCGTCCTGCTCGGCAAGGTCGATCTCGCCGACGCGATCTGGACCCACCCCGACAGCGGGCTGGCGGTCCTGCCCAGCGGCGTGGTGCCGCCCAACCCGGCCGAGCTGCTGCAGACCCAGGCGATGTCGCAGCTCCTCGAGCGGGTGCGCGCCGACCACGAGGTCGTGATCGTCGACTGCGCGCCCCTCAACCCCGTCACCGACGCCGCCCTGCTCGCTGCCCGCGCCGACGGCGTGCTCCTGGTCGTGCGGCACGCTCGCACGACCAAGGACCAGCTCCGCAGCGCCGTCGAGCGCCTGCGTCAGGTCGGTGCAGCCCCGATGGGCGTGGTGATGAACGCCGTGCCGCTGCGCCGGCGCGACTCCGCGACGTACGGCGGCTACCAGCGCTACGACGCGCGCGCCAAGCCGAAGAAGTCCAGCCGCAAGGTCGGCTGACCGGCCGGTTCGTCTAGCCCCATGTGACTAGACGACCCGGGCTGCGCGGCCGATGCCGGCCACCCCTGCGGTGGAGCAGACTCATCCGTGATGGCGAGGCCGCCCGTCCCGAGCGGGTGACCGAACCTCAGCAGCCCCCAAGCGCGACGACGGGGCGACGCCGACGACCGGAGGGAGGTCGTCGGAATGTCGGCCCCGTCGAGCCGCTGCTGCGGTAGCGTCATGGCTCCCCCCAAGCGAAAGGCCGCTCCATGTCGATCGGACTGTGGATCCTCGTCGGCCTGATGGCCTGGATCATCGTGCCGCTGCCGTTGGCGCTGCTCATCGGACGACTGATCCGTCGCGGCGACGAGCCCGAGGCCGTCGGTGCCGAGCCCTTCGCGGGCCGCACGGGCCTGCTGCGCCACCCCGAGGTGCGCGGCGTCGGCTGACGCACCGCTCGCGCCTGCCGGACCGATCCGGCGGATCGGGCAGACCGGCCGGATAGTGTGCCGGGCATGAAGGTTCTCCTGACCGGCGGCGCCGGCTACATCGGATCCATCACGGCCAAGGCGCTCGAGGAGGCCGGCCACACGCCGGTGATCCTGGACTCGCTGCTCAGCGGGCCGCGCGCGTTCGTGCGGGACCGGATCTTCTACGAGGGCGACATCGCCGACCGCGCCCTGCTGGGCCGGATCGCCGAGGAGCACCCCGACCTGCACGCCACCATCCACATGGCGGCGCGGATCGTCGTGCCCGAGTCGGTCGAGAAGCCCTACGAGTACTACCGCGACAACGTCGCCAAGTCCCTCGAGCTCTTCGACGAGCTCACGGCGCTCGGCCTGCCGCGGGTGCTCTTCTCCAGCTCCGCGAGCCTCTACGCCACCAAGGACGGCTTCGAGGTGACCGAGGAGGACGGCCTCGGCACCGGGTCGCCGTACGCCCGGACCAAGCTGATGATGGAGCAGGTACTGCAGGACCTGGCCGCCTCGACCGACCTGCGCGCGGTGATCCTGCGCTACTTCAACCCGATCGGCTCCGACCCGGGTCTCGAGTCGGGCATCTACGTCAAGGAGCCCTCCCACGTGCTCGGCCAGCTGGTGCTCGCGGCGCGCGGGCAGAAGCCGTCGTTCACCGTCACCGGCACCGACCTGCCGACCCGCGACGGCACCGGGATCCGCGACTACATCCACGTCTGGGACCTCGCCCGCGCGCACGTCCGCGCGGTGGAGAAGTTCGACGACGTGCTGGCCGAGGTCGCGGCACCCAGCACGATCATCAACGTCGGCACCGGCGACGGCGTGACCGTGCGCGAGCTCGTCGCGTCGTTCGAGAAGGTCTTCGGCAGCGCGGTGCCGCTCACCGAGGCGCCGCCGCGCCCCGGTGACGTGGTCGGCGCCTACGCCAACGTCGACAAGGCGGCCGAGCTGCTCGACTGGCGTGCCGAGCTCAGCATCGACGACGCCATCGCCTCCGCGCTGGCGTGGGCCGATCGGCGCCAGGAGATCCTGGGCTACGAATGACCCGACCTCGCTGGGTCGTCGTCGCGGTGCTGGGCAGCCTGCTGCTCGGCGGGTGTGCGGCGCAGGACGCGCCCGAGGGCCGTGCCGTGTCGGCCGCGCCTGCGGTCTCTGCTGTGGTGCCGGCTGGGAGGACCGACGAGACCGTCGCGGCGGCGGAGCCCACGGCCGCCGCGGGTCGCCGTACGGCGAGACCGCTGCGCGGCACGCGGATCGTGCTCGACCCCGGCCACCAGCTCGGCAACCGGAACTTCCCCGAGAAGATCAACCGGCAGGTCCCCGCGGGCGGATTCACCAAGGCCTGCAACACGACGGGCACGTCGACCGACGGTGGGTACGCCGAGGCGACGTTCGTGTGGCAGGTGACCCGGCAGGTGCGGCGTCGGCTGGAGAAGCTCGGCGCCAGGGTGCAGCTGACCCGCTCCACCAACTCGGCCAGGCGTTGGGGCCCGTGCGTGGACGAGCGTGGGCGCGCGGGCAACTCCTCTGGAGCCGACCTCAAGCTCAGCATCCACGGCGACGGGTCGTACGCCGACGGCGCGCACGGCTTCCACGTGATCGCCCCGACCGACCGCCGGCCGTGGACCCACGACATCTACCGCTCGTCGCGCCTGCTCGCGACCAAGGTCCGCGCGGCGCTGCACCGGCGGGCCGGCCTCGACCACGCGACGTACGTCGCGGGCGGCGACGGCCTGGACTTCCGTGCCGACCTCGGCACCCTCAACCTCTCCGACATCCCGACGGTGATGGTCGAGCTGGGCAACATGCGTGACGCCGGTGACGCGCGGATGATGACGAGCAAGCGCGGGCGCGCGACGTACGCGAAGGCGCTGGTGCAGGGTGCGCGGGCGTTCCTGCGCGCGCACCCGACGCCGCAGGGGGAGCCGCTCCGGTTCGACGGCTGACGGGCGTGGGGGCGACGACGGTGGTCGAGGACCCCGACGGAGGTCGAGGTGCGAGGGCCGCCTGGCGGAGATCCCGACGGTGGTCGAGGTGTGAGGGCCGCCTGGCGGAGATCCCGACGGTGGTCGAGGTGCGAGGGCCGCCAGGCCCGAGCCTCGAGACCCCCGTCACCCCAGCGAGTGCAGCAGGCGCTTCGTCTTGGCCACGACGTCGGCCAGGGCGTCGGCAGCCGCCGGGCTCATCGGACCCATGTCGATGAACCCGTGCACCAGGCCGTCGTAGCGCGCGCGGTCGACGGCGACGCCGGCCTCCTGCAGGGCATCGGCGAAGGCCTCGCCCTCGTCGCGCAGGGGGTCGTACTCGGCGGTGACGACGATCGCCGGGGCCACCCCGGCGAGGTCGCCGAGCAGCGGCGAGTGCCGGACGTCGCCGAGGTCGAGCCCGCCCGCATCGTCGGTGCCATCCGTGCCGAGGTAGTGACTGCTGAACCACAGCATCGTGGCCATGTCGAGGAAGTAGCCCTCGGCGTTCTCGGTGCGTGAGGGATAGTCGCCGGTCATGTGGGTGGCGGGGTAGATCAGGACCTGGGCCGAGACCCGCTCGCGCAGCGCCTGCGCCGCGACCGCCGACAGGTTGCCGCCGGCGCTGTCGCCACCGACGGCGAGGACGTCGTTGCCGCCGAGGTCGGCGAGGTGGTCGGCCGCCCAGGTGACCGCGGCCAGGGTGTCCTCCACGGCCGCCGGGAAGGCGGCCTCGGGAGCCAACCGGTAGTCGAGGGACAGCACCACGGTCTCCGCCCCCGAGCACAGGCTGCGACACGTCTGGTCGTGGGTGTCCAGGTCGCCGATCACGAACCCGCCGCCGTGCACGAAGACCAGCGTCGGGAAGGGTCCGTCGCCTTCGGGGCGGTAGAGCCGCGCAGGGCGTCCCGCGACCTCGAGGTCCTCGACCGATCCCACCGGGATCCGGGTCTCGTCGGTGACCAGGTCGATCGTCATCGCGCGGAACGCCTTGCGGGCCGTCTCGGGCGTGCCCTCGTGCATGGGCGGGTACGGCGCGGCGTCGATCAGCTGGAGGAGGGCGGCGGTGCCCGGGTCGAGTGGCATGGGGTGACGGTACTGCGTTGCGCTTGTTCTTCGGGGCTGGTGCGGTGCCCTTCGTGGTGGGTGGGGCGCTTTCGTGGTGGGTGGGGCGCCCGCGCGCGTAGTCGACCGGGTCTCGCCGTCAAGGATCTCGCTGCGCTCGACCGCTGCGCGGCACCTTCGGTGTCCTTGACTGCGAGCCTCTCCCGGTCGACTGACGGCGCGCTCAACGGCGAGGGCTCCGCCCACGCCGCCGCATGCGCGGGCGCCCCACCCGTCACACGCTTCACATCGCCTCGTCGAGTGGGCGCAAACGACATGGTTGCGGCCGGTTTTCGTGTCGTTCCTGCCCAACGGACGAGCGCATGTGACCGATGTGACTGATGGGGTGGGGCCGCGCTTGCGCGGGCGGCCCCACCCATCGCCACCACCAGGGCCAACCCCGAAGAACCAGGTCGGCTACGCGCGACCCCACCACCGGTGACCATCAGGACCACGTCCGACCCCAACCGGCCCAGAGCGGTCAGAGCGGAGCGGTCAGGACGATCTCGCCGTCCGCATCCATCACGACGACCTCGGTGGCCTCGGCCCGCATCAGCGCCGACTGGAGGTTGCAGGTCATCTCGTTGCGCCCGGTGCCGATGAAGGCCCCGGCAGTCACGAACTCGCCGGTGGCCTTGTCCCGGAAGGCCGCCTCGAAGACGTCACCCTTGGCGAAGCCCTTGCCGCTCATCCGCAGCTCGACGCCCCAGGTGTGGGCGACCAGTCCGGAGGTGGCGATCTTGATACGGGAGGTGCTGCCGCTCAGCGTGACCGGTTCGAGGGTCACCGACGGCGGTGCCTCGGTGACGGTCACCGTGGCCGGCGGTGGTGTCGGGGCCGTGGACCCCGGTGCGGTGCTGCGGCCGATGAGGACACCCCCCTCCAGAGCGACGAGCACCACGATGGCTGCCGCTGCCCCGAGGCCGGCGCGCCACGCCGTACGACGTCGTGCGCGGGCCCGGGCGAGGGCGACCTCGTCGGACTCCAGCTGCTCGCGCTCGCCGGCGACCTGGTCGCGGATGGCTGCGCCGAGGTCACCGGGGGGCAGCGCGGGGAGGTCGAAGTGGCGGGCGTCGACGAGGTCGAGCATGGCGCCGAGGGGAGCGATCTCCTCGAGATCGGCTCGGCACGCCGCGCACCCGTCGAGGTGCGCACGGACCATGGCCTCGTCGGCCTCGCCGAGATGTCCGAGGGTGTAGGAGCCCAACAGGTCGCGCAGTCGCTGGTGCTCCTCGTTGTTGCCCAGGTCCCAGGTGTTCACGGTGTCACCCCCATCTCGTCGATCGCCACTCTCAAGGCCTTCAGTCCGTAGAACACCCTGCTGCGCAGGGTCCCGACCGGGATCCCCAGCTCGGCAGCGACCTCCTCGTAGGGCCGCTCCTGCAGGTGGGTCCGCACGATGGCGACCCGGTGGTGCTCGGAGAGGTGCCGCAGCGCCTCCTCCACCACCCAGGACGTCATCATCCTCTCGACCGGGTCGCCCTCGTCGGAGCCGGCCAGGTCCTGCACCGTCGGGGGGTCGACGAGGTTGCCCTGCCAGGGCCGCACCTTGGCTGCGCGCGCGTGGTCGATCATCGCGTTGCGGGCGATCCCGAAGAGCCACACCCGCAGCGAGGCGAGCGTCGGATCGTAGCGCTCGGCGGAGCGCCAGGCCTTGATGAAGGTCTCCTGGACGACGTCCTGGGCGGCGCCCCGGTCCCCCAGGCCACGCAGGACGAACCGGTAGAGCTCCGGGCCGTGCAGGAGGTAGGCGGCGTACACCTCGTCCTCGTTGCTCAACCCCGCCACGGCGGTGTCGTCCATGGGCACACCCTTTCAGCCGCGGGCTCGCGTCGACGTCGTCCTGGGTCTGTACGGCGCCCGGCGTGGGCTCGTTCACCCGTCTGGGTGACTCCTCGTCGCGGTCCGGTCCGGGTCCCATCCGGATCCGAGACCGCGTCGAACCTGTGATGAACGCAACCGCTGCGGGTCCCGTAGTGACTCGCGAGGCCGCCTCGTGGTGGTCGCGTCAGGGGCTGCTCAGCGCCCGACCGAGATCCGAGAGGAACACGAACTGATGAACCCATCGAGGACCCGAGCGGTCCGGCTGCTCACGGGTAGTGCTGCTGGAGCGCTCGCGCTCGGCGCGCTGGCCCTGGTGCCGGCACCCGCAACGGCAGCCGCCGTACCCGACCGGGCAGGACTGGTGAGCGCGGCCCCCGTCGCCTCCGCCGCTGCGCCCCGCATCGACGACACCGACTACGACGTCGCCCGCACCGCGACGCGCGAGGCGGCGAAGAAGAAGCAGAAGGCGAAGGGCTCCACCGACGTCAAGAACCAGAAGCAGCTGCGCAAGGCCGTCGCGAAGGCCAACAAGCGCAACGGCACGGACAAGATCGTGCTGACCTCGACGGTGCGTCTCAAGGGCGGCAGCGGCAAGGGCGACGGGGCACGCAAGGGCGACCTCGACGTCACCGACGACCTGATCGTCGAGGGCGGCGGCTTCCAGATCAACGCCAAGGGCGTCGACCGGATCTTCGACGTGACCTCCGGCGTCCGCCTGGACGTCAAGAACGTGACCCTCAAGCGGGGCATCCCCGCCGCCGGCGAGAGCGGTGGCGCGGTGCGCGGCACCGGCGCGACCGTCGTGCTGAGCAACGTCACCGCCAACCGCAACCGCGTCACGGGCGTGGGCGCCTCCGGTGGCGCGATCATGAACGACGACGGTGTGCTCGTGGTCCGCAAGTCGGACCTGGTCAGCAACTCCGCGTTCCGAGCGGGTGGCGCGATCGAGGCCAACGCCGGATCGACGACCGTCAACCAGACGCTGCTGGGTCGCAACTCGGCCGGTGACGGCCCCGGCAACGGTGGCGCGATCCACCTGACCGGCGACGGCACCGTCTCGGTCAACAAGAGCGAGGCCAACCTCAACATCGCCTCCGCCGAGGGCGGTGCCTTCTGGAACTCCCTGGAGGGCATCTTCGCCGTCACCGGGACGACGTTCGAGGCCAACGAGGCCAAGGGTGCCGCGGCCGACGAGGGCGGTGGCGCGCTGTACAACGAGGGTGGCGCCCTGTTCGTGGTCACCAGCGAGATGCTGGACAACTCGGCCACCGGTACCTCCGGCTCCGGCGGCGCGATCTTCAACAACGACGGCGAGCTCGGCGTCGAGAACTCCACGATGTCGGGCAACTCGGCCAACCGCGCCGGCGGGGCCATCGAGGCCAACGCGGGCACCACCGAGGTGCTCGACTCGGCCATGCGCGGCAACTCCGCGGGCGCCAACCCCGGCAACGGCGGTGCCCTGCACCTCTCCGGCGCCGGCACGGTGCTCGTCTCCGGCGGTCGCGTCGTGGACAACACGGCCTCCGCCGAGGGCGGCGGCCTGTGGAACTCCGCCGTGGGCTCGATGGACGTCGCCCAGGTGACCCTCACGGGCAACACCGCTGCGGGTGCGGCCGCCGACAACGGCGGCGGCGGCCTCTACAACGACGGCGGCACGATGACGGTGCGCGGCTCGAGCCTGGAGGCCAACGACGCGACCGGCGCCGCCGGCTCCGGCGGCGGCATCCTGAACAACCTCGGCGACCTCACCGTCGTGAACTCCACGATCAACGGCGGCTCGGCCAACCGTGCCGGTGGCGCGATCGAGGCCAACGAGGGTACGACGACCATCGTCCGCTCTTCGCTCGAGTCGAACGCCGCGGGCGCAGCCCCCGGCAACGGTGGTGCCGTGCACCTGACCGGTCCCGGCGCGGTCGTCGTGCGGGCCAGCTCGTTCGGCGCCAACACGGCCTCGGCCGAGGGTGGCGCGCTGTGGAACTCGGCCGGCGGCACGATGTCGATCGAGCGCAGCGACATCGTCGGCAACACCGCCTCCGGCGCTGACGCCGACCAGGGTGGTGGCGGCGTCTTCACCGACGGCGGCGACCTGTTCATCGTCGACTCCGACATCCGGGAGAACAGCGCCGACGGTGCTGCCGGCTCCGGTGGTGGCGTGCTCAACAACAAGGCCACGGTCGAGATCGTGTCCTCCACGCTGATGAACAACAACGCAGTGCGCGCCGGCGGCGGCGTCGAGGCCAACGAGGGCTCGACGACCATCCGGGCGGGCTCGGTGCTCTCCAACAACCTGGCTTCGGCCGCTCCCGGCAACGGCGGTGCCCTGCACCTGTCCGGCGCGGGCACGGTCGACATCGTCAACACCGAGGTCTCCGGCAACACCGCGGCCCTCGAGGGTGGCGGCCTGTGGAACTCGGCTCCCGGTGTGATGACCGTGACCGGGTCCGACATCACCGGCAACGAGGCGCTCGGCGCGGCCTCCGACAACGGTGGTGGCGGTCTCTACAACGACGGCGGCGACCTGACGGTCACCGACTCGACCGTCTCCGGCAACTCCGCCTCCGGCGCCGCCGGATCGGGTGGTGGCGCGCTGAGCAACACCGGCACGCTGGCCATCTCCGGCTCGACGTTCGACGGCAACGACGCCCAGCGGGCGGGTGGCGCCATCGAGAACCTCGCGGCCACGGTCACGATCGAGGACTCCGCGCTGTCGACCAACGTGACGGGCGCGGCCCCGGGCAACGGTGGCGGCCTGCACACCTCCGGCGCCGGTGACGTCACCGTCACCGACTCGACGGTCACGGGCAACACCGCGGCTGCCGAGGGTGGCGGACTGTGGAACTCCGGTGTCGGCACCATGACGGTCACCGGCACCCTGGTCGACGGCAACTCCGCGGCCGGCAACGACGCCACGCAGGGTGGTGGCGGCCTGTTCCAGCAGGACGGCGCGACCGGCACGCTGACGGTCACCGACTCCGTCGTCTCCGGCAACTCCGCGACCGGCACCGCCGGCTCGGGTGGAGGCGTGCTCAACGACGTGGGCGGCACGGTCACCATCACCGGCACCGAGATCTCCGGCAACGACGCCCAGCGCGCCGGTGGCGGCATCGAGAACAACGCCGGCACGGTCACGATCGACGACTCGTCGCTGGACACCAACACGGCGGGTGCTGCTCCCGGCAACGGTGGCGGTCTGCACACCACCGGTGACGGCGACGTCACGGTCACCAACTCCGAGGTCACGGGCAACACCGCGGCCGCCGAGGGTGGCGGACTGTGGAACTCGGCCGTCGGCACGATGACGGTCGACAACACGCTGATCGACGGCAACTCCGCAGCGGGCAACGACGCCACGCAGGGTGGTGGCGGCCTGTTCCAGGACGCCGGCATGGGGACCCTGACGGTCACCAACTCCGTGGTCTCCAACAACACCGCGACCGGTACCTCCGGCTCCGGTGGTGGCGTGCTCAACGACCAGGGCACCCTGGTCATCAGCGACACCTCGTTCTCCACCAACGACGCGATCCGCGCCGGCGGCGGCATCGAGACCAACGCCGGCACGGTCACCCTGACCGGTGTCGACCTGGACGCCAACACCACCGGGGCCAACCCCGGCAACGGTGGCGGCTTCCACGCCGGTGGCGCCAACACGGTGACCTACACCGGTGGCACCGTGTCCAACAACGATGCGGCCAACGAGGGCGGTGGCCTGTGGTGCAGCAACTCCGGCACCTTCACCGCCACGGGCATCACGTTCACCGGCAACACCGCTCCTGATGGTGCCGACGTGTACCACCAGGACCCGGGCGCCACGCCCTCGGTGAGCACCTGCTCCATCAACGGCGCGCTGATCCCCCAGGGGACCGGCACCCCGTGATCGATCGCTGACACGTCAGTCGGCCCCGGTGACCTCACGGTCACCGGGGCCGACTGTCGTTCGAGCCACGACTTCGCCGCCGCGGTCACCTAGACTGCCCTGGTGGTTGAGGTGGATGAGCTGACCGATCGCGCGTTGGCTGCTTCGAGCCTCGCCAGGTTCACGATCGTGAAGGCCGGGCTCTACGACCTGGTGGATCGTCGAGCGAAGGACACCTCGCTGCAGGCGTGGACTGATCCGCTCGAGCATGTGCTGACCTGCGTGCCGCTTGACGAGCAGGCCCAGCAACGGCTGCTCCAGACGATCACGTGGCGTGCCCGCACGCACGGCTTGGGTGACCCGCTCGGCGAGGAGACGGGGCGAGCCTTCGCGGACGCCGGCAAGTGGGTCCTCTACTGCTCGGCGTACTTCCGCAGGTTCGAGTTCAAGTTCCAGGAGCTTCACCACCTGACTCACCACGCACTCGCCGCTCATCCCGACGAGGTGATGTTCGAGGTCTTCTCCGCCTTCGGTGCGCTGGGCGTCAACGACGCGACGATCGCCGAGGAGGTGCCCGCCCTCTTCGAGCGCGTCAAGAGCAACCCAGCGGCCCTGGACACCTTGCTGCACGGGGTCTGGCTGTCCACGGACGTGCTGGAGGACCGGGATGAATGGGTATTGACGATCAGTCGTCAGAGCATGCGACTGGGTGATCGCAGTGCCAATGTCTACTTCTGGCGCAGCTCTGCTCTGCGTGCCACAGGTCGCTACGCGGAAGCGTTGGAATCCATCGACGAGGCACTCGCGCGACACACCTTGCGCGACAACCACGTGCACCAGGACTACGTGCGCGAGCGGGAGCTGATCCGGGCCATGCAGAGCATCGCGAGGATGGTCGCGCTCAGCGCGGAGGAAGCCACCCGCGAGCTCAACGAGCTGCATCGCAGACAGCTCGCCGAAGCCCAGGCCGAGTTTCGCGCCAAGGCCCTGGCAGTCGAGGACAGCGTCTCCAAGAGTCTCACGGGGGTCGTGGAGATCCTGGGAGTCTTCTTGGCGCTGCTCGGCTTCCTCGCCGGGACGGGCTACCTGGTCCTCAACGTGGACCACTTCTGGTCGTCGCTGGCGGCTTTCGGCGTCCTGGCCCTCGGGTCGCTGGCCTTCATCGTCGCGTTGCGACTCATCGTTCGTCCGAGAGCCTGAGTCCCGATCGAGCGCTGGCCCGTCGGGCGCCCCGCCGTCACCCGGCGGCGACGCCGTCGCTGCGCAGGTAGCGACACATCAGGAAGCTCTCGGCCGTGAGCACGTGGGCCAGCTCGAAGCCGGCGACGGTCTCCAGTCCGGAGGTGCGCGGCGTCGACCCGGTGCCGGCGAAGGCGGGGGAGACGGTGATGTCGGCCTCGTCGAGCAGGCCGTCGGCCACGAGCGACTCGAGCAGGGTCGGCCCTCCCTCGCACACGATGCGCCGCAGGCCGCGGTCCTCGAGGATCGTGAGGATCGAGGCGGCGCTCGGCCGCGTCTCGGGGGCGGCGACCAGCTCGCAGTGCTCGTGGGCGCGCGCGGCGCGCGCCGGGTCGGGCGCAGAGCCCGTGATCACGATGGGTCGGATCGTCGACTCCGCGAACAGCGGTCCCGTGAAGTCGAGGTCCAGCGATCCGCTGACGATGGCGAGGACGGGGGCCGGGGCCAGGCCGGCCGCGGCGCGGGCCTCCGCGTCTGCCTCGTCGGCGCGCAGGGGGCCGTAGCCCTCGGCGCGCACGGTGCCCGCGCCGACGAGCACGGCGCCGGCCAGTCGCCGTACGGCGTGGAAGACGGCTTTGTCGACGCTCGAGGAGATCGACCCGCTCAGGCCGTCGGGCCCGGCCGCCGCGCCGTCCAGGGTCGTCACCATCATCGCCCGCACCCAGCGCCGCTCCGAGGCGAGGTCGGGCCACGGGTAGGCGTCGCGCACGTCGTCGTCGCTCAGCCCGGCCGACGGGCCGTCGTCCCCGGTGCTCCAGATCAGGTCCATCCGGACGAATCTAGCCGCGCCGGCCCCTCCCCTCCGAGCGGGCTCGGGAATGTCCGGGGGCGCTCCGGGGTTGCCGCCCACTGTGAGCCCTGAGACCCGCGACGACTCCCGCCGCGTGTCGCTGACCCTCGGGCTGCTGTTCGGGATCGCCGGCATGGGCTCCTCCTCGGCCGCCATCGCGGTGCCCCTCATCGCCGACGACCTCGCCATCGGGCAGGGGACGGCGACCTGGACGATCAGCCTCTACGTGCTGATGCTGGCTGTGACCACGGCCGTCTACGGGCGTGTCTCGGACCTGCTCGGCACCCGGATCCCGCTGCTCATCGGGCTCGGCCTGATGGCCAGCGGTGCCCTCATGGCGGCCCTGGCCCCGTCGTTCTCCGTGCTGCTGGCCGCCCGACTGTTGCAGGGCGCCGGCGCTGCCGCCGTACCCACGCTCGGTGTCGCGATCATCAACGGTCGCTACGCCGGCGGCGTCCGCGGGCTCGCCCTCGGGCGGTTGGCCGCGATCGCGGCGGCCGTGAGCTGCCTGGGCCCCCTGCTGGGCGGCCTGGTGGAGACGTGGGCAGGCTGGCGTGCCGTGCTCGCCCTGCCGATCCTCGGTCTCCTGGTGGTGCCGTTCCTGTGGCGGGCCCTGACGGATGAGCGCAGCTTCGCCCGGCTCGACGTGATCGGGGCGCTGCTGGTCGCGGTGAGCGCGGCCGGGTTCGTGCTGATGGTGCAGTCGCCGTCGACGGGGCGGGTCGTCCTGGTCGCGGGGATCGCCCTGGCCGTCGTCGGACTGCCGCTCAGCATCGCCTGGGTGCGCCGGCATCCCGACGGCTTCCTGCCGCTCTCGGTGATCCAGAACCCCTTCGTGCTGCGCAACGCCTTCGCCGGTGCGTCGGTGCCGGCCGGGTGGTTCGCCCTCCTCGTGGCCGTGCCGGCCGTGCTGCTCGCCGACGGCTGGGAGCCGTGGCAGGTCGGGCTGCTGCTCGTGCCGAGTGCGGTCATCGCGTTGTTCGTGCCGCGACTGACTGCTCCGCTCATGGAGGCCGTCGGTCCGACTCGTGCGCTCGCCGTCGCGGCCGTCGTCACGACCGTCGCCGTGGGAGTGGCGGCGCTGGGCTCCGCGCTGGTGTGGCCTGCCCTGCTCGCCGTCGCCGTGATCCTGGTGACCGTGGCGTTCGGCGTCGGGCAGCCTGCCCTGAGCGCTGCGGTCGCCGACGCCGTCGAGCCCGAGGTGCGCGGCGTGGCGCTCGGCGTGTCCACCCTGGTCTTCCTCGTCGGCGGGTCGGTCGGCTCCGCCGTCGTCGGCGGGCTCGGCGGTGTCTGGGGGATCGGGTACGGCGTGCTCGTGCTCGCCGTGCTGCCGGTCGCGGCGCTCGCGGCGTTGGCGCCCGAGCTGCTGGGACGGCGCGAGCGCGAGCCCGCGGGCGCATCCCTGCGCTGACCCGTCGCGCAGCGACGACGACTCGGCGTCCAGGTGGCAGTGGGAGCGCTCTGTCACAGTGGAGCCATGCAGATCGGGATGACCCTGCCGGTGATGGAGCCGGACCTGTGGCGCCGCGGACCCGACGTGCTCGAGGAGTGGGCTCGCGCCACCGACGAGGGGCCGTTCTCGTCGTTGTGCTTCGGCGAGCGGATGGCCTTCGACAACCCCGAGACCCTCACGCTCCTCGGCGCGGTGGCCGCGTGGACCTCCCGCGTGCGGATCGTGACGACGGTGATCGTGCCCCAGCTGCACGACCCGGTGCTGCTCGCGAAGTCGCTGGCCACCGGTGACCAGCTGTCTCACGGCCGGCTCACGGTCGGCTTCGGGGTGGGCGGCCGCGAGGAGGACTACCGCGCCGTCGGCGGCGACCTGGCCACCCAGACGATGGGCGACATGGCCGCGCGCGTCGCGGTGATGAAGCAGGTGTGGGGCGGCGAGCACGTCACCGACTCCGTGCGTCCCGTCGGTCCGCCACCTGCGCAGGCCGGCGGCCCCGAGCTTCTCGTCGGCACGATGGGACCCAAGACGATCCGCAGCGCGGCGGCGTGGGCCGACGGGCTCGCCGGCGTCACACTCGACCTCGACCTGGTGGCCGTCGGCGACCTCTTCGACCTGGCCCGTCGCTCGTGGACCGAGGCGGGGCGTGGTGCGCCGCGGCTGACGACGTCGTTCTGGTTCGCCCTCGACGACGGGTCCGGCGGCGCGCGCGACCAGGTGCACCGGCACCTGCGCCACTACATGAACTGGCTGCCCGAGCAGCTCGTCGACGCCATGGCGCCGAGCACCGGCTTCGCCGGCACGCCCGACGAGCTGCGCGCCGTGCTCGAGCGGTTGGCCGACCTCGGCGCCGACGAGGTCCACCTGATCCCGACCGGCTCGGACGTGGCGCAGGTCGAGCAGGTGGCCGAGATCGTCGGGGACCTGGTCGACCGGGGCGGGGCGTGAGCGCGCTCCGCCGTACCCGGTCAGCCGTCGACGACGGCCCGAGCACCTGGGTGACGGCTGCGGTCGTGTCCGGGGCCTTCGTGGCCCTGCTGTACGTCGTCGAGCTCGCCGACGTGATCGCCGACCACCGACTCGACCGGCTCGGCGTCGAGCCGCGCTCGGCGGACGGGCTCTGGGGCATCCTGTTCGCTCCGGTGCTGCACGGGAGCTGGACCCACCTGGAGGCCAACACGGTGCCGGCCCTGGTGCTCGGCTTCCTCGTGCTCTTCTCCGGCATCGCGAAGGGGCTCGAGGCGACCGCGGTGATCTGGGTCGTCGGGGGCGTGGGCGTCTGGCTCGTCGCGCCCACCAACTCGATCCACCTCGGTGCGTCCGTGCTGATCTTCGGGTGGCTCGTCTACCTGATGCTGCGCGGGATCTGGACGCGTCGCGTCGGCCAGATCATCCTCGGGATCATGCTGTTCCTGCTCTACGGGACGCTGCTCCTCGGCGTGCTGCCGGGTCAGCCCGGCATCTCGTGGCAGGGGCACCTGTTCGGCGCGGTGGGTGGCGGACTGGCTGCCTGGTTGATCCGCTTCGACGAGTAGCCCTGCTCGGGACTGACCAGCGATCCGCCCGGGGGCGGTGACGAGTGACGGGTGACCCCGGGTCGGAGGGTCGTGTGCCTGTTGCCGGTCCATGGGTGGTGCTGAGGCACGCGACCCGGTCGGGCGGCGGGGCGACCGGGCGGTCGGGCGGCTGGGCGGCTGGGGCGACCTCAGCGCGCCAGCGCCGCCGCGAGGTCGCTGATCGCGGCGAGCGGGGCGTCGTACCCGGGGAAGTAGCAGCACACCCGCTCGGCCACGTCGCCGAAGCGGCGCTTCAGCTCGGCGGCGCACTCCTCGGGAGTGCCGCGCACGGCGATGGTCGCGATCATCTCGTCCGAGACGAGCTCCATCATGGCCGCGATGTCGCCGGTCTTCGACAGGGCGTTGAGCTCGGGTTGGAGGTCGCCCCACCCCTCGACGTCGAGGACGGGACGGTAGGCGGGGGTGGAGCCGTAGAAGGCGAGCAGGCCGCGGACGCCGAGGTCGGCTGCGGCCTGTTCCTCGGGGGTCCGGCCCATCGCGGTGATCGCCTGCGGGTAGATCGCCACCGACTCCCGCCCTGCGAGCTCGAGCCCCTCCGCCACGGCGGCGAGCGTGCGCTCGCGGAAGTGGCGCAGCGAGTTGAACGGCATCACCAACAGGCCGTCGGCGACCTCGGCGGCCGTGCGGGTCATCAGCGGACCGAGAGCGCCGAGCAGCACCGGCGGGGCGCCGTACGGGTTGGGGCCGGGGACGAACGTCGGCGGCATCAGGGTGTGCTGGGTGTGCTCGCCGCGGAAGTCCAGGCGGGTGCCGTCCTGCCACGAGGCCAGGATCGCCTTCACCGCCAGGACGATCTCGCGCATCCGCGCGGCCGGCGGCGACCACGTGGCGCCGTACCGCTTCTCGATGTGGGGCTTGATCTGCGAGCCCAGCCCCAGGCGGAACCGTCCCCCGCTCATCAGCTGGAGGTCCCAGGCGGCGTTGGCCAGGTGCATCGGGCTGCGCGGCATCGCGATCGCCACGTTGGTCATCAGGTCGGTCTCGACCACGCTCGCGGCGGTGGCGAGCGGGAGGAACACGTCGTGCGGTCCCTCGAACGTGAAGAGGCCGGCGATGCCCGTGGCCACCAGCTCGCGGGCGCGGGCGGCGACCAGGTCGGGGCGGGCGTCGAGCTGGACGTCGAGAAGCATGCGGGGAGTCTAGAACGTGTTCTACTTCGTCGTCGGGCAAGCGGGATCCTCGCGCTCTGCGGACTGAGCACCCGGGGACTCGTGTCCGTGGACCCCCAGTGGCAAAACCACCCGGATGGAACGTCGATTGCTCGTCATTGACTACAGCCGCCACGGGTGAATAGCGGTTGGCTCGAGCCATGACCTCACATCGCAGCACGATCCTGATCGCAGCAGGCGCCCTCGTCCTCGGCTCCAGTGGCGCGGCCGTCGCCGGCGGGCTCATCACGGGCAAGGACATCAAGAACGGCTCGGTCACCGGCAAGGACATCAAGAACAAGTCCGTGAAGACCGCCGACCTGTCGAGCAAGACCCTCTCCCAGCTGACGGGCGCCGACGGCCCGCAGGGCGAGCCGGGTGCTCAGGGCGAGCCGGGTCCGCAGGGCGAGCCCGGCCCGCAGGGAGACCCGGGTCTCTCGAGCGTGGCCGTTCGGGTCGCCGTCCTCAGCGTCGCCGCCGGCACGCGGGACTATGCATTCGCCTCCTGCGAGGCGGGTGAGGTCGCCACCGGGGGCGGCTTCTACTGGGACAACGTGCCGAGCCCGGACATGTACATCCAGGACCAGGGCGCCACCGACGCCAGCGGGATCGTCCTGACCTCTCCCGGCATCGCGGTCGGGTGGGGTGTGGAGGCGTTCAACGGGAGCGCAAGCGTCCAGACCGGCAAGATCCAGGTGCTGTGCGTCGAGTACGGCGCGGCGACGGACCTGCGCGGGGGCGACGCGTCCTCCTCGGACGGGCGCTGAGCACCGAACGACCGACAGGCGCGGCCCGGTCGGGCCCTGGCGAGGCTAGAGCCGCCCGACCGGGTCCTCGCCGACGGTCGTGCAACTCACCGGGTTTCGTCTCGCCTTGCGCGAGCTCGTGCCTCGCTAGCGGGCTCGCTCAACCTTCCCCCACGACGCCTGCTCGCTCGTGCCTCGCGACCCGGCTGTGGGGTCGAACGCCCGGATCGTGAGGATGATCGCGGCCAGCAGCACCCACCCGAAGATCACCCCGCCGGCGATGTCGGTGAACCAGTGCTGAGCCAGGCGGGCGCGGGCGTAGGCCTCGACGAGACCGAGCACGCCGACGACCGAGAACAGCAGGACCGTCGTACGTCGGGAGGTCCGCGCGTAGTGGACGACCAGGAACGCCGCGACCCCGAGCACCACGATGAGCCGCTGGCAGCCGCCGGAGGGGTAGTTGCCGATGGGGGTGCCGATGAGGCTTATCAGGTCCTGGTCGCGGTCGATGATCTTGGCCAGCACGCGCTGGCTCCAGCGCCCGACGATCCACGCCAGTGGGCAGACGACCAGCGGGACCCACCAGCGCCAGCCCTTGACGAAGAACCACGTCGCGAGGCCGAGGGCGAAGGCCGCGGTCCAGATCTGGGTCTGGGGGACGTTGCCCATCTTGGTGATGGTCTCCACGACGTCGGTCCAGTCGGTGTTGCCGGCGCGGATCGTGGCGTCGTAGGCCGGCTCGTCGACGCTGCCCTGCAGTGCCTCGGCGAGGAAGCCGAGCAGCAGGCCGATCACGTTGGCCGCCAGCACGGTGACGACGCCGGTCAGCAGACCGGCGCGCCACTGGAAATCCTTGAACATGACGCCCCCCAGCGCTGTCGTGGAGGTCGCATCGTACCGGTTCCGGCCCCCGCCGCGCCCAGTCATCACGGCTGGGGCGAGGCCACCCCGCGCGGATCCCGGACCGACGCGGCCACGGCGGCCGCGAGGCAGAGCCCGGCGAGGGTGAGCAGGGCGGCGACCAGGGCGGTGCCGTCGCCGCCGTACACCTGGAGGAGGACGACGCTGATCGCCGAGCCGGTGGCGAAGCCGAGGTAGCGCAGCAGCTGGTTGAGGGCGAGCGCCGAGCCGGTCTCGCTGTCGGGCACGTGGGGCACGATCAGGCCGGCCAGCGACGAGAACGAGAAGCCGCTGCCCAGGCCGCCCACGGCCATCGCGACGAGCAGCAGCCACAGGTGCTCGTGCTGCCAGGCGAGCAGGGCCAACGAGGCGGCGAACGACGAGCACCCGAGGGGCAGCAGCACGCGGCCGCCCCAGCGTCTCTCGACGCGGCGCGCGGCCTGGCTGCCGACCACGCTGGCCACGGAGTACGGCACGAGCACGAGGCCGGCAACGGCGACGCCGAGGTCGAGCCCGAAGCCCGCCGAGCCGTCGGCGCGCACGACGACGACCGCCAGGCTGAGCAGTCCGTACATGCCCACGCCGAGCACGAGGGCGACCAGATGCGGCCCCACGACACCAGGTCTCGCCGCCAGGCGCAGGTCGACGAGCGGCTGAGGCCGGCGCAGGCTCCACCAGCCCCACACGACGAGCGCGGCGACGCCGAGCAGGGCCAGCACCACGACGGGAGCCGAGGTCCAGCCCCAGGTCTCGCCCTGGCTCACGACGAGCAGCACGGACAGGGTGCCCACCGTCAGCAGAGCGGCGCCGGTCAGGTCGACCGGTTGCGCGGCGACGTCCAGATCGGCGGGTACGTCGCGCAGCGCGCGCAGCAGGGTGACCAGGACGAGGACCGAGCCGAAGACGTAGGCGCCGTGCAGGCCGGCGTAGGCGGCGATCAGGGACGTCACCGGGTAGCCGAGGCCGGCTCCGGCGACCGTGGTCACCGACAGCAGCGCGAGGACGCGCGTCTGCTCGACGCCGCGGTAGGCGTCGCGGGCGATCGCGAGGACGAGCGGCACGAGCGCCAGGCCGACGCCTTGCAGTGCCCGTCCGAGCACGAGGGCGAGGTAGCCCAGCGGCAACGCCGCCAGCAGCGTCCCGAGCAGCACCACCGCGATGCCGCCGAGCACGGCCGGACGCCGTCGCCGGCCGCTGCCGAGGCGCCCGAGCACCGGGGTCGCGACCGCACCGGCGAGCAGCGTGGCGGTCAGCGCCCACTGCGCCGCGGTGACCGAGACGTCGTACTGCTCGGCGATGCTGGGGACCAGCGGCGCCCCGAGGCTGCTCACCACCGCGGCCACGGTGGTCACCAGCGCCAGCGTGGTCAGGCGGGCGCGGTTGCGGCGGGCCGCGCGGTCATCCACCGGCCTGCCGCTCCACGTCGCGAGGAGCCAGGACTACTTGCCGCCCTTGCGGACCCGGCTGGCGGTCTTGGCGCGCTCGTTGGCGTCCAGGACGACCTTGCGGATACGCACCATCTCCGGGGTGACCTCGACGCACTCGTCGTCGCGGCAGAACTCCAGGCACTGCTCGAGCGACAGCTTGCGCGGCGGGATCAGCTTCTCGAAGTTGTCGGAGGTCGCGGACCGGATGTTGGTCTGCTGCTTCTCCTTGGTGATGTTGACGTCCATGTCGTCGGCGCGGGAGTTCTCGCCGATGATCATGCCCTCGTAGACCTCGGTCGTCGGGTCGACGAACATCGTCCCGCGCTCCTGCAGGTTGGTCATCGCGTACGCCGTCGCGGCGCCCTTGCGGTCGGCGACGAGCGAGCCGTTGACCCGCGAGCGGATCTCGCCGGCCCAGGGCTCGTAGCCCTCGGAGATGCCGTGAGCGATGCCGGTGCCGCGGGTGTCGGTGAGGAACTCGGTGCGGAAGCCGATCAGGCCACGCGCCGGCACCATGAACTCCATCCGCACCCAGCCGGTGCCGTGGTTGGTCATCTGCTCCATCCGGCCCTTGCGGCTGGCCAGCAGCTCGGTGATCGTGCCGAGGTACTCCTCGGGGGCGTCGATCGTCAGGCGCTCGAACGGCTCGTGCAGCTTGCCGTCGACCTCCTTGGTGACCACCTGCGGCTTGCCGACGGTGAGCTCGAAGCCCTCGCGTCGCATCTGCTCGACGAGGATCGCCAGCGCCAGCTCGCCGCGGCCCTGGACCTCCCAGGCGTCGGGGCGCTCGGTCGGGAGCACGCGCAGCGAGACGTTGCCGATGAGCTCGGCGTCGAGGCGGTCCTTGACGAGGCGGGCGGTGACCTTCGAGCCCTTGACCCGGCCGACCAGCGGCGAGGTGTTGGTGCCGATGGTCATCGAGATGGCCGGCTCGTCGACGTGGATGAGCGGCAGGGCGATGGGGTTCTCGACGTCGGCGAGGGTCTCGCCGATCGTGATGTCCGGGATGCCCGCGATGGCGACGATGTCGCCGGGGCCGGCCGACTCGCCGGGCTTGCGCTCGAGGCCCTCGGTGACGAGCAGCTCGGTGATCTTGACGTTCTTGACGTCGCCGTTGCGCTGCATCCACGCGACCTGCTGACCCTTCTTCAGGGTGCCCTGGTGCACCCGCACCAGCGCGAGCCGGCCGAGGAAGGGGGAGGCGTCGAGGTTGGTGACGTGCGCCTGCAGCGGTGCGCCCTCGTCGTACGTCGGCGCCGGGATGGTGTCGAGGATCGTCTGGAAGAGCGGCTCGAGGCTGTCGCCGTCGGGCATCGAGGCGTTCTCGGGCTGCTCGAGGCTGGCGATGCCGGCGCGGCCCGAGGCGTAGACGACCGGGAAGTCGAGCGCGTCCTGGCTGTGGGACTCGTCGAGCAGGTCCATGAAGAGCTCGTAGGTCTCGTCGACGACCTCGGCGATGCGCGCGTCGCCACGGTCGGTCTTGTTGACGACCAGGATCACCGGCATGTCGGCGTTGAGCGCCTTGCGCAGCACGAAGCGGGTCTGGGGGAGCGGCCCCTCCGAGGCGTCGACGAGCAGCACGATGCCGTCGACCATGGACAGCCCGCGCTCCACCTCGCCACCGAAGTCGGCGTGGCCGGGGGTGTCGATGATGTTGATGACCATCGGCTCGCCGCCGGCGGCCGGTCCCTCGTAGTGCACGGCGGTGTTCTTCGCGAGGATCGTGATGCCCTTCTCGCGCTCCAGGTCGCCGGAGTCCATGACCCGGTCGGCCACGCTCTCGGCCTGGTGCTCGGTGAAGGCGCCGGCCTGGCGCAGCATGGCGTCGACCAGGGTGGTCTTGCCGTGGTCGACGTGGGCGACGATCGCGACGTTGCGCAGGTCGGAACGGAGGGTAGACATGAACGTACGACGTCGCTTTCGCTGGGGATCAGGGGTGAAGATCAGGGCCCGAAAGGCCTCCGCGAGTCTACTGGCGCGGGCGGGGTGGGCCCGCATCGGCGCTCTTCTGCCCATTTCGGCCCGCGGCGCACGTCACACGCCTAGCCTGATCGGGTGCGATCGACGGTGGGGTGGATCGTCGGGCTGACGCTGCTCGCGGCGGGCCTGACGTCTCTCGGCGTGCCCGCGCACGCGACCGCCGCCACCTCGGCCCCGGCCGTTCGCGCGACGTCGTCGGCACCGATCGGCAGCGCGCGACCGATCTCCATCGCCGTCGACTCCCGGGGCACCTCCTACGTCGGGTATGCCCGCGGCGGCGCGCTGGCCCGGGTCACCGACGCGGGCAAGCGTCGCAGCACCGTGGCGATCGACCAGGACGGCCCGGTCATCGGTCTCGAGGCGGACAGCCGCGACCGCGTCTGGGTCGTCGACAACGACTCCGTCACCCGGCTGCGCGGTGACGGCACGGTCCTGCGCCGGATCGACCGCGTCGCCCCCGACGCGTGCGCGGACGACGCGAAGAGCTCCTCCCGCGTCTTCGGCGGCCTCGCGGTCGGGCCGTCGGCGCTCTACGTCGCCGGCCGCTGCTCCGCCGTCGTCGAGGTCTACGACAAGGCCAGCGGTGACGGCGTCGCCCAGGTGCGGCTGCCCCGCGGACAGCGCGCCCGCGGACTCGCCTACGGCCGCACGACCGGCGGCAAGACGGGCCGCCTCTTCGTCGCGATCCCCGGCGCCGCCGCCGTCCTCACCTACGCGGCCGCCACCCTGCGCGACGGCTCCAGCCCGGCCAAGCGGACCGCGATCACCCGCCCCGGCAAGGGCAAGAAGCCGACTCCGACCGGCCTGGCCGTGGACGGCGCCGGCAACCTGACGGTCGCCGACGCCCGCAACCACGCGATCTACCTCTACAGCACGGGCAACCGCTACCAGCGCTACCGCGTGCTCGGACATCCCGCACGGGCAGGTGGCAGCGACGGCTACCTGGACGCTCCGGCCGACCTGGCCCAGCACGCCCGTGACGGCGGCGGCCTCTCGGGCAACCTGTTCATCGCCGACACCCGCAACGGCCGCGTCCAGCGCTGGGACTCCGGAGGCGGCTACACGTTCTGGGCGACCGAGCTGCGCGCGCCCGCCCCCGGCACCGACGAGCCGGACGAGCCCACGGACCCCGACCCGCCGTCGACCACCGGCGCCCCGCGCAACACGACGCCCCCGAGGATCACCGACAGCCCCGGGAGCCCCGATGGGTCGCCCCTCGTGTGCAACCCCGGCACCTGGACCGGAGGCACCGCCAGCTACGCCTACCGCTGGCTGCGCGACGGTGTCGTCCGCCCGGGCGTGAGCGGGTCGTCGTACGACCTGGTGGCGGCCGACGACGGCACCGAGATCTCCTGCCGGGTCACCGCGACCAACGCCGTCGGGTCGACGTCGGTGACCAGCGACCCGTGGTACGTCGGCACCCCGACCGCGCCCGTCGGCACCACGCCCCCGACCATCACCGGCACGCCGAAGCGCGACAACACGCTGCTCTGCTCGACCGGCTCCTGGACGGGCACGCCGAGCCCCCGCTTCTCCTACGTCTGGCTGCGCGACTCCGTCCAGGTCGCCGACACTCCGTCCTACCGCGTGCGCTCCGCCGACCTGGGCGCCTCGCTGACGTGCACCGTCATCGCCACCAACCAGGCGGGGTCCTCCTCGGCGACCTCGGCAGCGGTCGTCCCCGAGGGAATCGGCTCGGGGGAGGATCCGACGTCCGGCCCGTGCTCCGGTGCGCCGGGGGTGCAGATCGCCGGTGGCGCCGCGCGGACCGGGTCGGCCTCGGTCACCCTGCGCATCGTGGCTCCCGTCGACGCGACCGGGATCGAGGCGAGCAACGCGGCCTCCTTCACCGCGGCCCGGCCCCTCACGCTCTCCGCGTCGTGCACCGCGGCCTGGACACTGGCCGCACCCGCGAAGGACTCCACCCCGACGACCGTCTACGTCCGCTGGGTCGGCGGTACCTCGGCGGGCCAGGTCGTCAGCGACCGGATCCGCTTCGACCGCACCGCGCCACAGATCACCAGCGCGAAGGTCAGGTACGCCAAGAAGAAGTGGCGGCTGCGGGTGCGTGCCTCGGACGTCTCGTCCTTGGCCGAGGTCCAGTACGCGTCGGGACGCACCAACCACGGCACCACCACGCGCTACCGCAAGAGCCTGCGCGTCGCCTCGCCGGGCACGGCGCGCTGGGTGCGGGTCACCGACCGGTTCGGCAACCGCAGTGGATGGGTCCGCACGTCGTAAGGCTCACCCCGCCAACGACCCGCCGAAGATCTGCCACGCCAGCGCCGACTTCGCGCCCAGGCTGAGCACCAGGTAGGCCTTCTCGCCGTACGCGTAGCTGCGCCACGGCCCGATCTCGCGATACTGCAACCACTGGTTGAGCGCGAAGCTGGAGAAGAAGACGAACAGCGACACGAAGATCCCGTAGACGAAGCCGGGCACCTCGTCGGCGCCGGCGGTGTTGATGATGATCGCGACCCACGGAGCCGCGCCGGCGACGGTGCCGAACCAGAACGGCAGCATCGTGGTGCGCTCGCGCCCCGGCGGGTTCATCGCCTCCTGGAGCCAGCCGAAGCAGATCATCGCGACGTTGGCCCCGATGATCGCCACGACCGCGGCGATGTCGGTGATCCCGTTGTAGAAGCCGATCAGGACGATCATCAGGGTCGCGCTGACGGAGTACTCGATCCAGCGGAACCGGTTGATCCCGCGACGCAGGTCGGCCTCGTAGCGGCCCCGCAGCACGGTCGCGGTGAGGAGGTGGTCGATCGCGGCGAGCGCCAGGAAGAGCGCGATCGCAGCGCCGATCCGGACGTCGAACAGGGCCTCCGGTGCCGGCGGCTCGGTCCCGGGAGGGCCCTGCGGGAACGTCGAGGTGACCGTGATCGCGAACGAGCTCGCCAGCACCAGCACGGCGACGGCCTGGACCGCGTGCAGGACGGTGAGGCCGAGGTTCCAGCGACGCAGGTCGGCGAGGCGGTCGTCGTCGACGCCGGACGCTGTCGTGGAGGGGGCGGTGGGGGTGCTCATTGTCTCTCCTGGTCGATCGTGGTCGCGGCCATGTCGATCCAACCAACCACACGCAGGGATCGCCTCACCCTCGCGTGGTGGCAACTGTCGGTGCCGTGGGGTTGTCTGGACCCATGACTCTCGGGATCCGCGCTCGCTGCCACTTCGTGCCGCCCTACCTGATGCGACGCCTCGGCCGGCTGGCCGATGCCGAGGTCGACGACCGGATCCGTACGGCGCGCGCCCGCGGCGGGGACGTCGACGTACGGGCCACCGCGATCGCCGGCCCCTCCTGGACCGTGCACACCGCCGAGCAGACGCGCGACCTGCCGGGCCGCCCCGTGCGCACGGCCGGTGAGTCCGTGAGTGGCGACGACGCCGTCGACGAGGCGGCGACCGGGATCAGTGGCTCGCTGGCCCTGTTCGAGGAGGTCTACGGGCGCTCGTCGTACGACGGCCAGGGGGCGCCGGTCAGCCTGACCGTGCACTACGGGCGCGACTACCCCAACGCCTTCTGGGACGGCACCCAGCTGGTCTTCGGTGACGGTGACGGCGAGGTCTTCGACCGGTTCACCCGCTCGGTCGACGTGCTCGCGCACGAGCTGACGCACGCCGTGACCGAGCGCACCGCCGGGCTCGTCTACCAGGACCAGCCCGGAGCTCTCAACGAGTCGCTCTCGGACGTCTTCGCCTCCTGCCTCAAGCAGCGGCTGCTCGGCCAGGAGGCGGCCGACGGCGACTGGCTGATCGGCGCCGAGATCTTCCTCCCCGGCGTGCAGGCGCGAGGACTGCGCGACCTGCGCGCGCCGGGCACCGCCTACGACGACCCGCGGCTCGGCACGGACCCGCAGCCGGGGCACCTCGACGACTGCGTCGTCGGGCCCGACGACAACGGTGGCGTGCACATCAACTCCGGCATCCCCAACCGCGCCTTCCACCTCGCGGCCGTGGGCATCGGCGGCACGTCGTGGGAGGGCGCGGGGCGGGTCTGGTACGACGCCCTGGTGGGCGGCGACGTCGGCCCGGACACCGACTTCGCCGGGTTCGCCGCGGCGACCGTCGCGGCTGCCGGCACACATGCGGAGACCGTGACGCGGGCCTGGGCCGAGGTCGGGGTGCCGGTGGACCCGGCCGGCGCCGCGTCCGGTGGGGCGGCTCCGTCGTGGCCCGCCTCGCCGCCCGGTGGCCGACGGACCGTGCGGGTCCAGCGCAGCGGCGGTTTCATCGGACGCACCACCGAGGCCTCCGTCGACCTGGACGAGGTCGAGCAGCGCAGCGACGACGAGCTGGCCGAGCTCCCCCGGCTGGTCGCGCGGGTGCAGCAGCAGGGAGACCTGGCGGCGCGCAGGCCGACCCACCCGATGCCCGACATGTTCCTCTACGACCTCGACCTGTGCGGGTCGCGTGCTCGCCTGCCCGAGCACCAGCTCACCGACGACCTGCGGCGGATCGTCGACCTGGTGCTGCGCTCGGGTCGGTGAGGTTCAGCGACGTTCAGCGACCGGGGTCGACCCGGTGCACCTTGTGCTGGGCGGCCTGCGCCCGCGGCCTGATCACGAGCTCGTCCACGCTCACGTGGGCAGGGCGGGTGACCACCCAGCTGATCGCGTCGGCGACGTCCTCGGCGACGAGGGGCTCGGCGACCCCGGCATACACCGCCGCGGCGGCCTCGGCGTCGCCGTCGTAGCGCACCAGCGCGAACTCGTCGGTGCGCACCATCCCCGGCGCGACCTCGACGACCCGGACGGGCTGGTCGTAGAGCTCGAGCCGCAGCGTCTCGGTCACCACCTGGGTGCCGTGCTTGGCCGCGGTGTAGCCGCCACCGCCCTCGTAGGCGATCCGGCCCGCGGTCGAGCCGACGTTGCACACGATCCCCGCGGGGGCGGCCAGCAGGGCGGGCAGCAGCGCGCGGGTGACCTGCACCAGGCCGATCACGTTGACGTCGTACATCCGTCGCCACGCGTCGACGTCGGCCTCGGCCACGGGTGCGGCCCCGAAGGCGCCGCCGGCGTTGTTGACCAGGACGTCGAGGGTGCCTCCGAGCGTCTCGACGACCGCGACCAGCGCCCGGACCGAGTCGGCGTCGGTGACGTCGCAGGTCACCGCGGTGCCGTCGATCTCGGCGGCGAGCGCCTCGATCCGCTCCGTGCGGCGCGCCGCGCAGACCACGTGGAAGCCCTCCGTGTGCAGGGCCCGAGCGGTAGCGGCCCCGATGCCGCTGCTGGCCCCGGTGACGACGGCGGTACGGCGGTTGCTCATGGTCGGCATTCTGCTCCGGGTCGGCGGCGACCGGCGAGCGGGGGACCTCTGGCCCTCACCCGCGAGGGTGACAGACTCCCCTCGTGTCTCGCGTCACCCGACCCCTCGCCCTTGCCGCGGCCCTGCTGGGCGGCATGTGCTGGGTGCTCAACCTGTACGTCGACGCGACAGCGCTCTGGTGGCCCGGCACGGTCCTGCTCCTCGGCGCGGTCGGCCTGCTCGGCCTCGGCCTGGCTCGACTGCCGTGGGTGGCCGCGGTGGCCGGCCTCGGCTCGGCGGCTCTGGCGTGGTCGCTGGCCGTGCTGCTGCGCGACCTCGGCGAGCCCCAGGTCGTGGAGGCGGTGATCGGAGCCGGGGCAGCCCTGCTGGTCGGAGTCGCGATGCTCCTGCCCGCGCGCGGACGCGTCCGCGGCGGTGCTCGGGTGCGCACCACCGGCCGGACCGCCGGCCGGCCGGCCGGTCGGACAGGTGGCCCGGGGAATCATCGCGGCTAGGCCATGGTTGTCGCGCTAGGACCGGGTTGCGCCCCACGGCGTACCGGCCCGCACCGACGACCGACAGCGTGACGCGTGAGAGGGGGCCGAGCCGTGGACGACCTGCGCCGCGTCGCCATGATCAGCCTGCACACCTCGCCCCTGCACCAGCCCGGCACCGGCGACGCCGGCGGCATGAACGTCTACGTCGTCGAGCTCAGCCGCCGCCTCGCCGCGCGCGGCGTCCAGGTCGACATCTTCACCCGCGCCACGAGCTCCCGGCTGCCACCGATCGTGCCGCTCGCCGACGGCGTCTGGGTGCGCCACATCCCGGCCGGCCCCTTCGAGGGCCTCACCAAGCACGAGCTGCCGGGCCAGCTGTGCGTCTTCGCCCGCGAGGTGCTGCGCACCGAGGCCGCCCACCCCGTCGGGCACTACGACGCCGTGCACTCCCACTACTGGCTCTCCGGGCAGGTGGGCGCGCTGGCGCGCGACCGCTGGGGTGTCCCGCTGATCCACAGCATGCACACGATGGCCAAGGTCAAGAACGACGCCCTCGCCGCCGATGACACCCCGGAGCCGGCCGCGCGCGTGATCGGCGAGGAACAGGTCGTCGAGGCCGCCGACGTGCTCGTGGCCAACACCGACCTCGAGGCCAAGCAGCTCATCAACTCCTACGACGCCGACCCCGGTCGGGTCGAGGTCGTCCACCCCGGCGTCGACCTCGAGGTGTTCCAGCCGCGCTCGGGCGTGCGCGCCGGGCTCGGCCTGAGCGACGACGCCATCGTGCTGCTCTTCGCCGGGCGGATCCAGCCCCTCAAGGCACCCGACGTCCTCGTGCGCGCCGTCGCCCTGATGCTCGAGCAGCAGCCGGAGCTGCGGTCGCGGCTCGTCGTGCCGATCGTCGGCGGGCCCTCGGGCAGCGGTCTCGACCGGCCGTCCGCGCTCGCGGCGCTCGCCGGCGAGCTGGGCGTCGCCGACGTCGTGCGGTTCGTCCCGCCGGTCGAGCAGGGCGAGCTGGCCCGCTGGTATGCCGCCGCGACCGTGGTCGCCGTACCGTCCTACAACGAGTCGTTCGGACTCGTCGCGGCCGAGGCCCAGGCGTGCGGGACGCCCGTGGTCGCCGCAGCCGTCGGAGGACTGACCACGGTCGTCCGCGACGGCCACAGCGGCCTGCTCATCGACACCCACCGACCGGCCGACTGGGCGAACGCACTGCGCCGCGTCGTCACCGACGACGACCTGCGCGCGAGACTGGCCGCCGGCGCACTGGTGCAGGCCGAGCAGTTCTCGTGGGAGGCCACCGCCGACGCCACGGCGGCCGTCTACCAACGGGCGAGGGCCCGCATGCGATCCTCGGTGAGATGAGCACCGAGCCGGTCACCACCGTCCGCGACTACCTGGGCGCCAACGACATCGAGTTCGACGAGGCCGCCGAGGGCGTCTTCTCGTTCGCCCTGCCCGGTGAGAAGAAGCTGCAGACCGCCGTACGTCTCGACGTGGGCTCGCACGCCCTCTCGGTGCACGCCTTCGTCTGCCGCTCGCCCGACGAGAACCACGAGGAGGTCTACCGCTGGCTGCTCCAGCGCAACCTCAAGCTGTACGCCGTCGCCTTCGCCCTCGACCGGCTGGGTGACATCTACCTCGACGCCCGGCTGCCGCTGAGCAGCATCAACGACGAGGAGCTGGACCGCCTGCTCGGCTCGGTCCTGTCGGTCGCCGACGAGTCCTTCAACACCATCCTCGAGCTGGGCTTCGCCTCCTCGATCCGCAAGGAGTGGGAGTGGCGCAAGCTGCGCGGCGAGCCGACCCACAACCTCGAGGCGTTCCGAGGGTGGCTGGAGGCGGAGGAGGCCTACGACCCGTCGCCCGGCGAGCAGAACTGATCGTCAGGCACCCAGGGTCCGGCTGAGCTCAGCGCGCCGCGACTTCCTCGACGTACGTCGCGCGACCCAGACGCCCACGAGCGCGAGCAGCCCGCCCGGGTAGGCCAGCGCCGGTGGCACCTCGTCGAGCAGCACCAGACTCATCACCACGGTGATCGGCGGGACCAGGTAGGTCGTGACGCCGAGGCTCGAGGCGCTCATGTGCTGCAGGGCGTAGCCGTACGTCGTGAAGGCGATCGCGGTGGGGAAGATCCCGAGGTAGACCAGCCACCACGCCGAGGAGGCCGGAGCCTCACCCAGCTCCGAGACCAAGGAGCCGGCGAACGGCAGGCACGCCACGGCGCCCACGGTGCAGGCCAGCCAGGTGACGTGCAGCGCCGACATGGTGGCCACCAGGGGCTTCTGCACGATCAGGCTCACCGCGTACACCGTGGCGGCCAGCACGCACAGCCCTACCCCGAGTAGGTCGCGGTCACCGTCGGGCGAGCTCGACAGCGCGATCAGCGCGACGCCGGAGAAGGCCAGCGCGAGACCGACGACGAGCTGGAGGGTGAAGCGCTCGGAGAGGAAGATCGCGGCGAGCACGGCGATCAACACCGGAGAGACCTGGATCAGCATCGCGGCCGTCCCGGCGTCGACGCGCTGCTCGCCCTCGTTGAGCGCCACCATGTAGACGCCGTACCAGAGCACGCCGATCACCACGATGGAGCGCCACTGTCGAGCGCTGGGACGGGGCAGGCCCCGGGGGAGGGCGAACGCGGCGAGCGCCACGGCGCCGACCAGCAGCCGGCCGAGCGACAGCGGGCCGGCCGAGAAGTCCTCGCCGAGGTGACGGATCGCGACGAAGGCCGAGGCCCACAGGAGCAGGGTCGTGCCGACGGCGGCCAACGGCAGCCAGGCCGGCGGGCCGTCGATCGGTGTGGCGACCGGCGGGCCCGTCGTCGGCGTACTGGTCATGAGCAAAGACTACGGACGCTCATGTGCGGCTGTCGCGCGGGTTTCGGACGTCCGGGCGCGAGATCCTGCCGGACGGGGGCAGTTTCACCGCTCCAGCGGTGAAACTGCCGCTTCTGTCAAGAAACTTCGTACAGGAAGCGACAGTTTCACCACCTGAGCGGTGAAACTGCCGCTTAGAGATCCAGCTTGTAGCCCAGGCCACGCACGGTCACGAGGTACTTCGGCTCGCCCGGGTCGGGCTCGAGCTTGGCGCGCAGCCGCTTGACGTGGACGTCGAGGGTCTTGGTGTCGCCGACGTAGTCGGAGCCCCAGACCCGGTCGATCAGCTGGCCGCGGGTCAGCACCCGGCCGGGGTTGCGCAGGAACATCTCGAGCAGCTCGAACTCCTTGAGCGGCAGTCGCTGCTCGTGGCCGTCGACGGTCACGACGTGGCGCTCGACGTCCATCCGCACCGGGCCCGCCTCGAGGGTGTCGGGCAACAGGTCGGGGTCCTGGCCGCGGCGCAGGACGGCGCGGATCCGGGCGACGAGCTCGCGCGGCGAGTAGGGCTTGGTGACGTAGTCGTCGGCACCGAGCTCGAGACCGACCACCTTGTCGACCTCGTCGTCCTTGGCGCTGACCATGATCACCGGCACGTTCGACGTCTGCCGGATCGTGCGGCAGACCTCGGTGCCGGGGATCCCCGGGAGCATCAGGTCCAGGAGCACGATGTCGGCTCCGTTGCGGTCGAACTCGGTCAGGGCCGTGTTGCCGTCGGCCGCTATCGCGACCTCGAAGCCCTCCTTGCGCAGCATGTAGGCCAAGGCCTCGCTGTAGCTCTCTTCGTCCTCGACGACGAGTACCCGCGTCACGGTGTTTCCTCCTGGTAATCCGCAGACACGGTGTGTGTCTCGCTCGATGGAAGTGAAGTCTCGGCGGGCGGCTCCTGGCCCGGGTCCGGCGTGGCGGCGACGCGACTCCCGGAGCGCGGGAGCGTGAGGGTGAAGGTGGAGCCCTGGCCCTCGACCGACCACACGCGTACGTCGCCCCCGTGCGTCGCCGCGACGTGCTTGACGATCGACAGGCCCAGGCCGGTGCCACCGGTGGAGCGGTGGCGGGCCGGGTCGACGCGGTAGAACCGCTCGAAGATCCGGTCGATCTCCACCGAGGGGATACCGATGCCCTGGTCGACGACGCTGATCTCGACGAATCCCTCGACGCCCTTGGTGGTCACCAGGACCGTGGAGTCGGCGTCGGAGTAGTGCACGGCGTTGGCGACCAGGTTGGCCACCGCGGTGGTGATCTGCTCCTCGTTGCCGAGCAGCTTGAGGTCGCTCTCACCCCCCGAGACGACCGAGATGCCCTTGGCGGCCGCGTCGATCGCGCTGGTGTCGACGGCGAGGGAGATGACGTGGTCGAGCGGGATCGGCAGCGGTGACTCGATGGGCTCGTCGCCCTGGAGCCGGGAGAGCTCGATGACCTGCTGCACGAGGCGGGTCAGCCGGTCGCTCTCGGTGAGCATCCGGTCGGAGAAGCGGGCCACCGCCTCGGGGTCGTCCGCAGCGTCGCGCACGGCGTCGGCGAGGAGCCGGATCGCCCCGACGGGCGTCTTGAGCTCGTGGCTGACGTTGGCGACGAAGTCGCGCCGTACGTGCTCGACGCGGCGCTCCCGGGTGCGGTCCTCGACCAGGGCGAGCACCAGGCGTGAGCCCAGCGGTGCCACGCGCACGGTGACGTGGCGCGAGGGCGCGTTCTTGCGGGGCATCACGAGCTCGGTCTCGCGGATCTGCCCGTCGCGGCGGACCTCGGAGACCAAGGAGGCGAGCTCGTCGGAGACCAGCGACGTGCCGCGCACCAGCGCCATGGCGTAGGCGGGCGCGGAGGCCTTGAGGACGACGTCGGAGTCGTCGACGATCACCGCGCTGCTGCGCAGGACCGAGAGGACGGCGGCCACCGAGGCGGGTACGACGGGCTCCTCGACCTGCGGCTGCCAGTGCTGCTGGCGGTCGCTGAGGTGCCAGGCGAGGACAGCGCCTCCGGCGACCACGGCCCCGAGGAGCGCGGCCACAAACGCCTGCATCGTCGGATCCACCCCCGGATCGTACGATGCTCGTCACCCTGAGTTCGCCCACGCGCGTGTGACCATGGCCTGTTCACTCTGCGTTCACGCTTTCGCGGCTCACGATCTTCTCGTCCCCTTAGAGTCGGGGCATGCGCGAACAGTTTCACGAGCAGCTCGACCGGATCTTCGTCGACCTGGCAGGCATCTGTCGGTTGGTGGAGGCCGCCGTCGGCCAAGCCACCGAGGCCCTGATGACCGGCGACGCCGGCGTCGCCGAGCGCGTCATCAGCGCCGACGTCCACATCGACCTGGCCCGCGAGGCCGTCGAGGAGGCCGCCTTCGACCTGCTGTCCCTGCAGCAGCCCGTCGCCGGCGACCTCCGCACCGTGGTCGCCGCCCTGCGGATGGTCACCGAGCTGGAGCGGATGGGCGACCTCTCGGTCCACGTCGCCAAGATCGCCCGCCTGCGGGTGCCGGACGTCGCGGTCCCCGAGGAGATCCGTCCGACAGTGAGCCGGATGGCCCACGTCGCCGAGGACATGGTCAGCCGCGTCGCCAAGATCATCTTGAACCGCGACCTCGAGGACGCCTCGACGTTGCGTGAGGACGACGACGAGATGGACCAGCTGCGCCGGACCAACTTCACCGAGCTGCTCTCCGACGACTGGGACCACGGCGTCGAGGCCGCCGTCGACATCGCGCTGCTCGGCCGCTACTACGAGCGGATCGCCGACCACGCCGTCTCGGTCGCCAACCGCGTCGTCTTCGTGGTCACCGGCGAGAACCCCGCCAGCGTCGGGGCATAGCGGCTGCGGTTGTCTGTCGGCTCACCGCGTTTCGGCACGCTCCGTCGAGCCCTCGCAGGCTCGGGCGCGGTCGCTGCTCAACGACCGACGTCGCTGTCTGCCCTCGTGCCTCGAGCAGTCAGCGACCCTGGTTGGCCACCGCGGCCGCCGCAGTGGCAGCCGCCTCGGGGTCGAGGTAGGTGCCGCCCGGCGTGATCGGGGCGAGGTCGTCGTCCAGCTCGTAGACCAGGGGCATCCCGGTCGGGATGTTGAGCCCGGCGATGTCCTCGTCGCTGATGGCGTCGAGGTGCTTGACGATCGCGCGCAGGCTGTTGCCGTGGGCCGCGACGAGCACGGTGTGCCCGGCCTTCAGGTCGGCCACGACGTCGCTCTCCCAGTAGGGCAGCAGCCGCTCGATGACGTCCTTGAGGCACTCCGAGCGCGGCATCGCGTCGCCGAGGTCGGCGTACTGCGGCTGGCCGACCTGGGAGTAGGGGTCGTCGTCGGCCAGGGGTGGCGGCGGGATGTCGAAGGAGCGACGCCAGAGCATGAACTGCTCCTCGCCGTACTCGTCACGCACCTGGGCCTTGTCCTTGCCCTGCAGGGCGCCGTAGTGGCGCTCGTTGAGGTGCCAGGAACGGCGCACCGGGATCCAGTGCCGGTCGGCGGCGTCGAGGGCGAGCGCGGCCGTGGTGATGGCGCGGCGCTGCAGCGACGTGTGCACGACGTCGGGGGCGAGGCCGGCGGCCTTGATCTGCTCGCCGCCGCTGACGGCCTCGGCGCGACCCTGGTCGGTGAGGTCGACGTCGACCCAGCCGGTGAAGAGGTTCTTGGCGTTCCACTCGCTCTGCCCGTGGCGGAGCAGGATGAGGGTGTGGCTCACTCCTCCTCACCGCCGCCGTGCGGGACCGGCTCGATCGGGGTGCAGGAGTAGGGGTCGGTTGCCTCGGACTCGCTGTGCTCGGCGTCCTCGGCCCCGTCGACGATCTCCTCCTCGACCTCGGCCTCGCTCGGCTCCTCGGTGCCTTCAGTGCCTTCAGTGCCTTCAGTGCCTTCTGGGGCGCCGCCGTCGGCGGCCACGGGCAGGTCCATCGCGGGGAACTTGGCCGGGTCGTACTCGTAGCAGGGGCGCACGACGGGCACGGTGATGGTCGTCGTCTGGCCGCTGTCGAAGCTGAGGTTGACGCTGACGAAGTCGCCCAGGCCGATGATGCCGGTGACGGGGATGCCGCCGTCCTCGAAGAGGTTCTGGAACCCGGCGCGGGCCAGGGGCACGGCCTCGAAGTCTCCAGCCGCCGCGACCTCGCCGCCGAGCCCGGTCAGGGCCGCCGGCTCGTCGTAGTCGTTGTTGGACAGCGACGCGGCGAAGACCCCGGTGTCGGGCGCGCCGGAGATGATCACGGCGCCGAGGACGTCGACCTCGCCCTCGCGGTCGTTGATGCCGGAGCTGATCGTGTTGACCCGGTCGGTGGCGTAGTCGAAGCCGCAGGACGACAGGGCGCTGGTCAGGAGAAGTGCGCCGGCAGCGATCGCGGTGGAGCGTCGGGAGAGCCCGTGGAGCATGTGTCTGTGCCTTCGCAGGTCGAGGAGCGGCAGCTCCGGGTCTGGAACGGGCCCCAGCCTAGTGGACCCGCGCCGACGTCACTGTCGCAGCCCGACCGTCGATCCGATCACGACCAGCACCGCCGCCACGGTGCCGGTAAAGGTCGTGGCCACGACGAGCAGCCGCGTGGCGCCGAGGCGTCGGCCGAGGACGAGGGGCAGGTAGGTCCACCCGTCCTGGTCGTCCTCGACGAGACCCCAGATCGCGCGCAGGAAGTGGACACCGACGCCGAGCAGGGCGGCCGCGACCACCATCGCCACCTGGGGCGGATCGCCCTCCGCGCCGCCGCCGTACCCGCCGTACGACAGGTAGCAGGGGTACAGGGCGAACGACGCCGCCCACGGCACGGGCGAGAGGCGTCCCCGGCGCAGGGCGACGTTGCCGAGGATGCCGATGACCAGCGAGCCGAGGTAGAGGACCCCTGCGGTGACTCCCGTCGAGATCGACAGCGGGATCACGAGCAGGAGGGCCACGACCAGGGCGTACCAGGCGGTGCCGGCGTCCAGTCGCCCGTCGGCGATCGGCTTGTGCGGGGTCCGGTGGCGGGCGTCCCGGTCGCGGTCGACGAGGTCGTTGTGCCAGCCGAGGATCGTCTGGCCCACCAGGACGGTCAGCAGCACGATCCCTGCCTCGCGCGCGGGTCGTCCCGAGACCAGGGCCGCGGCTGCGATCGCCAGCGCCGTGACCGCCCCCTGGCGGGGATGGGCGGCGACGAGCAGCGTCACGGGGGTGGAGTCGAGCAGGCGCCGTCGCCAGGGCCGTCGGCCGGCCCCGTCGACGTCCTGGTCCGGGTCTGCCTCCTCGGGCCGATCCTCGTGGGTCAGCGTGCTCCGTGCCGCGCCCTCCGGTTGCGGGGAGTCGGAGGTCTCGGGGGTGTCGGCGTCGGGGCGTCGACGCTTCCAGCGGTGCTCGTTCGCCATGTGGGCCAGTATCACCTCATCGGGTGATCTGTGGCGCACCTCACCCCGGCAGTGGAGCGTCGCGGAGACTTCCACGCGGCCCGCAAGGCCCCCTCGCACCACATCTTTTTCTGTCTGTCAAGCCTCGATTGTGCCCCTGACCTGCGGAAACGCCAACGGAGCATCCCCGGAGGCGTGCTAAGATGGTGGCCTAGGAAAGGGTCCATCACACATGACTTTCACCGTCGGCGAAACGGTTGTTTATCCCAATCACGGGGCCGCGATCATCGAGGACATCGAGATCCGCACGATCAAGGGAGAGGATCGGGAGTACCTCGTCCTACGGATCGTCGCACAGCAGGACCTGGTCGTTCGGGTCCCCGCGTGCAACCTCGATCTCGTGGGTGTCCGAGACGTTGTGGACAAGGAAGGGCTCGACCGGGTCTTCGACGTCCTGCGTGCCGAGCACGTCGAGGAGCCGACCAACTGGTCGCGTCGCTACAAGGCCAACCTCGAGAAGCTGCACAGCGGCGACGTGATGAAGGTGGCCGAGGTCGTGCGCGACCTGTGGCGCCGCGAGCGGGACCGCGGGCTCTCCGCCGGTGAGAAGCGGATGCTGGCGAAGGCTCGCCAGATCCTGGTCTCCGAGCTGGCGCTGGCCGAGCACACCAACGAGGACAAGGCCGAGACCATCCTCGACGAGGTCCTCGCCTCCTGAGCTGACAGCTCACCAGCAGCACCAGTCGTCACCGAAGGGCCCCGGCACCGCGCCGGGGCCCTTCGTCGCGCTCGGGACTACGGTGGTGGCCATGCCGATGGAGTACGACGTGCCCGACGCGCTGGGTGTCGTGCTCGTCGACGACCGGGGCTCGCTGCCGTTCGCCCTGATCCACGGCGAGGCCCTCGTGGCCGCTGCCGCCTGGTCCCTGGGGGAGTCCGGCATCACGCCGGTCGACCTCGGCACCCAGTGGGCGGGCCTCGTCGACTCCGGGGAGCCCGTCGTCCTGCACGACGTCCTGTGCCCGATGACGCCGCCCTCCTTCCTGGCCGAGTGCCTGATCGATGCGGTGGAGCACCAGCACGTCGTCATCGGCGTGCGTCCGGTGAGCGACACCGTCAAGCAGGTCGTCGACGGGTTCGTCGGTGCCACCCTGGACCGCGACGACCTGGTCCGGGTCTGCTCCCCGATTGTGCTGCCGCCCGCGGTCGTGGCCGGTCTCGACCTGGGCCCCGAGGACCTGTCCGACCTCGCCGCCCTGGCGGCGATGCTGCGCGACCGCTACCCGGTGCGGTTGCGCGAGGCGCCCCCGGAGGCGCGACGCGTGGACTCGCCCGACGACGTCGCGGTCCTCGAGGCGTTGACCGCCGTCAGCCAGGGCTGAGCAGGGCCTCGGCCAGGGCGACGTCCTCCGGGTAGGTCACCTTGAGGTTGCGCGCGCTGCCCGGCACCGCCGCGATGGACACCTCGCCCGAGACGCCCGGTCCGGGCGGATCGCCGTACGCCTCGAGGCAGGACGCGGTGTCGGTGCCGGAGAAGCCGTCGGTCGCGGCGCGCGTGTAGGCGCTCAGCAGCGCAGTGGCGTGGAAGGCCTGGGGGGTCTGGACGCCCGCGACGCCGGTCACGGCGCCGGCCGGCCCGAGGAGCCCCGTGACGGGCGTGACCGGGATAGCGCCCCCGTGCCGACGAGCGGCCGCGAGCACGGCGTCGTACAGGTCGACGGGGGCGAGCGGTCGAGCCGCGTCGTGGATGGCCACGACGTCGACCTCTCCCGACGCGATGTCCGGCGCGAGCACCTGCAGCGCCGCCCACTCCGAGGCGTGTCGATCGGCTCCGCCGACGACCAGCCTCACCTCTCGATCGCCGAGGAGGGGCTCGAGGAGCGTGCCGACGTCGCTCTCGTCACCGGGGCGCACCACGACGACGACCCTGCTGACGTCCGCCACGGCGAGGGCCACCCGCACGGAGCGCGCCACGACGCTCTCGCCGGCCAGCGGCAGCAGCACCTTGTTGACCCCCGCGCCGACGCGGGTCCCGGAGCCGGCGGCGAGCACGACGAGAGCAGCGGTCACCCGCTGATCATCTCAGCCCAGGCCCGCGAGATTTCGTTTTCACAGCCGTAACACAGTGAAACGTCGATGTGCGCCGCCCTTATCTACCTTTCCACCCATGGTCCGGCGCCCCTCGTCCCACGACGAGTGGCAATCCGTGTGCAAGATGGCCGATCTGGAGGTCGAGCGCGGGGTCACCGCACTGGTCCATGGTCAGGCGCTGGCGATCTTCCGCGGGCAGGCCGACGCGGTCTACGCCCTGGGCAACCACGACCCGTTCGCGAAGGCGTCGCGGATCGCGCGGGGCATCGTGGGCGTGCGCGGCGGGGTGCCCTTCGTCGCCTCTCCGACGCACAAGCACGCCTTCGACCTGCGCACGGGCCAGTGCCTCGACGACCCGCACGTCTCGGTCCCCGCCTACGACGTCAAGGTCGTCGAGGGTGTCGTGTACGTCGGGCAGCGCAAGGTCGTCGCGGCCTGACGTCCTCGTCGCCCGCTCAGGACCGCCGTACGGCGACCAGCGCCGTGGCGATCGCCGCCACGCCCTCGCCCCGGCCGGTGAGCCCGAGGCCGTCCGTGGTCGTGGCACTCACGCTCACCGGCGCCCCGACCGCGGCCGACAGGGCCGCCTCGGCCTCGGCTCGGCGAGGGCCCAGACGGGGGCGGTTGCCGATCACCTGCACGGCCACGTTGCCGATCGTGAAGCCGGCCTCGCGGACCCGGCGCGCGCTCTCGGCAAGCAGGGTGCTGCCCGAGGCGCCGGCCCACTGCGGCTCGGAGGTGCCGAAGTGCGAGCCCAGGTCCCCGATCCCGGCCGCGGCGAAGAGGGCGTCGCACGCCGCGTGCGCGGCGACATCGGCATCCGAGTGACCCTCGAGTCCGAACGGCTCGTCCGGCCAGGACAGGCCGGCCAGGTGGAGCGGGACCCCGGCGACGAGGCGATGCACGTCGGTGCCGATGCCGGTGCGCGGCAGCATTGGTTCGCCGACCGTAATATCTGAGGGGGCCATCCGGGCATCATGCCCGAGCAACAATGGTGGCATGAAGAAGTCTGCTCTGTGGTGGTCCGCGATCGGTGTCGCGGCCGGCCTCGCCGGCCTCGCCACGGGCTACCTCGTCTCCGCCCTGATGAACCTCCGGCTGACCCCGGTCAGCGCGGTCGCCGAGCTCGTCGTCCAGGTGGCTCCGGACGCCGCCGCCAACAACCGTGACCTCGGCGCGGCCGACAAGCCGCTCCTCGTCGCCGGCATCTACCTGATCCTCCTCCTGGCCTTCGCCCTGATCGGCCGGCTCGCGCGCGGCGCCTGGTGGCGCCCCGTGGTGGGCTTCGGCGTGATCGCCCTGATCGGGGTCGTCGCGACGATGAGCGCCAACGGTGCGAAGGTGACCGACGTGACGCCGGTCGCGGTCGGCTTCGCGGTGATGATCGTGGCGCTGTCCCTCCTCGCGGAGCGGCTCCGGAGCCTCGAGGCGATCACCGACCGACAGCGCTTCTCCCAGCCCTACGTGCGCAGCCGCCGGAGCTTCCTGACCATGGCCGCCGCGGTCGTCGGTGTGGCCGCCGTGGCCGGCATCGCCGGCAACATCCGTGGCGGCTCGCGACGCGCCGTCGAGGAGGCGCGCCGCAACCTCGCCGCGACCGACGCCACGAAGGCGAGTCCGCTGCGCTTGGCCGTGACCGCTCCGCAGGTGCCGGCCGACGTGGCCGTGGGCGTCGACGGGGTGGCCCCGTGGATGACGCCGGCCGACGACTTCTACCTGATCGACACGGCCTTCTCGAAGCCGATGATCACCCCGGAGGAGTGGACGCTGCGGATCCACGGGATGGTCGACCAGGAGATCACCCTGACCTACGACGACCTCGTCCAGCGCGAGCTGCTGGAGGACTGGGTCACCCTCAACTGTGTCTCCAACCCGATCGGTGGCGAGCTGGTCGGCAACGCCTGGTGGAGCGGTGTCGCGCTGGCCCCGATCCTCGAGGAGGCCGGCATCCAGGAGGGAGCCGACGCCATCCTGCAGACCTCCGACGACGGGTGGACCTGCGCCACGCCCGTCGAGACCGTGATGGACGGTCGCAACGCGATGCTCGCTCTCTACATGAACGGCGAGCCGCTCCCGGTCGAGCACGGCTTCCCCGTGCGCGCCATCGTCCCGGGCCTCTACGGCTACGTCTCGGCGACGAAGTGGGTCGTCGACATGGAGCTGACCCGCTTCGACGCCGTCGACGCGTTCTGGACGCAGCGAGGCTGGGGCGAGCTCGGCCCGGTCAAGATGGCCTCGCGCATCGACGTCCCCCGCGACGGCGCCTCCGTCGAGACCGGCGACGTCGTGATCGCCGGGTCCGCCTGGCACCAGCACATCGGCATCGAGGGTGTCGAGATCGCCGTCGACGGCGGCGCCTGGCAGTCCACCGAGCTGGCCGGCGAGGTCACCGACGACTCCTGGACGCAGTGGCGCACCTCGGTCCCCCTGGACCGAGGCAGCCACCGGGTCCGGGTGCGGGCGATCAACAAGGACGGCGAGGTGCAGACCGGCGCCTACGCGGACGTCCTGCCCGACGGTGCGACCGGCTGGCACGAGATCTACGTCGACGTCACCTGAGGGCCCGGATCCACCCACTGTCGATGGTCGCGGACCCACAAGGTGGAATGCTGCTTCAACCCAGTTGAACCGGCATTCCACCTCAGCCCGAACGCGACTGCGTTCCCGCCTTCGTCGCCCTGCGACTACGCCACACGTGGCAGCGGCGGCGCAGCTATGTCGCAGCAACGTCGCAGCGGTGGCGTGGCACGATCCGGTCGTGGCCACCGACGACCAGGACCTCTCGCACGACTTCGCCGACCGCGACGGCGTGGCCCTCGTCGTCGGCGGCAACGGTGGCCTGGGGGCACCCATCTCCTCGCTGCTGGCGGCCCGCGGAGCCCGGGTGGCGGTGACCTACCGCCGTACGCCGCCGACGGGCGCGGCTGCTGCCTACCGGTTGGACCTCGACGACCTGGCCTCGGTGCCCGCAGTGGTGGCGGCGGTCGCGGCCGAGGGCGGGGGACTGCACACGCTCGTCCATGCCGCCGGGCCGCACGTGCCGATGGTCCACCTCTCACGGGTGGACCCGGCGGCGATGGCGGCCCAGCTCGCCGCGGACGCCGCCGCGTTCTTCGCCGTCGCCCACGCTGCCCTGCCCCACCTGCGCGGGGCCGCCGGATCGATCGTGGCGGTGACGACGGCCGCCACCGCCCGCTTCCCGGTGCGCGACGGCCTCTCCTCGGCGCCCAAGGCAGCGGTCGAGGCGATGGTCCGCGCGCTCGCCGCCGAGGAGGGCCGCTTCGGGGTCCGCGTCAACGCCGTCGGGCCGGGCATGCTCAACGACGGGATGGCCGAGCGGCTGATGGCCTCCGGCGACCTGTCGGACGGCGACCTCGAGGTCACCCGCGCCAACATCCCGCTGCGCCGCTTCGGCTCGGCAGGCGACGTCGCGGAGGCGGTCTGCTTCCTCGCCAGTGCTCGCGCCGGGTTCGTCAGTGGCCAGAAGCTGGACGTGGACGGCGGCTACGGGGTGTGAGCCGGCGCGGTGCCGCTCACCAGTTGCCGTGCTTGGACGCCGGCAACGGGTGCGCGGAGTCGTGGATCACGTAGACGACGCCACCCGAGCCGTTGAGCCAGGCGCGCTCGAGCTGGGCGCGGTCGTAGGTGCGTCGTACGGCGGAGCTGGTGCGGCCGGCCGGGTCGTTGACGACGACGTCGCCGTCCTCGGTGAAGCCGGAGATCACCAGCAGGTGGCCCGCCGTGCCGCCGATGGGGGCGCCGGTCAGCTGACCGTCGCCGAACGAGATCGAGGCGACCAGGGGGATGCCGGCCTTGATGAACTGCTCGGCCTCGCGCAGCGACCGGAGCCGGGTGACGAAGCCGTGGCCGACCCGGGGGGCGGCGTAGGCGGTGTTGAACGGCCAGTTGCCCGCGCCGTCGTAGTCGTAGTCGAACGTCATCCGCGCCGCGTAGTCGACCCACGGGTCGGGGTGCCCGGCGGGCACCCACGAGTAGGCCTTGGGACCGGGCAGGGAGTCGTAGTAGCCGAGCACCATCGAGGTCGACGTCGGTGAGCACCAGGCCTGGCCGCCGCCGTTCCACTGGGGGTAGTCGCCCTCGTGGATCATCTGGGAGTACCGCGGGACGTCGAGGACGATCCCGCGCCCCGGTCCGGGCGTGGACGTGGCGGGTGCGGTGTCCGGGAGGCGCGAGACGACGGCCCCGATGGTGTCGATGCCGGGGTTGCGGTTGGTGCCGGCCTTGCGGGCCAGGGTCACGCGCAGCTGGTAGGACGTCATCCCGGCCGGGGCGCGCCAGGTGTCGACGTTGACGTCGGCCAGGTCGTCGGTCTGCCCGGCCTTGGTCGTGCGCTTGAGGAACGTGTCGCTCTTGGCCCAGCGCGCCATCAGGTCCCAGCTCGAGCGTCGGCCCTCGGCGTTGCGGCCGCGGACCCGGATCTCGACGAAGCTGTTGCCCGGGGTCACCGCCGACCACGACGCGATCAGCTCGGTGAAGGAGAAGCCCGGCTCGACCCAGGGCGAGTTCCACGTCGACTGCTCGTAGCGGGTGCCGCCGAGCTTGCGGGTGGCTGTGGGCGTGTCGATGCGCAGGCGTCCGCGCGCGACGCGGGTGCCCTTGCCGGACCCGGTGCGCAGCTGGGCGCCCGAGTCGAGCTGGTGGTAGTGGATCTGCTGGGTGTCGGCCCGCTTGGCGCTGACCACACCGGGCGCAGCCGAGGCGCTCGCGGGGTCGGCCGACGTCACCGCAGCAACGTAACAGCAGGTCAGGAGCAGGCTGAGGAGCGCTGGCCGCAGCCGGCGCGCGGGGGAAGGGCGCACCCGTCGACGGTACGTCACTTGCGCCCCATCTGTCCCGCGCTTGCTCACCGGCACCACCCGGTCGCGTTGCGTCGACTCGGCCCCACGGCCCGGCCGCCTCTAGACTCGGCGGGTGACTTTCCGGCTCTACGACACCGCGACGCGCGAGGTGCGCGACTTCGTCCCCCTCGAGGAGGGGAAGGCGGGGATCTACGTGTGTGGCCTGACGGTCCAGTCCGAGCCGCACGTCGGTCACGTGCGCTCGGCGGTCAACTTCGACGTGCTGCGCCGCTGGCTCGCGCACTCCGGCTACGACGTCACCCTGATCCGCAACGTCACCGACATCGACGACAAGATCCTGGCCAAGTCCGCCGAGCAGGGTCGGCCGTGGTTCAACCTCGCCTACGAGATGCACGCCAAGCTCACCGAGGCGCTGGCGAGCATCAACGTGCTGCCGCCCACCTACGAGCCCGGTGCGACCGGCCACGTGCCCGAGATGCTCGAGCTGATCGAGACGCTGATCTCCCGCGGGCACGCCTACGCCGCCGAGGACGGCAGCGGCGACGTCTACTTCGACGTGCGCTCGTGGCCGTCGTACGGCGAGCTGACGCGGCAGGCCGTCGAGGACATGGAGTCCGCCGGTGACGCCGACCCGCGGGGGAAGCGGGACCCTCGTGACTTCGCGCTGTGGAAGGGGCACAAGAAGGAGACCGAGCCGGAGTCGGCCGCGTGGCCGAGCCCCTACGGTCCCGGACGTCCCGGCTGGCACATCGAGTGCTCGGCCATGGCGCGCAAGTACCTCGGAGCGGCCTTCGACATCCACGGCGGCGGCGTCGACCTGCGCTTCCCGCACCACGAGAACGAGCAGGCCCAGTCCCGCGCGGCCGGTCAGCCGTTCGCGTCGTACTGGATGCACAACGCCTGGATCACCACCGCCGGCGAGAAGATGAGCAAGTCGCTGGGCAACTCGCTGCTCGTGCCCAAGGTCCTCGAGCGGGTGCGCGGCGTCGAGCTGCGGTTCTACATGGTGGCCGCGCACTACCGCTCGAGCGTCGAGTTCAGCTTCGAGGCGCTCGAGGAGGCTGCGGTCGGCTACCAGCGGCTGGAGAACTTCCTGGAGCGAGCTGCCGGCGTCCTCGGCGAGGTCCCCGAGGTGGGCATGCCGTGCGCCGACTTCGTGACCGCCCTCGACGACGACCTCGGCACCCCCGCCGCGGTCGCGGCGATCTTCGACGTGGCCCGCGAGGGCAACAAGCTGCTCGAGGCCGGCGACAGCCCGGCCCTGCGTGGCACCGCCGCCTCGGTGCGCGCCATGCTCGCGGTGCTGGGTCTGGACCCGGCCGACCCCGCGTGGGGGAGCGCCGGTGACGACGCAGCGCTGACCAGCGTCGTCGACGCCCTCGTGGCCGGGCTGCTCGAGCAGCGCGCCGAGGCCCGTGCAGCCAAGGACTACGCGCGCGCGGACGTCATCCGCGACCAGATCAAGGCCGCCGGGATCGAGGTCGAGGACACCCCGACCGGCCCGAAGTGGTCCCTCAGCAAGGAGCACTGACGTGTCCGGCAACTCGCAACGCAAGGGCTCGATCCGCAAGAGCGCCAAGAAGCCGACCGCCGGGTCCGGCGGCCGGGTCAAGCGCGGCCTCGAGGGCAAGGGTCCCACGCCGAAGGCCAAGGACCGGCCCTACCACCAGGCGCACAAGGCCGACCAGGCGGCGCGCAAGAAGTCAGCGGCGGCCAAGCCGCGCCGCAAGGGCACCGACTCCGAGTGGATCGCCGGTCGCAACCCGGTCGTCGAGGCGCTGCGCGAGGGGGTCCCGATCACCTCGGTGTACGTCGCCGAGGGTGCCGACCGCGACAGCCGGCTGCGCGAGGCCTTCAAGCTCGCCCAGGACAAGGGCCTGAGCCTGCTCGAGGTCACCAAGAACGAGCTGGACAAGATGACCTCCGGCGCGGTCCACCAGGGGCTGGCGGCGCGGATCCCGCCGTACGACTACGCCCACCCCGACGACCTGCTCGACCTGGCCAAGCAGAACGCCGAGAAGCCGCTGATCGTCGTCCTCGACTCGATCACCGACCCCCGCAACCTCGGTGCGATCGTGCGCAGCGCCTCCGGGTTCGGTGCCCACGGGGTCGTCGTCCCCGAGCGCCGTGCTGCCGGCATGACGGCCTCCGCCTGGAAGACCAGCGCGGGGGCGGCCGCGCGGATCCCGGTGGCCCAGACGGTCAACCTGGTGCGCCAGCTCAAGGCCTACCAGGACGAGGGCTGCATGGTGCTCGGCCTGGCCGCCGACGGCGACCTGTCCCTGACCGACGTCGTCGCCGACGCCGACCTGGCACGCGGACCACTCGTCGTCGTCGTGGGAGCCGAGGGTGGCGGACTGTCCCGGCTGGTCTCGGAGACCTGTGACCACCTGGTCTCGATCCCGATGGCGAGCTCCCTGGAGTCGCTCAACGCGGGCGTGGCCGCCTCGGTCACCCTGTACGCGCTGGCCGAGGCCCGCGCGCGCTGATCCTGGGTCCAGGCTCAGCCCACCACCCGCCTCGTCCTGATCTCCCCGGGTCGGCCCCCTCTGCCCACCGAGGGGTGTACCGAATCGCGGGAGAAACTGGTGCCGTGACCCGCGTCACCTTTAGAGTCGAGCATCGTTGAACTAGTACCTGTTCTAGTTTTCCTTTGCTCCCTCCGGAGGCACCGTGACTCGCCCCTGCTCCCAGCGCGCGCTGCTGACCACCTCGGTGGCCGTGGTGCTCGCCCTCGTCCTCGCCGCGTGCGGGTCGAACCTCGATCCCAACGAGGTGCGCGCCGGCAGCGGCGGGACGGTCGTCCAGAACGGTGTGGCCGTCGACGGCTCCGGGGTTCCGGTCGAGGGTGACGAGGCGCTCGGAGACACCGGTACCGACCTCGGCGGCGGCTCCGGCACCGACACCAGCGGTGGCGACGTCGGCGGCTCCGACACCGGCGGCAGCGTCGACACCGGCGGCGGCTCGGAGACCGGTGGCGGCTCCGACGACCCGGGCACCGACCCGGGGGAGGACCCGCCGGGCACCGACCCGGGCGACGACCCCGGCCCCGCTGGCTCGTGCGACGGGTTCAAGAACGGGCCCGGCGTCACCGACTCGACGATCACCATCGGCAACTCCTCCGACATCTCCGGACCGGTCCCCGGGCTCTTCGAGACGGCGCAGGATGCGATGAAGGCCTACGTCACCTACTACAACAAGGCGAACCCCGACGGCATCTGCGGACGCAAGCTGGTCCTGAAGACCTACGACAGCCGCACCGACGCCTCGGCCGACCAGCAGGCCTACGCCGCCGGCTGCACTGACGTCTTCGCGATGGTCGGCTCGGTCTCGGCCTTCGACCTCGGCGGCGCCAAGACGGCCCAGGAGTGCGGGCTGCCCGACCTGCGCGGCGGTTCGGTCACCTTCGAGCGCAACGCCTGCACGACGTGCTTCGGCGTCCAGGCCGTCAATACCAACTTCTTCGAGAACGCCGTGCCCGACTTCGTCAAGCAGCAGGTGGGCGCGTCCTCGGCCCAGAAGGCGGCCTTCTTCTACACCAACGCCGGCGCTGCCGCGCAGAACGCGAAGGCCCAGGTCAAGGCCATGGAGAAGCGCGGGATGAAGTTCCCGGTCGTCCAGGGCATCGAGACCTCGGAGTTCAACTACTCCACCTACGTGCAGCAGATGAAGGACAACGACATCAAGGTCGTCTTCTTCACCACCTCCTACCAGTTCTCGGCCAAGATGCGCCAGGCCATGGCCCAGCAGGGCTACAAGCCGGAGCTCTACCTGCGCGATCCCACCGACTACAACCCCGACTACGTCCAGCAGGGCGGCAGCGCTGTCGACGGCACGGTCGTCTACACCAACTTCACCCCCTTCGAGGAAGCCGGCAACAACCCCGAGCTGGCGACGTACGTGGGATCGCTCAACCAGGTCAACCCGAGCGCCGACCCCGCGTTCTTCGGCGTGTTCAGCTGGTCGGCCGGTCGGCTCTTCACCGACCTCGCCACCAAGCTCGGCGGCAAGCTCAGCCGCGCCTCGCTGCTCGCCGAGGTCAAGAAGGTCGACGACTGGACCGGCAACGGGATGCACGCCCCGCAGCCCGTCGGCAGCAAGGGCACCGGCGAGTGCTGGCGCTTCATCCAGCTCAGCGGTGGTCAGTGGAAGCCGATCGGCTCCGCGAAGTACGCCTGCAACGGCCTGTCGTCCACCAAGTAGCCCTCGCCCACGGACCCCCTGATGACCCTCACCCCCTCCCGACGCCGTCCGGCGACAGCCGCGCTGGCGATGGCCGGCGCGCTGCTGCTGGCCGCCTGCGGCTCGCAGCTCGACGCCGCCGACGTCGCCGCCGTCAGCGGGAGCACAGGGACCAGCACCTCGTCGTCGGCCGAGTCGCTCCTCGAGGCGCCGGTGGGCTCCGACGGCGACGTGGGCGTGGTGGACGAGGGTGCCGTCCCCGAGTCGGGCGACGTCGCCGGCGCCCCGCCTCCGGTCGACTCCGGTACGTCGTCCGGGCCCGCGTCCCCGGCCGACGGGCAGGGCCAGGACCCCGACGAGGCCACGCCCCCCGCGAGCGGCGGGGAGAGCGGCGACGTCGACGCGGCGCCCTGCGACGGCTTCGACAACGACCAGCCGGGCGTGACCTCCTCGACCATCACCCTGGCCAACGCCTCCGACGTCTCCGGCCCGGTCCCCGGGATCTTCGAGGCCGCCCGGCAGGGCACCCGCGCCTACGTCGCCTACTTCAACGCCACCCAGGACCTCTGCGGCCACGACATCAAGCTCCTCGAGCTCGACAGCCGCGCCGACGCCGGTGCCGACCAGCAGGCCTACGCCCGAGCCTGCGCCGAGACGTTCGCAGCCGTCGGCTCGATGTCGGCGTTCGACTCCGGTGGGGCCAAGACGGCGCAGGAGTGCGGACTGCCCGACCTGCGCTCGACCACGGTCAACCCGGAGCGGGTCAGGTGCTCGACCTGCTTCAGCGCCCAGTCGGTGAATCCGGGTCAGATCCCGAAGGCGATGCCGACGTACTTCCTGGACCAGTTCTCGGCCCAGACGAAGAAGGTCGCCCTGCTCTACATCAACGCCGGCGCTGCCCCGGTCAACGCGGCCTCCTTCAAGAAGGGCTGGGAGTCCGTCGGCTGGACGATCCCGTACTTCCAGGCGATCGACGTCGCCGAGTTCAACTTCGCGCCCTACGTCCAGCAGATGAAGGACCGCGGGATCGAGATCGTCTACTACCTGGGCCCCTACCAGAACACCATCAAGGTGCAGCAAGCCATGAAGCAGCAGGGGTTCACCCCCGACATCTACCTCCAGGACTCCACGATCTACGACCAGAAGTACGTCGAGCAGGCCGGTGACCTGGCGGAGGGTTCCTACGCCTACTCCAACGTCGCGCTGTTCACCGACTCGAGCAACAAGGAGATGGCGCTCTACCGAGCCTGGCTCGAGCAGACGAATCCCGGGGCGGACCCGAACTTCTACGGCCTCTACGCCTGGTCGGCCGCCCGCCTGTTCCTCGAGCAGGCGGTCGCGCTGGGTGGCGACCTCGACCGCGCCTCGATGGTCAAGGCGCTCGGCGGCGTGAAGGACTGGACCAGTAACGGCCTGCACTCACCACAGGACGTGGGGGGCAAGACCACTGGCAAGTGCCAGAAGATCATTCGCTACACCGGCGGCACCTGGAAGCAGGTGTCGAAGGGTGACTACCTCTGCGGCACCCTCGTCAACACCGGAGTCGGAGCCTGACATGGACACCTTCATCGCCTACCTCATCCCCGGCATCTTCTCGGGGGCGGCCTATGCCATCGCGGCCAGCGGGCTGGTGCTCACCTACACCACGACGCGGGTCTTCAACATCGCCCACGGCGCCTTCGGGATGGTGATGTCCTTCATCTTCTGGGACTTCTCCCAGAAGCAGGGCCTGCCGGTGTGGCTCTCGCTGATCCTGGTGCTGGGGATCGTGGCGCCGTTGACCGGGTTCCTGATCCAGCGCTTCATCGCGCGGGGTCTGGGCGAGGCGCCGGTGAGCGTCTCGCTGGTCGTCACGGTGGGGCTGTTCGTGGGTCTGATCGGCGCCGCGCAGGCGATCTGGCCGCCGGAGCCGCGGTTCGTGCCGCCACTGCTGGCCGACGAGCTGGGCAACGACAAGTCCTTCCCGATCGGGGAGACGGTCGTGACGGCACAACAGCTGATCACGGTGCTGGCCTCGATCGGTGTCGCGGTCGGGTTGTACCTGCTGCTGACGCGCACGCGGATCGGGACGGCAATGCGCGCCTCGGTCGACAACCCCGAGCTGCTGAAGCTCTACGGCGGCAAGCCGGAGACGGTGGCCGCGCTCTCGTGGGCCATCGGGGTCTCGCTCGCAGCCCTGGGCGGCATCCTGCTGGTCCCGGTCGTGGGGCTGGACTACTACCAGCTGACGCTGCTGGTCATCAACGCCTACGCCGCGGCCATGGTGGGCCGGTTGAAGAACCTGCCGCTGACCTTCGTGGGGGCGATGGGGCTCGGGATCGCCGACTCGATGGCGTTGGGCTACATCCCGACCGACAGCCTCTTCGCGGACGTGCGCCCGGTGATCCCGCCGCTGTTCCTCTTCGCGGCGCTGGTGCTGCTGCCGCAGGCGCAGCTGCGGATCGGGCAGGTCAAGGGCATCGTGTCGGCGCCGGTGCCGTCGGTGCCGCGGATGGTGGTCTCGGGCGGGGTGTTCCTGGTCGTGCTCCTGGCCGTGGTCTCGCCGATGTCGGAGGCCCGGTTGCTGCTGGTCGGCACCGCCGCGACGTACGCGATGGTGATGCTCTCGCTGGTGCTGCTGACCGGGTACGGCGGGCACGTGTCGCTGGCGCAGCTGACCTTTGCCGGGGTCGGTGCGTTGGCCTACGCCAAGCTCGACTCGCCCAACCTGTACGGCCTGCTGCTGTCGGCGCTGATCGCGGTGGCGGTGGGTGCGCTGGTCGCGCTGCCCGTGCTGCGGCTGACCGGTCTCTACCTGGCGCTGTCGACGTTGGCGTTCGGGGTGCTGATGGACAAGGTCGTCTTCCAGAACGAGCGGGCCTTCGGCTTCGGTGGCGCGCTGGAGGCCCAGCGGCTGTCGTTCTTCGGCAACACCGTCGAGACGACCCGGGCGTACGTGATGGTGATGGGGGTCTTCTTCGTCCTGGTCGCGATCGGCATCCTGATGCTGCGGCGCGGAGTCCTGGGCCGGTTGCTCGTCGCGATGCGCGACAGCCCGGCTGCGTGCGGCACGCTGGGCCTGGACCTGCGCTGGGCCCGGGTCGGACTGTTCGGGCTCTCGGCCGGTGTGGCGGGCCTGGCCGGCGCGTTGTTCGCCGGACTGCGTGGCACGATCGGTGCCGCGGACTTCCAGTACTTCAACTCCCTGCCGCTGCTGCTGCTCGCGGTGGTCTTCGGCGTCACCTCGGTCACCGGCGCCGCGCTCGGTGGCATCGGGCTGATGCTCCTGCCCGTGCTCTCGGGATCCAGCCCGATCGCGGGCGGCATCGTGTTCCTCATCATCGGCTTCGGCGCGGTCTTCGCCGGGCGTGACCCCAACGGACTGGCCAACCTGCTGTTCCGGGTGGGGCGGCTGCTGCAGTCGCGGGTGCTGAGGCGGATCGACCTGCATCTTCCCCAGCTCCCGTCGACGACGGCCTTCACCCGGTCCAAGACCCCCACCCGTGAGGTCTCCGGTGGCGAGCTGTTCGACGACGGTTACGACGACGAGCCGGTGCCCATCGGGGCGTCCGCGGGGTCGAGTGCGACCTCAGGTCCGACCGAGCAGAAGGGGGTGCGGTGATGGCGCTGCTCGAGGTCGACGACGTGGTCGTCCAGTTCGGCGGGGTGACCGCGGTCAACCACGCGACGTTCGAGGCCGAGGCGGGCCGGGTCACCGGCCTGATCGGTCCCAACGGTGCCGGCAAGACCACGTGCTTCAACGTGATCAGTGGCCTGCAGCGCCCCACCAAGGGCAAGGTCCGGTTCAACGGCAAGAACGTGACGTCGGTGCCGGTGCACCGTCGCTCCAAGCGGGGGATGGGGCGGACGTTCCAACGCCTCGAGGCGTTCGGGTCGCTCACGGTGCGCGACAACGTCCGGGTCGCCCTCGACATCCACCGCGGCATCGCCGGGGTCGTCAAGCCGGCCAAGTCCGACATCGACGGGCTGCTGGAGCGCGTCGGGATCCGGGCCTACGCCGACGACCGCGCCGACTCCATCCCGACCGGCACGGCGCGGCTCCTCGAGCTCGCCCGCTGCCTGGCCGGCGACCCCCGGCTGCTGCTGCTCGACGAGCCGTCCTCGGGCCTGGACGAGACCGAGACCGACGCGTTCGGCGACCTGCTGCGGGACCTGGCCGCGGAGGGGCGCGGCATCTTGATGGTCGAGCACGACATGGACCTCGTGATGGGCGTGTGCGACACGATCCGGGTCCTCGACTTCGGTGAGGTCATCGCGATGGGCGACCCCGCCGCGATCCGGGCCGACAAGCGGGTCCAGCAGGCCTACCTCGGCTACTCCGACGAGGAGCCCGAGCACGCCGTCGGCGCGACGGGCGAGACGGACGAGTCGGACATGGAGCGCACCGCGGTCATCCCCGTGGTCGCGGCGAGCGAAGGAGCCACGTCATGAGCGTCCCGATCCTCGAGCTGGTCGACGTCACCGCCGCCTACGGGCGCATCGAGGTGCTGCGGGGGGTCAACCTGTCCATCCCCCGGGGGGCTGTGATGGCGCTGCTGGGCCCCAACGGGGCCGGCAAGTCGACCCTGGTCAAGGTGATCAGCGGGCAGAAGGAGTCCACCGGGGGCGACGTCCACCTCGGTGGCGTCAACGTGCGCGGCGCCAGCCCCGAGGAGCTCGCCCGCCTCGGCCTGTGCACCGTGCCCGAGGGGCGCTCGGTCTTCCCCAACCTGACGGTGGAGGAGAACCTGTCGTTGATGTCGTACGCCGGGGTCTCGGCCGAGGCCGTCCTCGAGACCGCCTACGCCTACTTCCCGCGCCTGGCCGAGCGGCGCCGTCAGATGGCCGGGACCATGTCGGGCGGTGAGCAGCAGATGCTCGCGATGTCGCGCGCGCTCGCCTCCGACCCGGCGCTGCTGCTGCTCGACGAGCTCTCGATGGGCCTGGCGCCCCTGATCGTCGACGAGCTCTACGACACCGTCCAGCAGATCGCCGAGTCCGGCGTCTCGATCCTGTGCATCGAGCAGTTCGCCCGCACCGCGCTGCGTGTCTCCGACTACGCGGCCGTCATGTCGGGGGGCCGCGTCGTCGCGACCGGTGAGCCCGACGAAGTCCTCGAAACCATGTCCGACGTCATCCTCGGAGGAGCAGCATGAGCACCATGTCCCGACTCAAGAGGAACTCCGTGCCGCTGGCCGCAGCCGCTGTCGCCGCCGCGGTGCTGCCGCTGGGTGCCGGTCCGGTCGAGGCCGCCTCGCCCACCTCGGCCACACAGGTGGCCCGGCAGGCGGCGCCCCAGGCCGAGCCCGGTTTCGCCGGGTACGCCGCGACGGCCAAGGGTGCGCCGGTCAGGATCGAGATCTACGAGCCCACGATCCCGCTGCCGGCGACGCCGCAGGCCGAGTTGTCCCTGGGCTACTCCGCGATCGTGTCCGACTCGACCAGCGGCCGCGCCCGCGCCTCGTACCTGTGGCCGGGCGACCCGGTCGGGGAGGGCTTCAAGACCATCGTCGAGCAGCTCGGCCTTCCCCCGGAGCTCGCCGAGCCGCTGGCGGCGCAGGGCTACCCGGTCCAGGTCAACGCTGTCTTCCCCGGCGGGCCCGAGTCCCAGGCCGACGAGCCGTTGCCCGGGATGGTCCAGCGCGCCGAGGCCGGCGAGCTCAAGGTCGTGGCCAGCAACGGGTTCTCCACCGACGGCAAGGTCAAGGACGAGGACGACAACGGCAACGGTGATGGCAACGGTGGCGACTCTCCCATCCCCGGACTGCCGATCCCGGACCTGCCCCTGCCGGACCTGCCCGGCCTCCCGCTGTCCCAGCTGGGCTCCGGCCTGAGCTCGGGTCTCGACGGCGTGCTGGGCTCCGGCGCCGCGACGAAGTCCAGCGCGACGTCCAAGCGTGGCGCCCAGCGCACCGCTGCGGCGCCCGAGTCGTCCTCTCCGCTGCCTCCCGAGCTCGCGATCCTGCTCGATCTCGGCGGGTTCTCCTCGATCAGCAAGTCCACCGCCGGCGACCTCGCCTCGTCGCAGTCCCGGGCGAACGTCGGCAACATCAGCCTGCTCGGAGGCCTGGTCACCATCGAGGGCGTCAAGACCCTGGCCCAGACCTCCAGCGACGGCACGAAGGGGACCGCGACCGGAGAGTCGACGTACGGCGACCTCGTCGCGTTCGGGCAGCGGTTCCGCTACGGAGCCGACGGCTACGAGGCGGTCGGTCAGAAGGGCGTCATCCCCGGGCTGCCCGACGACGCAGCCAAGGCGCTGGAGATGATCGGGCTGAAGATCTCGGTCCCCAAGCCGCAGCTGACCACGACCGACGACGCGGCCGAGGCCGTCGTCCAGGGCCTGGTCATCGACTTCGACCTCACCACCCTCAAGACGCAGCTGGCACCGGTCATCGACCTGCTCAACACGCTGACCGGACAGATCCCTGACGAGGCAGGACCGCTCAAGGGCCTCCTGCAGGCGGCCGCGAACCTCTCGCCCCGCGTCGTGTTCACCCTCGGCAACGCGGCCAGCACCGTCGACACCTCGCAGGCCATCGACATCCCCGAGGTCGAGGTGCCCGAGACGCCGATCGACGAGCCCGCGACCGACAGCGCCCCGTCCGGTGGCACCGGCACCACGAGCTCGTCCTCGACCGGGGGCGACAGCGCCCCGCCCGTCTCCGACGCCCCGACCGGCGACACCGGCGCCCCCACGACCGACGCCGGGACCGTCCCGGTCGCCGCGTCCCAGCAGCCCGGCCTGCCCGCGCTGTTCTCCATCCCGATGCTGCTGATCCTCATCGGGATCGGGCTCGCGTCCCTGTTCGGCACCTACATGCGGCGTCTCGGCCTGGCGGCGCTCGGTGGCGCCGCGTCCTGTCCCCACGGCCTCACCTCCGGTGTCCCCGACCTGCGCAAGACCACCTGAAAGGCGACCCGACATGACGACTGACATGACTGCACCCACTGCCCAGCCCGAGCGCGCCTCCGGGAGCCGGATGGGAGCCGGTACGACCAACCTCCCCCGGGCAGGGGCCTCCGGATCCCGCGGGTCGGGCGTCTCGCCGATCAAGGGCAACAACGCCCAGCTCCTGCAGACGATCCTGTTCTGGGCCGGTGCGATCATGATGCCGCTGGGCATCGTGATCATCCTGCTGGGCTACTACGGCGTGGCGAACTCGATCTACGACTTCGAGCGTGAGGCCTACCAGGTCTCCGGAGGCTTCCTCGGCCTCGGCGTCACCTTCCTCGGTGGGTTCCTCTACTTCGGCGCGTGGCTCGCCCGGATCGCCTACGACAACCAGCAGGCCTCGGGACGTCTGGCCGACACGCTCCTGGTGCTCGCCGACGTCACCTCACGCGCGGCAGCCACCCACGAGCCGGCCGCCGACGTCCAAGCCCTGCCCGTGACCGCCGGGGACGGTACGACCCTGCACCGCCGCGACTGCGCCCTGATCGCTCATCGCCAGGACCTCCAACCGGGCGGCGGACGCACCGGACTCACCAGCTGCCGCGTCTGCAAGCCCTGACGCATCACTCCTCGGGCGGTGTCGCGACGACCTCGTCGGGGCGCCGTACGAGGATCTGCTCCACGTAGTCGCGGGCGGTCTCGAAGATGTCGACCTCGGCGCCTGCGCGCTCGGAGAGGAACCACCGGTGCACCAGCACCTCGTGGAAGATCTCGGCAGGCTCGAGCTTGCCGCGTGCCTCGGGAGGCACCAGCGCGATGATCGGCTCGTAGATGCCGGTCAGCCACCTGTTGGCGACGAGCGCGCGGTCCTCGCGGCCGAGATCGAAGTGGGCGGTGTAGGCCGCGAGGTCGTTGAGCAGGCGACGTGCCTGCGCGTCCTCGGCGTGGAGCCCGGTCAGCGACTGCAGCTCACGACGGTGGTGGCCGAGCTCGACGACCTTGGGCTGGATGCGCACCTGCTCGCCGCCGATGTCGGTGACGATGTCGAGCTCGTCGACGTCGAAGCCGAGGTCGTTGAGGCGCTCGATGCGCTGCTCGATGCGCCACATCTCGTCGGAGCCGAACTCCTCGGCGTCGGTGAGCTCGGTCCACAGGGCGTGGTAGCGGTCCCCGAGCAGCTCGATGATGGCGTGCGCGGCGACGTCGCCGTCCAGGGAGTCGCTGGCCTGCAGGTCGAGCAGCTCGGCGAAGATGTTCTCGGTCGCCACGGTGAGGTCGTGCTCGCGCATCGCGTCGGAGAGGCTCGGCTGGAGCTCGCCGGTCTCGGCATCGACGAGGTAGGCGGCGAAGCCTCCGGCGTCGCGTCGGAAGAGCACGTTGGACAGCGACACGTCGCCCCAGAAGAAGTCCGCCAGGTGGAGGCGGACGAGCAGCACCACCACGGCGTCGACCAGCGACGGCAGGTTCTCGGCCTGCAGACCGTGGGCGAACAGGCTGCGGTAGGGCAGCGAGAAGCGCAGGTGCTGGGTCAGCAGCGCGCTGGGCAGCGGCTCGCCGTCCGCGTCGGTGCGACCGGTCACCACGCCCTGCGGCACCACGGTGGGGAGACCCAGGCGCTGGAGGTCGCGCAGCAGCCGGTACTCGCGGAAGGCGACGTCCTCGACGGTCTCCTTGACGGCGTAGGTCCGCTCGCCGAGGCGCACGATGCGCACGACGTGGCGCGAGAGCCCGCGCGGCAGCGGTACGACGTACTCCTCGCCCCACTGCTCCAGAGGCAGCGACCACGGCAGCCCGACCAGCGCCGGGTCCGGCCGGTTGGCCACGATGTGCAGCGCCATGGCCCGACCTTAGACCCGGCTGCGGCCGATCCCACTAGAACCTGTTCTAGGTCGCTGCTACCTTCCGCTCATGAGTGACTCAGCAACCCCGCGCGTCGTCGTCGTCACCGGAGCGGCCTCGGGCATCGGCTTCGCCACGGCGGAGCTCTTCCGCGACCTCGATGACGTGGTCTACGGCCTCGACATCGCCGCCACCGTCCCCGACGGGGTGACGTACGTCGAGTGCAACGTCGGGCGGCGCGAGGCTGTCGACGCGGCCATCGCTGCGTGCACCTCGCAACACGGTCGCATCGACGTGCTGGCCAACGTGGCCGGCGTCGTGCAGTTCGGGCGCTTCGCCGACATCACCGACGCCGAGTGGGACCGGGTGCACGCCGTGGACCTGAAGGGTCCGTTCATGCTCATCCAGGCTGCTCTGCCCTACCTGAAGGCCAGCCGGGGTGTCGTCGTCAACGTCTCCTCGGTCGCCGGCAACAAGGCCCAGCCGTATACAGCCGCCTACTCCGCGGCCAAGGGCGGACTGACGATGCTGACCAAGTCGCTGGCCCTCGAGCTGGCCGCCGACGGGATCCGGGTCAACGCGATCTGCCCCGGCACCGTGGCGACCCCGCTGGTCGACGAGGTGGCCAGCCGCTTCCCCGCCGACCTGGACGCCCGGGCTGCCGACCGGCTGATGGCGATGCTCCCCGGCGCCGCCATCACTCCCGCCGAGCTCGGCTCGGCGATCGTCTACCTCGCCTCGGCCGAGGCCCGGATGGTCACCGGGTCGGTCCTGGCGTTCGACGGTGGGATGACCTGACGGGTCGGGGTTCTTCGGGGTCGGGCGCTGTGGTTGGGGTGGTGGGGCCGCGCGCGTAGCCGACCTGCTCCCGCCGTCCAGGATCGCCTGCGGCGCCCGCTTCGCGGCACCTTCGGTGTCCTTGACTGCGGGACCCGGCCGGTCGGCTTCATCGGCGCACGGGGCGACGACCGACCTCGCTGCGCTCGGCGGGCGCCGCCCGCGCAAGCGCGGCCCCACCTCATCAGTCACACCGGTCACATTCGCTCGCTCATTGGGCAGAGACGACACGAAAACCAGCCGCAACCCTGTCGTTCGTGCCCACTCGATGACGCGATGTGACTGAAGGGACGGGTGGGGCGCCCGCGCATGCGGCGGCGTGGGCGGAGCCCTCGCCGTTGAGCGCGCCGTCAGTCGACCGGGAGAGGCTCGCAGTCAACGGATGCCGAAGGCACCGCGAAGCGGTCGAGCGCAGCGAGATCCTTGACGGCGAGACCCGGTCGACTACGCGCGCGGGCGCCCCACCCACCCCGAGGGCGGGCGCGGGCCAGGTCCACCGCCCCAGGAAAGGGATCCGAGGGCGCATCGCAACGCCGATCTCGGATCCCGCTAGGCCACGCCTGTCGACGGCGATAGAGTCCTCACCGCGCCGAGTGGTGCACGCCGCGTTAGCTCAGTTGGCAGAGCGTCATACTTGTAATATGAAAGTCGAGAGTTCGATTCTCTCACGCGGCTCTGTCGGTGGCCTCGCCTAGATTTCTATTCATGCTGCGCGTCCGACGTTCCAGTCGTCGGCGTGGTGCTCCTGATCGATCCGGTCCTCCGCTGGGTGAGCAGAGCCGACGCGTCGCTCACCGCAGCCGCCGCGCCGCGAAGCGCTTCGGCGGGTCCGCGATCGCGTCCTGCGCCGCGACCAGCTGGATCTCGCGGGTGCCGGCGGCCAGGGTGGCCTCGAGGATCGCGAACACCGAGGAGGTCGTACGCTCCAGCGCCGTGGCGGGCGACCCGGTGCTGGTGAGGTGGGCGAGGTAGAGCGCGGCGGTGACGTCGCCGCAGCCGTTGGGGGAGATCGGCAGCAGGGGAGTGGTGACGGCCCAGGCGCCCTCGTCGGAGACGGCGACCACGTCGAGGGTCTCGTCGGGGGAGTCGGCGTGCTGTACCGAGGTGACGAGGACGTCGCGCGGCCCCGTCGCCCGTACGGCGTCCACGGCGGCGAGCACCTCGTCGAGCGTCCCGCCGGAGACCGTGGTCCGGCCTGAGAGGAAGTCCAGCTCGAAGTGGTTGGGCGTGATGAGGTCGGCGCGCGGGACGACCTCGTCGCGGAGGTACTCCGGGATGCCCGGCTTCACGAACATGCCGCGGCCGACGTCGCCCATCACCGGGTCGCAGCAGTAGACCGCGGCCGGGTTGGCCGCGCGCACCTGCGCCACGGCGTCGAGCACCACCGCCCCCACGGCCGGGTCGCCCTGGTAGCCCGAGAGCACCGCGTCGGCCTGCCCGAGCACGCCACGGTCGGCGATGCCGGCGATCACGTCGGCGACGTCGGACGGCGCGAGCAGCGGCCCGCGCCACGCGCCGTACCCGGTGTGGTTTGAGAAGTGCACCGTCAGCACCGGCCACACCTCGTGACCGAGTCGTTGGAGGGGGAAGGTGGCCGCCGAGTTGCCGACGTGGCCGTAGGCGACCGAGGACTGGATGGACAGGATCTTCACGAAACCGATTCTCGCGCGAATGAACCCGTGACGGGAAAACTAGAACGCGTTACAGTTGCGGTCGGTACATGGGATCCAGGTCACATCCCCGAGCGAACGAGGTCGCAGGCGCACATGGCGAAGAAGAACCACAGCAACGAGGCTGACTACGTCGTCGTCGGGTCCGGCAGCTCCGGCGCCGCGATCGCCGGGCGCCTGGCCGAGTCCGGCGCGAGCGTGATCGTGCTCGAGGCCGGCAAGACCGACAACAAGTTCCTCACCAAGAAGCCGGGCATGATCGGCCCGATGCACTCGGTGCCGCAGATCAAGGCGCTCAACGACTGGGGCTACTACTCGGTGCCGCAGAAGCACATCCTGGACCGCAAGATGCCGGTGCCGCGCGGCAAGGTGGTCGGTGGCTCCAGCTCGGTCAACGGGATGGTCTACGTGCGCGGCAACCGCGCCAACTTCGACTCGTGGGCCGCCGAGGGCAACGCCGGCTGGGACGCCGACAGCGTCAACGCGGCGTACAAGCGGATGGAGGACTTCGAGGACGGCGAGAACGCCTTCCGCGGAGCCGGCGGGCCGATCAAGATCACCCGCAACAAGATCCCGCAGGAGGGCTCGCTGCAGTTCCTCCAGGCAACCGCGGACGCGACCGGTTGCCAGATCCTCGACGACTACAACGGCGAGTCGCAGGAGGGGGTGAGTCGGATGCAGCAAAACGCTGCCGACGGCCTGCGCTACTCCGCCTCCCGCGGCTACATCCACCACCTTGCGCCGCCGAGCCTCGAGCTGCAGTCGGAGGTGCTGGTCACCAAGGTGATCATCGAGAACGGCCGCGCCACCGGCGTCGAGGTCACCGACACCGGCAAGAAGAGCGGTGGCGGCACGCGCACCATCCGGGCGGGCAAGGAGGTCATCCTGGCCGCCGGGTTCGTCGGCTCCGCCCAGATCCTGATGCTCTCCGGTGTCGGGCACGCCCAGCACCTCAAGGACCAGGGCATCTCCGTGCACGCCGACCTGCCGGTCGGCGACAACCTGCACGACCACATGTTCCACGCGTTGACGTTCCAGGCGACGTCGTCGACGAACAAGGGGACGGCGCCGTACTTCGCCAAGGGCACCATGAAGGAGATCCTGCGACCGGGCTCGACCTTCATGGCCAACTCGGTCTTCGAGGTCCTGGCCTTCCTCAAGACCTCCCAGGCGGCGTCGTCGGGCAACGTGCCCGACCTGCAGCTGCACCTGTTGCCGTGGAGCTACGTCTCGCCCAACCAGGACGAGCCGATCCGGCACGACGTCGACCCCCACCCCGCGCTCACGGTGCTGACGACTCTGATCTACCCGAAGAGTCGCGGCACGCTGCGTCTGGCCTCGGCCGACCCGACAGCCACGCCGCTCATCGACTTCAACTACCTCGCCGACCCGGCCGACCTCGACCTGCTCACCGAGGGCTCGGAGCTGGTGCGCGAGATCTTCAGCGGTACGGCGTTCAAGGGGTCGATCAAGACCGAGCTCCACCCTGGCAAGGCCGTGCGGGGCCAGGACCTGCGCGACGCCATCCTCAACCGCGCCACCTCGGTCTACCACGGCGTCGGCACCTGCCGGATGGGCATCGACGAGCTCGCCGTCGTCGACCCGCAGCTCAGGGTCCGTGGCATCGAGGGCCTGCGGGTCTGCGACGCCTCGATCATGCCGTCCATCACCGGTGGCAACACCAACGCGCCGGCCATCATGATCGGCGAGATGGGCGCCCAGCTCGTCCTCAACGGAAAGTGACGCGATGACCACCACCGCCCAGCCGCCCACGACCACTGGAGCGACCCCGCCGCCGATCACGCGGCCGGCCTCGGTGACCCCCGGCTTCCTGCAGGGCCTCGTCTCCCGCGTCGCCGGCTCGGGTGGCGCGACGTGGCCGCTCACCGAGGTCTACACCGGTGAGGTGCTCGTGGAGCTGCCGCAGTCGACCCCGGGCGACATCGAGCAGGCCTTCGTCAGGGCCCGCCGCGCCCAGGCGGAGTGGGCGCAGTGGCCGCTGTCCAAGCGGCTCGCCGTGTTCAAGCGCGCCCACACGCTCTTCATCGACAACGCCGTGACCACGACCGACCTGATCCAGGTCGAGAGCGGCAAGAACCGGCGGATGGCGATCGAGGAGACCTGCGACCCGCCGATGGTGATGAGCCACTACCTCAAGCGGGCCGCCAAGCTCCTGGCGCCGGTCAAGCGCGGGGGACCGGTGCCGTTCCTCACCACGTCCACCGAGATCCGCCAGCCCAAGGGTGTCGTCGGGATCATCGGCCCGTGGAACTTCCCCTTCGCCACCGGCATCTCCGACTCGATCGCGGCCCTGATGGCCGGCAACGGGATCGTGCTCAAGCCGGACAACAAGACCGCGCTGTCCCCGTTGTACGGCGTGCAGCTGCTCGAGGAGGCCGGCCTGCCGAAGGGTCTCTTCCAGGTCGTGTGCGGAGAAGGTCCCGATGTCGGGCCGACGCTGATCGACAACGCCAACTACGTGATGTTCACCGGGTCCACCGCGACCGGGCGCGTCATCGGTGAGCGCGCCGGTCGCAACCTGATCGGCTGCTGCCTCGAGCTCGGCGGCAAGAACCCGATGATCGTGCTCGAGGACGCCGCCATGGACGACGTCGTCCAGGGCGCGCTCTTCGGCGCCTTCGGCAACACCGGCCAGATCTGCATGCACATCGAGCGGATGTACCTGCCCGAGTCGCGCTACGAGGAGTTCAAGGCCGCCTTCGTCGCGGCGGCCGAGTCGCTCGACGTGCGCGCCGCCTACGACTTCGGACCCGACATGGGCTCGCTCGTCTCGGTCGACCACATGCGCAACGTCCAGGCTCACGTCGACGATGCTGTGGCCAAGGGTGCCACCGTGCTCACCGGCGGCACGGCGCGTCCCGACCTGGGGCCCGCCTTCTTCGAGCCGACGATCCTCGAGGGCGTCACCAGCGAGATGCGCTGCGGAGTGACCGAGACCTTCGGCCCTGTCGTCGCGCTGCACTCCTACCGGACCGTCGACGAGGCGGTCGCGCTGGCCAACGACACCGACTACGGCCTCAACGCCTCCGTGTGGGGCACGGACCTCGACGTCGCGTGCGCCGTCGCGGCGCGGATCGAGGCCGGCAACGTCAACGTCAACGACATCCTGGCCACCGCCTTCGCCTCCAAGGGCACGCCGTCGGGCGGGGTCAAGACCTCCGGGGTCGGCGCCCGTCACGGCGACCAGGGCCTGCTGAAGTACACCGACGTGCAGAACCTCGCCGTCCTGAAGAAGCAGGTGATGGGCGCGCGTCCTGGCCAGGACTACGACGAGTACGTCAAGGGGATGCTGTCGGGGCTCAAGATGATGCGCAAGGTCCGGATCCGCTGAGGTGGGGCGGCGCTCGTAGCCGCTCTGGTTCTTCGGGGTTGGCCCTGGTGGTGGCTGTGGTGGGGCCGCGCGCGTAGTCGACCTGCTCCCGCCGTCCAGGATCGCCTGCGGCGCCCGCTTCGCGGCACCTTCGGTGTCCTTGACGGCGAGACCCGGTCGACTACGCGCGCGGGCGCCACACCGACCACGAAGAGCGCCACACCGACCACGAGGAGCGCCCCACCGACCACGAGCCGAAGGACCCGGGTCAGGCGACCTGCAGCGAGCGCTTCGACAGACCCATCCAGAAGCCGTCGATGACCTGCTCGCCCGGTACGTCGGGACGCGACGCGGCGCCGAGGGTGACGAACAGCGGGCTCAGGTGCTCCACGGTCGGGTGGGCGTAGGGCAGGCCCGGGGCGCGGTGGGCGTAGTCGGCGAGCGTGTCGACGTCGCCGCGGGCCATCGCCTCTCCTGCCCAGGCGTCGAACTCCTGCGACCACCCGGGAGCCGGGGCGTCGATGCGGAACTCCGTGAGGAACGGCAGTCCGTGGGTGAGGAAGCCGGACCCGATGATGAGCACCCCCTCGTCGCGCAGGGGACGGAGCCGCTCACCCAGGGACATCAGGGTGGCCGGGTCGTGCGTGGGCAACGACAGCTGCAGCACGGGCACGTCCGCCTCGGGATACATGATCCGCAGCGGCACCCAGGCGCCGTGGTCCAGGCCGCGTGAGGCGTGCTGGTGCAGGGGCTCGGTGCGCGGCATCATCGCGGCCACCCGCTGGGCGAGCGCCGTGGCGTCCGGGGTCTCGTAGGTCATCCGGAAGTACTTCGGGTCGAAGCCGCCGAAGTCGTAGACCAGGGGCGCGCCGCTGGCGGTGAGCGAGATCGGCGCCGACTCCCAGTGGGCGCTGACGATCAGGATCGCCGTGGGTCGGGGCAGCTCGCCGGCCCAGTCGCGCAGCTGTCCCGACCACAGCGGGTCGTCCAGCAGCGGCGGCGCCCCGTGGCCGATGTAGAGCGCCGGCATCGAGTCATTCACACTTCAACCATATCGCTCGACGTCGTGCTAGGACGAGTTGCTGGCGTCGTGCTCGGCGAGCGCCGTCCAGTCGACGGGCGCCACCCCACGCTCGGTCAGCATCGCGTTGGTCCGACTGAACGGCCGCGACCCGAAGAATCCCCGGGAGGCGGACAGCGGAGAGGGGTGCGCGGACTCGACCCACGGGATCGGACCGAGCAGGGGCTTGAGGGACTGGGCGTCGCGCCCCCACAGGATCGCGGTCAGCGGCGTCGTCTCGGCCCGGGCCGCCAGCGCTCGGATCGCGCACTCGGTGACCTCCTCCCAGCCCTTGCCCCGGTGGGAGGCGGAGGCCTCGGGGCGCACGGTCAGCACGCGGTTGAGAAGCATCACGCCCTGGTCGGCCCAGCCGCTCAAGTCGCCGTGCTTCGGCGGCAGCCAGCTCTCCTGGCCGGCCTCCTCGCCGGCGCTCTGACCGAGGTCGGCGCGCAGCTCGGTGTAGATGTTGACCAGGCTGCGCGGCAGCGGCCACACGTGCCGCTCGACGGCGAAGCTGAGGCCGATCGGGTGGCTCGGGGTCGGGTAGGGGTCCTGGCCCACGATGAGCACGCGGACGTCGGTCATCGGCCGTCGGAACGCCCGGAAGACGGCGTCGCCCGCCGGGAGGTAGCCGCGCCCGGCGGCGGACTCCTCGCGCAGGAACGCGCCCAGGCGAGCGATCCGGTCGTCGACCGGGGCCAGGGCCTCGGCCCAGTCGGGGGCCATCAGGCCCTTGTCCACCAGGCCGGCCAGTGCGCTCATTCGCGCGAGACTACGCGGCGGGGTGGTCGATCGCTCGCGACTACCTGGGCGTGCGGAAGGTCGCCGTACGCGGAAGGTGTGGCCGCTTGCCCTTCTCGCCGACCTCGACCCGCAGGATCGCCTGATGGTCGGCGTCGCCGAGGATGGCGGACTGATTGGCGACGAGCACGGTCGTGCCGTGGAAGGTCGCGTTGCTCGGGCTGTCGAAGGGGATCCGCGAGCCGTTCTCCCCGAGGAGCGGCACGTCGGGGAAGCGGTCGACCTCGCGCCCCGTGGCCGTCAGCTCGACGAGCTGCTGGGTCAGGCCGACCATCGCGATGTAGATGTGGCCGGAGCGCCCGATGCCGAACCCGTCCGGCAGGTCCGTGGGTCGAGAGGTCCACACGGTGCTGATGGCGCCCGGGCCCTTCTTGCCCAGCTTGAGCCGCAGCAGCTTGCCGCTGGTCGGGTCGGCGCTTCCGTCGGACGTGGTCTGCTGGGTGATGAGGAAGTCGCGCTGCTGTGGGCGATAGACGATGCCCGTCGTCCCGAAGCCCGCCACCCCCTCGAGCTCGGGTCCGCTGAACCACTTCTCCACTGCACCGGAGCGCCGTACCCGCCAGATGATGCCCTGGCCGTAGTCGGTGACGAAGAGGTTCTTGGGCCCCCAGGTCGCGTAGTTGGGCACGGACCCTCTCGGGAAGGTCGCGACCTTCGCGAACTCCCCCGTGGTGATGTCCAGGGTCAGCACCGCACGGCGCGAGGTCTCGAGCAGGACCAGGCGTCCGTCCCTGGTCTGCTGGGCGACCTGCACCCCGTGGTCGGCGCCGAGGCGCTGGTCGGGCACGGTCCAGGACCGCAGCAGGGCACCGCCGCGACTCCACTCGAAGACGCGCGAGCGCTGCCGGTCCCCGGCGACGTAGGTGCCGGCGTAGACGCGACCGTTGGTGTGCTTGTGGACGTACGCCGGGTAGCCGGGCGACGGGACCCGCGAGAACACGCGGGTCTTCCACTTCTCGTCACCGGGCTTGGCAGCGGCCGGCGTGGTCGAGGCGGGTACGGCGCCCAGCAGCGTGCCGGTGAGCACCAGCGCCAGCAGGCGGCCCGTCAACCGGGCGGGAGCGCGGGTCATCGCAGCCGCTCCACGACCTCGACGGCAGCGCGCTCGCCCGAGCGCACCGCGCCGTCCATGTAGCCGCTCCAGTAGGTCGACGTCTCGGTGCCGGCCCAGTGCACGCGGCGGAACGGACGCCGGATCGCCGGACCGAGGCGTGAGAACGAGCCGTCGGCGGCGTGGACGGACGTCGGCCCGCCGCCGGTCCAGCGCTCCTTGGTCCAGTCGTGCTCGGTGTACTCGACCGGGTGCAGTGCCCGCTCGCCGAACATCGCCGCGAAGCCCTCGAGCACGGCCCGGCGACGCTTGGCCTTGCCGATCCGTCCGAACTCGCGCCACGTGTCGCCGCCCACGAAGGCCAGCAGCACGCCCGGGTCGCCGTTCTTGGGACTGTTGTCGAAGACGGCACGGGCTGCGCCCGCATCGTTGATGCCGAACCCGTTGAGGCCGTCCTCGCGCCAGAAGGGCGTCTTGTAGACGGCGTCACACTTCATCAGCTTGCCCATCTCCTGGTGCTTGAGGAGCTTGCGGCGCTGCTTCGGGAGTCCGGGAGACCAGTCGATGTCGAGGACCAGCGGCGGGGGCACCGCGACGACCACTCGCTTGGCGGTGACCACTCCCCGCCGCGTGTGCACCCGGACCCGGTGGTCGCCCTGCTCGATCTTGTCGACCGGCGCCCGCAGGGCCACGATGTCGCCGAGACGGCGCGCCAGGCGCAGAGGGATCAGCTGGGAGCCACCGACGAAGCGGCGCTCCTGCGCGGCGCGGTCGGTCTCGGAGTTGCGCGCGAAGGTGCCGACGTGGCGCTCGTCGCCCGAGCACGCGACGTACCAGAGCACGAAGAGGAACGAGAGCTCGCGGGGGTCGGCGCCGAAGCCCGGCTGGGTCCAGCACTCGATCAGGTTGGCCACGCCCTCGGGGTTGAGCACGGCGGTGGACCGGATGAAGTCACGCAGGGTCATCCGGTCCCACTCGCGGGCCCGGGGGTGCGACCACGGGGCGTCGACGGCGATCTCGGCGGCGTACTGGTCGATCAGGGTCAGCAGGAGGCCTGCGTCGGGCAGGATCGTCGGGTCCGGGGGCACGGTGCCGGAGTACTCCAGGCGGCCCAGTGTCGAGGAGACGTAGACGCTGTTGCCGGTGTTGTACTCCTTGAACGTCGGGACGTGCAGCTGCTTGGCGAGGCGGCGGATGTGGGTCTGGGTCGGGCCGATGAAGGCGCCCCCGGCCTCGATGGTGGCGCCCTTCGTCTTCAGCTCGTGGTTGAGCACGCGCCCGCCGACGCGGTTGCGCGCCTCGACAAGGAGCACCGACAGCCCCGCATCGGCCACGTCACGGGCGGCGACGAGGCCCGCGATCCCCCCGCCGACCACCACCACGTCGACCGTGCGCGGCAGGCCGCCCTGACGGCCGAGGCTCTCGCCGGCGGCGGCCTCGTCGAGCGCGAAGGCACCCAGCCCGGCGGCCGTTCCGGCGGCGGAGGCGGCTCCGAGCAGGCTGCGGCGAGTGAGGTCGACGCGGATATCACGGGTGTCGCGGGGATCACGGGTCATGACGGGACTCCTCGAGGGGCTCAGGGCGGGGCTAAACCTGAATGTGTGTCATGTTTCGGTTTCGTACCCTACACTCCGACGCATGGCAGACGCAGCCCTTGCTCGGGACCAGTCTCTCCCGCGCCGCGCCCCCATGCAGGCGAGAAGTCGCAAGAAGGTCGAGGCGCTGCTCGACGCCACCGAGCGACTCGTGGTGGAGCGCGGCGTCGAACCGCTCACCACACGGGAGATCGCCGAGGCTGCGCACGTGCCGGTGGCCTCGCTCTACCAGTACTTCGCCGACAAGGAGGCCGTGCTGCTGGCGCTGGCCGAGAGGCACATGGCCGAGATGGACGAGCAGACCCTCGTCGACCTCGAGGCGGCGCGCAGCGCCGGACCGCTGAGCGTGGGCGCTCTCGTGGAGACCAGCATGCGTGCCTTCGTGAAGGTCTACCTCCGCCGACGCGCGTTCGTCGAGATCTACCTGCGCGGCCGCACCAATCCCGCGCTGCACGCCTACGGACGCGAGCACAACCGCCGGATCGCCACCACGTTGCGCGAGGTCGCGCTGGCCGAAGGGTTGGCCGGCCCGGACCTGCCCGAGACGGCAGCGGTGCTGGCGGTCGAGCTGGGCGACCGGGTCTTCCAGCTCGCCTTCGAGCACGACGCGCAGGGCGACGCATCGATCATCGAGGAGGGCATCGCCCTGCTCACCTCCTACCTCGAGCGCTACGAGATGCCCCTCCCCGGTCGGAGCGGGCGGCGATGAGCCACCGCGAGCAGGTCGCGTCCGCGGCCCGTCGGCTCGCCGAGGAGGGACTGCTCGTCGGCACGGCCGGCAACGTCAGCGTCCGCGTCGGTGACCTGGTGGCGGTGACCGGGTCCGGAGTCACCCTGGGCGTGGCCGAGCGGCACGACGTGGTGGTGGTCCGCCTCGACGGGTCGTACGTCGAGGGGTCGCTGTCGCCGACCTCCGAGCTCGACCTGCACCTGGGCGTCTACGCCGACCGCCCCGAGGTGGGCGCCGTGGTGCACACCCACGCGCCGTACTCCACCGCAGTCGCCTGCGTGCTGGACGAGCTGCCCGTGCTGCACTACCAGCACCTCCTTCTCGGCGGGGCGATGCGCGTGGCTCCCTACGCGACCTTCGGGTCGACCGAGCTCGCCACCCACGTGCGGACCGCGCTCGCCGACCGGCAGGCAGCGTTGATGGCGAGTCACGGCTCGGTGGCGGTGGGCGCCACGCTCGATGCCGCCGTCGAGCACGCCCTGCTGCTCGAGTGGCTCTGCGCCCTGCACCATCGCGCCAGCGCCCTGGGGACGGTCCGTCCCCTCAGCGATGAGCAGCAGGCCGACGTCGTCGCCGCCGCCATGAACCGCAGCTACGGACAGCCCACCGCCCGCCACGAGGAGCGCACATGAAGGTCGCCTGCGTCGGGGTGCACGTCCTCGACACCCACGTCATCGGCATCGAGTCGATCCCGGACGGCTCGGACGGCCAGCTGGTGGAGACCATCCGGATGTCGCCGGCCGGCACCGCCGGTGGCACCGCGGTGGTGCTGGCCCGCCTCGGCGCCGAGGTGACGTCGTACGGCGCTGTCGGCACCGACCCGATCGCCGACGTGCTGCTCTCCCTGCTGGCGCGCGAGGGCGTGGGCACCCATGGCCTGGTGCGCCTGGACGAGCACCAGACCTCGGCCTCGGTGCTCCCCGTCCGTCCCGACGGTGCCTCGAAGGACCGCCCGGCGTGGCACTGCATCGGCGCCAACGGCGCCTTCACCGTCGACCTGCTGGACCGGACTGCCCTCGCCGGACTCGACCACCTGCACCTGGGTGGACCCGAGTTCGTGGGCGGTCCGGCTGCCGGTGAGCTCCTCGCCTGGGCCAGGGGCGAGGGGATGACCACCTCGGTCGACGTCCTGGCTCCCGGCGATCCCGACCTGCTGGCCTGGATCGCCGACGCCTTGCCTCACACCGACTACCTGCTGCCCAACGACGAGCAGGTGCGCGGCTTCACCGGTCAGGACGACCTCGCGACGGGGGCCAGGGCCCTGGTCGAGGCCGGGGCCGGCTGCGTCGCGCTCACCCAGGGCTCGCGAGGGGCACTCGTCGTCACCGCCGACTCGGAGATCGAGGTGCCGGCGTACCCGATCGCCGACGCGGACCTGGTCGACACGACCGGTTGCGGGGACGCCTTCTCGGCCGGCTTCCTGCGCGGACTCTCGCTCGGTCACGACCTGGAGAGCTCGGCGCGGCTCGGGTGCGCCACGGCGGGCCAGGTCGCCCGCGGGCTCGGCAGCGACGCCGGCGCCTACACGCTGGCCGACGTCGAGGCGATCGCCGCGCGGTGAGCCCTACTCGGCCTCGTGGTCGGCCGGGTCGAGAGCCGGGGTGCCCCGTCGCACCGGCCGGCTGAGCCGGTCACGCTGGAAGGTCACCAGCGTCTCGCGCACGACGGGCGCGGCGGCCTTGAGGAGCAGGTTGGTCGCGGAGCGCCGTCCGGGGTGCTCGCTGTCGGCCTCGTCGAGCACGGCCGCGGCGTCGAGCAGCAGCTCGGCCGAGTAGGGGCTCACGTCGGTGGGGTCGATCTTCTCCAGGAGTCGCTCGAGCGTGGGGTCGACGCGGGCGCGGCCGCGGGCCTGGGCCTCAGCCGCAGCCTCCTCCATCGCCTCGAGGCAGTCGCCGAGGAACGGCAGCATCGCCGCCGTCACCGGCAGGCGCAGCAACGGCGGACCGTTCTCCGGGAACAGCGGCTGGGCCGACCAGCCACGGTGGTGCAGCGCGTCGGCGAAGACGAAGATGTCGCAGGTCGTGTCGGCACGCAGCGCGATCGTGGTGGCGTCGGGACGCGCCACGAGGGTGACGCCGCGGGCGTCGAGCAGTCCCTCGGCCAGCGCGGCGGTGACGTCGAGCGCCCCGAGCGCGAGCTCGGCGCAACGCGCGTGGCCGACCTCGTGCAGGGTCTCGGCGAGCTCGCCGAGCACGCCGCTGGGCGGGCTCCACGTCGTCGCGGTGTCCAGGGGGCCGCGGGGGCCGAGGCTGGAGGCGTGGACGGCTCGGCGGTCGGCGGCGTCGCGGTGGAGCAGCACGGACAGGTCGGCAGACGTCCCACGCTCGGGACCGACGTCGATGGTGATCGAGGCGACTCCCGGGACCGCGAAGCCCCAGGGCTGTCGCACACGGCCGGCGAGCTCGGCGTAGGCGAGCGCCCACCCGCCGTTGGAGGCGTCGACGTGGAGCGGGACCTCGTGGGCCGAGGCAGCTGCGGCGATCCAGCCGACCGGGTCGACCGTGCCGTGGGTGTAGGACGGCGCGGAGGCCACGACGAGCACCGCGTCCTCGCGGATCAGCGAGGTCATCGGGCCCACCTGCACCGAGCCGTCGGCCGAGACCGGCGCCACGACAGGGGTCACCCCGACGGCGGCCGCGGCGGCGAACCAAGCAGGGTGGGCCGACTGCGGCAGCACCACGGTGGGACGACGCAGGGTGGGGCGGGCGTCGCGCGCCGCACGCAGCACCATCAGGGCGGACTCGACGAGCCCGGCCGCCACGGTGCCGACCGTCTCCTCCGGGGCCTGCAGGAGGTCGCAGACGAAGCCGACGAGCTCGTTCTCGGCCGCCTGCCGGCTCCGAGGCGCGTCGTCACCGCGGCGCAGTCCGTGCGTGGCCGGGTGAGCCAGGCGTCCGTCGTCAAGGTCGATGCCGGCGAGGGCCGCGAGCGAGGTCTCCTCGCCGTCGGCAGGCGTGGGCGCTGTCTTCATGAGCTGCAGTCGGCCGGTCGCGCTGGTCATGGGGCCCTCTTCGGGGTCTGAGCATGGTCGGGGGGGGTGTGGGGGGGGTGCATGACCGCGATGTCACGCACCGCCGACCTTAGAAGAGAGCAGGGACATTGTGCTCCAGCAACGGGCCGGGCCTCTGTAGTCCGAAATGACTAGTGCGGTCGTGCTGCACGGCGGGGGGTGTGACGCCGCCCACAGAAGGGCATCGACGCGTGGCTCCGCCCCTCAGCCCTGGGGACGCTCGCCGTGCCGCTGGAGCCGGTCCAGGAACGCCACCAGCACCGCCTCGCGCAACGCCGGCGTCGCGAGGTCGAGCAACGCGTTGACCTCGGCCATCCGCGACGGCAGCGCCACACCGGACGACGTGCCCGGTGTCGCGTCGTCCGGACCCGGACCCAGCAGACCGGCCGCCTCGAGCAGTCCGTCGAACTCGTCGTCGCCGATCCCGGCGGGATCCAGCGACGCGACGTACGCCGCGATCCCCGGGTCGACCGTCACCGGACCGGCCGCCCGGGCGGCCTCCACCGAGGAGGCCAGGGCGGCCAGCAGGTCGTCGACCAGGGGCAGTGTCGCGGCACTGACGGACAGGTGGACCGTGGCGGCGTGGTCCCGGTAGGAGAGCTGGGGCTGGACGTAGAAGGTGCGCTCGGCCATCTCGTCGCAGATCGTGAACGGGTCGCAGCTCTCGTCGGTGACCAGGGCGATCAGCGTCGAGTCGGGCGGCACCACGACCCGGATCCCGTCGATGTCCGCCACGCCGGCGACGATGGCGTCGACTGCGCCGAAGACCTCAGCGGCGAGCCGCTCGTAGCCGGCGTCCCCGATGGCGTGCACCGCTGCCCAGGCACCTGCGACCGGGCCACCGGAGCGCGTGGACTGCATCGTCGAGTTGAGCATCGTGTAGCCGGGCCACGCCGCGCTGGCGAAGTACTGGGGACGGCGCAGGGACGGAGACCGGTGCAGCAGCAGGGACGCGCCCTTCGGGGCATAGGCGTACTTGTGCAGGTCGACCGAGATCGAGGTGACGCCCTCGACGGCGAACGTCCACGGCGGCACCGTGCGGCCCAGCCGGGCGGCGTACGGCAGCACCCAACCCCCGATGCACGCGTCGACGTGGCAGCGGATCCCGCGCGCCTCGGCGGCGGCAGCGATCTGGGTCACGGGGTCGACCACCCCATGGGCGTACGACGGCGAGCTGGCCACCACGAGGACCGTGCTGTCGTCGATGGCGGCCGCCATGGCGTCGGGGTCGGCGCGGAAGTCCGGCCCCACGGGCACGAGCACCGCTCGCACACCGAAGTAGTGCGCCGCCTTGTGGAAGGCCGCGTGGGCAGTGCTCGGCAGCACCATCGACGGGCTCGTCACCTCGGGGTGGGCGTCGCGGGCGGACTGGACCGCGAGCAGCACCGACTCGGTGCCACCGGAGGTGATCGTCCCGACCGCCGAGCCGGGAGCATCGAGGATGCCGGCGGCGAACGCGACGAGGTCGTTCTCCATCTGCAGCAGGCTCGGGAAGGCCGTCGGGTCCAGCCCGTTGGAGCCGGCGAAGGCGGCGACGGACTCACGGGCGAGCTCGTCGACGGCGCCCAGGCCGGAGTCGTAGACGTAGGCCAGGGTGCGCCCGCCGTGGACGGGGAGGTCGCCCTCCTGCAGGGAGTCCAGGCGAGCCCGCAGGTGGGAGATGCGCTCGGGCAGGTCGTCGGTCATGAGCTCTCCGGGGGGTCGTGGTGGGGAGTGGCGGTGCGTGGCTCGTCGAGCCGGTAGCGCACCAGCCACCACAGGCTGGTGGCGATGAGCAGGGCGGGCACGATCGAGAAGCCCAGGGTGATCGCGGTGCGGGCTCCCTCGGACTGCACCACGTCGCCGGACGTGCCGGAGGCGTAGCCGCCGATCGCGAGCACCAGGGCCAGGAGCCCGGGTCCGAGGGCGAGCCCGAGCGTCTCGCCGGCAGTCCAGACCCCGGTGAAGACCCCGATCCGGTTCTCGCCCGTGGTGGCGGCGTCCAGGGCGGCCACGTCGGGCAGCATCGACAGGGGGAACACCTGGCAGCCGGCGTACCCGATGCCGATGAGGCCGGTGGCGGCGAAGACCACGCCGTGTGGCGCCACCTGGGCGGACAGCGCCAGGGCGGCGCCGGCGCCCAGGACGACCGACGAGGCGAGGTAGCCGGCACGCTTGCCGATCTGCTCCCCGATCCGTGACCAGAGCGGGGTCAGGAGCAGGGCCGGTCCGACGAAGCAGACGAACAGGATCGTCGCTGCCCCGTCGCTCTGCAGCACGTCGTCGGCGACGTAGTCGACGCCGGCCAGCATGCAACCGATCGCCAGCGCCTGGATGACGAACGTCGTCAGCAGCAGCCGGAACTGCCGCGCCCCGGCGACGAGGCGCAGCTGGTCGCGCAGGGTGCCCGAGCCCGGCTCCACGCGACCGATCGGCGCGGTCCGGGTGCCGCGGTAGACGCCGACGACGCCGATCACGATCACCGCGGCCATCACCAGTCCCATCACCCGGTAGCCGGTGCGCCCGTCGAGCGCGTCGCGGATCGCGGGAGCGCTGGCGCCGGCGACCAGGATCGTCAGGGCGAGCAGCGCGACCCTCCACGTCATCAGCCGGGTGCGTTCGAGCGGGGAGTCGGTGATCTCCGCCGGCATCGCCACGAACGGCACCTGGAAGAACGCGTACGCCGACGCGCAGGCCAGGAAGGCGATGAGCACCCACCCGGCGTTGAGCCCTCGGGAGCCGAGGTCGGGGGCGGCGAAGAGCAGCGCGAAGGTCAGGGCCAGCAGCAGCCCCGCGCGCAGGAGCCAGGGCCGCCGTGCCCCGCGCGGGTCGACGGTGCGATCACTGATCCGTCCCGCGATCGGGTTCAGCACGACGTCCCAGGCCTTGGGCAGCACGACGATCACGCCCGCGAGCACGGCGGCGATCCCGAGGGTGTCGGTCAGGTACGGCAGCAGCATCAGCCCGGGGACGGTCCCGAAGGCACCCGTCGCGACGGAGCCCATGCCGTAGCCGACGCGCACGCGCCGAGGGAGCGGGCCCGTCGGCGCGGCGCCCACCGGCTCACTCACCGGCTTACTCACCGGGCCAGGCTGCGCGACGCCTTCGACCCGTGCGTACGACGTCCGGTGCCGATCGTGGGTCCGTCACCGTCGGCGGGCCTCGTGGCGTCCTCCTCGGTGTCGGGGTCCTGGCTCGACCACTGCGAGATCCACTCGTCGAGCACGGTCCAGGTGGTGCCCCGCGCGGCGCGACCGGTGAGCATGCCGAGGTGGCCGCCCGGCACGATCTCGAAGCGGACCTCGGGCGAGCCGGTGAGCAGTGGGAGCACGGCCCGCACCGCGGGCACCGGGGCGATGCCGTCGTTGGCCCCGCCGAAGACCACCACGGGCACGGTGATGTCGGCCAGGGAGATGGTGCGGTCGCCGGTCTCGAAGGTGCCGTCGACCAGACCGTTGCCCTTGACGAAGCGGTGGTAGAGCTGGCCGAACGAGCGGCCCGGGTAGGCGATCATGTTGTCCATGAACCGGTCGACGGCCTCGATCTGGGCGAGGAAGTCGGCATCGTCGAGATGGGTGGCCAGGGCGATCGGCTTGGTGACCAGCTTCTGCACCGATGACAGCTGGAAGGCCCACTTCACCAGGGGCTTGGGTGCTCCGCCCAGGGCCTGGTAGCCGCGGGTGATCGGTCCGCGACCGGCGGCGAGGTTGAGCAGGGGGCGCAGGGGTGCGACCAACGGCACCAGGCTGACGTCGAAGGGCGACCCCACGACGCCCAGCGACGCGATCGGCAGATCGGTGTCGCCGGCGGCGGCGAGCAGGGAGAAGATCCCGCCGAGGCTCCAGCCGACGACGTGCACCGGGCGACCGCCGGCGTGGGCAGAGACCTCGCGGATGGCGGTGGGCAGGACCTCCTCGATCCAGTGCTCCATCCCGAGGTTGCGGTCGCGGAAGGAGACCTGGCCGTACTCCACCAGGTAGGTCGGGCGACCGGCCTCGACGAAGTGCTCCACCAGTGAGCACCCGCGGCGCAGGTCGAAGCAGAGCGCGGGGGCGGCCAGCGGGGTCACCAGCAGGACGGGGTCGCCCTGCTCGCGGACCTTGGCGGCGGGGCGGTAGTGGTAGACCTCGCGCAGGGTGCCGTCGTCGATGAGGGTGCGCGGCATCGGGCGCAGGTCGGCGAGGCCGCCGTAGAACATCTTGTGGGCGACGTTGCTGGCGGCCGAGACCACCTGGTCGGGTTTGGGGATCAGGTCCACAGGGCGAAAGTTACCCCGCCGGGGGCTCGCACGCCCCGAAGAGTGCGTGCGGGGCGCCACTTCCCAGCGCCCAGTACCGGTCGCCGTACGACCAGTGCCACCACTCGGTGGGGTAGTTGACCAGCCCGACGTCGGCGAGGGCGTCGACCAGGGTGCGGCGCAGCAGCGCGGCCTCGCCTCGTACGTCGGGATGCGCGGTGTAGCAGCGCCCCTCGCTCTCCTCCGGGTTGGCGTCGATCGGGCACCCGACGTCGAGGATGACCCCCTCGGGGTCGGTCAGGACGACGTCGGCAGCGGCGCCCGCGGTGTGCGGGGCGAGGTCGGGCGGCGAGATGTAGCGGCTGGCGAGCCGATGGATCTCGGCGGCGTCCGCCTCGGGGCGCTGCGCGCGCAACCGGGCGGCGTACCCGTCGAAGTAGTGCCGTTGCAGGCTCGGGCGGCGGTAGCCCTCGTTGAGTGCGAGGCGCAGGTCGGCCGGCAGCGCCGCCGCGGCGTTGCCGAGGCGCTCCAGCAGGGGGGCGCGCACCCAGCGCGAGACCGGGTCCGGTGAGGGGCCCGACCAGGGGAGCAGTCCGGTGGAGTCGACCAGGGGGTCGCCCCGCTCGACGACGTCGATGCCGGTGACCGCGTCGTCGCAGATCAGGACGACGTCGCCCCAGCCGTCACCACCGGCCCACGCGTTGGTCACGAACGCTTGGCGGCGCGCACGGTCTTGGCGTGCGTCCCGTCGCCGCTGTCGCCGAGCTCGAGCATGAACGAGGCGGCCCAGGCGGCCACGTCGTGCTGGCTGATCGTCTTGCGCATCGCCTTCATCCGGCGGGTCAGCTGCTTCTCGTCGGCCTGGAAGGCCTCGAGCAACGCCGACTTCATCCCGTTGATGTCGTAGGGGTTGACCAGCCACGCCTGACGCAGCTCGGCGGCGGCACCGGCGAACTCGGAGAGCACGAGGGCGCCGTCGTTGTCGAAGCGACAGGCGACGTACTCCTTGGCGACGAGGTTCATCCCGTCGCGGTAGGGCGTCACGACCATCACGTCCGCCGCTCGGTAGAGCGCCGCCATCTCCTCGCGCGGATAGGAGGAGTGCAGGTAGCTGATCGCGGGGCGACCGATCCGGCCGAGGTCGCCGTTGATCCGACCGACGAGCCGGTCGATGTCGTCGCGCAGGATGCGGTACTGCTCGACCTGCTCGCGCGAGGGCACCGCCACCTGCACGAACACCGCGTCCTCGACGTCGAGGTGACCATCGGCGATCAGCTCGCTGAAGGCGCGCAACCGGGCGTAGATGCCCTTGGTGTAGTCGAGACGGTCGATGCCGAGGAAGATGCGACGGGGATTGCCCAGGGCCTCCCGGATCGCGGTCGCGCGCTCGGCGACGGCCTCGGTCTGAGCGAGCTCCTCGAACCCCGACGCGTCGATCGAGATCGGGAACGCCGCGGCGCGCACCGTGCGGCCGTCGGGCAGGTAGACGAGGTCGCGGTGCGTCTTGTGGCCGACCCGCTGGCGCACCAGCCGGACGAAGTTCTGCGCACCGCCCGGCAGCTGGAAGCCGAGCAGGTCGGCGCCGAGCAGTCCTTCGAGGATCTGGCGGCGCCACGGCAGCTGCTGGAACAGCTCGGCCGGGGGGAACGGGATGTGCAGGTAGAAGCCGATCAGCAGGTCGGGGCGCAGCTCGCGCAGCATCTGCGGGACCAGCTGCAGCTGGTAGTCGTGGACCCAGACGGTCGCGCTCTCGGCGGCGACCTCGGCGGCCTTCTCCGCGAAGCGCCGGTTGACGCCGACGTAGGAGTCCCACCACTCGCGGTGGAACTCCGGCTTGGCGACCAGGTCGTGGTAGAGCGGCCACAGGGTGCCGTTGGAGAAGCCCTCGTAGTGGCCCTCGATCTCCTCGGGGGTCATCGACATCGGCACGAGGTGCAGCCCGTCGGCCTCGAAGGGCTCGAGATCCTGCTCGGTGCCGCCCGGCCACCCGATCCAGGTGCCGTCGTTGGCGCGCATCACCGGCTCGATCGCGGTGACGAGACCGCCGGGGGAGGGTCGCCACTCCACGGTGCCGTCGGGGCGGGTCACCCGGTCGACAGGCAGCCGGTTGGCGACGATCACGAGGTCTGCGGCCACACGTCAACCCTAGTCGAGGCCGTGGGCGCCGCCGTCACCCGTGGGGCGGAGATCTCAGCCGACGCGAATGCCGGCCTCGTCGATGAGCCGTTGCATCTGCCGCATCAGCGTGAGCGTCTGGCTCCACGGGACCAGGGGGCTCTCCCGCAGTCCCGCGCGCAGGCACCGGCCCACCTCGACGATTTCGTGGGCGTAGCCGCGACCGATGACCGGCTCCGACTCGGCGACCAGGTCGAGCGGCTCGGCGCGGACGACTCCGGCACCCTGCTCGGCCCCGACGTCGTACGGCGTGTAGGTCGCCGCGGTCGGATGGTGGAAGTCGACCAGGTCGAGTCGCCCGAGGTCGGTGGCCAGGCTGGCCGAGCGCGAGGACCACGAGGTCATCGACGCGGTCAGGGTGGCCAGCGCGCCGCCCGGGTAGGCGCCGGTGACCGCCACGTCCAGGTCGATCCCGCGATCGGAGAGCGCGGCCCGCGCCGTCAGGTCGGTGGCCTCGCCGAGAAGGAGGTGGGCGATGGTCAGGGAGTAGACGCCCATGTCGAGCAGAGCGCTGGCTCCGAGGGCCGGGTCGAGCATCCGGTCACCCGGTCCGGCGTCGACACGGAAGCCGAGCTCGGCGTGCAGGTGTCGTGGCGTGCCGAAGCGACCCGAGCGGACCCCCTCGACCACCGTGCGCACGACGGGGTGGCAGGCGGTCCACATCGCCTCCATCAGGAAGCGGTCGTGCTCGCGGGCCAGGGCGACCATCGCCTCGGCGTCCTCGAGCCGGGTCGTGAGCGGCTTCTCGCACAGCACGTGCTTGCCGGCCTGGAGCAGGGCGCGCACGTGCTCGAGGTGCAGCGCGTGCGGGCTGGCGACGTAGACGACGTCCACCTCGGGGTCGGCGGCCAGCGCGGCGTACGAGCCCAGCGGGCGGCCGCCGTGCTCGTCGGTGAAGGCCCGGGCCGAGGCCTCGCTGCGCGAGCCGACGGCGATCAGACGGGCGTCGTCGACGAGGGCGAGGTCGGCGGCGAAGGTGCGGGCGATCTTGCCGGTGGCCAGGATCCCCCAGCCGATGGGTCCTTCGGTCTCGGTCATGGCCTCCACTGTGGCGTATCACAGCGGCGCGGGGCCCAGCGGCGGTTCAGCGGCGGTTCGGCGGCAGCTCAGGGGCGGCTCATCTGCCTCATCCGTCCCACCCGTCACGGCACCGCGAGCCGAATGACAAGTCTGTGATTCGGCGTCTACAGTGGGCACCACCCCGTCACGACCAGCACCACCCCCGACCTCGCAGGAGACGTGCGATGGAAGCCCAGCGAAGCAACGACCTCGACGCGCAGCCCGCCGTCGAGTCCCTGAGCGATCGCGACCGCGAGATCCTCGAGTTCGAGCGGCAGTGGTGGAAGTACGCCGGGGCCAAGGAGAGCGCGGTCCGGGAGAAGTTCGACATGAGCTCGACCCGCTACTACCAGGTGCTCAACGCCCTCATCGACCGTCCGGAGGCGATCGAGGCCGATCCGCTGCTGGTCCGTCGCCTGCGTCGCCTGCGCTCGCAGCGCCAACGCCAGCGCTCCGCCCGTCGCCTCGGCTTCGAGGTCTGAGTCGATGGCTCCCCACCTTCCCCGGGGGAACCAGGGCACCGGCGTCGTCTTCCCCTCGCCCGTGGTGATGCTGAGCATCCTCGCGGTCGCGATGGCGGCGATCGCCTTCGTGGCCACGCGCGGCGGCGAGCCGACCGAGCGCGAGATCGCGACCCCGGTGCGTCAGGAGTCCGCGCCCACCGCGAGTGCCGAGCCCACCCCGGCCGAGCCCACGAAGACCAAGAAGCCCAAGCCCGAGATCAAGCGCGACAAGGTCTTCGTCGAGGTCTACAACAACTCCGGGATCACCGGCCTCGCCGGCAGTGTCGGCGGCAAGGCCACCGCTGTCGGCTGGCAGGTCGTCGGCACCGACAACTGGTACGGCAACATCCCCACCAACACCGTCTACTTCCCCGACCGGCTCAAGCGCGCGGCCAAGCAGCTCGCCCTCGACCTCGGGATCAGCCGCACCGCGCCGGCCGACGGGGCGATGAAGCTCGACCGACTCACCGTCATCCTGACTGCTGAGCTGGCGAGCGAGCAGTAGTCCGCGAGGCACGAGCGGGCTGCGTCGCGAGCGGAGGTTGAGCAAGCCCCGCGCGCGACGGAGGAGCTCGCGACGGGCGCGTCGAAACCCGGTGAGGCGGGAAGCAGCCCCAGCCGCAGGGTCCCACGCCCACCCCGCATGACAGGCTGACCACCGTGGAGTTCACTTCTTTCGCCGGCGAGCAGCGCTATGCGGCGCTGGTCCGAGCGGCCGCCGAGACCGTGGTCGGTCTCGACTTCGACGGCACTCTCGCGCCGATCGTCGACGACCCGGAGAAGGCCCGGATCCACCCTGGCGCGGACGCCGTCCTGGTCGACCTGGCCACCCAGGTCCTGGCCGTCGCCGTCGTGACCGGGCGACCGGCCCGGCAGGCTCTCGATCTCGGGGGTCTCGAGGACGTCGGTGACGACATCGACCGAGCCGGCAAGGACCTCTACCTCTTCGGGCAGTACGGCAACGAGCGCTGGAGCTCGCACCGACGCCGAGTCGTGGGGCCTCGCCCGCCGGCAGGGCTGGCCTCCTTCGAGCGTGAGCTGCCCCGTGTGCTCAAGCGCCTGGACGCCCCCGAGGCCTTCGTGGAGGACAAGGGCCTGGCGGTCGCCGTGCACACGCGGCGCCTGCCCGACGCCGACGCGGCGTTCGCGCGGCTGCTCCCCGAGCTGCGCGAGCTGGCGGGTCGCCACGACCTCGTGGTCGAGCCCGGACGCAGCGTGATCGAGGTCCGCTCGCCCGGCATCCACAAGGGCACCGCCGTCACCACTCTCGTCGAGGAGCTCGGCGCCGGCGGCTTCGTCTTCGCGGGCGACGACCTCGGCGACCTCGAGGCCTTCCAGGCCGTCCGCGACCTGGCCCGCGACGGCATGCCCACGCTGCTGATCTGCTCGTCCTCCGACGAGGAGAGCGCCCTGCAGGACCTGGCCGACGTGCTGGTCCACGGCCCCGACGGTGTGCTCGAGCTGCTCACCATGCTCACCGAGGATGCTCGCGGCCTACGGGCCTGAGCCAGCGGACCACGCCGTACGACGTCCCACGATGCGGGACCCGATGACGCATCGTGAGACGACACGACGTACAGTTTCGACCAGCTCATCAAGAGGGACTGAGGGAACGGCCCAGTGAAGTCCCGGCAACCGCCATGAACCTCCGCCTCCCGGACCAGACCCGGGGTACGGATCATGGAAACGGTGCTAATTCCGCCTGGCAGCGAAAGTCGCCCCAGGGAAGATGAGGAGGAGGACTCATGAGCACCCTTGCAGACACCGGCGCCGAGACGACCCAGGCCCAGGGCGGACCCCGCGAGGGCGCCTTCGGCAACGCGACCGGGCTCTCGTGCCGTGAGTGCGGCAACGTCGTCGAGCTCGGTCCCTTCTACGCGTGTCCGGAGTGCTTCGGTCCGCTCGAGGTCGCCTACGCCTACCCGGCGATCACCCGCGAGGAGATCGAGGCCGGGCCGCGCAACATCTGGCGCTACAAGGCGCTGCTGCCGGTGCCGACCGACATCGAGCAGAGCCCCAACACCGAGCCGGGCTTCACCCGCCTCCTCAAGGCCGACAACCTCGCCGCCGAGCTGGGCCTGACCAACCTGTGGGTCAAGGACGACTCGACCAACCCGACGAACTCCTTCAAGGACCGCGTCGTGGCGTGTGCGCTCAGCGCCGCCACCGAGTTCAAGTCCAAGGTCTTCGCTTGTCCCTCGACCGGCAACCTCGCCAACGCCGTCGCTGCGGCGGGCGCACGCGCGGGCATCCGCACGGTCGTCTTCATCCCGAGCAACCTCGAGAAGCCCAAGCAGGTCAACTCGGCGATCTTCACCGACTCGCTGGTCGCGGTGAACGGCAACTACGACGACGTCAACAAGCTCGCCCAGGAGATCGCCGGCGAGGAGGACGGGTGGGCGTTCGTCAACGTCAACGTCCGGCCCTACTACGCCGAGGGCTCCAAGACCCTGGGCTTCGAGATCGCCGAGCAGCTGGGTTGGCGGATCCCCGACCAGATCGTCATCCCGGTCGCCTCCGGCTCCCAGCTGACCAAGGTGCACAAGGCCTTCGGCGAGCTGATCAAGCTCGGCCTCGTCGAGGACAAGCCCTACAAGATCTTCGGCGCCCAGGCGACCGGCTGCTCGCCGGTCTCGGTCGCCTACAAGGCCGGCGTCGACGCGATCCGCCCGGTCAAGCCCGACACGATCGCCAAGTCCCTGGCCATCGGCAACCCCGCCGACGGCATCTACGTGCTCGACATCTGTCGCGAGACCGGCGGAGCGGTCGAGGACATCACCGACGACGAGGTCCGCGAGGCCATCGTGCTGCTGGCCCGCACCGAGGGCATCTTCACCGAGACCGCGGGCGGCACCACCGTCGGCGTGCTGAAGAAGCTCGTGGAGTCCGGTCAGCTCGACCCGACGCTCGACACGGTCGTCATCAACACCGGTCACGGTCTCAAGACCCTCGACGCGGTCAGCGACATCGTCGCGCCCGCCGCGACCATCGACCCGTCGTACGCCGCCTTCGTCGGCACGGGCCTCGGCGCCTGAGCCGGGCCTGACCGGAGCCCGACTCCGGTCGCGGGGGCAGCGTGGGTCTCGTCGTGGTCGCCACCCTGCTCTCCGCAAGTCTGGGCGCGACGAGCCCGGCGTCGGCGTCGGCATCGGTGCACGCCGCGGCCGTGCGGGAGCCCGGCTACCAGGTCATGCCGTTCCGACCGCGGGGCAGCGACGACGCCCGACTGGTCAAGGCCTGGCACGCCTGGCAAGGCCGCGACCACCAGCGCTACACGACGGTGGTCGGCCGGTTCTGCGGGTGCGAGCCCGAGCCGCGGGTGAGCACCGAGGTCGCGGCCGACCGGGTCACGTCCGTGCGCTACCTGCACACCGATGACGAGCTCGAGCGGCACGGCTACGAGATGGACGAGCTCTTCCGGCTCCTGCGCGCGGCCTACGCCGAGGCCGACGACGTCACCGTCCGCTACCTCAGAGGCGTGCCGGTCTCGGTCGCCATCGTCTACGGCGACCGGCCGTCCGACCGCGACACGACGATGAGCGTGCGGGTGCGCAAGACCGACGAGGCCGCGACGTACGCCTACGCGATCGCGCCGTTCCGGGTGCGTGACGACGACCGGCCGGTGCTGCGCAGCTCGTGGAGGGCCTGGCGCGCCTCGAAGACCGCCTCGTACGTCGTCACGACGACGCGTCAGGGTGGCGAGGGCGCGGGCTCGACCCTGCGGACTCGCGTCGCCGGGCCGGTGGTGGACGAGGTCGAGTCCGTCGGCGGGGAGCCGGCTCCTCGGCGTGGCTACGAGATCGAGCGCCTCTACCGGATGATCCGCGTGCTGTACCGCACCGCCGACCACGTGCGGGTCCGCTACGACGAGCGCGGGGTGCCGCGGAGGATCTCCGCCGACCCGATCGAGGACGCCGTCGACGACGAGTTCGTCATGACGGTACGGCTGCGCGCCTCCTGAGCAGGTAGCGGCGCTCGGCGCTGCGTCCGGTACGCACCAGCAGCTCGGCGCGTACGGCGGGCAGCCGGTGCCCTGCCAGGTCGAGGCCGTGCAGCAGCTCCAGTCCGGCCTGCGGGCCGGACGCCTCGGCCACCGCGACCGCGCGGTTGAGTCGCACCACCGGATTCGCGGTGAGCTCCTCCAGCTCGGCGTACCAGCCGACGATGCGCGCCCAGTCCGTCTCCTCCGCGCAGGCCGCGGTCGCATGGGTGGCGTCGATGGCGCCGCGGATGCGAGCGGGGTCAGCAGGTGCAGCGCCTCGGCGATCTCCTGGAGGTGCCAGCGCGCCCGGTCCTGGTCGGGCAGCAGCACCAGCTCGCCGTCGACGACCCGGGCGTCGCGCCGCGCGTGCTGGAGCAGCATCAGGGCGAGCACGGCGTCGAGGTCGCCGCTCGCCACGGGGGGCACCAGGTCGCGCAGCACACGGACGAGTCGCACGGCCTCGCCCGCCTCGACGGCTCGCACGACGTCGGCTCCGCTGCCCGGGGCGTATCCGGCGGTGAAGGCGAGGTAGGCGATGTCGGCCACCGCGTGCACCCGGGCCTGGAGCGCCCGGCCGGTCGGCACACCGAACGCCTCGCCGGCCACCTGCTTCCGGGCGCGCGTCAGCCGGGCGGACATCGTCGCGCGCGGCACCAGGAACAGGCGGGCGATGTCGGCGGTCGGCACTCCGAGGACCAGCCGCAGGTATGCCGTCATCTCGGCTCCTCGGTTGTAGCAATGCTGTCATGGGGGTGACGCGCGAGGGCGGCCGCTTTCGACAGTCGGCCAGTACTTACCAGCAGTTGTGCTGTCTACCTGACGGCTCTAAGGGTCGGGTAGACAGCACAACTGCTGGTAAGTCGCCCCCCCCCGGCCCCCCCGCCCCCCGGCCCCCCCGGCGCCCCGCCGGCAACGCCCCGGGTCCGACACGGCCCGCTCACCGCACGGACGACTGCTGTTCAGGTCGAGGTGGTTGAACGGGGTCCATGGCTCGACGACGCATCCTCGCCGTGGCAGTGACCGGAGTCGCCGCGGGCGCGCTGGGAGGCTCGTACGGCGCCCGCGAGCTGCTGCACCGGCAGGCGGCGGCCGCGCGACGGTTGATCGGCAAGCCGCTCGGCGAGCACGCGCCGTACGCCGACCGGGTCTGGAAGGCCTCGCACGGCAACCCGATCGACCTGCTCCTGCTCGGCGACTCGATCGCCGCAGGGCTGGGGGCCGAGCGCCGCAAGGACACCCTGGGTGGCCGGGTCGCCAAGGGCCTGGCGAAACAGACCGGTCGGTCGGTGCGCCTGCGCACTGCCGCGGTCGTCGGCTCGGAGAGCTCCCAGCTGGCCGACCAGCTGGCCACCCTCGAGCCGGAGTACGCCCCCGACGTCGCGGTGATCGTGGTCGGTGGCAACGACGTCACGCACCGGGTGCCGATCGCCGAGTCGGTGGGCTACCTCCAGGACGCGATCGTGGACCTGCGCGCCCGCGGCACCGAGGTCGTCGTCGGGACCTGCCCCGACCTCGGCGCGCTGCGCCCGGTGCCGCAGCCGCTGCGCGCGCTCGGGTCCCGAGCCTCGCGCCAGCTCGCCGTGGCCCAGGCGCAGGCGGCGGTGGCCGCCGGTGCGCACGCGGTGTCGCTGGCCCAGGTGGTCGGGCCGTTCTTCATCACCAACCCCGACGAGATGTTCAGCCTCGACCGCTTCCACCCCAGCGCGCTGGGCTATCGCCGTACGGCGGCCGCGCTGGTGCCGTCGCTGCTGACCGCGATGGGGCTGCACGACCAGGTGCCGTTCGGCCACGCGGCGCCGATCGTGCCTGCTGAGCCCTCGCTGTGAATCGTTGCTCACCCGCCTGCTGACACGTGATCTGACGCTGTGGGTGGGCTAGGGTCCCAGCGTGACTGACTCGACCCTCCATGCTCCCCTCGGCGCTCCCAGCCCCGCCGTGGACCTGTACCTCAACTCCCTCGCCAAGATGCTCACGCGCTACGGCTTCGAGGGCCGCAGCGCGACGGTGATCTTCAACCCGCGCTCCTACGAGTCCTACCTGTGGGACCTCGTGCGTCAGGCCACCCCCAACCGCGACATCCGGATGGTCGAGCCCGGCGTCTTCGACGCCGCCCGGCGCGACGTCGGTCGTGACTGGCCGGCCGACGCCGAGACGATGGTCGGGATGAAGCGTCTGCTCAACGTGCGCGAGGTGATGGAGTCGGTGCTCGCCGACGGCATCGAGGGCGACTTCATCGAGACCGGCGCCTGGCGCGGCGGCACGTGCATCTTCGCCCGCGCCATCCTGGCGGCGTACGGCGTCACCGACCGCAACGTGTGGGTGGCCGACTCCTTCGAGGGGCTGCCGGCCCCCGACGGCCGCTTCGAGGCCGACCGCGGAGACCAGCACCACACGAAGGTCGACCTGGCCGTCAGCGTCGAGCAGGTGGAGGAGAACTTCCGCCGCTACGACCTGCTCGACGACCAGGTGAAGTTCCTCAAGGGCTTCTTCGCCGACTCCCTGCCCACCGCGCCGATCGAGAAGATCTCGGTGCTGCGCCTCGACGGGGACATGTACACCTCGACGATCGACGCCCTTGAGCCGCTCTACGACAAGGTCTCGACCGGCGGCTACGTCGTGGTCGACGACTACGGTGCCGTCGACGCGTGCAAGAAGGCGATCCACGACTTCCGTGACGCCCGCGGGATCACCGACGAGATGATCGAGATCGACTGGGCCGGGGTCTACTGGAGGAAGTCGTGACCCAGGACGCCCACGCCGGGACGCCGGAGCGCTACACCGACGCGACCACCGGGGTCGACACCTCCACCTTCGCGGAGGGTCACCTGGCCCGAGTGCTGCGCCTGGAGCGTCAGCTCGGCAACAACCGGAAGTGGTCGCGCAAGGCGACGCGTCAGCTGCACGGCACCATGCTCAAGGAGCTCCAGGCCGCCGAGCGCCGCGCGCGCCAGGCCGAGCGTCGGGCCGAGGCCGCGGAGAAGCGCCTGGCGAAGGCGCAGGGTCGCGCCCGTGCCGCCGAGGCGGAGGTGGCGGCGCTGCACGACAGCGCCACCTGGAAGGCCGGGCGTGCCGTCGTGGCCGTCCCGGCGAAGCTCAAGCAACGTTGGGGACCTAGATGACTGAAAGCCCACGAGTGCTCCTCGTGACCTCCGCTGCGCACCCGGATGGGGAACCGGGCCACGCAGCACTCGACCGGGCGCTGGCCGCGCGCGGGATCGACAGCCAGTGGGTCGTCTGGGACGACCCGTACGTCGACTGGAGCGACGCCGACCTGGTCGCCGTCCGCTCCACGTGGGACTACGACCTGCGGATCAAGGAGTTCCTCGGCTGGGCGAGCTCCGTCGGCGCCATCCTGCTCCACGGCGCCGACGTCTTCCGGTGGAACACCGACAAGAGCTACCTGGTGGACCTGGCGACGCGCTCGAAGCTGCCGCTCGTGCCGACCGTCCTGGCCGACAACCCGGTCAAGCTGCGCGCGGCGATCAGCCGCTTCGGCACCTCGGTCGTCAAGCCGCGCATCGGCTGCAGCGGTCGCGGCATCGTCATCGTCTACGACGCCGAGACGTGGCTGCCCGTCGACAAGGGCCCCTGGGTCGTCCAGCCGCTGGTGGAGTCCGTCTTCCGCGAGGGCGAGGTGTCGGTGATCGTGATCAACGGCCACCCCGTCGCGCAGGTGCACAAGGTCGCCGGGTCCGGCGACATCCGGGTCAACGAGGAGTTCGGCGGCACCGTCTCCGCCGTCGAGCTGACCAGCGAGGCCGCGCTGCTCGCCGTCGACGCCGTGGCCGCCACGACCGAGATCGTGGAGTCGGAGATCGTCTACGCACGCGTCGACATGCTGCGCCACCAGGGCACGCTGAGCGTCAGCGAGGTCGAGGTGACCGAGCCCGGCCTCTACCTCGATGTGGTGCCCGAGGCCGCCGAGAAGTACGCCGACGCGATCGCTCGACGCCTCGACCTGCCCGAGCTCGCGGTCGTCCAGAACTGACGTCGGGCCCACGGGCCCGCCGTACGACCGGCCTGGGTTGTCACTCTCAGGGCTTGAGTGCTAAAACAGGCATTGGCACTCTCACCACGAGAGTGACAGCCGGAGCGGTGCCAGCTGAGGTCCTCAAGCCCGACGGGAATGGTTCGTCGGAGGGCGGGATCGTCCGTCGCGGGCAGCCCACCGAATCGGTCCCACCGACTCCCACAAGAGGAATCGCAGGTTATGCCGAAGCTGATTGCTTTCAACGAGGAGGCCCGGCGCGGTCTCGAGCGTGGCATGAACACGCTCGCCGACGCCGTCAAGGTCACCCTGGGCCCCAAGGGCCGCAACGTCGTGCTCGAGAAGAAGTGGGGTGCGCCCACCATCACCAACGATGGTGTGAGCATCGCCAAGGAGATCGAGCTCGAGGACCCGTACGAGAAGATCGGTGCCGAGCTCGTCAAGGAGGTCGCCAAGAAGACCGACGACGTCGCGGGCGACGGCACCACCACCGCCACCGTGCTCGCCCAGGCGATGGTCCGCGAGGGCCTGCGCAACGTGGCGGCCGGTGCCAACCCGATGAGCCTCAAGCGGGGCATCGAGGCCGCGGTCTCCGCCGTGTCGGACCACCTGTCCAACATGGCCATCGACATCGAGACCAAGGAGCAGATCGCGGCGACCGCCTCGATCTCCGCCGCGGACTCCACCGTCGGCGACATCATCGCCGAGGCGATGGACAAGGTCGGCAAGGAAGGTGTCATCACCGTCGAGGAGTCGAACACCTTCGGCCTCGACCTCGAGCTGACCGAGGGCATGCGGTTCGACAAGGGCTACATCTCGGCCTACTTCGTCACCGACCCCGAGCGCATGGAGACCGTGCTCGAGGACCCGTACGTGCTCATCGCCAACTCCAAGGTGAGCAACGTCAAGGACCTGCTGCCGCTGCTCGAGAAGGTCATGCAGTCCGGCAAGCCGCTGGTCATCATCGCCGAGGACGTCGACGGCGAGGCCCTGTCCACGCTGGTCGTCAACAAGATCCGTGGCACGTTCAAGTCCGTGGCCGTCAAGGCCCCCGGCTTCGGCGACCGCCGCAAGGCCATGCTGCAGGACATCGCCATCCTGACCGGTGGCCAGGTCATCTCCGAGGAGGTCGGTCTCAAGCTCGAGTCGGCCGGTGTCGAGCTGCTGGGCCAGGCCCGCAAGGTCGTCATCACCAAGGACGAGACCACCATCGTCGAGGGTGCCGGTGACCAGGGCCAGATCGAGGGACGGGTCAACCAGATCCGCGCCGAGATCGAGAAGTCCGACTCCGACTACGACCGCGAGAAGCTGCAGGAGCGCCTGGCCAAGCTGGCCGGCGGCGTTGCGGTGATCAAGGTCGGCGCGGCCACCGAGGTCGAGCTCAAGGAGCGCAAGCACCGCATCGAGGACGCCGTTCGCAACGCGAAGGCGGCCGTCGAGGAGGGCATCGTCGCCGGTGGCGGTGTCGCGCTGGCCCAGGCCGGTGCGACCGCGTTCGACAAGCTGGACCTCTCCGGCGACGAGGCGACCGGTGCCAACATCGTGCGCGTCGCGATCGAGGCCCCGCTCAAGCAGATCGCCATCAACGCCGGCCTCGAGGGCGGCGTCATCGCGGAGAAGGTGCGCGGCCTGCCCGTCGGACAGGGCCTCAACGCCGCGTCCGGCGAGTACGTCGACATGATCGCCGAGGGCATCATCGACCCGGCGAAGGTCACCCGCTCCGCCCTGCAGAACGCCGCCTCCATCGCGGCGCTCTTCCTCACCACCGAGGCCGTCGTGGCCGACAAGCCGGAGAAGGCCGCGCCCATGGGCGGCGACCCGACCGGTGGCATGGGTGGCATGGGCGGCATGGACTTCTGATCTGAGTCCTCGCTCACCCGAGCACCAGCACCACCCGCTGACCCGTCGCCGAGAGGCGGCGGGTCAGTGGCTTTTTCCGCTCGCTGCGCAGGCGGGTCAGCGGAAGCGGAAGGACCTCACCATCGGGTCGATCTGGGCGCGACGCTCGTCGAGGCTGTCGATCCTGCTGTGCTGGAAGGTCACCCGGTACAGGAACCTGCCCTTCATCAGGAACCAGGTCTCCTCGGCGAGCTCCAGGTTGTCGCCGGCATCGCGGTAGGCCGCCCGGATGCGCGCCGCCCGGACGCCGTCGAGCCAGGCCGGCTCGAGCGGGTCGGACCGGATCAGGCTGAGGTCCGGGTTGGAGGAGTCGATGCTCTCCACGGCGTTCTGAGCCACGATCTCGAGCAACCCGATGTCGTCGAGGGGGATCTTGGGCACCGAACGGCGGATGAAGACCGAGGAGTAGTAGCCCTCGAGGTCGGCGTAGTCGCGGGCGCCGACCCCGTTCTTGACGATGCCGTCGTCGATCCGGCCCCAGCCGGCAGGGGCGCGCAGGGACGCCGGCCCCAGGGAGATCTGCACTCCGGAGGCGGCCGGGACCTTCGGGTAGAACGGCTTCGGTCCGGGCGTCGGGGTGGGGCTCGGCGTCGGGGACGGCGTCGGGGACGGCGTGGGGGTGGGAGTGGCGGACGGCGTCGGCGTGGGGGTCGGGGTCGGCGTGGCGCTCACGAGCGGTGACCCGGTCGGTGCGGCGTCGGCGGCCTCCTCACCGTTGAGGGCGACGGCTGCGGTGACGCCGCCGGCGATCACGACGATCGCTGCGGCGGCACCGGCCAGCACGAGGCGGGTGCGGCCCGTGCGCTGCGGTGTCGGCAGCGCCGAGCCGCCGTACGACGGGGCGGGGTGTTGGGCCAGCAGGGGAGCCGGCGGCGGCGGGGGGACCGGAGCGCCCGACGGGTGCGAGGGGTGGGACGGCTGCGCCGGCCGGGTGGGCGGTACGGCGGGTACGTCCTGTGCTCGCGGGACCAACGGCGGGTGCGGGGTCGAGCGCGCGAGGCGGGCGACCTCCTGCAGGGCCGAGCGCATGGCGTCGGCGGACGAGTACCGCGAGGCGGGGTCCTTGGCCATGGCGGTGCGCAAGAGCGCGTTGATCGCCAGCGCCACCGACGAGCTCTCCACCAGCTGGGGGACCGGGGCGCTGACGTGGGCCATCCCGATCTCGATGTCGGTCCCGGCGTACGGCGTGCGAGCGGTCAGCGCGGTCCACAGCACGCAGCCGAGGGCGTAGAGGTCGGCCGCCGGGGTCGCGGGCTCGCCGCGGGTCCGTTCGGGGGCGAGATAGGCGAACGTTCCGGCGACGGCTCCCGGCACGGTCAACCCGGGCGAGCGGTCCTGGGCGATGCCGAAGTCGCAGAGATAGGCGAAGACGTCGGAGGAGATGCTGCGCAGCAGCACGTTGCTCGGCTTGAGGTCGCGGTGGATGATGCCCGCCTGGTGGGCGTCGGAGAGGGCGAAGGCGAGCTGGGCGGCGACCTCGCAGGCGGGCGCTGCCGGGACCGGACCGTGGGCGTCGAGGGCGACGCTGAGGTCGCCGCCGGCGACGTACTGGGTGGCGATGTAGAGGCAGCCGTCGTGCTCGCCGTGGTCGAAGATCGAGATGATGTGCGGCGAGTCGACCCGGGCCAGCACGGACGCCTCGCGCGCGAAGCGTTGCCGGTAGTCCGACTGCTCGGCGAGCTCGGGGCTGAGGACCTTCAGGGCCACGGTGCGCCCGAGACCGACCTGCTCGGCGGCGAAGACGACGCCCATCCCGCCCCGCCCGAGCTGCCGGCTGATCCGGTAGGCGCCGAAGTCCTCGCCGACGGAGGGGAAGTGAGCCATGGGCGGTCGCTCCTTCGGTCTCCGTCGGATGGGTGGTCGGTGGTGCTGGGTCGGTACCCGGCTGGCTGGGAGGGTGTCCGCCCGATGCCCCGGATAAACCCCCGGTGGCAGCTGCCCCGAGGCCGCTTGTGGCACGGTTGGTGTGTGACAGCGCAGGCACGCCGGTCGAGGTTCGAGGCGCTCGCGCCCGGGCTCATCGACCCCCTGCGGCGCTTCCTGGCCCGCCGTACCGACGCAGCGACGGCCGACGACGTCCTCGGCGACACGCTGCTCGTGTGCTGGCGCCGGCTCGACGAGATGCCCGCAGGCGAGGAGCTGCCCTGGGCGTACGGCGTGGCGCGCCACTGCCTGGCCAACGCCGAGCGGGGCGCGCGCCGCCAGCAGCGCGTCGCCGCCAAGATCGCGGTCGTCGACCCGCCGGCCACGGTGGCCGCCGGCCCGGACGACGATCCGACGTCGGGGGAGGCAGCGGCGGTGCGAGCGGGCCTCGAGCAGCTGCCCGAGCGCGACGCCGAGCTGCTGCGGCTGTGGGCCTGGGAGCAGCTGGGCGCCGGTGAGATCGCCGTGGTCCTCGACATCACGCCCAACGCGGCGAGCATCCGGCTGCACCGGGCCCGGGAGAAGCTGCGCGACGCCATGGGAAAGATTCAGGCGCCTGCCGGACATGAAGGGTCGAAGGAAGGGAGGGCGACATGACCGACGAGCAGCCTGCATCCGCGGACCCGACTGCGGACGACGCGTTGCGCGCCCGGCTTGCCGCCGTCGACCCGGCTGCCTCCCTCTCCGCCGCCGACCCCGCCGGGGTGGCCCGACTCCTGGAGGACACCATGTCCCAGACGCCCGAGACCCGCAGCGACCACCTGCACCACCGCAGCCGCCTGACGTGGATGATCGCAGCCGCCGCCGTTGCCGTCATCGTGGGCGGCGTGGCGTTCGCGATCGGTACCGGGGACGACAACGGCCCCGCCCTGGCCGGCGATGCCCCGACGGTCATCGACCCCTCGGCGTCGCTCTCCTCGCCCGCGGGCGAGGAGAGCGTCACCGACCTGACCATCACCGCCAACGGGACATCCGGGCGCTGCCTGACGCCCGAGGCCGCCCCGCAGGTCGTCTCGTCGCAGTCCCTCGTGGTCGATGCGACCGTGGAGTCGATCAGCGCCGGAGTCGTGACGCTGGCTCCCACGCGCTTCTACACGGGCGAGGAGACCGACCTCGTCACCGTCTCCGAGCCGAGCGGCGACCTGCAGCTGCTGCTGGCCGGGGTCGAGTTCGAGGAGGGCGGTCGCTACCTGGTCTCGGCCACCGACGGACAGGTCACCCTGTGTGGCTTCAGCGGCCCCTACTCCGAACGGCTCGCCGCGGTCTACGACGACGCGTTCTCGGGCTGAGATGTCGCCGGTCGGAGTCCTGCTCGCCGCCGGGGCGGGCTCCCGGATGGGGATGCCCAAGGCGCTGGTGCGCGACCCCGACGGCACGTCCTGGCTGACACGCAGCGTGGCCGTGCTCCGCGATGCCGGGTGCGACGACGTCGTCGTCGTGCTCGGTGCTCGGGCCGACGAGGCAGCCGCGATCGTGCCCGCCGGAGTGCGGGTGGTGGTCGCGGAGGACTGGGCCGAGGGGATGTCCGCGTCGCTGCGGTCTGGTCTCGCGGCCGCGGCGTCGGCGTCGGGCGAGGTCGCGGTGGTGACGCTCGTCGACCTGCCCGACGTCGACTCCGACGTCGTACGGCGCGTGCTCGCGGCCGCGAGCGGGCCCTCCACGCTGGCGCGGGCGTCGTACGACGGGTCGCCGGGGCATCCCGTCGTCCTCGGCCGCGACCACTGGGAGCCGATCGCTGCCGACGTCTCGGGCGATGCCGGGGCGAAGGCCTACCTGCGCGCGCATGGGTGCGCGCTCGTCGCGTGCGGTGACCTGGCTACCGGGGCGGACCAGGACGAGCCGGCCGGCGTGCTCCTCGAGACCGAGCGGCTGCGGCTCCGGCCGTGGCGGGTCGCCGAGGCCGCCGTGCAGCGCGAGCTCTGGACTGAGCGCGACCCGCGGGTGCCGGCGCGGCGGCGCATCGACGCCGACGGTCACCCCACCCTGGCGGAGATGGGGGAGCGGATCGCCTCCTCGCCGCCGCCCGGCCCGACCGGGCTGCTCGCCGTCGAGCTCCGAGACGACGGTGACGTGATCGGCTACTGCGGCCTGACCGAGGGCAGCTCACCCGAGGTCCCCGAGCTCGCCTACGAGCTGCTCCGCCGCACGTGGGGTCACGGCTACGCGACGGAGGCTGCGACGGCGGTGCTCGCGTGGGCGCGGGCCTCCGGCTTCACCCGCCTGACGGCCACGGTCTGGGAGTGGAACGTCGCCTCGCTGGGGGTGTTGACGAAGCTCGGCTTCGTCGAGGAGTCACGCGAGGTGGACCCGGTGCACGGGGTCAACGTGGTGACCTCGAGGCGGCTCTGAGGTCGCACGGCTACCGGTCGAGATCACGGTCCACGACGTCTCCGGACGCCACAGCGCCACGACCACCACCCCCACCGGGCACCGACACCGATCCCGGGCGCCCGCGCCACCCACCCCAGCCCGAGCACCCAGCGCCAGACCCAGACCGCGGTCGCCTCCTACCGACCCGCCTTCGACCCCGAGTACGCCGCCGCCGTCTGACCACTACGGTCGAGCCCGTGACCACCGACCGCACCGTCGAGCTGCTCCGCGCTGCGACCCTCACCGACGACGTGCCGTACGCCTACGCCGCCGCCGCCGGTCGGCTCGTCCTCACCGCTGGCGCCTGCCCGCTCGACGCGCAGGGCGCGGTGACCCCGGTGGGTGACGTCGCCGGTCAGGCGAGGCTGGTGATGGACAACCTGGAGGCGGCCCTGGGGGCAGCCGGCTGCCAGGTGAGCGACGTGCTCAAGACCACGGTCTACGTCGCCTCGTCGGACCGTGCCGACCTGGTGGCCGCCTGGGACGTGGTCCGGGCTGCGTTCGGTGACCACGACGCGCCCAGCACGCTCCTCGGTGTTGCCATGCTCGGCTACGCCGACCAGCTGGTCGAGGTCGAGGCGGTCGCCGTACGACCCGAGCCGGTGGTCCTGGCCCGGTAGGAGTCAGGGAGCGCGCCGGATCCGGAGGGGCCCCTTCGCTGTCGAGGGATCCACCACGTGCCCGGCCTGGGTGATCTCGACCTCACCCGCGTCCACGAGCCGCCGGGCCGCTCGGCGCGCGGGCTCCATCAGGTCGCGCCAGTCGTCGCCACCGACCTGCCGGGCCGCCTCGGAGGGACAGATCGTCTTGCCCTGGCCGCGGGCCGCGAGGAGGGCGGTGATCGCTGCCTCCAGGTCGGCGTCGACCTGGCTCACGCCCCGCTTGCGACAGGCCTTGGAGCAGTAGCGCACCTCGTCCCAGTCGCGCTCCCACTTCTTGCGCCACTCGATGCGCCGTCCGCAGGCGACGCAGGTCTTGGAGGCAGGCTGGCCGACCATGACCCGATCCAAGCACGGCCAACCTGAGGCCAACGACCGCCTGGCTAGCCTGTGATGGTGGACACTCCCGCGGACGTCGCTGCTCGCCTCGGCGCCACGGGCTACCTGTGCGACGACGACCTCGCCACGGTGGCCTTCCTGGCGTTGCGGATGGAGCGACCGCTGCTGCTCGAGGGGGAGCCCGGGACCGGGAAGACGGCCCTGGCCGAGGCGCTGGCCGCCACGCTCGACGTACCCCTCGTGCGGCTTCAGTGCTACGAGGGCATCGATGCGACCCAGGCCCTCTACGACTGGGACTTCCCGCGCCAGGTCCTGCACCTGCGCGCGCTCGAGGCCGTCGGGCGAAGCGGCAGCGAGCAGGCGTTGGAGGAGGCCGAGAAGGACCTGTACGACGAGCGGTTCCTGCTGGCGCGCCCCGTGCTCACCGCCCTCCAGCAGAGTCCGGCGGTGCTGCTGGTCGACGAGATCGACCGTGCCGACGACGAGTTCGAGGCGTTCCTGCTGGAGGTGCTCTCGACCTACCAGGTGAGCATCCCCGAGCTCGGCACGGTGCGCGCGGCACAGGCGCCGATCGTGGTGCTGACCTCCAACCGCACCCGCGAGCTGCACGACGCGCTCAAGCGGCGCTGCCTCTACCACTGGATCGACCACCCCGGCCTCGACCGCGAGGTCGCGATCGTGCGCACCCGCGCCCCGGAGGTCTCCGCCGCGCTGGCCGAGCAGGTGGTCGGCGTCGTCCAGCAGCTGCGGCACCGCGGCGACCTGGAGAAGCCGCCCGGCGTCGCGGAGACCCTCGACTGGGCCACCGCACTGCACCACCTCGGCGCCACCGAGCTGGACCTCGAGTCCTCCGCGCGCACCTTGGGAGCGCTGGTGAAGTACCGCGAGGACGCCGATCGGGTGCGTCAGGCCCTCGACATCATGTTGCGTCCGTGACGACCGGCCCGGGGAGGCTCTCTCATGAGCCCGACGAGCTCCTGCTCGGCTTCACCCGTGCCGTGCGCGCCGCCGGGGTCGCGGTGACCCACGACCGGGCCGCCGGCTTCCTGGCTGCGACGGCCGAGGTCGGGCTGGGTGACCGGCGGGCGACGTTCGTCGCCGGCCAGGCGACGCTCTGCTCCTCCCCGGACGACCTCGGGCGCTATGCGCAGGTCTTCGAGGCGTGGTTCAACTCTCGCGAGGGACTCCCGCGCGAGCAACCGACGACACCGAGCACCCCGGCGCCGACCGACCTCGCTGCCGACGAGAGGGACGGCGACGACCCCGGCAACGACTCCGAGGACGCCGACCTGCTCGCGGCCACCGCCAGCGAGGCCGAGATCCTGCGTCACCGCGACGTCGCCGCCATGACCCCGGGGGAGAAGGCGCGGCTGGCCGCGATGTTCGCCACCCTGCGCCCGCGTCCGCCGCTACGCCGTACCGTCCGGCACGAGGCGTGGCGCCGCGGCCGGGTCGATGCCGCGCGCACCCTGCGCGCCAGCATGCGACGCCTGGGCGAGCCGGCCCGGATCGAGTGGCAGCACCGCCGTACGCGCCCGCGTCGCGTGGTGCTGCTCGTCGACGTGTCCGGCTCGATGAGTGGGTACGCCGACGCGCTGCTGCGCCTGGCCCACACGATGACTCAGGCCACCCCGGGCACGCAGGGCACCCAGGGCCGCGCAGCGCGCGGTGGCAGGGTCGAGACCTTCACCGTCGGCACCCGGCTGACCCACGTCACCCGCGCCCTGGGCTCGCGCGACGCCGAGCGGGCGATCGCGGCGGCGGGCGACGTCGTGCCCGACTGGTCCGGAGGCACCAGGCTCGGCGAGACGCTCAAGGTCTTCGTCGACCGGTGGGGTCGCCGCGGACTGGCTCGCGGGGCGGTCGTGGTCGTCTTCAGCGACGGCTGGGAGCGCGGCGACGCCTCGCTGCTCGGCGAGCAGGTGCGACGCCTGCGCGCCGTCGCGCACCGGGTCGTGTGGGTCAACCCGCACCGCGGCAAGGACGGTTACGAGGCCGTGCAGGCAGGGATCGTGGCGGTGCTGCCCCACGTGGACGACTTCGTGGCCGGGCACTCGCTCGCCACGTTCGAGGAGCTGATGGGTGTCGTGGAGGGACGGTCTCGTGCGTGAGGTGCTCGGTGAGCTGATGCAGTGGTGGGAGGCCGGCGAGACGATCGGCGTCGGCACCGTGGTGGCGACCTTCCGCTCGGCGCCCCGCCCACCCGGGGCCTCGATGCTGGTCGGGCCCGACCAGAGCGCCGTCGGATCGGTCTCCGGCGGGTGCGTCGAGGGGTCGGTCTACGACCTGGCGCAGTCGGTGGTCACCTCCGGGTCGCCCGTGCTGGAGCGGTACGGCGTCTCCGACGACGACGCCTTCGCCGTCGGGCTGACCTGCGGCGGCATCCTCGACGTCTGGGTCGAGCAGGTCTCCCAGCAGACCTTCCCCGAGCTCGGCGACATCGCCGCCGACATCGAGGCCGGTCGCCCGGTCGCGCTGGCCACCGTCATCGAGCACCCGGACCCGACCAAGCTGGGGCTCCGGATGGTCGTCCGGCCCGACGGTGGAGTAGTCCCTGACGAAGTGGCCCCTGAAGGCGCCCCGGAGGGGCCATTTCGTCAGGGACTATCCGCGCTCTGGTCCGACCGCGCCACCGACGCCGTGCGCGACGACGCCCTCGGCCTCCTCGCCGCCGGGTCCAACGCCACCCTCACCTACGGCCCCGACGGCGAGCGGCGCGGCGAGGGGATGCGGGTCTTCGTGTGGGGCTTCGCCCCCAAGCCGCGGCTGCTGGTCTTCGGGGCCATCGACTTCGCCGCCGCCGTCGCCAAGGTCGGCGCCTTCCTCGGGTACGACGTGACGGTGTGCGACGCGCGCCCGGTCTTCGCGACCGCGAGTCGCTTCCCCGACGCCGACCGCGTGGTGGTCGAGTGGCCGCACCGCTACCTGACCGAGCAGCAGGAGGCCGGAGCCATCGATCAGCGCACCGTCATCACGGTGCTCACCCACGACCCGAAGTTCGACGTGCCGCTCCTGGAGGTCGCGCTGCGCCTGCCCGAGGTCGCCTACGTCGGCGCGATGGGCTCGCGGCGTACCCACGACGACCGGATGGACCGCCTGCGCGAGACCGGACTGAGCGACGCGGAGCTCGACGGGCTGCACAGCCCGATCGGGCTCGACCTCGGAGCCCGCACTCCCGAGGAGACCGCGATCAGCATCGCCGCGGAGTTCATCGCCGGAAGGTGGGGCGGGACCGGCGAGCGACTGGCCCGTACGAAGGGCCGGATCCATGGGTGACACGGGTCACACCGTGGGTTGTACCGTGGCGGCACCTACTCCGGGAGGCGGCGCAATGGGGCGCACGACCACACGCGGGACCAGCGAGCTCGACAGCCGCAAGCAGGAGACCCTGCGCGCCTGGACCAGCTTCGTCGAGCAGGGGGATGCGGCCGCCGCGCTCGTGCGCCCCGAGATCCTGAGCAGCTGGACCAGGTCGGGGGCGGCGATCACCCATGACGTCAGCGCGGCCCCGCTCTCCGACGAGAGCGAGACCTCCGCCATGTGGCGCGACTCGCCGCTGCAGGTCGCGGTCGAGCGGGTCGAGGCCGACCTGCGTCGTACGGCGGAGGACGGTGACCTGGTCCTCGCCGTCACCGACGCCGACACCCGCATCCTGTGGACGTACGGCGGCCGCGTGATGCGCCGCAAGGCCGAGACGGTCAACTTCGTGCCCGGGGCGCGGTGGGACGACGAGTCGGTCGGCACGAACGCCCTCGACCTGGCCAATCGCCTGGCCGAGCCGTCGATGGTCTTCTCCGCCGAGCACTACGCCTCGATCGTGCACAGCTGGGTCTGCTGGGCAGCACCCGTGCTCGACCCGACCACCGGGCGCCAGCTGGGCGTCATCGACCTGTCGACCACCTGGGACCGGACCCACCCGATCGGCCTGGCGACAGCGCGGGTGATGGCGCGCCTGATCGAGACCGCCCTCCCGCACTCGGCCCACCAGCCGACGGCGCACGCCACCGCTGCCGACGAGACCGCCGACCCGGGTCTCGTGATGACCCTCCTCGGCACCGCCGAGGTGCGCCTGGACGGACAGCGCCTGCTGCTCAACCGCCGCCAGACCGAGGTGCTCGCCCTCCTGGCGCTGCACCCCGAGGGGCTCTCGCTCGACCGCCTGCACGCACTGGTCTACGGCGACGCGGCGGTGACGTTCTCGACGCTCAAGGCCGAGGTCTCCCACCTGCGCTCGGCGCTCGGCGGGCAGCTGTCGTCGCGGCCCTACAAGCTGATGATGCCGGTGGCCACCGACGTGGACCACGTGCTCTCCCTGCTGCGCCGCGGCCGGGTCACCGAGGCGCTCGACGCCTACGGCGGCGACCTGCTGCCCGGCACCAACTCGCCGGCCCTCACCGAGCTCGCCGAGTACCTCGCCGTCGCGGTGCGCGAGGCGCTGCTCGCCGACCCGAGGCCCAGTGCGGTCCTGCGCTACGCCGAGCTGGCGCCGTACGACACCGAGGTGATGGAGCGGGGACTGGCCGCGCTCGGCGACCGCCCGCACCCGGCGAAGGCGCTGTTGACCGGCAAGCTGGCAGCGGCCAACCACTAGACAACCCTGGGCTCCTAGCGTGAGCCGGGTCACAGAGATGTGTCCCACTCACAGTGCAGATCACAGGGAGAGTCCATGGCCAGGATCAACCTCACCGTCGACGGAGCATCGGTCTCCGACGACGTCGAACCGCGGATGCTGCTGGTGCAGTACCTGCGCGAGAAGCTCGGCAAGACCGGCACCGTCATCGGGTGCGACACCAGCAACTGCGGCGCCTGCACCGTCCATCTCGACGGCACGTCGGTGAAGTCGTGCAACGTGCTCGCCGTCCAGGCCGAGGGCTGTGAGGTCACCACGATCGAGGGCCTGGCCGACACCGTCGACACCGACCTGCACCAGGTCCAGGAGTCGTTCCGCGAGTGCCACGGCCTCCAGTGCGGCTTCTGCACGCCGGGGATGATCATGCAGAGCGTCGACCTGCTCAAGGAGAACCCGAACCCCTCCGAGGAGGAGATCCGCCTCGGCCTCGAGGGCAACCTGTGCCGCTGCACGGGCTACCACAACATCGTCAAGGCCGTGCAGCACGCGGCCACGGCCGCCGGAGGTGCCCAGTGACCACGCTCCAGGACCCGCCCGTCGAGTCGTCGCCCGAGATCGGCCGCGAGCGTCGCCGCAAGGAGGACCAGCGCCTGATCACCGGTCGCACGCGCTGGACCGACAACATCGTGCTGCCCGGCATGCTCCACCTCGCGATGGTGCGCAGCCCGTTCGCGCACGCGACGATCTCCTCGATCGACACCACCGAGGCCAAGGCCTCGCGCAACGTCGTCACGGTGCTGACCGGCGCCGACCTCGGCGAGAGCCAGGGCACGCTGATCAACGCCTGGGCGATCACCACCGACCAGGTCGCCCCCGCCCACCCGCCGATGCCGTCCGACCGGGTCAGCTTCGCCGGTGAGATCGTCGCCGTCGTCGTGGCCCGTACGGCGGCCGAGGCGCGCGATGCGGCCGAGCTGGTCGACGTCGAGTACGACGAGCTCCCCGCGGCGATCGACCTGAAGGCGGCTGCCAACGACGAGGTGCTGGCCCACCCCGACCTCGGCACCAACAAGTCCGCGTTCTGGAAGTTCGACTCCGCCGAGGCCGGGACCGGCGGCGACGTCGACGCCGCCATCGAGAAGGCCCGCGGCGACGGCATCGTGATCGAGCGCGAGTACCGCCAGCAGCGCCTGATCCCGGCCTTCATGGAGCCCCGCTCCACCGTGGTCGACCCCACCGGCGAGCAGATCACCATGTGGTCGGCGACCCAGATCCCGCACATCCTGCGCTTCGCGCTCGCCGCCACGACCGGCGTACCGGAGTCGAAGATCCGCGTGATCGCCCCCGACGTCGGTGGCGGGTTCGGCGGCAAGCTGCAGACCACGCCGGAGGAGTGGCTGACGTTCTGCATCGCCAACCGTCTCGGCAAGCCGGTCAAGTACACCGAGACCCGCTCGGAGTCCCTGATGGTCGCCCACCACGGGCGCGACCAGTGGCAGAAGCTCACGATGAGCGCCGAGAAGGACGGCACGGTCACCGGTCTCAAGGTCGAGCTGCTCGCCGACCTCGGCTCGCACGTCTCGCTCGTCGGCGGCGGGGTGCCGGTGCTCGGTGCCTTCATGTTCAACGCGATCTACAAGTTCCCCGCCTACCAGTTCAACTGCCAGACGGTGCTGACCAACAAGACGTGGACCGACGCCTACCGCGGAGCCGGGCGCCCCGAGGCGACCTTCGCGATCGAGCGGCTGATGACCGAGCTCGCCGCCGAGCTCGACGTCGACCCGATCGAGATCCGCCGCAAGAACTGGATCACCCACGAGGAGTTCCCGTTCATGTCCGTCGCCGGGCTGGAGTACGACACCGGCAACTACGAGGCCGCCACCGACAAGGCCCTGGAGATGTTCGGGTACGACGACCTGCGCGCCGAGCAGAAGCGGCGTCGCGACGCGGGCGACCCGATCCAGCTCGGCATCGGGGTCTCGACCTTCACCGAAATGTGCGGCCTGGCCCCCTCCCGCGTGCTCGGCCAGCTCAACTACGGCGCCGGCGGCTGGGAGCACGCCGCGGTCCGGATGCTCGCGACGGGCAAGGTCGAGGTCGTCACCGGCGCGTCCGCCCACGGCCAGGGCCACGAGACGGCGTTCAGCCAGATCGTCGCCGACCGGCTCGGCGTCCCCTTCGAGGACGTCGAGGTCCTGCACGGCGACACCCAGACCTCGCCGCGCGGTCTCGACACCTACGGCTCGCGCTCGCTGGTCGTCGGTGGCGAGGCGCTCGTGCGCGCCGCCGACAAGGTGATCGAGAAGGCCAAGCCGATCGCGGCGCACCTGCTCGAGGCCTCGGTCGACGACATCGAGTTCGCCGACGGTCGGCTCTCGGTGCGCGGCACCGACCAGGGAGTCGCCATCACCGAGGTGGCCGCGGCGGTCTTCGCCGCCCACGACTACCCGGAGGGGATCGAGCCGTCGATCGACTCCGAGGCGACGTACGACCCCGTCAACTTCAACTACCCGCACGGCACCCACCTGTGCGCGATGGAGGTCGACACCGAGACCGGCGGGGTCAAGATCCGCAAGTACGTCTGCGTCGACGACATCGGCACGATCATCAACCCGATGATCGTCGCCGGGCAGGTCCACGGCGGGCTGGTGCAGGGCATCGCCCAGGCACTGTGGGAGGAGGCGGTCTACGACGACGCGGGCACCCTGGTCTCCGGCTCCTTCGTCGACTACCTGCTGCCGACCGCCGCCGACACGCTGAGCTTCGACGTCGACCACACGTCGTCGCCGTCGATCACCAACACGCTCGGCACCAAGGGCGTCGGCGAGGCGGGCACGATCGCCTCGACCCCCGCCGTCGTCAACGCCGTCGTCGACGCGATCCGGCACTTCGGCGTCGACGACGTCACCATGCCCTGCACGCCCGAGCGGGTCTGGAAGGCCATCCACTCACGAGGCGGGGGAGGCGAGGCCGCGACCGAAGGCGCCGCGGCTCCGCACTTCGACGCCGCCGAAGGCACGGAAGGAGCGGGCGCATGATTCCCGCCGAGTTCGACTACCTCGCCCCGACGTCGGTCGAGGAGGTCGTCGCCGCGCTCGCCGAGCACGGCGACGACGCGAAGATCCTGGCCGGTGGGCAGAGCCTGCTCCCGGTCCTGCGGATGCGGCTCAACGCCCCCGAGGTCGTCATCGACCTCGGCCGCATCGAGGCGCTGCGCGGGGTGCGCGACGACGGTGATGCGATCGTGATCGGCGCGATGACGCCGCACAGCGTGGTCGGGGGCGACCCCCTGGTCGCCGAGCACGCCCTGCTCATCACCAGGGCCGTCGAGCACCTCGCGGACGCGCAGGTCCGCCACCGCGGCACCTTCGGTGGCGCCCTCGCGCACGCCGACCCGGCCGGCGACCTGGGCGCGCCCGCCCTGGCGCTCGGCGCGCAGTTCGTCATCGCGGGAGCCGACGGCACCCGCACGGTCGAGGCTGACGACTTCTTCGTCGACCTCTTCGAGACCGCCATCGACGACAACGAGGTGCTCACCGAGGTGCGGATCCCCAAGCACACGGGCTGGGGTGCGCGCTACGAGAAGTTCGTGCGGGTCGCCCACCAGTGGCCGATCGTGGCCATCGCCGCGACCGTGCGGGCCGAGGGCGGCACGATCGCCGAGGCGCGGGTCGGGATGACCAACATGGGCTCGACGCCGCTGCGGGCACGCGCCGTCGAGGCCGCGCTCACCGGGCAGCCCGCCACCGAGGACGCCGTACGCGCCGCCGCCGCGCAGGCCGCCGACGGGGCCAACCCGCCGTCCGACCTCAACGGCGACGCCGACTACCGCCGTCACCTCGCCACCGTGCTGACCCGCCGCGCCGTCCTGTCGGCGGCGGGCGCCTAGGGCCGCGGATGGATCTCGAGCACACGTTCGTCGTCCCCACCGGCGTCGAGGAGACCTGGACCCACTTCGGCGACCTCGCCGCGCTGGCCGAGTGCTTCCCGGGGGCCACCCTGACCTCGGCGGACGACGAGTCGTTCGCGGGGTCGGTCAAGGTCAAGCTGGGCCCGATCGCCCTGGTCTACAACGGCTCCGGCACGTTCGTGGACAAGGACGAGGCGGCCCACAGCTTCCAGGTCGACGCCAAGGGCAAGGACAAGCGCGGCAACGGTACGGCGGGCGCGAAGGTGTCGCTGTCGATGAAGGAGGCCCCGGGCGGGGCCACTGAGGTCAAGGTCCTCACCGACCTCGCGATCACCGGCAAACCCGCCCAGTTCGGGCGTGGCGTCATGCAGGACGTCTCCGACAAGCTGCTCGGGCAGTTCGTCACCTGCCTGGAGCAGCGGCTCAGCGCGGAGCAGGAGTCGGAGCCCGAGCCGGTGTCCGACCTCGAGCGGGAGCCGACTCCGCTGGCCGACGCGGCGGCCGCGGCGCCGACGCAGGACACCACCCCGCCCCCGGCGGCCGCGCGGCTGGCTGCTCCTGCCCAGGACGACTCCTTGGACCTGGGAGCCGCGGTGATCCCGGTGCTGCTGAAGGGCTACTGGAAGCAGGGGCTGGGCGGGCTGCTCGTGCTGCTCGTCGTGTGGCGGGTGCTGCGGCGGGGATGAGACGACACGCCGGCCGAGGAGGGACTCCCCGGCCGGCGTGACGGCACCGCACCACCCCGGCGAGGGCTCAGCGCTGCTCGCTCTCGCTCAGGTCGCCCGCCCAGGCGGTGTGGAAGACACCGTCGCGGTCGACGCGTCGGTAGGTGTGGGCCCCGAAGTTGTCCCGCAGGGCCTGGATCAGGGCGGCGGGCAGCCGCTCGCGGCGCAGCCCGTCGAAGTAGGCCAGCGAGCTCGAGAAGGCCGGCGTGGGGATCCCGCCCTGCGCTGCCGCCGCGACCACTCGGCGCCAGGCGTCGACGCCGTCCTTGACCGCTTCGGCGAAGAAGGGCGTGGTCAGCAGGGTCGTGAGGTCGGGCTCCTCGGCGTACGCCGCGGTGATCCGACCGAGGAAGCGGGCGCGGATGATGCAGCCGTCGCGCCAGATCTTCGCGACCTCGCCGAGGTCGACGTCCCACCCGTGCTCCTCGGCGCCGGCGGCGATCTGGTCGAAGCCCTGCGCGTAGGCGACGACCTTGGAGGCGTAGAGGGCGGCGCGTACGTCGTCGACGAAGTCGTCGTCCGAGGAGTCGGTCGAGAGGCGGTCACCCTCGCTGGTGGTGGAGAACATCTCGCGCGCCGCCGCGCGTTGCTCGGTGTGGCCGGACAGGCTGCGGGCGAAGGTCGCCTCGGCGATGCCGGTGATCGGCACGCCCAGGTCCAGAGCACTCTGGACCGTCCAGCGACCGGTGCCCTTCTGCTCGGCGGCGTCGGCCACGACGTCGACGAACGGCTCGCCGGTCTCGGCGTCGGTGTGGCGCAGCACGTCGGCGGTCATCTGGATGAGGAAGGACTCCAGCTCGCCGTCGTTCCAGCCGGCGAAGACGTCGGCGATCGCCGCGGGCTCGAGACCCACGCCGGCACGCAGGAGGTCGTAGGACTCGGCGATCAGCTGCATGTCGGCGTACTCGATGCCGTTGTGCACCATCTTCACGAAGTGACCGGCCGCTCCCTCGCCGACGTGGGCGCAGCACGGCTCGCCGTCGACCTGGGCGGCGACCGACTCGAGGATGGGACCGAGCCGTTCGTAGGCCTCCTCGCTGCCGCCGACCATGATCGAGGGCCCCTCGAGCGCTCCGACCTCGCCGCCGGACACGCCGGTGCCGACGAAGTGGAGACCGTGCTCCGACAGGGCCTGCTCGCGGCGGATCGTGTCGGTGACGTGGGCGTTGCCGCAGTCGACGACGATGTCACCCTCCTCGAGCAGCGGCACGAGGTCGTCGATCACCGCGTCCGTGGGGTCGCCGGCCTTGACCATCACGAGCACGACGCGCGGGGTCTCGATCGCGCCGACGAACTCCTCGAGGCTCTCGGTCGCGACGAAGTCGCCCTCGTGGCCGTACTCCTCGACGAGTGCGGTCGTCTTCTCGACGCTGCGGTTGTGCACGGCGATGGTGTGGTCGTGGCGCGCGATGTTGCGGGCCAGGTTGCGGCCCATGACGGCCAGGCCGGTGAGTCCGATCGTGGCGCGGGGAGCGGCTGCGTTCATGTCTCCAGCCAACTCCGCGGGGCCAAACGGGGGTACCGCCTGGTGGGGTGGGGCGGGGTGGCAGAGTCCGAGGTCGCAGGCGCACCTCGGTCAGAAGACGTTCAGCGGACGGAACTGCACCGAGATCCGCGGGCCCGCGCTCGCCACCTTGGGGACGGCGTGCTCCCACGTGCGCTGGCACGACCCGCCCATCACCACGAGGTCGCCATGACCCATCTCGACCACGACCGACTCGCCACCGGCGCGCGGTCGCAGGTGCAGCCTGCGGGGGTCACCCAGGGACACGATCGCGACCATCGTGTCGATGCTCGCGCCGCGGCCGATCGTGTCGCCGTGCCAGGCGACGGAGTCGCGTCCGCTGCGGTAGTAGCAGCACCCGGCGGTGCGGAACGGCTCACCGAGCTCGTCGGCGTAGTGCGCGCTCAGAGCCTCGCGCGCGTCGGTGAGCAGCGGGTGGGGGAGCTCCTCGCCGATCATGTAGGTGTAGGTCAGCCGCGGGATGTCGACCGGGCGGTCGTACATCTGACGGCGCTCGGTGCGCCACGGCACGGTGTCGAGCAGCGTCGTGAAGACGTCGTCGGGCGCGGAGAGCCAGGTGCGGGCGACGTCGATCCAGGCGCCCTCGGTGAGCTCACGTCGTACGAGGAGTGCGTCCAGGTCGCCGACCCCGGCGGTCGGCGGGTCGAAGAGGGTGGTCTGGAAGTCCATGCGGACACCCTAGACCGAGTTCGAACGCGTGTTCGACAGATCCGGCCATGGTGTCCGACCGTGTCGGCCCCGATCAGGCCAACGAGCGCTTGATCTGCTCCACCGTCTCATCGGCCAGCTGCGGCAGCCTGCGGCCCACGACGAGGGGCGCGACGAGGCGGATCAGGAAGGGGAACTCGAAGTCGGCGCGGTAGTGGATGGAGGTGCCGCCGTCCGCCTGGGCCGTGAAGGACAGGGAGTCGGTGGCGGTGGTGCGACCGTTGCGACCGCGGATCTGCACCTTCGTGGGGACGTCGTAGGTGATCGTCTCGTAGACCAGGTCGACCGTGCGGCCCATGAACTCCGAGGTGTTGTCGTACGTCGTGCCCAGGCCGCCGTCGCCTGAGGTGCGGGTCGTCGAGCGCGTGCCGGGGTCCCACTCGTTGGTGTTCTCGAAGTCGGCGAGGTAGGCGAAGACCTCATCGATGGGCCGGGACACGGTGAAGGTGCGCTCGACGTGCATGGCACCAGCCTACGGAGGATCTCCACCGTGCGCGGGCCTCGACTCGACCTCAGGGTCCGACCAGGGGTGAATCGGTGGCGCGCAGCGTGGGCGACACGGGAGAGTGGACCCATGACCGAGACAGACCCCCACGACAGCTCCCGCGAGCCCGCCGCCCGGGTGGTCGGACTCTCGAAGACCTACGGCACCGGCGAGGCGGTCGTGAAGGCCCTCGACGACGTGACCGTCGACCTGTACGCGGGGGAGTTCACCGCCGTCATGGGTCCCAGTGGCTCGGGCAAGTCGACGTTGATGCACGTGTGCGCCGCGCTCGACCAGCCGACCGCGGGGGAGGTCCTGATCGGTGGCACGTCGATCGGGTCGCTGTCGGACAAGCAGCTCACCATGCTGCGTCGCGAGGAGATCGGCTTCGTCTTCCAGTCCTTCAACCTGGTGCCGACCCTGAGCGCCGAGGAGAACATCACCCTGCCGCTGGCGATCGCCGGGAGGAAGCCCGACGCGGAGTGGTTCGACCAGGTGATCTCGACCGTCGGACTGGGTGGGCGTCTCAAGCACAAGCCCAACGAGCTCTCGGGCGGTCAGCAGCAGCGGGTCGCGGTCGCCCGTGCCCTGGTGAGTCGGCCGCGGATCGTCTTCGCCGACGAGCCGACCGGCAACCTCGACTCCCGGGCCGGTGCCGAGGTGCTGCGGCTGTTGCGCGACTCCGTCGACACCCACGGCCAGACCGTCGTGATGGTCACCCACGACCCGGTCGCGGCGGCGTACACCGACCGGGTCGTCTTCCTCGCCGACGGGCGGGTCGTGGACGAGGTGCGTGACCCCGACCGTGACGGCGTGCTGGAGATCATGGCCCGGATGACCGAGGTCGCCGACAGCAGCGACGTCACGCCATGATCCGCGCGGCTCTCAAGAGCCTGCTGGCGCGCAAGGTGCGTCTGGTGATGAGCACCTTCGCGATCGTGCTCGGTGTGTCGTTCGTCGTGGGCACGCTGATCTTCTCCGACACCCTCAACCGCAGCTTCGTCTCGTTGTTCGCCTACACCGTCGGCGACGTGGTCGTCCAGGCCGAGGGAGGCGACGTCCCTGGTGGTGGGGACTCCACCGCCACGGTGCCCGCCGAGCTCGTCGACCAGCTCGCGGCACTGCCCGGCGCCGCCCGCGCGGACGGTCAGATCGGGATCCAGGGCGTGTACGTCGTCGACACCGACGGCGACCCGATCGGCGGCTTCGGACCGCCGTCGATCGGTGGCAACTGGTCGGACGCACCGGCCGGCAACGGGCTGCGCAGCCTGGCGATCACCGAGGGCCGCGAGCCCGAGGGGCCCGACGAGGTCGTCCTCGACGCCGAGACCGCCGACAAGTCCGGGTGGACGGTCGGCGACGTCGTGCCGATGATCACCGGGGAGGAGACGGCCAACCTCGAGCCCACCCTGGTCGGCATCGCCGACTTCCCCGACGGCGGCTCCCTCAACGGAGCCACCCTCGCGGCCTTCGAGACGGGCACCGCCCAGGACCTGTTCCTGGACGGGGAGGACGCCTTCAGCGACGTGTGGGTGACCGCTGCCGACGGGGTCACGCAGGCCGAGCTGCGCGACCAGGTCGCCGCCGTGCTCCCCGACGGGTTGGAGGCGGTCACCGGCGACGACGAGGCCGACGACGAGGCCGACGAGCTGCTGGAGGTGATCAGCTTCCTGACGATCTTCCTGCTCATCTTCGCCGGCATCTCGCTGGTGGTGGGGTCGTTCCTGATCGTCAACACCTTCTCGATCCTGGTCGCCCAGCGCAGCCGCGAGCTGGCTCTGCTGCGTGCCCTCGGCGCCTCGCGGCGCCAGGTCACCCGGTCGGTGCAGCTCGAGTCGTTCATCCTGGGGGTCCTGGGCTCCACGGTCGGCCTGGGACTGGGTGTCCTGCTGGCGATCGGGCTCCGCGCGATCTTCGCCACGATCGGGCTCGACCTCTCCGGCCAGGCGCTGGTCTACAGCCCAAGCACGTTCATCGCCGCCTACGCCGTGGGCATCGTGGTCACGATGGCGGCCGCCTACCTGCCGGCTCGTCGTACGGCGAGGATCGCCCCCGTCCAGGCGATGCGCGACGACATCGCGCTGCCCGAGGAGTCGGTGCGCCAGCGGTTCCGCACCGGGCTGGGCCTGGCCGCGCTCGGTGCGCTGTCGTTGCTGGTCGGGCTGACCGACCTCGTCGACCTCGGCAACGGCGCCTGGTACACCGGCCTGGGGGTGCTGGCCGTCCTGCTCGGCGTCACGGCGATGGCCCCGGTGCTGGCCCGGCCCTACCTCGAGCTGACCCGAGCGCTGTTCGCGCGCTGGTTCGGGTCGATCGGCAACCTCGCCGGCCAGAACTCCCTGCGCAACCCACGCCGTACGGCGGCCACCGCCTCGGCCCTGATGATCGGGCTGACCCTGGCCTGCACGATGGCGATCGTGGGCGCCTCGGCCAAGGCGACGGTGGACAAGCAGATCGAGGACACCTTCGTCGGCGACTTCGTGGTGAGCAGCATCTTCCAGGGCGCCTTCTCCTCCAGCATCGCGACCCGGCTCGAAGGGGTCGACGGTGTCGAGGACGTCGTGTCCCAGCGCTTCGGCTTCGCCGAGTACGACGGCGGCTTCGCCGGCATCGGTGCGACCGACCCCGACGACCTGGACCGCCTCGACCTGACGCTGGCGACCGGGACGCCTGCCGACCTCACCCTGGACACCGTCCTGCTCGGGACCGGCTTCGCGCGCAGCAACGACCTGGCGATCGGGGACACCGTGGAGCTGGAGGTCAACACGGGCACCGTGGCGTGGACGGTGGCGGGGACGTTCGAGGCGAGCTCGCTGGTCTCCAGCGGGCTGCTCACGTCGCTGGAGACCTTCGAGAAGGCCGGCTACCCGGCCCAGGACTACCTGCTCGTGGTCTACGACGAGCCGGGTGCGACCGGGATGCAGGACAAGATCGACCAGGCGCTGGCCGACCAGCCCATCGTCACCGCCAAGGACCAGTCCGCCTACGCCGCCGAGCAGCGCGAGCCGATCGACCAGTTCGTGCTGATCATCTTCGCCCTGCTCGGACTCGCGCTGCTGATCGCCGTGCTCGGGATCGTCAACACCCTGGCCCTGTCGGTGATCGAGCGCACCCGGGAGGTAGGTCTGCTCCGCGCGATCGGCGTCAGCCGCGGGCAGCTGCGCTGGATGATCACCCTCGAGTCGGTGGTGATCTCCTCGCTCGGCGCCATCCTCGGCGTGCTGCTCGGCATCGGCTTCGGGCTGGCGCTGATGACCGCCGTGCGCGACGAGGGGCTCGACGTGATCCGGGTGCCGTTCGACCAGGTCGTGGTGTTCCTGCTGCTCTCGGTGGTGATCGGCATGCTCGCCGCGATCCTTCCTGCGCGGCGCGCGGCGCGGCTCGACGTCCTGGACGCGATCTCGACCGAGTGAGCGGCCGGCCCGGGCCCGCTCGACGGCGACCCGGCCGACTCGTCACCTGAGTCACAGCAGCACCAGGATCGCCGGAACTGCTGACGGGGCACCTCGACCTTCCCTACTCTCGTGGCATGGAGGAGGCCGTGATGACCACAGACGGGCAGCTCAAGCACGTCGTCGTGCGCGAGTACGTCCGCGACCTCGTGGCCGGTCATGCCCCCGGATCGCCGGCTCCGTCCGAGCGCGAGCTCGTTCAACGCTTCGGTGTCGCGCGGATGACCGTGCGGCAGGCCTTGGACGTCCTGGTGAGCGAGGGGCTCCTCGAGCGGATCCCCGGACGCGGCACCTTCGTGGCGCGCCCGCGTCGTGTGGCCACCCAGATCAGCGGCTACACCGAGGAGATGTCGCGCCGCGGCCTGCTGGCCGAGTCCCAGACCCTGCTGGCCCGCCGCGAGCAGGCCGGTCCCGGCGTGGCCCGTGCCCTCAACCTCACCGAGGGCGACGCTGTCATCCACTGGCGCCGCCTGCGGCGCGCCGACGCGGTGGCGGTCTGCATCGAGGATGCCTACCTCAACGAGGTCCTGCTGCCCGGGTTCCTGCAGGCCGGCATGCCGACGAGCCTCTACGAGGCGCTGGAGGCCCGTGGGTTGCGGCCCACCTGGGTCGAGGACTCGATCACCGCCGACACCGCCAGCCCGGAAGAGGCGGCCCAGCTCGAGATCGCGCGCAGCTCCGTGGTGCTGCGGCACTCACGTCGCGGCCTCGTCGGCGACAAGGTCGTCGAGGTCTCGCGCAGCGTCTACCGCGCCGATCGGTTCACGATGTGGATCCAGCTCGGGGACGACTCCGAGCCGTAGACCCGGCCTGCGGGAGGCTCAGACCTTCCCCAGGAACCCGAGGCCGGCCGCGAGCGTCCCGGTCTCTTCGCACACCCACACGGGGTCGGGCCCGCCGAGGTCGGGCTGGATGTAGAGCGAGTGCACCGGTCCGTCGGTGCAGTCCAAGCACATCGGCCAGCGGCCGACGGCCTCGAAGAGCGCGTCCTGCACGTCCTGGGCGACGAGGCCGGCGACGTACACGTGGCCCTCGGGCCACTGCTCTGCCCACCACTGACGCGCGACGCACGCATCCTCGAGCGCGGAGACGGCGACCGCGGTCGCCTGGCGGCGGGCCGTCAGGTCAGCGAGCACCCGAGCCCTGGCATCGATCAGCAGCCGTTCGTCCACCCGACCCATTGTGCTCCCAGGGTCCACACAGGCAAGGGGCTTCTCCGGCAGGGGTCCCCGATCCGGTGGGTCCCGCGCCCTACCGTGGGCGTCATGGGTGACGCGTCGGCGGGGCTGCTGGAGGTGGCGGTGCTGCACGCCCGCGACGTGCCGGGTTGTCTCGCTGGCGGGGCCGACCGGCTCTCGCTGAGCGTGGACGGTCGTTCGCCCGACGTCCCCACGGCTGCCGCGGTCATCCGGGTCTCGGACGTGCCGGTGCGCGTCACGCTGCGTCTCGACGCGTCGTACACCACCAACGGTGGCGACCTGATGCGGATGATCGGTCTGGCCCGGGAGTACGTCGCGCTCGGTGCGGAGGGCGTCTCGTTCGGCTTCCTCGACGCCGACCTCGACATCGACGTCGAGACCACCCGTGCGCTGGCCGAGTCGCTGCCGGGAGTGCCCTGGACCTTCCACCGTGCGATCGACGCCACCCTCGACCCGCTGCGCTCGTGGGGCCGTCTCTCCGGTCTCCCGGGGCTGACGACGGTGGCGTCGGGAGGCTCGCCCCAGGGCCTGACCCAGGGGTACGACGACCTGTTGGCGCTGCTCGACCGGGTGCCGTCGGTGGCGCGGGTCCTGATGGTCGCCGGTGGTCTGCGGGCCGACCAGGTGCCGTGGCTCGTGCGTGCGGGCGTGCGTCAGTTCCAGGTCGACGAGCAGGTGCGGCCCACCGGCAGCGAGCGCGCCTACGTCGACGCCGGACTGGTCCGCTCGTGGCGACTGCTGCTCGACGACGTCGTGAGCCGCCGGGCCACCGGCAGCTGAGCGCAGATGATCCTGATCGACCCTCCGGCCGTGGAGGCCTACGGGCGCGTGTGGTCACACCTGGCCAGCGACACCTCCTTCGAGGAGCTCCACGCCTTCGCCCGTGGTCTCGACATCCCCGAGCGGGGCTTCGATCGCGACCACTACGACGTCCCCTCGGAGTGGTACGACGCCGTGGTCGCGGCGGGCGCCACCCCAATCAGCTCCCGGGAGCTGGTCAAGCGCCTCGTCGCCGCGGGGCTGCGGCGTCGTCGACCCGGCGCCGCCACCCGGCCCGTCCCGGGTGCCGGGCCCGGGTAGGACCTGGGCCGGGCTCAGACCAACAGGGCGCGCAGCTCGGCCAACTCGTGTGAGGCGTTGGCGCGGGCCGGAGCCTCCCACCGCTCGACCGCGAACTCGGTGTGGAACAGCCGCGGCTTGTCGAGCAGGTCCGCCAGGACGAGGGCTCGCCCCTCGGTGAAGGTGGCGTCGTCGAGATGGGCGTACTCGGCGCGCACCGCGGCGACGTAGGCGGCGTACCGCTCCACTGGCGCGGCCAGGATGCCCAGGTCGGCGTCGGAGAGGGCACAACCCTCGGCGTCGCCCTCCTCGGGGCGGTGGGTCTCGGTGAGTCGGACCAGGCGGACCACCTCGGCCACGGTGGCCGCGGCGCACAGGGGCGCCAGGGCCTCCTCGGCCCAGGCCGCGGAGCGCTCCTCGGCATCGCGCTCGCCGTCGTAGACGCTGTCGTGGAACCACGCGGCCAGGACCACCGGCAGTCGCTCGAACGTCGTCCCGGCGTGCGCCAGGGCCTCGATCCGGCCGAGGACCTCGGCGAGGTGAGTGGTGTCGTGGTAGCCGCGCTCGGGGTCCGCGTAGGCCGCGAGCACCTCGTCGCGCACGTCGTGGCCGGCGTCGAGCGGCCAGGCCGAGATCACGTCGGGCAGCATCGGCCCATCCTCACACGGCGCCCGCGCGCGGAGCCAGCGGCCTCAGACGCGGGTGGAGGGCAGCTTCATGCCGGCGACGGCCCGGGTGCGGCTCGCCCAGACCGCGCCCGCCCCGGTGGCCGGGAGGTGCAGGTCGCCGAGGTCGCGATAGGTGCCGGTGAGCACGACGACGTCGGCGACGGCCGCGCTGGTGGCATGCAGGGTCTGGGGTCCGCTCGTGGCGACGACGGTCAGGTCGCGCGAGCTGCGCAGACCGATGCCGAGCAGGAAGCAGCCGTCGGCGTCGGTGCGGGTGCGCTCGATCTCGGTGCCCTCGGCGTCGAGCAGCGCGACCACGGCGGCGTACTGGATGGCACCGCCCTGCAGCACTCGGCCGGCGACCAGCCCACCGGCCGGGACGACCGCGGTGCAGCTGACGAGGGCGCCCTCGACGAGGTCGACGTCGACCGTGCTGCCCAGGTGTCCGTAGGACGGCGGGACGACGATGCTGGTCGGGCCGGCGGTGAGGCCGCGGACGTGGGCCAGGCCGTCGACGAGGCTCGCGGTGACCGGGTGGCCGCCCGCGTCGAGGACGGTGAGGTGCGAGGCGGTGACGGGCAGGGCGTCGGCACCGCGGACGTCGACGAGCAGCTCGGCGGTCGGCTGGACCAGCGGGAGTCGCAGCCCCGTCACGCCGCTCTCGCCGAGCTCGATGGTCGCCGAGGCAGAACAGGTACGGCGGCGGGCGTCGCGTGCCAGGACCGACCAGTGGCCGGGCGTCAGGTCGAGCAGTGCCTGGCTGTCGGCGTCCGTGCGGGCCTCGACGTGCGAGCCGGACTCGAGGTGGACCGCGCTGACGCGCCCGAAGCGGATGGGCGCGGAGAGCTCACCGGTCGAGTCGTCGCGGACGACCTCGACGGCGATGGCGGGTCGGCGCGAGCCGGCGCGGTGCGCGAGGTCGTAGGAGAGCGACGAGGTGAGCATGTCGGTGACGCTAGGGACCGAGTCGCAAGACCTCCGGCCGCCCGCCTCAAGGTTGCCTCAAGGAGTCGCGTCGGCCGCGCGCGCCGGCGGTGGCGTCATCGCCCACCGGATGGTGCCGGTCGCGGCGACCCCGAGACCGCGGACCACGGTGCGTTCGGCGAGGGGCAGCCAGGGCAGCCGCAGGTGAGGGCGGGTCCAGGCGGGCATCAGCCCGACGGCGGCCGCGGCCAGCACGCCGTACGGTGCTCGTGCGGGCAGGGGGAGTGGCGGGGTGAGCAGGAGGTGGCGCACGGCCTCGCGTGCCTCGGGCGTGCCCCGGAGCTCGGGTCGGTAGTCGGCCAGGGCATCGCGCAGGTCGGCCTCGGAGTGTGGGACGTCGCTGGCGCCCAGGCGCTCGGCGACCAGCGCCGACTGGGCCACGTAGGTGTCACGACCCGCCTGGTCGAGCGGGGTGCGGCCGTAGACGGTGTGGGCGCGCAGGAAGCTGTCGGCCTCGGCCACCTGGACCCACCGCAACAGGTGGGGGTCGGAGGCGGCGTACGGCGTCCCGTCGGGCATCTCGCCCCGCACCCGCTCGTGGATGCTCCGCACGACGTCGACCGACTGCTGGGCGTCCTCCTCGTGGCCGAAGGTCGTCACCGCGAGGAAGCGACTGGTGCGGTGCAGCCGTCCCCACATGTCGCCGCGGTAGCCGGAGTGCTCGGAGACCGCGCGCATCGCGGCCGGGTGAAGGGTCTGCAGCAGCAGCGCTCGCATCCCACCGACGAACATCGAAGCGTCCCCGTGCACCTCGGCGATCGGGCTGCCGGGCGGGAACCACCGCGGCCCCTCGCGACCATGGATCCGCTCGCGGTGCCGCTCACCGTCGGGGCCCGCCACCCGGTGGAAGAGGGCCTCGCCGAGCTTGGCGCGGGCGGTGCTGATCACGTCACCAGGGTAGGTCGTCGTCGTGACCCGGAGGGGTGGTCGGGCTGTCGCGGTTGGTCCCGGTGGTGGGGTCGCGCGCGTAGCCGACCTTCTCTTCGGGGTGCTGGCGGTGGTGGCTGTGGTGGGGCCGCGCGCGTAGCCGACCTGCTCCCGCCGTCCAAGGATCTCGCTGCGCTCGCCCGCTGCGCGGCGGCCTTCGGCCATCCTTGACTGCGGGACCCGGTAGGTCGGCTTTCACGGCGCACGGGGCGACGACCGACCTCGCTGCGCTCGGCGGGCGCCGCCCGCGCAAGCGCGGCCCCACCCGTCCCATGAGTCACATGCGCTCGTCCGTTGGGTAGAGACGACACGAAAACCGGCCGGAAACCTGCAGTCTCCGCCCAATCGATGAGGCGATGTGAATGGTGTGACGGGTGGGGCGCCCGCGCATGCGGCGGCGTGGGCGGAGCCCTCGCCGTTGAGCGCGCCGTTCAGTCGACCGGGAGAGGCTCGCGGTCAAGGACACCGAAGGTGCCGCGCAGCGGTCGAGCGCAGCGAGATCCTTGACGGCGAGACCCGGTCGACTACGCGCGCGGGCGCCACACCCACCACGAAGAGCGCCACACCGACCACGAAGAGCGCCCCGCCCACCACGAGGAACACGCCAGACCGAGGCGCGCGGGCGCCCCACCCTCAGGACGCGTGCCAGGTCCTCAACCAGATGGTCTGCGGCGAGTCGGCCAGCGCCGCCACGGCCGACTCCGAGAGCGGCTCGGACAGGTCCGTGACGACGTACCCCTGCTCGCCGTGGGTGGCGAGGTACTGGCCCACCACGTTGGCGCCCTGCTCGGCCAAGCGCTGGTTGAGCTCGGCCAGGACACCGGGGACGTTGACGTGCAGGAACCCGATCCGGGACCCCGTGGTCAGTTGGGGCGCCAGGACCGCGGGCAGGTCGACCGACAGCTCGGTGCGGCCCTCGAGCGCGAAGCCGGCGAGCTTGCCGGCGACGAACCAGCCGATCTCCTCCTGAGCCTCCTGGGTGGAGCCGCCCACGTGCGGGGTGAGGATGACGTTGTCGAGGCCGCGCAGCACCGACTCGAACTCGTCGCCCTGGGCCTTCGGCTCGACCGGGAAGACGTCCAGGGCGGCGCCCGCGATGTGGCCGGACAGGATCTGCTCGCGCAGGGCGTGGTCGTCGACCACCATGCCGCGGGCGGCGTTGATGAACAGCGAGCGCGGCTTCATCTTGGCGAACTGCTCGGCGCCGAAGAACCCGGCGTTGCCGGGCCGGCCGTCGACGTGGAGCGTCACGACGTCGGCCTCGGCCAGGAGCGCGTCGAGGGTGGGCATGCGGCGGGCGTTGCCGTGGGCGAGCCGGTCGGCGGTGTCGAAGAAGATGACGCGCAGCCCCATGGCCTCGGCCACGTTGGACAGCTGGGTGCCGATGTTGCCGTAGCCGACGATGCCGAGGGTGCGTCCGCGGATCTCGTGGCTGCCCTGGGCCGACTTGTCCCAGACGCCCGCGTGCATCTTGAGCGTCTTCTCCGGAAGGCGGCGCGCCAGGGCGATGATCTCGCCGATGACCAGCTCGACGACGCTGCGCGTGTTGGAGTACGGCGCGTTGAAGACCGCGACCCCGCGCGCCGCTGCGGCGGCCAGGTCGACCTGGTTGGTGCCGATGCAGAAGCAGCCGACGGCGATCAGGTCGCCGGCGGCGTCGAGCACCGTCTCGGTCACCTTCGTGTTGGAGCGGATGCCCAGCAGCGAGATGCCGGGCAGCGCGTCGATGAGCTCGTCCTCGCTCATCGAGGCCGCGCGGAGCTCGACCTCGAAGCCGGCCCGTTCGAGGGACTCGACGGCCAGCGGGTGGATGTTCTCGAGCAGGAGTGCCTTCACGATCCACCAGCCTACGGAGCCCACGACGCCAACCGGCGACCGGATCAGCCGGTGGTCGGTCTAGTGCACCCACCGTCCTGCGGCGTCGCCGGCGTAACCCGTCGTGGCCCTGCGGCGTTGAGCAGTCGTGCCCCCCACCCCCCGGGACGGTGCAGGCCACGCACCTGCTTCGTCCGCCCGCGTCGCGCTGCCCCGACGGGGTGCCGCACGGCTCGCCGGCGGCCTGGCCTGCGTCGTGCTCGGCGGGCTGGTGGTCACCCTTCCTCCCGCCGCGGGCTCCACCGGCGCGGACCCGGACGGTGACGCGGGCAGCGGTCGTGGGTCGTGGGAGATCCTCGCCCTCGACGGGGGCGGCTACGAGGTCTCGTGGACCTCGCCGAGCATGCTGCCGCTCGGTTCGGACCGGCCCCGGATCGTCGGAGCCGGGGTGCCGAGCGGAGTGACGACGATCGATCCCGACGGTCGCACGGTCCGCTCGGTCGTCACGGCGGCCGAGGCGCCGAACCCGGCCGACCTCGACGTCCTGCTGTCGGGCGATCGCGTGGACGAGCGTGGGCTCGATCCCGCCGTACGCCGGCGAGCGGCGCCCGCGGACCGCGTGGCCACCACCGTGCTCCCGGCAGCCGATCCCGGCCTCCCCGGCGCCCTGGCCACGGTCACCAGCGACTACGAGCTCGAGCCGGTCAAGCTGGCCGGGCTGCCGCGACGCATCGAGATGGTGGGTCACGTCGTCGAGCCGGGTGCCGGTGCTGTGACGGGTCCTCGGCCGTTGGTGTTGTTCCTGCACGGGCGGCACGACGTCTGCTACGACGTGGGCGACCTCGACCACACCACCACGGACTGGCCGTGCCAGGCACCCTTCGCCGAGGTCCCGAATCACCTGGGCTACGACTACCTGCAACAGGTCTTGGCGTCGCAGGGATTCGCGACGGTGTCGGTGCGGGTCAATGGCATCAACGCCCAGGACTTCCGGTTGGCCGATGGTGGTGCTGGTGCGCGTGCGCAGATCGTGGAGCGTCATCTCGACCACTGGGTCGATCTCGCCGACGACCATCAGGTCGATCTCGACGAGGTCGTGCTGGTCGGGCACAGCCGTGGTGGTGAGGGGGTGGCTCGGGCATCGATCCGGATCCCGGCCTCGGCGCCGTACCGGGTCGCGGGGCAGGTGCTCCTGGCTCCCACGGACTTCGCCTCGCAGGCATCGCCGTACGTGCCGACGGTGACGGTGCTGCCGTACTGCGACGGGGATGTCTACGACTCGCAGGGTCAGCAGTTCACCGACGTCGCGCGGGACCTGGCGGATGACGACACGTCGTTGAAGAGCTCGGTGCTGGTGATGGGCGCCAACCACAACTACTTCAACACCGAGTGGACGCCCGGCTCGGCGACCGCCCACGCGACCGACGACTGGCGCGGAGACCCGCGCTCGGAGTGCGGTGCGGCCACCCCGGACCGGCTGACCCGGGCTGAGCAGCGCGCGGTCGGCACGGCGTACGTCGCAGGAGCCGTCGCGTTGTTCACCGGTGACGCATCCCCGCTCCCGCTCTTCGACGGCTCCTCGGTGAGGCTCGACTCCCTCGGTGATGCCGATGTCCGCTCCCACGCGATCGGGGGAGGGCGTGACCTCCGGCGTCCGGGTGCCGACGCGACGCTGACGGACACGAGCGGTGGGGCGACGGCCGCCGTCTGTCGGGGCAGGACGTCGCCCGACGCGGGCTCGGCCACCTGGTGCGGGCGCAAGCTGGGTGACCTGATCGCCCCGCACTGGACTCCAGGCGACCAGGGCCGCCCGACGACCGACTTCCTGACGATGAGCTGGACCGAGGCGGGGGCCGTGGCTGGTCTTCGCCTCGTCGAGGCGCTGGACCTCTCGACCGGACGGCTCGAGCTGCGCACGATCGTCGACCCCCGCACCGGCCCGGTGCGACTCGACGTGCGGCTCACCGACAGCGCGGGAGGACAGAGCGTGCTCAGCCCCGACAACGTCACCGACGGCGGCGACACGCTCGCTCCGCTGCCGGTGGGCGCTGGACTGACGAAGCTCTGGGCCCAGTCGCTGCTGGTCGACGCCGCCGCGCTGGACCCGACGGACCCCGACAACGCGGCGGACCTGAGCGACATCATCTCGGTCGAGCTGATCGGCCGCAGCGACCGGGGCCGGCTGTGGGTGGCAGACCTGGCCGCAGCCTCGTCGGCACTGGTCGCGGTGCCGGATCGTCGACTGCCCCAGGTGAGCCTCGGCGAGGCGTCGGCCGCCAGCGGTGAGCTCCGCTCGACCCGAGAGGCTCGCGTGCCCTTCGTGGTCGAGGGCAGCCTGGACCGTCCGGCCCGCTTCGTGGTGCAGCGCTCCGGCGTACCGGGATCACGAGCGCTCACCGTCGTCGACCTGGCCCCCGGACAGACCTCCGGGTCGATCCCGCTGGCCTTCGGCACCCGCCGTCTCGACGGGATGGGCCGTCAGGTCGACGTCGCGGCGTGGGGCGTGGACGGGGTGGTCACCGCGGACTACCTCGGGAGGTTGCGGGTGCTGGGCGACGACCCCGACCTCGTGCTCCGGGTCCGGCCCGTACGGCGCGTCGTCCGCGAGGGCGAGCCTGTCGAGGTGCGCGCACGGTTGGTGGGCGCCGGAGCACGCGTCACCCATGTCTACGCCGAGGTGGTGCCGGGCCGGGGCTCCCGGCTCCGCGGCGACGACCTCCGTCCCGGATGGCTGACGCGGCGCGGCTACGGGCGCGAGTCCCGGCGCCCGCTCCACCGCCTGGGCGTGGGGGTCGGCGGTCGGATCCCGGCCGGGCAGCGCGACGTCACGCTGCACCTCCCGACCGTGAGGGACTCGCGTCGAGAGGCTCCGGAGCGAGTGACCCTGCTCGTGCGCTTCAACCACCAGCGTCTGCGCGCCACGGTCACCGTCGCCGACCGCCGGTGACATCTACGTCGACGCCCGCTGACCGACGCGCAGCGCCTCGACCAGGTCTGCGGCGTCGTCCATCACCCGGTCGATGTCCTTGTAGGCCGCCGGGATCTCGTCGATGAATGCGTCGGTGTCGCGGTACTCGCTGGCGTCACCGCCTGCTCGCGGGTGTTGTCCTCGAGGATCGAAGCCCAGTTCATGAGCTTCTTGCTGATCTGCTCCATGGTCCTTTCGTCTCTGTGTCGTCGTGCTCCCGAGTGGAGCACGAGGGCCGACACTAGGGACCGGCAATCGGCTTGCGCGAGGAGTTTGTGCCGTGCCGGCCCTCGGCGGACGAGCCGAGGAGCCCATCGAGGCGAGCCATCGCGACGGCCCCGGCGACCGGGCCGATCGCCAGCATCGCCATCGCCCCGCGCCAGCCGACCCAGTCGACGACGTACGGCACGGCGTTGATCGTCACCACGGTCAGCAGGAACCCGACGGCGGTCTGCATGGTCAGGGCGGTGCCCACGTAGCGCCGGTCGGCGACCTCGGTCATCAGCGTGGAGAAGAGACCCGAGTCGGCGATGATCGAGATGCCCCAGAGGACGAGGATCGGCAGCAGCAGGTACGGCGACGCGCCGTACGCCGCCGCGGCCAGCAGGCAGCAGGACGCACTGATCGCCATCGCTCCGCCGGCGACCCGCGCCCGGCCGACCCGGTCGCCGAGCCACCCGCCACCGAGCGCGCCGACCACCCCTGCGACGCCGATGACGCCGAAGGCGACGAGCCCGGTCGTGGCGCGGGACCCGTCCCAGGTCCCGGACACGGCGAAGCTGGCGGCGAGGTAGGCGGGCAGCCAGGTCCACATCGCGTAGAGCTCCCACATGTGGCCGAAGTAGCCGAGGTTGGCCAGGCGAGGACCGCGCTCCTTCGCCAGGCGCAGCAGGTAGCGCGGGTCGAACGGCGGGGCCGGAGCGGCGAGCGGCCCGAGTCGGACCCAGCGGAGGGCGGTCACGGCAGCGACCAGGCAGAGCGTCGAGGACGTGAGCAGGACCGAGCGCCAGGGAAGGTCGCCGAGAGCTCCGGCCAGTCCGTCGAGCAGCTGGGGGAGGGCGCTGCCGAGGGTGAGCGCGCCGACCAGGACGCCGATCGCGAGCCCGCGGCCCTTCTCGAACCACGAGGCCATCAGCTTGATCCCGGTCGGGTAGACCCCGGCGAGCGCGACGCCGGTGACGAAACGTAGCGGCAGCGCCGGAGCGAGGGAGTCGACGGCGAGGGCAATGGTGGCCGTCGACAGGGCCGCGACCAGGGCCGACCCGGCCGCGAGGACGTGCGCGGGCCACCGGTCCGCGAGGCTGAGCACCGCGCTGATGACCGCGCCGGTGACGAACCCCAGCTGCACCGCGATCGTCAGCAGCGTGCCCTGCTGACTGCTGATCGCCCAGTCGTCACGCAGGCTCGGCACCACGGCTGAGGCCGAGAACCAGCTCGACATCGCCAGCACCTGCACCAGCGCGATCAGGGCGAGCTGGCGGCGCGCGGTGGTGGTGCGGCTCACGCGAACGCCACTGCCACCAGCGTGATGAGGACCAGCGCCATCGCCGTCACGACGCTCGAGGAGAGCCCTAGAGGTTGCGCCATGGCAGGACTCTACGTCGGCCGACGGCTGCCGATCTCCCGGCAATGACGCCCCGCCGCCGAGGTCACACGCTCGCGGGTCGCTTCTGGTCCGCATGCGAACGTGACGGACTCGCTCGCAAAGCACGGCTTCCCCTGGATTGGCCCCGAGCGGGGCGAGCCCGTCTGACCCTGGAAAGAAGGTTGCGTAGACGACGGTGTCGTCGGTGCGGACCGCGATGGTGGCCTGCCCGCCGTCCTCGTGGGCGCGGTTGAGCCCCGTGATCACGCGGAAGCACACCACGTTGCCGGCGAGTGAGTATCGGCGTAGCGGTGCTCCGGACCGCCACTGGTACGAATGGGGAAGGACGTGCGGTTCATGACCGCGGTCTTGAAGTAGTTGATTCCATTCTTGGAGTCGGGCGAGCCGAGTGAGGTTGACCCACGCCAAGGCGGAGATGGCCACGGGGTCGTTGCAGTTCAGCGGTTGCGCGAGGTCTGGACGCTGGTCCGGAAGTTGTAGCTGCCTTAGGAGAGGGCGAGCCATGCGCGGTACCTGCTCCTCTGAATGATGTCGTTGTACGTCAGGCCGACGAAGGAGGGGCGAAGCCGGGGCTCATCCCCGCGCGGGCGGGAAGCACGTCCTTGTCCCGGTCAACCTCCTTGGCCGCCCACGGCTCATCCCCGCGCGGGCGGGGAGCACGTCCCCACCACCGAGTACCTGCTGACCCGTGCGGGCTCATCCCCGCGCGGGCGGGGAGCACGACCAGGTGAGCTGACGACGCCCCTGTGAGGCCGGCTCATCCCCGCGCGGGCGGGGAGCACTCAGCGCGGCGGCACAGCTCGGCGTTGGCGCCGGGCTCATCCCCGCGCGGGCGGGGAGCACGAGGTCGACGTGGCCGAGGTCATCGCCTGGGACGGCTCATCCCCGCGCGGGCGGGGAGCACGACCTCTATCAGGACACCAAGACGGTGCAGCCGGGCTCATCCCCGCGCGGGCGGGGAGCACGCGTCATAGGTCGCCCACTTGAAGAGACGACGGGGCTCATCCCCGCGCGGGCGGGGAGCACGCGGGGTACGGCTACCTCGACCAGTACGGACGGGGCTCATCCCCGCGCGGGCGGGGAGCACGCCGACGGGTCCGCGGTCCGCCACCACGGCGCCGGCTCATCCCCGCGCGGGCGGGGAGCACTCCCTTGACTCCCAACCACCCCCCGCAGAGACAGGCTCACACGGGGAGCACGTCAACACAGATTGACCGGCCGACACGCGGCCGGGCTCATCCCCGCGCGGGCGGGGAGCACGTGCCGGGTCGGTATGAGATTGTCGGCGCTCAGGGCTCATCCCCGCGCGGGCGGGGAGCACTCGCCGCATCGCTGAGGGTCACCAGTGCTCGCGGGCTCATCCCCGCGCGGGCGGGGAGCACTCCCTGGCCAGCGAGGACAGACGCCCCCCCGAAGGCTCATCCCCGCGCGGGCGGGGAGCACTGGCACCGCCCCCTCGACGTCCCGGAGCCGGACGGCTCATCCCCGCGCGGGCGGGGAGCACAACGACCGCTGGTACGACGTAGAGCGCGCCTACGGCTCATCCCCGCGCGGGCGGGGAGCACGCCGTCTTGGTGGCGTAGTCGGAGCCGGTCCCGGGCTCATCCCCGCGCGGGCGGGGAGCACGGTCGCATGGCGGTTCTCCCTGGCTTGGTGTGCGGCTCATCCCCGCGCGGGCGGGGAGCACGCGAAGGCTGAGGCCAGTTGGCGGGACTCGGAGGGCTCATCCCCGCGCGGGCGGGGAGCACCGGGGGACTGGTCCGGCGTTGGTGTGTTTGACGGGCTCATCCCCGCGCGGGCGGGGAGCACCTCGTAGCCCCAGCCGAAGTGCTCGCGGCCACCGGGCTCATCCCCGCGCGGGCGGGGAGCACCTGGACGGCCTGCTGATGAGCGAGCGGCGCGGCGGCTCATCCCCGCGCGGGCGGGGAGCACCAGCTCGCCAGCGTCTACGCCGACCACCCGGACGGCTCATCCCCGCGCGGGCGGGGAGCACGGGGAGGCGAAGCCCCACACGCCGCCGGTCAGGGGCTCATCCCCGCGCGGGCGGGGAGCACTGCCGGTCGAGCCCTTGGCGGGCGCGGTCGTAGGGCTCATCCCCGCGCGGGCGGGGAGCACCTGATCGGATTCGCCTCCGCAGTCAATGCGGTGGGCTCATCCCCGCGCGGGCGGGGAGCACTCGAGCTTCTTCGGCGGGGTCAGGGTGAAGTTGGGCTCATCCCCGCGCGGGCGGGGAGCACGCTGCCGACACCTACGTAGCTGACGTGACGTCGGGCTCATCCCCGCGCGGGCGGGGAGCACGTGGGTGCGCCGTCTTCGATGGTGCGTGTGCGGGGCTCATCCCCGCGCGGGCGGGGAGCACTACCCCGTCACCGTGTAACGACGACCACGCCCCGGCTCATCCCCGCGCGGGCGGGGAGCACCGCCCTGGGCGTGCAGTGCTCGTCCGGCGCTGAGGGCTCATCCCCGCGCGGGCGGGGAGCACGTAGCGGTCAGTCGGAAGCCTGCGCCGCCCTTGGGCTCATCCCCGCGCGGGCGGGGAGCACTTCGCCGCTGCAGTCAATGGGGTGTTTTCGCTGGGCTCATCCCCGCGCGGGCGGGGAGCACCCGGCCGGTCCCCACTTGTCCATGCCTTCGGCGGGCTCATCCCCGCGCGGGCGGGGAGCACGTTGAGGTCTGTCGTTGGCGGGCTGGATGGTGGCGAGGGTTCATCCCCGCGCGGGCGGGGAGCACACGGGCACGTCTGCGCGGACGACGGGGATGTCGGGCTCATCCCCGCGCGGGCGGGGAGCACGATGCCACGGCGATCAACAGCCTGACCGCGACGGGCTCATCCCCGCGCGGGCGGGGAGCACGACCAACCAGCGTTGCTGTTGGCCCCTGAGACCGGCTCATCCCCGCGCGGGCGGGGAGCACTGCGCTACACGTGGTTCGTTGCCGCCGACTCTGGGCTCATCCCCGCGCGGGCGGGGAGCACGCACGAGGCGGCGTCGTGAGCGGGGTGGCCGACGGCTCATCCCCGCGCGGGCGGGGAGCACGCATCCGTGGTGGGCACGCTCCCCGACGTCCGGGGCTCATCCCCGCGCGGGCGGGGAGCACCGGTTATGGCTGCTTATCTTCTGGCTGCTGTCGGGCTCATCCCCGCGCGGGCGGGGAGCACCAGCCAGCCCGACGACCCCGGCCGCAAGGCGACCGGCTCATCCCCGCGCGGGCGGGGAGCACAATGCGGCAGCGGTTGGCAATGCGGTGAATGTGGGCTCATCCCCGCGCGGGCGGGGAGCACTCCAGGTCTTCGAAGACGTCGACCTGCTGGGTGGGCTCATCCCCGCGCGGGCGGGGAGCACGAGCGGGTCCACAGTCCGACGGTGTTCTCGATGGGCTCATCCCCGCGCGGGCGGGGAGCACCGCATCATGCGCAACACCAACCCGAACGTGGCCGGCTCATCCCCGCGCGGGCGGGGAGCACCCAAGGCGCAGTCAAAGCGTGGCGGTTCCGTCCGGCTCATCCCCGCGCGGGCGGGGAGCACGGTCGCCCTGGGGCTCACGGTCGCGGCAAACGGGGCTCATCCCCGCGCGGGCGGGGAGCACCCACAGTTGCCCAGCCGTGACGACCGACGCTCAGGCTCATCCCCGCGCGGGCGGGGAGCACCACTGCGACCTACGAGGCGGCATCGTGACCAAGGGCTCATCCCCGCGCGGGCGGGGAGCACCCGGAGATGACCTCCACCGTGTCGGTGTACGTGGGCTCATCCCCGCGCGGGCGGGGAGCACGCGGCACTCGTGAGTGGCCCAGCGCCACCCGTGGGCTCATCCCCGCGCGGGCGGGGAGCACGTGCGTGGCGGGCAGATACTTCCGAGCGAAGGGGGCTCATCCCCGCGCGGGCGGGGAGCACTCGCCCTGATCGCTCGACCTGAACGAGAGGTAGGGCTCATCCCCGCGCGGGCGGGGAGCACACGTTCAACGGCACCAACCGCAACTCCACCCTTGGCTCATCCCCGCGCGGGCGGGGAGCACCAACGTGGTGCCCGCCGCTCAGGCGCTCGGGGTGGGCTCATCCCCGCGCGGGCGGGGAGCACTGGTAGGAGACCTTCGCGTGGGCGTAGGCCAGGGGCTCATCCCCGCGCGGGCGGGGAGCACGCAGGACAACCTCCAGTTCCTCTCGTTGAAGCGGGCTCATCCCCGCGCGGGCGGGGAGCACTCTTCGCCGCTGCTCGCTACTCCGACCCGGCCAGGCTCATCCCCGCGCGGGCGGGGAGCACAAGGGCTTCACCGGCACACTGGGGAACCTCGCAGGCTCATCCCCGCGCGGGCGGGGAGCACTCTCTCGAGGCTGGCCGCCTCACGTCCACTGCAGGCTCATCCCCGCGCGGGCGGGGAGCACCACTCGACCCACGTGAGGCGACCGATGGAGGTGGGCTCATCCCCGCGCGGGCGGGGAGCACGCCGGGTGCGTCCTCTACGACCGGGATGCCGAGGGCTCATCCCCGCGCGGGCGGGGAGCACGGCCTCGCTCGACCGCCTCGATGGTGCGATGGAGGCTCATCCCCGCGCGGGCGGGGAGCACCTGGTCAACGCGGACGACGTTGTGACTCGACCCGGCTCATCCCCGCGCGGGCGGGGAGCACTTCCTCCGTGGCCCGGTGCAGGGCCTCACCGAGGGCTCATCCCCGCGCGGGCGGGGAGCACTCGTAGGTGACAAGCTCGATGATGTCGAGTTTGGGCTCATCCCCGCGCGGGCGGGGAGCACGAGATGGGGAACGCCTCCTACTTCAAGACGTGGGGCTCATCCCCGCGCGGGCGGGGAGCACGCGATCGCGACCGCACCCATCGCTGCCGCCCGGGGCTCATCCCCGCGCGGGCGGGGAGCACGTGCGGTCGTCGGGGGTCGTGGTGGAGCACTCGGGCTCATCCCCGCGCGGGCGGGGAGCACGGCAGCCTCACGGGTGGGATCTTCGGGTTCTACGGCTCATCCCCGCGCGGGCGGGGAGCACTCGATCGAGATGACCCGCGCCCAGCCGTCGAGGGGCTCATCCCCGCGCGGGCGGGGAGCACTCAGCGCGGCGACACAGCTCGTCGATGACGCCGGGCTCATCCCCGCGCGGGCGGGGAGCACCGAGCGAAGGGGTCGGTGAAGGTGTGGACCCCGGGCTCATCCCCGCGCGGGCGGGGAGCACAAAGCGTTCCTGCTCCCCATCCCGTTCGACGCCGGCTCATCCCCGCGCGGGCGGGGAGCACGAGTCCGTGCCAACCTCAATGGCCGCACGACGGGGCTCATCCCCGCGCGGGCGGGGAGCACTCGACCGAGATGATCCGGGGGTTGCCCTCGAGGGGCTCATCCCCGCGCGGGCGGGGAGCACGCGGCAGCCGAACCGGGGTGACACGTCAGGAAGGGCTCATCCCCGCGCGGGCGGGGAGCACCTCGAGGACGGCGTGCTGTCGCTGCTCGGCGAGGGCTCATCCCCGCGCGGGCGGGGAGCACCACCGCCCGAGCAGCCCACGACGGCGGGACGTGGGCTCATCCCCGCGCGGGCGGGGAGCACCCAGGCGTACTCTCCGCCGCTGCGTCAGTACCGGGCTCATCCCCGCGCGGGCGGGGAGCACCCGTTGGTGGTTTCGGCGGTGCAGCTCAGACAGGGCTCATCCCCGCGCGGGCGGGGAGCACGGCCAGTCTCAGGGTTGAAGATGATGTCGGGGGGGCTCATCCCCGCGCGGGCGGGGAGCACCCCCGGTAAAGGCCCCTTGCGACGAACGCGCCGGGCTCATCCCCGCGCGGGCGGGGAGCACACGCTCGACGTGAGCGAGGCACGACGACGCGGGGGCTCATCCCCGCGCGGGCGGGGAGCACGAGCAGCCTGGACCGTCGGAGACGTGCACGGGGGGCTCATCCCCGCGCGGGCGGGGAGCACTCGGCCGAGCCCGCCGACCCGGCCCTGGACGCGGGCTCATCCCCGCGCGGGCGGGGAGCACACGTCGGGTCCTCTCCTCGTGCCGCTGCACATGGGCTCATCCCCGCGCGGGCGGGGAGCACACTTGCTGACCTGGGAATATATCGGCCGAAGCGGGTGTGCGACATTACATTCGTCGGCGTCGCACTTTGCGCATGCGCCCGACGCTGCTCCATCCGGGCCGAAGGACAGAGAACGTTGAGGGTTCCGCCGGACGGCGCATCAGCCACACGCCGTCGTAATCGATCGGGACCCAGTCGTGGCGGTGGCAGCGATACTCAATGCCCTGTTCGTTGGACGACTGGAACACCATCATGGCCCTCCCGTCCTTGCACAACTCAAGGACTCGCAACCACATCAGTTCCCTGACCCTCATCGAGACAGTTCCCACGAACACACCGGGGCTGATCTCAAGCAGCCATCTGGTCAGGTGGCCTCGCAGGCCGGCCGGGCAGGCAGTCAGGACGACAACTACCACGGTAGGTCCGCGTCGTACGACGTTCCTCCTGGCACCACGTGGTCCCCACGACCATCCCACAGGTGAACGACATTCCAGTCCTGGCCTTCGTCGTCATCGTCAGGGAGCAGGAGTCGACGGATGTCACGGGTGCAGCGCACGAGCAACTTGCCGTCCTGAACAACGTCTCGGACCGCGCGGCGCGTCTCCGCTGGAATGTCTTCTGGTTGTCGCGCCACTACATCGAACGCCGTGGGTATCGCGATTTCTGCCTTGTACAGGTCGGCGATGTCGAAGACGAAGGATCTGGAGTGTCCGGTATGGACGAAACCGAGTCCCGGTGAGCATCCCAACGCGACGATGACGCCGTGGACGATGCCGTACAAACATGTTGTGGCAGCAGACAGCGCCTGGTTGATGTCGCTGCCCATGCCGAACTCAGCCGTGTCGTAGTCGCGCTTTGTCCACTGGACCCCGGTGCGTTCCGCGTGCGCGCGGTAGAGCCTCTTCACCCGCGCGCCTTCACGGCCGCGAAGTTGCTGCATCGTCGCGGTCGCGATGCCGTCCTCCTCCGGGAATCGGTAGCCGTACATCTCTCGCGCGACTCGCAGCCTGCTCGACTGATTCGTGACTGCGCTGACCTGTGCCTCAAGCAATCGGGACGATTGGGAGAGACCTCTGCCATGGGCGTAGTACCGCACCCCTCGTTCGCCGACCCACACTGCGGTGGAACCGCTTTCGGCAAGCAGAACCATCGCTGCATGACTGACGTTCGTCCCCGGGCCGAGAAGGAGCGCTCCCAGGGTGGCAGTGGGGACATGGACGGTTCCCCGATCATCGGTAGCCGTGATCGCGTTGCCGTCGCGGTGAACGATGCAGCGCTCCATGTAGACGAAGCTCAAGCGGTCTTGGGCGCGGACGAGTTCCGAGATGTCTACCGGTCGCGGGCCAGGGATCTCCTTCACAGGAGTGGCGCCAAAGTGAGCAGCCCGCAGCCGTAGCCCTTGGCTCGACCCAAGCCAGCGGTCAGCGCTGTGCTGAGTGATGCACTGTCCTGCACTTGCAGCACGCCGTCGTACGTCGCCATGCTCAACGTGACCTTGCGCCGCTGGCTGGGCGCGCCCCGACCGAAGGTCACAACGCGACGGTCTGTGATGGCGACGTGGCGTGTCGCGAATCCCCAGCGCTCGCAGCGGGTGCGAAACCACTCCTCCTGCTGCGAGGCCGTGACGTGGGCGAGCCGTTTGCCCCGGAGGCCGTCGCCCTGGCGGACGCTATGAACAGGATTGGCCGTGAGGCGAAATCGCCACGCTTGTCCCGGCTGCAGCCCAGTCAGGAAGTGATCTAACGACGCGCTACTCCATGGGTCGGGCGCCGTAGGCCAGCCGGCCTGCTCCACCACGTGCGTCAAGTCGGGTTTCCGTGGGGAGCTGATGTAGAGAGTCAACTTGTCCACTCCGCGATCGAGTCGCCAGAGAACCCGGGCTGTCTCGTGTTCGGAGCCGGGCGGGAACGCGCTCAACACGGCAGCGTGCATCCGCTGAGGCGAAGCGAGTAGATGACGCGTGCCTCGGCGCGCAGAGTTGAGGTGCATGCGGGTCAGGTACATCAGCCACCACCCAGAGCTGCCAAGAAGTCGGGCTCGGACCGCCCGCCTGGGTTAGGTACGACGACCCTCTCGGTGGGGCGCATGATGTCGCGCCACCCGTACTCCCGACGAGTGGGGTCATAGCTGATTGGCACGTCACGAACAGACTCGGCCAGCACATCTCCAGGGGGAGCATCGAGGGCCAACTCGAGATGGACGACCTGGTACTGCTGACGTCGATACCACGTGGCGGCCTGCCACTCGATGGCTCGCAGCGAGTCCTCCAAGGAGCCTGGGTGGACGCCCAGACTCAAGGGCTCCGTCGGGGCACAAGCCCGGCGACCCAGAAACAGCGGGAACTGAGGAGTCTGTAGGGCCTCGTCGAGCCCATCAAGCAACTTCTCATGGCCTTCTACGCCCGCTACAAAGACGGCGTCGGAAAGGTAGTAGCGGTAGGAGAGTGGCATGGGCTCGGGCTTGGCCCCGGGACGTCGCCGGATCGATGTCTGGAAGTCACGCTCGATCCTGCCCGGCTGATCGATGCGGACGCCGAAACGCAGAGCCGCGAGATCCTCAATAGGATCTGTCCGTCGGCGTCCCTGTGCGGCGGCCAACAGGCCGATGACGCCACTCTTAGTCGGCTCCGTCCGCGTCCTGCGTCGCGAGAAGCGGCTGGAATCACCCCAGGACTGAAGCGGGGCCGCCAGTCGGAGCAACAGGCAACTCATGCGTCGGCACAAACGGAGTCGCGGGCATGGCGCCCCATCGCGTCAACGAGCGCGTCGAGTCCCACTTGTTCGCCGGACCCGACCAGGGCCTGCGCCACCTGCGAACCGGCCGCCAGGTAGTAGGCCGCTGTCGGTGTGGTCCCGAACGTCGCGTCCACGTCGTCGGCCCGTTGGGCGAGCAGGGTCGCCGACCGGACCGAGAGCGCCTCTCCGGGCGTGCGAACCGCCGGCTCTTCAAAGGCACCCACCAGGTTGATCGGACGACGCGTTCGGATCTGTGCCATGACGGCGTCCGGGAGGGTGCCGTTGGCGAAGGTGTTCTGTTTGCCCGTCGGCATGCTCACCACGAATGAACGCACGAACGACTCGACAGCGCGAGCGACGGCCTCAGCGTCACCCACGTTCACCATGAGCTGGTCCAGATTGATCGTGGCGTAGCGATAGAGCGTGCTGGAGTTGAACTCGACAACACCGATCATGCCGGCTCCAGCGTCCTCGGAGTCCGGCTTGGCGTCGTCGACGGCGGTGAAGTAGTCATACTCGGTTTCGACGCCATGGGTGCTGATGGCATGCGCCACCTGCACTGCCGCATCGACGTTGTACGCCGTGTCGTCGGCGACCATCCGGCCGAAGAGGGCCACCTCGATCCCGTTGCCGTCCTTGATGGCCGCCCTGGCCAGGGACTTGTCAATGCCTTGCCCCCGGCTCTCCAGCGCAAGGGCGGCGAGTCGGTCAAGTTGCTGGTTGCTGAGGAAGAGGAGGTACTGGCTCATCTCGGCTTCATCGGGCGCAACCCCGTCAGCGTCAGTCATGGCCTTCTTTCGCTTTGGGCTCTCCACCTTGATCCCCGCGGCCCCGAACACGGCGACAGCGAGACCGCGCGCCTCCTCGGCGTCGACCCCGGACGATTCGAGTCGCCGAACGACGTCGGCAACCACACGACGGGTGCGCACGCCGCGGTCGCCATCGGCCATGAAGGCAGCGAAGTCTTTGCGGATAGCGCGTTTCCAAGCCTGAGAACTGACGCGTGCGCGTCGCACACCTCCGAAGGTTGCAGTCTTCGGGCTGCCGGTGTCGTCGCGGTTGATGTTGCTCGACGGCACCGTCTGAAGGACGTGCAGGTCGATAAAGGTGGTCATGCTAGGTCTCCTGTCGTGACGTCCCCCGCTGGGACGTTTGCTGAAAGTGGTCGATGGAAGTCGCGGGTCCAGAGCATGTGCACTCTGTGGGCGCCGCCGAGTTGCTGGAGTTGGTAGAGATCGCGGGCGAGGAGGCCGTAGTCGAGAGCGATCCGTTCTCCTCGTAGTTGGGTGACAAGGCCGCGCAGGTGCTGAGCAGCCGCTTCTAGGTCGTTGGATCGCGTCAGGGCCCGAAATCGGCGCTCGACGCCAGGGCCGCGCGCTGCCCCGGCCAGCCGGCCCACCCCTCGACCCAGGGAGTTCCTCCATCCCCGCACGTGCATGCTCGCGTCGCGCCTGGCTTGCTGGTGCAGGGCGAACAGCTGCAGCGCATGCGCGGCCGCCAGTTCGGTCCGCGCGGGCTCGTCGCCTCGACCCATCAGAGACTCGGGCATGTCGACGAACACGTCCCAGACTTCCGCCAAGGGCTGTCTGGTCCCGAGCCCGCGTCTGAGTCGAGCCAGGGACGCCACGGCTGCGGATTGGTCGACCAAGTAGAGAGCGGCAAGGTGGCCGGCGCGGGAGGCGACGTAATCCTCGAGCTGGTCCGATCTGCTTCGCGGACCCTCTCCGGCAGAGTTGGTCATCATGGCTTCCCCTCATGTGGAGCTGGGTTGGGCTGGTCATCGGGCTGCGGGAATGCCTCCCGGAGCCTGCGTCGGAAACCCACGTCGGCAAGGGCTGCGTCGAGATAGACGACGCGATCGTTGAAGCGGGTGACTTCACGCCCGATCCACGCACTAGGCCCGGCACCCTCCACCAAAGAGCGCGAGATCTCGAGCGTGGTCTTGATGACGATGTGTTGCCAGGCAAGGCGCTTGCTATCGGTGTCATCGCCGGGGACCAGCTCCGCGAGCCAGCGCCGGTAGGGACCATCGAGGGCGTCGTAGGTCTCTTCACGACCGTGGCTGCGCCGTGTGTCGACTCCCTCGCCGGAGACTCCTGCCGCTTCACCGAGCTCGGCGGCTAGCCCAGCCAGCAGTCGAGCCGCCGTATCGGCATCGTGCACGGCATCGACGGCGAGTACCCGGAGGCGTCGATCGCCCAGCACAGCGGCGCGCAAGGACAACGCGTCATCTCCAATGTCATCGATGACGGAGTTCTGTGCGCCATAGTGGACGGCGATCGCGCGGACCCGAAGCGGTTGTCCGCTGGGGATGATCTCGTCATCTCGAAGCTTCGCGAGCCAATCCAGCCAGCCACCGTCGGGCGGCCTGTGGGCGGCAGTACTGGGGGGTGCAGCAGCAGCCAGAATGCCACCGAGCCCTCGCCACACCTGGCGGTCAGGTCGGTGCTCAAGGGGCATGAACACCGGATTCCCGTCACCATGGGTCTTGGTCTGCGGCTCGCTAAAGCGCCAGTTGGTCATGGCTTCGGCGTTCATCCTGTTGCGGGGATGCAGTGCGTCACCGTTCGCGATGAGCACGCCCGTCGCTTGCTCGCCGTCGTGGTCGAGACGGATCCGACGGCTCTGCCACGTCAGCAGATCCAACGGGCCGGTGGGCTCCCGGGGGACGGAGGCTGCGGTCGGCGGCGGCCGTTCCCAGACGGGTAGGTCGTCAGCAGTCCTCTTGGTCGATAGCCGCAGGTTGAGCATCAGCGTTTCGAAGAACGTCGAGCCCTCGACCTGTACGCCGCCCAAATTGCCGCACCACCCGACACCGATGGGGTAGCCCTTGCCGCCCTTAACCCGCTCGTCGCCAACGGCTCCGGACTTGATGCCCGACGGATCGAATGCTTGACAGTGCACGATCCAGCGGGCCGCTTCGGCAAACGGCATCGCTTCAAGCGCAGGACCTGCCCGCGTGGTGAAGTAGGCATGCCCGGCCGGCACGTCGGGGATCAGCTTGGACAGTTCGGACATAGCGCCCTTGGCGGTGGAGAGCCCGGCGACTTGGTAGAAGGGAGTCGTGCAATGCAGCAGGTCGAAGCGCTCCGCGTACGGCTGGAGGTAAGCCTCCACAGCCGCGGTATCGACTCGGCCGAGGTTGAAAAGGTCGCCCCAGTCTTCAACTCCATGGGCGCTCGCGTGGGAACGGCGAAGGATGGCGATCATCAAGCGCAGCACGGCGAAGTCCTGCGTCGGCAGTTCACCTGCTAACGACGAACAGGACTCGGCCTGCGCGAAGGCATCGATGAGTGACAACTCGTCGGACTCCCCGCTCAACCGGCGCACGCGAATCCACGGAGACCGCAGCAGATCGAAAGAGGGTCGTGCGTTCATGTTGCTGACTCCAGACGCTCGTCCACGAGACCCTCGCTGCGGAGGTAGGTGAGGCGGACGTCCCCCACTGTCGTTTGCCATTGCTCGTCGAGATGGAGAACCAGTTGGCCCGCTAGCCATGGTGACTGCTGCCAGCCTTCGTGTCCCTGGATCTCCAGGGCAGCGATGGTGCGATCGAAGTCCCTTGGTGATCGGGTCAGTGAGCCGGGCAGCCGGAGCGTGCATCCAGCCAGGGCGCGCGCGAGGTCTTCGTGCGGGCTCCAGGCGGTCTCGACGTGGTGGCCAGCCCACGGACTGCCGTCATCGACGTAGCGGACCTCGGCGCCCACGCGTTGAACGATGACCACCTCGATTGAATCGTCGCCGTCACGAACTCGCGCCGAGCCCTGTGACTTGGCGTCCTCCGCTTCGGTCGACGAGTTCGCCAGCCACCCGATCAGCGAGCCGTCCGAGTCGTCGATCGCTCGGATGCGGAAGTCGTCGGCGCGAGCTCGGGCGCTCTCCAAGGAACGGGCCAGCCGCTCGTCCGCAGCCTTCGCGCGACTCGCCCACGCCTCCGGGACCGCGGGCAGCGACTGATACCCGGCTTCGACCAAAGCGCGGATGTCCGACGGGAGGGCCAGGTCGCCGTGGTCCTGCAACACCCCAGCGCTCCTCAGCAGCCGGCTCTCGCCGTAGACCGCGCGACCCCCTCGGTCGAAGGCGGGGCCGTCGTCGGCCCACTCGAGGATCCCGGTGACGAACACTTGTGCGGTGCGCAACCGGGCGGGTCGCTGACGAGGATGACGATGCAGCCGTCCGACTCGTTGTAACACGAGGTCGACGGGAGCGAGGTCGGTCACGAGCAGGTCGAAGTCGACATCGAGCGACTGCTCGAGAACCTGAGTGCCTACGACGATTCGTGGGCCAGGCGGGCGGTCGCCGTCTGGGCCGAACTGAGAGCGCAGGGCCTGCTCGTCGCTGGCTCGGTGAGTGGCCAGGAACCGCGAGTGATGCAGCGTGACGGCGTCGCCGAGGTGCGCACGCAAGAAGCGGGCGGTCTCCTGGGCACGATGGACGGTATTGCGGATCACCGCCGCGCAGCCGCCATCGACCAGGCTCTCCACGAGTAGCTCGAGCAGCGCCTCATCGTCGTCCGCCAACCACTTCAGCTCGACGTGATTGTCGACATCGCCGGCCGTGGGCGAGGTCACGACGAGTCCAGTCTCTGTCGCTGTCGAGATCGAGGGATAGGAAGTGTCGACAGGGAGTGGCTCAGAATCGAGGCCTAGGCCAGACCGGTAGGCATCGACGAGTTCTTGGCGTTGCGCCGATGGCAGGGTGGCTGAGAGCAGGATGACTGGGGCGCCGTACGCAGCGAGCCACTCCAGGGCCCGGCACAGATACATCCGCATGAAGTCATCGGCAGCGTGGACCTCATCGACGATCACCACCTTCCCGGCAAGGCCGAGATGCCGGAGCGCGGCATGCTTGGACTGCAGAGCTGCGAACAGGAGCTGGTCGACGGTCCCGACCACCATGTTGGCGAGGATCCCCTTCTTACGACCCGTCAGCCAGCTCTGAACCTCTGCCTGTACGTGCGGTCTCCCGTCGTCGAAGACCCGGGCCAACCGACCGCCGAAGAGGCCGCGGTAGTCGTCGTTGAGCCCTGACTTTCCGTGAGCCAGGAACGTGGACGCGAAGCCGTCGCCGTCGAGGTTGCCGATCCAGCTGAGGACCCGCGAGAACATGCCGTCGCTGGTGGCCATGGTGGGCAATCCGAAGAAGAGTCCCTCGGCGCCGGACTTCCTTGCGAGCACTTCGGCAGCGAGCAGCGCAGCCTCGGTCTTGCCACTGCCCATGCCGGACTCGATGATCATCAACGAGGGGCCCGAGACGTTGTACGCCGTCTCGACCGCGAGCGCTTGCACAGGACGAGGCACTCCGAGGCCCGGAAAGCGTCGCGCTAGGTGATCTCTGGGGTCCTGCGGCACGGACTGCGGACGCCAGCCCGGGGACAGTCGGAGTTGCTCCCAGGCCTGGGTCACGCGATCGCGGTCCGGCGCGCCGAAGGGGAACAGCTCGATGTTGCTGGCCATCCAGTCGGCCACGATCACTGCTCCTGTGAGCAGCGCCTGACTAGTCAGCGGGATCGGGTGCTGCGCCCATGTCGGTAGATAGTGGTCGGCGCCGGAGCGGGAGGCCATTGCGTCGAGAATCTCCCGCTGCACGGACCCCCATGCGTCATCGCCGAGCAGGTCGTCGTGGTCGGTCATCCAATTGAGCTGGTTTGCCGTGGGAGGTACCCCGTGATGCCCCCCGACCACGACCGAATACGTCCGTGCTGTCCGCGGCTTCGCGCCGTACTGCTCCCGCATCCACCGGTTGAGGATGAGGTGGCCGGTGAGCCCGTGTGGGGCATGTCTGAACTCGGTTGTCACCCGCGGCGGCGTCAACCGATGGCTACGCATCACGTCTGCGAGGTGCGGAACCTTGGAGGCGAAGGGGGGAGTCGCCTTGCCGATGTCGTGAACACCAGCCAGCCAGACAAGCAGCGCCCGACCGTCCTGCGCCCCCACCGGCAAGTTCGACTCGATCGCCTCGCGCACCTGCGCCGGCAACCACTCCCACACCAACGCCGCCACATCAGCCGCGTCCCGAAGGTGCTGCACGAGCGACATCGACGCTGTCGCGTCGTAGTCAGACGTCTTCGCCCAGACGCTGTGAGCCGCGGGGCTGAGCCTATGAGTGGATGGCGGAGTAACCATGCGGCGAACCTAGATCCCCGCACCGACAGACTGCCCCGACCTGTCTAGTCCGGCTGGCCGATTGCTCTCCCCGCGGGACAGGGCTACAGTTGTCACCGCAAAGGACAATAGTCCCGCGAAGTTGGCCCGGCAGTTCTCCGGACGGTGAACCCGCCGGGTCCGCGTCATTTCACGGCTGGCTGCGACACCACAAGGGGCAGGTAGCGCTCGTGCCAGGGGCCTCCCCGCTGATGGCACCAAGCGACGGCATCGCTGATCCACAGGCATGGGTCGTCCTTGGCTTCCAGGTGAACATAGGACATAGGTGCTTCGGCGGACCGGACAAGATCCGCAATGATGCGCCGGTCGCTGGTGACGGCAGTGGAGTCCCGTTCGATGGTGAGCCGCGATGCGTGACGCGCGATCGCTTCCACTGTTGCCTCCGTCAGAGTGACCCTGCGGTCCACGACGTCGCTTGCACTGTGTGCCACGTAGATGCGCGCCGTCACCGGGAGTTCAGCGATGCGACTCATCAGCATCTTGCGACGTGGCGCGCTTTCGTGAGTGAAGTGCAGCCGTCGTTCGCCCGGTAACAGCAAGGCCGTGAGGGCTTTGCGGACGACCTTCAGGTCTTGAGCGGCGACGTACGTCGCAACGAGGATGAAGGCTCGCGCCTTGCTTTCATCCACGAATACGTGCGCGCCTCGTTGATCCGTCGAGAGCTCATGGGCTGCGCGCATCTCACAGAGACTATCAGGCGCTCGCCCACTCTGGGCTACACTTCACGGAGTGTGACTCCTGGCGCTCGCTGGGATGAGCCCTGTAGCCCAGACTGCGGCTGTCGAGGCTATTCGTGTTCCCTGCCCTCGCGGGGATAGATGCACTCCGAGACCGGCCATTCCACGCCTCAGACCTGCAAGTCCTCGGCGTCGATGATCCGGTAGGCGTAGCCCTGCTCGGCGAGGAAGCGCTGGCGGTTCTGGGCGAAGTCGGCGTCGACGGTGTCGCGCGAGACGACGGTGTAGAAGTGCGCGGACTTGCCGTCGGCCTTCGGGCGCAGCAGCCGGCCGAGGCGCTGGGCCTCCTCCTGACGGGAGCCGAACGAGCCGGAGACCTGGATCGCGACCTCGGCCGAGGGGAGGTCGATGGAGAAGTTGGCGACCTTGGAGACCACCAGCATCCCGATCTCGCCGGTGCGGAAGGCCTCGAAGAGTCGCTGGCGCTCCTTGACCGGGGTCTCACCCTTGATCACCGGGGCGTCCAGCTTGTCGGCCAGCTCGTCGAGCTGGTCGATGTACTGCCCGATCACCAGCGTGGGTTGGCCCGCGTGCTGGGCGACGAGGTCACGCACGACCTGCACCTTCTGGTGCGTGCAGGACGCGAGCCGGTAGCGCTCCTCCGGCTCGGAGGTCGCGTAGACGATGCGCTCGTCGGTCGGCAGGCTCACGCGGACCTCGACGCAGTCGGCGGGCGCGATCCAGCCCTGGCTCTCGATGTCCTTCCAGGGGGCGTCGTACCGCTTGGGCCCGATCAGCGAGAAGACGTCGCCCTCGCGGCCGTCCTCGCGCACGAGTGTGGCGGTCAGGCCGATCCGGCGGCGGGCCTGGAGGTTGGCGGTCATCCGGAAGATCGGCGCCGGCAGCAGGTGGACCTCGTCGTAGACGACGAGACCCCAGTCGCGTGCGTCGAGCAGCTCGAGGTGGCTGTAGACGCCCTTGCGACGTGTCGTCATGACCTGGTACGTCGCGATCGTGACGGGCCGGATCTCCTTGACGGTGCCGGAGTACTCGCCGATCTCGTCCTCGGTCAGCGTGGTGCGCTTGATCAGCTCGTCCTTCCACTGCCGCGCGCTCACGGTGTTGGTGACCAGGATCAGCGTGGTCGCTCGGGCCTGCGCCATCGCGGCGGCGCCGACCATCGTCTTCCCCGCACCGCACGGGAGCACCACGACCCCGGAGCCGCCGTGCCAGAACGAGTCGGCCGCGTCGCGCTGGTAGTCGCGCAGCGACCAGTCGGACTCGTCGAGGTCGATCGGGTGGGCCTCACCGTCGACGTACCCGGCGAAGTCCTCCGCCGGCCAGCCGAGCTTGAGCAGCGCCTGCTTGAGGTTGCCGCGCTCGGAGGCGTGCACCGCGACGGTGTCGTCATCGAGGCGGGCGCCGATCATGCCCTGGACCTTCTTGGCGCGCAGCACCTCCTCGAGCACCGGGCGGTCGGTGCTCGCCATGACCAGGCCGTGCACGGGGTGCTTCTCGAGGCGCAGCCGGCCGTAGCGGGCCATGGTCTCGGCGACGTCGACCAGCAGCGAGTGGGGGACGGCGTAGCGGCTGTAGGTCAGCAGAGTGTCGACGACCATCTCGGCGTCGTGGCCGGCGGCGCGCGCGTTCCACAGGCCGAGCGGCGTCAGTCGGTAGGTGTGGACGTGCTCCGGCGAGCGCTCGAGCTCGGCGAAGGGCGCGATCGCCTTGCGGCAGTCCTGCGCGCGCTCGTGGTCGATCTCGAGCAGGAGGGTCTTGTCGGACTGGACGATGAGGGGGCCGTCGTTCACCTGACGAGTCTACGGACGCCGGGCTACTCGGCCCCGAGGGGCCGCACGGTCGTGATCCGGTGCACGGCGAAGGCGCGCACGTCGTCGGCGCGGTGGTCGTGGGCGGTCAGGGAGCCACCTTCGATGGAGATCGGGTCGATCACGCGCTCGGAGGAGACGCCCTGGTTGTCGACGTAGCCGATCAGCACGGTCGACTCGGCCTCGATCGCCTCCCGCAGGGCAGCCAGGGCGCCCGAGGGGGTCAACGGTGTGGCGGTGGCGGCGGGCCGTGCGGAGGAGGCCCGGTCGCCGGCCCGGATCGCGGTCACCACGGAGGCGATCCGCGCCGACTCGCGCGTCGAGCGCACCGACGGTCGGCGCTCGCGGGGCGGCCGGGCGCGCAGGACGTCGGGACGCGAGACCTGCACCGAGCCGTCGGTCGACTCGAGCACGGGGGCGGCGCCGAGGTCGCGCAGGCGGGGCAGCAGCACGTCGATGGGTGTGGTGCTGATGATGACCGTAGGAGCGATCCGGCGCAGGCCCAGTGCGGAGGCCTTCGGGTGGTGGAGCAGCTCGGTGAGCGCGGACTCGTCGTCGGCGCGAAGGAAGGCCTCGGCGTGGCCGACCCGGATCGCCCCGAACGTGCGCACGGTGTCGTCCACCAGGTAGGTCAGCGGCTGGGGGACCGGGGTGCGGGAGACCTGCTCGAGGAACCCGTGCACCTCCGCAGCCGTCCAGCCGACGTCGAGGGCGCGGCGTACGGAAGCGGGTGTGAACCGGTACGTCGTGGCGCCGCCGCGCGACTCGACGTCGGCGACGAGCTGCAGCGAGCGCGCGAGCGACGACTCGAGCGGGCCGGGCGCCACGGCGGTCAGGTCGGCCTGGATGAGCACGTGGTCGACCGGCTCGGGCATCAGCTCGGCGAGCCCGGTCGGATTGTCGTCGCCGAGCAGGGCTCGCGTGTACGACGCCACGGCGCCGAGCCCGGTGACCCCGAGCGCCGCGGCCTCGGTGAGGGTCCACTGGACGTAGTCGCCGCGGGAGCGTGGTCGGCGCGGACGATCCCAGGAGACCCGGTCCAGCAGCGACGGCAGGCCGGTGCCGGCGGCCAGGGCCGCGCCCGGGGGGAGCTCGGCGAGGGCGAGCAGGGTGGCGCGGCGCGCCTCGGCCACCGCGTGCGAGGCGAGCTCGGGAGCCAAGGCGTTCCACGTCTTGCCGGCCGGGTCTCGGGTGCCGACGAGCGCCGGCAGGCGGGCGCTGTCGAGCCATGCCCGCACCAGGACGGCCCAGCGCTCCGCCGGTGGCTGGGCGACCCACGCGTCGAAGGCGTCGGAAGGCACCCACACGGCGTTGCCGTCGGCGTTGGCGACCGTCCCGAGCAGCCCGGCGGTGTGGGCGGTCTCGACCACGAGCGCCGTCGTGGTCTCGTCGAGGTGGAGCAAGGCTGCGGCGAGCTTGAGGTCGCGCACTCCCAACCCGCCGCTGCGCAGCATCGTGGGCGGCTGGGTGCCCCAGTGGTCGAGGAGCAGCTCGACGCGCCGTACGGCCTCGAACGCTGCGCCGGCCCCGGCCCGGTCGACGAGCTCGGGGGAGCGTTCGGCGACGGCGATGGTGGGGAGGTCGTCGATCGGCTCCACCGTGGTGCGTCCGCCGCGCACGGCCAGGCCGACCTCGCCGGGCGCGTGGACGACGGTGCCCCCCACGCGCGGCACGAGGAGTCGGCGCGAGATCAGCTCCTCGGCCGGGGTCGCCGCGTCGGCGGGCAGCACCGTCAGCCGAGCCGACCCGGTCGTGCCCTCCCCGCCGTGGTCGACCACGTGCTCGAGCAGGGCGCGGGCTCCGGGCGTGACCTCCGCCAGGGCGGCCTCGATCAGGGCGGGGTCGGACGCGTCGGACGAGCGGGCTCGCAGACCGCTGCTGCCCGGTCCGGTGCCGAGGGCGTCGGCCACCCCGGTGACCGCCCGCCACCCACCCACCGACGACCAGACCAGGCCCCGGTCGATGAGCAGGTCCAGGGCGGTCTCGACGGCGTCGGGCGCAGCGTGCACGATGCGCACTACGTCCTCACGGGGGGTTTGACCTGCCACGACGAGGGCATCAAGGACCGAGAGCTCGAGGCGCGTCAGCGCGTCGAGGGCTCGGGACAGCGAGGCGCGCACGGCGGCTCGTGACGCCAGTTGGCCGAAGTCGTGAGGGGCGGGAGTGACCAGATCGGGACGCGCGGCGAGCAGCCGGCCCAGGCGATCGTCGGACCAGCCGCGCAGCTGGTCGGCCAGGGAGCGATGTCCCGGCCCCTTGTCGCCCTTGTCGCCGGCACTGCCAGTGCCGTCAGGGCCCGCGGATCTCGTGGTTGCCATCCCTTCCAAACTATCGGTCTGCTCCAGCCTCCCGAGGATGCGACCATGACCGACGTCGAGCTGCACCACGGCGCCGCCAGCGACGTGGGACTGGTGCGGGAGATCAACGAGGACGCCTTCCTCGTCGCCCCACCGGTGTTCGTGGTCGCCGACGGCATGGGCGGGCACGACCGCGGCGACGTCGCGAGTCGGATCGTGGTCGAGGAGTTCAGCGCCCTCGCCGAGTCCGGCTACGACGCGCTCCGGGGTCCCGAGGCGATCGCCGCCACGCTGCGCTCGAGCCAGGCCCGGATCGCCGAGTACGACGCCGGGCAGCGCGCCGCCGGTGCGCAGGACTTCGCCGCCGGCACCACCGCCGTCGTGGCTCTGGTCGTCGAGCAGACCCACGGGGACGTCGGAGGACCGACGGAGCCGATGTGGCTGCTGGCCAACCTCGGTGACTCGCGCATCTACCGCTACAACGACACCGTGCTGGAGCAGGTGAGCGTCGACCACAGCGTCGTCCAGGAGCTCGTCGACGCCGGAACCATCTCCCTCGCCGACGCCGCGATCCATCCCGAGCGCCACATCATCACCCGCGCCCTGGGTGGGTCCGGCAGCACCGACGCCGACTTCTTCGTCCTGCCACTGGCCGGCGCCGAGCGACTGCTGCTCTGCTCGGACGGAGTGAGCGGGATGATCGACGACGACCAGATCGCCGACATCCTGGGTCGCACCTCGGACCCGCGCGACGCCGCCGACCGGGTGGTCGCCGCCGCCGTCGCGGCCGGTGGGCGCGACAACGCGACAGCCGTCGTCGTCGATGTGGTGGGATTGGTCCCGGATCGACCGTACGACTCCGATGCCCAGCGCATGAGTCTCGAGCAGAAGTTGGGAGCGCTGCCGTGATGCCGACCTCGTCCTACCGCACCGGCGCCTGGTTCGCCGTCTTCGGGAGCGCCACGACCCTGTTGCTGCCCGGCTCCGAGAAGGCGCGCGTCGCCGATCTCTGGTCCCGCATCGACGACGGCGCCGGCTTCGACGAGGTGCTCGACGTCCTCCTCCAGTCCGGCCTCGGCGCCCTTCCCGGGTTCGTCCTGATCAGTGGCGGCGACGGCCCGACCAAGGTGCTGGCCCGGGGGGCGGTCCAGGTGACCGGCTCCGCCGACGGCGAGCGGGTGAGCATCGACGGCCGGGACGCCTTGACCTGGGTCGAGCGCACCCTGGACGACGTCGAGTCCCTCGCCCTGGTCGTGGTCGACGACGGGTCGACCGAGGACGGCGACGACGTGGACCTCCCGATCGTCGGCGGCCTGGTGCGGGTCTCGCGGGTCGACCAGCCCGCCGTGGTAGCGGACGCGGAGGCGTCGCCGCTCGACGACGAGTCCGACACCGCCAACATGGGCACCCGTGAGGAGGCCGGACCCCTCGACGAGCCGATCGACCCCCCCGGGGTGGTCGAGACGGCGGGCTCCTGGGCCCCACGGGCGCCCGCGCCGCCGACGGCTCCACCCGCCGTACCGTCAACGCCGCCGCCAGCCGCTCCACCGGCCGCTCCACCGGGGCCCCCTCCGGCCGGACTCCCCCCGCTCCCGACCGGGGCCCAGCCCGTCCCGCCGACCGACGCGTTGTCGGGGGAGACCGAGGTGCCCGCGCCGACCGGGCCGCCCACGCCGCCGCCCGCTCCACCGGCGGACGACGACCCCTCGGACCACGACGGCCTCACCAGGACCGGCGCCTCGTCCGAGGCCGAGTTCGCGCGCGAGCTGCCGGGGATCCCGGGGCAGCCCGCTGCGCCCCGCGTGGTGGCGCCGGTGGCCCAGCTGGTGATCTCCCACGGCGAGACGATCCCGGTCGACCGCGTGATCCTGATCGGGCGCGCCCCCGAGGCGCGACGCTTCACCAGCACCGAGCAGCCGCGCCTGGTCAAGGTGCCCAGCCCGCTGCACGAGATCTCCTCCACGCACCTGGAGGTCCGTCCCGGCTCGGGTGCCGACCACGGCAGCGCCGTGGTGACCGACATGGGGTCGACCAACGGCACCGTGCTCGAGCAGCCGGGGCTGGGTCCGGAGGACCTCAAGCCGGGCATCGCCGTGCAGCTGATCCCCGGCGCGACGATCAACCTCGGCGACGGGGTCACGATCCAGGTCTCGCGGCCTTGAGCGCGACGAGGCAGGTCGCCGCGCCGGTGACCTACCCGGCCGCCGAGCTGGACCGGCGGTTCTACGCCTTCGTCCTCGACCGGCTCCTGGCGTGGGGGCTCTTCGCGGGAGCGGGCTACCTCGCGTGGCGCTTCCTCTTCGAGGAGGACCAGGCTGCCGCCGGCGCTGCTGCCGTCGTCGGCACCGTCCTGCTCGTCTCACTCGTGTACGGCGTGCTGCTGGGGATCGCCGGGCTGTCGCCCGGCAAGGCGGTGGTCGGTCTGCGGGTCGTCGGCTACGACGACGGCCGCCCGATCGGGGTGCCCCAGGCGTTGCTGCGCACCGCTGTCCTCGGCATCTTCACGCTCCCCACCGCCGGCCTCGGGCTGGCGACGCTGGCGTGGACCGCGGTGATGGATCCCGAGGGCCGGCGTCGTGGTGGGCACGACCGGATGAGCAACGCCGTGGTCGTCGACGTCCGCCCTGTCCCCGAGGTCGACCTCGACAGCGACCGGCGGCCGCGCCAGATCGTGAACCTCACCGCGATGCGACTGATGCCGACGCCGTCGGCCGAGCCGGTGTCGGCGCCGGCTCCTGCGCCGCCGCCTGGTCCGCGCACCTCGCCGACCGCCCAGTCCCATGCACCGGCCGCCCCGGCGCGTCCACGTGCGGAGCCGGCCCGTACGGCACCCCCGCAGCCGGCTGGGCCCCCACCGAGTGGCCCCCCGCCGTCCTCGCGTCCGGGCACTGCGCCCGTGGCCGCCCCCGCGCCGGTCCGCCCGGCGACGCCGGCAACGGCTCGTCCCTCCGGGCCCGTGGACGGCGCCCCGACCTCACGGCGCGCCGCGCCGGGGCGTCCGACCACTCAACCGGAGGCGTCCCCGTCCCCGGGTCGCTGGCGGGTCGCGTTCGACACCGGCGAGGAGTTCGTGGTCGAAGGTCTGGCGCTCGTGGGACGTCGCCCCGAGCCCCGCGGGGACGAGCCGGTCAAGCACGTCGTACCGCTGCGTTCCTCCGACATGTCGGTGTCCAAGACGCACGCGCAGTTCCAGGTCGTGCCCGACGGGGCCCTCGTGGTGATGGATCGCGGATCGACCAACGGGTCGGTGCTCGTGCGTCAGGGCGTGTCGCGCTCGCTCACGGCGGGTCGACCCGCGACCCTGGTCGACGGCGACACCGTCCGCTTCGGTGATCGCACGATGACGGTGAGTCGCGAGTCCGAGGAGCAGAGTTGAGCGAGACCTTCGAGCATGCCGGGACGGTGACCTCGACGGCGCCTGCCACCGCGGTCTGGGCCCTGTGGAGCGACACCACGACGTGGCCCGACTGGGACCCGTCGGTCGAGGCGGTCCGCCTCGACGGCGACTTCGTGGTCGGTACGACGGGCACGATGACGCTGGCCGGTCCCTTCGAGGTGCCGATCAGCCTTGAGGTCGTCGAGCCGGGAGCGCGCTACCTCGACCAGCTGACGATGGGTGAGCTGGTCATCCGGATCGACCACGTCGTCGTCGACCTCGCTGCGGGCGGGTGCGAGGTGACCGTGTCCACCACGATCACCGGTCCCGGTGCCGACGGGATCGGCCCGATGGTCACCGCAGAAGCGCCTCAGGCGATGGCGCGGCTGGTCGAGAGGGCCGAGGGCCGCTGAGCGAGCTCAGCCGGCGTCCGGGACCGACTCGAAGACGTCCGGGCGTCCGATGAACCGGGCATGGCTCGGCGGCCAGACCAGGGTGAAGACCTTGCCGACCACGAGCTCGATCGGGACGAAAGCCCGGTCCGGGTCGCACTTCTGCTGGCCGGGCCCGCACAGTCGGTCGGAGGAGTCGGCCGAGGCCGCCCGGTTGTCGCCCATCACGAAGAGCCGGTCCTCCGGGACGGTCACCGACCAGTCGGAGTCGCACCCGTTGGGCATCGGTCCGTCGCACTTGTTCTGGGGACGGATGAACTCGTCCTCCTCGATCGCCACGCCGTTGATCTCGAGCTTGCCCTCGGCGTCGCAGCACGCGATCGTGTCGCCGGGTGTGCCGATGACGCGCTTCACCAGGTGGCCGCCGGTCGGGTAGAGCCCGATCTTCGCGAGGCCCTTCGCGAGCACCGTCTGGGGTCCGGGCTCGGGTCCGGTGAGCCATCCGCCCGGGTCCTCGAAGACGACGACCTCGCCGCGCGAGGGCTCGCGGCCGAACCAGTAGGACACCTTCTGGACCAGGATCCGGTCGTTCTCGACCAGGCCGGGCTCCATGGAGGCCGAGGGGATGTAGAAGGCCTGCACCAGGAACGTCTTGATGACCAGCGCCATCCCGAGCGCCACGACGAGCAGGATCCCGGTCTCCAGCCACAGGGGCGTGCGGCGCTTGGGCGCGTCGGCGGGCTGGTCCGCACTGTCCTGCGACCGGCGCCCGAAGCCGGCGAAGAAGCCGCGACCCGTGGGGCGATCGCTGCTGCCGGCGTCGGGGGCGTCGTTCCGTGAACCGTCCACGGAAGGACCAGAGCTGTCGTCGTCAGGCACGCAGGCGAATGTACGCGACCCTCCCGAGGACCTCGTGGGGACCGGCTAGGTTCACTGGGGTGAGCGAGCTGCTGCGCGGGATCCCCGGTCTCTACTGGGTGGCCTTCGCCTTCCTGGCGCTGGCCCTGTGGACCGATGACGTGTTCGGCGTCTACATCGGGGCGATCTGCATGGTGGTCGGCACCCTGCAGCTGGCCCGGGCCGGCCGGGACGCTGGACCCGGGCAGGAGGACGAGCCCGAGGATCTCCAGGACTCGTTCTAGAGCGTCCCGCTGAGCAGGCGTAGTTTCGGGGCATGGAGTCCTACGCTCGTGGCGAGACCGACCAGCCCCTGCTGGCAGAGACGATCGGGACGAACCTCGCCCGCACCGTCGCTGCCCACCCCGATCGTGAGGCGCTCGTCGAGGTGGCCTCCGGACGGCGCTGGTCCTGGGCGGAGCTCGACCGCGACGTCGACGCCGTGGCGCGCGGCCTGCTCGCGCTGGGCCTCGAGGTAGGGGACCGGGTCGGGATGTGGGCTCCGAACTGTGCCGAGTGGACCATCGTGCAGCTCGCCACCGCTCGTGTCGGGATCGTCCTGGTCAACGTCAACCCCGCCTACCGCACCCACGAGCTCGCCTACGCGGTCAACCAGAGCGGGATGCGTGTCATCCTCGCGGCGAGCGCGTTCAAGACCAGCGACTACCGGGCGATGGTCGACGAGGTCCGCGACGACTGCCCCGCGCTGGAGCGGGCGCTGTACGTCGACACCCGCGACTGGGCAGAGCTGGTCGAGGGCGGAGCCGTGGTCTCGGAGGACGCCGTGGCCGATCGGGCGGCCGGGCTGTCGCCGTACGACCCGATCAACATCCAGTACACCTCCGGGACGACCGGCTACCCCAAGGGCGCCACGCTGAGCCACGTCAACATCCTGAACAACGGCTACTTCACGACCGAGACCATCGAGCTGACCGCCGAGGACCGGATGTGCATCCCGGTGCCGTTCTACCACTGCTTCGGGATGGTGATGGGCAACCTGGGCTGCACCACCCACGGGGCCACGATGGTGATCCCGGCGCCCGGCTTCGATCCCGCGGTCACCCTGCAGGCCGTGCAGGACGAACGCTGCACGGTCTTGTACGGCGTCCCGACGATGTTCATCGCGATGCACAGCGCGCCCGGGTTCGCCGACTACGACCTGACGAGCCTGCGCAGCGGGATCATGGCCGGCTCGATCTGCCCCGTCGAGGTGATGCGCCGGTGCGTGGACGACATGCACATGGGAGGAGTCTCGATCGCCTACGGCATGACCGAGACGTCACCGGTCTCCTGCCAGACCCGCGCCGACGACGACCTGGAGCGCCGTACCGCCACGATCGGACGCGTCCACCCCCACGTCGAGATCAAGGTCGTCGACCCGGTCACCGGTGCGACGGTCGAGCGCGGCGAGACCGGCGAGTTCTGCACGCGCGGCTACTCGGTGATGCTCGGCTACTGGCCGCTCGACGATCCGCAGAGCAGGGAGAAGACGGCCGAGGCGATCGACGCCGACGGCTGGATGCACACCGGGGACCTCGCCGTGATGCGCGAGGACGGCTACTGCACGATCGTCGGCCGGATCAAGGACATGGTCATCCGGGGCGGTGAGAACGTCTATCCCCGCGAGATCGAGGAGTTCCTCTACACCCACCCCGACGTCGAGGACGTCCAGGTGGTCGGCGTGCCCGACGAGCGGTACGGCGAGGAGCTGTGCGCGTGGATCAAGCTGCGGCCCGGCAGCGAGCCGCTGGACGCCGCTGCCGTGAAGGTGTTCGCGACCGGCAAGCTCGCCCACTACAAGATCCCGCGCTACGTGATGCTCGTCGACGACTTCCCGATGACGGTGACCGGCAAGATCCGCAAGGTCGAGATGCGCGAGAAGAGCACCGCCGAGCTGGGGCTGTCGTCCGGAGGTTGAGCATGATCACCCTCGAGGAGGTCTTCCCCCCGTTCGCGCTGACGATCTCCTGCGGCACGGTCGCTCTCCGGGTCCTGCGCGACGACGACCTGCCCGAGCTCGCCGAGCTGGTCCGCGGCGGCATCGACGCGCCAGGGCTGCCGATGCCCTTCCTCCAGGCCTGGCACGAGGAGCCCTTTGCGCCGGGGACGCCGGACGGCTTCCCCACGACGTCGTTGCGGTGGTGGTGGGGGCAGCGGGCGACCTGCGCTCCCGAGGAGTGGCGGCTCGCCCTGGCCGTACGTCGCGACGGGGTGCTCGTGGGCATGCAGGACCTGCACGCCCGAAACTTCGGGCAGACCCGCACCGTCCTGACCGGCTCGTGGTTGGGCAGGGACCACCAGGGGAGGGGGACGGGCACGCTGATGCGCCAGCTGGCGGTCGGCTTCGCCTTCGACGAGCTCGGGGCGCAGCGTTGCGAGTCCGGCTACATCGTGGGCAACCACGCGTCGGCCGCTGTCAGCCGCAAGGCCGGGTACGTCGAGAGCGGTCGGAGACCCATCGTCCAGGGCACGCGCAACGGCCCCGTCGCGGTGGACGAGCAACGTGTGGCCGTCACCCCCGACACCTTCGTCCGCCAGGGCGGTGCCGTCACCGTCGAGGGTGCCGAGGTGCTGCGGCGCTTCTGGGGGATCGAGCGCTGAACGCTAGGTGCGCAGAGGCGGGTCGAGGCCTCACGAAGCCAGGTCCGCGACCGCTGCCCCCGTTCCGGGCGGACGTGCCATTATTGGTAATAGGCATTTGCCTAATGTACTTAGGAAATGCCACGATCGACACATGCCCCGACTCGGCCTCACCACCACCCTCGTCGTCCGTCACGGAGCCGAGCTGGCCGACGAGATCGGCTTCACCCACGTCTCGGTGACCACGGTGGCCAGACGTCTCGGGATCAAGACGGCCAGCCTCTACGCGCACGTGCAGGGCAACGACGACCTGCGCACCCGCATCGCGATGCTCGCTCTCGAGGAGATGGCCGACCGCGCCGACCGGGACCTCGCCGGGAGAGCCGGGGCCGAGGCCCTGGTGGCGCTGGGGGAGGTCTACCGGGGGTACGCCGCCGACCATCCCGGTCGCTACGACGCCTCGCGCTTCCCGATGGACACCCAGAGCGCTGCGGCGAGCGCCGGTCCCCGCCACGCAGCGCTCGCCCGAGCGGTGCTGCGCGGCTACGGCCTCGACGAGGTGCACCAGGTGCACGCCGTACGGCTTCTGGGAAGCACGTTCCATGGCTTCGTCAGTCTCGAGCTCGCGGGCGGATTCGCCCACAGTCAACCGCCGTCCCAGGAGTCCTGGACCGCGATCCTCGCGTCCCTCGACCTCGTCCTCACCAGCTGGAGCACCGCATGAACGACCTGATCAGCACCCGCGTCACTGCCGACCACCTGCGCGGCGCGCTCGAGGTCGAGCCGACCGACCGCGGTGTCCGACCGCACCGTCTGCCCGCCTGGGCCCGCGACCAGCTGGGTGATCCCCAGCTGCTGATGGCCGAGTCCCAGCCGTCCGGGGTGCGGCTCGTGTTCCGCACCACCGCCACTCGCGTGGAGCTTGAGGCGGTGCCCACCAAGCGCACCTACCCCGGGGCGCCGCCGCGCCCGGACGGCGTCTACGAGATGGTGGTCGACGGGCGCCTGCACGGTTCCGGCAGCATCGCGGCGGGCGACGAGATCGTCATCGACATGATCGCCGGGACCTCCGAGACGCATGCGGGCGAGCCGGGCAGGATCGTCTTCCCTGATGTGCCCCCGGGTGAGAAGGACGTGGCGATCTGGCTGCCCCACGACGAGACCACCGAGCTGGTCGCGCTGCACACCGACGCCCGTGTCGACGTGCCGGCGCCCAGCACCCGCCGCACCTGGCTGCACCACGGCAGCTCGATCAGCCACGGGTCGAACGCCACCGAGCCCACCGGCACGTGGCCCGTCGTCGCCGCCACGTCGGCCGGTGTGGACCTGGTCAATCTCGGCTTCGGCGGGAGCGCCCTGCTCGACCCCGCCGTGGCGCGCGTCATCCGGGACACCCCCGCGGACCTGATCAGCCTCAAGCTCGGCATCAACCTGGTCAACACCGACCTGATGCGCCGTCGCGCCCTCGTCGCCGGCGTCCACGGCTTCCTCGACACCATCCGTGACGGCCACCCCGCCACTCCGCTCCTGGTGGTCTCTCCGGTGCTGTGCCCGATGCACGAGGAGACGCCGGGTCCGTCGGCCTTCGACCCGGAGTCGCTGGCCGACGGGCGGCTGGCCTTCCGGGCCGTCGGCGACCCCGCGGAGGTGGCGCTGGGCAAGCTGACCCTGCAGGTCGTCCGAGGGGTGCTGGCCGACGTCGTGGACGCGCGGAACGTCACCGACCCGCACCTGTCCTACCTCGACGGACGCGAGCTGTACGGCGAGCCTGACGCCGCCGAGCTCCCGCTGCCCGACCGGTTGCACCCGGACCCGGAGACCCACCGTGTCATGGGCCGGCGCTTCGCCGACCTCGCCTTCGGCAGGGAGGGCGCGTTCAGCGTCCTATGACCACGGGGATCCGGGTCACCGAGCCGTTGGCGCCGCGCCACACGACGTACCCGTCGTCGAGCTGGGGGCTGCGACGCTCGACCGTGACGGTGTAGGTCGCGCTCTCGCCGGGTCCGAGGCGCAGCGCGGCGGGCGTCACCGACACCCCCGAGCGGAAGCCGCGGGCAGAGGAGGAGAAGTACAGGCGACGCTTGCCCACGTTGGTGACCGTGCGGGTCAGGGTCGTTGCCTCGTTGGTGATCAGCGCCGAGGGCGTGTTCAGCGACGTCGCGTCGCCCTCCAGCCAGTCGCGGTAGTCACCGCTCTCGACGAGGTAGCCGAGTCCGGGGGAATCGACCCGGTCGGGGCGCAGTCGCCCAGCACCGCTGCGCAGGACCTCGGAACGGTCCACCGGGGCGGCCGTGGTGGCCAGCGCCGAGCGCACCTGCGCCGCGGTGCGGTCCTGGCCGAGCAGGGTGGCAGCGACGCCGGCGGTGTAGGCCGTGGCGGCGGAGGTGCCCGTGACGAAGTCCCAGGCATCCGAGCCGTTCGTGCTCGGGACGGCACCGAGCACGCCGGTGGCGGTGGCGAGCACGTCGGGCTTGAGCACTCCCGCACCCAGGTCGCCACTGGGGGAGAGGGACGCGATGCGGTCGCGCGCCTTCTCGCGCCCCAGGGAGCGCAGGGAGATCCGCTCGTCGGGGTGGCGCTTGACCCAGCGCGTCAGGCGCGCGCCGGACTGCACGTCCAGATGAACGGTCGGCACGCTGTGGACGTCCAGGTCGACCGAGCCGCGGGCCTGGTTGACCAGCACCATGCCGACCCCGTCGGCCAGGGACACGGCTCGGGACTTGTCGACGCGGCCGACCTGGCCGCGCTCGCACACGACGATGGCGCCGGCCGCCGTCGCCGCATCCAGGCTGCCGGGCGCACACACCCGGGCATCTCGTCGGGGCTCTCCCTCGGCGACGGCGTCGACGCCGCGCACCACCCGTGCCGGGCCGACGGTCCGGCGCGACAGCATCGCACCGGTCAGGTCCGAGACGCGCTGGGTGCGCAGGGACGCCGGGACGACGACCCGGCCCTCGCGCAGGTCGCCGGTGGTGCCACCGACGGTGGTCACCCACGGGCTGGGGTGTGCGGCCAGGGAGTCCGCGCCACCGTTGCCGGCCGCGGCGGTCACCACGACGCCCGCCTCGGCCGCACCGAGCAGTGCGCGCTCGACGGTGTCGATCTCGGCCGGTCCTCCGACCGAGAGGCTCAGGACGTCCACGCCGTCACGGGTGGCGTCGTCGATGGCGGTGACCAGGTCGGCGCTCGCGCAGCCGTCGTCCGCCGGGTCGGGGGCGCCCCAGCAGGCCTTGTAGACGGCCAGCTGCGCCTCGGGGGCGAGCCCGCCGAGGGTGCCGAGTGGCTCACCGCCGACCTGGACCGGGACCTCGGCGTTGCCGGCGGCGATCGAGGCCATCTGGGTGCCGTGCCCGTCGGTGTCGCGCGGTGAGAGCGAGCTGGTGGCCCGCAGGCGATCGGTCCCGAAGCCCCGGACGTACCAACGGGCGCCGACCAGCTTGCCGTTGCACTCCGACGACGCCCAGGCCTGGCCCTCGGGGCACGAGCCCGCGAAGTCGGAGGCTCCGCGCCGGTGACGGACCTGGGCGAAGAGCGGGCTCTCCGGCGCGATCCCCGTGTCGATCATGCCGATCACCGTGCCGGCGCCACCTGTGCGTGGTCGGTCGCGGTCCAGCTTCTTGGCGGCCAGCCTGGCGGCGTCAGCGGCGCCTCCGGGGAGCCCGGCCAGGGGACGGACCTCGTTGCGCTCGATGGAGACGACCGACGGCGCGGCGCGCAGGGATGCGACCTGCTCGCTCGTCAGCCGTACGGCGTACCCGTTCAGCGCCGTCGTCCAGCGGTAGAGCGGCAGCGGAGCGTCGACCGACGACAGCGTCGCGTCCTGCTCGGCCACCATCCGCGTCGCTCGCAGGGATCGTGGGAGGAAGCCGCTGGATCCGGCGGTGCCGGCGCCCTGCAGCGTCACGAGGTAGAGGCCATCGGCGGGGTCTGCGGGGTCGGCAGAGTCGGCAGAGGCAGGGCCGGGAGCCATGGCGAGGAGCCCGGCAGCCAGGGCCAGCGCCGAGGTGAGCGCGGTGGCACCGGCTCGGAGCGCAGCGATGCGGGTGCGGTGGTGCAGGGGGACGGGCATGCGGCTCCTTCCGGGGGCGTGGCGGTTGCCGGAATCGTCCATTGTGTCGCACCAGTCCCAGGGCTGCACCCGTACGGGTGAATCTCCGTCGCGGTCCACCCCTATCCTCTGCTCGTGTCTTCGACCACGCCGCCGCTCACGGTCGGGTTCGACCTCGACATGACCCTCATCGACACCGCTCCCGGCTTCCGTCAGGTGCTGCGGACCCTCGGCAACGAGCTGGGGGTGGACTTTCCCGTCGAGGAGATGACCGCGGCGTTGGGCCCACCGCTCGAGATGATGCTGGCGCCACACCTGCCGGCCGACGACGTCGCGGCTGCCGGGGACCGTTTCCGTGCGCTCTACCCCGACCACGCCATCGCGGCCGTGCCCCTCCTGCCGGGTGCGCGCGAGGCGCTCGCCGCGGTCCACGAGCAAGGGGGGCGGGTGGTCGTGGTGACCGGCAAGTACGCCCCCAACGCCCGGCTCCACCTCGATCACCTCGGCCTCGAGGTCGACGTGCTGGAGGGATGGGTGTGGGGCGCAGGCAAGGCCGACGCGCTGCGGCGCGAGGGGGCATCGGCCTACGTCGGCGACCACGTGCACGACGTCGAGGGTGCGCTCGCCGCCGGGGTCGTCTCGGTCTCGGTCCTCACCGGTGGCTGCCCCCGCGAGGAACTCGTGGCCGCGGGCACCCACGTGGTCCTGGCCGACCTCCGCGCATTCCCGTCGTGGCTCGACGCGCACGGCCGATAGGCTTCGCGCAGCGTCGACCCCCTGGTGACGCCCCGACTGATGTGACCCCGTTGTGACCTGAGAGGCAAGAGAAGTGCCGAGTGGCAAGGTGAAGTGGTTCGACGCCGAGAAGGGCTTCGGTTTCCTCTCCCAAGAGGGTGGCGCCGACGTCTACGTGCACGCGGACGCGCTCCCCGAGGGGAGTGCCACGATCAAGCCCGGGACCCGGGTCGAGTACGGCATCGCGCAGGGCCGCCGCGGCGACCAGGCGCTGCAGGTGCGGGTGCTGGACTCGCCGGCCTCGGTCTCGCGCAACCAGTCCCAGGCCCGGCGCAAGAAGCCGGAGGAGATGACCCCGATCGTGGAGGATTTGATCCGGCTCCTCGACACGGTGGGGGAGTCCTATCGGCACGGCCGCTACCCCGAGGGCCGCACGGCGAAGCCCGCGGCCAAGGTGCTGCGCGCCCTGGCCGACGAGCTCGAGCTCTGACCTCGCGCTGACGCCTCGGCCGCCTGCAGCTCAGCCCGGCGGCGGGTACGACGTGCGCGGCGGAGGCGGGGGCGCTGCGGGACCGGCGGGCGGTGCGGTCGGCGGTGGGTAGGCAGCCCGCGGAGCCGCAGGCTCCTGCGGACGTGGTGCCGGAGGGCGCCTGCGGTTGCGCGGTCCGGGGCGGCTTCGCCGGGGTCGCGAGGAGAGGACGAAGAGCGTCCACGCGAGCAGCACCACGAAGCCGACACCCAGGCCCAGCCGGGCGGACTGGGGCAGCGCGATCCCGATGAAGCCGCCGACGACCCACGCGAGCTGCAACGTGGTGTCGCTGCGCGCGAAGGCGCTCGCCTGGACCGAGACCGGCACCCCGCTCTGGATCGTCGAGTCGAGGGAGACCTTCGCCAACGACTGCGCCAGGCCGGCCACGAGGCCGAGCCCGGCGAGCGCGAGCACTCCGTAGAACAGTGCCCCGAGGCCCACCATGGCGGCGTCGGCGACCAGGGCGAGCACCACCGTCACCGCGGGGTTGATCTTCTTCAGCACCGAGGCGAGCAGGATCCCGATCGTGTTCCCGGCGCCGGCGCCGCCGATCACGATGCCGAGCAGGAGCGCCTCCTTGCCCTCCCAGCCCGGGAGCGGTTGGTCGCGCAGCAGGAAGGCCATGTACATCGTGAGGAAGCCCGACAACCAGCGCGGCCCGCAGTTGGCGCGCAGCGCGAACGCCACGGCCGGCGGGATGTTGGTGCCGCGGCGCGCGGCTCCGGTGAGGTCGGGACGCAGGGTGACCGGCTGCTCGCCCTCGCTGGAGTCGACCTTCGACGGCAGGAGGATCGCTGCGATCGTGCCGGCCACGAAGATCAGGAAGGCCAGGCGCAGCGACCACTCGGCCCCCAGGTAGGCGGCGCCACCGGCCAGGGGAGCGGCCAAGGCCCCCCCGACGACGCCCGCCAGCGAGACCCGCCCGTTGGCCTTGACGAGGGTGAAGTTCTCCGGCAGCAGGCGCGGGATCGCGGCCGCTCGGGTCACGCCGTACGCCTTGGAGGACACCAGGACCCCGAGAGCTGCGGGGTAGAGGAGGGCGGAGTCGGTGGCCACCGCGCCGGCCAGGACCCAGCAGAGGAAGCCGCGGATGGCGAAGGTGGCGCCGATCGCCCACCGACGCCCGTGGCTGAACCGGTCGAGGAACGGCCCGATGAGCGGCGCCACGATCGCGAACGGCAGCATCGTCAGGCCCAGGAAGAGCGCGACCTGCCCGCGGGCGTCGCTGGTGGCGCCCGCGAAGAAGACCGTGGTCGCCAAGGAGATCGCGACGGCCGCGTCGCCGGCGGCATTGGCGGCGTGGAGGTAGATGAGGCGGTTGAGCCCCGAGTCCTCGGCGCCCTGGGCGTTGGCGGCGCGTTGCGCGTTGCGGACCGCAGCGCGGCCGACCTTGCCGGTCACCCGCCCGGTGACCACGGCCGTGGCCCGGACTCCTCGCGCGGTGGCCTTCGCGCCGGTGCCCAGCCCCTGCCCCACGGCGCGGGCGCGCTCGCCGGAGCTCGGCTGGTGCACGGAGTCGAGGTGGCTGTCGTGGTCGTGCGGCGGGCCCTCGGGCGGGTCGTACGGCGGGTCGTACTGGCCGCCGGCCCCCGGCGCGGGGTGGTGATCGGAACGGCCGGACGACATGGGGTCCATCTTGCCCCGTGCCACCCTCATCCAGTCGTCAGACCCGCCCCGGACCTGACACGGGCTGCTGGATGAGCCATGCTGTGCAACGTGAACACCGTGTCCCCGGAGCGCTCGGACTCAGCACTCTCCGAGCCAGAGCCCTCGGCTCCCCAGGAGCCCGCGGCGCCCCCAGCGCAACGCCTCGACACCGTCGCGGCGGGTGCCGTCGACCTCGCCCGCGACGCCCTGCTCGAGGAGGTCGGACCCGACCCGGTCGGCGACCACGTCGGCGTCCAGGTCGAGGGCGAGCGCGTCGTCACCCACTTCTTCGCCTGCACGCTGCGCGGCTACGTGGGGTGGCGCTGGTCGGTGACCGTGGCGCGCGCCTCGCGCCAGAAGCGGGTCACCGTGGGCGAGGTCGTCCTGCTTCCGGCCGACGAGGCGATCGTCGCGCCCGAGTGGGTGCCCTACCGCGAGCGCCTGCAGCCCGGCGACATGTCGCCTGGCGACCTGCTGCCGGTCTCCGACGACGACCCGCGACTGGTCCCGACCTATGCCTTCGGCGACGACCCGCTCGACTCCGACGACAAGGCCCAGATCCGCGAGGTCGCCAAGGACCTCGGCCTCGGCCGGGTCCGCACGCTGTCGCCCGAGGGTCGCGACGCCGCGGCCGAGCGGTGGTACGACGGCAACGGCGGCCCGGACTCCCCGCTGGCCCAGGCGGCCCCGGACGCGTGCTCGACGTGCGGGTTCCTGATGCGGATCGGCGGACCGCTGGCCGAGACCTTCGGCGTCTGCGCCAACGGCGACGCCAACGACGACGGTCGCGTGGTCGCCTTCAAGCACGGCTGTGGTGCCCACTCCGAGGTGCGCCTGGCCAAGAAGCACGAGCCGGTCCCGCTGCCCGACCACGTGGTCGACACGCTCACGCTCGACGCCTTCTGACAGGTCAGCGCGCCGACAGCACCCAGACGGCGTACTCGTCGCTGGGCGGGTGCAGCTCGTAGGACCCGGCGTGCAGGTCGACGCGCAGACCGCTCGCCTCGGCGTCGGCCACGAACTCCGCCGGCGAGTAGTGACGGGCGAAGTCCGGGCCCCCGCCCGCGACGTGGAAGCCCGCGAGGACCCGCCCCCCGGGGGCAAGCAGCGCGGTGAGCCGGTTCAGCACGACCCGCTCGGTGTCCTCGGCGAGCAGCACCAGCACGTTGCCGACGCACACGACCAGGTCGTAGGCAGCGGGCCTGCCTGCCGCAGCGAGCAGGTCGGGCGTCAGCGCGAATGCGTCGGCCTCGACGACGGGAAGGTCGGGGTAGGTCGTGCGCGACTGGGCGGCGAGGTCGGCGTCCGGCTCGACGGCGATCACGTGGTGGCCCCGCGCGGACAGCGCTGCGGCGACGCGGCCCATGCCGGACCCCACGTCGAGGATGGCCGCGCCGCGACGGACCAGCACGTCGGCCAGCCGGGCCTCGCCGTCGACGTCGGCTCCTTCGGCCACCAGCGCGGCGAACTTCCTGCCGTAGCCGACGTTGCGCTCACCGGCCTGCGCCCACCGGGTGGGCGGGGGGAGGTCGGTCCGCTCGCTCACGCGTCGGTGCCCGGGTGCGCGTCGGCGTGCTGGTGGGAGAGCCGGTAGCGCCTGCGCCGGCGGCAGTACTCCAGGCCGAGAAGGCCGAGGCCGACGCCGGCCAGGCACGCCCACAGCAACCAGGTGTTGCCGTCGTCGCGCAGCCGTCCGTAGAAGGGGAGCAGGGCCAGGAAGGCGAGGAAGAAGATCCCGGTGCCCACCTCCACGGTGCGCACCCCGTCGACGTCGAGGGGTTCCACGTCGGCGATCACGTAGGTCTTGTTGCGGAACTCGTGCTCCATCGGCTGCTCGTCACGGAAGTCCACGCCGCTCAGGCTAGCCCGTGGGGCCGCGGTGTGACGCAGGCGACGGAATCCTTAGCAAGGGTAATGAGTTACGCTAACGACATGCCTACCGTGGAACGCGCCGCCCGCACCGACGCCGGACTCGCCTCCGAGCTCCGGCTGTCCGTGATGCGGTTGCGCCGCCGACTGGCCGGAGAGCGGCACCCCGACAACGAGCTGAGCATGAACGCGATGGCCGTGCTGGGCGCGCTCTACCGCAACGGCGACCTCACGCCCGGCGAGCTGGCGGCGCGCGAGCGGGTCCAGCCGCCGAGCATGACGCGCACCGTCGCCTGCCTGCACGACGGCGGGTACGTCGTACGCCGCGCGCACGACACCGACCGCCGCCAGGTCCTCCTCAGTCTCACCGAGCGCGGCCGCGCGACGCTCCTCGCCGACCGCCGGCGCCGCGACGAGTGGCTGGCCCTGCGACTGCGCGACCTGACCCCCGACGAACGAGCCGTCCTGCGAGCGGCGGCCCCGATCCTGGAGAAGCTGAGCACGAGTTGAGTCCTACGTTCCGGTCCCTGCACAACCCCAACTACCGCCTGTACGCCGGCGGCAACCTGGTGTCCAACGTCGGCACCTGGATGCAGCGGGTCGCCCAGGACTGGTTGGTGCTGCTCCTCACCGCCAACAGCGCCGCAGCGATCGGCATCACGACCGGGCTGCAGTTCCTGCCGATCCTGCTCCTCTCGCCGTTCGCGGGCGTGATCGCCGACCGGATCCCCAAGCGCCGGCTCCTGCAGCTGACCAACGTCGGGATGGCCGCGCCGGCGCTGGTCCTCGGGTTGCTCGCCGTGACCGGCACCGTTCAGGTGTGGCACGTCTACGTGCTGGCGTTCGTGCTGGGTGCGGCGTCGGCCTTCGACGCGCCCGCCCGCCAGTCCTTCGTCTCCGAGATGGTCGACCCGGACGACCTCAGCAATGCCGTGGGACTCAACTCGGCCGGGTTCAACGTCGCCCGCATCGTGGGGCCTGCCGTCGCCGGCCTCTCGATCGCCCTGCTCGGCGGGGGAGTGGTGGCGACCGGGTGGGTGATCCTGGCCAACGGGCTCACCTACGCCGCACCGATCCTCGCCCTGGCGCGCCTGGACGGCTCGCGGCTGCACTCCCCGGCGCTGGTGGCCCGGGGGCCGGGCCAGGTCGTCGCCGGGATCTCCTACGTCCGCAGCCGTCCCGACCTGCTGCTCATCCTCGCGGTCGTGTTCTCCGCGGGGACCTTCGGACTCAACTTCCAGATGACCTCGGCGCTGATGGCCACCGAGGTCTTCGACAAGGGTCCGACCGAGTACGGCCTGCTCGGCACCTTCATGGCATTCGGCTCACTGGCCGGCTCCCTGCTGGCTGCCGGTCGGGTCCGCGTGCGCCACCGCCTGGTGGTCGGCGCCGCCCTCGTCTTCGGGGTGCTCGAGATCGTGTCCGGGCTGGCTCCGTCGTATCTCACCTTCGCGCTGCTGTGCCCGGTCCTGGGCCTGGCTGCACTCACGATGATGACCGGCGCCAACACCTTCATGCAGATGAACACCGACGCCGGCATGCGCGGCCGGGTGATGGCGCTCTACCTGATGGTCTTCATGGGCGGTACTCCGTTGGGAGCGCCGATCATCGGCTGGGTCGGGGAGGTCTTCGGGGCCCGGTGGACCCTCATCGCCGGCGGCACGCTGACGGTGGCCGGCGTCCTGGTGGCGTCCGCCGTCTACCTTCGCACCGGCCACCACCACGTGGTGGTGTGGGAGGGTCGTCGGGCCCGTGCGGCGGCCCGCTCGCAGGATTTTGCTCCTGTGTCGAGCGGCCGGTAGCCTCGGTCCTCGTGCCTGGTCGATCCAGGCACTGACGCGTGCCCGCAACCGGGCGCGCCTCTCGCAGGCACAGAGCTCGATCGCTACATGCGTGCCCGGCAGATCGTCGGACACTGAGAGTCACCACGAAAGGGAACCACCAGGTGCCCACCATTCAGCAGTTGGTCCGCAAGGGCCGTCAGGACAAGGTGTCCAAGAACAAGACGCCTGCCCTCAAGGGTTCGCCCCAGCGACGCGGTGTGTGCACCCGCGTCTACACCACCACCCCGAAGAAGCCTAACTCCGCTCTCCGCAAGGTCGCCCGCGTGCGCCTGTCGAGTGGCGTCGAGGTCACCGCTTACATCCCGGGTGTCGGTCACAACCTTCAGGAGCACTCGATCGTGCTCGTGCGCGGCGGCCGGGTGAAGGACCTCCCCGGTGTCCGCTACAAGATCATTCGCGGCTCGCTCGACACCCAGGGTGTCAAGAACCGCAAGCAGGCCCGCAGCCGCTACGGCGCCAAGAAGGAGAAGAGCTAATGCCCCGCAAGGGTCCGGCCCCCAAGCGGCCGATCGACATCGACCCCGTCTACGGCTCGCAGCTGGTCTCCCAGCTCGTCTCCAAGGTGCTCCAGGACGGCAAGAAGCAGGTTGCCCAGCGCATCGTCTACACCGCCCTCGAGGGCTGCCGCGAGAAGAACGCCACCGACCCCGTCGTGACGCTCAAGCGCGCCCTGGAGAACGTCAAGCCGGCCATCGAGGTCAAGTCTCGCCGTGTCGGTGGTGCGACCTACCAGGTCCCGATCGAGGTCAAGGGCACCCGCGGTACGACGCTGGCCCTGCGCTGGCTGGTCGGCTACGCCGCCGAGCGCCGCGAGAAGACCATGCACGAGCGCCTGATGAACGAGATCCTCGACGCCTCCAACGGCCTCGGTGCCGCGGTGAAGAAGCGCGAGGACACGCACAAGATGGCCGAGTCCAACAAGGCCTTCGCGCACTACCGCTGGTGACGTCGTTGCGGCGGTCGGGTGGCCACATCTCGTGTTCGCCCGCCGCCGTGGCTCGGGGCTCACTGCGCCCCTCGTCGCACTCCACCGCTTCCCCTCAGACCCCTAAGGAACGCTGACTCACGTGGCTGTCAACATCACCACCGACCTGAACGTCGTTCGCAACATCGGGATCATGGCGCACATCGACGCCGGCAAGACCACCACCACCGAGCGGATCCTCTTCTACACCGGGATCAGCTACAAGATCGGTGAGGTCCACGACGGCGCTGCGACCATGGACTGGATGGAGCAGGAGCAGGAGCGCGGCATCACGATCACGTCGGCCGCGACGACCTGCTGGTGGAAGGACCACCAGATCAACATCATCGACACGCCCGGGCACGTCGACTTCACCGCCGAGGTCGAGCGTTCGCTGCGCGTCCTCGACGGCGCCGTCGCCGTCTTCGACGGTGTCGCCGGTGTCGAGCCCCAGACCATGACGGTCTGGCGCCAGGCCAACAAGTACTCCGTGCCCCGGATGTGCTTCGTCAACAAGCTCGACCGCACCGGTGCCGACTTCTTCCGCTGCGTCGACATGATGGTCGACCGCCTCAACTCGACCCCGCTGGTCCTGCAGCTGCCGATCGGTGCCGAGAGCGACTTCCTCGGAGTCGTCGACCTCGTCGGGATGCGCGCGCTCGTGTGGCGCGGCGAGACCGCGATCGGCGAGGACTACGAGGTCGAGGAGATCCCGGCGGAGCTCGCCGAGAAGGCCGCGGAGTACCGCGAGAAGCTCCTCGAGACGCTCAGCGACGCCGACGACCAGATCATGGAGAAGTTCCTCGAGGAGGGCGAGTTCACCGTCGAGGAGCTGGAGGCGGCGATCCGTCGCGCCACCCTGGCCGACAAGCTCAACCCGGTCCTGTGTGGCACGGCCTTCAAGAACAAGGGCGTCCAGCCCCTGCTCGACGCCGTCGTCAAGTACCTCCCCTCGCCGCTCGACGTCGACGCGATCGTCGGCCACTCGGTCAAGGACGAGGAGGAGGAGATCCGCCGCCGGCCCTCCGACGACGAGCCGTTCTCCGGCCTGGCCTACAAGATCGCCACCGACCCGCACCTCGGCAAGCTGATCTACGTCCGGGTCTACTCGGGCAAGCTCGAGGCCGGCTCGACCGTGGTCAACTCGGTCAACGGCCGCAAGGAGCGGATCGGCAAGGTCTACCAGATGCACGCCAACAAGCGTGAGGAGATCGCCTCGGTCGGCGCCGGCCAGATCGTGGCCGTCATGGGTCTGAAGGACACCAAGACGGGCCACACCCTGTCCGACCCCAACAACCAGGTGATCCTGGAGTCGATGACCTTCCCGGCCCCGGTGATCGAGGTCGCCATCGAGCCGAAGACCAAGAGCGACCAGGAGAAGCTCGGAACCGCCATCCAGCGGCTCTCCGACGAGGACCCGACGTTCACGGTCAAGGCCGACGAGGAGACCGGGCAGACGATCATCGCCGGCATGGGCGAGCTCCACCTGGAGATCCTCGTCGACCGGATGAAGCGCGAGTTCCGCGTCGAGGCGACCGTCGGCAAGCCGCAGGTGGCCTACCGCGAGACGCTGCGCAAGGAGGTCCTCAAGCACTCCTACACGCACAAGAAGCAGACCGGTGGCTCGGGTCAGTTCGCGAAGGTCGTGGTCAACCTCGGCCCGAACATCGACCCCGAGACCGGCGTCGGTGCCGGCTACGAGTTCGTCAACGCCGTCTCCGGTGGTCGTGTGCCCAAGGAGTACATCCCGTCGGTCGACCAGGGTGGCCAGGAGGCCATGGAGTTCGGTGTCCTCGCCGGCTACCCGATGGTCGACGTGAAGTTCACGCTCGAGGACGGCGCCTACCACGACGTCGACTCCTCCGAGCTGGCCTTCAAGATCGCCGGCAACCAGGCCTTCAAGGAGGCCGCCCGCATGGCGAAGCCGGTCCTGCTCGAGCCGATGTTCGCGGTAGAGGTGACCACGCCGGACAGCTTCCTCGGTACGGTCATCGGCGACATCAACAGCCGACGGGGCCAGATCCAGGCACAGGAGGAGCGTCACGGCGACATGGTCGTCAACGCCCTCGTGCCGTTGTCAGAGATGTTCGGGTACGTTGGCGACCTGAGGTCCAAGACCTCCGGCCAGGCTTCGTACTCGATGGAGTTCGACTCGTACGCCGAGGTTCCCACGAACGTCGCCGACGAGATCATCAAGAAGGTCCGGGGCGAGTAACCCACCCGGTTCAACTCGCCGAGGACCCTCGGCGCACCATCCCACCCGTACGAGTCAAGTACCAACCCAACCAGGAGGAGCCCCAGTGGCTAAGGCGAAGTTCGAGCGGACCAAGCCGCACGTCAACATCGGCACGATCGGTCACATCGACCACGGCAAGACGACCTTGACCGCGGCGATCACCAAGGTGTTGCACGACAAGCACCCCGACCTCAACGCCGCTTCGGCGTTCGACGAGATCGACAAGGCTCCCGAGGAGCGTCAGCGCGGCATCACGATCTCGATCGCTCACGTCGAGTACCAGACCGAGGGTCGCCACTACGCGCACGTCGACTGCCCCGGTCACGCCGACTACATCAAGAACATGATCACCGGCGCGGCGCAGATGGACGGCGCCATCCTGGTGGTCGCCGCCACCGACGGCCCGATGCCGCAGACCAAGGAGCACGTGCTCCTGGCCCGCCAGGTCGGCGTCCCGGCGATCGTCGTCGCGCTGAACAAGTGCGACATGGTCGACGACGAGGAGCTCATCGAGCTCGTCGAGATGGAGGTGCGCGAGCTCCTCAGCGAGTACGAGTTCCCGGGCGATGACATCCCGGTCGTGCGTGTTGCTGCCTTCCCGGCGCTCCAGGGCGACGAGAAGTGGGGCGAGTCGATCATGGAGCTCATGGCGGCCGTCGACGAGGGCATCCCGACGCCCGAGCGCGAGACCGACAAGCCGTTCCTCATGCCTGTCGAGGACGTCTTCACGATCACCGGTCGCGGCACGGTCATCACCGGCCGCATCGAGCGGGGCATCGTCAAGGTCAACGAGGAGGTCGAGATCATCGGCATCCGCGACGTTGCCCAGAAGTCGACCGTCACCGGTGTCGAGATGTTCCGCAAGCTGCTCGACGAGGGTCAGGCCGGCGAGAACGTCGGGCTGCTGCTCCGAGGCACCAAGCGCGAGGACATCGAGCGCGGCATGGTCGTCATCAAGCCGGGCACCACGACCCCGCACACCAACTTCGAGGCGTCGGTCTACATCCTCTCGAAGGACGAGGGCGGCCGTCACACGCCGTTCTTCAACAACTACCGCCCGCAGTTCTACTTCCGTACGACGGACGTGACCGGCGTCGTGACCCTCCCCGAGGGCACCGAGATGGTCATGCCGGGTGACAACACCGAGATGTCGGTCGAGCTCATCCAGCCCATCGCCATGGATGAGGGCCTGCGCTTCGCGATCCGTGAGGGTGGCCGCACCGTCGGCGCCGGTCGGGTCACCAAGATCACCAAGTGATCGACTGATTCACCTCACGAGGCCCCGCACCCTTCTGGGTGCGGGGCCTCGTGCCGTGTTTGGGCCACCGTGACCGATGGGAGGATGAGCCCCGTGAGCAACCAGAACCCCCAGGACCCGCAGCAGTCCCACCCGTACGGCGCCCCGGCGTACGGCGGCCACCAGCCGGTGCCCGACCACCCCCAGGCCACCACCGTCCTGGTGCTCGGGATCGTGGGCGTCTTCTTCAGCGTCGTCTCCCCGGTCGCGTGGTACCTCGGCTCCAAGGCCAAGAAGGAGATCGAGGCGTCGCAGGGGCGCATCGGCGGTCTGCAGCAGGTCACGATCGGTTGGATCCTCGGCATCATCTTCACGATCCTGCTCATCGTCGGGGTGGTCATCTTCTTCTTCGTCCTGGTGCTCGCCGTCGGGATCATGTCCACGGCCCCGTGAGCCACGCGAACGACTCCGCCCCGGCGCGGCCCCACCAGAAGGTCACCGAGGACGGACGACGACTGCGTGAGGTCCTGACCTACTCCCGCCGTGGCAGCAGGTTCACACCGCGCCAGGCCCGCGCCTGGGAGGCCCACCGCGACGCGTGGGTGATCCCGGACGAGGCCCTCGACGCCGCGGACTTCCGGTTCGCCGGCGCGTTCGGGCGGGAGGCGCCGCTGATCGTCGAGATCGGCTCCGGCGTCGGCGAGGCCACCGCTGCCCTGGCCGCGGCTCGTCCGGGCTGCAACGTGCTGGCGCTCGAGGTCTGGCGACCGGGTGTCGCCGAGACGCTGCACCGCCTGGCTGAGGCCGGCGTCGGCAACGTCCGACTGTGCTCGGTGGACGCCGTCTGGACGGCCGAGCACCTGCTCACGGCGCAGAGCCTGACGGAGCTGTGGACGTTCTTCCCCGACCCCTGGCACAAGGCCCGCCACCACAAGCGTCGCCTCGTCACTCCCACCAACGCCTCGTTGCTCGCGGGGCTGCTGCAGCCGGGCGGCGTGTGGCGGCTGGCCACCGACTGGGCCGAGTACGCCGAGGTGATGCTCGAGGTCCTCGACGCGCAGCCGATGCTCAGCGGCGGGCGCGTGGAGCGCTGGGACGAGCGACCGGTCACCCGCTTCGAACGCCGCGGACTCGCGGCCGGTCGTGAGCCGATCGACCTGCGCTACCGGCGCACGACGTAGTCCCAGGCTCAGCCCCGCGCCGTGAGGCGTCGCCGCGTGGCCTGCTCGCGACGCAGCCGCTCCAGGTCGCGCTCACGGCGCGTCGCGACGACCGCCGCCAGGAAGTCGTACGGCGGGGTGCCGGTCGGCGGGGCGGGCGCGACGTACGCCGAGACCTGCTCGGCGAGGCGGCCACCGACCGCCTGCCTGGTGGTGGGATCGAGGTCTCGGGCCCGCCCGAGGAACTGGCGCACGCCGAGGGCCAGCCCGGTCGGCAGCGAGGCGACGTCGGCCCCGGCCGCCCACGAGGCGAGGTGCGGGGGCATCGGGGTCGGTGCCGGAAGCGTCAGTCCCACCCGCGAGCGCACGACGTACGTCCCGGCCGCGTAGTCGGCCAGGCGCTTGCCCCGGTCGCTGAGCAGCATCGAGAAGAAGGCCGGCACCCCGGAGAAGAGGTAGATCTCCACGAAGCCGATGAGCGCCCGGATGAGCGCATGGTGGAACGAGATCGGTCCGGCGTCGTCGCGCACCGTGCGCAGCCCGGTGGCCAGCTTGCCAAGCGAGCGGCCGCGGGTGAGGGTCTCGATGGTCGTGGGGAAGGCGACGAAGACCAGGACGGTCACCGAGATCACCGCGATGGTCGCGATCGCGCCGTCGACGTCGGTGGTGGCGATCCCGAAGACGAGGGCCAGCACGACGAGCAGGACGAGGGTGACGACGAGGTCGATCAGGCCCGAGGCGATGCGGATCGCGAGCCCGGCAGGGGGCAGGTCCAGCGCGACTGCCTCACCGGTGACGAGGTCGTCGCTGGTGAGCATCGCGAACTCCTGGCCGGCCACCCGCACAGCCTAGGCTGTGCGGGTGGACCTCGACGCGTACGTGCTGACGCACGGCCACGACTGGGCCCGCCTGGACGAGCTCACCGGCCGCGGCAGGCTGACGGGGGCCGAGAGCGATGAGCTGGTCGAGCGCTACCAGCAGGTCGCCACGCACCTCTCGGTGATCCGGACGTCCGCGCCGGACGGCGCGCTGATCGCCCACCTGTCCTCCCTGCTGGCTCGCGCCAGGATCCGGCTGGTCGGCACCCGTGTGACCTCGTGGCGCGGCGTGCTGACCTTCTTCACCGAGCGCTTTCCCGCCGCGCTCTACCGGCTGCGCTGGTGGTGGCTGGGCTGCCTGGCGGCCAACGTCGTGGTCACCGGGGTGATCATGCTCTGGCTGCTCGGCCACCCGACGGTCGAGCAGAGCCTGCTCTCACCCGACGAGGTCGACCAGTTGGTCAACAACGACTTCGAGGGCTACTACAGCGAGTACGCCGCCAGCCACTTCGCCGCCCAGGTGTGGATCAACAACGCGTGGGTCAGTGCCCAGGCGATCGCCCTGGGCATCCTCGGACTTCCGGTCGTCGCGGTGCTGTTCAACAACATCCTCAACCTCGCGATCATCGGCTCGGTGATGATCCGCAACGACCGCGGCGAGCTCTTCTGGGGCCTGATCCTGCCGCACGGACTCCTCGAGCTGACCGCGGTCTTCGTCGCCGGGGGAGTGGGGATCCGGCTGTTCTGGTCGTGGATCGAGCCGGGCGGGCGCAGTCGCAGCCGCTCGCTGGCGCGCGAGGGCCGCACCGCCGTCACCGTCGCGCTCGGACTCATCGTCGTGCTGGCGATCAGCGGTGCGATCGAAGGCTTCGTCACGCCGTCGTCCTTGCCGACCTGGGCGCGTGTCGGGATCGGGGTCCTGGCCGAGGCGGTCTTCCTCGCCTACGTCTTCGTCCTCGGGCGCCGCGCCGTGCAGCGCGGGCACACCGGTGACCTGTCGGCGGACCTGCTCGAGGACTCCGTCGCCACCCAGGCCTGACGGTCAGCCGTCGCGGGCGGGGAGCACGCAGAAGTCGTTGCCGGACGGGTCCTGGTAGAGCCGCCAGGGCAGCTCCCCCCACTCCGGCTGGTGCACCTCGCGACCGCCACGCTCCGCGATCCCGGCGGCGACGAGGTCGGGGTCGTCGCCGACCTCGAGGCGGATGTCGAGGTGGAGACGGTTCTTGGCGGGTCCCTTGGGCGCGGCCTCCGGGAGCAGCTCGAGCAGCGGCCCGCGCCCCGACGGGTGCCGCAGGCAGCGGGGTGCGGGACCCGCCACCTCGCCCCACCCGCTCAGCCACGACCAGAGCTCGGCGTCACGGTCGGGAGAGGCCGAGGCGAGCGGCAGCGCTGCCACGGGACCCGAGGCGGCGTACGCCGCACGCTCCTCCATCACGCAGAAGGCGTTGCCCTCCGGGTCGGCTAGCACCACCCACGGCACGCCACTGCCCGCGTGCTGACCGATGTCGACGTGGCGAGCGCCGAGTGCGACCAGGCGCTCGACCACCTCGGCCTGGTGGGCTCCGCCCTGCAGGTCCAGGTGGAAACGCACGGGCCCGGCCTGCTCGGGCGAGGCAGCGGCAACGCGTTGGAAGCACAGGTCGAGCGCCGCGTCGTCCGTGATGGCGAGCCGGGTCTCGAACCCCTCGGGCTCGTCGGTCAGCCGCTCACCGCCCACCACGGCCTCCCAGAAGCGGCCGAGCCGTTGCGGGTCGGCGGCGTCGAGGACGAGGTTCTCCAGGTACATGTGCCTACCGTAGGACCGACGCTCCGACCGGCGCACTGCTCAGAGCAGTCCCTGGGCCTTGAGCGCGAGGTAGTGGTCGGCCAGTGCCGGTGGCAGGCGCTCGGCATCGGCGTCGATCACGCTGACACCCAGCCGGCCGAGCACCTCGGCCGTGCGGGTACGGCGTCGCAGCTCGCGCTCCGCCGCGGCGGCGGCGTACGTCTCGGCGATCGTTTCGCGCTGCTCCGCCATCCGCTCCAGTCCGGGGTCCTTGACCGACGCGATCACCACGCGGTGGTGGCGGGTCAGGGTGGGGAGCACCGCCAGCAGACCCTCCTCGATGGACGCCGGCTCGACGGGCGTGAGCAGCACGACCAGGGCGCGCTGCCGACCGAGACCCTGGACGGCGCCGACGAGAGCGGTCCAGTCGGCCTCGGCGATGACCGGGTCGATCTCGGCCATCACGTCCTGGAGTCGGCCGGTCAGGTCACGGGCGCCGCTGGAGCGCAGCCGGGCCCGCACCCGACGGTCACCGGCGACGAAGTCGATCCGGTCGCCCGCTCGGGACGCGAGCGCGGCGAGGAGCAGGGCGGCGTCCATGGCCGAGTCGAGCCGGGGGACGTCGTCCACGCGACCGGCCGAGGTGCGCGAGGTGTCGAGGACGAGCACCACGCGGCGGTCCCGCTCGGGCTGCCAGGTGCGCACCACCACGGTGGAGGTGCGCGAGGAGGCGCGCCAGTCGATGGAGCGCACGTCGTCGCCGCGCACGTACTCGCGGAGCGAGTCGAACTCGGTGCCTTGGCCCCGGACCCGGACCGCGGCGCGCCCGTCCAGGTCGCGCAGGCGGGCGAGACGGGAGGGCAGGTGCTTGCGGGAGGCGAACGGCGGCAGCGAGCGCACCGTGCCACCCACCTCGACCGTGCGCTGGCGGGCCGCGAGGCCGAGCGGCCCGAACAGCCGGATCGTCACACCGAGCGCGCGCAGGTCGCCTCGCCGGCGGGGTCGCAGCGGGGTCGCGAGGAGCGCCCGGTCGTGACCGGCGATGCGGAGCGGGTGCCGGTTGTCCGTAGCCCCGGCGCTGGGCTGCCAGGCGTCGCGCAGCACGCCACGCACCCGGCGTCGACGGGTGTTGTCGACGACGAGCACGGACTCGGTCGCCTCGCCCGTGCGCACCGACCCCGTCGGGCGCCGTACGACGCCCAGGTCGCGCGGGCGCGGGGCCAGCAGCACGTCGACCGCGACCAGGATCACCACGAGGAGCAGCCACAGCCACACCGTGCTCGCCAGCGGTCGCAGCACCACCGCCACCAGGCCGAGCAGGCCGAGCAGCGGTACGCGTCCGGTGAGCGCCATCAGGTCCTCGCCGTCAGCTCGTGGAGTGGAGCGTCATCGGGGGACCGGCACCGAGCTGACGGCGGAGGCGAGCACTTGGGCGACGTCGACGCCCTCGAGCTCGGCCTCGGGCCGCAGCCCGAGTCGATGGACCAGGGTGGCGTGGGCCAGGGCCTTGACGTCGTCGGGAGTGACGAAGTCGCGCCCACCGAGCCAGGCCCAGGCGCGGGCCGCGCGCAGCAATGCCGTGGCGCCCCGCGGGCTGACCCCCAAGGACAGGGAGGGTGAGACGCGCGTGGCCCTGGCGATGTCGACGATGTAGGCGGCGACCTCGCTGGAGACCTGGACACCGGCCACGGCACGTCGTCCGGCGGCGATGTCGTCGGCGTCGGCCACGGGTCGTACGCCGGCGCCGGCCACGTCGCGGGGATCGAAGCCGCCGGCGTGCCGGGCGAGGATCTCCAGCTCGGCGTCGCGCTCGGGGATCGGGAGCACGACCTTCAGCAGGAACCGGTCCAGCTGCGCCTCCGGCAGGGGATAGGTGCCGTCGAACTCGACCGGGTTCTGGGTCGCGGCCACCAGGAAGGGTGTCGGCAGTGACCGGGTGACGCCGTCGGCCGAGACCTGGCCCTCCTCCATCGCCTCCAGCAACGCCGACTGCGTCTTGGGCGGGGTGCGGTTGATCTCGTCGGCCAGGAGCAGGTTGGTGAAGACCGGACCCTCGCGGAAGCTGAGCTCGCCCTGCCCCGACCCGTGCGAGTCGATGACCATCGACCCGGTGATGTCACCGGGCATCAGGTCCGGGGTGAACTGCACGCGACGGGTCTCGACCGAGAGAGAGGCCGCGAGCGTCCGCACGAGCAGGGTCTTCGCCGTGCCGGGGACGCCCTCCATCAGGACGTGTCCGCCGCACAGCAGCGCCACGAGCAGGCCCGAGACGGCTGCGTCCTGGCCGACGACGGCCTTGGCGACCTCCTGGCGCACGGCCACGAGACGCTCCCGGGGGTCGCCGGTCCCACCACGCGAAGCAGGCGAAGGAGGCGTCGGGGGCGACGACGGGGGCGGCGGGGGTGGGGGACCAGTGGGCTGGCCGGGGGTGACGGTCATGCGCGACGTACCTCTTCCTCGAGAGCGGCCAGGTCGTTGGCCAGGACGATCAGGTCTCGATCGGAGGCCGGCGCGTGCGCCCCGGCTCCGATCAGGGTGGCGATCTCGGACTCGGGTCGCCCGACGTGACGCGCGACGGCGTCGACGACGACGGTGTCGGCAACGTGGGCGCCGAGCCGCAGCCGGGCCCCGGTCCGCGACCGGGTCGCGGCGCGCAAGGCGTCGGCGGCGTGGGCGAGGTCGCCGGACCTCCGGTAGAGGCGACCCCGGCTGCGGGTGGTCTCGATGGCCTTGACGACGACCGGGAGCGGTTCGCTGGCGAGCGGGCCGAGCCGCCGTCCGCGCCAGAGCACGAGGAGCACCGTGCTGAGCAGCAGGATCGCGAGGCCCGGGAAGATCCAGTCGGGCAGCAGGGACGTGATGCCGATCCCGTCGTCGGCGACCAGGTCGTCCGGCGACGCGACGTACCAAACCAGTCGCTCGCGCCCGCCCAGCAGCCGCAGCGCGATCGCGGCGTTGTCGCCGCGCAGGACCTGGTCGTTGCTCAGCAGCTGACCGGCGCCGAGGAGGGTGAGGTCTCCGCCGATGGTGTCCTGGGCGGCGAGGGCGTCGGAGAAGCAGCCGTCGAGGGGCATGGCGTCGGCACCGTCGACGACGAGCACGAGGTCGTCGTACGTCGTGTCGTCGCAGGATCCGGGTACCCCGTCGCCGACGTCGATGCGGGTCGGGCCGCCGTCGATGGCGAGGGTGTCCAGCAGACGCACGCCCGGGTCCACCACGACCAGGCCGGCACCGGCGCTGGCGACCTGGTCGAGCAGCGCACGCGTGGTGCTGGTGCCGAGGTCGGACGAGGAGGTCACGACCACCAGCGAGTCCGCGTCGAGCGCCGTGGTCCCGAGGGCGGGGGCCGAGCGGACGACCTCGACGACGACGCCCTGGTCGTCGAGCACCCGTGCGACGGCCTGCGCGCCGCCGGGCCCGGGGTTGTCGGGGTCGAGGTCGGCGGCCCGGGTCACGGGGCCCTGGGTGAGAACGACGAGCGCCAGCGCCGCGAGCAGGGCGCCGACGATGAGCAGGGTGGAGCGGTGCCGACGCCAGCCGGTGGTGACCGGGCCGGCCTGCGGAGGCGTCGCCGCCGTCGTGGACCTGGGGAGGGTCGTCATCGTCGGCTCCGCAGGAGGACGTCGATGCCGAGCACGGCCTCGGCCTCGGCGCGCGTGGCCGGCCGGTCGCCGTACATCACGGCATCGAAGAGGCGAGCGCCCTCCTCGAGCGAGTCGCGTTGCTCCGGGTACTGCTGGACGAGGGTGGCGGCGACCTCGCGGGCGGTGCTTCCGGGGGCGTTGTCGAGGCGGCCGCGCTCGACCTGCTGCACCGCCATGGCCCGGAAGCCGTCGAGCACGGCGTCACCGAAGCGGCCGGCGGTCAGCGCCGCCTCGGCGCGCCTCCGGATCTCCGCTGCGCTCTCTCCGGCCTCGGAGAGCACCACCCCGTGCTCCGAGCGCCGGCGTGCGGTGGTCCGGGCCCGCGAGAGAAGCAGGATCAGGGCGGCGCCCAGGCCGACGGCGATGAGGGTTGCGGCCAGCCAGGCCAGCGCCGGGACCGCTGACGCGGAGGCGACGGTGCCGTCGATGCGCCGCTGGAGCCAGTCGAGGATCCGCTGGACGACGTCCTGGTCGTAGTACTGCGGGTCGACCAGCTCGCGGCGCAGTGCTCCGCGAGCCTCGTCGGGACTGGGCGTCAGGGGCGGGTCCGACAGGTCCCCGAGGGCTCGGGGCACGCACGGCACCACTACTCGAGCACCCCGGCCTGGCGCATCAGGTCCACGTCGTAGGCCTCCTTGCGGATGCGTTGGTCGAGGTACTGCAGCGACGCCACCGCCGCGGTGAACGGCGCCACGAAGGCCGTGGAGACCACGGTGGCCAGCCCCTGGCTGGCGATGAGCAGGAGCAGGGCGTTGCTCTCGTCGACCGCCAGCACCCCGAGCTGGCCGACGAAGCTGATCGGGAACGACAAGATGCTGCCCGCGATGTTGACCACGACCACGGTCAGCAGCGCGATGCCGAACGTGCGCCAGAACTGCTTGGCCGTCAGCCGGTAGCCGCGGGCGATCGCGCCGGTGACCCCGACGTCCTCGAGCATGAGCGCCGGCACGGGCAGGTAGTAGACCCGGATCCAGAACCACCACAGGCCGGCGACGAAGGCGGGCACGGTGACCAGACCCCACACGACGACGACCACCGGGGGAGCGGTCAACGCCACGACGATCCAGAGCACGACGTACAGGGTGATGCCGAGCGTGATGAGCAGGCCGAGCAGCACCGAGAGCCCGACGAGCCGCCAGCGCTTGCCGGCCGTCGCGGCCCAGGCCTGTCCGAGGCTCAGCTTGCGGCCGATCGCGGCGGCGTGGGCCACGTGCGCAACCATCCCGGTCACGAAGATCAGTCCGATGGCCTGCAGGACCGCTCCGAGGGCCAGCGCTCCGAAGGAGGCGACGAGGCCGGCGACGTCCTCGACCTCGCCGGTGGTCGAGGACGCGGTGGCGTCGTAGGTCAGCCCGGTGGTGAAGGTGAGGATCGCGGTCAGCAGCAACGGGAAGGCCATGGCGACGGCGGCCACCAGCACGGCCGAGCCCACGGTGGCCTTGGGGTTGAACCGGATGATGCGGAACGCCGCGTCGTAGATGTCGCCCAGCGCCAGCGGACGCAACGCCATCGCGCCCGGCTTGTGCGCGGCGCCGAGCATGCCGGGAGCCACCCAGCGCGGGTCGGGTGGCGGGGGCGCGCCCGTGTACGGCGGGTAGCCGGCCCCTGGTGGGGGCGTGGCGCCCGGTGGGGGCGGCGAGGAGCCCGGCGGTGGTGGCGAGCTGGGAGCGCCCGGCGGCGGGTAGGAGCCGCCCCACTGCTCGGGGTGGTCGGAGTTCTCCGGCATGGCGTACGTCGCTCCCTCGTGGCGCTGCGGGCCCCGCTGGGCCCACGATCAGTCTCTCAGGTGCCCCGTCGCGGCGAGATCCACACTCCTGCCGGGTGCTGGGCGGTCAGCGACTCGACAGGTGAGCGGGCAGCACGCACGCGGTGTCCAGGCCCAGGACGCGGTTGAGCCGTCCGAAGGCGATCCACGATCCCAGGCACATCGAGAGCTCGACGATCTCGCGATCGGTGTAGTGCTCCTTCATCCGCTGCCAGAAGGAGGAGTCGAGACCGTGGTGGTCCAGGGCGTAGCGCTCGGCGTACTCCGCGGCCAGTCGCGTGCGCTCGTCGAAGGCGCGCGTGAGTCGCCAGTCGGTGACGGCGTCGGCGAAGTCGTCCTCGACGGTGACACCGTCACGTTCGGTGCGCCAGTCCTGGCAGAAGACGCACCCGTTGATCTGGGCGATGCGCAGCCGGGCGGCCTCGAACTCGCGCAACCCCAGCGTCCCGTGGTCGTAGACGCTCTGTGCGAAGGTGGCGGCGGCGGGACCGATCCCGGGCACCATCTCGCCCCAGACGTAGGTGAGCGGGTCCTTCTCGGGGGGCACGTCGATCTGCATGCGCAGACACTAGACCCCGATTTTGATCGCGGGCGGGATCTCTGCCAAGATATCCGGGTTGCCCCGGCTGGGTTGCCGGGGTGCGGCAGATCTTGACTTCTGAATCGTGTCTCCCCGTTCGGCGCCTCGCGGCGCGCGAGCAGTCTGACGCGGCGCACCAGGTCCTGATCTGAGTCGCACCGCACCGGAGACCCGATCAGCCTGACGAACCGTCGGGCGCCACTCAACAACCCGCACGACCTCGTCCGGAACCATCGGACGTGGCTGTGTCGCGAGAAACCTGCGCGACACGCCCGACCGCGGGGGTGGGGATGGCGGGCAACAGGCGGAGCCGACTCAAACCCGAGGACGCACCGGACACGCACGCGGTACCGACGTACCGACGAGTTCTAACGAGTAAGGACGAGAGAGACCTATGGCGGGACAGAAGATCCGCATCAGGCTCAAGGCCTATGACCACGAGGTGATCGACACCTCGGCGCGCAAGATCGTGGACACCGTCACCCGTACGGGTGCGAAGGTCGCCGGCCCGGTGCCGCTGCCGACCGAGAAGAACGTGTACTGCGTCATTCGCTCGCCCCACAAGTACAAGGACTCGCGCGAGCACTTCGAGATGCGCACGCACAAGCGCCTCATCGACATCATCGACCCCACCCCGAAGACGGTCGACTCGCTCATGCGCCTCGACCTGCCGGCCGGTGTCGACATCGAGATCAAGCTCTGAGGTTCTGACAATGACTTTCGAGAGAAACGTGAAGGGCCTGCTGGGCACCAAGCTCGGCATGACCCAGCTGTGGGACGAGAACAACCTCGTCGTCCCCGTGACCGTGATCGCCGCGAGCACCAACGTGGTCACCCAGGTCCGCCAGCCCGCCACCGACGGCTACAACGCCATCCAGGTGGGCTTCGGCGAGATCGAGGGCCGCAAGGTCAACAAGCCGGCCGCCGGTCACTTCGCCAAGGCAGGCTCGACCCCGCGTCGTCACCTCGCCGAGATCCGGACCGCCAACGCCTCCGAGTACACCGTCGGCCAGGAGCTCCCGGTCGACACCTTCGCCGCCGGTGACGTCATCGACGTCACGGGCACCAGCAAGGGCAAGGGCTACGCCGGTGTCATGAAGCTGCACGGCTTCCACGGTGTCGGTGCCTCGCACGGTGCCCACCGCAACCACCGCAAGCCCGGCTCCATCGGCGCCTGCGCCACGCCGGGTCGCGTCTTCAAGGGCACCCGCATGGCCGGCCGGATGGGTAGCGACACGATCACCACCCAGAACGTCACCGTGCACGCCGTCGACGTCGAGAAGGGCCTGATCCTGCTCAAGGGTGCCGTCCCCGGCCCCAAGGGCGGACTCATCGTCCTGCGCTCGGCCGCCAAGCAGACCCAGGAGGCCTGACCCAGATGAGCACCAGCACCGTGAAGGTCGACCTCCCGGCCGAGATCTTCGACGCCAAGGTCAACATCCCGCTGATCCACCAGGTCGTCGTGGCCCAGCAGGCCGCGGCCCGCCAGGGCAGCGCCTCGACCAAGCGTCGCGGCGAGGTCCGCGGCGGTGGCCGCAAGCCCTACAAGCAGAAGGGCACCGGCCGCGCCCGTCAGGGCTCGACCCGCGCGCCGCAGTTCGCCGGCGGTGGCGTCGTCCACGGCCCCAAGCCGCGCGACTACGACCAGCGCACGCCCAAGAAGATGAAGGCCGCCGCCCTGCGCGGCGCCCTGTCCGACCGGGCGCGCAACGAGCGCATCCACGTCGTGGACTCGCTCGTCTCCGGCGAGAAGCCCTCGACGAAGAGCGCCCTCGCGGCGCTGACGGGGCTCTCCTCGCGTACCAAGTTCCTGGTCGTGCTCGAGCGCAGCGACTCGCTGACGTGGCTCTCGCTGCGCAACGCCGCCGAGGTGCACATCGTGGCGGTCGACCAGCTCAACACCTACGACGTGCTGGCCTGCGACGACCTCGTCTTCACCCAGGGCGCCTACGACGCGTTCGTCGCGTGGGCGACCAAGGCCGGCTCCGCTGCTGTGACCGAGGAGGCTGCCCAGTGAGCACGCTGCACAAGGACTACCGCGACGTCCTGATCGCGCCGGTGGTGTCGGAGAAGAGCTACGGCCTCCTCGACGCCAACAAGTACACCTTCCTGGTGCACCCCGAGGCGAACAAGACCGAGATCAAGATCGCTGTCGAGAAGATCTTCAGCGTCCGGGTCACCTCGGTGAACACGATGAACCGCCAGGGCAAGACGCGCCGCACGCGCAACGGCCTGGGCAAGCGCAAGGACACCAAGCGCGCCATCGTCAGCCTCGCCGAGGGCCACCGCATCGACATCTTCGGAGGCCCGGTCTCCTGACCGGGCGCCTGACTAGGACGAGATAAATCATGGCTATCCGCAAGTACAAGCCGACCACCCCGGGCCGTCGTGGCTCCTCGGTGGCCGACTTCGTCGAGATCACCCGGACCACTCCGGAGAAGTCGCTGACGCGCCCGCTGCCCAAGAAGGGCGGCCGCAACAACCAGGGCCGCATCACCACGCGGCACCAGGGAGGCGGCCACAAGCGCGCCTACCGCATCATCGACTTCCGTCGCTACGACAAGGACGGTGTCCCGGCGAAGGTCGCTCACATCGAGTACGACCCCAACCGCACCGCGCGCATCGCGCTGCTGCACTACGTCGACGGCGAGAAGCGCTACATCCTCGCGCCGCGCGACCTGACGCAGGGCACGCGCATCGAGTCCGGTCCCACGGCCGACATCAAGACCGGCAACAACCTGCCGCTGCGCAACATCCCGGTCGGTACGACGATCCACGCCGTGGAGCTGCGTCCCGGCGGCGGCGCCAAGATCGCCCGCTCCGCCGGCATGAGCGCCCAGCTGGTCGCCCGCGAGGGCTCGCGCGCCACGCTGCGGATGCCGTCGGGCGAGATGCGGTTCGTCGACGTGCGCTGCCGCGCCACCGTCGGCGAGGTCGGCAACGCCGAGCAGTCGAACATCAACTGGGGCAAGGCCGGCCGCATGCGCTGGAAGGGCAAGCGCCCGACCGTGCGCGGTGTCGTCATGAACCCTGTCGACCACCCGCACGGTGGTGGCGAGGGCAAGACCTCGGGTGGACGCCACCCGGTGTCCCCCTGGGGCAAGCCGGAGGGCCGCACGCGCAAGCGCAAGGCCTCCGACTCCCAGATCATCCGCCGCCGCAAGTCCGGCAAGAACAAGCGCTGATAGGGAAGTAGACAGATGCCTCGCAGCCTCAAGAAGGGCCCCTTCATCGACGACCACCTTCAGAAGAAGGTGGACGCCGAGAACGACAAGGGCTCGCACAACGTCATCAAGACCTGGTCGCGCCGCTCGATGATCACCCCCGACTTCATCGGGCACACCATCGCGGTGCACGACGGGCGCAAGCACGTCCCGGTGTTCGTGACCGACTCCATGGTCGGCCACAAGCTGGGCGAGTTCGCTCCGACGCGCACCTACCGCGGCCACGTCAAGGACGACCGGAAGGGACGACGTCGCTGATGTCCACCACAGAACGCCGGCGCACCAGCGCCCGCCGTACGACGCTCCTGGGCGACGCCCCGGGCGCCTTCGCGAGCGCGAAGTTCGTCCGGATCACCCCGATGAAGGCGCGCCGCGTCGTCGA